>Ga0310690_10000008_pt1 | contig 452273 bp, 373 predicted proteins | sample AusTroGonzalo_MG_2_FD_207661 | JGI IMG/M metagenome (GOLD analysis project Ga0310690, IMG submission 207661) | Bovine rumen microbial communities from tropical cattle in Woodstock, Queensland, Australia - Gonzalo_04 (v2) (version 2) | ecosystem: Host-associated > Mammals > Digestive system >...
AGACCCCACAAAAACCCAATCAGGAAGCAACCGACCAGATTCACGGACAGCGTTGCCCAGGGAAATCCCTTACCAATGCCTTTCATCAGCAGTGAGACAAGATACCTTGCTGCTCCACCGATGAAACTGCCAGCGCCGACGACTGCGACATTCTTGATGATATCTAAAACCATTGAATTCCAATTTATCAAACACAAAGATACTACTTTTTCTTTGGTCACTTTCGGCCATCTTTTCCAGGGATTATTTCACCTCTCGATTATTCGACTTAACTCACGGAAAATCAATTCCTTCGATTACTTAATACCACTCACGATAGCCACCGATAATGTAAACACCGCCTGAAGCACTATTTCATATGTCTTTGATAGTCTATCTTCTCGTGGAGGATACGATCTACCCAGATGGAGCCGTCTTTGTGCTTCTTATAGAAAACAATATGATGCCCGACCTTTAAACCAAAGAGTCCCGGCTTAACGATATTATAATCTATTTCAAGGAAAGCCGGCAAACTGTTCAACCCTTGAATAGCGGTATAAATCTGCCGATAATAAATGACAGCCTGCTCCTCAGACCAGGTTTCAACGGTATAGCCCCAACTGCCGTCCAAATCGGCGATTGCTTTTCTGGATAATCTGATCTTAGCCATTGTTCCTCCGTTTAGCCTTCAACTCCTCCAAGTGGAATTCGAAGTCAAAGTCTTCGACATACCCGCTTGCTTCACCTTCCTCAATGGCAGCACGGAGAGCTGCTATCTTTTGCTCATCCTCCTCCAGTCTTCTTAGTCCGGCACGGATAACCTCACTGGCGTTCGTGTAACGGCCGCCCTGGACGCTAGATTGGATAAAAGCGTCAAAATGAGCCCCTAATGCAACAGTTGTTGTTTTCATTTCTATCAATAATTCTTCACAAATATAAGAAATATTCTTATGTCCCACAACTGTTATTCACTCCACAACTTTGTGGACCTCAAAAATGTGGACTGGCTTGCATTGATAGATTTTTGGTCACATCTGGTCACATTTGTAACAGAGTGATAGATAAATTGGACTTTAACTACTGTCGCCAATCATCTACAACATATAACTCCCCATTGTAAGTAAAGCAGACTTTGCTTTCCTTACCGGTAAGATAGAGGAACATCTTCTGCCCTGTTTTTGTGTTCTTGAAACGGCCATAGTTGATTTTGCCAAGGCTCATGCCGTTTGTTCTGATCAGATGACTCAACAGGCCATCTGGCACTTCGATGATGGATATTTCATCAGCAGGAATGAGTTGCGGCTTACCTATGTATGTGCTCAACTGGATTTCGTCGTTCTCGTTGACCGAGATACCCTTGGGCCAATAGGCCAGCATTACACCCACCACGACAAGGAAAGTGACAGCGATAATAACGATAGTAACTATCATAGCAGTACGATGAGGTTTAAGAGCCATTGTATAGTGTAAATTCCGATTTATCAAACACAAAGATACTACTTTTTCTTTGGTCGCATTTGGTCACAAATTGGAAGTTACGGCTCAACCCGTCCAGTCCTTATCAAATGCCCTTCTTGCACTGCCGCGAATGAAGCCGCACCGGCCACAAATGCAATGGGGATAACGGACCAGAACATTGTAGGAACAGAGAGGAATAGCAACAGTCCTGTCAGTTTGTTCGCTTTAGTATGAGGGAAGCAGAAACGTTTGCAGACAATCAGTGCAGATATTTGATTGAAGATCTTGATAGCGACTATTACCCCTGCCCAGATCCACAACCATACCGGAATCTGCGTGGCAGGTATCAACCGTATTGCGCAGCAAGCGACAAAGCAGATATCCGCCACACTGTCCACCACGGCACCGGTCTTACTTTCGGCGTGCAGTTTCCGAGCCAGGTAACCATCCAGCATATCACTGATGCCGCATAATCCATAGATGACCCAGAACAATACGCTTGCTGAATCAAATAACAGAAGGAAGATGGCACCAAGAGCCCTGAGCGCAGAAATTAAGTTTGGAATACGCTTCACTCTTCGTATAAACGGGAATTTACCTGATAAAATGCATCGCCTCCCAGGGTTCGTCGCCACGGCCGGGGGCGGGTTTTCCGCCGGTGGATTTCAGCAGCCAGGCCATATTATTTGCCAGTGTCCGCATAGTTTGCAGGCCTTCTTTGTCTAACGATGCCTGACCGGGTTCGCGGCCATAGACAATATTCCAGTACTGCGAAGTAACCACCGGCATATTCATCATCTGGAAAGGCATATTCAGCGACTCGAACACGGCAGTGGCGCCGCCCCTGCGGCAGACCGCGATGGACGCCGCGGGCTTCCCGGCAATGTTGGCCCCGTTGGAATAAAAGGCGCGCTGAATAATTGAGAGCAACGCGCCGTTAGGCTGTCCCCAATATACCGGAGAGCCCACGATCAGCGCATCGCATTCGGCGAATTTGGCGCTAATAGTGTTGCAGACATCATCGTTGAAAGTGCAGGCGCCTGGATTCGCCTTGCACTTGTTGCAGGCGATGCAGCCACGGACCGGTTTGTTGCCGATCCACACAATCTCGCTGTCGATGCCGTTCTTTTCCAGTTGACTTGCCACTTCGGCCAGTGCAACGGAAGTATTGCCCTTTTGACGGGGGCTGCCGTTTATCAGTAGTACTTTCATAATATTCAATGTCTTAAACTCTACTTTACCGGTGCTGCCCAGAAAGTGTCGGCATCCGTTGTAACAATAGCTCCATCATCTATCCGGAAGGGTTCAAAGCCTGACGGAACAAGACAGATATCCCGGCCCCTCTCGTGCCCCCTGTTCTCTCCGTCTTCCTGATAATAGGAAAGCGTCTCCCAGCAAATGAACCAGTATGTATTCTTGGCCATATATGCGTAATGATTGTTCACCTTCGTGCTGGCCTTCTTGAATTTCGGGTGATACTGCATCTTCTCCCCGGAAATATAATGCTCCCTGATTTCCCTGAGGGAGAGCGGTGTGCCGTCCAGGTCGGAAGCATAGTTCCCATCCATATCGGTGTCTATCATCGCCCACTTGCCAAGTTCCGGCAGCCAGACCTCGTTGACCACGTGGCAGTCATTGTCGTACTTATCTTCCGGGAAACAAGTGACATATCGTGCATCCAGTCCCGCAGCAAGAAACAGTTCGAAAGAAAGGATGCTGTGCAGCCGGCAGTTGAAAGCAGGGGCGACATCCTTCGTGTATTCCCACAAATCGATGGCGTTGCGGTGTTCCGGTTCTATTTTCTGATTGTCGTGCGGAATATGGGTTGCCACGAACTTGCCTATGGCGAGCGCCTTGGTCCAGCTATCCGCGTCGGCAGCGTATAAAGAATCCAAATGGAAATAGTCCCGGATCTCTTTTGCCCGGGCCGTGTCCTGGAGGATCTTCATCTCAAAGGTGGTCGTATCTTTCTCAAAAGGCCCGGAGGTACGTAACAGATTGACTAACTCATCGAACCGTCCTTTGCATGACGGATAGATGGAGATGGATGTCTTGCCATCCAATAGGGAAAGGATGTAAGCGGTAGAGAGAATGCCAATGACGGCAAAGATGCCCCAGATAACCTTCAGAACCTTTTTCATACACTACAATTAACAAATTCCGATTTATAAAACTATTACAGTCAAACCAGCCATCAGCGCCGCCGGGATTCCAAGAGCCATCCCAATAAAGGCACCCTTGATGTGGAACCAGTAATCGTGGTAGGCGTCCGTCATATCTTCCGTTCCTGGTATCACGAAATGCTTGTCGTGGCAAAACCAGGCGCAATCCAAAACCAGTGCATCAAACCAGTTGACCACCATCCACAGGGCATAGGCAGTCAGCGCTCCACACCAAAATGTAGTGCAGCCATTCACATACTTCACCAGCAGTCCCAACAGGACTCCGAATATTAGCATGGCCGTCACCTTTTTTGCATAAAACGCTACCCCACCAGGCTTATTACTTGCGTCCACAAGCCCCAACTTGTCACATCGCTCGATAATGGCTGGAGGATAGTTGAATATGCTCTTAATCGGATTCCTGGACATCAGAAATACGAACAGTGCAAAAACTGCGCAGGCGATAAATGATTCTAAAAGGAAAGCCATTGTCTTATTTCTTGGTCGAAATGTTAAAAACTACAGTTCGTCGGATCAATCCCGGGTGTGGGTGTATAGGTTACCTCAACCCCTTTCTCCCCCACTCGCACCACATTGTATCCAGGCGTCCCACGCCCGAGGGCGTTGCCTACAGGGCCTGCCGCAACAAAGCGAATTCCCTCAAACATGCAATCGTATTCCTGATGCGTATGCCCGGCAAAAACAATATTCACTCCATAAGCCTTGAAAAGGTCGATGTACTCCCGGCGCTTTTCTTTCGAGAAATTGAAGTAGTCTTCAGGCTCGTCGATACTCTCTCGGATAACCGGGCAATGCATAAACAAAAAGATATACCGGCAGGCCTTTGCCGCCGACAGTTCCTTTACCAGCCACGCCTGCTGCCCGGCCTCGACGTCTGCCATACCATCCTTGATGCAGTTGGAATCGATGCCGATAAAGGCACAGCCGCCTTCCCGGAAAGAGAACCGGTCATATCCCCGGAGCGCTATATAGGCCTCACGGGTTGTCCCCAGGTAATCATGGTTTCCCGGAGTTGCATAGACAGGGGCCTCGATTTCAGAAAGACGAGACTGGTAAATCGCATTCTGCAGGGAATCCGTAGCGTCATTCACCAGGTCCCCGGTCACAATCACGCAGGCGGGCTTCAGGTTGTTCACTGCATCTACGGCAGCCTTCATCAGTGAATCCGAGTGCACGTAAGAAGGGGTATCGTCGATGAACCCTATCTGGGGGTCGCTCATCTGAACGAACGTAAACGGCACGAACGAATTGCATGCGGTAGCCAACAGAAGGGCTATGCCAATAAGGAATGGTTTCATATCAGTTACTTGTCTATGCTGACCAACTTATATTGTCTCGTGCCCAGGCCGATGGCCTCAGCGTGTTCTATGGTGTGTACGCCGTGCTGCTGGTCAATGCGGTCGAGCAGGTCGGTGGGGTCGTTGGTGGCGGTCACCTGCTGATTGTTGATGATGTCTACGCAGGCCTGGTCCAGGGCCACGGGGTCGGTCGAAGCCAGGATGCCGTAGTCTTCAAGTTTCACGGGTTCCGGGTGGTCCACACAGTCGCAGTCAATTGACATGTTGTTCATCACCGAGATATAGATTATACCCGACTGTCTCTGGAAGTAGTCCACAACCGCCTGGGCCGATGCGGCCATACTCTCAAGGAATCCGTCCTGGTCGCCGATATATTCCTCTGTCCAGAGCAGTTCCATGTCAAGCTTTTCCATTTTGCCGGCAGAGTGGATATACGCCTTGCCGTTCTGGCTGGCGCAACCGATGGAGAGATTCTTCAACGCGCCGCCGTAGCCGCCCATAGGGTGCCCTTTGAAATGGTTGAGGGCAATCATAAAGTCATAGTTGGCCATATGTCCGCCCACTATGTCATATCTGATGTGGGAGCGGTCCTTCACGGGGATGCGGATCTCGTCGTACTCGTCCATAATGTCCACCGGGAAAAAATCGGTGAAGCCGTGGCGCCGGATGACATCCCAGTGGTTTGCCGATGTGTTGCGGTCGTCATCCAAATCGTCAGGGCCGCTGCTGTAGGCGGTGTTGCACTCTACAAGGGTGCCGTTCACCTCGAAAAACAGGTCCTTGACGAGCTCGGGCTTGAGGTAGTTGGGGTTGCTGCCCTCACCGGTGCTCATTTTGATGGCCACGCGTCCTTTGGCCGGAACACCCAGGGCTTTGTAGATTCTTACCAGCGATTCGGGAGATATCTCCCTGGTCAGATAGACCGTTGCTTGTGTGTTATTTTTCATGCAGCTTGTCATTGTCATAAGGTAAAGATACGAATAATCTCAAGAATACCATTTGCAGAGAGATCATCTTTGCCTGATAAGGTGCCCTCCTGAACGGCGCCCCAAGGAATCTGATATTGTCAACAATGTCACGGTCGTGCCTGGAGATGTCGTTCTGGATGTCAATGACGACAAGTGCTTATATATTCATACCCTAAAGAACGAAACTACGAGGATAATAATCGCTGTAGAAGCGGCCATCGGTAGCCGTGAACTTCAGAACGCAATAGTTGGGATCGGTCACTCCGCCGGGATAGTACTCTGTATCGCCTTCACGCCAAATCATCTCCTTGCTCCCGGCATCTGTCAGCACCTCCATGGTGCCACGAAGCAACATTCCCTTGAAGCCATCGGCATCGCAGAAATAGATGCTGGCCTTGGGATTGGCCTTGTAGTGGGCGACGCGAAGAGAGAAAGTGTTGGTGGTGAAATAGAACACATTGATGCCCTCACGCTTACGGGGCGCCAGCATAGCCTTGGTGCAGGGATAGCCGTCTTCATCGACCGAAGAGATATAGGCGACCGGGAGGGTATCGGCCATTTGGGCAATCAGGTCCTTGACGCCTGCCAAAGCAGGATTCGCAGGAGTGTCATCATTGATCACCAACTCCTTGCGCCAGCGCTTGAGGTGCGGGAAGTACATCTTCATCTGGCCGATGTATTCTTCTTTGGTAATTGGCTGGGGAAGGCCCTTGTTTACCTCGTCCACAAACTGGGCGCAGTGCTCAATCATTTCTTCCATAGTGCATTCCTGCAGGAATTTGCCATCCTTGTAGCAGTACATGCAGTAGTCTTCGTTCTTGCTGCCGTCGGCATTGGTGCCCAGCACATGGTCATTCAGCGGCATGCCGCAGCTCTGACAGAATTTCATTTCGTTTTCCATTTGTTATCCTTTATACGGTTTATCATCCAGCGGGCGGGTGCAGCCCCAGCCTTTGGCAAAATCTTCAAAGCCCTTGTTGACTTTTTTCAGGAACAGCAGACTCACCATCTTGCGTACCCACCAAGGGTACTGCTCCGGGCCGGTGAATTTTTTGGTTGCCGGCGACAAGAAGTTGCCTCTCTGTGCAAACAGGCGTCCCATCTCTTCGTAAGGCGCCAGTATTCTGGCTGTTGTCGCATCATCTCTCGTGCGGATGGTGAAACTGCCGCCACGGATCAGCGTGCCGCCATAGCTGCAGCCGAACTGGGCGGGCAGGCCTTGCAAGATCCGCTCACAGAAACGGAACTCGTTGCCTTCGTCCATGCCTCCGTGGAGCAGGAAACATAGCTGTGCCGGCTTCTGCCGCTCAGAGGGAAGGGTATCAAGGAATTCCAACATCAAGCTGGGTATGCACTCCACATACAGCGGGAAGGCAATGAGGATGCGTTCGTTGGCAAGGAAAGCCTCGCGGGTCGCGTCCCATTCCTGGCGGTTGGACAGGTTATGCAGCTCCCACGTGATGCCGGCCTCTTCCAGCCCTTTGACGAACGAGTGGATAATCTTGTCCGTATTGCTGAACCTGGCCACACGTGGGCTACCGTTGATGATGACGAGATGCTTGATCGGGCCGGGCATTACGGGAGATTTCCCGGCTCCGCCCGGAATGACAGATTGGGGTTCTAAGGCTATCGCTCCTAACGATTGTCCACCAATGTTCGCTGCCGTACGCTTGCACCAATCCTCCATCATCGCCTGGTCGGCAGCTCCTTTGTACAGTAATCCGACATTCAATGGGTGGTAACGCAGTTCATGGCGCATCCAGCCATCCCGAAAACCGACAGTCATATTCAGCATGGGCATAATGCGATCCATCACCCGTTTGCCGCGATAGTCGAGGAAGCCGAAATGCGTGCCGGACACTATCCATAGATTATCGGCCCACACCAATTTCTTGATAATGACCTCATAATCGTCCTTGAACGCACATATTCCGGGTGTCTTAAGCCAGCACTGGTTGCAACCCATGCAATGCGCAATCTTCATATCGGTGGTGTCAACAATCTCCATCTCACCCCCACCCTTGGGGAGCAGCGCCTGTATCCGCCCCGGGATATCTTTACCTAACGTATTTAATACTAGTGTTTTCATTTTTACATTTACAAAGATAATGATAATTACATCCTTTCCCTGTTGTCAGAGCCCGCACCCCTGCCGCGATATTTGCTCTGGGCGGTGTTGAAGTTGTAGCGCAGGGACAGTTTGACCCGCTGTGTATCCATCAGATTGGTCTGGGTCATGGTGTGGCTGCCGAAATCGGAGTCAACATCAAAGTGAGCCGTCCCCAGCAGGTCGTTACCTTCCAGCCTCAGCACCAGCGAGCCGTCATTCAGCAGGCTTTTCTGGACAGCCGTACTTAAGTCGCAGTACCAGTTTTTCATGTACATGTTCTGGTTATAACCCGGCGACCATACCGTGCCGCCCACCTCCAGTTGCCAGCCGCCGCTGATGGTAAAGGTGTTGAAGAGTTGGGCGATACCTATGGGCTTATCGCTAAAGCGGGTCACGCGGATGCCATCCGGCTCCCTGAAATCCGGCGCATTGATGGTGAGCCATTGGGGCAGGACGCCCAGGGTGTAATTCATGGCCCATGGGCCGATTGTTGGCGTAAGGGTCATATAGACCGCCATCTTGCGCAGTGGCGTCTCAATATTGCGCGGCTGCACCAGTACAACGCCTTCGTCTCCTACGGGAGAAGACCAGGTCATGATGGCGTCCTCTACGCGGGAATAATTGACAACCAGCGATATGAACTTCCACAGGGCCGTGAGGCTGAAGTTGTGCCTGAGTTCCGGCTGCAACTGGGCATTGCCGCTCTGCCAGATATAACGGCTGTTGTACCGCACTGTACCGGACAGGTAGGCATAATTGGGGCGCAATGTCTTGGCGTTGTAATTAACCATGAGCTGCACCTTGGCATTGTTCGGATCAATGACGGTAGCCCAGGAGAGCATCGGGAACCAGTTGCTATAATTCCTGATGATGTCGTTTGCCGGCGTTATGGCATCCCGGTAGGCATAGTGCACATATTCGTAGCGCACTCCGGCGCTGAACTGACCTGCCCGCTCCAAGAAGAAACCATAGTTTACGAAGCCTGCGTAGCTATCCTCCACCACCGAGGCCTGCGAGGCCGGAATGTCGATTCCGCTGATGGAGTAGTTGTCGCTGCGGCGGGAAAAAACCTCTTCCGTTCCGGCCTGCAGCTGACCCTTCCATACCGGATAGGACAGAACGGCCTTTGCGGCATACATCCTTCCGTCGGACTGGCTGCCGGAGCGGATGGTGCGGCCGGCAGAAATGTCACTGGTTTCCTTTGACTGGGAAGTGCTTGCGTTGTTGGTTCCGTAATAGTCCAGATTCACGTCCACGCCCAGTTTGCTGCCAATCACACCGTTGTAATAAAGGTTTGCCCCGAGATTGTAGATTCCTCCGTCTCCCATCTTGTCATTGGAGATGGTTGCGAGTTTGTCGGCAAGGGCCCCGTCCAGCCAGACGTTGTCATTTACTTCGGAATACACGTCGTTCTGCAGGGTTTTTCCCCAGTCGATTTTTCCACCCATGAAATGGTTATCGGCTATCTGCCAGTTCACTCCGGCAGTGCCATAAAGACTTTGGCCGATGTAGTTGTTGAGAAGGTCTCCTTTGTTTTCCAGCAGGAAGGTCTTCCCAAAGGTCTTCTTTTCCAGTTCGCTTTGCTGGCGGGAGGTATTACGGGCATAGTTGATGCCACCGAAAACGTCCACGCCGCCAGTGCGGTAGTTCACGTTGAGGGCGCCGATGGGATCGTTCCCTTTGTCCCAGCGGAGCGACTGATCGTCCTGTACATACAGATCGAAGCCGAAACCGTCGCCCTGGCGGCGAATGGTGCGGATACGGACGACACTCCCCACGGAGGCATCGTATTGTACCCCGGGATTGGTAATTACCTCAACACTTTGAATCTCATTGCTCTGAAGGCGGTCCAGTTCGCTGCTGTCCGTTACCCTTCGGCCGTTGATATACACCAGCGGCGCCCCTTTGCCTATTACTTCCAAACCGTTCTGGCCCTTAATCATACCCGGCGTCTTGGACAACACGTCTTTGGCCGTACCGGCTTTCTCCAACACTGATCCACGGACAGTGGTTTGCAGGCCCTCGCCGGTGAGTTTGGTCTTGGGCATGATGGCCAATATTGTGGCGCCTTCCAGAAGCGTCTTGTCGGCGGCCAGGGTTATGACGGCTCCGTCCAGAGGGGACAGGTACACGGTGCGGTAGCCCATCATGGCCACCATCATGATGCCGTCGGATTCAGAAGTCACTATATTAAAAGTACCGTCATCGGCCGTAACGGCACCGCAAACCACGGCAGAATCGGCCTTGGAGAGTACCGCCACATTTGCATAGGGAACAGGTTCGCCGTTCTCATCAACCACTTTACCCTTCCAGTCCGTTTTTGCAAAGGCGGGAAGGATCATCGTAACAAACACAAAGAGCGCAATTAGTTTTTTCATTTTTTGTCCATGTTTTTCTGCCCGCAAAGTTAACGGATAACGCGTTCCGTAATAAAAAGCCATGTGGACAATTAGGTGGACAAATGAAGGGTTCCTACCCGAAAACGCTTGGACATAACTTCCGATTTGTCTACTTTTGTGGCGGTCATTACGGAACAATCATTATGGCAAGACCGGTTAGTATCACAAAAGACAAAATCCTTGCGGCGGCCCTTGATATCGTGCGAAGGGGTGGCTTCGGATCCCTTACAGCACGGAGCCTAAGCGCCGCCCTTGGATGCGGGGCCAACGCATTATTCACATCCTTCGGATCCATTCAGGGCATTCGGGATGCCGTGAAAGCAGAGGCCCGCGGGTTGTATCATTCCCGCGTGAGTGCGGGGTTTTCCCTTAACCCACCCTTCAAGGGATTCGGGATGGCATTCCTCTGGTTCGCCATGGACGAGCCGCAACTATTCTCCCTGATTATGGAGGCTGATGCCCCGGCAACGTCCTTCGAGAACTATATTGACGCCTATGTCGGCTTCAAGAAAGAGTGCCTTGCTTCCATCAATGCTTCCTTCGGTCTTCAGGAGAAAGATGCAGAAATGCTTTATTACCAACTGATTCTGGTGGCGCTGGGGCTAGCGCAAACATGCACCCGGGGTGGCAGCACACTAAGCATTCCACAGGTCTCAGAGATCCTGGGGAAGAACGCCCGCGCATTCCTGATGGTCATCCGCGCCGGAGCCGATGACAGAGAAAAATTCATTCCCGGGACGGGGGCGGGCCCTGTCGGAGACGTGGACTCCTATGCCATATTGCACACCCTGACCGGCCAGAACCATCTCCTTCAGCAACTCCACACTGTCCCGCGCTATATTCAGGACGAAGAATGGGCCGAACTGGAACGGGTGTTCCGGAATTCCTTCAACCACACCCCGGAATCCCTTCGGGAAACCCATCCCGGACTCACCAAGGGCGACATCCGCATCTACATCCTCTCTCACTTCCAGTTCCCCGTGTCGGAGCAAGCAATCCTGCTTGGGATTTCGCCTACCTCCGTTACCAAAGCACGCCAGCGGCTGAAAGCAAAACTTCAATAAAATAAACGCCAGATATCGTCACGAACCTGCCGTAGGTCACCACCAGCACAATACTACCATTAATCCCGCCGCCAGTGCCGCCGGAATGCCGAGAGCCATTCCTATCAGAGCCCCTTTGATGTGAAACCAATAATCGTGGTAGGCGTCCGTCATGTCTTCTGTGCCAGGAATCACAAAATGCTTGTCGTGGCAGAACCAGATGCAGTCCAGCACCAGCGCATCAAACCAATTGACCACCACCCACAGGGCATAAGCGGTCATGGCGCCACACCACCCGGCTTATTGCTTGCATCCACAAGCCCCAACTTGTCACATCGCTCAATAATTGCAGGCGGATAATTGAATATGCTCTTGATCGGGTTCCTGGACATCAGAAATACGAACAGCGTAAACCCTGCGCAGGCAACGAGTGATTCTATCAGGAAAATCATTGTGATTTAGATTTATAACGATTAAAACGCTGATTACCAGCAAAGATTCTGGCGACGATAGCGCCGCTGATATTATGCCAAACGCTGAACAGGGCACCTGGTAAGGTGGCCATAGCAAGGTTGGCAAAATGAGTGTTGGCAAGCGACGAAGCCAAGCCACTGTTCTGCATTCCGACCTCGATACTGATGGCACGTCGCTTGGGCTGCGGCATATGCAGCGCCACACCTATCAGATAGCCGACCGCGAGTCCGCAGACATTGTGTAAAACCACCGCGATAGTAATAACAAATCCGCCCTTCAGGAGCTTATCGGCATTGGCCGCTATCACTATTATTACTATAGCACATATTGCCAGGGAAGACACAGCCGGAAGATAATCGGAAGTCTTGTCCCCTACCTTTGGCAAGAAGCGCCTGACCATCAGTCCCAAACCTATAGGCAGGATTACCACCCACAGGATACTCAGAAGCATCCCGACGACGTCCACATCGACCGACTTGCCTGCCAGCAGCAGTACCAGCAGCGGCGTCAACACGGGCGCCAGCAATGTAGAAACCGCCGTCATTCCCACAGAAAGTGCCAGATCGCCCTTTGCCAGGTATGTGATGACATTGGAGGCCGTGCCGCCGGGGCAACAGCCCACCAGTATCATACCCACGGTAAGCGCTTCGTCAAGCGAAAACAGCCTGGACAGAGCAAAGGCCAGCAGCGGCATAACGGTAAACTGGGCCATGCACCCCGCTATAACATCCTTTGGACGAGTAAACACAACCCTGAAATCTTCTGCCCTGAGTGTAATGCCCATACCGAACATTATCACACCAAGCAGCGGGTTGATAAGCGCGGTCTTGATATGGCCAAAGAAGCCCGGGAACAAGAGCGCCAGTACAGCCGACAGCAGCACCAGCACTCCCATATAATCAGAAATCCATTTGCAGAGACGTTTCACCCGTTACTATTTAGATATCGGACCTCACTGCAAATATACTCATTTCCCCTGTCAAGCTGATACACATTCTTGTGATCTCTCGCGGTCTTAACGGCACGTGGTGTTGTTTAGGTGTGCGTAGCGGTCCAACCCATGGACCGTTACATGCAAAAATGCCCCTAAAATGATAGTAACGGTCCACAGATTTGCAGGGTACGCACACGGCACGCAGGCATTGTTCCTGGATGCACCGTAACGAGACATCCCGAGCACAAGGTTGCCGCCAGGCAGCGACCGCTTATTTGAGCTTAAATATTATCGGGAAGGTGAATGTAACAGGGACTGCCTTGCCGTCGGCATCGTAGCCTGGTTCCCATTGCGGCGATGCCGAAACTGCGCGCACCGCCTCGGCATCAAGATCCTCACACACGCCTCGCAGCACCTGCACATCGCCCACAACACCATCGGCTCCTACCGTAAACTGGAGGGTTACTCGGCCCTGGACACCATCGGCCTTTGCCTTCTCGGGATATTTCATCTGTCCATTGACCCATTGGGCAAACTCGTTGGCATCGCCACCGTTAAAGGTAGGCTTAACCTCAACTAAAGGGTACGGGATGGGTGCCTGATCGGTTGTTTTAGTAGCAGGTTGCACGTCAGTGGCAGCAGACTCGTCAACCTCGCCACTTGTCTTTGGAGAGTTGCAGGCGTACATCATTACGACAAGCACGGGTATAAGGGCCAGGTACGACCAGCGCATCCAGCCGGAAGAAGTTTTTTTCATCATCATGGCAATACGGTTTCTTAGTTTGGCGTGCCGGAAGCCGCTGGCCAGGGAGAAACGTTGTGCCCCCACGGCTTTCCGCACAAGAAGTAATTGATATTGAGTAGCATCGATGCCTTTTTGAATAACGCCTTCATCGGCCTGGTACTCATGCACTAGGCGCAGTTCCTCGCGGGTGATCCACACCAGCGGATTCCACCAGAACAGAACCTGGATAGGCAGTAACATCAGCAAATCCTGCGAATGCCGATAGCGGACATGCATCACCTCGTGAGTATAGATGGCCGGGTTCTCCTCAAGGTCTTTACGGCTCATCACCACCTTACGGCCCCAGCTGAACGATGGCACATCATTGTCGAGCAGCACCAGGCGGCAGTCGCCACGCTCCGTTTGTTCTCCCTTTCTGAAAAGACATCCCATCTTGCAGGCTGATACGACAAAGAGGGCGAGCGTAACCAGTGCGCCGACGATATACAGCGCCAGAAGCAATTCCATCCACGGAAAAACAGACGCCGCAGTGTTCTCTGCCTCCTCACCCACGGACACCATTGTCAACGCTGAAGCGACAACAGTGGCAGACACAGTCCTGAGCCGGACAAACGGGAGCAGCAGGCACAAATAAGACCCGGTCAGCAACAGCGCCCGGTTCAGCCGGAAAAAGGTCGTGCGGCGCATCACCAGCATGTAAAATGCGTAGAACAAACCCAGGTAGAGCCCGGCACGTGCGACATATAGTAAGAACGGACTCATTTGCGGTTCTCCTCTATTTTAGCAATGAGGTCCTTCAACTCCTGGAGGTCCATCTTTTCCTCTTCTACAAACTGCGAAACCAAACTGAGGTATGAGTTGCCGTAATACCGCGCCACCACATCGGACACGGTATCCCCGCGATACTGGCGCTCGCTTATTATTACCTTGTACCGGAAAGAATTCGCCATCGGCTCCCGCTCCACAAACCCCTTCTCTTCCAGGAACTTCACCAGCGTAGCAACTGTATTATAGTGGGGCTTGGGATCCGGCAAACAGCTTACCAAATCCCTGATAAACATCGGCCCGTTTGCCCAGAAAATGTCCATCAGTTGTTCTTCCTTTGCAGTCAGTGTCTGTTTCATCGCCTGTTTTGAATACTGTTTCTGACACAAAGATAGCGATTATTTCCATATCTCCTAATTTTTTTAGGAGATATCCGTGATTATTTCGGACTCAATGGTAGAATCCAGTCCCGATGGCTATTTTTTAACTATTTCGATATCGGTAACGCCTTTACGATTGATTGTGAGGATATTGTCACAGTCTCTCCACTTGCCGAACTTCCAGCAGGATTTGGGAAGAGGTTCGCCGCCGGAGAGGACCTGCGGCTGGAACGACAGCTTCAGGCGTTCGGTGCCATTGGCATCCAGGGCGGTGTATTTGACGCTGCCAGGGGCATATTCCACCTCTTTGAGCATGCAGGTGGTGCTGAAAATGTGATCCGTCCCTTCGGGAATGATTTCGGGCCATGCGGCCATGCCCTCCAAAAAGTGCGGCAGATAGTCGAAATAGCAGTCGGAATTCCAGATACCGGCCCAATTCAATCCTACGGAATTGACCGATATGTTGCCCTTGGATGTACGGTTGTACGCAGTGTATTCTGCAAGCGCCAGGGTAGCGAGGGCTTCATTCTTTGCCTGTTCGCACCCGGTTTCAGCCGCCCATCGCGCCAGCACGGAGCCGTAGCGGGCGGTGTGGCTTCCCATCTCATAGTAGCAGGCGTCCTGCTCGTTGATGCTGGCCGCACCGTAGCGGGTCACAGGGCCGAAGCGCCCCTTCACGAAGGCGAGCAGATCCAGAACAACCTGCTTGTATTCTTTGCAGGCAGACGGGTTGTTGAGCATATAACGCGCGGTCTCCAAGGGGGAGAACTGGTTGATATTGGTTATGCATTCGGGGACGTCCTCGAAGTATCCCGACCATAGACCGGTTTGCACGGGATATTCCATTATCCAGTCGAACACAAGGTCTCTCTTGGCCTTAAGTTCCGACTTGTCCAGAGAAGTGTCGCAAGCGAGCATCTTGTCGAAAAATTCCACCACGAATATCATGTCGGCCGAATATGGATCTTCTGTCTCGCCGGTGCGCATGTTCACCCTGAAGGGGAGCGGCGACTCCTGCCCGGCACCATCCTTTATGTGCTTCAACAGCAGGTCGGCAATATGCTCTGCCATGGCAAAATACTTCTCTTCCCCGGTGTATTCGGCATAATCCATAAAGGCAATGCCTGTCATACCGGCCTTGTCGGGCTCGAGTCTTTCGTCCATCCATATTCCGTCGGGGGCGTCATTGTCCTGCGTGCGTACCATCCCCGGCCACGCCCAGTCGTCGGGAGTGACGAACATCAGCATCCTGTCGAGAATGTTCCTCACCGGCTCCAGCGCCCTGCTGTCCCCGGTATACGGATAATAATACCGGAACAGCTTCATGGCAAAATAGACGTTGCTGCCCTGGTTGTTGGGAATCATATTGCCCCTCCAGATGTAGTTTCCTTCCAGGACTTCCGGGTATTCCGTCAAGACTTCGGGGAACACCATAGCCCACGCCTCGTAGGAGGCTGTTGCGAGGTAGCCGGGGAGTATCCCGTCCGGAGTCTCTACCTTGGGGCCGTCTATGAGAAAGTTCATGGACCACACCATGAGGGAGTCATAGTCCATCCATGGCTGCAGCCACCCGTCTTTCACAACCACGGGATGCCCGAAGATATCCTGCGGGTGTTCTGCATGTTCCGGCCCGGGGATGCCCTGCGAATTGCAGACGGTGATTCTGGGGGTCAGGCTGGTCGTCGTCGCACTCTGTTTGCACCCGGCCAGGACAAGGATACAAGCGGATAAAGTCAGAATTCTGGATATTTTCATATTGATTGGTTTTTTATGTCACTACTGTTTCTGCTCCCAGTTGCGGCTGGCGAAAGGCAGCGCCGCAGACAATGCCGTGTGCCAGTATTCCCAGGTGTGAGCGCCGTCGCGCACGCGCAGTTCGCACTTGATGCCCTTGCCCTTCATCTTCTGGTGAAGCGCCTCGGATTGCTGCAGCAGGAAGTCGTCGTCGCCGCAATCGAGAAACCATTTCACGGTCTTGAGCGCCGCAACGGTGGCTTCATCGGCATTGTCGATGAAATCCAGCGCGGAGTGCTCCTCCACGGAACGGTCGGTGATCGCAAGTTTGCTGGCAGGCACCTCGCTCCCGCGGGAAGCGCGACCCTTCATCTCGAGCCATGCGCTCATGCCGTAGGCCGATGCAAACATGTCGGGATGCCTCTGGGCATAGACTATAGTGCCGCCTCCACCCATGGAAAGGCCCATGATGGCCCTCATCCCCTTGGCGCCGCCGCAGTGATATTTGGCCTCGACCTGCGGCAGGAACTCTTCGAAAAAGAAATCCTCGAAGGGCCACCCCTCCACATTGAAATAACCGCTCTGGTAGTTATGAACGTCCGGATCGCCGCCGTTCGGCATGACTATCACGGCCGGAACGCATTCGCCGGAGGCCATCAGCAGGTCCGCAACCCGTTCCATCTGGCCGAGTTCCACCCAGTCCTTGTAGCAGCCCCACAGGCCGTGAAGCAGATAGATGACGGGATACTGTTTGGTCTCTTTGTAGCCGTTGGGCAGATATACATTGTATTTCTGCTGTACCCCGAGCCGATTGACAGCGATGCTGTCGGTGACGATTCTGCTTTTGGCCGATGCCCCGAAGGCCATCAAAGCCAGCAAAAGAATAAGAGCTATGCGTTTCATATCGTAAAGATATGTCATACCTTTGCAAAAAACAAAACCCATGAAGAAACTTTCGATAGCCCTGTTTATGTTGGTCGCCTGCCTGGCCCAGGCGCAGGAAGTCAACCCTATTGCCACCGTATCGCAGCAGCCCGGCTGGTGCACCATTATCCACCGCTGGGGGTTTATCGGCGATTCGCTGTGCAGCGGCGAATACGAGTATACCCGAGAAGACGGCTCCACAGTGTGGCACGACATCTATGAGTACTCCTGGGGCCAGCGTATCGTGGCCGCCATCGGCGGTGCCGTGGGATACAACTTCTCCCAGGGCGGCGAGACGGCCAAGGGCTGGATCGCGAATTTCTGGGATTACCCGCTGAACCGCAATGCCGACATCAGCGCCAAGGCCCACCCCTGCCAGGCCTACATAGTGGCGCTGGGGTGCAACGACCGGAACGGATTCGCGGCCGGCGACGCCCGCAAGGATATCAATCTTGAAGATTACACCAAGAACGCCGAAACGTTCATAGGCTACTACGGCGGCATCATCCAGCGCGTGAAGACCCTGCAGCCGCGCGCCCGCTTCTTCGTGGTCACGATGCCGACCCTCTACGGCAAGGAGGAATTCAGCGCCGAAATCCGCAAACTGCCCGAAATCTTCGACAACGTCTACCTGATCGACCTCGAGAAGTATGGCATGGACTTCAACGACCCGCAGCTCAAGGCGCGCTACTTCGAGAAGGGGCACATGAACCCCGCCGGCTACCAACTGATGGCCTGGACCTTTATGACCTACATCAACTGGATCATCGAGAACAACCTCTCGGACTTCTCTGATATCTGCCTGATATAAAAGCTATTGCACTTTGTTCATGCTGAACGAAGCGGTGTAGGCAGTGCCGTCCGCCTTCAATCGCAAGGCGGTCCAGTTCATCTGGCCGTTCTCGATGGAGGCAATCTCCCACCATTCGCGGAACTCGGCTTCGTTGCCGGCGTTCTTCCAGCGGGTGCAGAGCAGGTTACCGTCCACGAAATACTCGCTCATGGTGTTCACGTCGTCTACCCACTGGCCATTGGAATCCTTCCTGTAATACACATAGGTTCCGTCGCTCTTGTACTCCCAACGGTGCACATTGCCGTCGTCGTATTCGCCCTGGTCGTTTATGGAGCGGCCCTCCCATAAGCCGAGGATGGCCTTGCTGTAGTCTGCGGTGACTTTATTCCAGCACTGGTACTGCAGCGGTGAGGTGCTGACCACTTCGCCGTCACGCATGACTATCTGCTGGAGCGAACCCTTCATCGAGGCGTCGGAAATGGTGCCGACATAGAACCGGTTAATCAACGTAACCGATTCCTCCGGATGGGCGGTGAGAATCACCATATTGCCGTCAAACTGTACATCCTGATTCATCCCCGGGCTCCACTTGTCGTCCACATAGCTGTAATCGCTGCGGGCCGAGCTGGAGACGGCCTTAGTAGACGACAAGAAACTGAGGACAATCTTCTCGTCGGTGGGTGCGGACATTTCGTTGATCTCCGACAGCATCCACTTGCCCTGCAACTTGCCGGAAAGGTTGTCGATAGGGTCGGCCTTTACGGTGACGTTGAGCACGATGCGGAAACTAACCGAGAGCGGAGTATTCATGGCGTCGATTTCGGAGATCCCGACAGCGATAGAACGGAGCTCTTGCGTGGTGTAGGTCTTGCCCGGAACGGGATCATCGTAGAGGACAAGCTCCCCTTTCTCGGGATTGTTAAGGTCGAACGGCTCATACGAGAGATCATGGGCCATATGATGCACCGGGATGGGCACCACGCGGCGGCACTTCTCCATATCTGCGTAAGAGAGGCCCAACTTTTTGACCTCTTCAGACAAATCCACCTTGAAACCGTCGGTTATCTCTTTTGCCGTAGCCTCGTAGTTGATGGTATAGGTGGTCGTGTTGTACCACGACATGGTCAAATGGTAAGTAGAGACGCCGCCCCAGCGGTCGTGCAGGAACATGGTTCCCTTTACGTCCTGGCGCTTTACGCCGGTGGAATCCCGGAATGCCTCCCATGCCGGGCTGCCGACGGTATCGGGCTCAAAGGAGACGTAGCGCTTCTTGAGGTCGTATTCTACCTTGATCATCGCGGTGCAGTCTTCGTCGAGGGCAAAGGTCACATCCCTCAGGTTTTCGGAGGTATACTCGCGGCCGTCGGTGTCGTCTTTGGTCTTGAATAGCACAGCGTCCAGCGGCACATATACGGCTCCGAACCGGGGTTCGGTGTACTCGGTACCATCGTCCGTCTTCTTCTTTTCTACGATCTGGAACGAAGCGTGGGGATATATCCAGGGCGACAGACCCTCGGCGGGGAGCGGCATCATAACGGTCTTGAACGGGTCTGAGCTGACCAGCTGAGTCTTACCCTCCTTGTCTACGTATACGCCCACGAATGCCAGGTTGGAGTCGTCCCAGACCGCCTCTTCTGCAGCAGTACCGATTGTGGCTTTATATTGCCCCTCCAGCACCTCTTCGGAGGCGTTCTTGTCGGCCTCGAACTCCTTCAGGTAGAAATAATCGGACTTCTTGAGGTACGAAGCCTTGGTCCCGGGCACTTTGTCAGGATCAACCCGGTAGAACTGCTTGCCGGAGATGTAGTCCAGGGCTAGCATATCCTTGGTAACGGCGACTCCGGAAGGGTTCACGCGTATGGTAGAGCCAAAGTCAAGCCCTTTGGAGACGGTGTCGGCCGGAGCCTCGGCAATGACCAGCGAGAAGGGGCCGTCGTTTTTCTTGAGCCCCTCTATGAGTTTCTGCAAATCGGCCAAACGCTGCTCCGCCGCCTCTTTCTGGCTGTCTATCAACTCTTTCCAAGAGAGGTCATCGTCCAGTATAACGCAAGACGACAACAGGGCGAGGCAACTTGCGACTATCAATGGTATTCTGATTTTCATGAACTTGATTCTTAAACTGTTTTACCTGATGAATTCTTTTAAAAGCCTGTGCAACATGTCTCCCACATCGCCTCTTTCGGTGGGGTGGGATGCGAAGGTGGGCACCTGTTCTGCAAAGTGGACCACCTCTTCGTTCTGGCAGTCAACCACGGCGCAGTACATCACATTGCCGTAAGGCGAACTTGCAGAATAATCTTTCGAAGGATTGGTCAAGCCGGTGATGCCGGTGAGCTGCTCTACCGCATAATCGATAGTACGGCTGGCTGCTTTCTCAATCTTCTCACGCATATAGCCCCCGACAGTCTGCACGTAGCCATAGGAGTAAATCACTATGCCGTAGCGGTTTCCGCTGGCGGCAATGGCCTTGCACAACGATTTGGGGACCCTCAGGCGGGAAATCTCTTTGGGTTTGACCTCCGGGAAATTGTATATCCACTCGGTGACGTCGGCGTTCTCGCCGTCATAGTCCATATCCACCACCTTGGAGAAAGGGTAACGCTCCATGGTAATCAGGCTGGTAATGATGCGGGTAGCCTCGGCCGACTCTTCGGCATCGTATCTCCCCTTGCCGTCATCACCATAACAGAAGATATACGACAGCGGCTGGATAAACGTGTACTCACCCACCTTGTCGAGATTGACCGAGGCGGAGGTATGGCGGCTGGCCCCGCAGGATACGAGGGTCAGCAGGGCAGCAAATGCCAGGAAACTCTTGATGGCTCTCATGTCGTGCAATGATTATTTAGCAGGTTTGTACGTCTTGATGACCTTTTTGGTGGCTTTCTCGCCATCGCCTACTGCAGGACGGAAATATAGCTCGAAACTGATGGAGATAAGGTCCTTGCTCTCTTCGTATACCTTGTCGCAAGCGGAGATGGCGCGGTTGTCGTTTGTGCTGTTCTTGTAAATGATATCATCGCCAAAGGTGTTTCTCAGCTCGCTGGTGCACTTCATTACAAAAATGGAATTCTCGCCCGTAGCCTGTTCCAGGGGGGCCACATAGTATCCACCGGCATCTTTGGCGGTATCGATTTTAACGCAAGAAGAGAAAGAGAGGGCAGCGACTGCAAACGCGATGGCTGCGAGGATGGTTTTGAATTTCATGATACAAATACTTTTAATTTATTAATTTTTAAGCAATTATCTGTTATTATAGTGTTCTGTCGCCTCCCTCACGGAGCCGTAGCGGAGCAGCATTTGTTTGGCATGGTCATAGTCCTGGTCGCCCGTCTCGGCCATTATCATGCGGGTACCGCGGTCCACAAGCTTCTGGTTTTTAAGCTGCATATCTACCATGTGATTGCCCTTGACATGTCCCAGGCGTATCATCACGGCGGTAGAAATCATGTTCAGGATGAGCTTGGCCGCCGTGCCCGACTTGAGGCGCGTGCTGCCGGTGACAAACTCCGGCCCCACGACGGCCACTATGGGAACGTCGACCTCTTTGGAGACTGCCGCATCTTCGTTGCAGGTGATGCACGAGGTCAGCGCACCCGCTTCACGTGCCGCACGCAAGGCCCCCAACACATAGGGCGCCCCGCCCGAAGCGGTGATACCGATCACGGTGTCATCGGGTCCGGGTCCGAATTTGAGCAGGTCGCGGGCCCCCTGTCCAGGGTTGTCCTCGGCCCCTTCGACGGCATCGCGTATGGCGCCGTCGCCGCCCGCTATTATGCCGATGAATTTGCCCGGGACGCCGTAGGTCGGAGGTATTTCGGAGGCGTCGGTGATGCCGATACGCCCGCTGGTGCCCGCTCCCATATAGAAGACCCGGCCGCCACGGCGCATCCTCCCGGTAATCCCTTCTACCACCTCCGCGATTTGCGGGATGGCCTTCCCCACCGCCTCGGGCACGATGCGGTCTTCGTGGTTCATCGCCTCCAACAGCTCACTCACTGTCATTCCGTCCAGGTCGCTGTAGTGTGAATCTTGCTCCGTTGTCCTCATTGCGCTTTGATTTTTGCAGCATCTTTATCATAAAACATAACCCTGGCCACCAGCAGCGACACACTGCATACGGCCCAGACCACGCCCAGGGAGGCGATGCCTGCCGACAGGCCTATGCGGTCGCCTATTATGCCCAGCACCCACGGGGCCAGCGCCCCTATGCCAAAGCCGAACAAGATCATTATGGCGGATGTCATGGAATAATACTTGGAATCGATGACATCGTAGAGCACTACATAGGTGCCGGCATCGAAGAAGGCCCTGAAAAAGCCGAATCCTGCGAGCGCGGCGCACACCGCCACAAAGGAGCCCGAGAGGCCCATCAGCACGATGCACGGTGCGGCCAGCAGCAACCCCGCCGCCTGCAGCAGCAGCCGGTTGCGTCCGCCGCCCGGCCGGCTGGCCAGCTTGTCGGAGAGAGCTCCGGCCACCAGCACCCCCACGAAGGCCGCGGCGTGCGTCCAGAACATCGAGTGGAAACCGGCAGAAGAGAGGCTCAGCGAGAATGTCTCCTTGAGATATTTGGGCATCCAGGTAAGATAGCCGTTCAGGCCAAAGATGAGCCCGCAGAAGGCCACCAGCATGCAGACGGCCGTCGGGACACGGAAAAAGGCCTTGATGGCGTTGGGCAATGTCACCTGCCCGTCGGCCGGGGATGCTACCTGTGCGGCCTGGGGCTGCACGTCACGCTTGTCCCTGAGCCGCATGGCCAGCACTACCGTGAGCAGCACGCCCAGGGCGCCAAACACAAAGAAGGCGTATTGCCAGCCGAGCGATTCGGCCACCTTCCCCGCCAGGAAACCGCAGGCGATGACGCCCACATAATACGATGTCTGGTGCAGGGACATGGCCCGCGCACGGGTCCGCGAGTCGTGGTACTCCGCTATCAGGCCGGTATAGGTGGGGCCGAACAAACCCTGGCCCACCCCCATGCCGAAGCAGCGGAACAGCACAAAGTAGAAGATTCCGCCGGAGAAGCCCGTGAGCAGCGTCGCGGTAGAGAAGATGAGCGTGCTGATCCATATCTGGCGGCTGCGGCTCATCTTGTCGGCAAAGTAGCCGGCAAACGGCACCGTGACGGCGTAGAATACGTTGAAGAGGGTCGACAGCAGCCCCATAAGGCTGTCCGACGCCCCCAGATGCTGCTGTATCTGAGGCAAGACAATGTTGAACGTCTGCCGGTCGGCCTGATTCAGGAAGAACGCCAGCCACAGCAGCAGCACCACCTCCCACTTATAGAACTTCTTGTTTGTATCTACTTTCATCATCTCGCTTGGCATCTTTTAGCTTAAACTTCTCCCGCATCAGTCTTCCTTGTCGAAATGGACGTCCACTTGCGGGAAAGGTATGGTTATGCCATTGCTGTTAAGTGCGTTGTAAATAACCTCCTTGGCGCGGTCGACATAGCCTATGCGCTCGGCAGCCAAGATATACTGCTTGACGGCGATGTCTACCGACGACGAGCCGAACTCGTTCATCACCACGTAGATACCCTTGTCGGGACGCACTATCTCGCGACCGTATTTGTCTTTGGTACGCATCACCTGCATGGCTTCTACTAGCACGTCCCGCACCTTCTGCACATCGGTGCCGTAGGCCACTCCGACAATGATTTTGAGAAGCTCGTAGGAGTTGTTGCGGGTCAGGTTAGCATAGTTCTTGCTGAACAGGTCGGCATTGGGGAAGCTGATTATGGCGTCGTCTACAGTCTCTATCTGGGTGGTCTGGTAGCTGATTTTGGTCACCGTGCCGCGGACGCCGTCGCATTCGATCCAGTCGCCCACACGCAGGCGGCCGCCCATCAGCTGGATGCCGTATATAAAGTTGTTGATGATATCCTTGAGGGCGATACCGATACCGGCGGACAAACCGGTGGCAATCATCACAATCCAGCCCGTAGGAATCTTCAGCATCAAGAAGATAATCATTATGTAGACCGCCCAGTTGAAGATGGTTATGATGCTGTTGGACAGGGCAAAGTTGATCTCGTTGTTGCGCACGGTGCGGCGGTTGTTCTTGTGCATGAACCATTTGTAGCGGAGATCCACAAAAATGGCGCGCAGCGCCTCGCCCAGATAGCGGAACACGAAGAACAACCCCACGCTGACCAGCAGGTTGTGGAAAGTGAGCTGCAGCGAAGCGGAGCCGGCAGCGTCCGTGATGCTCACGAAAGGTGAATAGTAGAGCGTCTGGTAGAGGTCGTCAAAGTCAAAAACGTTCAGGGCCAGCCTGAGGCAAACAGGGATGGACCCCAGCGCCAACAGCGGGATTATGACGGTGCTGATCAGGTCGTGGAACCAGGTGACCTTGAAGAGGAATATCTTCTCGTGCTGGGCAATGCCGGAGGGGTTCTTCTCTTTGAATTCTTTGATCTTGCGGGCCATCCGGTTGGTGCGGTAGCGGTCCAGTAGTCTTGCGATGGTGGCTATGGTGTGTATCACGGCCAGCTGGAAATACCACCAAACCAACACCAGCAGGGCCATGAATATGAAGCCCAGGATGGACATGACGGTGGCCACCGCTGTCACCGCAAGCGAAATCCAGCTGATCACGCGGTCGCTGGAGTCGGCCCTGTTGCCGCATCTCAGGCACGCCGCCAGCTGCCACAGGCAGAACACCAGCAGCACCGGCGGGAACAAGTAGTTCATCAAGCTGTTGGGCAAGAAGAGTACCCGGCAGCTGATCACTGCAAAGGCCAGCAATACGGTGGGCGCATAGAGGCGCAGGCCTATGCGCAGCTGTTCCGGTTTGAGCCTTATCAGCATGGCGGCAACTATGGCGCCCTGCAACCAAAGGAAGGTAACGAACTGGTCAAAGGCGACGTCCATTATGCTGTTATTCTCGCCCGTACTGCGCAACACAAAAATCAATGTAGCTATCAGCAGGGCCACAAAGAACCGCTGCTGCCGGGCCATCACCTTCTTGAGCGGCTTGACAAACCGGTGCAGCAGGAAGACTATGAGCAAGACTATGCCGAATACTATCAGGAACAACACGACCATGAGCACAAGGAACAGTATCTGGGTCGTGTAGTCGGTTTTGGACGAAACGATGTAGGTGCCGTCGTCGAGCTCGTTGAAGTCGTATTTGTCCCGCAGGTCTTCCTTGCAGCGGGTCCAGTAGCGGGAATGCTGCCCCAGAATCTTGATCCAGGGGGTCTGTCCCTCCACAAAGATGCGTTTCTGCAGTATCTGATACCGGCTGCGCGCATAGTCGTAGCTCTCTTTGAGGCGGATATGGGCCTCCAGATAGTGGGTACTGTCGGCCACCATGGCCGCCTTGCTGTCGGCGCACATCTTGAGCAGTTCCGAAGCATAGAAGATACACGAGTCCCGGTCGGCCTCACCCCTTTCGTCCAGGATGAAAGGCCTTTCAGTGGTGTCGGTCAACTCGCGCTGGGAGAGCTCCCTGTTCATGGAGGTCCCGGCCATGAGCACGTGCATGTCCAGCGAGTCGTTGTGGTACATCAGGCTGTCCGGCACCTCGTCCAACTCTATTATGCTCCGCTCGGGAGGGAGGCGGCGGAGCGACTCCAGCATCCTGGCATAGCGGTCTATCTCCATGTCCATGCTGGCGGCTATTCGGTCGTAGGGCCTGCGGTTATTGTTGAACTCGTTATACTGGTCGGTGACTTTCTTGAGCGCGTATGCGAGGTCAAAGGTGAACTCCTGGCGCTGCGAGTAGAGCACCAGCGAGAGTTCGTTGCACTCCTTTATCAGGTCCACCATCTTCTGGTGCTGCTGGTTGACCTCGCCGGCCATACGCGCCTGGCGCCTGGATATCTTGCCATATTCCTGCTCCAACTGGAGCCGGAGGTTGTGCAATGTCAGTCCCAGATCGTTGCCATCAAAGACGGCCATCACCGGGATGGAGAACAAAAGCACTGCAAAAACAATCGAGATGAATTTTTTTCGGTTCATAAGACAAATATAATGAAAACTCTTTTTTATATTTGTAAAAACATAAGCATCACGGCAACTATGGCAAACGAAAAACTCAATCAGAATCAGGTAATCGACGAAAATGACCTCGATAAAGTCTCTGGCGGCAGATTTGACTTGGACATCCCTTTCGAAGGTATTCCTCAAACCAAACCCGCCGAGGGTTTTTTCTAGGCCCGAATAATAATTTTTATATATTTGCGCGTTTTTCAACAAACAATAAGTATTTGTAATATGGCAACATTGACAAAAGAACAGATTGCTATGAAAAAGAGACAACTGATACAGCTTCAGGAAGAACTTAAAGCTGTCGGTGCCTGGCCGCTTGAGGATGACGATCTCATCAATGTCTCCGGTGGCATCAGGAATCCCTTCCAAGAAGGTGACGACACCTGGGGCCAGGAGATGCAATAAAAGCCGCTCATCCTGGTTTAAACCGATGGATTTTTCCCGTCATCACTTCACTGCCGTATTTTATGCGGCAGTTGTTGTCTTTTTCCTGACCCCCGCATTCTCCGGCTGCGGAGACAGGGGCACGAAAGAGCCGTCGCGCCACATGCAGGCGGTTACGACCCAGTCGGACAACCCCCGCATCCAGCGCTTCTCACAATTGATGGGAGAGCGCAACTACGACTCCGCCCTGGCGCTCAACGACAGCCTCGAGAAGGATGGCGTATTTACCCCAATTGTTGCCGGATACCACCGTGGCGAGATTTTCAGGCTCACCGGACGCCGCGACGAGGCCATCGAGTGCTGCCACAAGATCGTGGACAACCCAAAGTCGGCAGAAGAGGACCCTTACTACTACCAGCAGGCCGGAGTGAGCCTGGTCAAGATGCTCTGCTACCAGCAGCGTGACTACGACGAGGCGCTGCAGGTGGCCCTGCCTATCCTCTCCCACATCGACTCCACCGGAGTCGGCGACCCCAAGGTGCTGATTACCATGTGGAACCTCGTGGGGTTGTGCTACTGCGAGACGGGACAGGTAGACCAGGCGGGAGAATATTACGAATCCATTGACAGGTTCACCAGAAGCCGCGTAGCCGCAGAAGACTACAACCCCGCATTCATTATGGAGGGCATCGGGGTCTACGACGCCATCGCCATAGAGTACACCAACGCCAAGCATTGGGAAGAATCCCTCACGTGGGTCAACCGCGAAGATTCGCTGCTCCCCGTCTACATCAAGATATTTGGCGAAAGGCACCCCGCGCGCGTCGATTATTACACCGCCTCCATTGCGCTCAACCGCGCCCTGGCATATCAGGGGCTGGGGCGCGACGCCGAGGCCGCCGAGGCCTATTCGGCATACCAGAACACCCGATACGGCAGTTCCGACAACGGCCGGTTCGAAGGGGTCGACTACCTTATGGCGGCCCATCGCTATGACGAGGCCGCACAATGCTACGAACTGCTGGACAGCCGGGTATTCTCCGACGGACGCAAGGCCACTCTCGAAGACATCGGCGGGCATCTGCTGCCCAAATTCCGCGCTAATTATTTCGCAGGGCGCAAAGACTCCGCCCTGGCCGTGGCCACCCAGATAGCCGCGGTCTACGACACCGCCGTCACCCTGCAGAAGCGCAACCAGATGGCAGAGCTTGCCACCATTTACGACACACAGGGCAAGGAGATGCAGATAGCCCGCCAGAAGGCCAAACTCTCGCAGCAACGGCTCCTGGGCACCGGCATCGCGCTGATACTGCTCACCACCTTCTTTGTATTATATTCCCTGTACCGCCGCCGCGCTCAGAGGCGTCTCGCATCGGCCCACCAAGAGTTGGAGACGGCGCATGAGAAGCTCAAGACCGCCTACGACCAACTCGAAGAGACCACCGCCGCCAAAGAACGCATCGAGTCGGAGCTGCGCATTGCCCGCGACATTCAGATGTCCATGGTGCCGGCAGTCTTCCCCGAACGCGACGGTCTGGACATGTATGCCGAGATGAGCCCCGCCAAGGAGGTAGGCGGCGACCTCTACGGCTATGTGCTGCAAGACAACGTGCTATACTTCTGCGTGGGCGACGTCAGCGGCAAGGGGGTTCCCGCCTCGCTGTTCATGGCGCAGGCTGCCCGACTCTTCCGCACCCTCGCCGCAGAGAGCCTGATGCCGGCCGAAATCGCCTTCCGCATGAACAACGCCCTCTCCGAGAACAACGAGCGCAGCATGTTCGTGACCATGTTCATAGGCATGCTCCACCTCGAAACGGGTCACCTCGACTTCTGCAACTGCGGTCACAACGCTCCCGTGATAGACGGCAAGTTCATGGAGATGGAATATACCAACCAGCCCTTGGGCCTGTGGGACGGCGAACCGTTCGACGGAGAGGCCCTGGACGACATCCGCGGCCGCCAGATGCTGGTCTACACCGACGGCCTGAACGAGGCCGAGAACCGTCAGGAAGAGCTTCTGGGAGACGACCGCCTGCTGGAGCTGATGGCAAACACCTCCAACCTCAACAGCCAGGAGGTCATCGAATATATCAAGGTTGCCGTAGAGAAGCACCGCGACGGAGCCGACCCCAACGACGACCTTACCCTTATGTGCCTGAAACTGGGCTAACGGGCCGCCTGGGATATCGAGGCGGTCACGTAAGTGCTTCGCAACCCTTCCATGTAAGACAAATCTGGACCGGCGGCCATGGCGTCGGCGGCGGCTTTGATGTCGGTCGCCCAGAAGAAGATCTCCCCTCCGCGGGGAAGGCCGCTGGTGTTTTCAGTCACCGTCAGCACAAAGTTATCGTTGTCCCGGGCAATGGTGAGCCACTGGTTGCACTGCTCATCGGCATAGGCGCCGAAATACTTGTATGTATCGTGGTCAAAATCTACGGCAATCTGCCCGCCCGCCTTGCCGATATCTATCAGATATGGCATTACGGAGATACTTTCGTGGGAGAACTGTATCACAAACGCCTTGGCGTTCTGGTCGCGGCTGTCGGCCCACAGGTAGACCATCTGGATGCCGCCCCAGTCGTCGTCTATCGTCGTGTAGGGGATGTTGACTATGTCACCCACGGCAATCTGGCTCTTGCGGGGGAGCAGGCCAGAAGCCTCCGGCGTAAGATAATCGACGCGGAGCGATAGATACGCATCGCCTACGGCGCACTTGCCTTCGAGCAGCATCCTCCCCTCGCGGTCTGTATAGCGAAAGGTGTGGGCATCGCCCGCATCGGTGCGGAAATATATCTCGCTCTGGTCGTTTTGGGCCTCATAAACCGTGTCGGCAAAGAGCACCTGCGTGTATTCTCCCAATACTATCTTGGTCCGTAAGGCGAACCACGCTGCTGCACAGTCGCTTATAGGGCAGGTTGTGGCATCGGCCAGGGCCCGCTCCATCTCCTGCTGCAACTCCTTGGTCCGGGTCTGGGACATATCGGCAGCCATCTCCATGAGGCTCTGGCTGTCGGGTATCTTAAGCGTCTCAAGCCCGCCTGCGAGCAGGTTGATGTTTGCGCCAATGGCATTGGCGCATGCCTCGCTGGTGATGTTGCCGTTCAAGGCCTCCAGCAGCGCCTGACCGTGGTCGTTCAAGAACACGCCCGCCGGCTGGTCGTACTCCATCAGGTTATTGTCATAGCCGAAGGCGGCATTGCCGCCCGCCTCTATCAGCGAGGCGGCGCATTTGCGCATCAAATCGGCCGGGCCCAGGTTATTGGCTGCCATATATTCGGCAATTTTCTGCGCGGGAGCACCCGAATAGCTCTTCAGCTGCGAGAAGACGGCCTGGTAGATGTTCACCGCAGCCAGGTCCAACTTGCCTTGCGGGAACAGGTCCCAGAACCTGGCGCTGCCGACCTTGCAATAGTCGGGCACGCCGGTCGCAGCGGCAATTGTCTCGTAAATCCGGTCACGGGAGGCGCCGCCCAGCGCTTCGCAGCGGGCCATCACGCACAGCAAAACGGTGCGGTGCAGGGCCCCGGTGGCCGCCACCTCCGCCTCAAAGTCGTAGAGCGACTTGACCCGCCCCCAGACTCCCGACTTGGGGGTAATATATTCGTTGGAGGGCTGTCCCGCCAGCGTCACCATATCCTCCCACACCTTGCCGGCCTCTGCAGCGGTGGTCCCGTTCAAGATGGCGAGCGTGGCACAGCGGGCCGCCAGGAGAGCCACACGCTCGTCTGCCTGCCGCTGCGTGAGCACCTCCACAGGGTCGGGCACTACGGGTTTGTCCTCTTGGGGGGTCTTTTCGCACGCCACGCACGCGGCAGCCAACACTGCGAAAAGCAGTCGGGCGAGGCATGTCATGGCATGTGTATTCTCTCTCATGGATACTCGTTTTGTTCCTATTTTGCAGATTGGGCAAAGATAACTATTATTCCCGATACGTTTTTCTGTAAAATAGTGTTACTTTTGTGTATGAAACCGACTTTCCCTCTTTGCATTATACTTGCCCTCACGCTGCTTTCGTGCGCCGGTCACGAGTCGGAGGGCATCGAACTCAACAGTGAGGCCGACCTGGCAGGGCTGCGGGTTGCGGCCTGCAATGGCTCTTGTTACGAGATGGACCTCTCTGTGCGCGACGACATAGAACTGCTCCGGTACAACAACGACTCCGACGCCCTTCAAGCGCTGCTCAACGGCAAGGTGGACGCCTTTGTAAATGACGAGACGGTTTTCAATTCGTACGTTCGCGCCGAATACGGCATCCGGATTGCCCTGCTTAGCGACAGGGCCTTCCCCACGGCCTTCATGTTCAACAAAGAAGACTCCTTGCTCAGAGATGCCTGCAACGCCACCCAGAGACGGCTCGTAAGCGAAGGTTCCTTGACCAGGATGATAGATTACTGGCTCAACGACAAATACATAAAGGTCGAGAAACACACCCACATCCCCACGGAGACTTCGGGCGAACCCATCCGTGTGGCCACCGCTACCGCCACCGCTCCGATATCGTTCCCCGTAGGCGACGACTGGTTCGGCCTGGAGTTGGACATACTGCGGGAGATGGCAAAAGAACTGCACCGCCCCCTGGAGGTCAAGCTCTACGACGTAACGTCTGCTTTCATGGCAATCAAGACCGGCAAGGCCGACATCATGGCGGGAGGCATCTTTGTCACGCCTGAACGGCAAGAGGAATTTCTGTTTTCAGATCCCTATTACAGCTTTCGCGGAGCCTTTTTTGTGCTTGACAAGAAGGCCGAGCAGGATAATCTCGGCCTCCGGGCCGCACTCAAGCGGAGCATCTACAAGAACCTGATAGTAGAAGACCGCTGGAAATATATCACCCAGGGCTTGTGGGAGACCCTCAAGATCAGCTTGCTGGCCATTTTGTTGGGGTCATTGCTGGGCATCTTGATCTACATCATGTCCCGCAGCCGCCGCAAGTGGGTCCGCTCTGCCGCCCAGCTCTACAACGGTTTCATGTCGGGCATCCCCGATCTGGTGCTGTTGCTGATATTGTTCTATGTAGTATTTGCCAAGAGCGGTATCCCGCCGGACCTGGTGGCGATAATCACCTTCGCGCTGTTCTTCGCCTCCGGGGCCAGCGACATCTACGGCACCTCCCTCAACGCCATCCCCCACGGGCAGACCGAGGCGGGCCTGGCGCTGGGCTTCACCAAGTCGCAGACCTTCTTCAACATAGTGCTGCCTCAGGCGCTCAAACGCGGCCTGCCGCTGTACAAGGGGCAGTGCATCGCCACTCTCAAAGGGACTGCCATAGTAGGCTACATCGCCATCCAGGACCTCACGCGTGCCGGCGACATCATCCGCAGCCGCACCTTTGACGCGCTGGTTCCGCTGGCGGTGGTCACCATCATATATTTCTTGCTGGTATGGCTCATCGGCCTGCTGCTACGTCTCGCAATGCCTAAGAAAAACGTGTTATGATTACGGTATCCCATCTGAGTAAAACATATGTAGACCCGGACGGTACTACCCTCCAGGTGCTTAAGGATGTCAATTGCGAAATCACCCCGGGCGAGGTCATAAGCATCATAGGCCCTTCCGGCACGGGTAAGAGCACCTTCTTGCGTGCCTTGAACCTGCTGGACCCTCCCACCGGCGGCTCCATAATCTTTGACGGCGAGGATATCCTGGCCAAGGGCTACCCGGTGCACAAGATGCGCCAGAAAATGGGCATGGTGTTCCAGAATTTCAACCTCTTCGACCACATGACGGTGCTGGAGAACGTGATGTACGCCCCGTGCAAGATACTCAAAGAAGACAAGCAGCAGGCGCGCGCCGAGAGCTTGGCGCTGCTGCGCAAAGTAGGTCTTGCAGAGAAGGCCGACGTCTACCCTGACACCCTTTCGGGCGGTCAGAAACAACGTGTGGCCATAGCCCGCTGCCTGGCCATGAAGCCGGAGGTGATATTGTTTGACGAGCCCACTTCTGCCCTCGACCCCACCATGGTGGGCGAGGTATTGAGCGTTATCCGCCAGCTGGCCAAAGAGGGCATGACCATGCTCATCGTCACCCACGAGATGAAATTCGCCCGCGACGTGAGCACCCGCATCTTCTTTATGGCCGAAGGTGTGATACACGAAGACGGCACTCCGCAGCAGATATTCGAAGCGCCCCACCGCAGCGCCACCAAAGCCTTCGTGCAGCGCATCCGCAAGGAGGTATTCGAGGTCGACAACGCCGACTTTGACGTCCCCGGCATGGAGACCCGCATCAGGCAGTTCTGCATCAAATACAACATTACCCAGCACACCGAGACCGCGCTCGAACTCTGCAGGCTGATGATGGACGACATCATGGCCACCTACCGCCCCATGACGGTGCGCATCACCTACAGCGAGCTCTCTTCGGTAGTGGCGCTGGACTTCATGGTAGAGAAGTTGCAAAGCTCTCCCCTGCAAGGAGACAACGTTAATCCCGACAGCCTTGCGCGAGTCCGCTCGATGTGCAAAAACATCGTAGAGGAGCCCACCACCCGCGGCTTCCGCATCAAACTGCTGCTCTCTTAGCTACTCTGTAGCGGCGACGTTCGTCTCTACTGTCCAACCTTCGGGAATGCCGGCAGTACCTGTCGGCCATTCGACACCATCCTGTTTCACAAAAGTGCCCGTAGAGGATACACCGGACAACCAGCCACCGGTGCATTCGGATGCCGATATGTTGGTAGCAAGGCAGACTACCCTGTTGAGATGCGTGCAATCCATAAACAGATCATGGTAACAACCGGACATCAGTGTCGGGGCCGGCAGAGTCGGGGCTGTCTGCAGGCTGGTGCAACCCATGAACATCTGGCTATAGCATTGATTGGCAAGAGTGGTGACCGGCAGCTGCGGAGGCGTGGTGAGGGAGGTACAACCCTGGTACATACTCATGCAGCACTCCAGCGCCAATGTCTCCGCCGCCATGGACGGCGCCGTTGCAAGGGAGGTACACCCATAGAACATCCCCCTGTAGCAACGATTCTGGAGAGTACGGGCTGGCAGGTCCGGGACATAGGTGAGGCCGGTGCACCCCATGAACATCTCTTGATAGCAGTACTGGCCCAGATCCTCAGCCGGAAGAGATGGCGCACGGGTCAGACCGGTGCACCCTTTGAACATCGAATCATAGCAGAAAGCGTAAAGATGAGTCGCCGGCAACAGCAGATCCTTGGACTCGTGATTCAGGAAATGGGGTTCATCGGCAAACATCCCGTAAAAGGCATATGTTGCTGTTATCTTGTCCTCCGTCGCAAAACCGGTGGCGTTGACCAGACTCATCACATTGCCATATAGATAGCAATCGGCATAGTCGGAGAAGAAATACGAGTAATTAGTACTATATGTCGTATGCTGTCCATACCAGTCATTGTTACCGCGGAACGAGACCTTGTCTCCAGCGTGCTCCAAAACGATGCCTCCACCATTATTGTCATAGTCGGTCCACGGCCCGCCGTTGAGACGGTACTGAACGTTCACGTCTCCGGAGTAGAAGGTGGATGACTTGTGATAGCCGACTGTGGCGCCGCCAGTTTTCGCCTCGATGGTCAGAGGCTCGGATAGGCCTGTTTCGTCTACCGGCATAGATACCTCCACCGGGTAAAGATTACTTGCCTCCAGCGTCTTGCCTGTCACAGATTTCATGTAGTACGTAGTGCCGTCGTTGGCGCAGATGAGTATTTCATCGTCCGGGCCAACTGCCTGCAGGGCCATATAGATGGGTCCCTCGGCCGCAGTTCGGCTCACGGAATAGCCGTTTGTACCATAGTTGATATCAAGGCTGGTAATAGCAGAAGTTATGTCCTCCCCACTCGCATTCTTTATGTTGAACGCCGCGATGGCCAGCTGGTTGGTCAGTGTGATTGACTCCGGCAACCTACCATTTGAAGTTAACGTCCCCTCATAGACAGCCAGGTCAAGGGATCCTGCCAGCGAGGCCAGCGTACCGTCCTGATTGGCAAGCGCATCATAATTCACATCATAACTGCCTATTCTGCCCGTCACCATGGAGGCCGGATATACAACTGTCAGGTCACCGCCGGCCTTGGGCTGCAATAGCGACACCGTGATGCGGGCCTTCTTGCCGCCGTCAAATATGCAATTGGCCTCAAGCGGATCACTCACAGCCCTATACGGAATATCCAGGACATTGGTCGTATAGACAAAGGCCACCTGGTCGCCGGGGGCGAAGGTCTTGACACCACCGGCTGTCAGCGCACGGGTAGCGGGATTGCTGTCCAGCCCTATTACGGTGGTGAAGGTCACCGATTCCTCTTCTTCTTGGATGCTGGTGCATCCCAGTGTGCAAGCCAGCAAAAAGATTAATATTCCGTGTTTTTTCATCATTACCATTCTTGCTTGTTTTGTTTGTCATAATCCTGGAGACCGACGTTCACAGGGGACACATAGCCAGCCTTGAAGGCGGGCACAGTGACATTCATAACCCTGAAGAAGCCGACCTCGCCTGTGGTGTCCAGCGACATGACGCACAATTCTGAATACGTCCGCACCTCGTCGGTGCCGACAAGGATATTCTTCCTGCCGTTCACAGAGATGTCGATTGCTTCAGTGCCGGTGCAGGTGATGGGAACCCCGGGAATCGTAGACATGATGACTACGGCCGTGCCCTTGGGGATGGTGCGGCCGTCGTCGCCCAGGCGATAGAGCCGGTGGTCAGGGCCCATGGTGTACGCCGTGGCGCCCTCGCCCAAAGTGTAGTTGTAGGCGCTGTCGTAAAAGGTACCCCACCAGGCACTGATGCCGTCTTTGGTCCCCTGCACCGTAGCGACGGTTTCCGGGGCGCTGACCAAGGTGGCACTCACGGAGATGTCGCTGGCTGGCATTGTGAATCTGCCGCCGCTTACGGCATGGTTAGAGCCGTCGTTGTAGACATATCGGGCATGACAGCCCACCGGGGCGTTGAGGTAACTAAGCGAGACAGAACCGCCCGCAGCATAGTATTGGGTATTGCCAATCTGGAAGCCCGCGCCGGAAGCGAGGATGTTCTCGCCCAGGGTTATGGCATGGACGCTGGTGACTCCGAACTGGTCGCTGGAGGTCGTGCTGTCACCTCCGACTCCGATATTTACAGCATTTGTCGTATCCGTGACGGTGACGGTGCTATTGTAGTAATAATTGGCCAGGAGACTGCTGTTATAGTCCCGGCCCAGGAGGATTCCTCCGTTTTTGCTCTTATACGTCACGCTCGAGCTTATGACATGGCAGTTTCTTATTTCGCTTCCCGAACAGTTGCCCACGATGCAGCCCACATAACTGTAGCCGGTCAAGCGGGCGTCGGAAATAGTGACGTTGTACACTGCAGCCTCGGTCACACGGCCGAATAACCCTACGTTCTTATTTCTGTTAAGATTGACCATGTCCTTATAGATGCGTATCCCGCTGATCGTGTGCCCTTTCCCGTCAAAGTAGCCGCAGAAATCCTTGTCACTTCCATTAAAATATCCGCCTATCTGGGTAAAGTTGCTCGACTGGGCGCCCAGGCCGGCGGTGCTGTAGGAGATGTCGGCCCCCAGTTCGAAGTATGTTTTGCTGTAGGAACCGGCCGTATAGCCGTCGAGTCCGTCCACGACCTTGGCCAGCATATCCAGACCCTCGGTTGTAGAGATGATGTAAGGATGTTCTGCTGAACCGTTTGCACCCTGGCCCTGCCCCCAGATGGGGGTCCAGGTGGCGGTGTAGCTCTTGTCGCCATGTTCGCCGGCGGGAATGGTGACCGTAACTTGCGGTATGCTGCCGTTACTGCCCGTCCAGCCCGCGAATGAGTAACCCGGCTTGAGCGGAACCTGGTTTATAATGACGGCCGCACCGAAAGTATACGAATCGGGGTTGGCCGTGCCAAGATATCCGCCGGCCAAGTCATAAGTAATGGTGTATGAGGGATCCGAAGAGACCACGGAACTTGGGAAGGTAACCTGGCTGTTGCCCGGCCAGGAGAACGGATTGCCGGCAAGGTCGGTGACGCTGCCGCTCAATCCTGACACGCTCAACTGGCTGCCGATGTCGTTGGTGATGATGCCCATAAAGGTAAGCACGTTGCTACCGGACCCGGAGGTATAGCTAAGCGTGCCCCAGTTATTGGTGAGCGTCGGAGTGCCGCTGACGGTGACAATCTCGCTGAACGGCACGCTGACGTAGAAGGTATTGCCTTTGTAATACGGCCCTGCCGAAACCTTGATGCCGGAGGTGCTGTTGGAGGGAAGCGTCGGATTGGTAGCGTCTACCAGGGCAAGACGCACTTTCAGGTCCTTGAAGTCCCACTGATCGTGGTCGGTGCCACCGCCACCAGCATCAAATCGGACGTTCAGGCTGGTGGTGGTCGTGTTGAGCACCAGCGAGCCGGAAGTATTCGATATGTAAGAAGAAGACTTGAACCTCTGCTGGTAGAGGTGGGCATTGTCGTAGTCGAACTCGTAGCGGGTGATGTTTGCGGCTTGCTCGGCAGCCTTGTCCACATAGTCGTAGCGATGGGGGAAGAACTGATAGTGAGGGTCGCTCATAACACTGCCGCTGGGGCTGTAACTCAGTATGAAGCAGGCCTTGTAGAGCGAATTCACCGGGGCGTCCACCCCGCCGTTAGGGTCGTCGCCCTCGTCGTATGCGTTGCCGGTATATATCTGGATATACTGATAGCCGTCATGCTCTTCTTTCTGGGTAAAATAGACGGTGGCGTACATCTTATAGCCGTTATAGTCGCGAGCCAGGTAGTTGCGCAATTCGCTGCTGCTGTGGAAGAGGTTGTTGGTGCTTATTGTGCGCTCGGCTTGTTTGCCGTAGCCGGCATCCGTAACCTGAATCCAATCTGGCGAATTGTAGGAGACGTCCAGGTATTTGTTGCCGCTGTCGGAATGTATGTTCCCGCTGTTGTCGAAATAAACCAGGTCGGTGACGCTGCGGTTCACATAATTGGCGGTGTGCTGGTAAATCTGGCCGTAGTCAATTTCGTGGTCGCTTTCGGCAAGGTTGAATCCATCCTGATCCAACACCTCGAAGCGATAGGTTCGATATAACTTTGTCTGGAAATGGTACTGCGCTTCCACATTGGCACTCAGTGTCTCTGTGATCTCGACAGTTTTATAATCTGTCTCGCCCTCTGCGAAACTTACTTCTCCGCTTCTGGCCGTGAAATGCTTCCCCGCAATGGCGCTGAGGCTCACGGTGCGATAGCTGACCGTCTGAGCCGGCAGGTTGCTGCCGCTGCGCTTGATTTTAAATGTGGTGGTGTTGCCACTGGTAGTGCCCTCTACGCTGAATGTCTGCGCCAGGGCAACCTGCCCCGCCGACAGGAGCAATAGCAAGGTAATCAGTAATTTCAGTCTATTGTACATAATACGCTTTGTTCGCCGGGATAATTGTGCCGGTATATGGATAGAAGCCGAGGACGTTGTTAACCACGCCCAGCACGTACGGGGTTCCGGAAAAGCCGGAAACGGTTTGCGCCGTATTGGCGCCCTGCAGGATGTTGGTTCCGCTGACAGAGGCTGTGACATTCGTCAATCCGATGGCAATCGTGCCGCTTTGGGTAGTAACGCTTGTCAATGCTGCTGGAGCTGCGATGATGACTACGGCGGTCTTATCAGGGATTGTGCGGCCGTCCGTCCCCACACGATACAGGCGATGGTCAGCACCCATCGTATATGCCTGTGCCCCTGCGGGGAGCGACCATCTATTCACGCTGTAGAAGGTGGTCCAATAACACGGCACCCCGGCCATGGTAGCAGGTTTCATGGTAAGAGTCAATGCCGGTATCAGGGTGGCGGAAACATATATCATAGAAGCGGGCATAACCAGTGTATTGCCTGTAATCGGGCTTTGATTGACCGAATAATTAACTATATATCCATCAGTAACATCGCTGCCAAAAGTCAGGGTTTTACCCTCTCCGCTGTAGATAGTATCGTTGTAGCGCAGGGCACAATTGCCGATGACGGTGATTCCGCTGGTGTCATAGATAGTCTCCTCCCCTGCGAGGGTAACGTGATTCCCCAAGCCGACTGCCCAGGCGCGGCAGGCGCCGGCGATGTCACTACCGTTCACGCCGCCGATGTCGATATTGGTGTAATAGTTGTTTGTAAACGTGCCTTCTGAATCATTGCCTGCAATACCGCCGATATAGCTGCCGCCCTCGACATTGGAGCCAATGAAAAGGCAGTCGCGGATTATTCCGCCAATATTGTTGCCCACTATGCCTCCATACTGTTGGGAGTTATAAATATTCCCCGGGACAACATTGGCATCGCTGAAACACCCGATTATGGTAGCACCTTCGCTCGTACCGACGATACCACCGTGAGATCTAGAATAGTAAGTGCCACTACTGATGGTGGTTTCCCACACACGACAGTTGCGAACCATACCTTCCTTAACATAGCCTGCGATTGGACCGACATGGTAATGTCCGGTAAACGAACTGCCGGCAATAAAGACATTCTGCACGACGCCGTTTGTGACATTGCCAAACAGACCCACGTATTCGGTGCCCAAATCCGATAACTGGATGTTAATGTGCCTGATTATATAACCCTGGCCGTCATAAGTTCCCTGGAAAGGGTGGTCTTTGTCGTATCCTATTCTCTCGAAATCGCGGTTGCCGAAATCTAAATCAGCTGTCTGTCTGAAGGTAAGGCCGCTGCAATTGTTGTCATTTAAGTTGACCATGAAACTCAGGTTCAGCAGATCGTTTGTCGTAGCAATCTCATAGATGCCGTCGGACAAACGGGTGAAATCGGCAAGTGTCACTATGGGAGAATAATCCACCCGGATACCATCAAAATGTATTCTTACTTCTTCCGGAAGCTCGATTTTAACGACATTGTTTTCGGGACTGTAGATGATGCTGGCTCCGGTACTTCTAAGGAGAGTTACTTCGTTGATCTTCATCATCGATGAAGTAATGGTAATTGTGACTTTACCATCTGTCTCTACGGAACTGTTCCCGGCTAAATCATAACGGAGATAGCCCAAAATCTGCAGCTGGAAACGCTCGTTATAAATTGTGTTTCCATTAAAATATTGCAAGTATTGAGCTGGATTCGTGTTTTCGATTTTTGGGGGAGTAGAATAAAACACAATGGCACTTTCTCTCTTGATTGTAAAGAGAGAATTGTCGCCATTCACGGTCCATGAAAAATTTAATGTCTCCTTGTAATACGCCCGCGCCGGCAGGGCTGAAGCCAGCAGCGCCAGCAGGGTTACCAGAAGATATGTTCTTAATTGTCTCATTCATCGTCAACCCCGGCTTGACCGGGGATTTCTTATGGTGTATAGGTGAAAGGGGATGTCTCGATGCCGTCGTTACCATAATCCACCCCGCCGATGGTGATGGTGCCGCATTGTTGGATACAATGATCATTTCTCTGATAGCCCTTACCGATGCTATAGGGAGCATAACTATCACCTCTCGATGCGGTGATGCTGGTTACAGTTCTCGTGATGGTGATGTTTCCGCAAGTACTGCTTCCATATAAATTCGTTATTGTCCCATATGACCCAGACGTTAATATGTCTGCTATTCCGCAACCGATGCCGGCAGCTCCGTAGCCGCCATAAGCGGTGATTGTGCCGCCGGAAATATAGATGGAACCGCATGAATAATCCCGGCCTTCTGCGAAACCACAGCCAATACCGGCTGCGCCGTAGCCGCCCCAAGCAGTGATTGTACCTCCCTCAATGCGAATGTCGCCGCAAGAAAAAGAAGAAGCGTCGCTACCGATGCCGGCTCCGCCACCAGAATCAATACCAGCTCCCTGAACCGTGAGCGAACCGGGACCTCTGAGGGTGAGCGTGGTGCCTCTGGCGCCACACTGGATGCCGGCATATCCATAGGCGTGAGAACTTACAGTATTGGTACCGACGAGGATGATGGTGGCATTTCCCAAGCAGGTGATGCCTGAGGAAACATCACTTAAGATATTGGCATCGTATAGCGTCACTGTAGCATTGTCGGAAATCAATATGTTTAAAAACCAATTTGTTCCGGTAAGAATGTCTCCATCATGGGCTAGGTAATTATTCTTTTTGTTGGCAAGGTCGACAATCTGCTCTTCCCTGTAATAGGCCTTGCCGGCGGGAATGGCGGAGCCGGTGTATGTATAGAAGCCCAGGTGGTCGTTGTCCACGCCCATCACATAGACCTCCTTGCCACCCAGCCTGCCACCGGTCAAGGCGACAGGGGTGTCGCTGCCCATCAAGACATTCGTGCCGCCGTGGATGTCGACGGGCGAAACATCGTTGGTGCGGGAGAGCGCGATGTCAGCCCTGTCGGAGATGATGACCACGGCGGTGCCGGCGGGGATGGTGCGGCCCTCGTCGCCCAATCGGAAAAGATGGCGGTCATAGCCCATGGTATAGGCGGTAGCACCCTGGGGCAGCTTGTAGCGCCATTGTCCGTCATAGAAAGAGGTCCAGTATCGACCTTCGGCGGGCCGGGCGCTGATTTGGCTTTGGGCACCAATCAGCCCTGCAGTCAAGGTGATGTCTGCTGCGGGCATGGCAATGGTGTTACTGGAAAAGGGGTGTTCAGTTCCGTCATTATAGTTGAATCGTGGGATCTGGCCGTCGCTTACGCTTCCGGTATAACTGACAGAAATGGGTACACCCGCGGCGTAGTAGGTCTGGTTGTTCACCACCACAGTCTCACCGCCACTGACAGAGACATTGTAAGGAGTAATGGTATGTAAGCTGCGGGCGCCGTCACAATCGGTGGAGTTTTCGCGGCCTCCGATGCCCACCTGGGTGGTTTTCCCGCAAACCGTGCAACCACGGTAGTAGTTGTCTTGAAGATTATCCACATTACTACAATATCCCACGATGGCGCCGAAGCAATCGCCGCCGTTCTGACTGGCGCTGATGGTCGTGTCTAAGACACGGCAGTTTCGCACGACAATCTGGTAGGAGGTTCCGACAATGCCTCCGACATTATACGGCCCCGAGAAACTGCTTTGCGTCAGGACGATGTTCATGATGGTACCATAGTTGACACTGCCGAAAAGGCCGATATCTCTGCTGAACTGATTCACGGTGATACCGCTAATGGTGAAACCCTGCCCGTCGTAGGTACCTTGGAAATCTTGTTGGAAGCATCCGATGGGTGAATAAGTGTTGTCACAGGTGATGTTTCCCATCTGACGGAATGTGAGTCCGTTGCAACTATTCTTTTGCACGTTGACGATGCCGGCCAGCTTGGCCAGATCCTCCTTGGAAGAAATGGCGTAGGTGTTGTTACCAAGACTTGTAAAATCATCCAGCGTGGCATAGTCGGCAAAAGTCACCTGAAGCGTCACATTTCGGAATTGTGTATTGACCGGAAGGGTGACGGTGAGCGTAGAGGTAGCGTTGCCCGTGACGGAAGTAACCTCATCATTGGCCCCGGTAGTCACCTGGGCGCTCAAAAGATATTTGGGGGAAGTAAAGGAGAGCGTAAAATCACCTTCCCGCACAACGGCATCGGAGCTTGTTTCCGAGACGAAGTTGAGCTTACCATTGAGAGTCAAGCTCAATGGCAGGTTGCCGGTTCCGATGTCGTAAGAGGTGGAGCTGCTGAAGCTGGCATAAGCGCCGGATTGAACTCCAGATTGATAGTTATGGCTGCCGCTTGCAATGACATAGGTATACTGGCTCCCATTGCTCATACCCCGGATGATTACCGTGATGTCCGCTGTGGTCATATTCTGCGCCCACAAGCTTCCCTGCCCCGCCAAGAGCGTCAGGAGGGTCACAAAGAGGAATAATCTATGTCGTATAACGAGCATGCCGTTGGGTTAAAGGATGTCTCCCGGGTTGGAAATCTCGCCGCTAGCGGGGCTGAAGTCGGGCTGCGTTGCAACAATGGTGGTGGCGCTGATGAATTTGCCGGGGACGTCCAGTACGTGGGCCGGGATGCCCTTTGTTGCAAAATAGAGGGCATCGTCGGAGCCGGTGATTACAAAACCGTAGGTATCCACCACCGTCCTGGCCTCGATTTCTGCCGCCGACGGGGCGGGCATCTCGTTGCGAATCGAAACAAAGAGCGGTTCTGTGGTAGCAGTAGCGGGTTTGACGCTAAGTGTACCGGTGGTCGAAGTCCAACCGGTGGCGCCCAGCGAACGCTCCGTAACGAGCGCCTGGCAGTTTATGCTTCGGACAGTGTATTCCTTGATGCCGAGCGGCGTCGATCCGTTCAAGAAAGCGAAGCGGTAGATGCTCTGCTGGTTCTCGAAATGGGCGTTGGTCGTGGAGATGGTCTGGTTCTCGATATCCACCGCGCTTACTGTGACGGTTGCCAGGGCGTAGTCATAGAGGTCCTGGATGGTCTCCAGCGTGCCGTACTGCTGCGAATAGTCCCAGTCGGTGCGGGGAATCACAAGGGTGAGAATGTCGCCATCATTGAGCCCGTTAACCGTGATAGCGCCAGAAAGGGTCGCCTTGGTGGGTTTTTCGCCCTCCTCGGGGGCCACAGCCAGGGTGCCGATCATGTCGACATCTTTGTAGACCTTGACCTGCTCGCTGGCGCGCCAGTAGGTGTTGAGCCTGTAGCCGTCGTCGGTAAGGTCCAGGGCCTTGGTCTCGGCATCGCCCTTTGCTGCAAGCAGCGTAACGCTCCACACAGAATCCGCAACCTCAACTGTCTCCCCGGACTTCTCTTTTTCGGGCAAATCCTGCTCTACAGGTTGGCAGGCGGCCAAAAAGAGCATCGGGATTATGAAATATTTTGCTGTCTTCATGGCCTGTGCCGCTTAGATATCATACCTGTAACCGTAGTTGTTCCTATCTTCTTCACCACCGGACTCACAAATCATCCCTTCGATTTTAATCTCCAGAATCAGTGAAGACGGCATTTCGTACAATTCTTTGCGTTTTGTTTCCATAGTTATTCTGTTTTTTGTTTTTTATTTTTCTTGCCTTTTTTGATTACATACAAGACAGACCCGACAATGGCCGGCACCCACACCAGAATGGCGAGGCCGACGACAATCACGATTATGAGAAGGTCTTTATCCATTATTGTGTAATTAACCATTACAAAACTACACTCCGCGCGCGAGACGGGTGTCAACCCAGAGACCAAGAAGTGTCAACGCAGAGGCCATAATCGCAGAAAAATGGTATATTTGCCAAAGTCAATGGCCCCCGCTGTATCATATCTGTGCGGAATGGCCGCCACAGTGTTTGTGGCGGCGAGCCTGGTGATTGCCGCGGTGCGGTGGTTCCACATGTGCCGGCCCTATGACCGTAACCCCCGTTACTACTATCCTGGGCGGCCGTTCGTCACCGGGATATACCTGAACGCACTGATGCTGCTCCCATATGCGCTGGATCCAGCCAGCTCCGATGCGTGGTACCTGACGCGCCTGTACTTCTTGCCGGTGACGCTGTTCCACTTTACCATACTGCTCTTCTCGTATTTCGGGACGGTGATGCAGTGGAAGCAGTGGCGCATCCCCATGATTATCGTGAGCGTGCCGGTGGTGCTGGCACTGCTGGCGGCATTCGTGATGGCCGTGATGCCCGGCGACCAGGTCGGCTCCGTGGCACCCATGCTGTCGTGGGCGGTGCTCTATGTGCTGGGCATAATAGTTACCGCCGTGTGCATAACGGCGATGGCGGTGGTGCTCATCTGGGCGGGGCGTTTCGACACCGACGACTTCTCCAACGAAGCCGACTTTCCGGTGACCGCCGCACGGCGATGGGTTATCCTCACCATAGTGAATATGGTGCTCGTATGGATAAGCGCAGTGGTAGCGCAGCCAGCCCTGATGGCGGCGGTGATGCTGTTGTTCGCCACATCGTCTGTGATATTGATAATCTCCGCACTGCATCCGCACCGCAGCCGGCCAGTGCAAGAAGAAGCCGGGCAGGAGGTCAACGACAATGCCGACGACGGGGATGTACCCGCCCAAGTACCTTCCAGGAAAAAGCAGCAGGAGATACTAGCCGCCATACACACCGTGGTAGAAGAGCAGAAGGCCTATCTGGACGCACACCTCACCATTCAGGACATCGCCGACCGCAGCGGATACAGCCGCTCTGCCCTGTCCAGCCTGTTCAAGGCCGAATTCGGCGGATTCTTCAACTACATCAACCGGCTGCGACTGCAACACGTCGAGACCTATCAAAAGGAGCACCCCGGCTCCTCTATCCAAGAAGCCGCCCTCGAATCGGGCTTCAACACCCGCCAGAACTATTATTCAGTCAAATCCAAGCTCGAAGGCTAGTAACCCACGTCGGCCGATGTGAGTTGCTTCTTGTCCATCTGTCGCCAGGCGTAGGCGATGTATGCCACCACAAACGGGATGAGCAGCGACACAAAGAACATAACCTTGAGGGTGAAATAGCTGGACGAACTGTTGGCGATGGTGAGCGAACTGGGCAGGTCGGTGCAGGAGGGATAGTATGCCGTTCCGCCAAATCCCGCCAAGAAAAATACCGCCATAACCACCAGCACCGTGCCGGGTGCGGCGTACCAGATGCCCTTGCGGGAGGTGGTCAGCGCCCCCTTGACGATGCCCAGCACCACGAACAGCACCCCGATGAGCAGCATTGCCGCCACCATGGGCATCTTGACCAGGTTGTGGAAATACTTGAAGGGTTCCAGCGAGACGCTGCCGTCGGCATCCACGGCATAGCCCTTGCGGGTAAACAGCAGCACCGCGAACGCCACAAACAGCAGCACGAACGGTATCGCCGTACGGCGTATGGTGCGGCGCATATGCCCGCAGAGCTCCTCATCCTTGACATTGTTTATCACATAGAGCGCGCCCAGGATTGCGGTCAGCAGCACCAGCGTGCAGCCCAGCACCACCGCCAGCGGCTGTGCGAGGGCCTCCAGGCCGTGCCAGTTGTTGCCCCAGCTACTTATCACGGGCGATGACGGGTCGGCAATGGCCACTTTGTTGACGGTGAAATCGCTGCCTGTGAAAAAGGTGCCCACCGCCGCTCCCACCAGGAAGGGAGCGAGAAAGCCGTTGACCATGAGGGCGGCGCGGAAGCCCTTGACGCCCAGCAGGTTCTCTTTCTTATGGCAGAACTCGTACGAGACGGCCTGGAACACGAAGGTTATCAGCAGCAACACCCAAACCCAGTAGGCGCCGCCAAAGCTGGTACTGTAAAATAAGGGGAACGATGCGAAGAATGCGCCGCCAAAGGTCACCAGGGTGGTGAAAGTAAGCTCCCACTTGCGGCCGGTGGAGTTGAGCACGAGCCGCTTCTGCCCGTCGGTGAGCGCGCGGGCTCCCAGATGGAGATTCGCCCCCTGCACAAACATCAAGAACACCAGCAGACCGCCCAGCAGGGATATCAGCACCCACCAATATGATTGTAAAAATGCGTATGTCATGGCTTATTCGTCTTTAGGTTTAATCTCCGGCCCCTTTCGGATGGCCTCTATCATGATTCTGATTTCGATGGCGAGGAACAGCGCGAACACCCCGAGGAACACGAAGAAGGTGGTCTTGACCGCACCTGCACTGAGGCTGGAGATGGCCACGTTCACCGGCAGCAGCCCCTGGATGGTCCACGGCTGACGTCCCACCTCGGCCACGATCCAGCCGCACTGGCCGCAGATGTACACCAGCGGGATGCAGACTATCGAGGCCCAGAGCAGCCACTTCTTGCCGTCGAGTTTGTCTTTCCAGGCGAAGAATGCTGCCAGCAGCAGCACCAGCGCTATCAGCATCCCGAGCCCTATCATGCCGCGGAACGCCCAGAATACGATGCCGACCGGAGGCACCACGTCTTCGGGCTTGGCGAGGTGGCCGTAGCCCATGTATTGCACGTTTTGGTCGAGTACCTCCTTGGCGGTGGCTGCGGCGGCGGGATCGCTCTCCTTCAGGCTCCTATATTGGGCAAGCGCATCCAGGGCGGTGCGCCCGCGCTCCATCTTCTCGGCAACGGAAGGTATCACATTGCCGTCGTTGTCGGTGTAGCCGTTCAGGATGTCGTTGATGCCCGGCACGTAGCCGTTTATGTCGTGGGTGGCCAGTATGGAGAGCATCTTGGGAATCTTGATGCCCGGCACTATGGTGAATGCTGCACCCCGGCCGCCGTCTTCAAGTCCTTCGGCAGCCGCCAGCTTCATGGGCTGGAACTCGGCGGCGTGCACGCCCGAAGCGTCGCCCGAGAGCATCACGGCCGCGCTGCCCACCAGGCCCACTATACCGCCTATGAGCATACTCTTGACCGCAAACTTGCGGCTGCGGCCGCGCAGCAGGTACCACGCGCTCACGCCCACCACAAACATGCCGCCGGTGACCCAGCCGCTGGTTACGGCGTGGCAGAACTTGGATACCGCCACCGGATTGGTGATGACCTCCCAGAAGGCCGCCGCCGAAGCCATTTCGCTCCGGACGGTCTCGGGGTTGAAGGTCGTGCCCACGGGATTCTGCATCCACCCGTTGGCCACCAGTATCCAATAGGCAGAGATGGTGGCGCCGATGCCGGTGAGCCACGTCGAGGCGAGGTGGAACTTCTCCGATACCCTGTTCCAGCCAAAGAACATCACCGCAAAGAAGGTCGCTTCCATAAAGAAGGCGAGTATGCCCTCGATGGCCAGCGGAGCGCCGAACATGTCGCCCACGAACCACGAGTAGTTGCTCCAGTTGGTGCCGAATTCGAACTCGAGAATGATGCCGGTGGCGATGCCCACCGCAAAGTTCACGGCGAACAGCTTCATCCAGAACTGCGCCGCCCTCTTCCAGAATTCGTCTTTGCGCACCACGTAAATCGTCTCCATGACGGCCATCACCATGGCCAGTCCCAGCGTGAGCGGGACAAATAGCCAGTGATAGGCCGCGGTCATTGCAAATTGCAATCGTGACCAGAATACAACGTCCATAAAAGTTATTTGTTAAGTGTTTGTGTGTCGTCTGTGCCAGTCAGGCGGCCCGATACCGCCTCTATTTTCTCTTGTTCGGTCATGCCGGCCATCGCCGGCTTGAAAAAGAACACCCGGAGTATGGCGAACAGTATCACCAGCTTGAGCACGATGAGCCACACCAGGGGCTTGCCCCAGGTCATATTGCGGAAGCCCTCGCGGTAAAGGGTAAAAAGCGTCGGAGATTTTCGCGGCGTTTTGCTCATCTGCGGTGGTTTTCAGTAAAGATACAACAAAAAAATCTTATCTTTGGTGTTAGTAACAACAATTATCACTTTATATTATGAACAAAAAAGTTCAACTGATTCCGGTAATGCTCTGCTTCTTTGCCATGGGTTTCGTGGACCTGGTGGGCATTGCTTCCAACTATGTCAAGGCCGACCTGGCTTTGAGCGACGCCAAGGCTAATATTCTCCCTTCGCTGGTATTCTTCTGGTTCTTGATCTTCTCCATCCCTTCGAGTATGCTCATGAACCGCATCGGCCGCAAGAATACCGTGATGCTCTCTATGATTATTACCGTATTGTCATTGATAATCCCCATATTCGGCAGCAGCTACGGCTTGATGCTGACGGCGTTCTCCCTGCTGGGCATCGGCAACGCCATTATGCAGACCTCTCTCAACCCGCTGATATCCAACCTGGTCAAGGGTGAGAAGCTGGCCAGCACCATGACTTTCGGCCAGTTTGTCAAGGCCATCGCATCGTTCATGGCGCCCATCATCGCCGGCTGGGGCGCCACCGCAGCCATCCCGGCATTCGGCCTGGGCTGGAGGGTGCTGTTCCCCATCTACGGCATCATCGGCATAGTGGCTTCGGTGCTGCTGGCAGCCACTCCCATCGAGCGCGAGACCGTCACCGGCAAGGCTTCGACATTCCTGGAGTGCTTCAAGCTCCTGGGCGTGCCGTTCGTGCTGCTCTCGTTCATCAGCATCATCTGCCATGTAGGCGTTGACGTGGGCATCAACACCACCGCTCCCAAACTTCTCATGGAGCGCGTGGGCATGAGCCTCGAGGCGGCCGGCTTCGCCACCAGCCTCTACTTTATCAGCCGTACCGTGGGCTGCCTCACCGGTTCGTTCTTCCTCTCCAAGTTCAGCGGACGCAGCGTGTTCCTGGTGAGCCTGGTCATGCTTCTGGCGGCCATGATAGGGATGTTCTTCGGACAGTCCCAGGCGGTGCTCTACGCCGCGATAATCCTCGCCGGCATAGGCAACTCCAACCTCTTCTCCATCATATTCGCACAGTCTCTGCTCGCCGTTCCCGACAAGCAGAACGAGGTTTCGGGCCTGCTTATCATGGGTCTGTTCGGCGGCACCATCTTCCCGCTGCTGATGGGCTTCGCATCGGACGCCGTGGGCCAGGCGGGCGCCGTGGCCGTGATGACGATAGGTGTCCTGTACCTGTTCTTCTATATGACCAAAATCCGTAAATAGGGATGAAAAGATATGTTGTAGGCCTCGGCGAGGCGCTATGGGATAACCTCCCCACGGGCAAGAAGCTTGGCGGGGCTCCGGCCAACTTCGCCTACCATGCAGCACAGTTTGGCCTGGATGCCATCGCCGTGAGCGCCATCGGCCGCGATGCCCTTGGCGAAGAGCTCATTTCCGAGCTCAAATCGCACAAGCTCGAGCATCTTATGGAGATTGTGGATTTCCCGACCGGCACCGTGGAAGTCACCGTCGATGCGCAGGGTATCCCCCAGTACGAGATCCGCACCGGCGTTGCGTGGGACCATATCCCCTACACCGAAGCCATGGCCGCCCTTGCGGCCAACTGCCGGGCCGTATGTTTCGGGTCGCTGGCACAGCGCAGCGAGGTGAGCCGGAACACCATCAGCCGCTTCCTGGATTCGGTTCCGGCCGACTGCCTCAAGGTGTTTGACATCAATCTGCGCCAGTCATTCTACACCGGGCAGATCATCGCCGACTCCATGCAGCGCTGCGATATCCTCAAAATCAACGACGAAGAGTTGGAGGTGGTCGCCAAGTTATTCGGCTACTCCGGCCTCACCACAGATGCCGTCTGCCACGCCATTATGCGCGACTATCATCTCCAGATGCTTATCCTGACCTGCGGCAAGAGAGGGAGCTACATCTACCACGACGGCGGGATGTCGTTCATGGAGACACCCGACAGCGAGGTCGTGGACACCGTGGGCGCGGGCGATTCGTTTGGCGGGTCGTTTGTGGCCAGCATCCTGTGCGGCAAGAGCGTGGCAGAAGCCCATCGCACCGCCGTGGACGTATCGACCTTTGTTTGCAGTTGCCCGGGCGCCATGCCCTTAATCCCCGATACCTTCAAATCATGAAACGAATACTACTCTTTATCTGCTTATTATTGCTGTCGGCACAGGCATTTGCCGGCAAGGTGATTACCGACTCCATTGACTCCAAGATCCTTGGCAGCGAGGTCAAGTGCAACGTCTATCTGCCCGACGGATTCGACGAGTCGGGCAAGGACTATCCCGTGGTGTATCTGCTGCACGGCCTCTCCGACACCTACGAGGGGTGGGCGGGCCACGGCAACATGCAGACCATCGCCGACAGGCTCATCGCCTCGGGCGAGGCGGCGGAAATGGTGATTATCATGCCCAACGCCGGACATCCCAATCCCCGGGAGGTGCTCAACGGCTATTTCAATACCCCCGGACGCAACTACGAGGACTTCTTTTTCCAGGAGTTGATGCCGCAGATGGAGGCCAAGTACCGCTGCATCGGCGACAAGAAGCATCGCGCCATCATGGGGCTGTCGATGGGTGGCGGCGGGAGCACCGTCTACTGCCAGCATCATCCCGACATGTTCTCGAGCTGCTACGCCATGAGCCCCTGGCTGGACGAGAACGGCGAGGTCGGCTGGAACGACGCCCAGGACCAGCTCGCTGTGGTATGCCGCTCGGTGCACGAGAATTCGGCCATAGCCTTCGTGGCGAATGCCGACGAGGCTACCGTGGCCGCCCTCAAGACGGTTAAATGGACATTTGACATAGGCGACGACGACTGGCTGCTGCACCTGTCGGTGGATATGCACTACAAGATGCAGGAGAAGGGTATTCCCCACGAGTTCCGCGTGCGCGACGGTAACCACGACTGGTACTACTGGCCCATGGTGCTGCACTACGCCCTCCCCTGGGCCTCCGTGAATTTCGGCAAGTAACCCCGTGGCGGGTTCACCCCTGTCTATCAGCGTCTTATACAAACTCCCTTGCGTAAAAATACGCAAGGGAGTTTGTATAATGGACTGATTATCAGCCGCAAAGGTGCCACACGTTCCGGGCAGAAAATGCCCGGAGCATTGTGCTAAAATATTACCGGACGGATAGGATAGCCGCGGAAGCGGCGGTAAAAATATGCGTAGTGGTATTCTGGACTGAAAAAGAGTTCCATGGCACACTGCGGATGATATGGATGGCGGGTCTGGCTCCAGTAGCGGCCTGCCGTCCCTGCATAATGTAGGGCACTCCCCTCCATATATCCCGCCGCGGGCAGGAATATGCTGTTGCCGTTTTTATCGCTGGTAACCTTGTAGCCCGGGATGCCGCCGAGCTCGCACCACTCCCAACGGGAATTGTTAAGCAACTCGGTCATCTCCACAAAGGTGGGCATCCGCCAGCCGCCGCCAAGACGCACCGCCGCGGCATCGTCTTCGGCCTCGGCCAAGTAGTTCAGCTTGAAGCCGGCGTTGTATTTGGTCATGCCGTAAGGCCCCTCGCCGCTGAAGGCGTAGTTGCCCCACTCGAACTCCTGCTTGGGCGCCGTCTCGCCCCAGGCAAAGTAGTCGCCATACTCTTCGGGGGCGTTAGCCCCAATGTTGCACGAGGCCCATTTCACGCTCAGCCCCATGTCCACCGCCTCGGGCTGCGCCGCCAGCAACGCGGCGTTCAGCATCAGTAATGCCGAAAGAAGATATCTGAAGTATCTCATTATGCCTTTTTACTCCGAAACCGGCAGTTTGAAACTCTCGACCTCGAGGGTGCCGAGTTCCTGGATCTGGGGCACGAGACGGGTGAAATGCTCTGCTGCAGAGTGTTTATCCAGCGACTCCTGGTCTTTCCACGTCTCGAATATCAACATCTTGCAAGGGTCGGTGCAACTAATGTAGAGGTCGTAGGCTATGTTGCCCTCATCTTCGAGAGAACTTGCCACCAGCTCTTTGCACAACTCGATTACCGACTCGCGGGTCTCTTCGGTGACTGTGGTGGGGCAGTTGAGACGCAGCACAAAGCCACCCTCAGGCTCGGCTCCCGCCTGCATCTGCTGGAGTTCTGTGGTTGCGAGCTGCGATGTCTGGGGAACGATCTCCTTGAAATGGTCGCTTGCCGAATGCTTGTCCAGTGCCTCCTGGCTCTCCCAGGTCTCAAAAATCAGCAGTTTGGTGGAATCGGTGGCGCTCTCCATCAGGTCGAACGCGATATTGCCTTCGTCCAGCAGCGATGCCGCTACATGCTGCTTGCAAAGCTCTATGTATTGGTCCCTGTTCTCCATGCTGACGCTGACAAGGCAGTTGAGACGCAGGGGGGCGTCATTTTGTTTGGGTGCGCAGGATACGAGCGCTACGAGTGTGATTGCCGCAATGATGAGTTTTTTCATAATAATATCGGTTTATAAATCTGCATCGAACTGGATGGTCTGGGTCGGGAGGATATAGTCCGACTCGATGGTTACATCGCTGCCGTTGGTGGCCTTATCCACCTTTACCCGGATGGTTTCGCCGGGCAGCAGCCCCTTGAGCGAGGTCGTGCTGCGCACGCCGTCCACCGCCAGGTATGCATCGCGGTAGATGGGGGCCACGCCGGTGTTGGTGACGTCCGCCACGGTGGTATTGTCGTTCTTGTAGAGCCCCTTGAGCGCAAACCTGTAGCCGCTGAATATGCCCGCCTCCTTGAATCGCGCGGCGGTGCCTATCTTGGTGGACGGGGCGTCGTTGGCAATCATGAAGGTGATGTGGTACTTGGCCGCCGCCTGCTCCCAGGTGACGCCGTACATGCCGTCGGGATTGAGAAAGTTGCGCTGGTCGGCCGATGTGTAGTAGCTGATCTCGCCACCGCATGCGCCGGTCTGCCAGCGGGTGCCTTTACCAATGTCATTCCAGCATTCTTCGTTGTAGCCGTTCTCGTGTTCTTCGTGCATGAAACTGTCGTCAAACAGGCCAAAGTTGAGCGCCATCAGCGAAGGGTCATTCACTATCGGGGTATATTTGCTGTCGGCGGCATCTATCGAAATCAGCCAGGGGATATCAAGCACGCCGTCGATATAGGTCAGGAACTCCCTCTGATAGTCGTGCGAAGGGAAGTTGACCCCCAGCTTGAGGGGCGTGCCATAGATGTGGTACTCGCCCCAGTGGCCGAAACCGACCTCCAGGAAGGCGATACGGCTGTCAGCCTTGTAAGCCTCGTTAAAGTCGGTATAGAACTGTTTGGTGAACCACTGCAGCTCGGCATTGGTCCAGTCGGCATAATAGGTGGCACCGTCTTCGTTCTTGTTATAGGTCTCGTTGTAGTCATCCTGCGCCTTGATGTAGTCGGGCACGGCGGTGGTGCCGGACTTGCCGTCGACATCTTTCGAGCCGGGATACTCGTAGCGGAACCGCACCACCGCCTGGTGGTTGCGCGATTTGACCTCGTCGAGCCATTTGTCAAAAGAACTCCAGTCGTACTGGATCTTGCCGTCCTTCTTGCCCTTGACCACTTTGCAAGGGAGGCAGTAGGCATATTCCAGTGCTATTGATTGGCCGTATTGGCCGTTGCGGCTGCGGGCATTGTCGCTCCAGAGCACCAGGCCCGTAGCGGGCTGCACGGCATCCACGGAGCTTTTTATGCTGACAGCGGTATATGAGTCATCCAGTTCCTGCGGGCCGTCGGGATCAGGCTCGGGTTCCGGCTTTACGGGTTGATTGCAGGCGGCGGCAGAGAACGCCATCATCAGAATTAAAAATATACTTTTCATAACGGGAGCAATTTAGGAATAATATGGTTAACTTTGACGTATGAAACGGATTATTCTCATTATTTCCTGCCTGCTGGCCGCAATGGTTGCCCGGGCAGAGGGTCTGAAGCTGCCTCACTTCATGAGCAGCGACATGGTTTTACAGCAGAACACCGACGCCAATATCTGGGGTTGGGCCGACGCCGGCGCCAAAGTCAAGGTGTCGGTGGGCTGGAGCAAAGCTAAATACACCGCCACAGCCGGCGACGACGGCTTCTGGAAGGTGGCTGTTGCTACCCCTGCTGCCTCTTTCACCCCCTACACGGTGACTATCTCCTGCGGCAAGGAGAAAATCGAACTTACCGACGTGCTGATAGGCGAAGTCTGGCTGTGCAGCGGCCAGTCCAACATGGAGATGCCCCTGGGCGGCTGGGACAAACAGCCCATCGAGGGCGGCGCCGAGGCCATCCGCGAGAGCCATCGCTACCCGCACATCCGCATGATTTATCTCGAAAGGGCGGTATCCACCGACCTCCAGGAGGACTGCAACGGCACCTGGTGGCGCGGCGGCAGCGAGAATGTGCCCAAATTCAGCGCCACGGCGTACTTTTTCGGGAAACGTCTTGCAGACGAGCTCAACATCCCCATCGGCCTGATAGTGACCTGCTGGGGCGGCACCATGATAGAGTGCTGGATGCCCCGCGAGACATTGCTTTCGCTGGGCTGCACCGACCAGGAGATTGACGACAACATCAAGACCCATATGGAGAAGGAGACCTGGCATACCAGCACCGTGATGTACAACGCCATGCTCTACCCGCTGCGCCACTACACCATCAACGGCTTCATCTGGTATCAGGGCTGCTCTAACGTGAGCCGTCTGGGCATCCAGGACTACGCCAAGTACCAGGCCGCCATGGTTACCCACTGGCGCACCCTGTTCGGCCGCGGCGACCTGCCATTTTACTACGTGCAGATAGCTCCCCACCCCTACTCCGGGATGAACGACACCGGCCTGGCTCCGCTGCTGCGCGAACGCCAGCGCGTCGCAGCCTCGCTGGTCCCCAACTCGGCGATGGCTACCACCATGGACCTGGTCTACGAATTTGAACAGGGCATAATCCATCCCCGCAAGAAGGCCGAGGTCGGCGACCGCCTGGCATATCTCGCCCTCGAGAACTGGTACGGATTGAAGGGCTACGGCAGCGCCGCTCCCGAATTCGAAAGCATCAAGATAGAGGGTACCGTTGCCAAGATATCGTTCCGCAACGTCATGGGCGGCCTGCACTGCGACAACGGCTGGCAGTTCAAAGGGGTCGACGGCTTCGAAGTTGCCGACGAGGACGGCGTATGGCACCGCGCCCACGTTACCAACACCTACGGTAACGTGATTGAGATATCGACCTTCGACGCATACGAGATCAAGAATGTCCGCTACCTCTGGCACGACTTCTCCCTCGCCCGCATCTGGAATAACTACCGTCTCCCTATACTCCCGTTCAACACGGCACTCTAGGCCGCCGGACGGACTGACGTTACAGTCTCACGTAGTCCCGCCTGATGATGCTCTCTGTCATCGATGGCGGGATTACTGTTTTTACCGCTTTGATGACGGCGTTGAGCTTGGCCTCATGGATATAATCGCGCCTCACCGCTATGGAAATCGTGCGTTTGAGCTGGGGGTCGGTGATGGGGCGGATGGCATTCTGCCAACTGTAGAGCATCAACCGGACGTGGGTTTCGGGGATAATGGTCATGCCGCCGTTGTCGTTGACTATCTGCAGCAGCGTGCCCACGCGTCCGCCCTCGAAAAAACTCTCGTACGAGACCTTTTCGGGTTCGGCCACGGTGCTGAAATCAAAGCGCCTGAGGCCGTTCTTCATAATCCATATAGGTCTCTGCGCTATGTATCCGGCGGGAATCGTCTCCATCTGGTACGCCGGGTCCCAGGGTGAGACATACGCCATGAAGCATTCTGTGTAGAGCGGTATTTCCAGCAGTTGGTCGTCGTCTACCGGCGAGGCTATTATGCCGATGTCTATCTCGGCCTTGTGCAGTTTGTCTTTGATAGTCTGCGTCAACATCTCCTCTGTCTGCAGCTCCAAATCGGGATAATTGGCGGTGATGTGATTGAATAATGCCGGCACGAGCAGCGGCGCCACCGTAGATATCATGGCTATGCGCAGCTGGCCCGACAGGGTCTCTTTTTCGCTGCGGGTCATCTCGCCTATCTGGGCCACATTGTAGAGTACCACCTTGGCGCGGTCTATCACCTTGCGGCCGATCTCGGTAGCGGCAAGGGGGTGCCTGTCGCGGTCGAAAAGCCTTACGTCCAGCTCTTCTTCCAGTTTTTTTACCATCAGGCTCAAGGTCGACTGGGTCAGCCCGCAGGCCTCCGCCGCCTTCCCAAAATGGCCCCACCGGTCTATTTCGACAATATATTTGAGTTGTTGGAGTGTCATTGCAATCGGGTATGATTGGTTTTATCAATACAAAGATAAATCTTTTTATATTGATAAATGATGTGGGCGGGAATATTTTTGCGGCTGTTTAAACCAACTACTATGAATACCCGCATCATTGCCTGGTATATCGGCATCTCTCTTATCCTGGTCTCGATAATGATGGCTGTCTCCGGCATCATAGCCTTTGCCACCGAAGGTGACGAAAGCAGGATCCCGCTTCTTTATGGAACCGTAATAACCTTCATGACCGGCATTTTCCCGCTGATTTTTGTGCGGAACCGCCCGGAGGCACTCCGCTTCAAGGAGGGCAACTGCATTGTCGTGGGGTCGTGGCTGTTCGCCTGCCTGTTCGGAATGATCCCCTACTTGATGTACGGCCGGGACTTTACCCCCATGAACGCCCTGTTCGAGAGTGTGTCGGGGTTCACCACCACCGGAGCCTCCATAGTCAATGACATAGAGGGGCTCCCCCGGGGGTTGCAGTTCTGGCGTATATCCACCGCGTGGGCCGGAGGCGTCGGCATCGTCACCTTGTTCTCCATGATTATCTCCCGCAGCCGCGACCGCTCGGTGCTCTCGGGGGCGGAGATATCCGACATGGCGCTGCAGTCATTCTCGGGCCAGAAAAGCGGCTTCTTTGCCAACCGTATGCTGATTACTTATCTGGCACTCACCCTGCTTACATTCATAGGCCTCAAACTGACCGGCATGGCCTGGTTCGACTCCGTCACCAACGCCATGTCTGCCTGCAGCACCTGCGGCTTCTGCACCCGCAACGCCAGCATAGCATCCTACGGCAATCCCGCCGCCGAGGTCGTCCTGACCTTTGCCATGATTGCTTCGGGCATCAACTTCGGCATCCTGTTCCTGACCTTTGTCAAAGGGAGCCAGCGTTCCCTGTTCAAATCGGAGGCGATACGGTTTTTCTTGATACTCGTACTGTGCGCCATCTGCATCATCACCGCCGACCTCATGATAAAGGGCGGGCAGAGCTTTGTTGAGGCCCTGCGCAACTCTTCTTTCCAAGTCGCGTCTATCTCGACCACCACCGGCTTTGCCACGCAAGACACTACCCGCTGGCCATCGCTGTCGGTGGCTATACTGATAATGTGCTCCTTGATATGCGGCTGCTCCGGCTCGACCTCGGGCGGCATCAAGATAGACAGGGTGTTGCTGGCCATGAAGGGCGTCCGCAAGAAAGTCGGCCTGGCCCTCAATCCGCGGCTGGTGCAGGTCATCAGGGTAGACGGCGTAATACGGCCCTACGAGCAGGTGTCCGACGCCTTCGGGTATATCTTCTGCTACCTGGTGATACTGGCCATCGGGGCGGCCGTCAACATCGCCTTCGGGCTCGACCTTGCAACGGGCATAACGGCCTCCATTGCCTGCATAGGCAATGTGGGACCCGGCTTTGGCGATGTGGGCTCCATGGCAAACTACGCCTCGGTGCCCGAATTCGTAAAGTTTACCAGCATACTGGAGATGCTGGTGGGCCGTCTGGAAATCTTCCCGGTGCTGTACCTGTTCCGCTCTATGAGCAAAGAGGCCTTGTAGGCGTCAGGCCTTCTTGCCGGTCGCTTTTGACACCAGTTCGGCGGCGGCAAGGCGCAGGGCCTCCGACTTCTGCATCATCTCCTGGGCTTTGAGTTTGAGCTCGGCGACGGCATCGGGCCTCTTCTCCTTGTGGGCGAAGGTGAGCTTCTCGGCAGGCAGGACACGCTTGTAGCCTTCCTCCTCGAGTGTCTTGATGGCGGTGTCGTAGCCTATGTGGAACAGCGTCTCGACCTTGCTCAGGTCATACACGCTATAATCGGAAGTGTCGATATTGATAAAGATGTCCGAACGCTCCGCCTCCATCATCACGTTGGAGAGAAACATCAAGGAACTGCAGCGCACCGCAACCCCGGTGAGGCGGTCTTTGTACGGGATTACCTCCGCGTGGTGGAGGTTCAGGGCTATGACCTTCTCGCAGCAGTCGCGGATCGGGGTGACGGGCAGGTTCATGAGTACGCCGCCGTCTACATAATGCTCGCCATCCAACTTCTGGGGCTGATAGACTATGGGTATGGAGCACGAAGCCGCAACCCTGGGGGCGATTTCGCCCTCGGTGAAGAACTTGACGCATCCCCTTTCCAGGCTGGTGGCCACCACCGTGGCGGGAACAGGCAACTCTTCCAGGTTCTGATAGGGGATTATGGAGCGCAAATGCTTTACCAGCGGCTTGGTGTCAAAGATGCCGCCGCGCAACTTCTGGGCCCCCAGCAGGTCCTTGAAATCGAGCGTAGCGAACATGTTGGCCATGTCGATTGGCGCCACTCCGGAGGCATAAAGTGTTGCGGCGATACTGCCGGCGCTGGTGCCGGCCACCACATCGGCCTTGATGCCGTACTCATGAAGCGCCTGAAGCGCCCCGCAATGTGCCGCCCCCTTGGCGCCGCCGCCACTGAAGGCAAAGCCTATCTTGTACTGTTTCATGTTGACTTATGCGTTTTGTTGTTATTTCAATTCATACTTGTGGCAGCCGCTGCCTGTAGTACCGGCAAAGGTGTGGGTCCCGTCGGGGTTGGGGATCCATATCTCGGCCTGCATATTGGCGGGAATGGTGACCGTCATAAGGCCGTCGCGCAGGGATACTGAGATGCTGCCGCGGATGGTCGGGACGGTGATTTCTGCCCACTTGAGGTTGCCCGGTTGCGGCTTGATGGCGACCCGGGAGAAGCCGGGCTCCAGCGGGGTAATGCCCATCAGGCCGAACGGGATAGCGTTTCCTGGCGCTGCGCCCGCGATATGGTTCCAGTCCTGGTTTGGCTTGAAACTGTCGTCCCAGGCCTCCAGGGTGATGGTGGTGCCCAGGCGCAGGCCGTTGTACCAACTGCGCAGGCCGTCGCCTGTCATCAGCTTCAGGGCGGCATCTCCGCGTCCGGCTGCGTAGAGGGCTGCCAGCAGGTTGTGAGCCCCGAAGATGCTGCAATTCAGCCCGCGGGACTCCACAAAGTCGGCCACGGCGGCCTCATTTTCGGGCGTAGTCAATCCGCAGAGGATAGCCATCATATTGGTGTGCAGCGCGCTGTGGTCGGTGTCGATGCCGTCCTTATAGATGCCGGTGGCGGGGTTGAAGAATGCCTTTTGGAAGGCTTCGCGGGTCTCTTCGGCCTCTTTGCGGAAGTGTTCGGCGTCGTCATTGCCGACCGTCCCTTTCCCGTCATTGCCGACCTGATCGGCAATCGCCGCCAGGCGCAACAGCGTACGGTAGTACAGCGCATTCACTACGGCATTGAAATCGGTATAGACAAACCCGTCATCTTCGATGCCGTTGTGCGGCCAGTCCACTATGTCGGTGATGGTACCGCGGCGGATGCTGGCCAGGAATTCCTCACTCTGCCCCTGTCGGGTGCTGATGAGGTTGTTCTCCTTGCGCAGCGCGTCCAGGCCGTGCGCCTTCAGGACCTCGTAATTGGCCTTGAGCGCGCGGTCGTCGCCCGTCCAGAGATAGTCGTTCCAGGCCATCTCCACGGCGTACAATATCCATTCCGTGGGCCAGGTGGGCTTGGCCAGCAGCCACTCCAGCGTGCGGCGGTCAATCGAGTACTCGGCGTCGGCGCCGTAGTGGCAGAGCTGCGCTATCAGGGCGTCATATTCGTAAGGGATACGCTCGCGGTTGCCGTCCACCCAGATTCCCAGGAACGAGCAGGGCTTGAGGCTGTAGTGACAGAGGTCCCAGATGGCGTTGAGGGTGTCGTTGCTGCAGCGGAAAGATGCCGCTTCTTCGTCAAAAGGATAGTTGTAGCTGATGCGTGCGACAGTAACTGGATCTACATCGCCTTCAATTGAACAGTAGCGAAACGGAGCAACGACTCCGACATAGTCTTGTGTCGGCACCGCCATCGGCCCGGTGTTTCGCTCGTTGCGGGTTGGCTCCACCAGATAGGTGTTAATGCCCTCTTTTACATTAAGATCAATCTCATCATAGACAACGGAACTCACACGAGGAGTCTTTTCAATCTTTCCGTCTTTAAGTCGCTCTCCGATAATAACCTTTACGCTGGTGTTACGTGATGCATACAGAATCAGTTCCATTTTTCCGAATGCCACTTTCCCAAAATCGTATACGCCATTTTTATCGGCAGTAGCCAGTTGCTTTTCGTCTATTAATGGATACTCTGGCGTAGCATACTCGCAGAGAGCCTTAGCCATTTTAAAGCTATTGTAGACTCCTTTATAGCGTTCTTCGCGCGTTTTGAACTGCCTTCCTGCGGCATTAGAAAGCATCAACTGTACCGACCATTCATATTCCGCGTCTGGTTCAAGTGCTGGCCCCAAGTACGGTACAGCCACGCTTTGAGAAGACTCTACCCAGCCACTGTCCCATACGGGTTCATACCAACATTCGTCAATGTTTAGTATCTCATCGATGGTAATTCTATAAGCTGTTTGTTTTGTTCCGTCGCCAATAGAGGGAACAATCCAAGAGAATCTCGGATGCTTGGAAACGATTTGTGCTCTTTGCGAGTCCGAGCCGTAATATTCATTGGTGTATTCAAGGAGATCTGTTCTTAGTGCTGAAGGCAAAACGTCATTATCAGTCGCTTTTGTCTCGGTGACAACCAGAGATGCCTTTCTCCCGCAAGAAATAGTCAATAGTATCAAGCAAATATATATGGCATATTTCAATGGTCTCATAATCACACGTTTTCGTCCAGTAATATCAGTTTGCAGATGGATTCGATGCAGTCCTTCTCGCTCATCAGGCAGCAGGCGGCGATGGCGGCGGTGTCGTAAGGATAACTCGGATCGAAGGGCAGTTCGTGCGCCACAAAGTAGTCCAAAATCCGCTGCTGCGGCCGTCCGATGGCCACGTTCACCGGGTCCGGAGATAACTTGAGCTGCAAGTAGCACGTCTCCACGGCGCTGGCCACCTTGTTCTCGTCCGCCTTGCGGATGAATACCGCACGGCCGCCGCCCTCGGTGGGAGCAGTGTGCGGCGCCGAAAGGCTCGGCTCGATGTCCACCTCCAGCACCCGTTTGGTGCCGTATTCCCAGATCTTGGGCTCATAATCTACCGCCGGAGAGCAGAATACCTGTGCCGCCGCCTCTATCATATGGATGTCCTCGTCATTTTTGATGCCGACAATCTTGCCGTTGTCCTTGACGCCTATCAGCAGCCGTCCGCCGTCGGTATTGGCAAACGCCGCCACGCTCCGGGCAATCTTGCGCGCGTCGGAGAGGAAGTATTTGAAATCTTGGTGGAGGTGCTCGCCCTCCGCTATCATCTTTTCGAGCGGATGCATAGCGCTAAGGTACAAAAAAACCCGCATTGTTAGTTTTGGCACAGTTTTGCATTTACCTATAAAGGTTTATTGTGTCATGAAAAAGTCTATGATTATTCTCTCAATATTGATAATGGCAGCTTCTCTGTTTAATGCTTGCGGTCTCGAGGATCCCGAGAGCGACAAAACCCCCAACCAGCGCGAAGACATCGTGCTGACCAAGGTCCAGCAACAAATCGGCTTTAACGCCAACGCGTTTACGTTTGACTTTCTCAAGGCCGTCTGCGCCAAAGAGAATGCCGGCAAAAACATCTTCGTATCACCCTTCAGCATACAGATGGCGCTCTCCATGACGGCTGCGGGCGCAGCGGGCGACACCCAGTCCGAAATGTACAGCGCCTTGGGATTCAACGATTTCTCTGGCGAGGACGTAAGCGGATTCTACCACACTTTGATTCCCGCACTCCAGGCGGTGGACAACACCACTACCTTTGAGATAGCCAACTCGTTCTGGGCCAAGAACCGCATCAAAATCAAGGATGCATACATAGCCGACATCAAAGACAGTTTCTATGCAGAGGTCCGCACCCTGCCCGAAGACACCCGTCAGGCTACCGGCCAGATAAACGGCTGGTGCAGCGAGAAGACGCACGGGATGATTACCAAAATCGTAGACGAAATCCCCCAGAGCACCATCGTGAGCCTGCTGAACGCGATTTATTTCAAAGGCATCTGGGAGGACCCGTTCGACAAGAACCACAACACCGTAGAGAAATTCAACAATTGGGACGGCAGCACCGTTAAGAAGACCTTCATGAACCGGACCTTCGACCGTGCCCGGGTCTACAGCGACCAGTATGCCGAGGCCATGAGCCTGCCCTACGGCAACGGCGCCTTCGCCATGACCATAGTGGTGCCCCGCACCGGCGTCTCCCTGGACAAGATCCTCTCCGGCCTGGATGCCTCTTCCTGGGCCGACTACCGCGACGGCGGCCGCTACTATATGACATACTTCTCTATGCCCAAATTCGAAGAGGAATATGCCGCAGAGAAGCTCTGCATCGATATCCTCAAAGAGATGGGCATGCAAAAGGCCTTCTGCGGGGCAGCCGACTTCTCGGCCATGAGCGACACCCCGCTCTGCATAGATGAGATACGCCACAAGGCCAAGATCAAAGTCGACGAAGAGGGCACCGAAGCCGCAGCCGTGACATACGTGGGCATGCGCGTCACCTCCGTCGGCCCCGGCGGCGAGACCTTCTACTTCAAGGCCGACCGCCCGTTCCTCTACTTCATCAGCGAACGCTCTACCGGCGAAATCCTCTTCTGCGGCGCCAAACAGTCGCTGTAATGCCCCCGATGATATTCGACGGGGCGGCCTAAAGCACTTTCTTGAGATATTTCCCGGTATAGGACCCGGGGCAGGCGGCGACCTGTTCGGGGGTGCCGGCGCAGACTATATGGCCACCGGTCGAGCCGCCTTCGGGACCCATGTCCACAAGGTAGTCCACACATTTGAGCACGTCTAGGTTGTGCTCGATGATGACGACGGTATTCCCCTGGTCCACAATCTTCTGGAGTACCTCCATAAGCCGTTTGATGTCGTCGAAATGGAGGCCGGTGGTGGGCTCGTCCAGCAAGTAGAGGGTGCTTCCGGTGCTCTTGCGGGCCAGCTCGGCCGCGAGTTTGACGCGCTGGCTCTCGCCACCCGAAAGGGTGGTCGAGGGCTGTCCGAGTTTGACATAGCCCAGACCGACATCTTCCATGGCCTTGATGCGGGGGTAGATGTAGGGGTTTGACCTGAAGAATTCGCAGGCCTGCGACACCGTCATCTCCAGCACATCGTTGATGTTCTTACCCTTGTAGTGCACCGCCAGGGTGTCGGGTTTGTAGCGCTTGCCGCCGCACTCCTTGCAGGTGACGTGCGCCGGAGGCAGGAAGCGCATCTCGATCTCCTGGATGCCCGCCCCCTTGCACGACTCGCAACGGCCGCCGGCGGTGTTGAACGAGAAGCGCCCGGGCTTGAAGCCGCGGATCTTGGCGTCGGGAGTCTGCCCGAACAGGTCGCGGATGGCGGTGAATACGTTGATGTAGGTAGCAGGGTTGCTGCGCGGGGTGCGGCCGATGGGCTGCTGGTCGACCTCGATGACCTTGTCTATGTTTTCGAGGCCTTCCAGGGTGTCGTAGGGCAGTACCGGATACATCGAGCGGTAGAGTTTGTTGCTGAGTATGGGCATCAGGGTCTCGCTCACCAGCGACGACTTGCCGCTGCCCGAAACCCCGCTCACGCCTATCAGGCAGCCCAACGGCAACGACAACGTCACATCCTTGAGATTGTTGCCGCGCGCCCCGCGAAGGGTCAGGAACTTGCCGTTGCCGGGACGCCGGAAGCCAGGGACATCGATGCTTCGCCGCCCCAGTAGATAGTCGAGCGTCGCCGAAGGGTTGGGTGCCGACGCGATGTCGGCCGGCGAGCCGTTGTAGAGCAACTCTCCGCCCAATTCCCCCGCTCCGGGACCCAGGTCCACCAGCCAGTCGGCCTGCTCCATGATTTCGCGGTCATGCTCGACCACCATCACGCTGTTCCCCTCGTCGCGCAACTTCTTGAGGGAATCTATCAGTTTGTCATTATCGCGCTGATGCAGCCCGATGCTGGGCTCATCGAGTATATACAGTACATTCACCAGCTTGCTGCCTATCTGCGTGGCGAGCCGGATGCGCTGGCTCTCGCCGCCCGAGAGGGTCGCCGTGGCGCGGTCGAGCGAGAGATAACCCAGTCCGACCTCCTTGAGGAACCCCACCCTGTCGGTAATCTCCTTGAGCAGGGCGGAGGCTATCAAGTTCTGCCGCTCGGAGAGCTGCGCAGGGAGTCCCTGTACCCATTCGTGCAGGGCGTCGATGTCCATCGCAGCCACCTCGGCTATGTTCTTGCCGGCAATCTTGAAGCAGAGCGACTCCTTCTTGAGACGCGTTCCGCCGCACACGGGGCAGACGGTCTCTTCCATAAAGCGCTCTTTGCGGGCCAGCGATTCGTCGCTCTCGCTGCCGGTGGCGGCCATTCGGGCAATGATGCCCTCGAAGCTCACCATCTGTTGGTCGGAGCCGCTGCCGACCCTGAAAAGCTCGTCCGAGCCGTGCAGGACCACGCTGAGTCCCTCTTCGGGGATGTCGCAAATAGGGTCATTGAGGGAGAATCCGTATTTCTTGGCAATGGCCTCCACCACCTCGAAAGTCGAATTCTTGCGGTATGCACCCAGCGGAGCGATGCCGCCCGATGCTATGGAAAGCCGGTTGTCGGGGATAATCTTGTCGGAATCCATCTTCGCAATCTTGCCCAGGCCGCCGCAATGCGGGCACGCCCCCTGCGGCGAGTTGAACGAGAAGGTGTGCGGAGCTGGTATATTGAACGACATGCCGGTGTCGGGACAGACATAGTTCTTGCTCAGGAAGCGCAGCAGGCCGCCGCCGTATTCCATGATGGCGATGCTCCCCTTGCCCTGCCCGAGCGCCGTGACCACCGACGATGCGACCCGGTTGCGGCTGCCCTCGTCGGGCAGCAGCTTGTCCACGACCAGATAGATGAATTGCGTCTTGTAGCGGTCCAGCGGCTCGATGGTGGCCAAATCGCACAGCACATCGTCTACCAGCACCTGCGTATAGCCCTTCTTGACCAGATGCTCGAAAAGGTCCTTGTAATGCCCCTTGCGGCCCGACACCAGCGGCGCCAGCAGCAAGATCTTACGCCCCGCATACTCGCCGAGTATCATATCCACTATCATGGCGTCTGAATATCGCACCATCTCCTTGCCCGTAGCGGGCGAGAAGGCCTGCGAGGCGCGGGCGTACAGCAGGCGGAAGAAGTCGTAAATCTCGGTCACCGTACCTATCGTAGAGCGCGGGTTGCGGCCGGTGGTCTTCTGCTCGATGGCCAATATCGGGCTCAGGCCGCGAATGTCGTCGACATCGGGACGCTCCAGCATCCCCATGAACTGCCGGGCATAGGTGTTCAGGGTGTCGACATAGCGTCGCTGCCCCTCGGCATACACGGTGTCGAAGGCGAGCGAACTCTTGCCGCTGCCGCTCACGCCGGTCACCACCACCAGCGCATTCCGCGGAATCGTGAGCGAAATGTTCTTGAGGTTGTGCGAACGGGCGCCGATTATCTCTATATGGTCCATCCCGGAAAAGTCTAATCTATGAACGGATTGGTGGCGATTTCTTCTTCTACGGTAGAGTCGTAGCCGTGGCCGGGCAACAGCCGCGTCGCGGCCGGCAAGGTGAATATCTTCTGCTTGATGGTCTCTATCAGCTGTTCGAAATTGCCGCCCGGGTGGTCGGTGCGCCCGACGCTCCCCTGGAATATGGTGTCGCCGCAGAACAGCAGCCCTTCGTCCTTCTTGTAGAAGCATACGCCGCCCTGGGTATGGCCCGGGGTGTGGATAACCTCAAAGGTGAGGCCGCCCGGCAGGGCAAGTTCGCCCTCGTGCAGTTCTTCCCTCGGCCCGCAATAGGGCTCGTAAGGCAGCCCAAGCTCCCGGCAAATCCCCAATGAGGACTCAAAGACGCCCCTGTCGGCCGAATTCATATACACCGGGACAGCCCACTGCTCTACCGCCATCTGAAGCCCCAGGATGTGGTCAAAATGGCCGTGGGTCAGCAAGATTGCCACCGGGTCGAGGCCGGCAGAAGTCACCGCCTCTTCCAGCCGCTGGTGCTCACGGAGGGTCATCGCACCCGGATCGATTATCACGCACCGCCCCTGGGATCCGCTCACCAGATAGGTGCAGACCCGGAGGGGATTGAAGTAAAAAACTTTATACATACCACAAATTTACAAACTCTTTTGCTAAATTTGTATGAATAACACAAATCAGAACCTATTATGCACATTGCGATAGCAGGCAACATCGGCAGCGGAAAAACCACCCTCACCCGCTTGCTGTGCCAACACTTCAAATGGACCCCCCGTTTCGAGCCGGTAGACCACAACCCCTATCTGGCCGATTTCTACGAGGATATGGAGCGTTGGGCCTTCAATGTCCAGGTATATTTCCTCAACAAGCGTTTCCGCGACATTGTAGAAATCAGCCGCAGCAGCGATGTGATAGTGCAGGACCGCACCATTTACGAGGACGCCAACATCTTTGCGCCCAACCTGCACGACATGGGGCTGATGAGCAGCCGCGACTTTGACAACTACCGCGACCTGTTTGACCTGATGATATCACTGGTGAACCCCCCGGACCTGCTGATTTACCTGCGCAGCTCCATCCCCAACGTCGTGGGCAAGATCCAGAAGCGCGGCCGCGAATACGAGAGCAGCATCCGCATCGACTACCTCAAGGGCCTGCACGACCGCTACGAGAAGTGGATTGAGAGCTACACCGACGGCAAACTGCTGATCCTGGACGTGGACAAATACAACTTCGAAGAGAACCCCGCCGACTTCAGCACCGTCTGCGACCTGATTGAGGCGCAGCTGAACGGCCTGTTCTAACCCCTAGAACAACACACCCACCGAGAGGGAGGCTATGAACCGCCCTCCGCTGATGCCCATGGGCTTGAGATGGCCGATGGTGGCCTTGGCGTATGTTGCCAGCAGGTTGTTGATGCGGAACGAGTATTCTACATCGGCGCCCGTCTTGAAATAGTAGCGGCCCAGGTAATACGACTCGTCTTCGAACATATAATCGCTGATGTAGCTCGGGGCGCCGTCGTAATGATAGTTGTTACCCGCCGTAAAGTTATATCCAACATCGAGGCGGGCCAGCAGCGAGCTCTCCTTGCCGATGCTGGTGTTCTTGCCCAGGAATACATACGGCAGGATGGACGTATTGGAGAATACGCCGTTCGGAGTGTAGCGCGCCGCCGATATGGAAGCGAGGTCGAGACCAGCACCCAGCTCAAAATCGTACGAGCCGGCGCCGGTGCCGGTGAATACCGTGTAGCTGAGATCGGCATCTATGAGATTGCTCTTGCCGATGACGCTCTCCATCTTGTTAATCCAGTAATTCAGGTTGTAATTGATGTCCAGGTTGAGCTTGCGGCTGCCGTTGTCGCCAAAGAGGCCCTGCACGTTCAATCCCGTCACGAACTTGTCTACCGAGCCCAGCAACGTCCCGTCTTCTTTGACGGTTGTCGCGCCCTTGTCAAAGCGGAACTCGGCCAGCCACTGCGACTCGTCGCCGATGTGGTTGTACTGCACGTTGGCGCCCAGGCGGCTGGAGCCGTATTTGAGGGGCATCATGCCTATGGTACCGCCGATCCAGCGGGGGGAATAGCTGCCCAGGCCCTGCAGAAAGGCGGCGCTGATGGCGCTGCCGGTGATGGAGGTCACCTTGCTGGTGGCGGGTGTGAGCCGGTATTTGAGCGTCAGGCCCACGATGTTCTCTTCGTTGATGGCGAAGGTCGCCGAGGGGGCTATCTCCATGTCAAAGGCAGAATAACGGCCAGTAGGGTCGGCACTCTTGGTGGCACCTTTCCCCTGTATCTTGAGGGCGAGACCCGCCGAGAGCATGTCGTCAAACAGCAGCGGACTTGCCGCAGAGAGCGACAGCAGGGCGTTGTTCTGCACCCAGGAGAATGTCTCGGTGGTGTTGAGCGCCACAAAGAAAGGCATGTCCCAGCCGACCTCGTACATAGATGTGTTGAAAGAGCATTTGCCGAGGCTGTTGTGCTCCAGCAAGAGGTTGGCAGCCAGTTTGAAACCCTCTATCTCCATATACATGTCGCCGCCGGCATTGAAGCCCGACACGGTGCGCGCCCCCCAAGAGTCGGTGAACGAACCGCTCTGCAGGTTGTATCCCAGATTGACGTCGCGCCACTGCAGCATATCGGTGTGTGCCAGGCCCGCCGCATTGGTAGAGTTGTACCACAGCGCGCGGTTCTGGTTCATCTGGTATGTGGCGCGGTCTTTAACCTCTTGACTGAATGCCTGTCCGAGAAGGGTCGTGAGGCAAAGGAGGGTCAGTAATATCTTTTTCATGGCCGGTAATCTTTCTTTAATGTGCTAAGTTATGCAAATTATGACTCAAAACAAAAACACGACGCACACCCGGCGTATGCCGGACGTGCGTCGCGTTTGTTGTCCTTGACAGATTATTCTTCTGCCTTGGGAGCCTCTTCTGCAGGAGCCTCGGCTTTGGGAGCGTCGGCTTTCTTGCGGCTGCGGCGGGTAGTGGTCTTCTTGGCGGGCTTTTCTGCTGCGAGAGCTGCCTCGTTGAAGTCAACCAACTCGATGATAGCCATATCGGCTGCATCACCCTCGCGGAAACCGGTCTTCACGATGCGGGTATATCCGCCCGGACGATCGCCAACCTTGGGAGCGACTACGCGGAACAACTCGCTGACGGCCTCTTTCTGCTTGAGATAGCTGAAAACGGTACGGCGGGAGTGGGTAGAATCGTCTTTGGATTTGGTGATCAGGGGCTCTACATACATCCTGAGAGCTTTTGCCTTGGCAACGGTGGTCTCGATTCTCTTATGCATGATAAGAGAGCAGGCCATATTGGCGAGCATAGCTTTGCGATGACCGCTTTTGCGTCCCAGATGATTAATTGACCTATTGTGTCTCATATTCTGTTATTCTTTTTTATCAATGTTGTACTTAGATACATCCATCCCGAAGCTGAGTTTCAGCTTGTTCTCTACGAGGTAAACCACTTCGGTGAGAGATTTCTTGCCAAAGTTGCGAAGCTTCATCAGCTCTTCCTTCTTATGGGAAACCAGGTCGGCGATAGTCTCGATCTCGACAGCCTTGAGGCAGTTGAGGGCGCGGACAGAAATCTCGAGGTCCTGAAGTTTGGTCATAAGATGGTGACGGGTGCGAAGCGACTCCTCGTCGAGGTTCTTGCTCTCGGGTGCCACATTCTCTTCGAGGGTGATCTTGTCATCGGAGAACAGCATGAAGTGATAGATGAGTATCTTGGCTGCCTCTTTGAGAGCATCCTTGGGAGAAATGCTACCATCGGTAGTAATCTCAAGAATCAAGCACTCGTAGTCGGTCTTCTGCTCTACGCGGCAGTCTTCCCTACGGTAGTTGACATTCTTGATCGGGGTGAATATAGAGTCGATTGCTATGGTTCCAATCGGCGCCTTTTCGTCTTTGTTCTCGTCCGCAGGGACGTAGCCGCGACCCTTGCCCACTGTGAAGTCCATGACGATCTTGACGTCGGGCTCCATGGTGCAGATGTGCAGGTCGGGGTTCAGCACTGTAAACGAAGACAAGCTCTTAGCCAGGTCAGAAGCAGTGAATTCGGTCTTTCCACTAACAGTCACGGTAGCAGTTTCGCCCTCTTCGGTCTCAATCATTCTCTTCAGACGAATTTGCTTAAGGTTGAGGATGATATCTACCACATTCTCGACCACGCCGGGGATTGTGTCAAACTCGTGCTTGACACCCTCGATGCGGATGGATGTGATGGCAAAACCCTCGAGAGAAGAGAGCAAAATGCGGCGAAGCGCGTTACCTACGGTAGTTGCGTATCCCGGCTCCAGGGGGCGGAATTCGAAACGGCCAAAGGTATCTGTAGCCTCAAGCATTATGACCTTGTCAGGTTTTTGGAATGCTAAAATTGCCATAAGTTGATTGGGTATTTGGTGTTAGTGTTTATTCACGCTACTACTTGGAGTACAACTCGACGATAAGCTGCTCGTTGATGGTTTCGGGGATTTCGCTGCGCTCAGGAACGTTGAGGAACTTGCCTGCGCACTTGTCTGCATCCCACTCGATCCAAGAGAACTTGCCAGCACCGCGGCTGAGGCTGTCCTGGATAACTTCGAGGCTCTTGGAACGCTCACGTACTGCAACGACGTCGCCGGGGCGTACGATGGTAGAGGGAATGCTGCAAACCTCACCGTTGCGGGTGATGTGGCAGTGGCTCACCAACTGACGTGCGGCAGCCCTTGTAGGGGCGATACCCATGCGGAATACGATGTTGTCGATGCGGGACTCGAGGAGCATGATGAGGTTCTCACCAGTACGACCTTTCATCCTTGCTGCCTTCTCGTACATAGAGCTGAACTGACGCTCGAGCAGGCCGTAAGTATATTTAACTTTCTGTTTCTCTGCCAGCTGAATGCCGTACTCAGAAGTTTTTTTGCGCTTCTTTGCCAGACCGTGCTGTCCCGGAGGATAGTTCTTCTTGTCCAGGTATTTGTCCGGTCCATAGATCGGCTCACCAAATTTACGGGCTATTTTGGTTTTGGGCCCTGTATATCTTGCCATATTCTGATTCGATTTTAAAGATTAAACTTTACGACGACCTTTGGGACGGCAACCGTTGTGAGGCAGAGGGGTAACGTCGATGATTTCGGTAACCTCGATACCCTCGCCGTGCACGGTGCGGATAGCCGACTCGCGGCCCGAACCGGGACCTTTAACATAAGCCTTGACTTTGCGAAGACCCAGATCGTAAGCGACCTTCGCAGCGTCCTGGGCTGCTACCTGAGCTGCATAGGGAGTGTTCTTCTTGGAACCCCTGAAGCCCATCTTACCAGCAGAAGACCAGCTGATAACCTGACCTGTGCTGTTGGTGATAGTAACGATAACATTGTTGAAAGTTGAAGAGACATGAAGTTGTCCGTAAGCATCAACCTTAACAACTCTCTTTTTGTTTGTTGTTGTCTTTTTAGCCATAATTCAAGTCTCCTATTTAGTAGCTTTCTTCTTGTTGGCAACAGTTTTCTTGCGGCCCTTGCGGGTACGTGCGTTGTTTTTGGTGCTCTGTCCGCGAACAGGAAGACCGACACGGTGGCGGATGCCGCGATAGCAACCGATATCCATCAGTCGTTTAATGTTCATCTGAACCGAAGAGCGAAGCTCGCCCTCGATCTTGTACTCTTCAGCAATCTTAGAGCGGATTGCTGCAATCTGGTCGTCGTTCCAATCTTTTACCTTGATGTTCTCGTCGATGTTGAGCTCCGAGAGGATCTTGGCAGAAGAGCTGCGACCGATACCGTAGATATAGGTCAAACCTATAACTCCGCGCTTGTTTTTTGGTAAGTCAACTCCGGCTATACGTGCCATAATTTATATTACTTTATTGATTATTCGTTAAAAATTATGCTTGACGCATTTTGAATTTCGGATTCTTCTTGCAAATAACATACAAGCGGCCTTTACGCTTAACGATCTTGCAATCGTCACTACGCTTTTTGATGGAAGTCTTAACTTTCATTTTGTTTGAAGATTTAATGTTATTTATATCTGAAGGAAATTCTTCCTTTGGTCAAATCATACGGAGACATCTCGACTTTAACCTTGTCACCGGGCAGAATCCTGATGTAGTGCATACGCATTTTACCCGAGATGTGGGCGATAATCACGTGGCCGTTGTCCAACTCGACTCTGAACATCGCGTTCGACAGAGCTTCTATGATGGTGCCGTCCTTTTCGATTGATGACTGTTTTGGCATATTCGGTATTTCCGTTGATATTGATTATTATTTATTATCCTCTATATATTCGTAGGTGGTCAATCTCTCGGCAGCGCCTTTTTTCACGACGACCATCATCTCGAAGTGAGCCGACTTCTTGCGGTCGGCGGTATATACGCCCCAGCCGTTGTCGTCGAGATATACATCCTTGACGCCCTGGTTTATCATGGGCTCGATGCATATCACGGCGTTCTCGGGGAGCTTCACTCCGTGACCCTGGCGTCCGTAGTTGGGCACTTCGGGGCTCTCGTGCAGATTGCGTCCGATGCCATGCCCTACCAGTTCGCGTACCACCGAATAACCGCGTGCCTCGCAATAGCTCTGCACTGCATATCCGATGTCGCCAGTACGGGCGCCGGCGACGGCCCTCTCGATGCCTTTGAAAAGGGAGTTTTTAGTAGTATCCAGGAGTGCCTGGTCAGCCGCACTAATTTCTCCGCAGGCAAAGGTATAGGCCGAATCTCCGTTATACCCCTTGTAGGTTGTACCGCAGTCGACAGAAACGATGTCTCCATCTTTGAGCTCGTAGTCCGAAGGGAATCCGTGGACCACATACTCGTTGACCGAGATACAGAGGGTGAAAGGGAATCCGCCGTAACCCAAGAAACCAGGTGTGGCGCCGTTGTCGCGGATAAACTCCTCGGCAACAGCGTCCAGATCCTTGGTGCGCACACCGGGGGCGATACGCTTGCCGACCTCGGCAAGTGTCTTGGACACGAGTATTGCGTTCTCCCTGAGCAGCGCGATTTCTTCTTCGGTTCTAACCTTGATCATTCCCTTACGAATATCTAGAAGAATGTTACATTCCTGAGCGGCCCTGGAGACGTCCTGTCTTCATGAGACCGTCGTAGTGACGCATAAGCAGGTGGCTCTCGATGTGCTGGAGGGTATCCAGGATAACGCCCACGAGAATCAGCAGTGAAGTACCGCCGTAGAAGTGTGCGAACTGGTTGTTGACTCCGAGCAGCTGTGCGAATGCGGGCAGGATAGCCACAAGCGCCAGGAAAATAGAGCCGGGAAGCGTAATGCGGGACATTATCGCATCAAGATAGTCGGCTGTCTTCTTGCCGGGTTTGACACCGGGGATGAAACCGCCGTTCTTCTTGAGATCTTCTGCCATGTTGGTGGGGTTGATGGTCACCGCTGTATAGAAGTAGGTGAAGATGATCACCATGATGGCGAAGATGAAGTTATACCAGAATCCAACGGAGTTGTTGAGCACGGCTGCGAGACCCTTGGTCACGTTGAAGCGGGTGAACAGCAGGGGGATGAGCATCATGGCCTGGGCGAAGATGATAGGCATAACGCCTGCAGCATTCACCTTCAGGGGGATGTTGTTCTTCACACCACCGTACATCTTGCCGCCGACTACGCGCTTCGCATACTGTACGGGCACCTTGCGGACAGCCTGTACCAGGGCGATGGTAGCCACGAACACGAAGAAGAGTACCACGATCTCAACGATGAACATCAGGATACCGCCGGTAGTCTTGGTGAACTTCTCCATGAGCTCCAGGTAGAGAGCCTGAGGGAGGCGTGCCACGATACCGATCATGATGATCAGGGAGATACCGTTGCCCACACCGCGGTCGGTGATACGCTCGCCGAGCCACATTACAAACATGGAACCGCCCAGCAGGATCAGGGTAGCGAAGAACGCATACCAGCCGCTGCCCATCTGTACCAGGAACGCGCTTGCGGGAAGCTGTGCGCGCATGTTGGCGATGTAAGCGGGGCCCTGGATGGCGAGAATCACGATTGTAAGATATCTGGTGTACTGGTTCATTTTCCTGCGGCCGCTCTCACCCTCGCGCTGGAGGCGCTGGAAGAACGGGAACATCACACCCAGAAGCTGGATGACGATGGACGCAGAAATATACGGCATCACGCCCAGTGCGAACACCGACGCGTTGCCGAAAGCACCACCTGAAAACATGTTCATCAGTCCGAGCAGGCCTTCAGATGATTGGCGCTGGAGATTTGCGAGCTGGGAGGCGTCGATACCGGGAATCACGATGTAGCAGCCCAGTCGATAGACAGCTATCAGCGCGATGGTATAGAGAATCCTCTTGCGCAGCTCCTCAATCTTCCAGATATTCTTTAATGTCTGAGTAAAGTTTGCCATAGTCGTTAAAGAACTGTAGTTGTACCCTCTTTAGCCTCGATCTTGGCTATTGCACTCTTGCTGAATGCATGGGCAGTAACGTCCAACTTTGCAGTAACGTCGCCGTTGCCGAGCACCTTGACCAGTTCGTTGGGGCGAACCAGGCCGGCTACTACCATATCGTCGATAGTGATGGTGGTAGAACCGATCTTCTCGCTGAGTGCCTGGAGAGCACATACGTTAACTACTGCAAATTCTACTCGTGTAGGGTTCTTGAATCCGTACTTGGGGAGACGACGCTGGATAGGCATCTGACCACCTTCGAATCCGATTTTGTGAGAATAACCGCTACGAGCCTGAGCGCCTTTGTTACCACGGGTGGCTGTTCCGCCATGACCCGAACCTTCGCCGCGGCCGATGCGTTTGGTTCTCTTGGTAGAACCTTCTGCCGGTTTAAGATTGCTTAATTTCATTGTTATCTTCTCCCTATTTTACTTCTTCAACTTTTACAAGATGACGAACCTTTTCAATCATTCCAGCGGTTACAGGGGTGAGCTCGACCTCGACAGTCTGATGCATTCTGTGAATGCCCAGGCACTGCATGTTGGCCTGCTGACGCTTGGTAGCACTGGCTGTACTTTTAATTTGGGTAACTTTTACTTTTGCCATAGTCTGGATCTCCTTAACCGTTAAATACCCTTTCCATGGGGATGCCGCGCAGGCCGGCTACCGTATATGCATCGCGCATCTCGCAGAGAGCCGCAACGGTTGCCTTCACCAGGTTGTGAGGGTTGGATGAACCTTTACTTTTTGCAATGACATCATGAACACCTACCGCCTCGAATACGGCACGCATAGCACCACCGGCCTTTACACCAGTACCGGGAGCTGCGGGTTTCATGAATACGCGAGCGCCGCCGAACTTGGCTTCCTGCTCGTGAGGGATTGTCTTCTTGCTCAGAGGGATCTTAACCAGATTCTTCTTAGCATCTTCGATACCCTTGGATATTGCTGTCGTTACCTCATTGGCTTTACCAAGGCCATAGCCTACGACACCATTCTCATCGCCTACTACGACGATGGCTGCAAAGCTGAAGTGACGACCACCTTTGGTGACCTTTGTCACTCTCTGAACCGCTACCAGTCTGTCCTTAAGTTCCAGATCGACGGTTTTAACCTTCTTAGTATTGATATCTGCCATAGCGCTTAGAATTTAAGACCACCCTCGCGGGCAGCGTCTGCCAAACTTTTAACTCTTCCGTGATAGAGATAGCCTCCACGGTCAAAAGAAACCGTGCTGATGCCTTTCTCGAGTGCGCGCTGCGCGATGCAGCCGCCCACAACCTTGGCAGCTTCGATGCCGGATTTGCCCTTGCACTGCTCTGCGAGAGCCTTCTCGAGCGAAGATGCCGATGCGAGTGTGATGCCCTTGGTGTCGTCTACCACCTGAACATAGATCTGCTTATTGCTTCTGAACACTACCATGCGAGGGCGCTCGGGAGTACCGTTAACCACTTTGCGGATGCGGTAGTGAACTCTTTGTCTTCTTTCTTGTTTAGTCATCATAATGCATTCCTCCTATTATTTAGCAGCGGCAGATTTACCGGCTTTGCGACGCAGCTGTTCACCAACGAACTTGATACCCTTGCCCTTGTAAGGTTCAGGCTTGCGCAGCGAACGTACTTTGTGAGCCACTTGACCAAGCAACTGTTTATCGCAGCTTTTGAGAACCAGTACGGGGTTGGCACCCTTCTTGACAGCCTCGGCCTCGGCCTTGACCTCCTTGGGAAGCTGGAACTGGATATCGTGGGAATAACCAAGGCTGAAAGTAAGCATCTGGCCCTGGACATCAACACGGTAACCAACACCCACCAATTCCTGTTTTACGGTAAACATCTCGTGGCAGCCAGTCACCATGTTTGCGATGAGTGCGCGGTAGAGACCGTGCATGGAGCGGTGGCGGGGCTGGTCTGTCGGACGAGACAGAGTGATTTCATTTCCCTCTACCTTGACTTCGATGTCGGGATCCACTTTCTGGGACATCTCGCCGTGAGGGCCTTTAACCTTAACCACGTTGTCGTTCGTAACCTCAACGGTAACGCCGGCGGGAAGGTGTACAGGTAATTTTCCTATTCGTGACATTATTGTAAAATTTTAATTAATAAACATAGCAGAGAACCTCACCGCCTACGTTCATATCCTTAGCCTCTTTGTCGGTAACGACACCCTTGGAGGTAGAGATGATGGCGATGCCCATTCCGTTAAGTACTCTCGGCATATCATCGGCACCGGTGTAACGGCGAAGACCGGGACGGCTTACGCGGACAATCTTCTTGATAGCGGCCTTCTTGGTCTGGGGATGATACTTAAGCGCGATCTTGATGGTGTTTGAAGGGGTGCCTTCAATAACCTTGTACGCGAGAATGTAACCTTTCTCGTGTAATACGCGAACGATTTCGCATTTCAGCTTCGAAGAGGGGATCTCCACGGTCTTGTGGCCCGCTGCGTATGCGTTGCGAATTCTCGTCAGCAAATCTGCAATTGGATCAGTCATTTCTTTTCTTTTTTTCCGAACCGCGACGCCCTATATATATTATTGGTGGGCGCCCGATATCCTAATTGTTAATTATTATTGAATTCTATTGGTTTACCAACTTGCTTTCTTCACTCCCGGGATGAGGCCCTTGGAAGCCATCTCGCGGAACTGAATACGGCTGATACCAAACTGGCGCATATATCCTTTCGGACGGCCGGTAAGAGAGCAGCGGTTATGCATGCGGCAAGGGCAAGCGTTCTTCGGCAGTTTGTCGAGGGCAGCCCAGTCGCCAGCAGCCTTGAGAGCTGCGCGTTTCTCTGCATATTTGGCAACTAATTTCGCGCGCTTTACTTCGCGGGCTTTCATTGATTCTTTTGCCATACTCTGTTATTTCTTGATGTTTTTAAACGGTAATCCAAATTCCTTAAGCAGAGCGTAAGCCTCTTCGTCGGTGTTGGCGGTGGTAACGAAAGTTATCTCCATACCCATAACCTTAACAATCTTGTCGATGTCGATCTCCGGGAAGATGATCTGCTCTTTAACGCCGAGGGTGTAGTTGCCGCGGCCGTCAAAATTCTCTGCGATACCTTTGAAGTCACGGATACGAGGGAGGGAAACTGCGATGAGTCTCTCGAGGAACTCGTACATTCTCTCGCCGCGAAGGGTAACCTTTGCGCCGATGGGCATGCCGCGACGGAGTTTGAAGTTAGAGATATCTTTGCGGGATACAGTCTGAACTGCTTTCTGGCCGGTGATTGCGGTGAGCTCCTGCTGTGCAACCTCCACGAGCTTGCGGTCCTGGGTAGCCTGGCCGACACCCTCGTTGAGAGTGATCTTGACAAGCTTGGGAACCTGCATTACGGAAGTGTAAGAGAATTGCTTCATCAGATTGCCGACAATCTCTTCGCGATATTTCTTCTGCATCGAAGGGACGTAACCTTTTACCTGGGTAGCCTCTGCTGCAGGTTTAGCGGCTTTCTTGGGTGCAGCCTTTGCTGCTTTTGCTTCAGTTGCCATTATTTAATCTCCTCACCTGATTTTTTAGCGTAGCGTACGAGTTTGCCGTCCTTACCGACGCGGCGACCGATTCTGGTGGGACCGCCCTTGGCGGGATCCACAACCTGAAGATTCGAGATGTGTATGCCAGCTTCCTGTTTAATAATACCACCCTGAGGGTGCTGTGCATTGGGTTTGGTGTGTTTGCTTACCATGTTGATGCCTTCTACGATAGCGCGGTCCTTATCTTTGAGAACCTCGAGCACCTGACCGGTTTTGCCCTTATCGTTACCGGCATTTACGTAAACCGTATCACCTTTTTTAATATGTAACTTTTTCATAATCGCGCTCTAATTAAATTACCTCGGGGGCAAGTGAAACGATTTTCATATAATTCTCACGCAACTCACGGGCAACGGGGCCGAAGATACGGGTACCCACAACCTCGCCGGCCTTTGTGAGCAAAACACAAGCATTGTCGTCAAAACGGATATAAGAACCGTCGGGACGGCGAATTTCTTTCTTGGTGCGGACTACGACTGCATTGGAAACGGTACCCTTCTTGGTATTGCCGCCGGGGATTGCGCTCTTTACAGCCACAACTATCTTGTCGCCGACAGTTGCGTAGCGATGACGGGTGCCACCGAGCACGCGGATGCAGAGAACTTCCTTTGCTCCGCTGTTGTCAGCTACTAATAAACGGGTTTCCTGTTGTATCATGATTACTTAACTTTTTCTACGATTTCTACTAATCTCCAGCGTTTGGTCTTGCTCAGGGGACGAGTCTCCATGATGCGTACCTTGTCGCCTTCGCTGCACTCGTTCTTGTCGTCTTGTGCGACGAATTTTGTGGTTTTATTTACGAACTTGCCGTAAATGGGATGTTTCTCTTTGGTCTTGACAGCAACAACAATAGACTTGTCCATTTTGTTGCTTACCACGATCCCGACTCTTTCTTTACGAAGATTTCTTTCCATAAGTCAAATCTATTATTTGTTTTCTGCCTTCTTTCTCTCTTCGAGAATAGTGATCATACGAGCGATGTCGCGACGTGATTTAGCAATAACCGAAGTGTTGTCCAGCGGAGAGATGACGTGATTCATCTTCGTTACAGAAAGATTCTGCTTCTCGGTCTCAATTCTTTCTTCGAGATCCTTGATGGACATCTCGCGAATTTCTTTAGCTTTCATTTCTATTCTCTTTAATTCATTGATTCAACATAATCTCTTCTTACAATGAACTTGCAAGAAACAGGAAGTTTCTGAGCACCGAGCTCGAGAGCCTCTTTAGCGATCTGTGCAGGAACGCCCTCTGCCTCGAAAATGATGCGGCCGGGAGTGATGGGAGCAACGAATCCCTCAGGATTACCTTTACCTTTACCCATACGTACCTCAGCAGGCTTCTTGGTATAGGGCTTGTCGGGGAACACGCGGATCCACAGATTACCCTCACGTTTCATGTGACGGGCGATAGCCTGACGGGCTGCCTCAATCTGTTGACCGGTGAGCCAGCAGCTTTCCATAGTCTTGAGACCAAATGAACCGAAAGCGAGTTGGTTGCCCCTGCCCGCGTTACCTTTCATACGGCCTTTCTGCTGCCTTCTAAATTTGGTTTTCTTAGGTTGTAACATCGTTTTGTTATTTAAATAATTGCTAATTATCTGTTATTCAGCACCTTAATAGCGCTAGTGGCGGAATTAGGGACTGCAAAGGTATACAAATTCCTCGAACCTGCAAATATTTTTACAACATTTTTGAAGATTTGCGACCAAAAAATTTAACACCGATCGAGCTAAATTTCAGCGCGTTACAAACCTGCATCTCCCGGCACTTTTGTCAATTTGCGACAAAACTTGCACGACAAATATGCTTTAACCTGATACTCTCGCGCACGAAGCGTTACGGGCCACTACCCAGGCGTGAATTTTTGGCTAATTTACAGCGAACAAAACAACACTCCGGCTCCACTACAGCTTTCAGAGGCGGTTTGTGTGTGCGTGTGTCAGGATTTCTTCCTGGACTTCTTTTCTTTCTTGGTCCGGCGGGCGGCTTTGCCGCGTTCTTTGTTCTGTTCCAGGGACTTGTAGTAGGGTTCGCGGAACTTTTCTGGAATGTAGATTTCGGGGCGGGGTTTGCCGAACAGCCACAGGTAGAGCTCGTCGAACTCGCCGTAGTTCCAGGCGATGCAGAGTTGTTCCAGGTCGGCATCTTCCCCTTCGGGCTCGTAGCGCTGTTTGATGTCGCCCTTGAAGAGTTTGGCGACACCCTGCCAGAAGCCGGCGTTGATCTTGCCCAGATATTTGCGGATGATGTCGTATGGCGGCATGCCCACCTCCCTGTCTATCAGGCGTATCATCATAAGGCCCTGACTCAGGGTGAGCTGTTTGAACAGCGGTTCAAAGCTGTTGATGAGTTCGTCTTTGATGCTGGCCAGGTACTTGTCTTGCTGACGCTCTGTGTAGCCGCGGGCTGCAAACAGGCTGTCGGTCTCGCGGATGGTCTGGGCAATGAACAGTGCGTAGGGATAGGCCTTGCTAAAGTTGTGCACGCGGCGGGCACGGGCCCTCCACTCGCGCTTGGAGAGATACTTGCTCGGATGGATACGCGCGGGTACTATCTCATCTACATAGATGGTGTCGCCGCGCTCGTCGATTTCGTATTTGAGAATGTTCTGCGGGCTGTAGTAGCTCTGCGCAAATGACGGGGCAAAGGCCGCCAAAGCAAACAGCAGCACCTGGACGGCGCGTAAGGATATGTTCCGTAACAGTCTCATTTCTATTTGAATACCAGCCTGCAAAGAGCGGGTATGTCTGACACTGGTACAACTTCGATGCCACTCTCGCCAAAGGCCCCCTCCTTGTTGAACGACGAGATGTAGATGCGCTTGAAGCCGATCTTCTCTGCCTCGGCTATGCGGCGCTGGATCTGGCTCACGGGACGCAACTCTCCGCTGAGGCCGATCTCTGCACAGAAGCAGCTTGTGAGGGGTACGCTGATGTCAAAGTTGCTGGCCAGGATGGCCACGGCCACGGCCATGTCGCACGCCGGATCAGTGACCTTGAGGCCGCCGGCCACATTCAGGAAGACATCCTTTGCCGCCAGCTTGAATCCAGCCCGCTTCTCGAGCACGGCTAGCAGCATGTTCATGCGGCGGGAGTCGAAGCCGTTGGCGTTGCGTTGCGGCATGCCGTAGGCCGCCGTGCTCACCAGCGCCTGGATCTCTATCATGAACGGGCGCGTACCGTCCATCACCGAGGCGATGGCGATGCCGCTGAGGTCGTCCTGATGCATCGGAATCAATATCTCCGACGGGTTAAGCACCTCCCTGAGGCCCGCGCCGGTCATCTCGAACACAGCCAGTTCGGCGGTGCTGCCAAAGCGGTTCTTGATGCTGCGCAGCAGGCGGTAAGCCCCGCGGGTGTCTCCCTCGAACTGCAGCACCACATCCACTATATGTTCCAGCACCTTGGGGCCGGCGATGGTGCCGTCTTTGGTAATATGGCCTATCAGGATTACCGGCGTACCGGTCTCCTTGGCGTAGCGCAGCAGCCGGGCGGCGCATTCGCGCACCTGCGACACGCTGCCGGCAGAGGAGTCCATCGCCTCGCTGTAGATGGTCTGGATGGAGTCGACCACCAGCAGGTCGGGCGCAACCGCGGCCGCCTGCTCGAGGATATTTTCGAGAATGGTCTCCGAGAGGATGCTGCAGGAGGTGGCATCGCCCCCGAGACGCATGGCGCGCATCTTGATCTGGCGCGGGCTCTCCTCGCCCGAGACGTAGAGCGTCTTGAGATCGGGGCACGTGAGGGGAATCTGCAGCGCGAGGGTCGATTTGCCGATGCCCGGTTCGCCGCCAAGCAGTATCATGGACCCCTCTACCATGCCGCCGCCAAGCAGGCGGTCGACCTCGTGAAGGCCTATCGAGAAGCGGTTCTCGGCCGTGAGGGATATCTCTTCAAGAGAGAGCGGGCGCGCATCGGATTCAGTAGAAATATAGGCGCGGTTACGGGCGGCAGAAGAGCTCTTGCGCTCCCTTTTCGGCTCCTCCACCATCGTATTCCACTCGCCACATGCCGGGCAACGACCCATCCACTTGGGACTCTCGTTGCCGCAGGATGTACAATACCATACGGTTTTCTCTTTTGCCATATTGCGTTTATTTCTTTACAACTATGAAGCGGTCTTTGCCGTTGATGTCCTGGATCACGGCGGCACCGGTAAACAGGGCGGCCGTCTGCTCGCCAAAGCGCTCGTTGATTTCGAGCCAGAGACTGCCGTTGTCCTTGAGCAGGCGGTCGGCCCATAGGGCAATGGCGCGATAGAACACCAGCGGGTCGTTGTCGGGTACAAACAGCGCCTGGGCAGGCTCCCAATCGAGCACATTGGCCCGCATAGCCTCCTTCTCGCTCTCGGCGACATACGGCGGGTTGCTTATGATCAGGTCAAACTTGGGCAACCCCGCGGGGGGATCCTGCAGCACGTCGGCGTGGAATATCACCGGCCGCGCCCCCTGTAGTTTGACCCTCTGGCGGCAGGCATAGCGCAACGCTTCGTCGCTGATGTCGCAGCCGTAAACGTGTGCCTCGGGAAACTCCGACGCAAAGGCGTAGGCCAACGCGCCGCTCCCGGTGCATATATCCAATATATTAAAGGTGTCGTCTTCGCTGGCGGCCATCAGGTTGTCGCAATCTTCTGCCGCGAGCTCGTACAACTGCTCCGTTTCGGGGCGGGGAATCAGCACTCCGGAGCCCACCCTGATGCGCAGGCCTGCGAACCAAGTGTAGCCCAGCACATACTGCAGGGGCTCGCCGGCGGTGAGCCGTTGCGCCGCATCGTCCAGCAGCGCCTCCTTGTCGGCATCCACCATGGTGTCGGGTTCGCTGAGATGCTTGTAGTCGGGCACCGACAGCAATCCGGTCACCGCCCGCACGGCGATGGCCCGCGCCTCTTCGGCGGGATAGCGGCCGGTGAGCGAGGCAGCCAGACGGTCTATGTGCTGCTTTAGTGTCATCTGCTCAAGGCGTTCTCTATGAGTGCGGTGAAGAAATCTGTCATAGACCGGCCGGAAACCCGCACCATCTTGGGCACCAGGCTCATGCGGGTCATGCCGGGAGTGGCGTTGATCTCAAGGAAGTATACACCTTCTTCGCTGGCGATATAATCTATGCGGATCAGGCCTGTGCCACCCAGGTGGGTGTAAATCTTCTTGGTCCAGTAGGTGGTCTCTTCTGCCATCGACTCCGGTATGGGGGCGGGGCATATCTCCTCGCTCTTGCCGTTATATTTGGCGTCGTAGTCGAAGTATTCGTTGCTGGTGACGATCTCGGTGATGGGGAGGGCCACCGGCTCGCCGCCGTCCATATAGATGGCCTGGGTTATCTCGCGCCCGGTGATGGCCTTCTCTATCAAGATGGTGTCACCCTCGCTGAAAGCGTAATCGATGGCCGCGGGGAGCAGCGATACATCCTTGACCTTGGTCACGCCAAAGCTGCTGCCGCCGTCGGAAGGCTTCACAAACACGGGGAGGCCAAGCTTCTCTACTATGGCGCCGGCGTCGTAGGTCTCGCCGCGGCGCAAGAAGACATCTTCTGCCATCTTGACGCCGGTGTCGGCCAGCAGCCGCTTGCACGAGTATTTGTTGAAGGCGATGGTGCTCACGAAAGAAGAGCAGGTGGTCACGGGAACCCCCATCATCTCAAAATAACCCTGGAGCAGGCCGTTCTCGCCCGGAATGCCGTGAATCATGATGCAGGCGACGTCAAATTTGACCCCGTTGCAAGAGAAATCGCCCTTGTCTACGGTGCCCAGCACCTTCATCTGCTCCCCTTCCCACTCTACCGACTGCCAGCAGTCGGAGTTGAAAAGGATTTCGTAAACATTATACCGTTCCCTGTCGATGACAGAAGCGGCATACCTGCCGCTCAAAATGGAGATTTGGCGTTCCGAAGACGGTCCGCCGTAAATTACCGCTATGTTTTTTTTCATTTGTGCTAATCAAAATATTCATCTTGTTGGAAACCTCCGGTGTTGGTCGTGCCCGACGAGAGGTCTTCTGCACCACCGGTGCAGCCGAAACTCATGCTCCAACCCGGAGGAGCCACAAACTCCTCACCATTGGCAATACCTATAGATTTGTCTGCCATAACTTTCTGCATAAAGATGCCCCAGATGGGGAGGGCGGCGTTGGCGCCCTGGCCCAGCGACCCGTTGTCAAAGTGGACCTGTCTGTCCTCGGCCCCCACCCAGACACCGGCGGTGAGCTTGGGCACATAGCCTATGAACCAGCCGTCGGAGTTGTCGTTGGTGGTACCCGTCTTGCCGGCGGCGCCGACAATGCCATATTTCCACTTGATGCGGCCGGCGGTACCTTCGTTCACGACTCCCTGCATAAGATTTACCATCAAGAAGGCGGTCTGCGCGCTGAGCGCCTCCCGCTTGCGGGTCGTGAAGCTGGCCAGCAGGTTGCCCTGGCTGTCTTCTATCTTATCTACGAACATGCTGTTGACATAGACACCGCGCGAGGGGTATGTGTTGAATGCCGATACCATTTCGAAGACAGAAAGATCGCAAGAGCCCACGCAGAGCGAGTATACCGGGTCGAGATAGCTGCGGATACCCATCTTGCGGCACATCTCTATCATGGCCTCGGGGCCGAATTGCTTCATCAGGTAGGCCGATATGTTGTTCGAAGAGTGGGTCAGGCCCCATTTGAGGGTAACCGTACGACCTATATACTCCGCCTTGTCGGTGCTCCTGGGGGTCCAGATGGAGCCGTCCCCCGCCTCGAAGCTGTAGGGGATGTTCACCACCCTGTCGCAAGGGGTGTAGCCCTCCTGCATGGCCAGGGTATAGAGATACGGCTTGATTGTCGAACCCACCTGGCGGCGGCCCTGGCGGACGTTGTCGTATTTGAAGAACCGGTATTCGGGACCGCCCACATACGCTTTGACCTTGCCCGTGCTGGGCTCTACGGCCATCAACGCCGCGCGCAGGAACGACTTGTAATAACGGATGGAGTCGTTGGGGGTCATCACGGTATCGATGTAGCCCTTCTTGTTCCATGCGAATATGGTCATGTGCGTAGGCTGGTCAAAACTCTTGAGGATCTCTTTCTCGGGAACGCCGGCCCGCTTCATTCCGGTGTAGCGGTCGCTCCAGCGGCGGGCCTGCTCCATGGAGTGAGCTATGACATCGGCGGATATGTCGTTGCTGAAGGGACGGTTGCGCTTGGTCTTGAGCTCTTTGTTGAAGGCAGGCTGCAGCTCTTTCCCAAGGTGCTCGCGCACTGCATCCTCGGCATATTTCTGCATGCGGCTGTCTATGGTGGTGTAAATCCGCAGGCCGTCCTTGTCCAGGTTGTACTGCGAGCCGTCGGGCTTGAGATTCTTGTTGAGCCAGCCGTACAGCGGGTCGTCTACCCAGGCGATGGAGTCGATCTGGTAATCTACATAATTGCGGTAATCGTTGCGGCGGGGCTTGTTGGCGTTCATGGTGCGGCGCAACATGTCGCGCAGATAGGGAGCCAGGCCTGTGTTGTGGTCCTGACGCTGATAGGTCAGCACTATGTCGAGCTGCTGCAGCGAGTCGCACTCATGCTTGGTGAGATAGCCGTAGCGCTTCATGCGCGAGAGTATCAGGTTGCGGCGGGCCATCGACTGGTCGTAGTTGAGCGCCGGATTGTAGCGGGTCGGCTTGTTGATCATGCCCACCAGGCAGGCGCTCTCTTCTGTGGTAAGCTCCGAGGGCTTCTTGTCAAAGAAGGTGCGGGCGGCGGTGTTGATGCCGTAGGCGTTGCTGCCAAAGAACACCGCGTTCATATACATGGTGATAATCTCGTTCTTGGTGTAGTTGCGCTCCAGCTTGAGGGCGGTGATCCACTCCTTGAACTTGATGATTATCATATGGATATACTTGGCGCCGGGAAAGCGGCCGTAATTCTCGTTGCGCGGGAAGAGGGTCTTGGCCAGCTGCTGGGTGATGGTACTGCCGCCGCCGGACGAGCTGTGGCGCATGGCCAGCGTCTTGACCGCCACGCGCGCCAGGCCGCGGAAGTCGATGCCCGAATGCTCGTAGAAACGGGCGTCTTCTGTGGCCACCGCAGCATCTATAAGCGACTGGGGCAGCTCTTCGTAAGTTGCGAAAGTGCGGTTTTCGATATGATAGGTGCTCAGCACGCGGCCGTCGCAGCTGATGAGTTCGGTAGCAAGATTAGATTTGTGATTCTCCAATTCTTCGAAAGACGGTATCTCGGCAAAAATTGCCACAAGGAAAAGCGAGAACCCGATTAAAACAAATGGAGCAATCAGAATTATCCACCACCACTTTATAATTGTTTTGCGAGTGTTGTCTTTCATTTGAGAAGTTTTGACAAATGTAAAAATAAATCCTTTATCTTTGCGGGTCGCTTTAAAAATATAAGATTGATATGGGAGAAAATTTGGTGATTGTGGAGTCTCCGGCCAAGGCCAAGACCATCGGTAAGTTTCTGGGAGATGGATATGTAGTCAAGTCGAGTTACGGCCACATCCGTGATTTGACCAAGCACAACGACGGGATAGATGTGGAACACGGTTTTACCCCTAAATACGAGGTATCACCCGACAAGAAAAAGGTGGTTGCGGATCTTAAGAAATCGGCGGAGAAGGCCTCTATGGTCTGGCTCGCATCCGATGAAGACCGCGAGGGGGAGGCTATTGCGTGGCATATCTTTGACACGCTTCAGCTTAACGGCAACAACACCAAGAGGATAGCGTTCCATGAGATTACCAAGAATGCCATTCTCGCAGCGCTCGAAAACCCGCGCGACATAGACATGGACCTGGTCATGGCCCAGCAGGCCCGCAGGGTGCTCGACCGGCTCGTGGGTTTCGAATTGTCACCCATCCTGTGGCGCAAGGTGCAGGGCAACCTCTCCGCCGGCCGCGTTCAGTCGGTGGCAGTGCGCCTCATCGTAGACCGCGAACGCGAAATAGCGGCTTATGACTACCGCCCCTATTTCAGGGTAGACGGCACTTTCTCCGCCAAGGGGAGCCGCGGCCGCCTGCGCGGACTGCTGGACAAAAAGTTCGCCACCGCCGCCGAGGCCCAAGCCTTTCTCAAGCGGTGCATCGGCTGCAAGTTCGCCGTCGGCAACATAGAAACCAAGGAGGGGCTCAAGTCGCCCGCGGCACCTTTCACCACCAGCGTGCTGCAGCAAGAGGCTGCCCGCAAGCTCGGCTTCAGCGTCAGCGCCACGATGCAGGTCGCACAGGGGCTCTACGAGCGAGGCCTGATCACCTACATGCGTACCGACTCGGTGAACCTGTCGTCGCTTGCCATCAACACCGCAAAACAGTTTATCGTAGATAATTACGGCGCCGAATATTCTCACGTCCGCCAGTATAAGACCAAGACCAAAGGGGCCCAGGAGGCGCACGAGGCGATTCGCCCGACCTACATCCAGAACACCCAGATAGAGGGCAGCGCGGCTGAGAAGAAACTCTACGAACTCATCTGGAAGCGCACCATAGCCAGCCAGATGGCCGACGCCAAGGTAGAGAAGACCACCGTCGACGTCAATGGCGACAAGATAGAAGAGAAATTTGTGATGGAGGCAGAGAAGGTCCTCTTCGACGGCTTCCTCAAAGTATATATCGAAGGCCGCGACGACGAGCAGACCGAGAGCAAGAGCGCTTCGCTGCCCGTCCTGACCATAGGCCAGGAGCTGCAGAACGTCGACATCGTCGCCACCGAAAAGCTCACCCAGGGGCCGCAGCACTACAGCGAGGCGACCTTGGTCAAGAAGCTCGAAGAGCTGGGCATCGGCCGTCCGTCGACCTACGCTCCCACCATCTCGACCATATTCAAACGCGGCTATATTGTCAAGGGCGACGTGGCCGGCACGCAGCACAACTGCACCACCCTCACCCTGAAGGGAGGTGAGATATCTACCTCAACCGTAGTGGAGACCGTGGGCAAGGAGAAGAAGAAACTCCTGCCCGAGAACATCGGAATCGTGGTCACAGACTATCTGGCAGCCAATTTCCCCGATATCCTGGACTATAACTTCACCGCCAAGGTAGAAGAAGATTTCGACGACATCGCCAAGGGCAACAAAGTCTGGAACGAGGTCATCGGCGAGTTCTACACCCCCTTCCACCAAGTCGTCAAGAGCAAGCTGGAAGACAACGAATATACCCGCGCAGAGCGCTTTATCGGCAACGACCCCGCCAGCGGCAAACCCATCATCGCCCGCATGGGCCGCTACAGCCCCATCGTGCAGAAGGGTGCCAACGACGACCCCGACAAGCAGTTCGCCGGGATGAAGAAGGGCCAGCTTATCGAGAGCCTGACCCTCGAAGATGCACTCAAACTGTTTGACCTGCCGCGCAAGGTGGGCACTTTCGAAGATGCCGATATCACCGCCGCGATAGGCCGTTTCGGTCCCTACATCAAGCACGCCGGCAAGTTCTACTCACTGGGCAAGACCATGTCGCCCTACACCATCACAGAAGAGGAGGCCGCAAAGGTCATCCTTGACAAACGGGCCCAGGAAGAGGCATCTTTCCTCGCCTCCTTCCCCGAGCACGACATCGAAATCAAGGCGGGACGCTTCGGGCCGTACATCAAACATGCCGGCAAGAACTACAAGATTCCCAAGAAAACCGATCCCAGGAGTCTTACCGCAGAAGATTGCCTCGAAATAATAACCAACCAAAATAAATAATTATGCCTATCAACACCGAAGGACACCAGTTGGATGCCACCGACCTTAAAATTCTGGCGTTCCTTGTCAAAAATGCGCGTATGCCCTACCTCGAGATTTCCCGCGAATGCGGAATTTCGGGTGCCGCCATCCATCAGAGAGTCAAGAAGATGGAGAATATGGGCATCATCACCGGCAGCCGGCTTCTGGTAAAGCCCCAAGCCCTCGGACTCAACGTGTGCGCCTACATCGGCATCGCCCTTTCGAGCGCCAACGAATACAACCACGTAGTACAGGAACTCAAGAAACTCCCCGAAGTTGTGGAATGCCACTTCATCACCGGCGTCCACGCCCTGATGATCAAGATTTACTGCTTCGACAACGAGCACCTTATGAATGTCCTGATCAACACCATCCAGAACATCGAAGGTATCGAGCGCACCGAGACCTGGATCTCCCTGGACCAGGCATTCGAGCGTCAGGTTTGGGTCAAGGACTACGGTGAGAACAAAGCTCCCGACAAACCCAAAGCCAAGAAGAAAACCAAATAGGGCGGCTTTAAACTACTCGTCTACAATAACATAGAAGAGTTCTTCCGCCTCGGCGGTAATTATGTTGATATACTTGCCGTCGCCCGTGATGCCGTTGAAATAGCCGAACACCATCACTTTCTTGTCTTCGAGCTCTTCCATATATAACTCCGGATCGGGGAAGACGAGTATGCCCTCCCGGGAGCAGTTTTCTATCGTCATCTTGTAGCAGCCATCTACCAACGCGAGATTACCCTTCAGGCTGATGTATTCCGCTTCGGAAGCAGAATACGTGCCGGCCTCGGGGGTAATGTCTTTTGCGGAGGGGTATCTGACGCGGTTGTTGTGCGAGACAACCGTCAGGGCGGTCACTTGCCCGATCTCGGGGACGCCGCCGGAGGTGGCCTTGCAGCCCGAGAACAACACTTTGTCGCCGGTTTTGGCAACGCCGTTGAAATCTGTTCCGTAGGTATTGACGTACACCGCCTTGGTGCCGTCGGACGCCACGAATCCCCTCTCGGTGATGACTGTCACAAGACTCTCAGAAGAGACCACGAAAGTGCCGTCGTCTATGGCAAGCATCCCTGAGACAGGTCCTTCTACGATAACCGGTTCCGGCTCGGGTTCCGGTTCTGGCTCGGGCTCGGGTTCAGGTTCCGGCTCGGGTTCAGGCTCCGGCTCCGGTTCGGGTTCGGGCTCGGGTTCGGGCTCCGGGTCGGGTTTGTCATCCTCTACGGTGACTTCGCATTTGGCCGACATGCCGCCACCCTTTGCCGTTATGGTCGCCTTGCCTGCAGCAATCGCCGACACCAGGCCTCCCGCCACGGTCGCCACCGCAGCATTGGAGGTTTCCCACACTATCGCAGGAGGCGCCGTGACATTCAACGGCTGCAAGGTCACCGCCAGGGTCGCCTGGTCGCCGACTTTAAGGGTCAGAGAGGGCTTGTCCAGGGTGATGCCGGTAAGCACGACCTCTTTCTGGCAGGACATTGCCACCACGGCCAGTACAGCCAAAGACAGTATATTACAGAGTCTCTTCATGTTATATTATTCTATTCGTATTCGGGTTCGGCCTCCGGCTCGAACTCCGGATAGTTATAAATCCAAGGCTGTTTGTAGCGGTAGGCATTGACGGGCGGCTCGCCGGCATAGGGCTCGGCGGGGAACGAAATCGTGTAGACAGACGGGGTCATCGCGGTCACGAAACCCAGTCCGCCCGTGACATTCTCGGCATAAATCACCGGTTCGGTCATGAACCCGAGATCGCTGTTGGCCGCCATTATTGATTTCAGGTAAATATATTCCTCGAAAGTCAGGGTATACACTTTAACCGCACGGTCGAGACTGTAATATTCTCCAAACTCGCAAGGCTCCCAGAACTTAGTCCACTTATCGTCGTAATAACCGTAGATATTGTCCATCACCTTGAGAGTGCAGAAGGTACCGTCAAACGACTCGTCGGTAAAGATGTTGTAGCGGTTGTCGTCGCCTATGAGCTCTTCGAGGAGACTTGTCTCCATGGGGTGCAGCAGGGGGTCGGACGTGCTGTCAAAGTCCCCTTTGACGGTAATGCTGTCCAGCTTCTCGCCAGAGGGTGAGATGCGGTAGAAAGTATCCTCCATGACCAGCAGGTAATAGTTCTTCTCGCCGGCACGGTCCTGCACGGCGATGTTGTATTGGCGGCTACGGTAGTCGTGGCCGTCTTCGCCGCCGGCCGGAATATTTATCATGCCGGTATCCAACGCCGATATCAAGCCGCAGGCAGCGGGGACCTCGACGGTAGCGGAGGCGGTGAGCGACTGCCACTTGGCCTTGACGTCTATCTTGTCGCCCGGCGCCAGGTCCACAGTCACCTCGTAGCCGTCAAAAAAGTCTATGGTATAACCATCGTACAACTCTTCTGTGTAGGCCAGGGGCACGCCCTTGACGGGAGAAGCCCCGTTTACGCTCACGGTTACTTCTGCATCTTTTACCACTTCTGAATTACTGCCGGAACTGCAGTGGACAAATACCCTGTGGCTCTTGGCGTCCTGCTTGAGCTGGGCGTTGAGCACCAGCATCGCGTCGTTGTCGCTGCTCCAGATTTCCTCTACGGTGCGTTCGCAAGAAACTGTCGCAAGGGCAGCTGCCAATATCGTCAATATATATCTTCTTCTCATGGCTCTCTAGAATTTACGGGTGTAACTAAACGAGGGCATCAGGGGCAGCACGGTGATTTTGTTGACCCGCACGCCTTCGCGTTTGATTTCGTATGACCCCGGTTCGTATTCTACCGCTCTCTCCTTATAGACAAAGTCGGGGTTCAGGTTGTTGTAGACGTTGTAGATGCTGATGTTCCAGATGCGCTCTCCGTGGCGTTTCTTCTTGTGAAAATTGACGCCCAGGTTGAGATTGTGGGTCGGGGGCAGGCGATAGTTGCCGCGAGCCGACACATAGTCTACATAATTCGGGCGATTGTTCACGTCCACCACGGTGAATTCCCTGGTAGTGAGGGTGGTGACTCCGCCGGTAAAGAATTTCCAGCTGCCGGAGATGTCGATGCGGTCGTTAAAGCGGTGGTTCACCACAAGGCTGATGTCATGCCGCCGGTCATATTTGAATGGGAACCACTCGCCGCGGTTGATGCTGCCGTCGGGGAAGCGGCGGTCGCTCTTGGCCAGCGTGTAGCCCAGCCAGCCGGTGGTGTTGCCCGTCTTCTTCTGGATGAAGAGCTCCATGCCGTAGGCGCGTCCTTCGCCCATCGCCACCTTATCCTCCCAGCCGCTGGAGGTAATCAGCACCGACATGCCGTCTTTATACTCCAGGATGTTGTCCATCTTTTTGTAATAACCCTCAAGGGAGAACTCCCAGCCGTGGCCGGCGTCCCAGTAGGTACCCAGCGAGACCTGGTCGGCCGTCTCTGGTTTGATGTCCTTTGTGATGGGAACCCAGAGGTCGGTGGGGAGCGAAACGTCGGTAGAGGCCAGCAGGTGGACATATTGCGACATGCGGGCATAAGAGGCCTTCACGCTGACCCCGCCGCCGATATCCACACGGCCCGAGAAGCGGGGCTGCAGCGAAACGTAGGTCTTGCCCTGGGTATTGAAAAAGCCAACATGAACGCCCGGGTTAAAAGAAAGGCGCTGCCCTATCACAAAGTCATCTTCTACGTAGAGCGATACTTCATGGCCTATGAGTTTGCCCCCTGAAGACATCTTCATGGTGGTGTCCACGAGCGTCTCCTTGCCGGAGGTCTCCTTCTCGGAGAGTGTCGCCGTCTGCGGACGGAAGTCGTGATGGATATACTCGGCGCCGAACTTGACCAGGTGTTCCGGAACCGGATTGTAATCGAAGTCTATCTTAAAGTCGATGTCGTTGATGCCCGAGTCGTAGGTCACGCCCATCCTCTGCTGGGTCTCTTCTGCCTTTTCTTTGTAATACTCGGTATTTATCAGGTCGACATCCATCTCGTAGTGGTTGTAGGCCAGGGTCGTGTTGGCAAACAGCTTGCTGCCGAAGGCGTGGTTCCAGCGCAGCGCCCCCACGGTGTTGCCCCAATCCACATTGACGTTGGTCTTCTCCTGGCGTATTACGTCGGCGTCCTTGCCGTGATAGTTATAGTCGTCGTAGTTGTAGCTGCTGTCGTCCTCATAATTCACCAAGAAACGGTCGCGGCCGTGGTAGACGCTGGCTATCAGGCGGTCGCCGTTGTTGAACTTATGGGTGAATTTGCCGTTCAGGTCGTAGAAATAATAGTTTGCAGGGACGTTCCAGGCACGCAGCAGCGGGGTGAACAGGAACGAGTGGAGCACGCGCCCGCTCACCGAGAAGGTGGTCTTGCCCTTCACGATGGGCCCTTCCAGATGGACGCGGTCGGAGAGCATGCCCACGCTCACCAGGCCGTGGAACTCCTTGTCGTTGCCGTCGTTGGTGCGCACGTCTATCACAGACGACAGGCGGCCGCCATAGCGGGCGGGGAAAGAGCCCTTGAACAGGGTGACCTTCTTGACCGCCTCGGGGGTAAACACCGAGAATATGCCGAACATGTGGTTGACGCCATAGAGCGGGATGTCGTCCAGCAGGATCAGGTTCTCGTCGGGTCCGCCGCCGCGCACATAGATGCCGGACGATCCGGTGGAGCCGCCCTGCACGCCGGGCAGGAACTGCAGCGACTTGAGCACATCCTTCTCCCCGAAGAGAGCCGGCATGGTCTCCAGCACGCTCTGCGGCACCTCGAGGGCGCCGGTGTTGGTGGAATTCAGACCCGCCTCCTTGCGGGCTGTCACCACCGCCTCCTTGATGGAGGCCGAAGGCTCCAGCCGCACGTTAATCACGGTGTCGCGCCTCAAATCAAGCGTCTCGGTGCGGTCTGCATAACCCAGGAACGACCATGTCACAGAGCGCTCGCCCGCCGGCAGGCTCAGAGTATAAAAACCATAATTGTTGGATACCGCACCCACCAGCGGCGCCCCTTGCACCGGATTGTTGTACACAATCCCGGCCCCTATCAGGCTCTCTCCGCTCTTGGCGTCGGTGATATAACCGCTCACGGTGACCTTCTGGGCCATGGCCGACACACAAATCACGGCCATCATCAAAACACAAATAATCCTTTTCATACTATCTTAAATGAAGATATTGTGCGAATTTAACAAAAAGGCTTGATTCTGCCCGGTCTTGTATCAATAATCATTTTAATAAATCGGCAATTATTTCTTGATATTGCCGATTTATTTAGTATCTTTCGCAAAATTGATATTGAATGGCGATGCGCACTGATGAGAAGACAGAAAGACTCTTAAGAACACAAAAAGAGTTGACGACAAAGGCCTTTTTTGAAGAGTATGAAGGTACTCCGGTTGCTACGGTGTATTCTAAGATAAGGGCGCTTTGCAATGCCGGCCTCTTATCCAGGGTCGGACATGGTAGATACATATCGATTCATAAACCAGCGTATCAGCCAGATATAACCCTCTTGATGCGGGAGGCAAATGAACTTCTGATAAGCGAGTGCGTTGGAATAGATCACTGTCTTTATGAGAAGAATAAGAACCTTTATGTAGAGGCGTACAAAGGTGATTTGCCAGAAATCTGCAGGTGCCTGGAAACACATGGTTATAAGGTGGTTGACAAAAAAGCCGCCGACAGGTTCCCTGCACCAATTGAGGGTTATGTGATTGTTAGCCCGTCTGTGTCGGAGGCTCCGCTTCTCCAAGAAGAAGGTATTATGATACCGTCTTTGGAAAAGAGATTAGTGGATTTGCTGTGTCAAAAGCCTATGGACGAAGTTTTGGCAAAGCATCAATTTCAAAGAATGATGGAGATATATCCCATTAATCGCAACCGGATGCAACGATACGCTGCAAGGCGCGGGGTAACAGAAGAATTGATGCACTTCGTCTCATCGTTAGATACAGCCCGTATAGATATGTTTTCTAAAGTACAGGCTTGTTTGTCGGCCATTCCTGTAACAAGAGCCTGGGTGTTCGGATCCTTTGCAAGAGGGGAAGAAGAGCCCGAAAGCGATCTGGATCTGCTTGTGGATTACGACATGGAGGCGCACATTTCGCTGCTGGACACAATCCGGTACAAACTTGACATTGAGCAGGCCATAAACCGTGAGGTAGATCTGATAACCAATGGCACGCTAAAGCCGTTTGCCGTTCAGTCCGCAGATAGAGACAAATACCTGATTTATGAGAGATAAAGTGAACGATTCCGCCAGGCTGGAATTAATGCGGGACGCTATTGCCAACATAGAAGAATTCATGACCGGCGTGGATTCGTGTGAATCATTTGTCAAGAACAAGCTGTTGTGCCACGCAGTTATATATAATTTACAATGTATCGGGGAGGGGGCATATAAACTGTCAAGAGACTATGTCGTTTGCCATTCAGAGATAGACTGGGCGGCGATAGAGGGCCTGCGTCACGTCCTTGTCCACGATTATTACACTGTGGATATGAAGACTGTATGGGAAATAATCCAAAAAGATCTTCCCATATTGATGGCATACCTGAAAACCGCACAATAGAGCCGTGGCAAAAACGAACAGGGACACCTAAATGGCAGCCCTGCTCGTACTTAAAACAGCTAGTATCTATTGAACCTTCTCCGCAAGGTCAAGAATATCCGACAAATAAAACGTATCGTTCGAATAGTTTATTCCCTTTTCTCTGTCTGTTTTTTGCTCCGTTGCAGAATGAGTCAACCGCGTCCAAAAATTATCAATTGGGGATATTTCCCCTTCCTGAACAACTTGATAGGCATAGATTGATTCTGGTTGAGGTCCAGTAAAAGACACATCAACTTTAGGCGTCCACGGAATAATATACCTCTCGTCATCACTAAAAAAATTGGCTTCGGCGCTATGCCATACTTGCTTATATCTCTCCCCTGCATTCAAAAGGCATTCATTTTCATTTCCAGAAATAAGGTCATTCCACACAATTTTGCAGATGAAATCTGTATCATTGACAATATCTACTGTATGCTGGGATGCATAATCTGAGTAGGTCACAACCTTTCCGCAAGAAGCAGTGATACACAGTACCAAAAATAGTTTCCAAGGAATAGTTTTCATAATTCAAACCAAAAATTAAAAGCGTTATTAAAATCTATGTCGGGTATTCTGTTAGGATATAAAAGCCCTATTCTTGCCATCCATTCCGACAAAGAAGTACATGTTCTGACAGCCTCAATCAACTCTGCATACGTATAAGCATATGATATGATATGTTATCGTAATATGTCCTAGTTGGAGTCATTAACACAATACTATAAACCGCACACCATAAAAACCAACTGAAAGCGAATACAAGCATGAACATCTGCCAAGGCTTGAAATGTATCCCTCCCTTTGCGGGGTAGTAAGTTTTTAGTATTTCGATCGGCATATCATCTTTTCCGGCGGGCAAATATACTTAATTTCTTAATCCATCAATAGCCTTCACCCCCTCAATAATCACCTTCTCGCCAAACAGCGCCAGCATACTCTCCAGGGCATTCTGGGGCACTTCCAGCGCACCGGTATTGGTGAGTGAAGCCCCGCTTCCTTGCGCGCCGTGACCACCGCCGCCTAAGTGGCAGCACTGCTCTAACCAAATATAAATCGTATTTTTCTGGTTAAGCGGGAATAATCAAGGACATCCTTAGTGACCTTGGGACATTTGCAGTATGTCCGAAAGATAAAAGTGATATACGCTCTCGTAAGGAATGTCCAATACCTCTTCCTTGTTGGGTAACCGCCACCAGTCGTTGGGCGAAGTCATCTTATACGCTTCACATCCACTCTTAATAAACGAAACTGTGGCATCTTTCGCTTCAACTATCTCTGTTTTTCCATCATCACACAACCGCATATATGTGTTCCCCACAAGTTTGTTCTGAACATAGGTCGAATGCGATGTTATCTCAATGGATTGCTCCACCGCAGCGCCATTTCCATTCTCTGTCCAGACTATCGAACAAACATAGTCCGTATCGTTAATAAATTCATATCTGATGGTGATTGATCCATCGGTACTATAATCTACCGTTCTACATGACGTCAGTAGCACGAAAAGTGCCAGCAGGAGGCTGAATGATACTTTTTTCATTATTCAAACCAAAAATTAAAAGCGTTATCTAAATATATATCACTAACCCGCCCAGGGTAAAGATCTTTAATTCTTGTCTTCCACTCTAAAGGAGTATTACACGTTTTAATTGCTTCTATTAATTCTGCAAAGGTATATGCACTATCGATAGAATCGTGATATGACTTTGGCGAAAAAACTGGTCCATTCCCGTTATACTTAACGTTGCATACCACATTTTTTTCGCCATCAGTTAAATCTCTCATAATACCCGTATATCTCCCTCTATCATAATCTCCTTCTGGTTGGTTATCTACAGAATATCGTTGTTGGGTCAGATAGCGTTCTACACCTCTTGACAAACTTTCTTGCAATCCCAGATCGATGGTTTTATATGCCTGAGGATCAAAGCCAAAGTGCATTGCATGCGTCAACTCGTGTATCGCTGTTGTGTAATATTCATCTGAGCGTCGGTAACCATTTTGATCTTTGTCCCATATATAAACAAGGGGTCTATCGGCCAAAATCGGTTGTTCATAGACAGAGAATTTGCCCACTAGTCCCTGACCTGACATATCGGCCATATGAGGATATACGCATATCCTCAGACACGTTTGCCATGTTCCATTATACGGCGGTCTTGGGATATCTATATCTTGGAAATAATATCTTTCTGCCGCCTGAAACAATACACTATACCGCGCATAAATTCCTGTAAAAAATTGGTTAATGATGGATGTGGTTAGCTCCGTCACGAACTCCATATCGACGTGTTCGCCATCATTCTTAACGGCAAAATGTTCTCTTTCAAATTTGACCCTATACTTGTATGATGACGTAAAATAGTGCCCGCCATAGTTAAGATAGCCAGTATTTGTAGAATATGCCTTATAATTATGCCAAAAATTAAACGCGTCCACTTCCATTCCTTCTATGCCGACCACTCCGAGTTCCGTGTCTTCATATTTAACGTAACCGCTTGGATAATACTTTGTTGCTTTAGTCGCGACTGGTAATTCCATTTCTATTCCTTGTTCCAAACATAGCTCTTCATATAATGCTCTTTCGAAATCATTCTCACTACCTTTTGTTTCTGGTTCTTCTAAGAAAGATGGTTTCCAAAGCCAACTCTCTATTTCATATGCACATGCTACTTCGCTAAAATCAAAATCAACTGGAACAATACACCAATATTGAGGAAAACCGTCCAACATATATGGGTTGTTTGCCCCAACAAAACCAGATGTGACTTCGCAGTCAAGCGGATATTGGTATACTTCAACTTCTGGAATTGATTTTACCAAATCTTGTTCCTTTTCATTGGCCGGCATAAATCGTACATACATATCTGTGGGAAGTATCTCTTCTTCTGTTATGGATCCTTGCACTTTTGTATCAAGTTGTCGAAACGCTTTTATAACATTATCCATCGCAAAAGGGTGGCCTGTTTGCGGGCCAAAAGTGGCTTCCTTCATTTCTAGACAACCGCCCTCTTCTGTTGGATTGACTCCTAATACCTCGTTTAGTCTCATTTCATCGATTTTGTCGCATGACCATAGCAGTCCACTCATAATCACGACAGTCAAAAATAGTTTTAATTTTGTCATATTGTATTGTTGTTTCAGGTTTTTCTCCGGGGGTTTTCATGCCGCAAATCTATCGATTCAAATCGTGCACACCGAAAAACCGATATAAGTAGCTAAAAACAATATAATTATAAACTTTTAACAGTCCTTTAATGGGACATTAGTGTCTGCTGATTTCAAAAAAAGCTTGTTCATCTGGAGAGAACAGAAATAACAGAGTTTGTTTTTAAGCGTCACCGTGTATTAAACACACAAAGTCACTAAATACGTCATGCTTTTTATTTTTTTCTTTCCCACGTGACGTATTTTCGCATTGTGTGTGTTCTTTTATTGCATTTATAACCTATAACTGGTTCATGACAATAGGTTACTTGCGATTATTAGCTAACAATAAACTATCTTTCTAACCTTGGCTTTTATGCCTGAACTTAGGATTATGAAGCGCTTCTCTCTCGTATTTGTTTTAATAGCCACAGCGCCATTCTGCCACACAGGGTGTTCAAAGGAAGATGTCCCTTCTACATCTTCTGAGAACATAGAACCATTTACCACAAACAACTTTGTTGAGCCAAATCAGGTGTATACCTATCTCGCGAGGAATCACCCTCTCACAAAAAGCGACCCTCAGCAAACCTACTCCGTTGCGCCATACCGTAATGCAACAGGAGATACATTGATGTACATCGTAAACTATCCTGATAATACCGGTTGGCAAATCCTTTCTTCCGACAGCCGAACCCCGGCAGTCATAGCCGAAGGAGAAACTGGTCGATTTTCCATTGAGGATGGAAGCCCTGCAGTCCAGGTCTGGCTTGATATGACCGCCAGAGACATGGAAGCAGTAAAAACCTCCAGAGATGAGGATTTGAATTTCTCTCCAGAAGAAATTGCTGCACATAAGTCTCTTTGGGGCGTCGGCAATTCTAAGGGCTTGGATGATCGAGATTTCACATTGGGGCATTGGGAAGAAACAACGACTGAGTATGTTGAGGTATTAGATAAAATTGAGCACATGACACCCCATTGGGATCAAGATGCACCCTATAATGCGTTCTGTCCCCTACAGAGCAATAGCACCACAGAACGAGCCCCTGCCGGATGTGTTGCAATAGCCGCTGCAGAAGTATTGTATTACCTTCACAATAAATGGAATGTCCCAGAGTATATGGTTGATGAAGGCTTCTGTACCGGAAACGTTAATAGCTATTCTCGTTCTTTCAGTGGTTCCAGTTCTGCCGTATGGGCCGCGATGGACACAACAAATCATAGCATCAATGACCCCGCACCAGAAGAAGCAATTATGATAGGACACATTGGTGACGTTATAGGTATGACTTATCACAATGACTATTCTTATGCTCTACCAGCCAATATACGGACACAACTATTCCCCCTACATGGAATATCATGTTCTCATGGCGACTATGATTCGAGTGATGTGGTGTCCAATATGAATAATCTCTTACCTGTTATAGTTACTGCAACAAACCTATTGGTTCCACTAGATTTTAACATTCATTGTTTCGTGATTGATGGATACAAAAGAACGCGCATTGTTTATAGGACTTATCATTACTGGGTTTCTGATGATCCGAACAACAAAATCGTTCCACCTTGGTACCAACCTTATGAAACTTACACCTATTCGTCCCCTGTAATTCGAGATATCAAAATCAATTGGGGATGGTGGACACAATGGACTGTACCACCAGTCAATGACGGCTGGTATGGACTCACCGCAGATTGGACAGTGACTTGTAATGGTAGCACATATAGCTATAATTATTGGGTTAGCATGATTTATGATTTATCTATTACTAATAATCAATAGCCATGAAAAGATTTCTTCTTGTATTGCCCGCAGTACTTGTTATTGCTGCATGCGGCAAATTCGGCGCCGCTACACCAGACGCTTTAGAGCTGTCATTAACCCCTGGGGAGTGCCTGGAAAGCACTACCCTGAGGTTTTGGGAGAACTATGGCTTTGTCACACATAGTGGAAGAGACAACGGGTTTGGTATACGGTTGAGTCTGGATATCGATACGGACCATATGGTGAACGAAGTCGTGTCAAGAGTTAACGGCGTTGGACGGGTCCGGGTATATCGCTTATGCCCCGGTGATGCGGAATTCGCCTCTTTTGGTAATGATTCAAATGCTGTCAAGGATTCTTATTATTCCATTGTGAACACTTGCCTGAGTACAGATGGACTAATTCAACTTACAACAGTTTATAGTGACGGCTCTTTCAGTTTACGGGCCAACACGAGTTTTGCAGGGATTGAAGCCGGAGAAGAGCTATCCGGGTTGGCTTATTTGGCAGAAGTAAAGCACCCCTATTCATCACCCTTTCCTGTCAATCCTCCGCAAGGAATGGTTTCTCTTCCCAGGAACATTGAAATAATAATACCTTTGAATGATAGGGAAATAATTGATGATACTGTTGTGATGCATATTGAAATCCCCGTGAAAGTAGGTATGCTTTTGCACACTCTTCAAGACAGACTAACCAATCCGGATGCCGCCATGCAATACCGGGACGTAGTCCTAACCGGCAATTTTACTATCCCAAAGAATTTGGAATAGCTTTCTTCAGAGATTCTTGACTATCTTTGAGACGTATGAAAAACAACTCTCTTTTGTTACTTGTCGCATGCATTTTCCTGTTTTACGGGTGCGCGACGCATAACGTCCCAAGAAAACCTTCTGACTGCGACCCTGCGATTATTATCCCTGGCGAGTGTGTCGCACCTTCCGGTATAGGATTCAACAATAGCTTCCGAATCTCCGGAGACTATGATGGCCGTCTTGGTTTGATGGTTGATTTCAGCTTAAACACCTCTCTGCAGACTACTATTATCTCCGAGACAGCATATCAGCTCATGCCTGGGATGAATGTATTCGAATCATTTGGTAGTGATGCCCCACGGGTCAAGAATGCATTCAAAAATATTTATGATGAATACCGGAGCATTTTGGGATCAAACCCTGTAAACGGAGCTATATCTACTGTGTATTATGCCGGGGGCATTGTTATTACTGCAAACAAAGAATTTGCCGGAATACCGGCTGGGGAAAACCTTGCTCCTTTACTGCGTGTTTTCCCTGAATGCCTTGAGCAATACACACCCATTCCAACAATAGATGCGCCTGAAGGTTATCTTCCCCTGCCTATGACCACACCCATTAAATTCAGGGTTGATGACTTTGATGTTACAGAAGAGATCGTTGTGTTTCAGGTAGAAATACCTGTCAAGATAGGAATGATGTTGACTTTGCTCCGGGACAGGCTCTCAGATCCCGATGCTAAGATGCAATTTAACGATGTCGTTTTTACTAGCAGTTTTATGACCCCAAGAGGTTTGCGCCAAGAATGAATAATGGTATATAAAGACCTTGATGAGCAGGCCTTAGCCAAGCGCTGTCGGGATGGCGACCGCTTGGCGGAAGACGAGTTGTATAAGAGATATGCGGCCCGTGTGTATACTATATGCCGACGATATGCAAATGACAGCGATGAAGCAAAGGATTTGATGCAGGAGTCTATGATTCAAGCGCTCGACAAAATCCGCACATTTACATTTACTGTGGATGGCTCCCTTAACAGCTGGATAAGAAGAATCGCCATCAACAAAGCGATTAATCACATACGCAGACATCGATGGCGAATAGTATCGCTGGATGAACGGGAACAGGAAATAGATGCCGGGCCACCAGAAGATGGTGTCTCGGAAATTCCACAGGAAAAACTGCTGGAATGGATTGCCTCGATGACAGAAATGCGCAGAACAGTTTTCAATCTCTATTGCATCGATGGATATTCTCATAAAGAGATATCCAAAATGCTGTCAATAAGCGAGAAAGGCTCAGCCGGGATTCTGGCCAAAGCACGCAAGCAGTTGAAAGAAGTAATAAAACTCTATTTAAAGGAGACAGGAAAATGAAAACCTGGGAAGATATAATCAAAGAGCGGATGGTGGGATACGAAAGTCCCCTCCCAGAGGGCTGCTTTGCTGAATTCCAGGCCATGCGGGATAAAGCCGGCAGAGCAACCCCATTCAAACGGATTTGGCCCATTTTGATAGCATCGGCGGCCGCGGCCGCTGGTGTATCCGCGTTTCTTTATTTTCGCAATCCCGATGTCAGGGAAGAGGGGCTTCCGGCTATCCCTCAAACAGCGGGGGAAGTTGCGGTAAAACCTGCCACGCCTCTTATCGACGAGATGCTTGCATCGAATTCCATCGCTGATGTTATATCTGATGTTACCCCTCCAAAAGAGCGCACCAAAACTGCACAAAACACTCCCGCAAAAACACGAAGCTATGTTTCGGGAAATATTGCTACCCACACCTCCGTTGTACCTGCAGTCGACACTTTGGGCAAAAGCGAGGGCAAAGGAACCAACGTAGAAAGTTCTCCCAAGGATACGAAAACACAAAAGCGAGAGAATCTCACCACGCCCGTCATGACGGATTACCACTCTGATAAAAGTGATTGGAACAAAGGCCGGGGAATTAAACCGCCCTCATTCAGAAGAAGCATCTACGGTAGCATTTCATTGGCTGCAGGGCAATTACCCTATGTTGGTGGCAGCACAATTATCTCTCCGAACTCCCCTACAATGCCACCCCAATACTCACATACACATTACCTCCCCATCAAGGCAGGACTGTCGGCCACAATACCGCTATCGGAAAGGATAAGCATTACCTCCGGAGTGGATTATAGCTTGTATACGTCAAGTTATACCTATCGGATTTCATCCTCCACATGGGGAGAAAACATTCAATATGCACATTACCTGGGCATTCCCCTAAGTCTGAGCTGGAAATTTGCATCAACAAAAGCTTTTGATTTCTATATCGGAACCGGGGCAGAAATAGACTTCTTTATGGGTGCCACTCTCGCCGGAAGCCATATTAACAGAGACGGTGGGATTTTTTCGCTCATGGGTACCGGTGGAATGCAATGGAACATTTCAAAACAGATTGGTCTTTATCTTGAACCATCTATTAACTGGGCAACCCCGTCTTCCAACCGCATTATGGAAACCTATCTCACCGAGCACCCGCTGACATTTCTGGTTGCGGCAGGGCTGAGGTTCAATTTTTTAAGTCGGGACTGACCTACCTACCCCAGCCGCAGGCGGGCGAGTTCGAGGTCTTCGGGGGTGGTGATTTTGATGTTGTAGCGCAGACCATCGACCAGATTGATGCGGTAGCCGGCGGCCTCTACGACCGAGGCGTCGTCGGTGAATTTCTGCTCGTAAGGGCGCTTGTAGGCGGCTTTTATGACCTCGCTGCGGAACACTTGCGGGGTTTGTATGAGCCGGATGTCATCTCTTTTGAGGATATAGCTGTCGGGGCCGCTCACCTCGCGCACCGTCTCAACGGGTGCCACCGCCGGCACGGCATTCCCCTGCGCCTCGCCCTGGATGAACATCTCCTCCAGGAAGTCGGTGGTCACGAACGGCCGCACGCCGTCGTGCACCGCCACCACAGAATCGTCGGGCAGATATTGCAGCGCATTCAGCACCGAATGGAAGCGGGTGATGCCGCCCGAGGGGATGGCGTAGCGCTCCAGAAAGCCGCTGTCGCTGCAGTAGCGCTTCCAGTAATCTTTCCACTCCTGGTTCACCACCACGATGATGCCCACGGGGAACGGGAGCGAGAGGAAACGCTCTATCGTATGGTGCAAAATGGGTTTGCCACCAATCTTGATAAACTGCTTGGGGATGTCGCTCCCCATGCGGCTGCCGCTGCCCGCCGCCACGATGATTGCATATTTGCTGCGCTCGCCCATTTCCCGCTATTTTTACAATATTCTCAGATACAAATGTAATGTATTTCCCACAATTTGACTAAATTTGTAGGCTTAAACAAACATTCCGACAGATGGATCAAATCAAGAAAATAGAAAGGGCTCTGATTTCCGTTTTTTACAAAGACGGCATAGACGATATCGCCGCCGCACTGACCAGCCGCGGCGCCGAGCTGCTCTCTACGGGCGGCACTTATGACTACCTGGCACAGAAGGGTTTCGCTGTTAAAAAGGTGGAAGACCTCACCGGTTATCCCTCGATTCTCGGGGGGCGCGTGAAGACCCTCCACCCCAAGGTTTTCGGAGGCATCCTGGCCCGCCGCGAAGAGGCCGGCGACTGCAGCCAGATGGAGGAGTACGACATCCCCGCCATCGACCTGGTGGTGGTGGACCTCTACCCTTTCGACGAATATGTGGCAAAGGGCGCTTCCCATCAGGATATTATCGAAAAGATAGATATCGGCGGCATTTCGCTTATCCGCGCCGCTGCCAAAAACTATAAGGATGTGGTAATCGTTCCCTGCCAGAGACTCTACGGAAAGCTTTTGGAATGCATCGAGGCGCACGACGGCGGCACCACCCTCGCCGAGCGTGAGATGTTTGCAAAGTGGGCCTTTGCCGTGAGCAGCAACTACGACACCTCCATCTTCCGCTACCTCAACCGCGACGGTGAGGTGAATGCATTCGCATTCAACAGCCTGGACGCAACCTCGCTCCGCTACGGCGAGAACCCTCACCAGTGCGCGGCTTATTTCGGCGGTGCCGACACCATGCCCAAACAGCTGCACGGCAAGGAGATATCCTACAACAACATGCTGGACATCGAGGCCGCTATAGAGCTGATAGACGATTTTGACACCACAGCGCTGGCCATCATCAAGCACAACAACGCCTGCGGTTGCGCAGTGCGCCCCACGGTGCTCGAAGCCTGGAAGGATGCCCTCGCCGGCGACCCCGTGAGCGCCTTCGGCGGCATAATCGTGACCAACACCGCCATCGACGCCGAGGTTGCAGAAGAGATCAACAAGATATTCTTCGAGGTAATCATCGCTCCCGAATACAGCGAGGCTGCCCTTGAGATACTCAAGACCAAGAAGAACCGCATCATACTCGAGCGCGGCTGCGTGAAGCCCTCCGCCACCAAGTTCCGCTCTATGCTGGGCGGCGCCCTGGTGCAGCAGCGCGACACCGTGGCCGAGAGCGCTGCGGACCTGACACCCGTTACCGAGACCAAACCCACCGAGGCACAGGTTAACGACCTGCTGTTCGCCAACCGCCTGGTGAAGCACAGCAAGAGCAACGCCATCGTACTGGCCAAGGGCAACATGCTGCTGGCCAGCGGCATCGGACAGACATCCCGCGTAGATGCCCTCCGCCAGGCCATTGCCAAGGCGCGCAGCTTCGGATTTGACCTCAGCGGCGCAGTGATGGCCTCCGACGCCTTCTTCCCCTTCCCCGACTGCGTAGAGATTGCGCACGAGGCGGGCATCACCGCCGTTATCCACCCCGGCGGCAGCATCCGCGACGGTGAGAGCGTCGACTTCTGCAACGCCCACGGCGTGGCCATGGTCACCACCGGCAAGCGTCATTTCAAACACTAGCAAACAAATTAACACACACAGATATGGCATTTAATTTTCTGACTCAAGAACTGGCCATCGACCTCGGTACCGCCAACACCGTCATCTTCATGAATGACAAGAAGGTGATTGACGAACCCTCCATCGTGGCCATCGACGCCTACACCGACAAGCCGATGGCTGTCGGCACCAGGGCCAAACTGATGCACGAGCGTACCAACCCCGGCATTAAGACCATCCGCCCCCTCAAGGACGGCGTGATTGCTGACTTTGACGCTGCGGAGATCATGATCCGCGAGCTGATTAAGATGATCAACTACAAGAAGTCGTTCCTCACCCCCAGCCTCAAGATGGTGGTCGGCATCCCCCAGGGTTCTACAGAGGTAGAAAAACGCGCCGTACGCGACTCTTGCGAGCACGCCGGCGGCCGCGACATCTATATGGTCTACGAGCCTATGGCTGCTGCTCTCGGTATCGGTCTTGACGTCACCGAGCCCAGCGGCAACATGATTGTCGACATCGGAGGCGGTACCACAGAAATCGCCATCATCTCCCTGGGCGGCATCGTCGCAGCACAGAGCATCCGCGTAGCGGGTGACATCTTCACCAGCGAGATTCAGCAGTATATGCGCCAGCAGCACAACATCAAGGTCGGTGAAATCACCGCAGAGGACATCAAGATCAAGATCGGTGCTGCCGTGACCGACCTGGCCGAGGATATCCCGCCGATGGTGGTCAAGGGTCCCAACATCATGACCGCACACCCCATCGAGGCCGAGATCACTTCGCAGGAGGTTGCCCACTGTCTGGACAAGCAGCTCGCCCGCATCGAGGCCGGCATCCTGGCCGTCCTGGAGCAGACTCCCCCCGAGCTTTACTCCGACATCGTGGACAAGGGTATCTTCCTGACCGGCGGCGGCGCATTGCTCAAGGGCATCGACCAGCGCTTCTCCAAGAAGATCAACATCCCGTTCCACATCTCCGAAGATCCGCTTCGCAGCGTGGCCCGCGGTACTTGCGCAGCTCTCAAGAACATCGAAAAGTATCCCTTCTTGATGAGATAGCGACCCGCCGGGATGGACTACCGCGCCAATTCATACAAACTGCTGCTGACCATCGGCGTCTTTCTCGCCCTGGAGGTTATCTCCATTGTGATGATTGTCGAAAACAGCGTCTTGCAGCGTTACCTGATCATGGGCGGCGTCCGTTCTACACAGGTGTTTTTCTGGGAGAGGAGCGAAGGGGTCCGCGACTTTTTCAAGTTGCGCGCCTACAACCAGTCCCTGCAGCAAGAGAATGCCGAGTTGCGCAGTAAACTCTCCCAGCTGCAATACCTGCGCGAGTTCGAGTCGGTGACCGATTCGACCCCCGGCCTGTACAAATGGATCCCGGCCAGCATCATCAAGAACACCCCCAACAAGCAGCATAACTATCTGATTCTGAACAGGGGAGCCAAAGACGGCGTGGAGACCGAGATGGGCGTGGTGACCCACAATGCCATAGTGGGGGTAGTGGGCGCGGTGAGCGAACACTACTGCTACGTGATCTCGTTCCTGAACAAGAGCCAGCGCGCCAGCGCCATGATTTCGGGCACCACCGATTTCGGCCTGCTGAGCTGGGACGGCACGGGAACCCGGGGTGCGGTGCTCTCCCACGTGCCGTTGTCGTCGACCGGTGCGGTGGGCGACACTGTTTGCACCAGCGGTTATTCCACCATCTATCCTCCCGACATCCCGGTGGGCGTCATCACCGACGTCGATGCCGTGAGCGGCATGTACAAGGACATGCAGGTAGATTTATTCCAGGACTTGCGCAGTCTCAAGTATGTCTACATCGTGCAGCGGCACCATCAGAAAGAGATAGACGAATTGAGCCAGAACGCCAAAAACATCAAGTAGGATGCCGACTTATCTCCGCCAGATAATCATATATGCCGTGGTGATACTGCTTCAGATCATCATCAACAACTATGTCTATCTGGGACCGATGGTTTACATCTGCCTGATTCCGCTGCTGGTGATGTATCTGCCCCTGGACCAGAAGCCCTACATATCGCTTATCATCGCCTTCGGACTGGGCTTGATAATAGACATCCTCTCCGACGGCGTGCTGGGCCTCAACGCGGGGGCAGCCACCCTGCTGGCCCTGGTATACAAGCCGCTGTTCTACCCGGTGTTCCAGAAGAACAACTACAGCAAGAAATTCATCCCCGCCATACGCGAGAGCAACATCTGGCACCATGTGCTCTACCTGCTTATCATAATAGCAATCTATTTCTTGTTCTATATAGCCTTCGACGGGCTTGCTACCACCACCCTGATCGTATCCCTGGCAAGATATCTGGTCAACGTGGCCGTCAACCTCGTGCTCGCCGTAGTCGTGGACGTCACTCTGTTCAACAAGAACTAACACCCTACGGCCATGAAGTTTTACCTGAGCAGGCGCAACACGGTTTTGCTTGTCCTTTTCGTGATTTTTATGGCAATAGCCATCCGGCTGTTCACAATCCAGATCATAGACAAGCAGTACAGCGAGACGGCCGGCAACAACGCCCTCAAATACGTCACCATCTATCCCGCCCGAGGCCGTATCCTGGACCGCAACGGGAACACCATCGTAGAGAACAAGATCACTTACGACATCATGGTCTCCCCGCGTCTGGTGGAGCCTTTTGACACCCTCGCGCTGTGCGAGATTTTCGGTGTGGAACGCGAGTTCGTGCGCGAGCGTTTCGAGCAGTACCACATCAACGCCCGCAAAATCGGCTACGGCTCTATGCCCTTCATCAAGCAGGTCAGCAGCGAGCAGTACAACGCCTTTGCCGAGAGGGAGTTCCTCTTCCCCGGATTCGACGCCATAGCCCGCACCGCCAGGGTATATCCCATCAACGCCGGCGGTAACCTTATCGGTTATGTTTCCGAGGTCGACAGGGATTATATCGAGGCGCACCCCACCTACCGCAGCGGCGACTATGCCGGCAAGACCGGCATCGAGAGGGCTTACGAGCACCGGCTCAGCGGCGAGAAGGGCTATACCGTGTATTATCGCGACGCCCGGGGACGCATCAAGGGACACTACGACAACGGCTCCCTGGACAAGGAGGCGGTGGCCGGGAGCGACATCACTACCACCATCGATGCCGAGTTGCAGGCCTTTGGCGAGCAGCTCATGAAGAACAAGGTGGGGAGCGTGGTCGCCATAGAACCCTCTACCGGCGAGATCCTGACCCTGATTTCCAGCCCCGGTATCGATGTGAGCCAGCTGGCAGAGATCAACAAATATTATAAAGAGATCAGCGAGAACCCCTACAACCCGATGTTCAACCGCACCGTGCAGAGTGCACAGCCCCCGGGCAGCGTCTTCAAACTGGTAAACGGCCTCATCGGACTCCAGGAGGGGGTCCTGCACCGCGAGACCCGCTACCCTTGCGCCCGCGGATACACCAACGGCAAGGTTCATGTCGGGTGCCACGGCCACCCCTCGCCCATCAACCTTCCGCAGTCCATAGCCATGTCTTGCAATGCATATTACTGCTATGTGCTGCGCAATATTCTGGACAACCGCAAGTATGCCAACATAGAGGAGTCGTTCAACAAGTGGCGCGAATATGTCACCAGCTTCGGCTTCGGCCGCAAACTGGGCAGTGACGTCCCCTACGAACTGGGCGGCAACGTCCCCACGGTGAACACCTACAACAAACTCCACGGCAAGGGGCGCTGGAAGTCGCTCTCCATCATCTCGCTCTCCATAGGCCAGGGCGAGCTCGGATGCACCCCGCTGCACCTGGCAAACCTCTGCGCCACCATCGCCAATCGCGGCTTCTTTTACACCCCCCACATGATCAAGGGCACCGAAGAATATCCGCTCGATTCGGCCTACACGGTGAAGAACTACACCATGGTCGACCCCAAATACTTCCCCCTGATTGTAGAGGGCATGAACCAGTCGGTCTACGGCGAAGGCGGCACCTCGCACGTGGCACAGGTGCCTGGAGTCAACATGTGCGGCAAGACCGGCACCGCGCAGAACCCGCACGGCGACGACCACTCGGTGTTCATCTGCTTCGCCCCCAAGGACAACCCCAAGATTGCCGTGGCGGCATACATAGAGAACGGCGGTTTCGGCGCCACCTGGGCAGCCCCCATCGCCTCCCTTATAGTAGAGAAATACCTCAACGGCGAGATTGCCGACGGACCGCGCAAAGATTTGGAGAATCGGGTCCGCAGCGGCTATCTGCTTAACAAAGTACCCATCCGAAAGAAGAAAAGATAATGAGCAAACCCCGCAATCCATATCGCAATCTCGACTGGACGCTTATAGGCTGCTATATGGCGTTGGTGTTCTTCGGGTGGCTCAACATCTTCTCGGTGTTGCATGGCGAGAACAGCAACATATTCGACTTTAGCCAGAAATACGGCATGCACTTTATCTGGATATGCATCTCTCTGCTCACCGCGGTGGTTATAATCCGCCTGCTGCCCGCCAACCTGTGGCCGAGCATAGCCTGGGTGCTATATGGGGGTGTGATATTGTTGCTGCTGGCCACGCTGGCGCTGGGTGTCAGCAGTCACGGCAGCCAGAGCTGGATATCGATAGGCAGTTTCCGGCTCCAGCCGGCCGAATTCTCCAAGATTACCACGGCCCTTGCGCTCTCTACGGTGATGAGCAAATACGGTTTCTCCCTCAAGGGGCTGCCCAATATCCTCAAGATCGTGGGCATCCTGGCGCTCCCCATGGCGCTTATCCTGCTCGAAAAGGAGACAGGCTCGGTGCTGGTGTACGTGGGCTTCCTGATTGTGCTCTACCGCGAAGGGATGTCGGGCTGGCTCATCACTATCGGCTTTCTGACAGTGCTGATGTTCATCCTCACCATCAGTACGTCGCCCTATGTGGCGATGGTGGTGGGCATCTGCATCTTCTTGCTGATATTTTTCTTCAAACAAGACAATTATATCCTGGGGCTGATTGTGGCAGCCCTCACTGCGGTGGCGCTCGCCTTCTTGCCCAAACTGTTCGAGATTGCGGCCATCGCAGCCATCAATCCTCTGCCGGTAGAGGCCTGGCTGGCCATCCTCACCAGCGGCATCGCCGTATTCTTCATACTCCGGCTCACCATACGCTTCCCCCGCAAGCGGTTCGAACGCAACTCCCTGATAGTGCTGCTGTGCGGCATCCTGTTTGTGCTGTCGGTGCAGTTCTTCTACAATAACATCCTGCAGGACCACCAGCGCAACCGTATTGACGTGTTCCTCGGGCGGGTCGATGACCCCAAGGGCATCGGCTACAACCTGCACCAGTCCATGGTAGCCATCGGCTCGGGCGGATTCGCCGGGAAGGGCTTCATGAACGGCACCCAGACCAGCCTGGGTTATGTCCCCGAGCAGGAGACCGACTTTATCTTCTGCACCATCGGCGAGGAGTGGGGCCTGCTGGGCGCGTTGTTTGTGCTTACTCTCTACTTTATCATAATCAGCCGCACCATTGTCCTGGCCGACAGGGCCAAGGATTCCTTCACGCGCATCTATGGCTACTGCGTGGCGATGTGCATCGCCGTGCACGTGGTCATCAACATAGGCATGACTATCGGTCTTATGCCGGTCATCGGCATCCCGCTGCCCTTCTTGAGTTACGGCGGCAGCGCCCTGCTGGCCTTCACCATAATGCTGGCCATCTTCATAAAACTGGTTTTCAACGAACAAAGAGCATAAACTATGGACTTCGCAGACAGACATATCGGCCCCAAGGGCGCTCAGATAGAGCAAATGTTGCACGCAGTGGGGGCATCTTCGCTGGACGAACTCACATCGCAGGCCATCCCGCAGGACATCCTGCTTGACAAGCCGCTCTCCCTTGCCACCCCCATGAGCGAAGGAGAGTACCTGGACAATCTCAAACAGATTGCCGGCAAGAACAAGCACTTCTGCTCTATGATAGGTATGGGCTGGTACCGCTGCGCAACCCCCGCCGTGATTGCCCGCAACATCTTTGAGAACCCCTCCTGGTACACCTCCTATACCCCCTATCAGGCGGAGATTTCGCAGGGAAGGCTCGAGGCGCTGATGGTGTTCCAGACCATGATTGCCTCCATGACCGGTTTCGAACTGGCCAACTGCTCTATGCTCGACGACGCCACCGCCGCAGCCGAGGCCATGCGCATGATGTATAACCTGCGCAGCCGCGAGGCGGTCGCTGCCGGTCGCAACCTGCTGTTCGTAGACGAGAACATCTTCCCCAACGTGATGTCTGTGCTGCAGACCCGCGCCGAAGCGCTGGGAATAACCCTGGAGACGGGCAATTGGGAGACCTATACATTAAAAGAACGTTGCTTCGGGGCTATTCTGCAATACCCCGCAGCCAGCGGCCAGATACGCGACTACGCCCCCTTCTGCGCCAAGGCGCACGAACGCGGGATACTGGTCACCGCATATTGCGACCTGCTCGCCCTCGCCCTTTTCAAGGAGCCGGCGACGTGGGGTGCCGACATCGCGGTGGGCAGTGCGCAGCGTTTCGGCCTGCCGATGGGCTTCGGCGGCCCCACCGCCGGCTTCATGGCTACCCGCGACGAATACAAGCGGTTTATTCCGGGCCGCATAATAGGCGCCTCCAAGGACCGTATGGGCAACACCGCCTACCGTCTGGCGCTCCAGACCCGCGAGCAGCACATCAAGCGCGAGCGCGCCACCAGCAACATCTGCACGGCATCGGCACTTATGGCCATCATGACCGGCATGTTTGCGGTATGGCACGGCCCCGACGGCATCAAGGCGATTGCCGCACGGACCCACGCCTATGCCCGCCTGTTTGCCCGCGCCCTCGAGAAGAACGGTTACAGGCTCGCCTGCCAGTCGTTTTTTGACACGATTGAGGTGCATGCGCCCAATGTGGAGGCCATCCGCGCCCGCGCCCTCGAAAAAGGGTTCAACTTTTACTATCCCGACGGCGAAACGGTACGCATCAGCTTTGACGAACTATCGTGCGACGCCGAGATAGAGCAGATGTGCGAGATATTCCAGATCAAGGTGGCCCCCGTGAGCGAAACACAGGAGACCACGCTGCGCGAGACCCCGTACCTTTCGAGCGCAGTGTTCAACACATACCACAGCGAGACCGAGATGATGCGCTACATCAAGAAACTGGAGCGGCGTGACATCTCCCTCACCCACTCGATGATTCCGCTGGGCAGCTGCACCATGAAACTCAACGCCGCGGTGGAGATGATGCCCCTGACTTGGCGCGAATTCTCCGACGTACACCCCTATGCCCCCAAGAAACAGGTCGAGGGCACCATGCAGATCATCGACGAATTGGAGCACGACCTGGCGGTTATCACCGGCATGGATGCCTGCAGCCTGCAGCCCAACAGCGGCGCGGCGGGCGAATATGCAGGCCTTATCACCATCCGCAACTATTTCAAGGCGACCGGGCAGGAGCAGCGCCGCGTGATGCTGATTCCCGCCAGCGCCCACGGCACCAACCCGGCGTCGGCCACCATGGCCGGCTTCGAACTGGACATCGTGGACTTTGACGCCAACGGCGACACCTGCGTAGAGCAGCTCGAGGCAAAGGCTGCCGCAGCGGGCGAACGCCTTGCCGGATTGATGATTACCTACCCCTCTACCAACGGCATTTTCGAAGAGAAGATCCGCCATATTGTAGATGTGATCCACAGCTTCGGCGGCCTGGTATATATGGACGGTGCCAATATGAACGCCCAGACAGGCCTCACCAGCCCCGGCTTTATCGGCGCCGACGTCTGCCACCTGAATCTGCACAAGACTTTCGCGATGCCTCACGGCGGCGGCGGTCCCGGCGTGGGCCCCATCTGTGCCACCAAGGCCCTCGCGCCCTATCTCCCCGGTCATCCCGAGGTGCCGGAGTGCGGCGGCCGCAAGATGAGCGCGGTGTCGGCTGCACCCTACGGCAGTCCGCTGCTGCTGGTCATCACCCACGCCTACATCAAACTGCTCGGGGCAGAAGGGTTGCGCAAGGCTTCGCAGATGGCCATCCTGAGCGCCAATTATCTATCGGCAGTGCTGCAGCCGCAGTTCAGCACCCTCTACCACGGGGCGCGCGGCCGCGTGGCACACGAATGCATCATTGACCTGCGTCATTTCAAGGCACAATACGGGGTGGACGCCACCGACGTGGCTAAACGCCTGATGGACTTTGGCTTCCATGCTCCCACCCTAAGCTTCCCGGTGCATGAGACCTTGATGATAGAACCCACCGAGAGCGAGCCGCTCCCTGAGCTGGACCGCTTTGCACAGGCCATGAAAAAGATTTTTGAAGAGTGCGAAGCCATTAAGGCGGGCACGCTCGACGCTGCCGACAACCCCTTGAAGATGGCGCCCCACACCGCCGTAGAGTGCTGCAGTGACTCTTGGAGCCACCCTTATGGCAGGGAAGTTGCAGCGTTCCCTCTAGAATGGATCAAGGACAATAAATTCTGGCCCGCAAGCGCCCGCGTAGACAACGGCTTCGGCGACAGAAACCTTATAGCAAACATTTAGACTATGCTCAATCTGTTATACGTCACCTGGGATGTCAACCCCATCCTGTTGCAAATAGGCCCATTGGCCATAAGATACTACTCGCTGTTGTTCATTGCGGGCTTTCCCCTGGGTTACTGGCTGTTCTGGAAGTTTTACCAGCGCGAAGGGGTCAACACCGACCTGCTGGAGCCGCTGCTCTACGCCCTGCTGCTGGGTACCATAGTAGGTGCGCGACTGGGTCACTGCCTCTTTTACGAGCCGGAGTTCTATCTCAAGCATCCGGCCGAGATCATCAAGGTGTGGCACGGCGGCCTGGCCAGCCACGGCGGCGCGATAGGCGTGCTGCTGGCCATCTTCTGGTATGTCCATCGCTATGGCAAGAAAAACCGCTTTGACACCATGTGGGTGCTCGACCGCCTGGCCATAGCCATTTGCTTTGCTGGATGCTTCATCCGCCTGGGCAACCTGTTCAACTCGGAGATTTTCGGCGGCGCCACCACCCTTCCCTGGGGCTTCAAGTTTGTCCGCTCTGCCCAGTGGGTTGCAGAGTACGGTCCGGCGGTTTATTCGCCCGACGGCGCGGCCTGCCATCCCACCCAGATCTACGAGGCACTCAGCTACCTGATATTGGGCCTCTTACTGCTCTGGGTCTATTTCAAGCGCTCCGACAAGGTCTACAAGGGCTGGATATTCGGCGTATTCCTCATCGTGCTCTTCGGTATGCGCTTCTTGATAGAGTTCATCAAGAACGACCAGGTAGATTTCGAAAGTGGCATGGTGTTCAACATGGGGCAGCTGCTCAGCGTGCCTTTCATAGTGGCGGGCATCGTCATATTGGTGCTGAGTTACAAAAAGAAACGCCCCACGGTGATGGAGCCGGTCAAAGAAGAGCCTAAGGAAAAAGGGCCGCGCATGTCGCACTCCAAGCGTATGGCGGCGGGCATGAAACAGTAGAAGCCATGCTTATAGAGAGCCCTACCAAAGCCTGGAAAGACTACGAACTGATAGACTGCGGCGACTTTTGCAAGTTGGAGCGGTTTGGCAAGTATGTCACCATCCGCCCCGAGCCCAAGGCGCTCTGGAAAAAGAGTATGTCCGACGCCGAGTGGAGCAAGCTGGCACACACCCAGTTTATACCGGGCGGCGGATTCTCTACCGCCGGGCAGCAGGACAGCGGGTCGTGGAAGACCCTCAAGCGGATGGACGAGCAGTGGCCCATAGTGTACCAGCCGCTGGGCATCACCCTGCGCATGGGCATGACCTCTTTCAAACATGTCGGGGTATTTCCCGAGCAGGCGCCCAACTGGGATTTCATTTACGACAATACCTCGCGTCTGGTCGCTGCCGCAGGCGGCAAACCGGTTAAAGTTTTGAACCTGTTCGCATACACCGGAGGCGCGTCGCTGGCCGCACGCAAGGCGGGAGCCGACGTGACCCATCTCGATTCGGTGCGGCAGGTCGTCACATGGGCCCGCCAGAACATGGAGCTCAGCCGTATGGACGGCATCCGCTGGATAGTCGAGGACGCCCTCAAGTTTGTCCGTCGCGAGGCCCGTCGCGGCAATATCTATCAAGGCATCATGCTGGATCCTCCCGCTTACGGCCATGGCCCCGACGGGGAGAAATGGAAACTCGACGACTGCCTCTACGAGATGCTCTGCCTTGTCGGGCAGATTCTCGCCCCCAAAGAGAGTTTCCTGATACTTAACCTGTACGCCAACGGCTACTCTTCGCTGCTGGCTGACACCGCCGTACGCAGCGCTTTAAATTTGAAAGCAGAGGCCGATGTGAGCTGCGGAGAGCTGGTTTTGCGCGATTCTTTTGGCAAAGCACTGCCATTAAGTGTGTTTGCCCGCGTAAAAAAGTAGGATAATTGAATTATTTATTACTTTTGCAGTCCGCGCCAACTGTCACGGACTTGAAATTTTTAACCACACAATAATATGCAAAACATTTCAACCTACGATTTCACGGGCAAAAGAGCCATCGTGAGAGTCGACTTTAATGTCCCCCTGAACGAGAAATTCGAAATCACCGACGACACCCGCATCCGCGCTGCCATCCCCACCCTCAAAAAGGTGCTCGAGAAAGGCGGTTCGCTGATTATCATGTCCCACCTGGGCCGTCCCAAGGGTGTAGAGGCTAAGTACTCGCTTAAGCACATCATCGGTGCTGTAGAAGAGAAGCTCGGTGCCAAAATCCAGTTTGCAGATGATTGCATGAAGGCCGACGCACAGGCTGCAGCTTTGAAGCCGGGCGACGTGCTCCTGCTCGAGAACCTGCGCTTCTACGCAGAGGAAGAGGGCAAACCCCGCGGACTCGCAGCTGACGCCACCGACGAAGAGAAGAAGGCTGCCAAGGCCGTCGTCAAGGCCAGCCAGAAAGATTTCGTCAAGAAGCTCGCTTCTTACGCTGACTGCTACATCAACGATGCATTCGGCACCGCACACCGTGCACACGCTTCCACAGCGCTCATCGCCGAGTACTTCCCCAACGATAAGATGTTCGGCTACGTAATGGAAGGCGAGATCAAGGCCATCAACACCGTGCTCGAATCTCCCCAGCGCCCCCTGACCGCTATCATCGGCGGCAGCAAGGTATCTTCCAAGATCGGCATCATCTCCCACCTGCTCGACCTGGTAGACAACCTGATTATCGGCGGCGGTATGGTTTATACTTTCAAGAAGGCCCTCGGCGGCAAGATTGGCAAATCCCTCTGCGAAGACGACCAGCAGGATGTTGCACTCAACGTGCTCAGCGAGGCCGAGAAGAAGGGCGTAAAGGTTTATCTCTCCGACAAGGTTGTTGCAGCTGACGCATTCAGCAACGACGCCAACACCATTATCTGCTCGGCAGACAACATCCCCGCAGAATACGAGGGTGTAGATGCTGCTCCCGAGACAGTGGCCAAGTTCCGTGAAGTGATACTCGCATCCAAGACCATCCTCTGGAACGGCCCCGTGGGCGTATTTGAAATGCCCAGCTTCGCCAAGGGTACCAACGCCATTGCCCAGACCCTCAAAGAGGCTACCGATAAGGGCGCCTTCACTCTGGTAGGCGGCGGCGACAGCGTGGCAGCAGTCACCCAAATGGGTTATGCTGACAAGGTCAGCTACGTTTCCACCGGCGGCGGTGCAATGCTCGAATACCTCGAAGGCAAAGTCCTCCCCGGCATCGCAGCTATCCAGGGCTAGAAGCAGTTAAGATTAACTATTTATCAGATATTCCCCCGGTGTGTGAGTTCCGCCACGCGCCGGGGGTTTTTCCTGTGTGCGCCTTGAAGGTACGGTAGAAAGATTTCTCGTTTGCAAATCCTGACTCGGCCGCAACATCGGGCAGTGGCTTATCCGGATAGTCGCGCAAAAGCCCCTGTGCGTAGCGGACACGGAATGTGGCCACATAATCGGGAAAAGACAAACCTGTTTCAGAATTGACGCATGCTGAGACATACGTCGTATTGGTGTTCAGCTCCCTGGCGACATCGGCAAGGCGCAGATCGGGCCGCTTGAAAAGCTGCCTGTCGCGCATCAGCGATTCAATCCGCTGCGCCATTGTCATCCGCTCCGTTGTCGGCGGATCTTCCACTACCCTGCGCCGCCGGCGTCTGACTGCAACAAGCGTTGCACATGCACCAATTATGATGATTCCCGCCAAAACTGGCAGGAGAGCGCTGCGGCGGGGGACAGGATTGACAGAGACAATATACGTTGCCGCGTGCGGCTCATAGTTTGAGCCGCTTATCCCACCTGCTATCACCATACGTCCGTCTGGCAGCAAACGGCTGGTCGGGAATTGCCCGACATCCTCCAAGGGCTCAGTGAAGTACATCGCAAGCGGCGCCGGCATCCCTCCAAGGGCTGCTTCATAATCCAACGCTGCAAGGTAAACCCTCCTTTCGTCATCCACACCCAGAAGCCATGCCATTTGTTTCTGCCGGTCGACCTGCAAATACCCGTTATACTCAATTCTACCCCACGGACCTTCTGACGGAATGGGAGACTCCGTCTCCAGCAGAGAAAAAATCTCACCACTCACCTTGAGAATTGCAGAGTGCTGTTCGAGACTGTCCTTTGCGTGTATCAGATAAGAGAAATGGCCGGTGGACATGTCACCGATAAACCCCTCACCGGCCACCGGGCCGTGATTGATAAATGAATAAGGGTGCCACTGCTTCAGCAACGGGACCTCCAGAGAATCCCCGTCCCAGCGTCGTACTATGCTGCAGTCTTTCAAATTATACTTTCCGTCGCGGCTACCAAAGACCAGAGCGTTGTCCACATCGCAGCGGAGTACGTACGGATATGAGAGGGTGTCTGACGATGGCTGTGATTCCCGGTCGTAATCGTCAAACACATATCGTTCCGTCGCATCGGCCGCATACCAGTTTCCGCTGATAATTAGTTTGCCGCCCGAAAGTTCCACCGCAGTAGCGTGCGCCCGTTTGAAGTTCATTATCGGCTCCGGTGAGAATTTGCCGGTGGCGGGGTCGTAACTCTCCACACCCCATGTCTGCCCTATTCCAAAAATCTCTGAATACCCGCCGCCAATAACTATCCGGCCGTCCTTCATTGTAAGCGCGAAAGGGGTGTCGTGTGGGTAGAGCATCGGGGCGGTAGTCCAAGCACCGGCACGCCAGATGTAAGCCTCCTGCACCGGAACAAAGCCGGTAGTATGTCCGCCCGCCACCATGAAACCATCGCCCAGCGGTAGTACTACGTGCCCGGTTAGTGGTTTTGGGAGGTCTGGCAACCGCTCCACCGCCAGCGACTGATAGCGGACGCCGTCATGCTCCAAGACCTGTACCTCACCCTTGCCAGCGCAAGCTACGGCCAGCAGGCATATTATAGTGATGAGCCAGGTCTTCATAGATAACAAATATACGCATTTGCCCGTTACTTGTTCGGATTCTTGGGGTCAAAGTGGTAGTGCTGGCCGGGTTCACCAGGGAACCAGAAGCCATAGTCGTTAGTCCTGGTTGACACCCAACCATTACTGTTATATTCATAAACGTACTTGTATGGGAACGTTGCCTTACCTTGCTTTTTGGCCTGTTGCAGAAAATCCGAAAGAAGGCCTCCAATATAATTGCCACTCAGAAGGACACTTTTCAAAGCCGGTATGTTTGCAAAATTGAATTCTGCAGTCGATTCACTCCATACATCAAGAACCTCCAATTTCTCCATATCAGCCACAGTGACCTGTGCCTCGGGATTGTAGGTATGAAGATATAAAACTTTAAGAGCCGGGCAATTGCGTACTATCATCTTATCCTCACACGCTATAGACAAATCTTCGGAATCATTGATCCCTGATATCGATGGGTTATTCAAGTAAATCCCCCCGAGTAGAGGGCAGTTCTCCAACGTAATATTACGAATTATAAGGCGCGACACCAGCTCACGCATAATTGCGCTCAACCTGTTACAGCCGGAGATGGTCAGGTTGGAGAAAATTGAATTCTCTGTACGGATGGACAAATACTTGCAACAATCCGGAATCTTCAGGTCATAGGCCACTCCTGCGCCTATTTTAAGCTCGTTTACAAATACATTGGCCATCAGTTTGTCAAAACCATCCAGACGGCAGCCCGTAAAAGTGATTGACTCCAATGCCGGGCAGTTATCTAATGAGAGAGATTTGGGCAGGGTTTCGGGGATAGAGGCTATGTCTATGAATTCCGCCTGCTCTTTATCCAGCTCCCTGTAATTAATATAGGAACCCGTGTGATGGATCTCTTTCAGCCGCGGACAATCATTGAGTTTAATGTTTCCCAGTTGGACTGCATTCCACTTGAACTCGTATATATCAGTTCCGCTCAAATCTATGTCAGGGCAATTGTAAGCCGAATAATCTGTTATCTGCGTATTGGGATCATAGTCGCCCAAAACACTATAATACTTTAAACGTGGAGAGTGAATCGTCACCTTGTCCGTCGCGATTATCAAGCTTATACCTTCCAATGATTTGTCTTCAATCTCCAGTTTCTTAACCTTGTTATAAGGAGGCTCAGTTGACGAATTGAGATTCCACCGCATCATACCCTCCACACCGGCGCTGTGATCGGAGACAATGATATTCTTTGACTTCCACTCCTTGGGCAACTTAATGTCTACGGTGCAAATGCCTTCAGAATCATAATAAGCGGTCACATTCTTGTAATTGCGTATGTTATCAAAGTCCTTGTCCCAATTGCAATCTTCCCAATCTCCATCGCGGCCAGCATAGATATCACCAAGGATACCTTTCACGGCATTTTCTATCCTAGGGTCAAAGTACTCGATGATGCGGTCTGCGTGGACTGGTGCGGGTGACATCTCCAAATCGGCAGTATAGCCAAAGGCTCCGATTGTCATAAACGGCCCCTCCACATAGTAGCGCTCTTTCGGATCCAGACCACGTACAAACGCCGTACAGTTGACCTCTTCGTCCTCTGCCGCGGGCTTCACCGGAATCTCGAACGGGCATTTCGCGAATACTTCGCCACCCACATGGCCGTTCTTGTGCACAATCACGTACATATTGTCGTCGAACCACGCCTTGTTCTTGATGGTAGTGGTCACCATCGCCATATTGCCGGAGCTGGTCTTGATGTCCAGGTTCTCGCCCAGCTTGGGCATCAGGTATGTCTTGCCAAACGAGTAGCTCAAGCCTATGTTGTCCGGGAGTTCAAACTCCTTGTGCCAGGCGTAGGCCAGGTCTGCGGAACCCCCGAATGCAAAGGAGCACGACGGCTCGGTAAAGGCGTTGGAGAGCCAGTTGGCCGTGCGGCCTATGTTTGCCAGCGTCTCCATCGTGAACGGCAGGCTGCCGGTGAATGAGTATGCCAGGTGTGGGTCAAAATGAACGCTTAGGCCAAGCGCTCCGCCATATAAGCTTATACTTAGTCCGAGATTGGGGCCGAACTCCACACCGCCGGAGATGTTGCCCGTCACTGCAAACGGGTCCTTCTTGTCGGGAATCTCAGCCTCGCCAGCCTTGCAGTGCACGCCGCCCGCGCCATCGTAAAAAGTATATGCGTAGTATGCCTTCTGATAGTTCACAGAGAAGGTCAGGTTCACCTCTCCGCTGAGCTTGAGCACAAATGACACATATATCTCCGGAGTGATTATAACCGGGCCGATAGGGATTGCGCCCATTATCACCTTGAAGCGCTGGCTCTCCCATTTCTTCTCCGCGCCGTTCTTGATGGCCACGTCTGCCGACAGGCGCGCCGAGGTGTTGACCTTGGCTTTGGCATAAGTGAGCTTACAGTCCACCACATCTGCTGCCAAATCCAAATTGAAACGGACCTCTGCCGACGGGCTGATTTGGACATTATCGCCAAAGCCTATCGAGAGGCCATTCAGGCCGCCGAATATCTCTGGGATGGAGATGCTGAAGCCCGCCTTGGTCTTCACAATGTCTACCTCCTTGCCGCTCTCGTCCAGCACCTTCTCTATATGGTCGCCTATAGACATCCCGTTCTGCTCTATATGCAGAGTCTCGAATATCTCATCGATTGTTGCCAGTGTCGTGTTATAGTAGTAGCCGTCCCCTTCTGCCCTTACGCCGGTGACCTTCATTGCGCGGCCGCCAGGGAACTTCTCGCTGTCAGGGAATACGAACACGTCACCGTTGCTGATGGCGGAGTTGCCCTGAGGGTCAGCGGGGAGCGCAAATCCGCTTTTGCTGACGCTCTGCATTTGGCTCTGCAATGCCTCTGTGACGTTGACGGTATGGTTTGCATATTGATACTGGAAACCGTTCTTGTTGGATTCTTCATTGCCGAGGGAGGCCCCTGATCCACCGCTGACGTCATCGCCGCCCTTGCCACTGCCGCCGTACATATCGTCCGTGACGACGCCCTGGTGGCTGCCCAGGACGTCACTGGTGACGTTGATTATGCATTCCGTACCTATTTTCCCATCGGCAGCGTAAGCCCGGATTACCTCATAACCGGGGGTAAGACCCTTTACTACGCCATCTTCGCTAACCGAAGCCACCCCACTGAACGACTGCCATATAAGGCTTTTGTCGGTAGCATCCTCCGGAGTGAAGATTACCACAAGCTGCAGTGAGCTCCCTACGGATATCGTATATTCCCTCTGTTCGAAGTCAATACGCTGGACCTCAATCACCTTTTCCGGCGTCTTGCCAGGCTGGGTAATAGTAATTGTCTTGGTCACGTTGCCCGACTTTATGGTAACGGTGGTGGTCCGGGGTTCCTCGTTGGGGTTGGGATCGCAGGTGATGGTCAACTGCACCTCCGAGCTTGACCCTTTACCGCTTGTCTGACTCACATGCACCCAATCTTCCGATGGGGTAGCGGTCCAGTCTTCGCTGCTGGTGAAAGTCACCGTTCCGTCCGTGGCACCACCGGAGAACTCTATGCTGGATGGACCGGCAATATTTATTTCCGGTCTGGGTGTCGGTTCATGTTTATTATCACAAGAGGAAATCGCAACGATGCACAGCAGCATCGTCATTGTCAGCATCAGGGTCTTCTTCATATGATTTACAGGATTGATTGTCGGTATACAACAAATTTAATCCACCGCCCAGCTCCACCCGGTTGCAAATCATAAAAACCGTAGTCGCAAATCTTTAAAAGTTGATGGTTCAGCCATGAGGTGGCCATGTGAGGCCATTATGTCAATTTATTGCAGCATGCACAGAAAAACCGGTTTCTCGGGGGAGAAACCGGTTTTTGAGACACCCTCGACTTCGCTCGGGGTATGGGACAATGCTACTCCGGCCGCATGGTCTTGACGTAGTCGCAGGAGAGCTTGATGCTTTCGAAGGGGTTGAGGCCCTTGGTGAAGGCTTCCTGCTCCACGATCTGGTATTTCATCCCGGCGAGGGATGCATACTTGTAGATTTCGGGGAAATCGACAATGCTGGTGGCGGGGTCGCCGACCTCCAGTTCGTCTTTCACATGCCACATGTAGAAGCGGCCGGGGTTCGCCTTGAACACATCCACGGGGTTCACGCCGCCACGGACGGCCCAGTAGAGGTCCAGTTCGAAGAAGACCTTGTCGGGATCGGTATTGGCCAGCAAGTAGTCGTACCAAGTGATTTCGCTGCCGTCCTCCTGGGTGTACTTGAACTTGAACTCGTTGTCGTGGTTGTGGTAGCCAAACTTGAGACCGGCTTCGTTACACATCTCTCCCACCTTGTTGAACAGTTCGCAGTAGCGGGCAAGGGTCTGGAGCGAATCGCAGGCCATGGCGGGAGCCACTATGGCGATGCAACCGGCAGCAGCATGATGCTCTATGGCGCGCTGCCACCAGGTCATGCAGTCTTCCATGGGAGTAAAATCGGGATTGGGGCCGTTGATGTGCGAGCAGAGTACCTGCAGGCCATTCTTCTCGCAGAGAGCCTTGAAATCTTCCGGGGCCTGACCATAGAAGAGACCCGCCTCGTTGTTGTAATTAGCCATCTCCACAAAAGAGTATCCGGCCTCGGCGACCTTGACCAGACCCTCTTCGAGGGGATTCAGAAAGGACCTTACAGAATACAACTGAAGGCCAATAAAATCGTTGGCGCCCTGCTCTTTGCAGCCGTATGCGGCAAAGAGCGAGAGCGTCAGAACGATTGCCGTGAAAATCCTTTTCATGGCAAATATGTCAGGAATTAGAGTTCCTTAACCTTGAGGTTGCGATACCAAACGGTGTCACCATGGTCCTGGAGACCGATGTAACCCTCGTGGTTCTCGCCACCGACGTTGAGGATATACTCGTAAGACTCGGGCATGTTCTCTTTGGAGAACTTGCTGTTGTTGACCAGCTCTTCCCACTTCGGAGTCCAGAGGTGATACTCTACTACAGGCTCGCCGTTCTGGTAGTGAACAACGGTACCCTCGTAAACCATGATCTTGGCGGTGTTCCATTCACCCGCGGGCTTTGCGTTCTGCGGCTTAGCAGGAATGATGTCGTACAGCGAAGCGCTCTGGCGGTTGCCGTCGCGGCCCAACTTGGCGTCGGGGTGACGCTCGTTGTCAAGGATCTGATACTCGGGGCAGGTCTGGTAGATAGAGATGCCGGGGATCTCCTGTGCGAGGAAGAAGACGCCGGAGTTTGCACCCTCAGAAACCTTCCACTCGAAAGTGAACTCGAAGTTTTTGAACTTGGTGGTGTAGATGATGTCGCCGCCATCAACTGCGCCAGCCTCACCGCGGCCGCTGCCGTTGATCTTGATGCAACCATCTTCGATGGTCCATGCACCGGGCACGTGGTCGGTGTTGTAACCGCGCCAGCCGTCAAAAGTCTCGCCGTCGAAGATAGCTACTGCATCGTCGGCAGCAGCGTCGGCAGCTTTCTTCTGATTGTTCTTGCAGGAGCCCAGGGTGAGCACCATGAGGCAGATAACTGCCAATGCAAATATTTTCTTCATTTTAATGTTATATTGGTTAAATGTTATGCGGGCATACCGGGCAGGTCGTAACCCTCACGGTAAGTGTGCTTGATGAGCTCTGCTGCGAAAGCCTGAGCGTTGATGGGATCGGTGTACTTGTCCTCGAATGTCGGGTGACCATCGTGAACGCTGAAACCGTCCTTAACCTTGAACTGGATGGTCTCGTTAGGACTGATGTTGGTGAACTTCATGTTCTTGCCGTCCCAGGCGAGTTCGCGGTTGAGGCCCTGCAGACGAACTGCGAGGACACCCATGACTACCATCTCGTTCAGAGGGCCTGCAAACTGGAAGTCAGATTTGCAAGGTACGCGGTTCTCCTTGGACTCCTTGCAGGCGCGGATAAAGTCTGCATGGTGGTCCTGGTTCTCAACCTCGCGGGTAGTGCTTGCTGCGGGGATGGGTTTGCCGCTGAGCAGCCAAGGGTTGACACCGTAGCAACCGCACACGAGCACGTCCTTGGTACCGTAGAAGATAGCGGCGCCACCGCTCTGGTTCATGTTCTTGCCGATAGGCCAGCCTGCAGGGAATTCGGGCTTCAGGCCGCCGTCGTACCAGTTGACCTCAACCTCGGGCATAGCCACCTTGGGCATGTTGTCGCGAGCGGGGAATTTGAACTTAACCATCTGGGCGTTGGGAGCGCAGTCAATCATCAGGTTGGTAGAGCTACCCTGGCAGGAGATAGGGGAACCGAGCTTGAGGGCGTCTACAACGGGCTGCAGGATGTGGCAAGCCATATCGCCGAGTGCACCGGTACCGAAGTCCCACCAGCCGCGCCAGTTCCAAGGGTGATAGATGGTGTTGAACGGACGATACTTAGCGGGGCCGATGAACAGATCCCAGTCGAGAGTGTCGGGGATGGGATCGACGCCTGCGGGAGTCTCGAGACCCTGGGGCCAGATAGGACGGTCAGTGAAAGCGTCAACTTTGCGAACCTCGCCGATGAGACCACTCTGGATAGCCTCGATTACCTGGCGGGTAGAGTTCAGGGATGCACCCTGGTTACCCATCTGTGTAGCAAGACCGTTGGCTGCTGCAAGTTTGGTGAGCAGACGGGTCTCATAAACAGTGTGAGTCAGAGGCTTCTCGCAGTATACATGCTTGCCCATAGCCAGGGCAGCAGCTGCGATGCAGGCATGAGTGTGGTCTGCAGTACCAACAACGACTGCGTCAAACTCATTGCCGATCTCGTCGAACATCTTGCGGTAGTCTTTGTACTTCTTGGCATTGGGGAAGCGGGACATCTCACCAGCCGCATAGTTCCAGTCGCAGTCGCAGAGAGCGACGATGTTCTGGGAAGCCATACCGTTGATGTCAGCAGCACCACGACCGCCGATACCTACGCCTACGATGTTAAGCTTGTCAGTTGCAGCTACCTTTTTCTCTTTTTTCTTAGGTTCTGCCGCAGCAGCGCTGGTGCTCCACAGGGGAGAAGCTACCATAGCTGCACCTGCCGCCATCGCACTTGTTTGAAGGAAAGACCTTCTGGACATGTTTTTACTCATAAGTGTTTGTTATTATGTTAATTGGTTTGATTATTAGAGTCTCTTGACGCGTACGTTGCGGATCCACAGACGGTCGCCGTGGCCCAGGAAGCCGATATAGCCGCTGGTGCGTTTCAGGCCCGGGTGGTCGTTGCCGTCGATGGTGCCGTTCTTGGTGGCCTCCACGATGTCGCCTTCGGTCACAACCTGACCGTTGACGGTGACGCGGATGTAGCTGCCTTTCATGTAGATCTCTTCGCTGTTCCACTCACCCACGGGTTTGAGGGCGTCGCGGTTCTTGGCGGGAATGATGCCGTAGAGCGATCCGTGATACTGATAGGGAGCCAGCCAACCTTTATATATATCATTGTAATGATCGAGAATCTGCACCTCGTAGCCGACGTATGCGGAGTCACCCTCGCCGGGAGAGCGCACACCCACGCCGTTGTTGGCGCCGGGGGTGAGCTTGAACTCGAAACGATAGATGAAATCGGCAAATTCTTCGTTGGTGTAGAGGTCGCCGACCCAGCTGCCGCCGCGGCTGCGGCTCTCGACTGCAATCTCGCCGTTGACCACATTGTAGTCGACCTTGTTGCCGTGCCACTTGTGCAGGTTGGTACCGTCAAAAAGCATCTCGAAGCCCTCAGCCTCCTCTTCGGGAGTGAGTTTGGTGGGCTCTACGCTGGGGAGCTCATGGATGTAGAGGTCGCGGTATGCGATGCGGCTGCCGTGTGCCTGCAACTCGATGAATTCCTCTTCGGGGATGGGGAGGCTGCGGTCCCAGTAGTTCTCAAGGACGATGTTGTCAACAACCTTCTGGCCGTTGAGATATACGGTGACGCGCTCGCCCTGCATACGGATGTAGAAGCTGTTCCACTCGCCCACTGCATTGTCGGCGATAACCAGGGGGATACGCTCGGTCTTCTGGTTGTTGTAGAGGCCGCCGGAACCTACCTGTGCGCCAACCCATACACGGGCGGTGTCCCAAATCTGAACCTGGGGGCAGGAACGCAGATAGATACCTGCATCACCCTCCCTCTGGCCGGGATAGATCTTCCAGTCGAGATACATCTCGAAATCCTTATATTTCTTGGTGGTGCAGAGGTTGTCGTATGCATGACCAACGAACTCGATGTTGCCATTGGCAACCACCCAGTTCTCTGCCATCACCTTGTTTGCCTTCTCCTGGGCAGCGGCAAGCTGCTTTGCAGAAAGTTTGTAACGCAGGTAAGGGTTGCCCTCGCCCCATTGATTGGTGGGGATCATACCCTGCCAGCCGCTGAGGTCCTTGCCGTTGAACATAGAAACATAACCGGGATCGTCGGTGGGAACAGCGGCGAGGTAATTCTCGATGCGCTGAAGGTCGTAAGGATAATCACGGCCGGTGTCGATGCCCTTGATACGGTTCATGATATCGACGATTTCGGGACCGAAGTAATTGGCATTGCCGGTAGCAATCTTGCGGATTGCGTTTGCAGCGTTGACTTCGGTAGCCTTATTGTCGAGGAACTTGGCGGCATACATGATACCCTGGAAAGCGCCGGTCTCGCCGATGCGGTCCAAAAGGGTGCATTTCTGAGCGTCGTTTACGGTATAATCCATCGCTGCGCGATATCTGAGCAGTCTCTGGACGCCATTCTCGCCGGCGTTGATGCTCTTCACGATGTAAGCGTGCAGCGCCTTGGTGGACATCTCGGGGTTAGAGGCGTTCTTGGCCATGATGTCGAGAGTCTGCGGGATGTTTGCAACCTCGATAATCATGGGCCAGTAGTATGCCTGGCTCTGGGGAGTTACGATGCTGTTGCGCTCGGTAAGGATCTGGTATTTCTCGGCGTCGGAAACACCTTCGAGGGCTGCCAGAATCGCTTTCTGGATTTTCTCGCGGTTATTCTCGCTGCTGCTCTCAAGCAGGGAATAGAGGGTCAGCAGATCCTCGCCCTCGGCAACGGATGCCAGTGCAGAGAATGCCGCATCACCCACCTTCTCGCTATTGTCGAACAGGCTGTTCAGCACGAGGGCCTTGTTGGAGATGGACTGACGCTGGCTGATGAGGTTCAGGATAGCCTCCTTGCCGGCATCACCCGCCTTGTCAAAATAAGGAGCCACGACATCGGCAACCTTGCCGGGCAGGCAACGCAGGCAAGACTCAGCCACGGAGACATCCGCGGTGTCCTTGCTGGTAAGCATCTTGGCCATGGCGGGCAGGGCGCAGCCGCAGCCCGATTTGGTAAGGGCCCAAGCCGATTCTTTGCGGATACGGGCGTCGGAAGAGGTGAGGTAATCTTTGAAAACCTCAGAGAGCGCTTTGTCTTTGAGTTCGCCCAGCCACCAGATAAGGTCGGCCTTGGTCTCGTCGCTCTTGACCTTGGGAAGGGCGGCCACGATGGCATCCTTGGCTGCGGCCACGTCGTCTACACGGTTGAGCATGTCGAACAGGGCCACATTGTCCACACCTTTCTTGAGGGCCTTGGTGAGCTCCTTGACGGTGGTAGCCTTGGTTGTGCCGGGGTCATATTCACTCTCTGTGGTGGTGTTCTTGTTCTCGTAATTTACACCCATGAACATAAGCTGGCGTACGAAGAACTGCTTGAGGGTAGGATCCTCGGTCTTGTCTGCATATTCTTTGTATGCAGCGGCAACCTCCTGCAGCTTGTCGGTAGCGGTAGCCTTGGATGCGATTGCACCGAGGGCATACTCTACAGCGACCTGGGAATCATCTTGCTTGAGCAGCATGCCGTAGAGCAGGTCCATGCCGGTCTTGCCGGTAGCGATCAGTTCGTCCGCAAGCTGGTCGTAGAGCTTCATGTCTTTTGCGGGGAGTTTTGCAAGTGCATCACCCACCACGGTGTTGGCGTTGCGCTGATTGGGCTGAGCCTGAGCGCCAAAGTTGAAGGCCACCAGAAGGGCGGCAACAATTATAAAGCTTTTGAATATCTTTTTCATGATTGTCTCCTCCCTAAATTACAGTTTCCAAGGTGCACGCATAGGCTGGTCAACCAGACGGTTGGCAGCGTCGTCGTTGATGAACATCTGTTTGTCGCTGTCGAAGTGGAGAGTGCGGCCCAGCTGGAGTGCGACGGCACCCATGTTCACGATGGTACAGCTGCGGTGGCCGTTGATCTCGTTGAGGGCGAATTTCTTGCGGGTGCGTACGCACTCGAGGAAATCGGTCTCCTGAGGCAGCGGATCGGGGAAGTCTGCGAGTTTGTCTTTCCAACCGGGGATATCGCAGATAAAGTTGTTGTATACATTGCCGTTGGGGCCCTGGATATACGGGGTCTTGGGGTCGCCGAAGTCTTCGCCCCAGAGGACGATCTTGCAACCGTCTGCATAGGTGTAGACAATTTCGCGCCAGGTACCGGCAGCGTCGTAGTGCTGCTGGGGAGCGTCGACCTCAACCTTGATGGGACTCTCGTTGTCTTTGCCGAGCAGGTACTGTACGGGGTCGAGATAGTGCTGGCCCATGTCGCCGAGTCCGCCGGCATCGTAGTCCCAGTAACCGCGGAAGGTGTCATGGCAACGATGCTCGTTATACGGCTTGTAGGGTGCGGGACCCAGCCAGAGGTCGTAGTCGAAATAATCGGGGATGGGCTGGGGATCGAGATGCTCCTTGCCGACCCAGAAGAACTTCCAGTCGAAACCGGTGTGCTTGGACACTGTCACCGTAAGGGGCCATCCCAGCAGGCCGCTCTGCACGAGTTTCTTGAGCGGAGCAACCTCGGTGCCGAGTCCGTAGAAGGTATCCTCGAAGCGGAACCAGGTGTTAAGGCGGAAGATGGTGTTGTAGCGCTTCATGGCCTCAACTACACGCTTGCCTTCGCCAATGGTACGGGTCATGGGTTTTTCGCACCATACATCCTTGCCAGCCTTGGCGGCCTCGATGGACATGATGGCATGCCAGTGGGGCGGGGTGCAGATGTGAACGATATCGACATTGGGGTCGTGAATCAGATCCATGAAGTTGTGGTAGCAGGCCACCTGACCGAATCCGGCCTCTTTGGCCATGTTCTCACCCCTGCGGAGGCGGGTCTCATCTACATCGCAAACTGCTACGAGGCGGTCGGGCATATGGAAGTGGTGGCCACGGCCGATACCGCCGAAGCCGATAATACCCTTGGTCAACTGATCGCTGGGAGCGATGTAACCTTTACCACCGAGCACGTGGCGCGGCAAGATGGTGAACGCAGCGACAGCCGCTGTGCCCTTGAGGAATTGTCTTCTACTTGTCATTACTTTGTTTTATTATTGGTTGTTGGCTTATAATCAATGATTTAACGCCTGCCGCGCCAAACGTCGCGGCATTATCAGCCAAATTTAGAAATTATTTGCGAAATATCGCGAAATATGGGCCGGGGAATCAGAAAAAACTCACAATTAATAGCGCTCCTGCTCGCGCTTGATGTCCTTTTCCTTGATCGACTCGCGTTTGTCAAACTCCCGCTTGCCCCGAGCGAGTGCGATTTCGAGCTTGGCATAACCCTTTTCGCTGATGAATATCTTGACGGCCACGATGGTCATGCCCTTCTCGCGGGTGGCGCGCTGCAGCCGCCGCAGCTCGCGCTTGGTGAGCAACAGCTTGCGGTCGCGCTTGGGGTCGTGACGGTTGTAGCTCCCCCACCAATACTCCGCGACGTTCATGTTGCGCACATAAAGCTCGTTGGCCACAAAATAGCAGTAGCTGTCTACAAGGGAGGCCTTGCCGGCGCGTATCGACTTGATTTCGGTGCCGGAAAGCACAATGCCGGCGGTGAACTTCTCGATGAATTCATAATCGAAAGAAGCCCGCCTGTTCTTGATTACTACCGTGCTCTTGGCCTTGGACATTTCCCTCTATCTGTTGGATACCTCCACATTAGTGATGAGCACGCGCGCCAAATCGTATGAATCGAAATGATGGAACGCGATGCAGATGCGGTTGTCGACATAATCGTCCAGGCTGAACTGATGGGGAGTGAGGGTCTCGGCACTGGTGGTGGTCTCTTCGCAAAGTTTCTTGATGAGCTGGAGCGCCCCGCCATTGTTGTAGTCAGCGATGTATACCTCATACTTGTCGCCCAGGATTTCGGCATTGCTCCCCTTGGAGTCCCAGCGGACAGAGAAGCCGGCACCGGGCACCTTGAACCTTGGTGTAACCATCCAGTTGTCGGGCCGGAGCGACTTGTACAGCTGCTCCTGGAAAGAACATGAATAGGCATATGTAAGGTCGGTATCCGGATCCCTCCAGCGGCGCCAGCCAAAGCCGTCGCCGTCTATATCGAGGCTCGTACCCCCGTCTCCGAACCACCCGGAAGGGAGCTCTGCCTCCACCAGCAGGTCGTCGCTGTCAAAATTTTCGTTCAGGCAATAGACCATCTTGGGCGCCTGGTGCACCACGATTTCGAGTACCGCCTTGCCGGCAGTCACGGTCACGACTGCTTCGCGATACTGGTAGCCGTCGTTTTTGGTCAGCATGAAGTCGACCCACTGGCCGTCGCCGGCCGAACCCCTGGTGGTCTCCAACTCCAGCCACGGCTCTGAGCAGGATGCCTTCCAGGTGCGGTTGCAATTGAACTTGAACCAGCCCTCCTGACGTTCGTAGGTATAGGACTCTTCCGATTCGGGGTCGGTGAGCTCCAGCACGGTGTCCTCCAGCGAAGGCTGGCAGCCGCACAGCATCGCCAGGGCTCCCATCAGCATCATCGCGAACGAATATATCTTATTCATATAAGTGTCTTAAGCCGTTTAAGTTTCGCAAATATAGCACAAAAATCGTACCTTCGCATTTATGTACGACGAATACGACATCGTGTGTGTGCTTGGGCCGACCGCCAGCGGCAAGACCCGCTATGCGGTGGATCTGGCCCGCAAGATGGGGGCCGAGATACTCTCTGCCGACTCCCGGCAGGTCTATCGCGGCATGGACATCGGCACCGGCAAGGACCTCGACGAATACGGCGATGTCCCCTACCACCTGATCGACATCGTGGAGGCCGGCACCAAATACGACATCTTCCAGTATCAGCGCGATTTCGAGCGGGCCTACCGCGACATCACCGGGCGCGGACGGCGGGCCATAATCTGCGGCGGCAGCGGGCTCTATATCGAGGCGGCCTGCTGCGGATACTCCCTGCCCGACGTGCCGGCCAACCCCGCCTTGCGCGCCGAACTTGAACAGTACGACGATGCCACCCTGATTGCGCGCCTGGCCAGCCTCAAGACGCTGCACAACCACACTGACTACGACACCCGTCGCCGACTGATCCGCGCCCTGGAGATTGCCATTTACGAGGATACCCATCCGGTAGAGCGCAGTGCGTTTCTCCCCAAAAAGACCAAATACATCGGGCTCAACGTGACGCGTGAAGAGCGGCGGGCGCGCATCGACCGCCGCCTGGACCAGCGGCTCCAGGACGGCATGATAGACGAGGTACGCGGCCTTCTGGAGCGGGGCATCGCCCCCGAAGACCTTATCTACTACGGACTTGAATACAAGTTCGTGACGCGCTACCTGATTGGCGAACTCACATATGAAGAAATGAAAAGCGGCCTCAAGACCGCTATTCATCAGTTCGCGAAACGCCAGATGACCTGGTTCCGCGGTATGGAGAGAAGGGGTATCGAGATCGAATGGGTCGACCCTATACCGTCATAATCTCCTTCTCCTTGGCTTCCAGAACCTCATCGACTTTCTTGACATACTTGTCGGTGAATTTCTGTACTTTCTCTTCGTTGTCTTTCTCTACGTCTTCGGGCAAGCCCTCTTTCTGAAGTTTCTTGAGGGAGTCCATAGCCTCGCGACGGGCATTGCGGATGCTCACCTTGGCGGTTTCGCCGGCGGTGCGGGCCTTCTTTACCAGCTCGCGACGGCGCTCTTCAGTGAGGGCGGGAACGTTGATGCGGATAACCTCGCCGTTGTTCTGCGGGGTAAAGCCCAGGTTGGCGTCCATGATGGCCTTCTCGATGGCGTGTATCATGCTCTTGTCCCAAGGCTGTATGAGCATGGTCTTGGCATCGGGAGAGGTGATGTTCGACATCTGCGGCAGCGGGGTCGCAGCACCGTAGTAATTAACTATCACAGAGGCAAAAACTTCGGGATTAGCCTTGCCTGCCCGGTAGGTTTTCAACTCTTCCTGAAGATGTGACACTGCATCGTCCATCTTCATCTCGGCAAATTCGAGCACTTCGTTAGCTTTGTCAATCATATGTGTATGTACTTTTTAGTTATTCTTTACTTACCACTGTGCCAAGCGGTTTGCCCGCCACGATGCCTTCCAGGGTCCCCTCTTCGTTCATATTGAACACCACGATGGGGATATTGTTCTCGCGGCAGAGGGTAAAGGCGGTGGCGTCCATCACCTTCAGGTTGTCTGCCAGGGCCTTGTCGTAAGAGAGCGTCTGGTATTTCTTGGCGTCGGGATTCTTCATGGGGTCACTGTCGTACACGCCGTCTACCTTGGTACCCTTGAGCAGGGCGTCGGCCCCGATCTCGCACGCGCGCAGCGCCGATGCCGAGTCGGTGGTGAAGAAGGGATTGCCCGTGCCCCCGGCTATGAGGGCCACGCCGCCAGCCTCCATGAACTTGACGGCCTCGTCGCGGATATAATATTTGCACATCGGCTCCATCTTGGTGCTGGAGAACACCTCAGCGGGCACACCCGCCTCTTTGATGAACAGGGACAGACCTATGGAGTTGATGACGGTGGCAAGCATGCCCATCTGGTCGCCGCGCACCCTCTCGAAACCGGCTCCGATGCCCTGCAGGCCGCGGAAAATATTCCCGCCGCCAATCACAATCGCCACCTGGGTGCCGCCCTTGGCAACCTGTGCGATTTGACGTGCGAACACCGACATTACGGCCTCGTTGAGCCCCTTTCCCGAAGGTCCGGCAAGAGCCTCTCCGCTGAGTTTGAGAAGAATCCTGTTGTATTTCATAGTCTTGTTTTGCAATTAAATTCTAACAAAAGTATTCAAAGATTATGTTATTTACAACTTTAGGGTTAACTTTGCATCCGCTTAAAGCGAAAAAGAAAAAATACAACACATACTATGGCAAAACTCTTCACATCTTCAATCGGCAAAAAGCTCATCATGAGCGTTACCGGTCTGTTCATGGTTCTTTTCCTCACGATGCACATGTGCCTCAACCTCACCAGCGTGTTCAGCGCAGAGACTTTCGAGGCTGTGTGTGAATTCATGGCACTCCCCATCGTGACCATCATGGTTCCGATCCTTGCCGCAGGCTTCCTTTTCCACATCGTATATGCCATCATCCTCGAGGTGGGCAACCTCAAGGCACGCGGCGGCGTGAAGAGGTATGAGGTTTCCAACAAGGCCGCTACCGACTCCTGGGCAGCCAAGAACATGATCTGGCTGGGCCTCATCGTGCTCATCGGCCTCGTGCTGCACCTTACCGACTTCTGGGCAAACATGCAGCTGCAGGATCTCACCGGCGGCACCGCTGCCAACCCCAACACCCTGCTGGCCAGCACCTTTGGCAACTGGTGCATCACCGCTCTCTATCTGGTTTGGTTCTTCGCTATCTGGATGCACCTCACCCATGGTTTCTGGAGTGCACTGCAGACCATCGGCTGGAGCAACAACAAGTGGCAGAAACGCACCAAAGTGATCGGCATCGTGGTTGTCACCATCATTATGGGTGGCTTCGCAATCACCGCCATCGCTGCCTGCCTGAAGGCAAACGGCATTATGTAATCATTACTGGGGCAAGCCCCAGACCCCGCGCTCCGCGCTGGCTATTTCACAGGCCTGCCCGCACGCGCTACGCTATCGCCCGACGGCGATTATTAATGAAGGAAGGCACTTATAATAGAGTCGCAGATAAAGAATTTATCACGGGGGATGCGGTATGTATCCCCCGTGTTTTGTAATATGCCGGGGTTGGATATCAGGCTCTTATCCACGCCGCGGGCAGTGCGCAGGCCCAGCATTATGCGTTCGTTGTAGATATCGGTATCAGTGAGGTTTTCGCCGCCGCCCGGCGGGAGTAGTCCGGCTTCCAGCGCGGTGCAATAGTCCTCCACCGACGCATCGTTCCAACTGCGGCGGGCATTGCCGTCGAACGAGTGGGCCGCAGGGCCGAGGCCCAGATAGGGCTTGCGCTCCCAGTAGGAGCTGTTGTGACGGCTGTGGCGTCCCGGCAGGCAGAAGTTCGAAATCTCGTACTGCTCATACCCGGCCGCTTCGAGGGTATCCTGCAACAGCGCATACTGGCGGGCGCAGGTCTCGTCGTCGGGTTCGACATATCGCCCCGCCGCGACCATCTCTGCCAGGGCGCTCTCAGCATCGATGCTCATCTGGTAGGCGGATATGTGCCCGGGTCGCAGGGCTGCCGCCCGCTGCAGGGTTTCGCGCCACTGCTCGTCCGTGAGGCCGGCATAGCCGAATATCAAATCGATGGAGATGTTGTCGATCCCCGCTTCGCGAAGCATCGCGTAAGCTTTCTGCGCGGTGGCGGCATCGTGGCGGCGGTTCATCCACTTCAGGTGGCGGTCGCAGAACGACTGCACCCCCATGCTGATGCGGTTCACCCCCAGGCGGCGGTAGGTCTCTATAGGCGCCGTTCCGGTGGCGACGTCCTCCGGATTGACCTCGACGGTAAACTCTTCTACTGCGGCAAGGTCAAAGGTCGCTGCCAGCGATTGGTAAATCGCCTCGAACTCGGCCGCAGAGAGCAGCGACGGGGTTCCGCCGCCGAAATAAATGGTCTTGACTTGCTCTTTTCCGGTGAAAAAGTCGCGGCGCAGCTGCATCTCGCGTCGGAGCGCGTCGACAAAGTGCGCATGCGGCGCCGTCCGGGGACAGACCTCGGAATAGAAGCCGCAATAAGTGCAGAAAGAGGCACAGAACGGGATATGGAGATATATCCCGGCCAAAATTATCTCAGGATAAGGTCGGCGCTGCCCAACTTGCCGTCGGCGCTGTAGACATCCACGGAGTAGGTACCTTTGGTAAAGCTGCCGTCACCCGAGAAGTAGATGCTCATCTCGACCTCGCTGCCCTGATAGTCCACCTCGCGGGAAGCGCTGCTGACCATCTCCTCGCCGCCGCTGGTGAACATCTTCTGCTCCGAAGAGGTCATCAGGATGCCGTCGGGACCCTTCACACGGATATAGATGCGCCTGTAGCCCGTCTTGGCCAGGGCGTTCTCTACCAGGCTGAGGTCGGTGCGCAACTTGACCACGCGGCTGCTGCGGTCGGTCTCGCTGCCGCTGCCGTTGATGCCCACCAGGGTGATGCCGCGGGCCTTGAGCACGGCGCCCTTCTCGACCTGTTTGGTGAGGCCTTCGGCGGTCTCGCGCATCTGGTCGTATTTCTTGCGGCTGGCGTCGGCATCCTTCTTGGCTGCGTTAGCCTCCTGCCGCAGGGTATTGTTGAGGTTGTTGAGGGAGTCTATCTGCACGATGTAGTGCTTCATGATGGAACGCATCGTGCCCAGCTCGTTCTCGTATTTCTTGATCTGGGCGCGGTTGGTAGCCTCGGTCTTCTTCAGGCGCTCGATCATCTGGTCTACCTTCTCGCGCTCTACGGCCAGCGAGTCTGAGAGCATCGTGCTGCTGGTCTGCAGGGAGTCGTAGTCGCTGCGCAGGGCTATCATCTGCTCTGTCAAGTCGGCCTTCTCTACCTTCAGCTGGGTCACTATCTTGTTGTTGTTGATCCAGATTATGACAAGGGCAATCAGCAGTATCGCCGCCAGCATGCCCAGGGCAATCATTATTTTTCGAAGTTTCTCTACCTGTTCCATTTCGAAATATTCATTTAATTGTTACAAAAATAGTTAATTTTGTGAATGTACAACTCTCAAGACACACGATTATGAAATACCTCCTTCGCTCCGTTAAGTATCTTCTATACTTTGTAATAGTATTCTGCCTGTGCATCGTGGTGGTGATGCTGTTCTCGCACCAGCCGATATCCGCCATCCCCACCCTCTTCAAAGAGGGGTCGTTCTTGCCCATCGCGCTCATTTTCCTGGGCGTTGCGGCAATCTATCCCGCTGTGGGCTATCGCAAGGCCCGCCTGATGCTTGACGGGGAGTGGCCCGACCACCGCGACGCCATTGTCAAGACCATGCAGAGCATCGACTACGAACTGGTAGAAGAAGACGACAAGAAAATGGTGTGGCGCTCGACCCGCCAGGTAATCCGCTTCACACGCATGTGGGAAGATGCCATCACCTTCGAGCGGCAGGAGAACGACCCGACCCTGATTCTGGTAGACGGCCCCAGCCGCGACACCTTCCGCATTGCCAGCGCCGTCAATTACAACTTCCGAATGTCCCATCCCCAAAGCGAAGAATAGTATGAAAGTCGTCAAGTATTACGCCAACGACGTCGAGGCGCAGATGGATTGCTCCCTGCTGGAGGCCGAGGGCATCACCAGCAGAGTGCTCAACGAGAACATGAACTATGCCGGCTACTTTGCCGGCGGCAACTTTGACATCGAACTTGTCGTTGCCGACGAAGACTACGACCAGGCCCTGGCCATCCTCTCCACCCCCGCCGAGCCAGACGCGGAATAACGGATTTCCAGGCAGTAGTTATGGCTTGAATTCTTCCAGGAGAGCGTCGGCGACGGAGAGCTGGGCATAGAAGTCGGCCCCGAAGGCGGCGATGATGGGCTCCTTGAGGAACTTATAGACCTTTATGCCTTCGCGGCGACCCTTCTCAAAGGCGTCGCGGCAGAGGTTCCAGCGGTGGAGGTTGAGTGCCTTCGATCCGTCGGAGAAAGTGACGACGCGGATCGGATACAGGCGGCATGAGATCGGTTTGACAAAGTCGCATTTGCCGTTGATGTGGGCACGTTCTACCGCGCAGAGGCAGTTGCCATCTTCGAAAAAGGTATAGGCGCAGGGTTTGTCGGGCGATTCGCATACGGTCTTGTTGCCGGTGGCTTCGCGCTCGGCGGGCGATAACTCCATCAACGGCGTCACCATGTCGCCGTCGGAATCTATCTCATAAAAACCTTTTGAGGCGACGCATTTGCGCCCGCATTCCGTCATTACCGGGCTGTATGCCGGCCATGCCGCCTCCAGCTTTTCGCCTTCTCCAGCGCCCACAGGTGCACCGCTCTCCCCCACCACGCAGCATGCTCCCTTGCATACGTCATAGTCGCACGCAAAGTATTCCGTGAGTATCTCGTCCGAAACCAGTATATCGTCTATCGAAATCATCCCCGCCGCAATTATTTGTTAATAATGATGCAAATATAGTTATTTGCTCGAAAGTACATTTTTTATACCTTTGCTCCTCGTGGCACGCAATGTGCTATTATGTGATTTTGAAAAACATTTTACCTGACATTATGAAAAAGATATTTATCACTTTGGTAGTCGCAATGGCGACTTTCGGCTTTGCAAAAGCCCAGGACATCGAAGCAGCTGTAAATATGTATAACGAAGCCGGTACGATGCTCAACGAGGGCAATATTGCAGAGGCGCTTCCTAAATTTCTCGAGTGCCTTGATATGGCAAAGAACCTTGGCGAAGAGGCAAGCAACGTTGTGAGCGACTGTCAGGATATCATCCCGAAGATTTATATGAAGCTCGCAGAAGAGGCTGCCGAAGCAAGTGACTTTGACACCGCCATCGAAAACTGCCGCAAGGCTGTCGAGACCTCTACCGAGTTCAACAATAACGACGACGTCTACAGCAAGGCCGAGGCTCTTATCCCCCAGGTTTATATGGCCAAGGGTAGCGCCATGATCAACGCCAAGAACTTTGGCGAGGCTGTGAACGCTTTCAAGGAGGTTGTCGCTATCGACTCTACCAACACCAAAGCCCTGATGCGCCTTGGCCAGTCTTATGTCGGCAACGGCGACGTAGATGAGGCTATCGACGTATTCACCACCGCAGCTACCCTGGGCGAAGGCACCAACGTAGAGAAGGATGCCAAGAAGCAGATTTCCAACTGCTACCTCAAGAAGGCCGTAGCTTGCCAGAAGGCAAAGGACAACCGCGGTTGCATGGAAAATGCCCAGAAGTCTGCAGAGGCAATGGATTCTCCCAATGCAGAGAAACTCATCGGCGTGAGCGCCCTCAACCTCAAGCAGTACGATGTTGCCATCAACGCTTTCGAGGCATACCTGGCCCTCTCTCCCAACGCTTCTGACAAGAATCAGATCATATATCAGCTGGCTACCTCATACGAAGGCCGCAAAGACCGCCAGAAAGCTTGCGGATATTACAAGCAGATCATTTCCGATCCCAAGTTTGGTGCAGTTGCCAAATATAAAGTTGAGGAAGAGCTCAAATGCAACCAGTAAAGCTTGAGCTGTTAGCTCCGGCTAAGAATTCGGACATCGGCATCGCGGCCATCGACTGCGGTGCCGATGCCGTATATATCGCCGGGCCCGGGTTCGGGGCGCGTGCCGCCGCGGGCAATCCCGTCTGTGACATCGCCCGCCTGACCCGGTACGCCCACAAATTCGGCGCGCGCATCTTCGGTGCCGTAAACACCATCGTCTATGAAGATGAGCTGCCCCAGGTAGAGCGGATGATATGGGAGATGTACGAGGCCGGGGTAGACGCCCTCATTGTGCAAGACTTGGGCATAACCCGCCTGCAGCTCCCGCCGCTGGAGCTGCACGCCTCGACCCAGTGCGCCATCCGCACCCCCGCAAAGGCGCGCATGCTGGAGGATTTGGGATTCAAACGGCTGATACTGGAGCGTCAGCTCTCGTTGGACGAGATCGGCGAGATACGCAGCAGCGTCGATTGCGAGCTGGAGTTCTTTGTGCACGGCGCCATCTGCGTCTGCTACAGCGGCAATTGTTATCTGTCGCAATACCTGACGGGGCGCAGCGCCAACCGGGGCGCCTGCATACAGGCCTGCCGCAGCCTCTACGACGTGGTGGACGGCGACGGGCAGACCATTGCCCGCAACCGGAGCATCCTCTCGCCCAAGGACTATTGCCTGGACGACCGTCTCGAAGAGCTGGCGGAGGCCGGCATCTGCTCTTTCAAGATAGAGGGGCGGCTCAAGGGCGACGATTATGTTAAAAACCTAACCCGCCACTACCGCGCCATGATAGATGAACTCTGTGCGCGCAACCCCCGCTTTGCAAAGGCCTCTGACGGCACCGTGGAGGGCGGCTTCGCCCCCAACCCCGCCGCCACTTTCAACCGAGGCTACACCCAGTTCTACATAGATGGCAAACGCTCCCGCTGGAACAGTCTCGAGAGCACCAAGTCCATCGGGGAATACGTCGGAACTGTGGCATCCGTCGGGAAGTCGTTAGTGATTGACTCCGACAAGGCCCTCTCCAACGGGGACGGGCTGGTGTTCGTGGGCAAAGGCGGCCTCACGGGGATGCGTGCCGACGTGGTTAACGGTCCCCAGATAACCGTCAAGGATGTCAAGGGCATCGCCCCGGGCGACAAGATCTGGCGCAACTACAACATCAAGTTCGAGAAGGAGATCCAGGGCAATATGCCCCGCCGCAAGCTCGATGTAGAGGTGGTTTTCGGACCAGACAAGGTGACGGCAGAAGATTATTGCGGCAACTCGGCGACACTCCCGTTGCCGGACGACGCGCCGCTGGCAGAGAAACCCCTGGCGGCCGCCGACACTATCCGCCGCCAGCTGGGCAAGCGTACCGGCCACTTCGACTTCCACTGCACCCGGGTCCTCCAGAATCCGGTGCGCTTCTATACCCCCGCAACCCTCAACGCCCTGCGCCGCGACCTGGCAGAGGCTCTGGTTCGTGCGCGGGAAGAGGCACGTACCAGCGCATTAGAGGATGGCGTCGGGCACGAGCCGCAAATGAAGGTTTTGCTCCCAGACGCACACGAGAATGTACAGAGAGACCCCATGTACGGTCTCTCTGGCCCGGCCGACTACCGGGCGAACTGCGCGAACCCCCTGGCCGGCTCGGTGCTCAAAGGGTGCGGTTTTGAGAATATCGCCCCCGCATACGAGCTGCAGCCGGCGCCCGAAGCCGAACTCATGCGCAGCCGTTACTGCGTCAAATACGAGCTTGGCCTGTGCCCCAGATTGCGCCCCGACAAGAAGGTTGCAGAGCCCCTTTACCTGGTGAATGCCGGCAAACGGCTGCGGCTGAGGTTCGATTGCAAAAATTGCGAAATGATAGTAACTTTGTAGGCTATGCGTTTTGCGGATATATACGGCAACGACGCCCTCAAGCGGCGTCTGGCCAAGATGGTCGACGAGAACCGTCTGGGCCATGCCGTGCTGTTCGTCGAGCAGGAAGGGATGGGCGCCGTGGCCTTTGCCGTCGCCCTGTCGCAATACCTCAACTGCAAAGAGCGCAGCGGCGGTGACAGTTGCGGCCATTGCTCCAGCTGCCTCCGCCACCAGAAGCTCACATATCCCGACCTGCACTTCGCATTTCCGGTGAACACCTCGGCCAAACTCTCGGATGCAGAGAAGAAGAAACCCATAAGCAGTTACTTTATCCGTGACTGGAACGAACTGCTCCTGGAAAACCCCTACTTTGACAGCCAGGCCCTCACCGACGCCCTCGACATCGAGAACAAGGCGGGGACCATAGGGGTCAGCGAGGCGCGCGAGATCAGCAACGTCCTCTCGCTGCAGCCCTACGAATCGGACTACAAGATCATGATTATCTGGCAGGCCGAGAAGATGAACACCGAGGCCTCCAACAAACTGCTCAAACTGCTCGAAGAGCCCCCGGCAGGGACCATCTTCATGCTGGTGACCCAGAACGTGGAGAAGATGCTCCCCACGGTGCTCTCACGCTGCCAGATTATCCGTCTCCAGCCGGTAGAGCGGGGCGATATGGCCGCCATCCTGGAAGAGAAATACGGCCTGGACAACATGACCGCAATGAACATCGCCACCCTGGCGGCGGGCAGCATAGGCCGCGCCCTCACCGAAATTGATAATTCGGGCAACGACAGCCAGTACGCCGTGCTGACCCAGTCGCTGATAGACGCCGCCCTCGCCCGCTCCCTCTCGGACGTGCTGGATGCCGCCGACGCCGTCGCCGCGCTGGGCAAAGACCGCCAGCGTCAGTGGTGCGTCTACGCCGAGAGTTTCATCCGTAAGATATTCATGTCGGCAAACGGCCTCGATGCCATCGCCTTTGCCGACGCCACAGAAAAAGAATACATCAGAACGCTGGTTCCCAAAATCAAAAGCTCCTTCTACTCCAAGGCGGCCTCCGCGCTGGATGCGGCCATCCGCCTGGTAGAGAGCAACGTGTCGGCAAAACTGATATTCGCTGACCTCGGGAACCGCTTTTATTTATACATTTAGACATGACTTTCGAAGACAATACCCACGACTGCTCCCGCGGCTGCATCCTGAATCGCGACAACACCGGCGTCCTGCGCGTCGACTATAACAGCGGATGCTGCAAGCTGGCCGACTTCGACTGGCTGGAGGGTATCGATGACGACAAATATAAAGATCTCTACGAGGTACGCTTCAAGAACACCCGCAAGGTGATATTCCGCAACGAATCGGGACAGAACCTCAAGGTGGGCGACCTGGTGATTTGCGAAGCCACCAACGGCCACGACCTGGGCATTGTGACCCTCTCCGGGGCGGTTGTGCTCCGGCAGGCCGCACGCCGCAGGATCAACCCCGAGACATATCAGTTCAAGAAGATTTACCGCAAGGCCAAGGCGCTGGACATCGAGCGCTGGCAGGAGGCCATCGCACGCGAACACGCCACCATGATCCGTGCCCGCCAGCTGGCCGCCAACCTCGGCCTGGAGATGAAAATCGGCGACGTGGAGTTCCAGGGCGACGGCACCAAGGCGATATTCTACTATATCGCCGACGAGCGTGTCGATTTCCGCCAGCTCATCAAAGATTTCGCAGAGGAGTTTCACATCCGCATCGAGATGAAGCAGATCGGTGCGCGCCAGGAGGCCGGCCTTATAGGCGGACTGGGAGTGTGCGGCAGGCCGCTGTGCTGCTCCAAGTTCATGGCCGATTTCAAGTCCATCACCACGCAGGCTGCGCGCTGCCAGGACCTCGCCCTCAATCCGCAGAAACTTGCCGGACAGTGCAGCAAACTCAAATGCTGCATCAACTACGAGGCCTCTACCTACATCGACGCCCGCAAGAACCTCCCCGACGCCCGCGAGCCGCTCGACTTCAAAGACGGCCTGGCCTATCTGGTCAAGACCGACGTGCTGATGGGCACCATGTGGTTCTCCTTTGACAAGAACAATATGACCAACATGTTCCCCCTGAGCGCCGACCAGGTGGTTCAGATCAAGGAGCTCAACCGGCGCGGAGCCAAGGGTGATTCGGTCATCGAAAACGCCCGCGGCGGCGACGAGACCACCGAATTCGTCACCGGAGGGGAGAGCGACAGCATCACCCGCTTCGATTCCAGCGGTAAGCGGCGCCAGAAAGAGCGCGGCGGACGTGGCAATCGCGGCGGCCACAACGGACAAGGTGGACAGGGCGGCCAAAGTGCCCGCAGCGGACAGAACGACCAGGGTGGACAAAAAGGCCAGGGCAACCGCCAGAACGCCCAAGGCAACCACAACGGCCACAACGGTCAGGGCAAGCAGAATGGACACAACGCCCAGGATAACCAGAACGGACAGGGCGGACAGAACGCCCAAGGCGGACACGCTGGCAACAACGGCCACAACGGCGGCCGCAACCGTAACCGCAACCGCAACAATAACAATCCCAGGCACAACAATGAGAACAAGGCTTAAGGCACTCCTGCTGACAGTGTTTGCGATGCTGGCTGCCGCTTCTTGCGGCAACCCGTACGAGCAGTTCGCACTGGTGCAGGAAACCCAGCCTGAAGACCTGCGGCTGGGCATCAGCTTTGACCTTCCGATGGAGGCCGGGATATATTATTCCACGGCCGTGGTATGCCGCATCGACGCCTCCGACCTCTTCAAAGAGACGGTAGACCTCACATTTGACGTAATCTCGCCCAACCACGAATCGTTCAAGGAGACCGTGGCCTTTCCGGTGGTGAGCAACGTCCGCCAGAAAAATGCCCTCGGCAGTGACTCCCAGGTGCTCTTCAAAAAGCGCAGCGCGTGGCTCGACAACCAGTGGGGCTGGCGCAGGAATATCACTTGCGACAGCATTCCGGGCCGCTGGAGGGTAATCATCTCCACCAAAGACGAAACCGACTTGAATCGCATCCGTGCGATAGGTTTTTCATACAAAGGGAGCTTCTATGAGCAAGAATAAACTCTTCAAATTCGCAGAGAACGAGACCTTCGAGTGCCTCATCCAGCCCACAACAGAGCAGATGCTCTCGGGCGACCATCCCCTCAAGGGGAACTGGGGCCGCGACGTGTTCCACAACGACAACCCGATAGTGCTGGAGCTCGGCTGCGGCAAGGGAGAATACACCATCGCCCTGGCGCAGCGCAACCCCGGCATCAACTATATCGGCGTGGACATCAAAGGGGCGCGCCTGTGGAAAGGGGCCAAATTCGCCACCCTGAACAAGATGCCCAACGTGGCGTTCCTGCGCACCCGCATCGACTTCATCAAATCTATCTTCGCCCCGGGCGAGGTTTCGGAGATTTGGATAACCTTTGCCGACCCGCAGCCCAAGAGCCCCAACCGCCGCCTCACTTCGCCCGTATTCCTGGACCGCTACCGCGCATTCCTCACACCCGGCGGCATCGTGAACCTCAAGACCGACAGCCAACTGCTGCACGACTATTCAGAAGAGGTAGCCCGCGAACAGGGGCTGGAGATTATCGAGAGCAACGCCGATATCTATGGCAGCGGACGCGTCACAGAAGAGGACATACTCAACGTCAAGACCTATTACGAGCAAAAATTCCTTGCAGAAGGCTTGCCTATTACCTATCTTGCATTCAAGTTGAAATAGCCAGAGTAAAACCGAGACAATATGAATACACAAAACCCTTTCGTCATTACGCTTAGCCGCCAGGTCGGCTCGGGCGGCCATACCGTGGGCAGCATCCTTGCAGAAAAACTCTCTGTCCGCTACTGCGACAAGTATCTGTTGGAATCGCTCGAAAAGCGGTTCGATCTGAGTGCCGACCACATAGAAAAGCTTAAAAGCGAGAAGAAGGGCTGGCTGGCAGAGATTTTCTCCAAGGTCTCGCCACTGCCGTCGCTCGAGGCGCTGGGGTATAATTCCAGCTATTCAAAGGACTTTACTCCCGAGGTAACCACCGACGACATCTTCAAGGCCGAGGTGGAGATACTCAAAAGCTTTGCCCAGATAGGTTCTTGCGTGGTTGCCGGGCGCTCGGGATTCTTCGTATTCCGCAATCATCCCAACAAGCTCAACATTCTGGTCACCGCATCCCTGGAAAACCGCATCAGACGCGTCATGACCAAGCAGGACCTCTCAGAAGGGGACGCCGCCAAACTCATCGAGAAGCTGGACCAGGCGCGTGAGAACTATATCCAGCGTTACACTGGTACCAGCCGCTACGACGCCCGCAACTACGACCTGGTGCTGAACACCGACGGTCATAGCGAACAGGAGATAGCAGACCTGATTCTGTCTTATATAGGGTAATACGACGGGGAGCCGTTACACCTCGCGCAAGCAGAGGCTCTGTGCAAGCCGTGTGAGGATATCCTTTGCCTTGGATTCGGCAAAGTCGCCCAGGGAATCCACCGCAAGGGCGGTTTCGCGCTCAAGTACCATCTGGGCGTATTCTATGCCGCCATTGTCCGCCACAAATGACATTACGCCGTCAAAGCGGTCGTTGTCGATGTCAGAGATAAGTTGTGCGCGGGCCTCTTCGCCTGCATTTTCAAACGCACCCAGCAGCGGCAGGGTTATTTTGCGCTCGCGGATGTCGACTCCGGTAGGCTTGCCTATGGCGAGCGACGGCGAATAGTCGAGAATGTCGTCGCGCATCTGGAACGCCAGTCCGAGATGCAGCGCAAAGGCATCGATTGCGACTATATGCGACTCATCCCCGCCCGAATTGCGCACGCCGCACTTCATGGCGGTGCGGAACAGCGAGGCGGTCTTGCAGGATATTATGCTCACATAATCGCTGTAGGTTGTGTCCAGGCTGGCCGCCTTCTCTATCTGGAACATCTCTCCGCGGGCGAGGTCGTCGAGACATGCGGCAAAGTCGCGGAAGGTCTCGGCACCGCAGCAGTCTATCAGGTTCATCACCCCCCTGGCGAGCCAGTAATCGCCCACCAGCACCGATGCCCTGGGTGAAATCAGGGCACTCACGGTAGGGGAACCGCGGCGGGTGTCGCTGTCGTCGGCCACGTCGTCGTGCAGCAGCGTGGCGGTGTGTATCATCTCACTGGCCACCGCACAGGCTATGCTGGCGGGAGAGCATTGACCCGTGCTGACGCGTGCCGCAAGCATACAAAGAATGGGGCGCAACTGCTTGCCGTTGCGCAACAGAAGATAATCGTTTACTTTGTTAAGGATAGGGATCTCACTCTTGAGCCGCTCGGAAAAGCGTTGTTCGAACTCTTTCCAGTCTTCGCCCAGATACTCTTTGACTTCAGAAACCATCCTTAAAAGAAATATGCCAGTGAAATCTGCAGGCAACGGGCCTTGCGCCTGTCGATGCCGGCTATCTGCTCTTTGTAAGCCTCCAGATTGGCCACCGGGCCGAAATTCCAATTGTATGAAAAGCTCAACTGGAAGCGGTTTATCAGGTCGATACCACCGCCCACGCCAAGGCCATATTCAAAACGGCTTGCACCGGAGGTGACGTTATGGCGCTCCAGCGTGTTCCCGGCCGAGGTGTCACTGGTCTCGTTCAGAAAGTCATAACCAATGAACGGAGAGACCTGCAGATAGGGACGCAGCAAAATCAGATCGATGCCCCACTGCACATTGAGCGGCATCTCCAGATAGGCCATTTTCCATCTGGTAAGGTCGTCGATGCGGGTGCCGCGCACATTGTAGGTCAACTCCGGCTGAAGCTTGAAATTGTTCCACGAACCGGTGCGGTAACCCACCCCGACGTTGTAGCCGGTAAAGTGGGCGAACATGCTGCTGGACAACTCTTCCGAGATGACCGTAGCCACCGCGGTGTTGATGTCCATGTTGGAACTCGAGAGGCCGGCCTTTACAAGGAAGCCCCCCCTGGCCGAAGCCGACACGCTGACCAGCAGGCACGCTGCCGCAGCCGCGGCAAGTGAAACAATGCGTCTCATCGTCTTGGTTGGATTATAACAGAGCGTTGAGTTTCTCTACAAAAATACTCTTGGGGTTGACGCCCACAAGGCGGTCTACCATCTGTCCGTCTTTGAAGAAGATGAAGGTAGGGATGTTGCGGATGCCAAACTGGGTGGGGAACACCGATGCATCGTCGACGTCGCACTTAGCGACCACGACCTTGTCTGCAAACTCTGCAGCCAGCTCGTCTACAACGGGTGCCATAGCCCGGCACGGGCCACACCATGTTGCCCAGAAATCTACCAGGACTGGCTTGCCGGATGCAAGTATCTCGGCAAAATTGGAATCGTTAATAACTTGTGCCATAGCGATATTTGATTTATTGGGTTACAAATTTAAACTTCTTTTTCAATATTCCATACAAAGGCGCGTACGCCGACCTCCTTGTTGCGCATGTCCAGCTTGCGCACCGTGAGCAGCAGTTCGTCTACCTTGTCGTCTTCTACGACGGTCATCACCGCCGAATTCATCTCGGGCCAGGCGTGGGTTCCGCGGTGGGGTGTGCCGCCGTGAGAACCGCGACCCTGCACCTGCTCAAAGAAGGTGAAGCCCGCTATTCCCAGTTCGTCGAGCATATACTCTACACGGCCCGTATTGGCCTGGTTGAATACTATAAATACCGATTTCATTATTTTGTCTCCTCACCGGGTTTAAGTTGCATGAAGATATATTCCCTGCGGACCTTGCTCTCTTTGTCGCGCTCGCCGTGACGGCTCAGTACACCGTAGAATACCGGCACTACTATGAGGGTGACGAAGGTCGACACCAGCAGACCGCCAATAACCACCACGCCCATCGGATGCCACATCTCGGAACCCTCACCGGTAGAGAGTGCCATGGGCACCATACCGAGAATCGTGGTGAGCGCCGTCATGAGCACCGGACGCAGACGGGAGCGGCCCGAGAGGGCGATCGCCTCGGTGAGTTCGTAGCCGCGCTCGCGCATCAGGTTGATGTAGTCCACCAGCACGATACCGTTCTTGACCACGATACCCATGAGCATGATCACGCCCAGCGCACCGATAAGGTCAAGCGAGGTGCCGGTAACCAGCAGCGCCAAAATCACGCCGGTGATGGCGAACGGGATGGCCATCATGATGATGGCGGGCTTGCTGAACGAACCGAACTGCGAAGCCATCACCACATAAACCAGCATCAGCACCATCAGCAGCAGGGTAATCATGTTGCCGAAGCTCTCTTGCTGCTCTTCGTAGTCGCCAGCGAGGGTATATGTGACGCCGTTGGGCATGTTGATGTCTTCCATCACGGTGTTGATCTGGCCAGCCAGCTCGCCCAGGGAGACCTTGTAGGGCGTCACGCTCACGCTGATGTAGCGCTGGCGGCTCTTGTGCTCGATCTTGGGCGGAGCGAAATATTCCGTCACGGTGGCAATCTCGCCCAGCTTCACGCGAGCCCCCGTCGGGGTCGGGATAGTCAGGTCAAGAATGTCGGAGATACTGTTGCGGTTCTCCTCCTTGAGGCGGAGCACGATGTCGTATTCGTCGCCGTCCTCCTTCAAGAAACCGACGGTCTGGCCGCTGACGCGGTTGCGGATATACTGCGACACCATCGAAGAGCTCAGGCCCAGCTGCGACACCTTCTCCTTGTCCACGACCACATTCAGTTCGGGACGGTCCTTGTCGCGGCTAACCTTGACGTCGCGGGCGCCGGTGACCTTCTCGCGGATGGCCTGGCTGACTTCTGCCGCCACGATGTTGGTCTCATCAAAGTCGTAGCCGTAGATCTCTACATTGACGGTAGAGGCACCGCCACCGCCGCCCATGCCGCTGGAAACGACGCACTGGAAGTTGACGATCTCGGGATACTTGGCAATCTCCTTACGCAGGATCTCGGCTATCTCAAAGATAGAGCGTTCGCGCTCGTTCTTCTTGACGCACACGACCGTCATCGAGATGGTGTTGTTGGTGGTATTGTTGAAGATGGCCGAGGCGCCGCTTTCGTCGTTGGTACCGGCGGTGGTAGCAAGACGCTTCATCTCGGGCACGAGCTCCCAGAAGCGGGCCTCGAGGGCGCGCGCCGTGAGCAACGTCTGCTCTATCTTGGTTCCGTTCTGCAGCTCGATATTGATGCTGATACGGCTGTTGTCGGTCTGCTGCATGAAGTCGGTACCGATCTTGCCGGTAATGAGCGGAATCAGCGAAACAACGAACAGCAGGAACGCGATTATCAGGGTAATGGCCTTGTGGCCGATGCACCAGCGGAGCATATTGGCATAAGCGGCGTCAATCTTGTCCAGTAAGCCGACGACATATTTCTGATACCAGCCGTCCTTGCGCTCCATGTCCACCAGCTGCCCTTTCTCGTCAACGGCAACCTTGCGCGAACGGAGCATCTTGGATGCAAGCATCGGGGTCAGGGTGATAGCCACCAGCGTAGATGTCGAAACCACGATGGTCACGATCCAGCCAAGCTCCTTGAACAGGATGCCGGCCATGCCCTTGAGCATGGTGAGCGGGATGAATACCGCCGCAATCACCAGGGTGGTGGCGATTACGGAGATCCACACCTCGTTGGTACCGTAGATGGCGGCGTCGCGCGGCGAGCTGCCGCGGTCGATATGCTTGGAGATGTTCTCCAGCACCACAATCGCGTCGTCCACCACCATACCGATGGCCACGGTGAGCGAGCAGAGCGAGATGATGTTGAGCGAACTGTCTACCAGCCACAGATATATGAAGCCCACGATCAACGCAATCGGGATGGTGATGCCGATGATGAAGGTGGCCCTCCACTTGCCAAGGAACAGGAACACCACCAGCACCACGAACAGCAGCGCATACAGGATGGATTCCTCGAGCGAATTGATGGAATCCTCGATATCTTCGGAGGTGTCGAACAGCACCGTGATCTCGATGTCGTCGGGGAGATTGTGCTTGATGCTCTCCATCTCCTTGCGGACCTTGCTGCATATCTTCACGGTGTTGGCGCCCGACTGCTTGGTGATGCGCATGCGCACGCCGTCACGGCCGTTGGTCTTCTCGTCCAGCGATAGGTCCTTGATGGTGTCACGCACGGTAGCGACATCCTTCACGAACACCTTCTGCCCCGTGGGGAGGGTGGTCACCACAATGTTCTCTATCTCCTTGCTCTCTACATATTCGCTGCGGACCTCGAGGTTATACTGCTCCTTCTCCATCTTGACCACGCCGCTGGAGAGGTTGGTGTTGTTGCTGCTCACGGCGGTGCCGATGGTCTCCATGGGGATGCCGAAGGCGTCGAGTTTCTGCTGGTCCACATCGATGTAGATGTAGCGGTCGGGGGCACCGGAAATGGCGATGTTGCCGATGCCGTCCACGCGGTTCAGCTGCGGGATAACGTTGTCGTTAAGAATCTTCTCCAGACCGGCGTAGCTGTCGCCCGCGGTGATGGAGTAGTTGATAATCGGCATCGCCGAGCCGCTGAACTTGAAGATGTAGGGGTTGGTACAGCCGCTGGGCAGGTTGTCCTTGAGCATGTCCACAAACGAGCGGATGTCATTCATCGCCTCGTCCAGGTCGGCCCCCCACTCCATTTCGAGCAGTACGGAAGAATAGTTGTCACGCGAGGTGGAGGTGATCCTCTTGAGGTGGTCCACCGAGTTGAGGCTGTTCTCTACCAACTTGGTGACGTTGACCTCCACCTCCGAGGCGCTGGCTCCGGGATAGGTCGTCATCACGGTGATGTACGGCGGATCCATCTCGGGGAAGCGGTCTACCGGCAGCTGCTTGAAAGCGAAAATGCCGATAATAACCACCGCCACATAGACCAGCAGCGTCGTTACGGGGTTGTCAATCGCGGTTTTATAGATACTCATCGCACAAATCTCCGTTATTGAACATTCGTAACATTAAGCTTGCAGCCGGGGATGAGTTTTTCGGCACCGGTGGTGACGACCTCAACCCCCTCTACTATCTCGTCGGAAATGACCTCGATCTTATCGTCGAAACGCTGGCCGGGCTGCACAAACACGCGCCTGGCCACGCCGCCGTCGTTCAGATAGACGTAGCGGTCGTTGGCGCCGGTGAGCTTCTGCACCGACTGATAGGGCATCAGCAGCGCGGTGCTCTTGCCCATTTCGAGCGAAGTCTTGACATACATGCCGGGGCGCAGCTTCTCCGAGCCGTTGGGGATGCGCAGCTTCACGTTGAAGGTGTGCGAAGAGGCATCGATGGTAGGATACACGATCTCGATGGTGGCGGGGAATACCGTGTCGGGATAAATCTCGGAGCGGATGTTCACCGTCATGCCAGCCTTGACCTGCGGATAATACGACTCGGGTATCGCCATCAGCGCCTTGAGGGTGCTGATCTGGGTCAGTTCGAGTATCGCCTGGCCGCTGTAGAGCTCACCGTCCTCATAGTTCTTGGCGGAGATTACGCCGCCGAACTGCGCCTTTACAAAGGTGTTGGTCTCGAGAAACTTGAGGTTCTCTGCAGTCTGGTCGTAGCTGAGTTTGGTCTGGTCGTAGGTCTGCTGCGACACGGCGCCGGTGGCCACGAGCGCCTCCAGGCGGCTGAGTTCCAGCGCCAGGTTGGCAAACGAAAGCTTGGCGGTGTTGTACTGCTGCTGATCCATGCGGACCAGGTCGGAACCGCGGGAGACCCGGCTGCCGACATCCACGAAAATGTGCTCTATGCGGCCGGTCACACCGGGCGCCACGCTCATTTTCTGATAACCCTCCAATGTGGTGGATACCTCTATGGTGCGCATCACCTCCACGGGATGGAGGATGGTGGTCTCTACCAACTCTTCGCGAACCTTATCCGTTGCCGCCGCCTTCTTGTTCTGCGGGCCGTTGCACGATGCCAGCAGGGCAATAGCGGCACATACCATCAATATCGAATATTTCTTCATATATATGTTACTGTTATTTATTCAAAAGTTTTTCGAGCGCTATCTGGGCGTTCAGGAACTCCATGATAGACTGGACATACGCGCTTTGCGCATTGATGAGGGTGGTGCCGGTGTTGGTCAGGTCCATGGCCGACGAATACCCCTGCTCGTAGCGCTGGGAGATGTTGTCGAACACCCTCTGGGTCACCTCGAGGTTCTGCCGCTGGGTGTTGTAGCTGTCAAAAGCCGTACTCAGGTTGTAGCAGAGCTGGCTGTGCTGCACCTGGAGCTGCTGCTCGGTGTCGTGCATGGTGTTGAGCTGCTTCTCGTAGGTGAGTTTGGCCGCCTCAATCTTCTTGGTCTGCTGCAGGGAGGTGAAGATAGGCACCGAGAGGGTCGCGCCCACCATGTTGGGAGGGGTCATGTTCATCACGTTGGCGTCCTTGCTCAGGTACTCCTTGTAGCTGTACTGGTGATATGCGGTCAGGCTGGGCGCCACCGCCAGTTTGGTGGCCAGCAACTGCTTCTTGCTCAGCTCGGTGTTCTTGTTGGCCAGCTGCCAGGTGTAGTTGCGCTCCATGTCAAAGTCTTCGCTCACCAGCGTGAGGTAGTCGTCTATCGCCATCAGCTTGTCCAGCGGGTCGGTGAGCTCTATTTCGGTGTCTACATCCACGTCCAGCAAGAGGCGCATCGAGTTGTAGGTCATCTCCAGGGTGCGCTTGCTGCTGCTGATGCTGTTCTGCAACTGCGCCACCTGCACCGCAATCTGGTCGGCGGCGGTCTGCTCGCTGGCTCCCACCTTGACGGAGGTCATGGTCATGTCGTAGAGCCGCTCCAGGCACTCCAGGTTGCGCCCCAGAAGGTTGAGCACCTCCTCGGACACCAGTGCCGAGAGATAGAGCGTCTTGACCTGGTTGGTGATCTCCTGCTCGCTCTGCTCGAGGGCGATGTTGGACAACTTGGAAGAGATGTCGCTTATCTGAGCCGCGACCACCAGCGCCGGGTTCAGGGTCATGCTCGAACGGATACCCAGGGTGATGTACGGAGGCATCGCGATGGTCATGCCGCGCAAGTCCATCTCATAACCCATAAAGTTGGAATATTCGGCACTGCCCGAAACCTGCGGCAGCATGGAGGCGATTGCCGCCCACTTGTTGGCCTGCGCGATGCGGATGTCCAACGCCGCGTTGGCCAGCGTCTTGTTGCGCTCTACCGCCATATCCATCGCCTGCTCTACCGAGAGCGACAGCTTCTCTGAAGCATATACAGAGAAGGCGGGCATTGCCAACGCCACCAGGACGCACACACGCAATACCGCCTTCTTTATTTGATAAGTCATAATTTTAATTGATTAGGAACGCCCTTTCTCTGCAAAAAACACGCCACAGAAGGGCCACAGAGGCCTATCAATCAAAAATATGGCTCAGTTTTTTGTTGATCTGTGTAAACCTCTCTTCGTCGAACTTGAAAACCTTGCGGTCGTAGGTATAAAAACCGTTGAGCTCGGTCTCGCAATCGGTAGTCTGGGTGTAAATCGCACCGGAGATATCCATGTCCTCTACATGGGCTATGATCTTCTCCAGATATGTGACGTAGCGGTCTGTGAGGGTGTTGGTGTCGCCTATCTGACGGTAGCCCCAGCCGTCGTTGGTCCAGGTGTGGCCGTCTACGCGCAGGCCCAGGCCGCCGAACTCGCCCACAACCACTATAAAGTCCTTGTGCGGGCCGCTCTGGGGCAGCGGATCGTCGGAATAGTTGTGGAAGTCGATGATGTCGCCGCAGGGATAGAGGTTACCGCCGCTGGCGGGGTTCACCAGGCGGGTCGGGTCAAGCAGTTTGGTGCGGGTCGCGGTCTCCATGGTGTCAAACTGGCCCCACGCCTCGTTGAAGGGAACCCAGACTATGATGCAGGGGTGGTTGTGCAACTGGTCCATGACTGCGGGCCAATCCTTCCAATACTGCTCGCGGCTGGCTTCGCTGCGGGCATACTCGGGCTCGGGCAGCGGTTTGAAATCTTCCCGGCCGTCCCACTTGGGGCTGGTCCAGTTGTCACCGTTGGGCATATCCTGCCAAACCATCATGCCGAGACGGTCGCAATGGTAGTACCAGCGCTCGGGCTCGACCTTGACGTGCTTGCGGATGGTGTTGTAACCCAGCTCCTTGGTGCGGATGATGTCGAACGCCAGAGCCTCGTCGGTGGGGGCGGTGTAGAGGCCGTCGGGCCACCAGCCCTGGTCCAGGGGGCCAAAGCAGAACACCGGCTTGCCGTTGAGCGCAATGCGCAGCGTGCCGTTGGCATCTTTCTCTGCCGACACCTTGCGCATAGCAGCGTAGCTGGTCACGGCGTCGGTCTTGACGCCCTTATCCTTGAGTTCTACCTCCACGTCGTAGAGGAACGGGTCGTCGGGACTCCAGAGCTTGGGGTTGTCCAGCTTGATGTTGATGTCTTCGCCAGGCTTGCCCGCCTTGGTGGCGACCAGTTGTGCGCCGTCCAGTATCTTGACCTCAACCTCGCCTTCGCTGGCGCATGCGGCCACATTCACGGTGAGGGTGTTCAGGTCCAGATAAGGGGTGATGGTGAGTTTCTCTATATAGCTTGCAGGCACCGGCTCCAGCCAGATGGTCTGCCAGATGCCGGTAACGGAGGTATACCAGATGCCGCTGTGGTCCACACGCTGCTTGCCCACCGCATGGATATCGGTTTCGGTGCGGTCTTCCACCTCGATGCGGATCTCGTTCCCGCCCTTCTTGAGGCAATCGGTGATGTCGGCGTTGATTGCGGTGTAGCCGCCCACGTGGCTGGCCGCCTCGGTGCCGTTCACGAATATCTTGCTGGAGCAGTCGATGCCGCCGCAGTGCAGCAACACGCGTCCCTTGAGGTACTTGGCGGGGATGTTGAAGGTGCGCTTATAGGTCAGCTTTGCATCTTCGCCCACGGTGATGCCCACACCCGAGAGGGCGCTCTCCAGAGGGAACGGAACCAATATCTTGCCGCTGGTGTCGCAGGTCGCGAAATCCCAGAAGCCGTTGAGATTGACCCAGTCGGCGCGAACCATCTGGGGGCGGGGATATTCGGGCAGCACATTGTTCACATCGAGATTCTCTCCCCATTCGGTAAGGATACGGTCTCCGGCGGGAGCCCAGTCGACTGTCTCTTTTTGTTGAGCGCAAGACACAAGGGCCACCAACAGGGCCAGCGCAAGCATAATCCGTTTCATATGAATACAAAAAATAAAAGATCAGCCACAAAGCTAATCTTTTATTTTGAATAATTTGTAAGATGCGTGCGCTTAGTCGCTCAGTGAGAAGCGGCAGAATGCAACCACCTTAGCCTCGGGGTCAACGCTCTTGATGTACTCCTTGACGCTGATCTTGCCTTCCATTACAAACTCCTGGTTCTCAAGGGTCTGCTCTTTGAAGAACTTACCCAGGCGGCCCTTGGCGATGTTCTGGATCTTGTTCTCATCGAGGTTTGCGGCAGCCTCTGCGCCAACGGTAGCGATGATCTCGCGTGCCTGTGCAGCCTGCTCTTCGGTGAGCCAACCCTTAGCGGTGTTGGAAGCGATGTGGTCTTCGCTGTCGCAATGAGCGGGGTTGATGCCCGCTTTCTTGAGGGCGTTGTCCACAACTCTGCGAACCTGCTCCTCTTTGGTCTTCTCGACAGCCACGGTCATCTCCTGCTCAACCACGCTTGCGGGAACGCTGGACTCGTCTACAGCAACGGGTTTCATGGAAGTCACCTGCATTGCGATGTGCTTTGCAAGGTCTGCCGGAACCACCTTGTTGAAACCGACGATAGCGCCGTCCTTCTTGGTGAAGTGGATGTAAGAACCGATGAACTCTGCCTGCATCTTGGCGTAGTAAGCGATCTGGTGCTTCTCGCCGCATTTTGCAGCCTGCTCGGTGATGAACTCAGCAACGGTCTGGCCGTTGGGCATGGGAGCGTTCTCGAGGGCAGCCTTGTCCTCGGGAAGGGCAGCCATAGCTGCGTCGGCAACAGCCTCTGCAAGGGATTTGAACTCTGCGGTAGCAGATACGAAGTCAGTCTCGCAACCGAGAGCGACCAGGATAGCGGTCTTGCCGTCGGGGGTGATGCGTGCGATAACTGCACCTTCGTTGGTCTCGCGGTCAGCACGCTTAGCTGCGACCAGCTTACCTTTTTCGCGGATGATTTCCTGTGCACGGTTGAAGTCGCCTTCGGCCTCTACGAGAGCCTTCTTGCAGTCCATCATACCTGCGCCGGTCATTTTGCGCAACTTAGCAACATCTACTGCTTTAATTTCCATATCGAAAAGAATGTTTTTGACGGTTAATAATTACTCAGCAGGTGTCTCTGCGGGAGCAGCCTTGGGCTCTTCCTCAGCCTCTTTGCGGGAAGCGCGGCGGGGACGCACCTTCTTTGCGCGTGCCTCGTCTTCGTCACCCTTAGCCTCTGCCTCTTTGTCCTTGTCCATCTGACGCTCAGCCGTACCCTCTGCGATTGCTGCACAAACTGCATCCATCACGATAGCGATAGACTTAGCTGCATCGTCGTTTGCCGGAATTACATAATCAATGTTAGTGGGGTCGCAACAAGTATCAACCATTGCAAATACCGGTATGTTCAAACGATTAGCCTCTTTTACGGCGTTAATCTCTTTCTGGACATCCACTACAAAAAGTGCTGAAGGGAGGCGTGCCAGATCCTTGATGGAACCGAGGTTCTTCTCAAGTTTAGCTTTCTGGCGGTCTATCTGCAGACGCTCGCGCTTTGCGAGAGTGTCATAAGTACCGTCCTCTTTCATCTTGTCGATGGAGGTCATTTTCTTGACAGCCTTGCGGATGGTGGGGAAGTTGGTGAGCATACCGCCGGCCCAACGCTCAGTAACGTAGGGCATTCCAACGGCAGAAGCCTTCTCTGCCACGATATCCTTGGCCTGTTTCTTGGTGGCAACGAAGAGCACCTTGCGGCCCGTGCGTGCGAGCTGCTTGAGGGCTGCCGATGCCTCGTCTATTTTAACTACAGTCTTATGCAGGTCGATGATATGGATTCCATTCTTCTCCATGAAGATGTACGGAGCCATTTTAGGATTCCATTTTCTCTTCTGGTGACCGAAGTGAACACCTGCATCAAGCAAGTCTTGGAAATTTGTTCTTGACATTTTGGTTTTGTTTGTTTTGTTTGTTCTGTTCCCTTTGGGCCTCCATTAAGCCCGGGAATCTCTTTTCATCAATGAGGGAGTAGCAATTGTCATTGGTCTCCCAGATTTTCCGCAGCGGTACAAACTATGGGTAGCAAAAAATTTGATCCCGTAATTTTCAAATACCAGCCGTGCGTTGAGTAAATCAGTGTTAATGTTAACGTTTGCTGAACTGGAAACGCTTACGTGCACCAGGACGGCCCGGTTTCTTTCTCTCGACCTCGCGAGCGTCGCGGGTGAGGAAGCCGTTAGACTTGAGAACCGGACGGTAAGCTTCGGTGTCCACTTTGCAAAGTGCGCGGGCAATTGCAAGGCGGAGAGCCTCTGCCTGACCTTTGATTCCGCCGCCATCAAGATTGGCCTTGATGTCGAAGGAAGCGAGGGTATCGGTAACCTCCATCGGCTGACGAACGATGTAGCGGAGAGTATCCTCTTTGAAATACTCGTCCATCGGGCGGTCGTTGATGGTGATGTTGCCTTTACCGGTGCTTACATAAACGCGAGCAACAGCTGATTTACGTCTTCCAAGGGCGTTAATTACTTCCATGCTTCGTGTTAAATTTCGTTAAGGGTAATAGTTTTGGGATTCTGCGCCTGGTGAGGATGCTCGCTACCTATATAAAGATACAGGTTATGGAACTGCTGCTCGCCAAGACGGGTGCGGGGGAGCATTCCGCGAACGGCGTGCTCGAGAACGGCCAACGGTTTGCGTGAGAACAGTTCCTTGGGGGTGGTGAAGCGCTGTCCGCCGGGATAACCGGTGTGACGTACATACACCTTGTCTGTCATCTTCTTGCCAGTGAGGCGGACCTTGTCGGCGTTGATGATGATCACATTGTCGCCGCAGTCTGCGTTAGGCGTAAAGTTGGGTTTGTTTTTGCCGCGGAGCAAAATCGCAACCCTGCTTGCCAGACGTCCCAGGACCTGATCGGTAGCATCAATGACAACCCACTCTTTCGAGGAGTTCTCTTTGTTGACCGACTTGGTCTTGTAACTTAAAGTGTCCACAGTCTTGTTGATTTTAAAATGGTTAATAATAATGTGTTGCGACCCAGTTAGTCTGGGGGGCTGCAAAGGTAGATATTTTTTTCAAAGTGGCAAAAATATGTTACTTTCGCCGCCGTGAGAATCTCAGACATAGATTTTGGCTCCCGGCCAGTGTTCCTGGCGCCCATGGAAGATGTCACCGACGCCTCTTTCCGATACATCTGCAAGAAGTTCGGGGCGGCCATGGTTTACACCGAATTCGTATCGTCGGACGCCCTGGTGCGCGACGTCCCCAAGTCCATCCAGAAACTCACCATCTACGACTACGAGCGCCCCATCGGCATCCAGATTTACGGCCATCTGCCCGACGCGATGGTCGACTCGGCGGTCAAGGTGGAGGCCTTCGATCCCGACGTTATCGACATCAACTTCGGCTGCCCGGTCAAGAAGATCGCCGGCCGCGGCGCGGGCAGCGGCATGATGCGTGAACCCGACAAGATGGTGGAGATAACCCGCCGCGTGGTCGAGGCGGTGCACAAACCCGTCACGGTCAAGACCCGCCTGGGCTGGGACAACGACTCCAAAATAATAGTAGAGCTGGCCGAGCGGTTGCAGGATGCCGGCATCAGCGCCCTCACCATACACGGCCGCACCCGTGCCCAGATGTACAAGGGCGAGGCGGACTGGAGCCTGATAGGAGCCGTGAAGAACAACCCCCGCATGCACATCCCCATCATTGGCAACGGCGACATCCGCACCCCGCAGGATGCCAAGAACGCCTTTGACCGCTACGGCGTGGACGCCATCATGGTGGGTCGCGCCAGTTTCGGCCATCCGTGGGTGTTCCGCGAGATGCGCCACTATCTGGACACCGGCGAAGAGCTCCCTCCCCTCTCGGTGGCAGAGCGGGTGGCGCTGGCCAAGGACCACCTGGCAAAATCTATCGAGATCAAGGGCGAGCGCCGCGGAGTCTATGAGATGCGCCGTCACCTGAGTTGCTATTTCAAAGGTTTGGAAAATTTCAAGGAAACCCGGATGAAATTGGTAACTTTGACCGATATTGATGAATTGTTCGAAACATTGGATTATATAGGCCGCAACTGGCAATAGATATATGGCAAACCTGGGCAACATTCTCGCTTTCCCCTATGCACTGGCACTGGCCGTGCGCAACAAATTCTACGACAAGGGTTGGAAAAAGAGCGTCAAAATCGACAACGTCTCTATAATATCGTTCGGCAACATCACCGTCGGAGGCACCGGCAAGACGCCTCATGTGGAGATGTTCATCCGCGAACTGCTCGACAATGCCTACCGGGTGGCGGTGGTCTCCCGCGGCTACGGCCGCAAACAGCCCAAGACCAGCCGTTTTGTGGAGGTCAACAGCAATGTAGAAGATGTGGGTGACGAGCCGCTGCAAATCAAGCGCAAGTTCCCCAACGTCAAGGTAATCGTAGACAAGGACCGCGTGCGCGCCATCAACATGCTCATGGCGCTGCCCTTTGGCGACGTGCCCGAGGTGATACTGCTCGACGACGCGATGCAATATCGCCGCCTCATCCCCACCCGCATGATCACGCTCATCAACTATAACAAGCCGATATTCAAGGACAGCCTGATGCCCTTCGGCCGCCTGCGCGACCTTCCCAGCCAGCTGCGCCGTGCCGACACCGTCATCATCACCAAGTGCCCGCCCTTCCTCAACGAGTGGGAGAAGCAGCAGATGATAGCCCTGAACCGCATCAATCCCCAGCAGAAGGTATTCTTCACCTCCATCCGCTACTTTGACCCGGAACCCGTTTTCGAACAGGGCAACAAACGGTACGTGTACTCAAAGGAGGCGATCCTGTTCACCGGCATCGCCAACAGCGAGCTGCTGCGCCACCACGTGGGGGCGCGTTACCCGCGCAACTACCATATAGAATATGGTGACCATCACATATTCTCGGCCCGCGACATAGCCCAGATAGAGAAATTCGCAGCCAAGAGGCCGCAAGCCATAATCCTCACCACCGAGAAGGATGCCCAGCGCATCCGCCGCAATCCCGCAGTGAGCGAAATGCTCAAAGAGCGCACCTTCTACATCCCCATCGAAGTCGGTCTGGTAGAAGACGAATCCTCCGAAGGCCTTTTCAGAGTTAAATAGCACATGGTCGTCAACATCATAGCCGTCATAATCGGCCTCATTGGTATCATCGGCTGCTTTCTGCCGGTGATTCCCGGCCCGCCCGTAAGCTGGGGCGCCCTGTTGCTGCTCTACTTTTTCGGCAACGGCGCAATGTCGCTGCAGTTCCTGCTCATCTGGCTGGGGGTGACGGTCGTCGTCACCATACTCGACTACGTCGTTCCGGCGCAATTCACCCGCCTGACGGGCGGAAGCAAGGCGGCCGGTCGAGGCTCCCTGGTGGGGTTGCTCGCCGGCCTTATATTCTTTCCGCCTTGGGGTATGATTGTCGGGGCATTCCTGGGGGCGCTCCTCGCCGAGGTCGCTGTCAACCGCACCGCCATCGCCGATTCCGTCAAACCCGCGCTGGGGTCGTTCTTCGGCTTTTTGGCCGGCACTTTCCTCAAACTTGTCGCCTCCGGAATGATGTTCTGGTACCTGTTCAAGTTTATGAACTAGGCACCAGGGCTGTTGTTACAGAAGGTAGGTAAGACCCAGTGTAACTACATTGTTGTTGGCTTCCAGCGGAGTGCTCGAATAGGGCATTACCCCGCCGATGCCGTTCTCGTAGCCTGCATACAGCCTGAACGAGCAGAAGTCTACGCTACCGCAAACTCCATACACAAAGCCGTAGGCACCGCTGCCGGCGCTGACGCCGAGATGGGCCACGTCCGGGAAGTCCAGGGACAGGCCGCCGCGTGCCTCCCAGTAGGGTGCGCAAAAGTCGTAGCCGGTATAGAGGCCGGTGGCATCCACTGAGAGCCTCTCCCAGAAGGGCATCGCATAGCTGGCAGAGAGGTTGGCGTTCAGGGGAACAGCCCTGAACTTGTAGCGTCCGTCCACTGCCATGGGCTTGATGACGCCCAACGCCTCTTCTCCGGCAGCCTTCAGCTTGGAGACGATCTTATCTTTGTTAAGCTCTTCCATGGTGAGCTCTTTGAGTCCCTCGAAGGAGTACGAACCGGTCGATGTGCCGGCATTGCCGTAGTACCAGAGGATTCCGCCAAGGTCCAGGACAGAAGCCGAGAGGGTGAATCCGGTGAAAGGTTTCCACACCAGGCCCAAGTCCATTGCCAGACCGGCTCCGGTGGGGAATCCGAGTTTGCCCTTGCCCGAGAAGCTGGTATAATCGAGATAACCTTCGCTGTCGGTACCTATCTTCTGGTTGCGGTTGGTAAGGTCTATGTCTGCATCGAGGTCCAGCCTGTACTGGTTCTCGTTCATGGTGAGGGCAAAGTTGCGGGCAGAAATATCCACGCTGTTGAGGCCCACCAGCAGTTTCACGCGGGCACCTACCGAGAACTTTTCGCTCAGGGGGATGGAATAGCCGTAGGCGATTTCTCCATAAAGGTTGCCGAAGGCCCTCATGGCAGAGAGGTCGTAAGGCGACTGCGCGGTACCGGATTTGAGGATATGGAATATCTCCTTGGGAACGGATACACCGTAGTTGACCCTGGCGCCCACCTCGATGGTGTGGAACCCGAGCGAAGAACCCTTCCAGCCATAGGATACCAGATTGTAATTGATCTGGCTGAACATGCTGTTCACCGGCTCCAGCCCGCCCAGGAAATCGTCGGTCGCAACCGAAGAATGGAGGCCTGTGACCACGTTGTCACCGCAGGGGAACAAGAAAGCGGCGGCGCCCACATTGTTACGGCTGTTGCTCTGGAACTCACCTATTCTCACGAATCCATTGTTCAGAAAGGCGTTTTCGGCGGGGTTTACAAGACTCTGACCCCACGCGCCCATGCAAAATGTCAATGCCGCAATGGCAACTAATATTCTCTTTTTCATAGGTTCTGGATGGTTATTCCGCCCGAAACCGTGGCGCGGAGGTTGTTAAAATACACTTTCTGGTTCATGCCCAGACGCTTGTCTGCAATGTCCGTGGGATTCTGGATAGTGGCCTCCAGACGGATTGCTGTAATGTCGGGAATGGTCCCCGTGATGGACCTGATCTCAATCTCCAGGGGTGATATCACGGGATTTCCGGTGCTGCCGGGAGCGATGCTGATGGGGGTCGAAACGACTATGTCCTCCAGAGGCTCAACCGACTTTTTGCCATCTTCGTCGACCTTCTCTACCAGTACCTCCAGTTTGTCTATGGTAAGTGCCATGGGAAGTTCGCTGGAAACCTCGGTACGGATAGTTGCTTCCTTTACGCGGAACTGTCCGAGCGGGACATTGAGGTTGTCCAGGTCGTGGCTCAACGGGAAGGAGAAGCCATCCCCGAGTGCCAGGTAAGCCTTATAAATATAACCCAGAGTTAAAACGCTCATTCCACTCAAAGGGTCTTTCTCAGAAAGGGATGCCGGCAGGTGGATTTGCAGGTTGGACACTTCGTATTGGGTGAACGGCCTGTCAGAATCGCTGTCTATTTCAAAGAAAACCGCCTTATTGGCCCCTGCTGCGACCTTTTTCTGCGAGAACTCTTGCGTTACGACAGCCCCTGCGGGGAGGTCGCCCTTGGCTTCGGCCAGAAGCGACACTTTACCGGAGATGCCGATTTCGTCTGTCAGCGGGTTGGTTGCAGTGAGTGAAAAAGACTGACGGGGGATGGCTATGCCCAACATGGTAACCAGCGAGCTCATGGTCTCGATGTTTCCTTTGAAATCTGCTACGGAGAAATCGGCCGGTTTGGTGGGGTCTGCGATAGTTGCAGCCATGAACATCGTCACATTGTTATAAACATCTCCCTCTTTTTCCAGCACAAGATACCCGTCGGAATCTTCCTTTACGAAACTCTGGATACTTTCCCGGTATCCTGCCTTGTCTATAAGGATACCTAACGACAGCGGACCAATGTCACCAACCGGAACACTCACCTGGTCGTTGAACAAGGTTATCTCCTTGTCGAGACGACCGTCGGTGGTGTCGTAGTTCATGTCCGCACAGGCCGTCAATAACATTGCGGCCAACAAAAACACTGTTGCTTTTCTCATACTCGGTTTTAAAAAACCTAAAAGCCGGCTATTATGCCAGCTTTTAGAAATTCTGCGGTGAGGGGGGGATTCGAACCCCCGGTACCCTAATCGGGTACGTCAGTTTAGCAAACTGGTGGTTTCAGCCACTCACCCACCTCACCTGTTATACCGGGCTCTGCCCGGACCCGCCGCTTCGCGCTTGCTATCGCGCTTTTCCTGCCCTGCCCGCGCTTCGCTATCGGCTGATGCCGATTGTTATACCGGGCTCTGCCCGGACCCGCCGCTTCGCGCTTGCTATCGCGCTTTTCCTGCCCTGCTCGCGCTTCGCTATCGGCTGATGCCGATTGTTATTCCGGGCTCATTAGGGTTGACAAAGATATGGGGTTTTTCCATATTCCCCAAATTTTTTTATACATTTGCCGCCTATTCGGGATGTGGCGCAGTTGGTTAGCGCACCTGGTTTGGGACCAGGTGGTCCCCCGTTCGAGTCGGGGTATCCCGACAAAGCCGGTCCGCGCCGGCTTTACTTTTGACCAATGATTAAGTTTTTGCGCAAACTTGTTTTATGGTTGCTGATCATTTTCTTTGGCAGCAGCATCGGGATGGTATTCGTGTACAAATACCTCCCGGTGTATATCACTCCCCTGATGGTAATCCGCCTCTTTGACCAGCACCAAGACGGCAAGCCGCTCCGCCTGAAACACACATGGGTCCCGATGGAAAAAATCAACAATAGCCTGCCGCTGGCAGTCTGGGCCAGCGAAGACCAGCGGTTCTTCTCCCACAAAGGCTTTGACCTTAAAGAGATAGACAACGCCGTCAAAGAGCGCAACAACGGCGGCCGCCAGCGTGGCGCCAGCACCATCACCCAGCAAACGGCCAAGAACGTATTTCTCTCTCCTGCGCAAACCTGGCTGCGCAAGGGGCTGGAGGCCTACTTCACCACCCTTATAGAACTCATCTGGGACAAGCAGCGGATAATGGAGGTCTACCTAAACTCCATTGAGATGGGCGACGGCATCTACGGCGCACAAGCCGCCGCAAAAGCCCACTTCGGCCACGATGCTGCGACCCTGTCTAAAGAAGAGAGCGCCCTGATAGCGGCTGCCCTGCCCAGTCCGCTCAAGCGCAGTTGCACCAAACCCGGCCCGTATATGCAACAGCGCCAGAAAGAGATACTCCGCCAGATGAAACTCCTTGGCGGGCGGTTCCCGGAAGATAAATAGAAGCCTTAGCCGACAATTGTGCACCAACCGTGCTTGTCTTCTGCACGGCCGTACTGGATGTCACGCAGCTGCTTGTAGAGGGCGAGCGACACGGGGCCCGGCTCGGTGCCGTACTCCACGAATTCTTTGGTATCCAGATCGTAGATGGAGCCGATGGGGGCAATGACGGCTGCGGTGCCGCAAGCGCCGGCCTCCGAGAAGGTCTTGAGTTCTTCTACGGGAATCGGGCGCTGCTCTACCTTGAGACCCATATCCTCTGCCAGGGTACGGAGGCTCTTGTTGGTGATGGAAGGGAGGATAGAGGGCGATTCGGGGGTGACGTAGGTGCCGTCTTTCACGCCAAAGAAGTTGGCTGCGCCGCACTCCTCTATATATTTATGCTCTGCGGCGTCGAGATACATCACGTTGGCGTAGCCCAGTTTGGAGGCCTTCTCGCCGGAGAGGAGGCTGGAGGCGTAGTTGCCGCCCGCCTTAACGTCGCCGGTGCCACGCGGTGCCGCACGGTCCTGTATGCGGTCAATCACGACCTTGATCATCTGCATGCCGCCCTTGAAATAAGGACCTACCGGCGAGCAGAACGCCACGAACTCCGTCTCGGGGCATGTATGCACGCCCAGCGCGATCTGGGCACCATAGATGAACGGCCTGATGTAGAGCGATGCCCCCGACTCGTACGGCGGCACAAAATCCATATTGAGCTTGACCAGCTTGATGCAGGCCTCGATGAATGTCTCCTCCGGCAGGGGAGTCATGCAAAGCTTGCGCGCAGAAGACTGCAGGCGTTTTGCATTCTCATCGACTCTGAACAGGCGGATCTTGCCATCCACGCCGCGGAAAGCCTTGAGACCTTCGAACGCCTCGATGCCGTAGTGCAGGCACATTGTGGACATGTGCATGTGGATGTATTCGTCTTCTGTGACGGTGAGCGGGCTCCACTGCTTGCCGTCAAAAGAGCACCTTACATTGGCGTTGGTCTTTACATAACCGAAGCCGATGTTGTTCCAGTCGATATTTGCTGCCATAATAATAGTAGGTTATTAGAGTGTAACGGTGGCGAAGGTAGTGCAAAAACGCTACCGTTGTTCTATTTTTTAATGCGGACCGCCTTCACAAAGTGCGACATAAGGTATCCTATGGCCGCCACGGAGACAAATATCAACATCAAATCTGTAAGTTGCATCTGTACCGGATAGTAGGATATCACAAAATTGCCGGGCAACTTTACCAGGTGGAAAGTCTGCTGTGCCAGGCACACCAGCACCCCCAGAATCACCCCGACAGCGGCGCCCAGCAGGGAAATCATCCACCCTTCGGTGGTGAATATGCGGTTTATCATCGTGTCATCGGCACCCATCGAGCGCAAGATTTCGATGTCCTCCTGCTTCTCAATTATAAGCATGGAGAGCGACCCGAACACATTGCACGAGATTATCAGCACCACAAACAGCAAGATAAGGTATATGGCCAGCTTCTCGTAGGTCATCATCTTGTAGAGCGACTCGTTCTGCTGGTATTTGTTCTTCACGCCAAACCCGTCGCCAAACATCTCCGCAATCTCGTTCTGGAACTGCCTGGACACGGTGCCGCCGGCGGTGACATATTCGGGCTTCACTCGTATCTCGAGGCTGGACACCTCGCTCTCCCACTCCAGCAGATTGCGCAACGCCGCTATGGGCATATAGACATATTGCTCGTCAAACTCCTTCTCGAGCGAGATTGTGCCGGAAGGGAACACCCGCACCTTCTTTAGTGCCGAGGTCGGGTCGGTAAGGGAGACGCGCGCCGTGCGGGAGGGAAAATACACCTCCAGCGGCGTCAAAAAAGTGGTGTTGATGCGCAGGTTCTGCGCTATGGTGGCGCCCAGCACCATCTGGTCTATCTCCCCGTCACTCAAGTCGAAAGAGCCCTGCGCGATGTATCTGCCCAGGCCCGTAACATCCTGATAGGTAGAATCCACGCCGCGGGCGGTAACGATGGCCTCCCGCTCGCCGTATTTGAGGAACACCGTCTCTTCGAGCACTTCGCACACCGATGCCACCTCTGTGCGGGCGCGGATAGCAGAAATCACGGCGGTGTCCGGGGCAAACACCTTGCCTTCGCGCGGGGTAACCACGACGTCGGGGGTGTAGCTCTCGAACATCCCTTTCAAGAGGTTGTCGAAGCCGTTGTAGATAGACAGGATTATCACCAGCGCAGCACAGCCCACCGCAATGCCAGCCGCCGAAATAACGGATATTATGTTGATCACGTTATGCGACTTGCGGGCAAAAAGGTACCTGCGGGCTATGAAGAAAGTGGTGTTCAAGGGCGGGAATTACTTCTTGAGCAACTCTTCGATGTGTTCTACATAGTCGAGACTGTCGTCGAGGAAGAACTGCAACTCGGGGACGATGCGCAGCTGCTTGCCAACCCGCCGGCCCAGCTCGCCGCGCAGGGCGCGGGTCTGGTCGCCGATAATCTCCATCACCGTCTCGCTCTTTGAAGAGGGGAAGATGCTGACATAAACCTTGGCCTGCGACAGGTCAGGGGTGATCTTGACGCCGCTCACCGACACCAGCGCGCCGTCGAACGCAGCCATTCCCTTGCTGCGGATTATCTCTGCCATGTCGCGCTTGATTTGCGACGCGACCTTAAGTTGCCGGGTACTTGCGGTGCCTTCCATACTATGCGATATTAATGATGTAATAATTCTTCTTTCCTTTCTGGGCAAGAATATAGTGGCCGTTGATGATGTCGGCTTCGGTCACCGCACCATTGGGGTCGGCGAACTTATCCTTGTTGATGGAGATGCCGTTGCCCTGGACCATCTTGCGGGCCTCGCCCTTCGAAGGGAGGATATTGGTCTTGACCGCCAACAGCTCCAGGATGTTGCAGGGGAGCTCTGCCTTGGCAAGCGTAAACGAAGGGACGTCGTTGAACACCGCCAGGAAGGTGCGCTCGTCGAGCTTCTTGAGGTCCTCCGAGTTGCCGCCGAAGAGCATCTGCGATGCTGCTACCGCGTTGTCGTAGGCCTGCTGGCCGTGAACCATGACGGTAATCTCCTTTGCCAGAAGCTTCTGCAGCTCGCGGCGGCCGGGATCCTCTTTATGGGCAGCGATGGCAGCCTCGATGGTTTCGCGGTCCAGCATAGTGAATATCTTGATGTAACGCTCGGCATCCTCGTCGGAGACGTTCATCCAGAACTGGTAAAACTCATAGGGAGATGTACGCTCGGCGTCCAGCCAAACGTTACCCTTCTCGGTCTTGCCGAATTTGGTGCCGTCGGCCTTGCGTATCAGCGGGCAGGTCAGGGCAAACGCCTCGCCGCCGTCCATGCGGCGGATGAGCTCGGTGCCGGTGGTGATGTTGCCCCACTGGTCGCTGCCGCCCAGCTGCAAGATGCAGCCGCGGTTCTTCCACAGCCAGTAAAAGTCGTAGCCCTGCATCAGCTGGTAGCTGAATTCGGTAAAGGACATACCCTCGCTGGAATCGCGCGAGAGGCGCTTCTTGACGCTGTCCTTGGCCATCATATAGTTGACGGTAATATGCTTGCCGATGTCGCGGATAAAGTTGATGAAAGTGTAATCCTTCATCCAGTCGTAGTTGTTCACCAGCTCCGCCTTGTTGGGGGCGTCGCTGTCAAAATCCAGGAAACGGGCCAGCTGAGACTTGATGCAAGCCACGTTGTGGTTCAGTGTCTCCTCGTCCAGCAGGTTGCGCTCTGCGCTCTTCATGGACGGGTCGCCTATCATGCCGGTAGCGCCGCCCACCAGGGCGAACGGCTTGTGTCCGCAGTTCTGGAAATGCTTGAGTATCATCACGCTCACCAGGTGGCCGATATGCAGGCTGTCGGCGGTAGGGTCAATGCCCACGTATGCCGCCTGGGGGCCTTCCATAAGCTTCTCCTCTGTCCCGGGCATAATATCCTGGATCATACCGCGCCACTTGAGTTCTTCTACAAAATTTTTCATCAGATTCGTATTAGTTTGAATACAACTTGCAAAGGTACATAAAATTATTGGACAATGCCACGAGGACAACGTGGTGGTGCTGAGATTGTTTTCGTGGCTTGATTTCGCGGGAAAAGGCCGAAAAAAACGTCACGACGACAACGTGAGGGGTTTCACTTTGTCTTCGTGGCAGGAGTTGTCAGCCGTCGGAACTCCTGCTGGGCACGGGAAATGTCACGCTGGAACTCTTCGGAAGACTGCAGGCGGGAATAGCCGATGCCCGCCACAGGGCGGCTGGCATCCACGTCGCTCTGCCAGTGGCAGCCCGAGATGACACGGCTTTCGCCGCTCTGCCAGGCCCTGGCAAATATCGCCTCCGCCGCTTCGGGATTGATCTGCACCATCAGCAGGGCACATGCCCAGGCGCGGATAGTATGGCCGGAAGGATATGACCCCTCGGTGGCAAGCCACTCGTCGTCCTGCGGGAAGATGGACGGCTCGGCAAAATATGCAAACGGGCGGATACGGAAATAATGCGCCTTGGGGCGGAAGCGGATGTTCTCGATGGTGGTGATTCCGCGGGTCAGCACCTCGTATATGGCCGGAGTCGAGATCTTTGAAATCTTCATCCCGAACGGCTCTCCCAGAACAGCCAGCGTGGTGTCCATATTCCACACGGCATCCCTTACAGCCATCGCCAGGCGTACCGAATCCTTGCGCTGCTGCTTGCCCCACATATAACGGAGGATATCGTGATCAAATCCGGTACTCGGGTCCTCTGGCGGCGCCGGAATGCACTGCACCACGTCGGGCATATCCTTCTCCGGAATATACGGTTTGAACTCTTCCTGCGCAAACGTGGAAAACTGTATGCCCGCCAGCAAGACAACGGCTGTCAGTGCGATAAAAAAAGTCTTCTTCATACCGCAAAGGTACATCATATTTTCCAAGAATCATGGTTCGATATGCGCAGGTGCTCCCAATGGGAGTAGGGATGATGCCACGAAGACGATGTGGGTGTGCTGACGTTGTTTTCGTGGCATGGGTTTACGGAAAAACGGAGATATCACTGCCACGAAGACGACGTAAGGGTCTGCACATCGCCTTCGTGGCAGAGCCTTCCCCTACCGCTTCACCATCAGAGGCACGCTGCTGAAGCCCTCCGGACGGTCGTAGAGCTCGCAGTGGCAGTCGCCCAGATGCTTAACCTTGAAGCCGTTGGCCTTGTACTCCTCGTAGTTGAAGGCGTTGAGTTCGTCGATGGCAATCTGGTGGAACTTGTCAAAGTCGGGCCACCACTCCCAGCCGCTGCCGAAGTCGTTGTACAGGAACGCGTCGGCGCACTGCTTGCCAAGTTCGGGAGTTACATAGAACGCACCCATTGCCAATACGTTGACACCGTTGCCGGTGATGGCACGGAATGCCGCAGGGACAGATTCTACCACGCCTGCATGTACGCCGGGGCACTTGCTGGCAGCGATGTGGATACCCATGCCGGTGCCGCAGAAAATAAGTGCGCGTTCGAACGCCTTCTCGGTAATCATCGCACCCACGCGAAGGCCGATGCGGTGGAACATCAGTTCGGTGTCCTCCGGGTCGGAATCGGCCTTGACGCCGATGTCGGTCACTGTCCAACCTTTCTTCTCGAGATACTCCTTGATAACCTCTTTAAGAGGATAGCCTGCGAAATCCGCAGCCATAAGAATCTGTTTGTCTGCTACTTTTTTCATTTTGTGTTCTATTATTGATGTTTCTAATTAACCTTTATTTCAGCCCTTTCGGAAACGAGGCCGGACTGGTTAACGGTCTCTACCGCCAACACGTGGTTGCCGCCAGTCACATTGACTGTAAATGTCATAGGGAGAGGATCCACAGGATATGTATTGTCACCATTGGTGTCAAAACTCTGGTAATTTCCGGAATCAGGGATCATAGCGATTTGTTTGCCGTCAAGGTAGATTATGAATTTGGCAATACCCGACTCCACATCCGCATCCGCACGCCAGGCAAATTGGTACATATTATCAGCTGTCCTGTCTGCTACAAGATTATAGGGTGCCGGGGGCGGTGTAGTGTCTGAGACATCGTTTGTCATCACGTACTCCTTCCAGGTCTTTGCGACATCCTCATCTACAAGGCGGCACCAGGCAGCCTTGTCATCACCCGTGTATTCGCTTTCTTTGACCAGCTCGAATGTTTCGGGGTTACCAAGCCACGCAACCGAGGGATCAATGTCTCGCATTCCCGTTGAGCCTTTTGTCGGGAGACGTTGTTTCAGGGCAGCCTCAAAAAAGGGTATCGACATGTGGCGCATATAGGCGAGGTTATGGTTCTGGCCAGGATTATATGCGATTGCAGCATAAGCGTCCATCACACGCATCTTCGCAAAGGTATGGACCGCAGTCGCCTCGCACAAGCAATCCGGAGCATCGTTCTGTCCGGCATGCCTCAACAAAAGGGGGACGCCGGAGGCTGTCGGCAGATAATCCCACTGCGGATCCCATGCTGCGGAATATGTCACGGCTGCAAGTATCCTCTCCGGATAATCGCGAAGCATCGCAAGTGTCCAGTGACCGCCGCTCGAATGGCCGAACAGCAGAAGTGGTGCATACGACAACTCCGGATGATGTTGTTCTGCTGCTACTTGATTAATAACCTTGAAAAGGGCTGCCGCCGAACCACTCTCCGGATGATGCCAGACTCCACAGTCACCATGAAGAGCCGTCTCAATAACAAGAAGTCCCCATTTCTTTGCAAAAGCCTGATATTGAAGGTCCTTGTTGCGGGTAATTCCAAACTGCTCCATCCCGCAACCGTGCTGGAGAACAAGTACGCCATTTAGCGTTTCCCACGCAGGCGGAAGATAAATACCATACTCCGCATAATTTGCAAAGGTGCAGTCCTCGCCATTCAAGGTAAGCGTATAAAGCGCCTCACCTTCGGACGCGATTACCGTGACCTTTATCTCTGCCGTCTTCCCTTCACAAGCTGCAGTAACTGTTGCTTCTCCGACAGCAACAGCATAAATGGTTCCGTTGGTAACAGTAACGATATTTTCATCAGACGAATACCACGTTATCGCGGGAGGGACCGCCATAGATGGCACGACAGAGCCCTTTACAGTCTCTGACTCACCGATATGGAGAGTCAACTCTGTTCTGCTCGTATAAACCGCCTTCACCAGACTCTCCTTTGATGAAAGATTGTTTTTGCTTCCGCATGCAATAATCAGCATACCAAAGTAAAGACAACAGGCTTTCAGTAATCTTCTCATCTTACACGAATCAAATAGGGTTATTGCTGGGACAGCAGGCCAGTGTGGCACACAGCGCCGCCGTCAATGAATATTTGGGCGCAGTAGTCTTCTCTTAGGATAAGCACGTCGTGCTTGCTGGAGGCGTCGAGATTCAGCTCGGCGTCGTTCATCAAACCCTTGGTTGTGACCGTTGCGGTCGCAGGGTCAAAGGTCAGCGTGAACGGATCGCACTTGAGAGAGGTCTGTGAGGCCGACAGTTCGCCGCGGACACAATCATCGGTAGATGCGGCGGAGAGAACCTCTTTCGGAGGATAGAATTTGAGAATCTGTCGGCCGTTGTAGGTGCCGAGGGTGATTTCACGCGGCGTTGTAAGGCGGCCGCACCACTCGGAAGTACGGTACATCGGCTCCTGATAATGCGCCTGCCAATGTGTATATTCGAACAGCCAGGAGGTCATTATCCTACGGTCGGCGTGGTTCCAGGTGGAGCCTGCGTAGGTTGCGCCGAAGTCAGCCATATGCGTTTCGGTATCATCGGGGATGAATTCGCCGTTTACGAAATCGCCGAGATAATAAAGCACACCGCTGCGGCCCTTCATAGAATCGATAATCAAGCTGCAGGCCATCACCACCCACTTGGTCTGCGAACCGTCGGAAATCGGGAACAGGCTGGGGCATTCAAAGGTGCCGCGGGCCATGTCAGGCGTCCCCTCAAAACGGCTCAACAGAGTCCAGTCCCTGAGGTTTTCCGACTTGTAGAAATCCACCGCCTTGCCACGGGTAAGTGTCATTACATATATGCCCATCGGATCGTACCACACAATTTGCGGGTCGCGGAAACCCACATCGTAATCGTCCGGTGCCATAATGGGATTTCCAGGGGCGGGTGTGAAAGTATATCCTCCGTCGGAGCTATAGTAGAGCGATGTCTGTTGGTTTTTGACCTTGTTGCCGTCGTAAGAGGTGTAGAACGCCAACACGGCATCCTTGCCGAAGCCGGCCACGTTGCGCTCGTCTATCACGCAGCCGCCCGACCAGATGGCGCCGTTCTCATCGGGACGGATGGCCACTTTGCACTCCCGCCAGTGGTAGAGGTCGCGGCTCACCGCATGGCCCCAACACTTGCCCTCGTTGGTGGCGTTGATGTTGGGATCATACTGGAAATACATGTGCCATATTCCGTCTTTGTAGAACAGCCCGTTGGGATCGTTCATAAAGCCGGAAGCGGGATGGAACAACTGGGAAGCTCCGTTGTAGAATGCCGCATCGGCCGGCGGAACGGCCGTCACCATGACCGGGACACTCGTGGTTTTCCCGGCCAGGCTGACCGTTATCGTCGCTTCTCCAAAACCTACTGCCTCTATTTTACCGTCATCCACAGTTGCCACCTTGGCGTCGGATGTCGCCCAGGCAAACTGCACGGTGTTGGCCGTGCTGGGCACGGGGGATGCCTTGATTACATCCGTATCGCCCTTGAGCATAACCAGTTCGGACTTGTCGGTGTGGATTCTTTCCAGTTTATAACCGGACTCCTGATGCTGTTTGTCGCATCCACAGTTGCACACAAACAGCAGTAAAGCAAAAAAGGACAGTAGTTTTTTCATAACGTTATTCAAAAATTTCGGGCAAATCCTGCACTATGCGCTCGAATATCGCGCGGCCGCCCTTAGGGTTGGGATGATGGTATATCTGCCAGCCGGTCATGGGGGCGGGATAGTCGGTGTAATCTTCCCAGTACATCATACTCTTGTCCACATTGCGGCCTTCGCCGTTGAGGCTGGTGGCAATATCCAGTTTTGCCCCTTTCACATTCTTCTGCTCGCGCACCCTGGAGATGAGCGGATTGCCGCCGAATGCCGCATCGCACTGCGAAGCGCTTTCGTTGGCCGGCATATTGTTCAAGATGGGGATGGAACCTTGAGATTTGATATACTCTATCAATTCCGACAGATTCTGCTCGGTGTTGCCGCCGTTGGTGCCGATGGTCACCATCACGTAATCCGCCTTTATATAAGGCAACTCGTGAGGCAGAAATTCCATCACGATATTGATGTTTCCGCCGCCGCGGCCGCTGGACATTGCGCTGCCGCCAAGATGGTTTATGAGCAGCTGTGTGTAGGCTCCCGGAAAATCGGCGGTGGGATAATATGCCTCCGGCTGGGTGATGGAATCGCCGCAGATGAGCAGCCTGACGTGGTCTTTGAGCGACTCTACGGTGATGCGGCTCACCAGCATCGACCCTCCTCCCTGAATGCCAAAGCAGTAGTGGTCCCAGCCCGGCCCTACATAGAAGCCGTCGTGAATCTTGCCCTTGCCGCATCCGCCTTCGCCGTCCATTGTAGCGGACGCCTCGGCCTCCGCACCGGATGCAACGTCGGTGACAGTCACAGTCTGACTCTGATATACGTGAGTTATCTCTACATCATATTCCTTGTCGCCCTGCAGGAAATCGGCCGTGGCAGAGATAGCCGGCGTTGTCAGAATGGTGATCTTTTTGCCGGGAATATCCACCGTAGCCTGGAAATCACCTTCGCTGGAGCGGAACAGGCACACAGCATCAGCCGAAGGCTTGATACGATAGCGCACCGCGCGTTCTGCCAGGGCATAAAAGCGGTCTAGTTTGACAACATTGCCCGCTTTGTTCACCAGCAGGCCGTCGTCTGCATAGGCGGCCACGCCGGCAGTCTGGATTGCCTCGGGACGGTTTGATGTCGACAAGGTCTCGTCGTACATCACCGCCCGCGAGAAAGTCTCCGACTCGGGTTCAGGCTTGGCCTCTACTGTCACGGGAATCTCCTTGCTGACGGTCTGATAAGAAACCGTGATGATGGCCTCTCCCGCCCCGATGGCCTCTACAAGACCGTCGGAGACGGTCGCTACCGCCGCATCGGATGTATTCCAGGCAAGCGAGAGAGCGTTGGCCACCGATGGCTTGGGATATGCCTTGACGGTGGCTTTATCCCCCACCACCATATCGAGGCGTGCGGGTGTCACAGATATATCCTGAAGCGTATATCCGCCCTCAGGCTGCTTGCCGCACCCGCAAGAGAGCAGGAGCGGCAGCAGCGCCAAAGCGGCATATAGTCTAAGCAGTTTTATCATTTATTTGAGTGCAAAGCCTTTGAAATAGAAGCACTGCCAGATGTAGTGCCAGTTACCGCCTTCGTCCTGGTATGTATTCATATGGGTGTTCTCTACCCAGCCCACTGTCACAGGGCCGGCTTCGGCAACTTTGAATACAATAGACTTGGGTGTGGGAACCTGCTGACCGTCTTGCTCCACGAAATGCACGTCGTGGATATCAAGATACGCCAGAGTGTTACCGTTGGGGGTCAGTACACCCTCCTCAGAGACATTGGGCAGGCTTGCACCGTCAGCACCGCCGTCGCCTTTGACTGCCACCAGATACATATCCACATCCGGCTCATAGTCGGCTCCGTGTACAAGCGCCTCAAAAGTGTAGTATCCGGGAGAGGCAAAGTCCACTGTCTGCCATATCTTGCCGTTGACGATGGCGCTGCAGCCCCAGGCGGGACAAGTCCAGACTCCGGCTGCATCCAGGCCTAGATCGTAGCTTATGCCCCAGGTAGAGCCGCTGAACTGCCATTCAAGCAAAGAGCGGAAACGGCCTGTGCCATCTGTGTCGAAACGATAGTTTGAGGTGTCATACTGGAACGGTGTAGTCGCATTCTTTAGTGCAGGAGTGGCCACTACATCTACCAACTCGCAAGTTGCCTCTTCGCCGCAAATAGCGTCTACGGTAGGAGCTTTCATAGGAAGGTCTGCCTCAAACGGGTCGGAAAGGGTCACTTTCAGTTTGGTGGCGTTGACAAACTTGCCAAGATCGAATACCTGGCTGCCGGCGCGGCCAATCAGCGGCTTGTCTGCCAGAACATCTGCCCACTCTTCGCCATCCAACGTTGCAGCAAGAGAGAACTTGCCGGGAAGGGTTGCAGAAGCGATGTCGGAAGACTGACCAAGCACAATAGCACTGATTGAACTCTCTCCGCCAAGGTCAATGGTGATAACATTGCCATCCTCAGAAACAGTCCACTTGGATTTGTCCGGGACAATAATCTGTGCCTCCTGGAAAGAGACTCTGAGCACTACCACACTGCTCTTGCCTGCACCATTTTCTGCTACGGCCCAGACTTGGGCATCTACGGGTTCTTCGGGAGCGACAATGATAATCTGGTCACCATTCACAGTTGCCTTATAACCTTCGGTTGCCATAACCGATACAACTGTCTGGTCGTCACCGCCCTTGATGGAGAACGGCACTTTCACTTTCTGCCCACCGGTTGAAACGGTCCAGTCGCGATTCTCAATGATAAGGCCGAATTCCGCTGCTGCGCCAGCGCGCGGAATCACGAATTTGGTGTGATTCTCGTCGTCGAGAGTAAAGACAACCGTGTCTTCTGTAACTTCTACATTCGCAAACCAGGTGTCACCGTCTTCGCCGGGTGCGCCGGGATTACCGGGATCGCCGGGCGCTCCGGGGTCGCCATCCTTACCATTGCGGACGGTAAAAGTGCCGTGCTCATTGAATGTAACCAAATAGCCGGCAATCTTACCGTTTTCGGTGAGCGGCTGGATATCTGTGACATAATCGCCGGTAAGGCTGATTTCCTGGAGGTTATGAACGATTGACTCAAGATCGCTCACCCTCTTCTCCAGGGGAGAAAGGTCCACTGTCTGGCAGCCGACCATAGCTATGGCCGCCATCACAAAAAGAATAGAAAAGAGTTTTTTCATTGTTGTATGTATTTATGATTTATCTCGTATTAAGTTCTATACTGTTGATGTACAAGTCGCTCCAGGGGATAGAGCCCGTGATTACATACAAGTCGTGGGTAGTGAACACCCATCCTACAGTGATAGTTGCCGGCTCGCGAAGGTCAAACTCCATCTTGCAGGTTGAGGCCTTGTAATTGTTCAGATATGCAGATGCAACTACCGAGGCGTCGCTGGTGGCAACGTCTATATCGGGAAGGGCAAAACCCTTGGCCACCACGCCGTAAGCGTCAAGGCCCCTGTTGTCGGTTATGGAGCCTATCTCCCAATCGAGGCTGTAATAGCCGGGCATCAGTTCAACAGTCTGCCAAACCTTGCCGTTAACCACGTCGGGAATGCCCCAGGCATTTGCACTGAAGATGCACAGACCGCCCACCGCTGTGTCGGTGGTGATGATGGTATTGTCACTGGTGTTCCAGCCAACTGCCCTCTGCATTCGGCCTACACCTACGGCAGTTCCCAGATCTTCTGAGCCGTCACTCTGGATGGGCACGGTCCCGTTGACTATCTTAGGCATGGTTGTGATTTCGTCTACACAAGTGTTGAACAGATCGTTGTAGAGATCTATCTCACCCAACTGGATGGGTCTGCCGTCCATAGGATAGCTCAAGGTTATGCGCAGATACTGCGCCTTGATGCCCTTTGCAAAAGGGAACTCCTGCGCAAAGCAATTGTGCAGGAACTTCTTGTCCAGTATGTTTTCCCAGTTGTTGCCGTCGTTGCTTATATCAACGGCCATGTGGCCCGCCATAGTGCCGGCATCAAAATCCCAACCCTGTGACAGAATCACGCCGGAGAACAATTTGGTGCTCTGCATATCGATGGTAATGGTTTGATCACCAGCAGCGGCTGCTCTCCAGGAGGTCTTGGCGCTGCCGTCCACCACTTTGGCCAGAGGAGCGTCGGAGGCTTCGCTGGTGGCCGTCATCAGCCAGATCGATTTGTCCAGCTGCATCAGGGCAGCGTCCAGCACGTTTACAGAGGTGGATACATATTCGTCCAGGAAGTCTTCGGTGGGTTTGTAAACGGTGTAGTAGGTTACCGGGAGATCCAGGTCAGCACCCTCAATCTTGACCGTTGTCTGGTCGGGAGCAACGGTTGTTTCCTGGAGCTGTCCTGCGAAATCGCTGTAGACAACCACCACATACGCCTCTTCTTCGCCGCCTTTCTCAAATGTAATCTCAATGGAGTCACCGGAAATCTCCCTCATTTTGACGAACTTGCGGTTGGGCAGCGCGCCAGGATAGAAAGATTCGCCGTAGACATTAACCACTACGCCCTTGGGGAGAGATTCGCGGCCGGAGATGTCCTGAGTCACTACGCGAAGAGTATTTTCTCCGGCAGTAAGACCGTCCACCTCAACCACCTGAACGGGGGCCGTGGGGTCAACAAAGAATTTCTTGACAGTGCCGGAATTGTAATAAACTTTACCGGAAACAGCATTCTCCGGGGTTGTAAACTCAAGCATCACGCGACCGATTCCGGGATGTGCCTTGAGGTCACCCACAGGGTCGGGAGCCGGAGTCTCTTTCTGCTGGCAGCCGCAGATGGCCACCAGTGCGAGAATCAGAATAATATGATATATCTTTTTCATATCGCTTTGGATTTAGAGTGTCTATTGCCAAGCTTCCGGTTGAGTCATACCCGGCATTTTCTTAGCGTCTTCCAGAGGAATGGGAAGCACCAGATACTTGTCGGTATAGGACTGATAGTCGCGGATCTTGCGCCTCTCGTAAGAGAATGAACCGTCATCCTCTTTGGTGATGCGCATACCGGTCACGAAACGGTTGGTTTCGGAGAGAATCTTCCAGCGGCGCTGGTCCATAAAGCGGCCCTGCTCCAGACAGAACTCTACGCGGCGCTCGTTGCGGATGCGTGGCATCAGGAAGTCATAATTTGCCTGATAGCCGGGAACATCTTCGATTGCGGGCTGACCTGCTCTCTGACGGATCTTGTTCAGCGAACGTGCGGCATTTGCATAGTCGCCCAGCTCGCACTGTGCCTCAGCCAGGTTCAGATAGAACTCCGCCAGACGGAAGAATACCCAGTGGACGCCAATCTTGGAATAACCGCCGTCGGGGCCCCAGAAGTTGATGTACTTGTCCTTGCGGCTGTAGTAACCGGTGCAGGAGCGCTGCGTCTCCTGGGAGATTACATCATTGTATCCGTTGCGGCCACCCACGTAGGTCTCTATGATGTAGTTCTGCGAACAGTTGTAGGGTACGCCATAATCGGCTCCGTTGTAGAGAATGTCAATATAGAAACGGGCATCGCGGTTTGCATAGGGGTTGCCGCCCTTCTCCTCGCTGTAACCCAGGGCGGCAGCCTCGGGAGTAACCGTAACGTTGAGGTGGGTGGCGTCGTTGTAGGTGACGGGCATAGCGCCGTTGGTCATCTCAAAGCAGTCAACCAGCTCCTGTGTGGGTGATTCGCCGCAGTTCCATACGTGGTTGATGGAGGCGTAGGGATAGGAACCGACATCCACGCAGTTGGTATTGTTGATATGGCTGTTGTCGGCCCAGGAACGCCAGATGATTTCGGGAATCTCATCGGTGAAGTTGCTCACGAACAGCTTTTTGTAGTCGCTCATCGGCACCAGGTCATACTCGCTCATATTCAGCACATCCTGAGCCGCATCGGCTGCCTTCTGCCATTTCGCGCGATCCCTTTCGGGATTGTTGAGCAGACTGGCGTTGAACATATACACGCGGGCGCGGATGGCTTTTGCCACACCGTTGCTTACGCGACGCGCCTCGTTTGCGCTCTGGCGGTTGGGAAGAATGCCTGATTGGACAACATCCATAAGTTCTGTAGAAATCTTGTCAGCAATCCAGTCGAATGTGGGACGGGAAAGGCTTGACCAGTCTTTGAAAGAGGCGTCAAATGGCTCTTCTATCCAAGGCATCGGGCCGTAGAATTCGAGCAGCCACATATAGTACCAGCAGCGCAGCACCCTGGCTTCTGCAACCCAGGTTTCTATCTCCTGCTGGGTAAGGACTGTGGATTGAGGCAGGTATTTTATGGCATTGTTTGCCAGACGGATTCCGCGCCAGAAATCGGGCCAGAGCTGCTCTGCGGGAGAGTTCCAGTCCCAGGATATCACTGGATTCGACAGCGACAGGGTGCCGTTGTGCCAGTCATAGGCGTCGTAGTTGGCAGCCCAGAAGGCATTGTCGGTAAGGCAGTCAAACGGGTTCATCACAAACGATATCTGGTCTCTGGCAGTATAGATTTCGCCATAGGCTGCATCTATCAAACCTTTGCTTCTGTCACGGTTGCTGAGCACCTTGTCAAGTGTGATTTGTCCGTCGGGGGTCTTTTCAAGAATCTTGTTGCATCCGCAAAGGGAAATAATCGCTACAAGAATTATATATACAGTCTTTTTCATAGCACTTTCTTATTTAGAAGGAGACATTGAGACCGATGTTGTAGGTCGAGAATACCGGATAGAGCAACTCGTTGTTCTGCTCGGGATCCTGGTATTTGGCCGGATAATTGTCGAATGTCAGCAGGTTGAGACCGTTGACATAGAAGCGAATCTGCTCTGCGCGGATGCTTCTGGCCCAGCGCTGAGGCAGGCTGTAGCCGAGCTCCACATTCTTCAGGCGGAGATAATCACCGTTGACGAGCCAGAAGTCAGAAAGAATCTTGCTGGCGTTGCTGCCGGGCTCCAGGCGGGGATAGGTAATGGGCAGTCCGGCATCCAGACGATCCTGACTCCAGGCCTCTTTGTGCCACTGGTTGAAGTTGTAGGTCTCCCATATGCGCTGGCCGGAGAAATAGTAACTACGACCCGCTACGCCCTGCCACATCATACTGAAGTCAAAGCCCTTGTACTGGACGCTGAGGCCAAAGCCAAAGTTCCATTCGGGCACCTCGGGATTGCCAATGGGCACCATATCCCTCTCGTCCACATAACCGTCGCCGGTCTTGTCCACATACTTGAGGTCGCCGGGCTTGGGGGCGGCGCCGGTTCCAGTCTGGTCGTACCAGTCTATGATCTCCTGCTCGCTGTTGAAGAATCCGGCAGTTTCATAACCAAAGTTCTGCCCCATACGGAAGCCCGTGCTGCGCAGGCGCACCGCATAGTCTTCGGGCAGAAGAACCTCGCTCAGATAGAGCACCTTGTTGCGGTTGAACGCCACATTGGCCCTTGCGTCCAGCCTGAAGTCCCTTGTGAAGACTTTGGAATAGCTCAGGCTTGTCTCGAAACCCTTGTTCTCGATTTGACCGGCATTAACCTTGGGCAGGATACCCGATACACTTACACCTCCGGTACCGAAGACACCCGTGGGCACGAGGCCGGTAGCGGGAATCAGAATGTTGTTGCGCCTCTCGTAGAACACATCGGCCTCGAGCCTCAAGTCGTGCCAGAGACCCAGTTCCAGACCGAGGTTGTATTTGGAAGCCTTCTCCCAGGTCAGCTCCATATTACCAATCTGGGACTCGTAGCTGCCGCTCCAGAGAGTCAGGAAAGCGAAACGGGAACCGTTCATATTGTCGTTACCGACCTGTCCGTAGGATGCGCGGATTTTACCGAAGGTTATCACATCCTGCTGCCTCATCCACGGCTCTTCAGAGAATATCCAGCCCAGCGAAAGCGAAGGGAAGAAGCCCATTTTCTTGCCGGGGGCGAACTGCTCGGAACCGTTGTAACCAAAGTTCAATTCTGCCAGATACCGGTTCATATATGCATATGTCGCACGGCCCACAAAGCCGATGTAATTATACGGCAGCTGAATGTTGATGACCCTGCGATAGCGGTTGAACAGGAACATTCCGGTGATGTCGTGCAGACCGAACGACTTAACATAGTTGAGGGATGCATCCACGTTGAACAGGTTGTTGAAACTCTGATACTGGGCATCGCTCAACGGGCTGTTGCTCATAGTGCCGGTTTTGTCGTATCTCACGCCGTCAGGCGAGTCGGGGTCGGCAACTGCCTCATATAGCTGGAAGGTACGCTGGCGCACCTGCTGGTTGCTGGAGAACGCGTCGTATGAAAGGACGAGTTTTGCAAACAGTCCGGGGGTGATGAAGTCCAGCTGCTGTTCCAGACCCAGGGTGGCTGTCACCTGGTTTGTCTGGGTGTTGCGGAAACCGGAGCGGTTCAGCATACCGTAAGGCACGTTGTTTATGTTACCGCCCTTAAGGGAAGAGGTCAGGACCTCTCCGTCGGGAGTCACATCGTTGAAATAGTTGTTCGGCGTGGTGACCAACGAACTTATTACTATGGAATAACCGTTCACGTCGCTCAGGTATGCACCGTTGTTGGGAACCACCACGGGGTCGTTCTTTGTCTGCATATAGCCGCTGATGTTGAGAAACATCCTGAGGCTGGAGGTAACGTCAATGTCAAAGTTGGAACGGAAATTCACGCGGTCGGCCTTGGAGGTCGGGTCGTAGTCATACTCTGCAAACGGCTCTGTGCGGAAGATACCTCTCTGATGCAGATAGCCCACCGTGGTGAAATAGCGCATTCGTTCCGTACCGCCGCTGATGTTCACGTTGACCCTTTGCATAGGGCTGTTGGGCTGGATGAACTCTTTCACGAAATTACGTGTAGGATAGAGGGCCTGGAAGTCTCCTGTGCGGTAGTGCTCCAATGCCACATCGTCATAGATTGCGGGACGGCCGTTCTGGAATTCAACCTGGTTGCGCAGCAACGCATAGTCATATGCCGATACCATATCGGGCATACGGGTAGGATTCTGGAACGACTGCTCCATTGTGACATCAATCACCGGCGCACCCGATTTACCACGGCGGGTAGTGACCAGGATGACACCGTTGGCACCGCGCACACCATAAACGGCTGTCGCTGAAGCATCCTTGAGCACGGTGATGGTCTCAACTTCGCGGGGGTCCAGCGCCGTGAAGTCACGCTCCACGCCGTCCACCAGAATCAGAGGAGACTGACCGTTGACCGTGGAGGCGCCGCGTATATAGAAGTTCATCTGCTCACCGCCCGGCACACCGGAACGCTGGAGTACCGTTAGGCCCGGCAGACGGCCTGCCAGGGCGATACCCAGGTTGGAGGCGGGGGTTTGCTTAAGACCTGTAGCGGGAATGCTGGATACGGCTGCCACAACGCTCTCCTTGCGCTGCTGACCGTAGGCGACAACCACAGTCTCTTCCAGCTGAGAGGCCTCTTCTACCATCGTGGCATTGATAACAGAACGGCCAGCAACCGGGATATCCTGGGTCTGATAGCCCATACAGGTAAAAATGAGGGTCGATTGCCCGGACGGCACATTAATGGAATAATGGCCCGAGGCATCGGCTGTCACACCTTGCGTGGTGCCCTGGATCTGGACAACCACGCCGGGAACAGGTTCTCCCTGAGGATCGCTGATGACACCACTTACCGTGAGGCCGCGATCCTGCGCGGCGGCGAGGCCGAATGCCATCGTCACCATCAGCAGAAAACATGCTAATTTGGCTTTCATAGGTGGATATTTTGGTTAGTTATTCATTATGTACATATAACTCAGGCGGCCCATAGGCATGGCGCTGCCCGATGTGTAGGTGTTCATTATGTCGGAGGGATTCTCCACACCCATAGCAACCTTGAAATAGAATTTCTTTTCGCTGCCAAGGCCCACGGCACTGCGTGGCACAGACAGTTGTATCACGTCTTTACTGCGGATTATCCGCGCCTGGGCCACATCGGTAGCGGTGTAGTCCTTACCGGAGAATTTTTGCACAGAGGCTTTCTCGCCGTTGATGTCGCGCCCTACAACATACTCGTAGCTCTCCCACAACTTGGTAGCCACCTCTCCGGTGCCGATATAGATATTCAGCCAATTGTCCTTCATAGAAGGTTTGGAGAAATCCCCTTTGCCCTTGATGTAGAAATAGAGGTTATCGGCATCGTGAGCCACGCGAACCTCCATCAGCTTGTCAGTGGGCGCAGGCTGTGCGTAGTGCACTTTCTGGGAATTGCCGTAACAATTGCGTGCAACGAAGGCGGCGTCGGTGTTGGTCATCACATAGGAGATGTCATTCCAAGCCGACACATCACCCGTTATGTCAATTGTGTGCTCTGTCTGAGCTGGGCGAAGTCCCTCCTGAGATCCCTTGTAACGGCGGATATTGCGAATCAACTGCAGATAGAAGGCATCCTGGTAGCCGCCCTTCATAGGCTCTATGTCGCGGGAATACTCCTTGCTGGCGGCGTCGCAGAGCATATACTCGCCGTCATACAGCTGCTTGTAGGCGATCCATTCGTTCCAGCCGCCCACCGAAACCATAGGCGGATCGGCCCTGATGGCCTCGTCCCACTCGGCCTGGAAGAAGGTGCCCTTGTCGACATCCTCTGAGATATTCTGCCTGAGGGACGGGCTCCAGCCGCGGCCCCAGTTGGTCCAGTTCTCGCGGGTCAGCGAAAACGACATCGGCACCATCGGGTGGCTGGCCACCGTCACGTTCATCATCTTCGATTCGGTGTGATATGGCTGAGGGAACGTCCACTCTATCCAGGTGAAACCGTTGGGATAAGTGGGATCGAACGGCCAGTTGGGCTTGAAGAAGTGGAAGAAGTCCAGAATCTCTGCGCCAAGTTCGCCCGGATCATATCCGGTGTCGCCGCGCGACGAAGCCTCCTGCTTGTCATCATTTGCGTCGGTGTAGGCAATGATCAGAGGCTTGCCCTCGTAATAATACCAGGAATCAGGATAGCGGCCCGGCTTGTAGATCAGATTGTAGAGACCACGCACCGTCTGGAACGAACGGGAGTGAGTATAGCTCACCATTTTGGGAGGATTCCAACCCTCTTTCTGCATCTCCGTTATCACCTTGGCCACCTGCAGGACAACATCGTCGTAGATGACGGCGTTGGTGTGGTCAAAGAAGATGAAATCGACGCCGGCCATAGTTATCATCTGCATCTGTTTGCGCAGCACCCATTCGTCAATGGAGTTGTAATAGCCCCACAGCGGTTCGCCCCACCAGTGGGCCTGCCCGTTGGGGCTAATGACATCGTCGTAGCGGTGGAACAGGATGTTGAGGCCGTCTTCCATCTGAAGAATCTTAGTGGCATCATACACGCCGGTTGCGTAGGGCTGGCCTATCCACGGCCAAAAGAACATGCCAACCTGCCGGTCCTCACGGAATCCGCCGATGCGGTCGAATGCCCGGCCAAAATGGTCAACGCCCACAATGTCGCCGACCATCGCTGCCGTGACGGTCGGGGCCTTGTCAGGTATGTCCGGCTTTTCGGGCGTGTCCGGCTTTTCGGGGGGATCCGGTATGATGTAAGAAGGAGTGTGTTCACACGAACAAGCAGAAGTGGCCATCATCAGGCTAATGATGTAAATAATAATCCTTTTCATCTTTACAACTTGCTTTTAATTTCATAATGACCTCCGTCCAGCGTGAATGTTGCAAATCCACCCTCCTGGACGGCCCTGAGACGTTTGCCGTCGACGGTGACGCCGGCTGCGTTTGCTGCCGGAACGCTAATGACGGCTTTTGTGTTGATCGGGATATCCACCACCCAGGAGAAGTTGCGGCCCGACCGCTTCCAGGCGCTGCGGACTGTGCCTTTGACTGTTTCCAAAGAGCCTTCGGCCCATGCCAGTCCGGTGGGAGGATATGGCTTCAGACTGAATACTTCAAATCCCGGATGCTCCGCCTGCGGCTCGATGCCGAGTAGGTAGCGGTAAAACCAGGCATCAACAGATGCCATCATCGGATGGTTATGGGAGTTCATTGCGTCGCCGGTAAGATATTCCCATCGCTCCCATACGGTGGTTGCACCCTTGCTGAGCATAAATCCCCAGCTGGGATAAGTGGTCTGGGTCACGATTTTCCAGGCATCGTCCACATAACCATATGCAGTCAGCACATCCAGCACATATTTGGTACAGAGGTTGCCGGTGGTCAGATGGTGGCCTTTGTCCCGAACATCGGCCACAAGATTCGCCACGGCCCTCTCAGCCTGTTCTTCATCGGGAATCCCAAGATAAAGGGCAAAGGCGTTGCAGGCCTGATTATTGGCGGCATATCCGCCAACATCTTCACGCCAGTATGCTCTATTGAAAGCCTCTCGCGTCTCTGAGGCGAAATTCTTGTACTGTTCGGCCAGTTCGGGCATATTCTGTATTGCGGCCATCTGGCTGATGAGTTTCTCGCAGAGGAAGAGATAGCCGGTGGACATCAGCAGGCCGGGAGTATCGCGGGAAACACCGCTGCCGTTGGGATCCATAAGATAGTCCCGCGGCGGGCACCAGTCACCATAATAACTGTATTGCACAATTCCGTCCTTGGTGCGGCTTCGCAAATAATCGGTCCATTTGCGCATCCCCTCAAAATTGTCAGAAATAGCATGCAGGTTGCCGTAGAATTGATATGCGTGGAACGGCATCAGCAGATAGGAGGCGCTCACCGGGTCCGCCGGGCGCATTCCAAAGCGGAACGGCGCCACGCAGGTAATGGTCCCCTCTTCGTCCTGGGTATCGGTGATATCCTGGGCAAACTTAGGGAAGAAGCGCGCCATGTCAAAGTTGTAGGCCGCAATCTCGTGGCTCACGGTGAGGTCGTTGAGCCAGCCCATGCGCTCGTCACGCTGCGGACAGTCGGTAGGTACGCTATGCAGATTGGAGGACTCCGTGTTTAAAACCATCCTGTGTATGTCGTTGACCAGAGGGTCTGCACATTCAAACCGACCGATGGTGCGCACGCCAGTGCGGACAACTTTCACTGTGAAATCTTCAGCAGACGGTTTATAACCGAGGCCCTCAACCTGAAAATAGCGGAAGCCGTGATATGTGAATGCCGGCTCCCAACACTCCACTCCGCCGCCGCGGCAGATGTAATTGTCGTTGGCTTTTGCATTTCTAAGGTTATCCTGATTCACGCTGCCGTCCTCTCGGAGCGTTTCGGCAAAAAAGAGCCTCACGATGTCGCCCTCCTTGCCGCGGACCTTGATGGCCACCCAACCCGCCAGGTTGCGGCCAGCGTCAAATGTGTAAACGCCGGGGTGCGGCTCAGCCACGAATGTCGGCTTGATTTCCTCCACTATCTTTATGGGCTCTACCCTAGCTGCGCACAACTTTCCCGTAGGATCGTCGGTGTTGTGCGCCCACGCCCACTGCTTGTCCATAAGACCGGTCGGTGTTCCGGGTGCCCAAAGATAATCCTTATCCTCGCGAGCATCGTAGTTCTCGCCGTCAAAGATGGAGGTATATGTGGTGGGCCCGGTTGTCACATGGCGGAAACTATCGGTGTTCATTATATAATAAGTACCGTCAGTATAAACCACCTCCAGCTGGGCACGCAGGCGGGGAGAGCCCATCCAGCCCGGAGCGACCGGTATCACGATGGTATTAGCCCCTTCGTGGAACAGCGCACCTACGTCGTATGTCTCATAGTAAACCCTCTTAGTATAGGTGCTCTGCGCGGGGGTCAACACGTGGTCACCAACCTTTTTGTGGTTGATATAGACCTCAAAGTTGCCGATTCCGGCGGCATATAGGCGCGAATAGGCGATTTGCTTGGACGAATCGGGCCAAAAGTTGGCTTTGAAATAGAGCACCCGGCCCGGCATGCCGGGGACATAACCTATCCAGCCACCCTTCCAGTCGCTCTGGTTCAGCAAACCCATTTCCCAGAAAGCGGGTTGGGACCACTCGGACGGCTTTCCATCCTGCTGCCAAACCATCACTTTCCAGTAATAGCGGGCACGGGAAATCAACTTGATATGCTCTGTACTGATACAGGTCGATTTGGAGGATTCCACTTTGCCGCTGTCCCAGATATCGCCATGGTCTTCGGCCAGAATGGCTTCGGAGCTTGCGACAAGTATCCTGTATGCGGTCTGCATCGCCCCCTTGGAGTCACTGACCAGCTTCCAGCTGAGCTGCGGTGCATAGTCAATGCCTATCGGGTTGACTTGGTATTCTGCCTGCATGCCTTCTACAGTAACTGCAGGGGCCTCTTTCTTTGCATTGATTGTTACAAACGCAGGCAACAACAAGAGTATTATTAACCAGAAGCGCTTCATTTCTTCATTATTTTTAAAAACTGATATAAAGTTACCCAAACATGCAAGCACTGCGGTTGTAAATTCTGTCAGTTTTTTTGTCTTTTCTGTTAAATTTTTGACCACTTGTAATTTCTGACTTCCGTGCTGGTGAAATTTGTTAACTTTACCATTGATGAGACTTCTTCGCAAATATCTGCTCCTGCTTTTTGCCTGCACCTTCTGCCTGACGGCCGGAGCGCAGGCCGGACAGGATACCAGAGCGGCCAACAATCTCTCGCACCTGGGCGTCCGCGCCTTTGCACAGGATTCCCTTGGCAATATGTGGATTGCCACCCTGGCGGGACTGAACCGCTACAATGGCTATGAATTCGAGCACTTTGTACATATTCCCGGCGACGAGCACACCATCCGCAACGATTTTGTCTTTTCTCTTCTTGTCGATGGCGATCAGATTTGGATCGGCACCGCCTACGGCGTGGACAGCTACAATGTCCGCAGCGGGCAGATAACGCGTGTGCCGGGGGCACAGACTCCGGCCTATCAACTCTATAAAGACCGCGCCGGGCACCTCCGCGTGGGTTCGGTGTGGGGACTGGGCACACTGGATGCCGCTCAGGACTCCATAATCTACAGAACCGACTTCGGGGCGGTTAATCAGGTTTGGGAAGATTCCTACAACAGGCTCTGGCTAGGCACGGACAGCGGACTTGTGAGAGAAGAAGATGCAAAGCTATATGCCCTGCCCGGCAACCGGAAAGTCAGGTGCTGTTATACAGACTCGCAGGACCAATGGTGGCTTGGGACGGATTCCGGCATCGTGCTGTTTGACCCGATAACCTGCACCTGCCGACAGCCGGACGGCCCAGTTTCTGCCGAAGCCGCCCTGCAGAGTGACCAGATCAATTTCATATGCGAAGTTGCTCCGATGCAGCTGCTGATAGGCACCGCCTGGGATGGCGTCTGGTTCTATGACATCGTTTCTCAGTCGCTGAGTCACAATCAGCCGTCCAAGTACAACCCCACGCCATCTGCAGAACTACATTGCTGCTATTTGGATCGTCAGGGTAATGCCTGGATCGGCACCTACGACAAAGGTTTTATCGTGGCCGGCAAGCAGTCAGACCTGTTCAACGAAGACAAGACGCTGAGCAAGCCCTTGGAGAACAAATTCGTCACCCGCGTGGTAGAAGACGACTTGGGAAATCTCTGGATAGCGACCCGATACGACGGCCTCTATCGTTATTCGCCCTCCGGAAGGTTCGAAAAGATAGACATCTCTGCCGTGCAACCACCCGGCGGAGATTATCTAGAGGGAGTTTTTGTGGACGGACACAACCGACTATGGCTGTTTTTTGAAGGCCGGTTGAGTCTTGCCCGCGCCATCGGCACCAAGGCACTGAAAATTGCCACCTTCCAACTAGACCACGTTCGCTGCATAAAAGAAGATTCTTCCGGTACAATCTGGATTGGATCTTGGAACGGTATGTATCACTACGGCGATGATACCCTGCAGCCCTCCAAGGTAGAAAACAATATTGTAATCAATATTTCTGAAATCCTACCGCTCAAAGACGGCCGAATTCTATTCTCCTCCTACGCTTGGGACGTCTTCTATCTGAAAGATGGTGAGCTGTATCAGACCGAGATTCCCGAAGAAGGGCGCGATATGATCCACAACGTCATAACTATGGCGCAGGATGGACACGGAAGGATATGGCTAGGCAGCTACGGCTACGGCCTGCTCTGTTGGGACGGTGATAAAATTTTACGCCTGACATCCTCCGACGGTCTGCCAGACAACAACATCCTATCCTTCCAAGAAGATTTCAGCGGCAGTATGTGGGTGAGCACCTTCCACGGTATTGCCCGCATAACCCTTAAGGATGGACTTACGAGGGCCGAGGTACAGGCCTTCCCTGGACTTCAGTATCACGAAAAGTCTGGATGTCGCACATCTGACGGGCTCATTATTTTTGGCGGTAACCACGGGTTAACCTTTTTTGATCCCAAGTCGTTTTCATCAACACGACAGGGTCCTGCCATCCATCTGGAAGACCTCAAAATCTGGGGTCTGAGCGTCCTTCCAGCCGAAAAGGGGTCCGTTCTTAAACAGACCCTCGCCTACACCGATCGAATAACACTGGACCATCGCCAGCGCAGCTTCTCGATAGATTTTGCCGGCAATGACTTTTTCACGTCCAACAACTTAACATACAAATACCGGCTAAAGGGATTCGACAAAGACTGGGTGGATGCTGGAACCTACCGCCGCGCAAGCTATTCCAACTTACATCCAGGAGACTACACTTTTGAGGCTGTAGCAATAGGAAAAGACGGAACCGTGAGCCCCACTCCTGCCAAGCTTCAGATACAGGTAAAACAAGTGCCTTGGCTCTCATGGTGGGCTATTCTGCTTTATGCTCTGTTGTTTTCTTTCCTGACCTGGCTCCTGCTCCGCTCCGCCATGAACGCTCGCCTCGCAAGGGAAAGGGCCGAACTGGAACGCAGTGAAAAGGAACGCGAACGGGAGATGTCCAATATGAAGACGGTGTTCTTCACCAACATATCCCACGAACTGCGCACCCCGCTTACCTTGATTACAGCTCCGCTGGAGAAACTGCTGGCCAAGCCGGGGCAGGACGAGAACACCACCAGCCTGCTGGAGGGCATCCACCGCAACTCCTCCAGGATGATGATGCTCATCAATCAGCTGATGGACTTTTCAAAGATCGAAAACGGTGTCTATTCGCTGGGGGTCAAGTACGCCGACATCATCCCAATCCTGCACGACACCGTCTCTTCCTTCTCTTTCCTTGCGGAAAAACAGGGCATCAGCCTTTCATTTGCCCCGCACCGCCCCTCTGAATATATGTGGGTGGACGAGGACAAGCTTGTCAAGATTATGGACAATCTGCTCTCCAACGCCCTGAAATACACCCCCTCCGGCGGCATCGTGGAGGTTCGGACCGCCCTGATGGACGACCCGGGGGCTTATGGCGTGGATGCAGGAGACTATCTGGAAATCTCCGTGCTGGACACCGGCCGCGGCGTTCCGGAAGACAAGCTGGACGAACTGTTTGTCCGCTACCGCAAGGTCGGCGGGCGCGACGGCCGCAAGCCCGACTACAGCGGCAACGGCATCGGCCTGCACTACACCAGGAATATGGTAGAGAAGCACCACGGCAAAATCACTGCCCGGATCCGGCCCGCCGGGGGCATGAATTTCTCTTTTGTACTGCCATTGGAAGATGTCTATCTGGATACGGAGAAGGTGCTGGGCGAATCGGCTCCGCGGGAAACCAGTTATATCAGGCATGTGCGTCCGCTTCCCGAAACAAACGTCCGCCACAGCGTCATGGTGGTAGAAGATAATGCCGAACTCCGCGATTTCCTGGTCAGCCTACTTGGGGAGCAGTATACCGTTATGGAGGCTGCCGATGGCGCACAGGCCTGGCAGGCTCTGCAGCAGGATCAGCCCGAGCTGGTGGTTAGCGACGTAATTATGCCCGGCCTTTCTGGCTACGAACTGTGCTCTAAGATTAAGGAGAGCCAGCGCATGTGCCACATTATGGTGGTTCTCCTCACCGCAAAAACATCCTACGAAGAGCAGATAGAGGGACTTGAAAGCGGCGCCGATGCCTATATCTGCAAGCCCTTCCACGCCGATTATCTCTCCAAGACCGTACAGAACCTGCTGCACACGAAAGAGATTCTCAAGCAGTACTTCACCCTCCCTGCCAACGATGTCTCCAGCGTGGCTAAGATGGATCTACCCGTTTCAGACAAGTCGTTCCTTGAAAAACTCACTTCGCTGATGCAGGATAATCTGGCCAATCCCGACCTCAACGTGGATACGCTTGCGCGCCAGATGGGTTACAGCCGTACCGCCTTCTATCTCAAGATCAAGCGGCTCACCAGTTCTTCGCCCAACGACCTTATTATCAACTACCGGTTCAAGGCGGCGGCAGAGGCCATCAGAAACACAGAAGCCAGCCTCTCCGACATTGCAGAAAAGACCGGCTTCGGCTCTTATTCCTATTTTTCAAAGGCCTTCAAGAAACACTTCGGAATCTCGCCAAAAGAGTACCGCCAGAGATAGCGCTCAGAAGACAACCTCATCGGCCATGGAAGTGCCGGTTATCGGCCTTGGTCAAACTACGGACAGGTTACTTGGTTTGCCACTTGATGGCCAGTATCGTAAGGTCGTCGCTCTGCTCGGCGCCGGCAACAAAGGCGTGGACAGAGTTGATGACTTCATTTACCAGCTCTTCGGCCCCTTTGGAGCACAGCGGGGTGACGGTTTCGGCCAGTCGCTGGTCGCCGTATAGTTCGTGGGCACAGTTCTCGGCCTCGGTGAGGCCGTCGGTAAACAGCAAGATTGTGGTTCCGGGGGTGAGGGTGACACTCTGTACCCCGAATTTATAAGTGGGATCGATGCCGATGGGCAGGTTGGGCTGGGCGTCGAGTTCCCTGACACCGTCGCCCAGAAGCAGCGGCAGGTTGTGGCCCGCGTTGCAATAGACCAGCCGGCCCGTCTTGAGGTTCAGGGCCCCCGCGAACAGGGTGCTGAACATCATGGACTCGTTGCGGATGGAAAGGGACGAATTAAGCGTCGTGACAATGATGTCGGGCTCTTGATGGTGGTTTGCGATAGAGCGGAACTGGGTGCTTACGCTCGCCATCACCAGCGATGCCGGGACCCCTTTGCCGGAGACGTCGCCAATGCAGAACATCAGGTTGTCGTCCAGGATAAAGAAGTCGTAGAGGTCGCCGCCGATAGCCCTGGCGGGAGTCAGGCTCGCATAGATATCCAGGTCGTTACGCTCGGGGAAAGGAGGGAAAGTCTTGGGAACCAGCGACATCTGTATGTTGCGGGCGACTCCCAGCTCACTCTCTATGGCTGCGCGCTGGGCCGAGGCGGTCGTAACCTGATCTACATAAGTGGCCAGCGAATGCTGCATGTCCTCAAAAGAATCCCGCAGGTTGCGTATCTCGTCGTGATGGTGTATCTCCGGCAAGCGTGCATCAAAGTTTCCCTTGGCCACCTCTCCCGCAGATTCGGCCAGCCGCACCAGCGGATTGGTGGCGCTGCGCACGTTCATGCGGCAGACGGCGGCAATGATAACGACTCCAAGGCCTATTAGCAACAGTATCAGCAGCCCCATGGTGAGGCCGGGAAGGAATACCATGGCCGCCGGCACTACGATGCCCATGGACCACCCAGTACTCTTCAGGGGACCATAGAACACAAACGACGGCTGGTTATTGATGGTCAGTTTGGTGACTCCGGTGTTACCGGCCAGCATGTCCCGGCCCGCCTCGACATAATCCCCGTCGTCGTTTTTAGGGGCAAAGTCAAAATAGGTCTTGGTCAGTATCCTGGACTGGTCCGGATGGACGATATACTCTCCGTTGTGGCCCAGGATAAAGCTGAAGATGGCATACTTGGGGTTGCCGGAATTAAAGCGGGAGATGCCGCGGCTGTTCTCGATCTTGTCGTTTTCCTGCAGTTTATTCTGGAGCCAGACCAGTTCGAGGTCAAGTCCCAGTACGCCCACGGTGTTGTTGTCAAGGTCTATGAGCGGCACGGCGTAGGAGCAAAGCATGGCACCGGCACCCTCCTCGTCAAAGTAAGGGTTGGTCCAGTAACCGGCATTCCTCTCCAGGGTCACGGTGTACCACTCCGCGTTGAAATAGTCGTGGTGCGCACTGCCTATCTGCTTGGTCGTGATCTCGCCATCGCTGCCCCGCAGCGCATACGGCTCGAACCAGCGTCCCTGCTCGGGAAAATAATCGGGTTTGAAACCCACGGCCGCCCCCTTGATATAGGGACTCAGCCGCATCTCGTCGGCCAGCGCCATAAACACCATGTCGGGGCTCTGGAGATTGTATTTTATCTCGTCCTCGATGTTCATGGCCGACACCGCCACCATCGACAGCCAGATATCCATCTCCTCGTTAGTCATCTCCATGACGCTCTGGTAATGCAAGCTGCCCTGGTCGCTTATCTGTTTGACCAGGATGTGAGTGATTATCCCCGCGATGACAGTCATCGTGAAGAACACCGTGAGTATGACGCGTCTGGTGATACGGCGGGAAAAAGAGCCGGAATAATTCTTCATAACTTACAAATATATAAAGAATTCCCTAAAGAGTGCACGGAGGCTGAAAATTGATGTCCCGACTCCGCTCGACATGACAAATTGGAGAGAGCAGCCTACCAGCCAAGCACCGCTTCGCGACTCATATACGGGGTGGCTTCGGAGGCGGTGAGGACGCGGCCATAGGCGTTGTGGCCGGTAACAGGCGTTCCGGTGGGGCTTTCGCTGCCATATTCGCGCCAGCCGGCGGTGGCGGTAGGCGCTGCGGGGTTGGGTGCGGGATTGGAATACCAGCCGGCGGAGGCGGTCTTGGACGAGAGATTGCAGCCTACGAACACCACATTGTCGTAGTAGTCGGCATATCCGCCGCTGCGGGCCAGATATACGCTGCCATCGGAGACTCCGCTCTCCGCGGTAAGGTTGCAATTCAGGAACACGAACCCCTTGTCGGAAGCCTTGGGGACGCGGGCCTGCACTATGTAGCCGGCCGCGCGGGAACGGATTTCGCAATCTTCGAACAGACACACTTCGGGATAGCCCCAGATATAGTCCACGTGCCCGGCGATGAGGCTGTTGTGGACCCACACGCGCCCCTTGGTCAGGAATGTGTCCTGCCAGGAGATCAGTTCGCAATTCTCGACGGTGAGGCGATGGGTGTTGTTGCCCGAATTGAAATAGATGGTCTCAGCCTGCCCCTTCTGCTCGCCGAAAGAATTCTCGATGGTGAGATCCTGCAGCACCAGGTTGTCGCAGTTCTCCACGAGGAATAGCCCGCGGCCGCCGGAAGCACCTGTAGGGGATCCGAGGGCGGGTTTGGAGGAGGAGGCTGCGCCGGAGCCGTTTTCGTAGCTCTCGTTGTTGGGATAGACTATCCTTGTGGCATCGCGGCCGGAGCCTTTGAGGGTGATATCCTTCTTGTCGCGCAGATAGAGCATTTCGCGGTAGATGCCGGGGGCTATGGAGATTGTGGCGCCGTCGGCCGCGTAGCTTAGGGCGCGCTGTATGGTGCAGAAGTCGCCCTTCCCGTCGGCCGACACGCTGATGTCAGATTTGGATGGCGCGGCCGCGGTGGTGAAGCCGTATTCGCCCTGAGCGATGCCGCCGTGGCCCTGGACAACGCCCGCGTCCACCGTGAGGCTGTAGCTCTTGCCGAAATCCAGCGCCTCGCAATGGAGGGTGATGATAAGTTTGTTGCCCTCGATGCGCAGCGGAGTGTAATGGACCGTGCGGTAGCGGCCCGAGTGGAGCGCGTCCATAAAGGTGTTGAAGGGGGTTTCGGCGGTGATCTGCGCCTTGGGAATCATCGCCCCGTCGCTCTCGCGGACGGCGACCGACGCCATATCGGCCAGGTCGATGCGGTCCGCCTCCTTGCCCGAGGCGTCCAGGATCCGGATAAGGCCCGAAGTGCCCAGCGCAGGAGTTTGGTCGAATTGCAGCACTATCGGGGCATCTACGCACACCGTTTCGGCGCCGGGTGCGGGCGGGGTATCGGGTTCGCCGGAGGTTGTGGCCTCAACTTCGGCGCTGTAGGCAGAGGCCATTTCGCCCGCGGTGGCACATACCGAGAACTTATACTCGGTCGCCTTATCCAAACCGGAAATGGTGACATTGCGCTTGGCGACAGTGCCCTCTTGGTGCAGCACGCCGCCCTTGGTAAGGCGCCAGGCATAGCCGGTCGCCCCCTCGACAGGGTCCCATTGGAACGTGAGGGAGGTTTCGTCAGCAGCATGCAAGCGCACGTTCTGCGGCACGCCGGGGGTCGCGGGCTGGGGATCGGGCTCCTTGCCGCAGGCTATGGCGACAAGCGCCACCAGTATCATTATTTGTAATTTGCGCATAGTTCTGTGTTTGCTGTCCCGACACGCCCGGCACGACACGGCGGGGGCTGCGGGTGCTATTTCTTGAACCAGGCGAGGCTCTGGGAGCAAAGGTCGCTGATGGCGGCCCAGTTGCCCGAAGCTATCATCTCCTTGGGGAAGAGCTTGGAGCCCATGCCGACGGCCGTGACGCCGCTGGCAGCCCAGGCGCGCAGGTTGTCCTCCTTGGGCTCTACGGCGCCGGTGGCCATGATCATAGCCCACGGCAGGGGTGCCAGCACATTCTTGACGAATGCGGGGCCGCCCACGGTGCCGGCGGGGAATATCTTCACCAGGTCACAACCTATCTCCATGGCGTGCACGATTTCGGTCACGGTGCCGCAGCCGGGGCTGTAGGGGATGCCGCGACGGCCGGCGAGGGCCGCCACATCGGCCGCCATGCAGGGGGACACCAGGAAGTCGGCTCCCATCTGGATGTAGAGCGCCGCGGTGGGGGCGTCGAGTATGGTGCCGGCGCCGAAGGCCATGTCGGGACATTCGCTGCGCACGAAGGCTATCACCTGCTCGAACACCTTATGGGCGCCGTCGCCGCGGTTGGTGAATTCGAAGGCGCGGATGCCGCCGTCGTAGCACGCCTTGACCACGTTTTTGGTGACCTCGACGTCCGCGTTGTAGAATACCGGGACGATGCCGGTGGTGCGAATCTTCTGGATAGTGTCTATCTTGTTGAATTTGGACATATATGCTTACGTTATTTGTTTATTTGTGTTTGGAGATTTCTCGACAAGCCCGAAATGACACAGTGTAATTCAGACCATGCCCGGAGGGCGCGTGGAGGAATCTTAGCGCGATACACGGCCGGAGCCGCCGCCTGCCATCAGCGCCTCGACCTCGGCCACGGTCACGCGGTTGTAGTCGCCGATGATGGTGTGCTTTAGGGCCGACGCCGCTGCGGCAAACTCGATTGCCTGCTGGTCGGTGCCGTATGCGAGCAGTCCGTAGAGAAGGCCACCCATGAAGGAGTCACCGCCCCCCACGCGGTCCACTATGTGGGTGATGTCGTAGCGGCGGCTCTGCCAGAGGGTGGATCCGTCGAAGAGGACGCCGCCCCAGGTGTTGTGGTTGGCGTTGATGGAGCCGCGCAGGGTCACCGCCACTTTCTTGCAGCGGGGGAAGCGCTCCATCAACTGACGGCATACGCTCTCGAAGCGGGTCTGGTCTATCTCGCCGCCGGTCTTCTCGGCGTCGAAGCCTTCGGGCTTGATGCCGAACTCCTTCTCCGCATCTTCCTCGTTGCCGAGTATCAGGTCGCAACCCTCCACTAAGGCGGGCATAACCTCGGATGCAGATTTGCCGTATTTCCAGAGTTTCTTGCGGTAATTGAGGTCGCAGGAGACCTTGACGCCCATCTCGTTGGCCACTTTGATGGCCTCCAGACAAGCGTCTGCCGCACCCTGCGAAAGGGCGGGTGTGATGCCGGTCCAGTGGAACCAGTCGGCCCCTTCGAGCGCCTTGTGCCAGTCCACCATGCCGGGCTGAATCTCCGAAATGGCGCTGTGGGCGCGGTCATAGACCACCTTGCTGCCGCGTGCGACGGCTCCGGTTTCCAGGTAATAGATACCCACGCGATCGCCGCCGTAAACTATCTTGGATGTATCCACCCCGAGTCCGCGCAATTCCGCCACACACATCTCGGCGATGTCGTTCTTGGGCATACGGGTCACGAAGCAGGCTTCCACGCCGTAGTTGGCCAGGGACACCGCCACGTTGGCTTCGCCGCCGCCGAAGGTAGCGTCGAACTGCCGTGCCTGCGAGAAGCGCAGGTAGCCGGGGGTCGAGAGGCGAAGCATCACTTCGCCGAATGTTACTATTCGTGCCATATTATTTCAAATCTTTTGTTTCACACCAGTCCATATCGTTGTAGTCGTCGTTTTCGCCGCACATGCCCCAGATAAAGGTGTAGTTGCGGGTAGCGCAGGCGCTGTGGATGCTCCACTGGGGCGAGATCACCGCCTGCTCGTTGTGCATCCAGATGTGCCTGGTTTCCTGGGGTTCGCCCATAAAGTGGCACACTGCGGCGCCGTCGGGCACCTCGAAGTAGAAATAGACCTCCATGCGACGGTCGTGGGTGTGGGCCGGCATGGTGTTCCAGGTGCTGCCGGGCGCGAGTTCGGTCATTCCCATCTGCAACTGGCAGCAAGGGACTACTTCCTTGACCAGCAGGCGGTTGATGGTGCGCTCGTTGCTCTCTTCGAGGCTGCCGAGGTGCATCACCACCGCGTCTTTCTTGCTGACCTGCTTGACGCCCGTCTCGCGATGGGCGGTGGCGGAGCAGAAATAGAAGTGCGCCGGGTTGGCCTTGTCCACGCTCTTGAAGGTGACGTGACGGTTGCCGCGGCCGATGTAGATGGCCTCCTTGAAGGGGATCCGGTAGGACTCCTCCCCTACCTCGACTATTCCCTCGCCGCCGACGTTGATCACGCCCAGCTCGCGGCGCTGGGTAAAGTAGTCGGCGCGCAAAACCTCGGGTGCGGAGAGCAGCAGCGCCTCTTCCACCGGCACCGCGCCGCCGCAGATTATGCGGTCGAACATCGAATAGACCATGTTGATTTCGTCGGCCACCATCAGGTTCTCCACGAGATATTCGCTGCGCAGCCGCCCGGTATCATAGTGCTTGGCGTCGATATTACTGGACGCCTGTCGTACTGTACAATTAAGTTTCATGTTTATTTCGGTTGTTTGCCAATATAAGCCAGTATTCCGCCATCGACATAGAGGATATGGCCGTTCACGGCGTCGGAGGCGTGCGAAGCGAGGAACACCGCCGGGCCGGCGAGTTCATCGGGGTCGAGCCAGCGCCCTGCCGGGGTCTTGGCGCATATAAAGCTGTCGAACGGGTGGCGGCTGCCGTCGCTCTGGCGTTCGCGCAGCGGGGCGGTCTGGGGCGTGGCTATGTAGCCCGGGCCGAGACCATTGCACTGGATGTTGTATTCGCCGTATTCGGAGCAGATGTTGCGGGTGAGCATCTTGAGGCCGCCCTTGGCAGCGGCGTATGCGCTCACCGTCTCGCGGCCGAGTTCGCTCATCATCGAGCAGATGTTGATGATCTTGCCTTCGCGACGCTCCATCATCTCGGGCACGACTGCCGCGGAGCAGATGTACGGCCCCACCAGATCGACGTCTATCACCTGCTGGAACTCGCTGCGCTTCATCTCGTGCATGGGGATGCGCTTGATGATGCCGGCGTTGTTGACCAGGATGTGGATTGCGCCGACCTCGGCGTGGACCTTCTCCACCAGCGCCGCCACGGAATCCTCGTCGGTGACGTCGCACACGTAGCCATGCACGTTGGTGATGCCCGCCTCGCGGTAGGCCTCCAGCCCCTTGAGCATCGAGGCCTCGTTGCTGGTGTTGAAGATGATGTTGTCTATGCCGGCCTCGACAAACGCCTTTGCTATGGCGAATCCGATGCCGTAGGCGGCGCCCGTTATCCAGGCGTTGCGCCCTTCGAGAGAGAACATGTTTGCCATATTACTGTGCATCTACCAGTTTGAACCATTCGTCGGCGCTCTTGATGTCGCCCTTGCTCCAGCAGGAGCCAATCTTGTAGCGGACCGCGTCGCCGCTGCCGATAGCCGTCAGCAGCAAGGCGTGGGTGCTGTCGGTGGTCATGCAGATCATCTGTGCCTCGGGCATCACCACCGCCACGCCCAGCATTCCGTCTTCGGGCTCGACGCTCTGGTCGGAGGCATGCTCCCATATCGCATAGCGGTCTTCGCGGGCGATGTGGCTCTCCACGGTGCTCTGCGCAGGATGCAGGTTGATGCCCGCCGCCACCTCGATCGCGTCAGCGCCAGAGAAGGTATAGACATCTTCCACATCGCAGAAATAGGAATCGGCCGCCACGGTCACGGTCTTCTCCAGCGCTACCTTTACACCTTCCGAAATCTCCCATTCTGGATAAGAAAGGGTGAAGCACACGGTGTCGGCGCCGTGGTATTCCACGTGGCTGGAGCGGTAGTTGGTAGCGGGATAGCAAAGCTTGCCCTGCACGAACGGAGCCGAAGCGCCGCCGCCCAGCGACACGGAAACCTTATAGCAGTCCTTGCCGCCGTGGTCGTGATGGTAGTAGTCGGGGTCTTCCATCGCCCCCTTGTACCATTCGTCGGCCACCAGCTTGCCGGGCATCTTGACCCAGATGTCCAGGCCGGGCGAGGTGGGATTGCCCTCCAGCGCCTTGCCATAGAAGCGGCCTGCTATTAGGTTGTTCTCGAACACGAAATCGTCGGCGCGCTCGGGCACTTCGCGGGCCATCACCCACACTTGGTACTTCTGACGGCAACCGCCCAGCAGCAGCCCTGCCGCCAGCGCAAACACTATTGCTATGCGTTTCATCGGATATTAAGCTTCTATGGGTTTATACTTGGGAACCAGCGACTTCATCAGTACCCATGCCAGCAGGTAGGCGATGCCGCAGAAGCAGAACACCACGAAATAGCCCGCCGGCTTGCCGGTGAAGCCGAGGAAGCGGAACGCCTCGCCCGCCTGCTCGGCGTGGGTGAAGAGACGTCCTGCGACATACTGAATTATCATCGAGCCGACGCCGCCCGCCATGGCACCGATGCCGGTGATGGTGGCGATGGTGCTCTTGGGGAACATGTCACCTACGGTCGAGAAGAGGTTCGCGCTCCAAGCCTGATGTCCCGCAGCGGCCAGGCCGATGAGTATCGCCGGCCACCAGGGGGAGTTGAAGTGGACGCCCAGGGGCTGTGCGAACAGCGCCGCCAGCGGGAAGAAGGCGAAGATGAGCATCGCCAGCATGCGGCCGGCATACGGGTTCATCCCCTTCTTGTCCACGAATATCTTGGGCAGGTAACCGCCTCCGATGGAGACCACGGTCACTATCAGGTACAGGGTAAAAATGAGCCACTGGCCCAGCGTCGAGGTCGCGGGAGCGTTGAACTGGTTGCTGAAATAGCTCGGCGCCCAGAACAGGAAGAACCACCAGACGCCGTCGGTGAAGAACTTGCCCACGATGAAGCTCCAGGTCTGGCGATATGCAAAGCATTTGATAAAGGGAATGCTCTTCTGCTTGGCAGCCTCGGCGGCTGCGGCAGCCTTTTCGGCAGCTTCCTCTGCATCGTCCTGATGGATATATTCGAGTTCGGCTTCGTTGACCCGCTTGCTCTTCTCGGGCTTCTCATACATGAATGCCCAGAAGAACATCCAGATGAAGCCCAGGCCACCGATTATGATGAAGGCCATCTCCCAGCCGAGTTTCACCGCCAGCGGCGGGATGAGCAGCGGAGCCGCCAGGGCGCCTACCGATGCACCGGCATTGAAGATGGAGGTCGCGAATGCGCGGTCTTTCTTGGGGAAATATTCGGCCGTGACCTTGATGGCGGCGGGGAAGTTGCCCGCCTCACCGAGGGCCAGGATGCCGCGGCAGAGCATGAACAGATATACCGAAGTGGTAGATACGGCCAGCGCGGCCTTGCTGCCGGCTTCGAGGGCCTTCATAGTCTCGACGCTGCCGACACCGGTCATGGCGGCGGTAGCCCAGCCGCACAGGGCGTGCAGGCAGGCGCCGGCACTCCATACGCCGATGGCGATCAGGTAGCCCTTCTTGGTCCCCATCCAGTCCACGAACTTGCCCGCGAACAGGCAGCATATCGCATAGAAGATGGAGAAGAAGCTGGTGATGGCGCCGTAGTTGGCGTCGGTCCAGTGGAACTCCGGCTTGATGAACTCCTCGTAGGTGAGCGAGAGCACCTGACGGTCGAGGTAGTTGACGGTGGTGGCCACGAACAGCAGGCTGCATATCCACCAGCGCCAGTTTGACATTAGTTTTTGGTTTGTAGACATATCTGTTCTGTTTAGATTATGCTTCTAACGGCGGCACGCATCCCTTCGGCCTGGATCAGGGCGAGGTCTGCGGTGAGCGCCCCGGTCAGGCCGGGAATCGCATTGAGGTCTTCGCCCCAGATGAATCCGTCGGCCAGGACGCCCTTGGCAACGGCTGCAACATCACCGGTAGCCCAGAGTCCCTTCAACAAAGATACAATCTTCTCGTCATCGTTGGGCACAATTTCGTCGTCGCCCCTCTTGCCGCCCTTGTAATAGGTGCAGATAGCCGCCAGGCCGAGCACGATGCCCTTGGGCAGGGTGCCCTTGCGCTCCAGATAGGTCTTCAGGCCGGGGAGGTCGCGGGTCTTGAACTTGGGGAACGAATTGAGCATGATGCTGGTCACGAAATGCTTCACGAACGGGTTGCGGAAGCGCTCCATCACTGCATCTGCAAAAGCCACCAGCTCTTCCTTGGGCAGGTTGAGGGTGGGCAGCAGCTCCTCGTACATCACCTTGCGCACGAATGCCCCGATCTCGGGGTCCTCGCAGCACTCCTTCACGGTGTTCAGGCCGCTCAGGTAGCCCACTGGACTCAGCACGGTGTGGGGGCCGTTGAGCAAGGTCACCTTACGCTCGTGGTAGGGAGCCTCGCTGGGGACGAACAGAACGTTAAGTCCGGCCTTGTCGGCGGGGAACTCGGCAGCCACCTCCTTGGGGGCTTCGATTACCCACAGGTGGAAGATTTCGCCCTTGTCCAGCAGTTTGTCTTCGTAGCCGACGCGTTCGCACAGCTGTGCGGCGGTGTCGCGGGGATAGCCGGGCACGATGCGGTCCACGAGGGTCGAATATACTCCGCAGGCGGTCTCGAACCAGTCGCGGAACCCTTCGTCGAGGTTCCACAGGTCGATGTACTTGCGGATGCACTCTTTAAGGTGCTTGCCGTTTTCGAAAATCAGTTCGCAGGGGAACATGATGATGCCCTTGGCCTTGTCGCCCTTGAAGTGCTCCCAGCGATGGTAGAGCAGCTGGGTGAGCTTGCCGGGATAGGAGCTTGCCGGACGGTCAGAGAACTTGCAGGCGGGGTCGAAGGCGATACCCGCCTCGGTGGTATTGGAGATTATGAAGCGGATCTCGGGCTGCTCGGCCAGTTTGAGATACTCGTCGAACTCGCTGTAGGGGTTGAGGCCGCGGGAGATGACGTCGATCAGATCCACGCTGTCCACCGGCTCGCCGTTCTGCAGGCCCTGGAGGTTAAGGTGATAGAGGCCGTCCTGGTTGTTGAGCCACTCCACCATACCTTTCTCGATGGGCTGGACCACCACTACGGAGCCGTTGAAGTCGGTTTTCTGGTTTGTTTTCCATATAATCCACTCGATGAAGGCTCTCAGGAAGTTGCCTTCGCCGAACTGGATCACCTTTTCGGTGTACTTTTTCGCCTGCGGCGCATTGGTACGGTTTAGTTTTTTCATATTCTGTTATAATGTTACTCCTGATTTAAAGATTGCTATCTCGTGGTAGCCGTTTTTCTCGTTGTTAACCTGCCCGCCGCTCGCCACAGAGAGCACGTAGTCGGTAAATCTCGCCGCTACGCTCTCCATGGGCTCGTCCTGCGCCAGGGTGCCGGCGTTGAAATCGATCCATTTTGGCTTGCCTTCTGCAAGCGGAGTGTTGGTGGATATTTTCATGGTCGGGACAAAGCTGCCGAAGGGGGTGCCGCGGCCGGTGGTGAACAGCACTATCTGACAGCCACTGGCAGCCAGGGCAGTGGAGGCCACAAGGTCGTTGCCGGGTGCGCTGAGCAGGTTGAGGCCTTTGGTGGAAATGCGTTCGCCGTAGCGAAGCACGCCGCGCACGATGCTCTTGCCGCACTTCTGGGTGCAGCCGAGCGACTTCTCTTCCAGAGTGGAGATGCCGCCCGCCTTGTTGCCCGGGGAGGGGTTTTCGTAAACCGGCATCCCCTGCTTGATGAAGTATTCCTTGAAATCGTTGATCAGGGAGACGGTCCGCTCGAAGGTGGGCCGGTCCTGGCAGCGGTTCATCAGGATGGTCTCCGCGCCGAACATTTCGGGCACCTCGGTGAGCACGGTGGTGCCGCCCTGCGCCACTATCCAGTCGCTGAATACGCCCAGCAGCGGGTTGGCGGTGATGCCGCTCAGACCGTCGCTGCCACCGCATTTGAGACCTACGCGCAGCTCGCTCACGGGGACATCTTCGCGGACGTCCTTGGAGCATACGGCGTATATTTCGCGCAGCTGCTCGAGGCCATACTCCATCTCGTCTTCGACTTTCTGGGTCACGAACATCTTAACGCGGCTCTCGTCCACGGGGCCGACCAGCTCGCGGAAAGCCTCCAGCTGGTTGTTTTCGCAGCCGAGACTCACCACCAGCACGCCTCCGGCGTTGGGATGGTGCACCATGTCGGCGAGCACCGTGCGGGTGTTCTCGTGGTCCGCCCCCAGCTGGCTGCAGCCGTAGTTGTGTGGGAACGCTATGATGTCATCGACGCCACCGGAAAGATTTCTCGACGAAGCGAGTGGAGAGATCTCCGCACGGAAGCGTTCCGCGAGTTTCTGGCAGATACCGTTCACGCAGCCCACCGTGGGGATAATCCATATCTGGTTGCGGATGCCGACCTGACCGTCGGCGCGGCGGTAGCCCTTGAAAGTGCGCTTCTGCGCGGCAGGTGCAATCTCCACCAATTCGGGGTTATAGCGGTATTCCAGCAGCCCCTCGAGATTGGTCTTGATGCAGTTGTGGTCTATCATCTCCCCCGCCGCCGCGTCACGGGTGACGTGCCCTATCGGGAAGCCGTACTTAACGACATTCTCCCCCGCTTTCAGGTCTTTGAGCAGGATCTTGTGTCCGCGAGGGACATCGGTCTTGAGCACAACGCCCTCCGCAGCCTCACCGGCCTTCAGTTCGGTGAGCGCCACGGCGACATTGTCATCGGGGTTTATTTTAATATACCTCATGTTCGGGATGTCCGGACGCGCCGGACATGACGGTTAAAAGTTAAAGTATGCTTTGGCGTTGTTGTAGCTGATGTCTTCGATCAGCTGGCCGATGAAGTCCAGCTCGCTGGCGGGCAGCTTGCCGCGCTCCACGTCCTTGCCGAACACGTCGCAGAGGATGCGGCGGAAGTACTCGTGACGCGGATAGCTGATAAAGCTGCGGCTGTCGGTGAGCATGCCCACGAAGCGGGATATCAGACCCAGGTTGCTGAGCGACTCCATCTGGCGGCGCATGCCGACCTCCTGGTCGAGGAACCACCAGCCGCTTCCGAACTGCATCTTGCCCGGGACGGTGCCGTCGTTGAAGGTATAGGCCATGGTGACCATCACGGCGTTGTCCTTGGGGTTGAGGCAGTAGAGGATGGTCTTGGCCAGCTTCCCCTCGCGGGTGAGGCGGTCGAAGAAGCGGTGGCCATAGGTGGCTATGTCAAGGTCGTGGATGGCATCGTAGCCGGTGTCGGCACCCACCTCGGCGAACATCTTGGTGTTGTTGTTGCGGATGGCGCCGATGTGGAACTGCTGCGCCCAGCCCGCCTCCGCATCCATGACCGCCTGGTCGTGGAGGAAGGCGCTGCGGAACTTCTCGAGTTCCTTGGGGGTCGGGGCGATGCCGATGAGCACTTTCTTGAAGATGAGCTCTATCTCCAGCTCGGTGTAATCCGCCGCGTAGAAGTTCTCCAGGCCGTGGTCGGAGAGCTTGCAGCCGTTGGCGGCAAAGAAGTCGTGGCGCTTCTGCAGGGCTTCCTGGAGGTCCTGGTAAGAATCTATCTCCTTGTCGGCCGCTTCGCCCAGCTGCTGCAGATACTCCTTGTAGGTCTTGGGGTTTTCGATGGCCATCGCACGGTCGGGACGCCAGGCGGGGATGACCTTAACTCCGAACGGGTGTTCGGCGATCATCTTGTGCCAGCGCAGGTCGTCGGCGGGGTCGTCGGTGGTGCAGACCACCTCCACGTTGAACTTCTTGATGAGCGCCTGGCCGCGGAATTCGGGGGTGGCAAGTTTGGCGTTGCACTCCTCGAAAATCTCACGGGCGGTGGCGGGGCAGAGCAGCTTGTCTATGCCGAACACGCGGCTCAGCTCCAGGTGCGTCCAGTGGTACAGGGGGTTGCGCATGGTGTAGGGCACCGTCGCAGCCCATTTCTCGAAGGTCTCCCAGGGGGATTTGGTGCCTCCGGTGATAAACTCTTCGGGGACTCCGTTCGCACGCATAGCGCGCCACTTGTAGTGGTCGCCGTAGTGCTTGTCCACCAGCCAGAGCTGGGTGATGTCGCGGAACTGGATGTTCTCGGCAATCCACTGCGGCACCAGGTGGCAGTGGTAGTCTATGATGGGCATGTGCTCGGCATGCTCGTGGTATAGCTTCTTGGCGGTCTCGCTTTGAAGCATGAAGTCTTTGGTAATGAATGTCATATTACTTGGAGTGGAATTCAACTTTGAGGAAGCGGAGGCCGTTGCCGGTGGGATATATCTTCACCACGCCGGCCTCGATGACAAACTCGCATACAGCGGGAGCTGTGGAGGAATAGCCGCCGGGTAGGCTCTGGGCTTCGCCGTCGTTCACCTGCACGGTGACCATGCGGGTCAGATCCTCCGCGCTTCCGGTGTTGGATGCGGTCACGCTGAGCGTGCCGGGTTTGTTGGCCGTAAAGGTGAAGAAGCGGTCGCTGCCGTCGCTCTTGCCGCCAGCCTGGATAAAGTAAACGGTCGCCTCGCCGATGGTGGCGGTGTTCCATTTACTCTTCGCGGTGGAGGTCCAGGTGAGGCCGTCCACGGTAGATACCCAGTTGGTGATGTCGGCATTCTTCGCGCCCTTGGCAGCGAGTTCTGCCTGCCATGCCTCGGAAGAGAGGTCCCAGACATAGTCTTCGCCGGGTTCTTCGGGGCCGATGATCTCGGTGTAAACGAACTCAATCTTGAGGAAGCGCAGGCCGTTGCCGGTGGGATAAATCTTCACTTCACCAGCCTCGATGTCAAACTCGCATACCGCGGGAGCAGTGGAGGAATAGCCGCCGGGTAGGCTCTGGGCCTCGCCGCCGTTGACCTGTACGGTGACCATGCGGGTCAGATCCTCCGCGCTGCCGGTATTGGAAGCGGTCACGCTGAGGTGTCCTGCCGCCGGAGCGGTGAAGGAGAAGAAGCGGTCGCTGCCGTCGCTCTTGCCGCCAGCCTGGATGAAGTAAACGGTCTCCTCCGCGATGGTGGCGGTGTTCCATTTGCTCTTCGCGGTGGAGGTCCAGGTGAGGCCGTCCACGGTAGATACCCAGTTGGTGATGTCGGCGTTCTTCGCGCCCTTGGCTGCGAGTTCCGTCTGCCATGCCTCGGAAGAGAAGTCCCAGGTAAGGGTCCTTTCGATCTCCTGAGGGCCGGGCTCGGCGCTCTTGGCCATCACTGCGAAGGCCACGGTAGCGGCTTCGGATGCGGTGTTGTACGGGTCGGTATCGGCAGGGTTTGCCACAACATCCACGGTGTAGATGCCAGCTTCGAGTGCTGCTGCGGTCTCTGCGTCCACCACGAACGAGAGTTCTTCCGTGGTAGTCTTCTTCTTGTTGAAGGTCACGGTGTAGTTGGCTGCATTCTCGACTGCCTCCCAGCTTACGGTGATGGCGGTCTCATCGCCCTCGGTGATCTTCTCGACATCGATGGTCGCCTTGGGCGCCTTCAGGGCGGTGTTGACACCTGCCATGTCGGTGGTCCAGGAGAGTGCGGCAATCTTCGCGGGTCCGGTCGGATAGAGGTAAACCATGGTCTCTTCGCTGATGCCGGCGAGAATTATTTTCTGCGCCTCACCCTTGCTGTTGGCCACGGCACCGCCATTGACCGTAGCGGTTGCTCCGTCAACATCGCCGGTGGCTACCACGATCTGGCTGCCGGCAGCTTCGGGATCCTCTACCTTGATGATCACCGAGCCGGGCGCGTTGACCTTGAATGCGACGTAGCCGTCGGTGGGCACGCCCTTCTTGTTGACCTCTGCGGCTGCGCTGAACGCAATCGCACCGTCCAGGTTCATCTTGCGCGCTTCTGAAGCCACCATGAGCAATTCGTCGCGCACCTTCGATTTCTCGAGGTCGCCTGCGAACAGGGTCGCGTCGGCGAGATTCCAGGTATGGGGCGCGGTGGTGAAGCCCTGGGTGAGGTCTTCCACCGGCTCCACGTATGCATTCCACCACTTGGCAGCACCCACCTTCTTATCCTGCAGATCTACGTTTGACAGGCAGAAATTGTTGCCCTTGGAATTGAAGCAAGGGTCAGCCTCCAGCACGGTAGCCTTCACCTGGTCGGCGGTGAAGTTCTTGCTTTCGCCGAAGAACTTGTCACCGATGGTGAAGCAGTAGTTGTCGGCTGCGGTGATGTCGGTCGGAACGTTTTCGGGGAGGTTGGTGGTGGCCAGCACCGCCTTGTCACCGGTCTGATAGAGGAACAGGTTCTTGCGGATGGTCATCTTGCTCCAGGGGCAACGGATGTAGAGCAGGCCCTTGTCGGGCAGCGCCACAGCCTTGATGGTGTTGTTTTCGAACACCAGTTCGCCCAGCGAGGTCGATTTGTCGTCGTAGCGCAGGAAGCTGCGGAAACCGTCGCGGATGGTGTTGTTGCGCATGGTGATCTTGGCAATTGCGGAGGCATTTCGCACGTCGAAGCCGTCGCCGCCGTTGCCCACGATGTCATATATTTCGCAGCCTTCCATAAGGAACTCACCCAGAGTCATCTGGTCGGCGGCGTTGTCGTAGTAGATACCGCAGTTGTAGCCGCTGATCTCGCAGTTGACAAGGCTTATCTTGTCGATCTCCATTACACCGCCCTTGTGGTCGATGATGCGGCTGCGGCCGGTACCGTCGAAGTGGATGTTCTCGATGTAGAGGTCACCGGTATAACCTGCTGCGAGCGCGATGTCGCCAGCAACTACCGGCTTGCTGCCGTCTGCGGCATATTCACCCAGCATGCGGAAACCCTTGGCGGGAGTCACGCTGCCCACGGTGTAGGGGCTGCCGGCTGCTGCGACCATCACGTCGTCGCCCGCAGTCATTGCGGCGATCAACGCTTCCGAAGTCGATACCAGGGTGGCGCTACCCTGTGCGGGAGATGTCCACACGGTAACGGCACCGCGGCTGGCGCTCTTGAAGAAGAGGACAATGTCATATTCGGTGGATGCGGCAAGGCCGTCGATGGTGGCGGCTGCAGCAGAGGCCTCGGCAGGAGTGAGATTCTTGGTCACGCTCTTGCCACCTGCGGTGGGAGCAGCCTCGATATGGGTCACATCCTGATAGTCGGATGCCTCGGCAGACCATGCGAGCGACACAGCCCCGGCGCTCTTGCCGGTGACGGTCATAAACAGGTTATCCTTGATCGCATAGGTCTTGAAGCTATCGTCGTAGATGGCCACCTTGCTGTCCTGCAGTTTGGAGGACTTGGCGGTGACGCGGAAGGTATATTGGCCGTCGGCTTCGAGATCGACGACGAAAGGCACCTCCTTGGGATCGAGGGTCTTGGTGAGCACTGCAGCGCTGTTGTTCACGCTGAGCACTTCGAGCAGATACTCCTCGGCATCGCTGGTCACATCCCAGCGGAAGGTAGTGGACACGCCGCTGTTGGCATCGACCCTCGCGCTGAGGTTCATGGGCTCCAGGCACCGCTTCAGCGGGACGGTGGTAATCTCTTCGAATACCTTGTCCTGGGCGCAAGCACCCGCAACGACGGCTGCCAGGGCAATAAAGATATATTTAAGCTTATTCATAGTAGTAGTCGTTTACGAGTGTATTCTGGCTGTTGTTGATCTGGTTGGAGAAGATGGGCCAGTACATGTACCACTCCATCTGGTCGCCGTGGGCGTAGAGGCCGTCGATACGCGCGTCGTACAGACCGGTGTCCTTGCCGTCGTCGCTGGTGACCTTCGAATAGTAGTTCTTGCTAACCTCCCAGTTGCCCTTGGGACGGGTGGTCTCGCCTGCACGGAAGCCGTAGATGGCGAGGGTCTCGGTGGTCTCGTCGAACTGGTAGTAGATGTCGTCGGGCAGGTTTGCATAGTCGCCGGTGTGGTCGCGAAGGGCGCGGAGCTCCTTCTTGGCGTCGTCCAGCTTGCTCTTGAGCATGCCCCAGCGGATCAGGTCGGCCTTGCGCAGGAACTCGCCGCAGAACTCGAGGGCGCGCTCCTCGACAATGGCGTCGAAGAAGGCTTCTTTGCCCGAAAGGGCGTTGACGTAGGCTTCCGCAGCATCTTCGTTGCCCTTGAATGCACGGGAGCGTACCTGCAGCAGCCAGCGCTTGGCGTCGGCGGTGGCGCCGTTGAGATAGTTCTCGATCTCGGCCGCCATAAGCAGGATGTCGGAATAACGCATCACCACGGGCTTGGCGCCGTCGTCGGAACTGCTGGCGGGCTTGCCCTGCCAATCGTAGCGGTATTTACCGAAATACCAGGAAGCGATGCCGGTGGGCACCAGACCCTCGGTCTTGGAATCCCAGCGGAAGTTGGCGCAAGTCACGTCGCGGCGCGTATCGCGCTCGTCGTATTTCCACCAGAGGTAAGGGAGCGGACCTGCGGCACCGCCGCGGGCGCTGGTGTAGGTGTTGTACTTGGTACCTGCATCGGCACGCACAGCGAAATAGTTGTTCCACTGGCCGCGGTTCTCGCCGAATGGTATCACGTAGAGGGTTTCTCCGTCGAAGGTGAGGTTTGCGCGGGCGCTCTGGCGCTTCCAGTATGCCTCATAGTCGCTATCCAGGTAGCAGCCGCCGTTGGTGATGGCATCCTTGAGGTATGCGAGTGCCTTGGGATAGAGCACATCCTGTTTGAGTTCGTCGTCGTAGGGGAAGCTGATGCTGCCAAGGTCGCCGGTGCCTACCATTCCTTCTGCGGGACGGAGGGCTTTACCCGATGCCATCAGGGTAATGCGGGCGTAGAGACCTTCGGCGAAGACCTTGTTGATGCGGTCGGTGCGCCTGGTGGCGGAAGTCTGGCCGGGATAAGGGAGATATGAGATGGCCTCGTCCAGGTCGGCGAGCAGATGCTTGAAGATTACTTCGCGGCTCGTCTTGGGCAGGTAGATGGTCTCGGAGGTGACGGGCTCGAAACGGGCCGGTACGTCGCCCCACGCCTTGCAGAGGTCGTAATAGATCATGGCCCTCAAGGTGAGCACTTCGCCCAGCAGGTAGGCCATATCCTCCTTCTCTTCGATATTGCCGTACTGACGCAGGCCTTCGATGGCGAGATTGGCCCGCTCGATGGCGGTGTACATCAGGGTGTAGCAACCTTCGGCTTCGTCCAGCTGGCCGTTGTTGACCTTGGTGTCGTAGATACCGATGTCGCTCTTGCCCTGGTCAGCGCCGGGGTTGTAGGTGTTGTACCACTCGATATCGGTGTTGAAACCGTACCAGGGGAGGAAACGGTTACGGTAGGATTTGTCTATGCAGAAGGCCTCGGTGATACCGAACACGGTCCCTTCGGCAAGATTATAGTTCGAATATACCGTCTCGGCCTCGTACGAGGAGGGCGATTCGGGTTTGAGCAGATTGTCGCAGGAAGATGCCAGGGCAGAGATTACTGCGATGCTGAGGATAAATTGTATAAACTTTTTCATCTTCTTGTGCGTTTAGAATGTCAGGTTGATACCAGCCACGAAGCCGATGCTCTTGGGATATGCGCTGTAGTCCACGCCGGGGGTCAGCGGGGTCTTACGGCGGGTGTCCACCTCGGGGTCGTAACCGGAATATTTGGTCAGGCAGAACAGGTTCGTGCCGGTAACATATACGCGTGCCTTCTTGAGATATACCTTCTCGGAGATATTCTCGGGAAGGGTATAGCCCACGGTCGCGCTCTGCAGACGCAGGAAGGAGGCTTCCTCGACCGCCCAGTCGGTGAACACGGCGTTGGAAATCATAGGATTCCACATGGTCTTGCCGGCATTCACTGCAGCCATGGTCTCGAGGTCGGTGATAAGTTCGCCCGTCTCCCAGTTGACCGCGGTCCAGCGGTTGTCCACGTTCATCATGTCGATGAGGTTGCGGTTGTAATATTTGCGGGAGCTGGTGAACTCTATCTTGTTGGCGTTATATACGTCGTTGCCTATCATGTAGTTGAAGTTGGCGCTGAAGTCGAAGCCCTTGACGTAGCCGCTCAGGCTGAAACCTCCGGTGAAGTCGGGCATCGCATTGCCGATGACCCTCATGTCGGAAGCGGTGACCTTATTGTCTTCGCTGCCGTCGGCGTTCTTGAGCTTGAGGGCACCGGGCATCAGGTAGTTGCCGCCGATAATCTCGCTGTCGTCGGCCACACCCTCCTTTAGGATCCACTTGCCGTTCTCATAGCCTACGAAATCGTCCACGGTGTAGAAGCCGTCGCTCTGATAGCCGTACATGTTGCCCAGAGGCTGTTCCTCTTCCACCAGGTAGTCCATGGATATCTCGTTGGTGGATACCCATTCGCTGCGGGTGGAGATGCTCGGCAGGCCTGCCAGGGATGTCACGCGGTTCTGGTTGTAGGAGATGTTGGCCGATACGTTCAGGCCGAAGTCTTCCTTGGCGACGATGGGCGCGCTCAGGGTGAGCTCGGCACCGCGGTTGCGGACGCTGCCGGCGTTGCGGTACTGAGTCTGGTAGCCTGCACCCGATATCGGGAAGTTGATGAGCAGGTCCTTGGTGTCGTTCTGGTAAACCTCCACGCTACCGTTCAGCTTGCCTTTGAACAGGGCGAAGTCGAGACCGATGTTGTGGGTGTAAGTGGTTTCCCATTTGAGGTCGGGGTTGTTCATCACCAGCTTGCCGTCGGACTTCTTGGTGGTCATTATGTTGCCGGTGGTGCTCAGGTAAGATGTGCCGGCTGCGACATACTCCTTGTTGAGCTGTCCCGAAGGGATGTTGTTGTTACCGGCGGTACCGAAGCTGTAGCGCACCTTGAGCTGGTCGAGCCAGCCGCGGGTGCCGGCCATCCAATCTTCGTTGCTGATGGTCCATGCCGCTGCAGCCGAGGGGAAGAAGCCCCAGGGATTTGCGAACTTGGAGGAACCGTCCACACGGAGGGTTGCGCCGATGCTGTAGCGGTGTTTGAAATCATAGTTCACGCGGCCGAAGAACGAGAGCAGCACGTCGTTGGGCGCATACACGTTGCTGACGGAGGTATTGTTGGATACCGAACCGTCGGAGAGGGATGTGCCGGCTGCCGAACCCATGAAGTTCCACGCGAGAGCGGAGTTGAAGAAGGTCGGGAAGCCGTCCACCATCATGTCCACGGTGTTGGACTCGGTGATGGTAAGCTCCTGGCCGAGCATCGCGGTGAGCTGGTGGTCGTCGTTCTTGAGCAGGTTCTTGAAGTCGTAGTTCAAGGTGTTGGTGTTGCGGTAGCGGGTGCGGAAAATCTCCTGATGTTCGCTCGAAGGTGTTCCGGGAACCTTACTGTCCTGAGCGCTCCACTTGGTGGAGAGGCCGTAGAAGCGGTCGTCGCTCTGGCGCCAGTCCTCGAAACCGCCCTCTATCTTGAGGCGAAGGTCATCCACGATCTCCCAGTTGAAGGCGATGTTGCCGTTCAGGCTGGTACGCAGGCGGCGGCTGTCGTTGTCGGCTACGCTGGTCAGCGGGCGGACGTTGTCGCCGTAGGTGTCGGTCTCATCGTCTTCGCTGCTTACGGAGTTCACCGGAATCGGGGCGTATTGCACGGCGTGCTTGAGGCGGCCGTTGCCGGTGGTAGTACCCTTGTCGTTCATGCTGTTGGCGCCCGCTCCGTTTACCTTCACGCGGGAGTAGCGGATGCTGGCGTCAATCGAGGTGGTCTTGCCTGTCTTGAACTTGGTCTTGAAGTTGAGGTTGTCGCGCACATAGTCGCTGCCGTACATGATGGCCTTGTCGCCGATGTGGGCATAACCCAGGGTCCAGTTCACATTGTCACCGCTGCCAGACACCGAGAAGTCGGTGGAGAAGGTATCGCCGGTGCGTCCGAACACCGCGTCGATCCAGTCGTTGCCGGCCATGCCGCTGTACTGGTCGATGTCGCTAAAGGTGCCGAAATAGGGCTGGTACTGCGAAGAAACCTTGTTCTGCACGAGTGCGTTCTCGTATTGGAATTTCACGAAGTTCCCGACGTCCATGGGGCGGATGGCATCTTTGTTGGCCATACGCTTGAGGCCGTAGTAGCTGTTGAACTTCACCGAAACTTTCTGTCCTTTATCTGCGCTCTTGGTGGTCACGATAATCACACCGTTGGCACCTCGGCTACCGTAGATCGCGGTGGAGAAGGCGTCTTTGAGCACGTCGATGGACTGGATTTCGGAAGATGGTATGTCGCTGATGGATTCCATGGGGAAACCGTCCACGATGTAGAGCGGCGAAGAGCTCTGGGTGATGGAGCCGCCTCCGCGGACACGGATCTTGACGTCCGCATCGGGGTCGCCTTCGGTGGTGGTCACCGAGACACCCGCCATCTTTCCGGAGAGAGCCTGGCTGATGTTGTTTACGGGCTGCTCGGCCAGCTTTTCGCTACCTACGGAAGATACCGAACCAAGCAGGTCGCGACGTTTGACGGTGGCATAACCGACCACGACCACCTCGTTGAGATAGTTCTGGTCTGCTCCCAGGACCACGTCGATGGTGGTGCGGCCGTCGATGGCCACTGTCTTGGTCTCGAGCCCGATGAATGAGAATACCAGGTTTACTGCGTCTGCAGGTACCTCGAGCGAATAGTCGCCGTCGATACCGGTCATTGTTCCGATCTGTGTGCCTTCCACCACGACGCTGGCGCCGATAAGCGGCTCACCATTGTCTTCGGTTACGATACCTTTGACGGTGGTCTGTGCACCCAGGGACCAAGCAGCGCCCAGGCAGAGAAGTGCAAGAATAAGTTTCTTTGCTCGATTTTTCATGGGGTACTGTTTGATAATTATTAGTAAATGTTGTTAGAGTATATCACGTACAAGGTAATGGAGATACATCTCCAGATTTGTGTAACGTCCGTATTTGTCGAGGGTTTTGGCGTTGCCGTCGGCGGCGTTGGTCTTGTTCAGCCCCGCGAGGGTCTCGAACCAGTCGGGGATGCCGTCGGCGTCGCTGTCGGTGGCAGCCGCAGAGATTTCCTCTTCGGTGGCGCCGTATGCGGGCCATCCGCCCACCTGCGACTGAGAGTCGATGATGCCCTTGGTGCCGCCCAGGGCGGTGCCGTTTGAGACTTCATCCACGATGCGTGCATCCACGGCATCACGCCTGAGGCTGGCGCCCGCCCTGGCCAGCACGCCGGCATAAGCCTCGGCCGCACTCTGGGTCTTGGTAGCGCTGCCGTTCACCGATATGTCGAATGCCTGCTCCGAGCGGACCGATGCCGGGGCGCTGCCGTTGGGCTGCAGTCCGACCCAGTTGTCGGCGTTGACATTCTCGCAGAGCGTCTTCTCCGCTGCGGTAAGGTCTGCGCAGCCGGTGTCGAACCAGTTCCCGTTCAGGTAGAAGCTGCCCCAGGTGCCCTTAGCATTGGCGTTGTTGCCGTCGTCGGCGTTGGGCGAGACGATCCTGTTGACAATCGACTTCTTGGTGGCGGTCGAAGGACCCGGCTTATAGTAGTTGTTTATGAAATTGAAACTGCCGCCCTCTCCGGCATAACCGCCGTTGGTGGGGCCCCAGTTATAGAAGACATTGTTCACTATCTCCACCTTCTCGTTCTCGGGCTTGCCGGTGTAGCGGCTGCCGCACAGACGCGGGGTGCGGGAGGTGTTGTGGGCTATCAGGTTGTGGGCGAAAGAGGCTCCGTGACCGCCCCAGATGCCGCCGTAGCCATGGCTCCCCTTGGGGTGGAAAGAGTTGTTCATGCTCTCGGCCACGATGCAGTACTGCATGGTGAAGCGGTCGTTGTCGTAGAACGACGCCACCTCGTCGATGCACCAGCTCATGGAGCAGTGGTCGAGGATTATGTCGCTCTTGTCACGGCCCCAGATGCAGTCCTCCATGGGAATGGAGCTGAGGGCATTCCACTGGGCCTCGGTCATGGTGGCCTTGAGGTCCAGCGCCCCTTCGTCACCCAGACGGAAGCGTACGAAACGGATTATCACGTTGCTGGCATTGTTCTGCACCGAATAGTCGCTGATGCAGATGCCGTCGCCGGGGGCGGTCTGGCCCGCTATGGTGACGTCGCCGTTGGCTATCTTCAGGGTTGATTTGAGGCGGATGCGGCCGGCCACGTCGAACACTATGGTGCGGGCGCCCTTCTGGCCCAGCGCCCAGCGCAGGGTGCCGTTGCCGCTGTCTTCGAGGCTGGTGACGTGATATACCTTGCCGCCGCGGCCGCCGGTGGTGAACATTCCGCACCCCTCGGCGCCGGGGAAGGCCCTTACCGCGCCGTCTTCTTCGCCGGCGGGCATCTTAAACTCAGAATAATCCATAGTCTCGCCTCCGGGCTCGGGTCCCGGATCGGGAGTTTCATCTTCCAGGGTAGAGGCGGCGACGCTCGCCGACCATTCGGACACTACGTCGTCGGCCTTGGCCCGCACCGCAAAGGAGTAGCCGGTGCCGGCGGTGAGCTCCTCTATCACTACGTTGCGCTTGGCCACGGTGCCGGTCTGAATCTGGGCCGCTCCCTGCAGGAGTTTCCACTCGTAAGATGCGGCGCCCGCCACCTGCGACCACTGGAAGGTCAGCGAGTTGGTGGTAGCCGAATGGAGCGACAGCCCGGTGGGAGCGTCGAGAGACTTTTTCTCCGGCTCAACCTTCTTGTCGCAATTAGACGCCATCCCGACAATGATTGTCAGGAGCAGGCAGATTATCGCAATTCTTCTGTTCATCGCTTGTTATCTTATTCCAATTCGAGTGCAGCCCAGATCAGGGGTCCTATTCCCTTGGGATCGTTGCTGCATATCTTTTCGTTGATATAATAGTCGTAGTCGCCCCGACGGTTGTCCTTGCCTCCCAGCCCGGCCACTTCGCAGCACTGGTTGAGATTTACACGACCGTCTTCGCGGCTCACGAATGACTTACATAATTTTTTATATGCATCGCGGACATATGGGTAGCAGTCCACGTAGCCCAACCGGCTCCCCTTTGCCATCGCATATACGAACATCGCGCTGGCCGTCGCCTCCACATAGTTCCCTGTCCTGCCGGGGCAATCCAGCACCTGGTACCACATGCCCGTTGCGGGATCGGTATATAGGGGCAGCGTTTCGCACAGGCTGCGGAATATCTCCAGCATCCGCTCGCGGCCCGGAGTATCTTCGGGAAGGAGCGGCAGCACATCCGCCAGCGCCATCATATACCACCCGAGGGCTCGGCCCCAGGCGTGGTCGCTCTGTCCGGTGACGGGATCACACCAGAACATCTGGCGGGTAGAATCCCACGCGTGACGGTAGAGGCCGGTGGCGGGGTCGTAGGTATGCTCGGCCACGATTATGAACTGCCGGGCTATGTCGGCAAAGTTGGCGGCGCGCTCTGCCGGGTCATCCACATAGCGCCGGGTATATTCCGCATAGAAGGGCTGCGCCATGTAGAGGCCGTCGAGCCACATCTGGCCCGGATAGATCTGCTTGTGCCAGAAGCCGCCCTCTTCTGTACGGGGCTGGCTTCTGAGCTGGCTGTAGAGCGTATCCATAGTCGCGCGGTACTTCTGCCTGCCGGTGATATCGTACAACCGGAACAGCGTCCGGCCCGGACAGATATGGTCCAGCGAATAGTTGCTCTTCTTGTATTTGTATATAGTGCCGTCGTCCGATATGATGGCGCAGTACCATGCATCCACGTAGGCCAGGATTTTGGCCTGGAGGGTATCTTGCTGAGTAGCAAAGATTTCGCCGCCAGCGGCCTCGGCCACGTCCAGCATCGCGGCGAGCTCCAGGCCGGTGGTGTAGTTCCACTTGAGCTTGCCTTGCAGGCCATCTATGTAACTCGCCTGGGGGTGGCGCTGCATCTCGCTTTCGACCACGGCCTGGTAGAGCGGCACGCGGGGAGTGCAGGCGGCCAGAAGCAGGGTGCAAAACATCGCGGCCGCGATGCTGCGGACCACGGGGAAGCGACTGCGATTACCGCCGACACGAGCGCCGGCTACCCTCGCCGGGATTATTGTATGTGAGTGTCTCATTTATTGTCGTATGGATTCCAGATTATTCCGTCCTGCTCCTGATACATCACCTTCTCGAAAGTGTATTGCTCTTTCTGGCGCTTGGTGAGCTGGTGGGACCACTTGACCCTGGGACCGCGGGCGCCCGGGCCATAGCTGCCGTATTCGGCATAGTAGGAGTTCTTCTTGGTGTCGGGCTTGCCCTCCTTCTCCCAGTCGTGCCATCCTTCGGGAAGGATGTGGCCGCCGAGTTCGCAGTCTATGAACACCGTCTTGGCGTAGGCTCCCCAGGGACGGCCCAGGTAGCACTTAGTGACACCTTCGTCGGCCGTCAGGCGGCAGTTTACGAACACATAGCCGTATTTCTGGCCCGGGAGGGTCGATGCGGCGGTGACATAGCTGTTCTTCTTGCTGTGGATGGTGCAACGCTCGAAATAGCAGATGCTGGGGCCGAAGATGAAGTCGGTCGTCCCCTCGATGTAGCAGTCGAGGAAGTAGTTGCGCTTGATGCCGCCCTCTTTGCCGTAGCGGCCGTAGGTGTAGAGGGTGTCCTGGTTGCCAATGAAGCGGCAGCCCTTGAAGAAGAGGAAGTCGCCGTCGGTGAATACCGCCACCGCCTGGGCTATCTCCTTCCCCTCGCCCGCCGAATTCTCGAAGGTGAGGTTCTCGAAGGTGATGTAGCTGGCGTGGATATAGACGCTGGCGCTGCCGCTGGTGCCTACGTTGTAGTCGTAGCCGGGCCAGGTCTGCTTGGCGTACTTGTCGTAGGTGATCACGGTGCTGTCGGCATCCTCGCCGATGATGTGCATGCGGAACTTGGAGTGAGGGATGTGGACATTCTCCTTATAGACCCCTTTCCTTATATATATCGTGGTGATGTGTCCGTGGCTGTAGTCGGGTACCGCATTTATGGCCTCCTGCACGGTGGCATAGTCGCCGTGGCCGTCGGGAGATACCACGATGTCGAAACGGCGCAGGTGTCCGGCAAGTTCGGGAATCTGTCCGTGGATCTTGTCGCACACCAGTTCGGTGACCTTGCGGGCGCCCGAAGCGACCGTGTGGGTGTTGTCGTCCTTGCCGGTGGATATCATGAAATACTGCTTGGAAGCCTCGTCGCCAAGGACCTCCAGCCAGTCGAGGGTGGCGGTGGTCATATCCAGCAGCGTCACATCCTTCTCGCGCGCCACCTGCGCCATCGCCTCGGGATAGTCGCCGTGGCAGCCGCGGTCCAGCTTGCCCTCCTTGAACCAGCGGCGCGCCACCGGAGTCAGCAACACCGGCCGCGCTCCCGCAGCACGGGCGCCCTCCACGAAGGTGCGGAGATTATCCTGATATGCACCGAAAGCGGGAGCATAGCGCTCCGGGTCGCTCTCCTTGGCGTCGTTGTGGCCGAACTGGATGAATACCCAGTCGCCCGGCTTGAGATTCTCACGGACCTTGTCCCAGAGACCGCGGTCTATGAAGCTCTTGGTGCTGCGGCCGTTCTGCGCGTAGTTTATAACCTGCACGCTGTCATCGACAAAGTTGGGGAACATCATCCCCCAGCCGCGCTCGGGATTGCCGCCTTTGAGGTCTTTCTCCGCCATGGTGCTGTCACCCATCAGGTGAATGGTGGTAAACGAGCTGCACATCAGCCAGAATGCCACCAAGGCGGATACGTTTATGAAATGTTTCATGGTTTCGGCGTTCACTGTTATTGGATTTCTCCATTGATAACCACATTGTCAAAAGTGACATCCTCGGCGTAATTCACCTCGGCGCCCTTGTCCGCGGTGAAGCGGCAGCGGCGGAAAGCGACGTTGCGCACCGGCATCTCGGGCAAGCCATTTATGAAAATGGCTTGCTTGGCCCCGGCGCAGGTGATGTTCGAGAAGGAGAAGTCGCGGAACTCGGGGGTGGTCTCGTCCACCGGCCTGAGGTCGCTCTTGCCGCCCTCCTTCATCTCGGTGGCCGCAACCCCTTCGTAGTAGAGGTTGAATATCACGCCGTAGGTCACGATGTCCTTCATATATATATTATTGCAGACGATGTCCTTCACCAGCCCGCCGCGGCCGCGGGTGCTCTTGAAGCGCAGGCCTACGTCGGTACCGATAAAGCGGCAGCCGTCCACCAACACTCCTTCTACACCGCCCGACATCTCGCTGCCGATCACCACGCCGCCATGGCCGTGGTACACCGTGCAGTCGGTGATGGTCAAGTTGCGGCAGGGGCGCGCGTGACGGCGGCCGTCGGCATCCTTGCCCGACTTGATGCATATAGCATCGTCGCCCACGTCAAAACTGCTGGCTGTAAGCAGCACATTTTCGCAACTCTCAATGTCGATACCGTCGCCGTTGGTGCTGTAGTGGGGGTTGCGCACGGTGATGTTGCGCACCGTGACATCCTTGCACCACAGCGGATGGAGGTTCCAGCAAGGGGAATTCTGGAAAGTGCACCCTTCCAGCAGCACCCGCTCGCATTCGCGAAAGCTCACCAGCACCGGGCGCAGGAAGGTCTTTATCTCGTTCTCGTCGAGGTCGTCGGAGGGCTTGTTGAGGCTGCCGGCAGTGGCGCGCGCCTTGGCGTAACCCTCGTCGGGGTACCACACCTTGCCGTCGTCGGATACCAGACCGCCGCGCGCGATGACCGCCTTCCACTGGTCGGAAGAAACCTTGCGCTTCTTGACCTCGCGCCACGCATCGCCGCTACCGTCGATGATTCCCTCGCCGGTGATGGCGATATCATGGGCATTCTCGGCGTGTATCGGAGAGAGGCAGCGCCGCACGTCCAATCCCTCGAAATTCGTATTAATAATGGGATATAAATCCTGATCTGTGCTGAAAACAATTATCGCGTCCCTGTCGAGATGGAGTTCGGTATTGCTCTTGAGCTCGATCGGGCCGGTGAACCAGATGCCGGCGGGGACATTCAGCCGCCCGCCACCCCTGCCGGCGAGATAATCCATCGCCGCGGCAAAAGCGTCGGTATTGAGGGTCACCCCGTCGCCCACCCCGGCAAAGTCGGTGAGTGAAACCTCCCGTGCGGGGATGTCGGGCAACTTAATACCATCGTTAGACGAACCCGTTTTCGCGCTGTGTCCGCACGAAACGGCCAGTATGGCAACAAAAAATATGGCGGCAATTTTTCTCATGGAGACAAATATATAAAATTTTTTAATTCCGTGCACGGTAACGGAAATAATTTTCAGTATTTTATGAATTTATACAGAAAAGTTTCGTTACCGTGCACGTTTTTAAAATTTATTTTGTAGACTTGCATTCGGAAACCGCTTTTTGCCAATGGAGAACAAGATTACCATCCTGGACATCGCCCGCCGCACCGGCCTCTCTAAAGGGACGGTGGACCGGGTGTTGCACAACCGCGGAGAAGTCTCCCGCAAGAGCTACGACAAAGTGATGAAGGTCATCCGCGAACTGGGCTACGAGCCCAATGTGTATGCATCGCTGCTCGCAGCCAACCGCAGCTATACCATAGCGGTGCTGATTCCCGACGCACCGGCAGGAGAATATTGGGAAATTGCCCGGCGCGGCATCGGCATGGCCGGGTCGGCGCTCAGGGTTCCTGGCGTCAGCATCGTGCATATTGGTTATGACCAGTACGACATATCCTCCTTCGCCGCCGCTTGCGAACGGACCAGGGAGATGCACCCCGACGGAGTCGTGCTTGCCCCCATGTACCGCCAGGAGACGCTCGCCTTTGCCGGCGAACTGGCCGCGGAGCAGATTCCTTACGTATATGTCGATTCCAAGCTGGACGACGATAATTATCTGGCATATTTCGGCATGCCCATGCACAAGAGCGGCTACCTCTGCGCCGATATGCTCACCCAGGGGCGAAGCATCTCCAGCGTGCTGATAGTCCGCATCCGCCGCACCAACGAAGACCGCTACGACCCCAACGTCCGCCGTCGCGCCGGATTCCTCGACTATCTGCTCGAACAGAGTCCCGAATGCAACATCCACTATCTGTTCATCGACCCCACCCGCCCGGAAGAGGTCGGTCCGCTGCTGTCCGAATTCCACGCCGGGCATCCCGAGGTGCGCCATTGCGTGATGTTCAATTCGCGCATCTACCTGCTCGCTCCGTTCCTGGAGAAGAGCGGTCTGAAAGACCTCAGGGTTGTCGGCTTCGACAATCTCGACGCCAATCTGGAGGCGGTGCGCCGCGGCTCAGTCACGATGCTCATTGCCCAGCACCCTGACCAGCAGGTATGCAATGCCATAGAAACGCTCGTGGAATTCGCCGCGCTGCACAAGACTCCCGCCCGCCGCGACAACCTGATGCACATGGACATCCTCACTCGGTACAATATCGACGAATAGCAGTCCGGAAATGTATTATTGAAGCGTCCGCTTATAATGGCAGGTGAGGACGTTGTCCTGCGCGCCGTGCCAGTTGTGCATGCCGTTGCCCTGGCAGTTTTTGAACACTGGGCAGTCGGCGCACTCCCCTTTGCGGGCCCAGTTGCGGTCGCGGAACGGCTGGAAGCGGTGCTGCCAGACGTCATAGAGGTTGTCTGTGTAAATATTCCCCTGACTGAAAGCGTCCCGGTCTATGTTGGGACAGGCGCAGATGCGGCCGTCTATCAGCACCGAGGCGATGTTGACGCCTGCGTGGCAGAAATAGGGCACGTCGCGCACCTCTCCCTCGTAGCGCCCAAGGTAACCCTCGCAACTGAAGGTGACCTTCATGGGCGGCGGTGGCGTCTGGCCATCGGGAGCATCTTTCTGCGGTTTGGCTTGGGCGCCCTGTTTCGCCTTGGCGGCAATGCGTTTGCCCTTGATGAACTCCATCAACTGGCGGAATTCAGCGCCGGAGAGTTGCATGTCGGGATCCTTAGCGGCGCGTCCGATAGGGATTATGGTGAACAGGCGCCACTGCTTCACTCCCATCCCCGAGAGCAGGTCGTGGATCTGTTCCAGTTGAGCGAGGTTGCGCTTGTGGACGCAGGTCACGACATCGAAATTGATGCGTTTCTCGGCCGCGGCGATGCGGATCGCCTCCACCGTCCTGGCGTAGCACCCTTTGCCGCCGCGCATCCACTCGTGCTCCGCCTCCAGACCGTCCAGGCTGATGGTGAGGGCCCCCATGCCGGCGCCCATCAGGCGCGCGTGCATCTGCCGGTCGTAGTAATAACCGTTGGATACCATGCTCCACCCCATTCCGCGGCGGCGGATGGCGCGGCCGATCTGCTCTATGTCTGGACGCAGCAGGGGCTCCCCGCCGGTGAGCACCACGGTGAATTCACGCGGGATAACCTTGCGGGGAATGGTGTCGATCGCTTTCAGGAAATCCTCCAGAGGCATATCCGTGTTCCGACCGGCAATCTTGCAGTCGCTGCCGCAGTGACGGCAGGCCAGATTGCACCGGGTGGTGCATTCCCAGAAGAGATAGTTCAGTTCGTGGTAGCGGGTCTCGGCGCTGCGGAATTTGCGCCAGAGCCACCATTTGAAGCGGGAAATCATCAGATAGCGGGAGGCTGGAGGTCAACGGACTTCTACTCCGGAAGACCGGCCAGGCGAAGTTTGATCTCGATGGTGCGGGGAGTCATGTCGGCAATCACGGTGTCCTTCACCTCGTAGATGTCGCCTTCGGCATCGAAGCGGAACTGGGGCGCCACACGTGCGTCATAGCCGACGTATGCATCGAGCACACCGTCTTCTCCGGTGTAACCGCAGAGATTCCAGTCCAGATTTTCGGCTTCTGCGACGCGGGTGTAGATACTCACATGATCGAGGGGCTTGTTATCTACGGCAGATACCACCTTGAACTTTATGTCGGTGTTCTGATACCAGTCGGGCGTGCCGTAGCACGCCTGGAAGATGAACATTGCCGTGGTGAGGGTCGCGCCCTTGAGAAGATTCCGGAACAGTTTCATAGTCAATGATTTTTACAAATATAACCATTAAATGCAAAAACCCGCCGTACTTCACGAAAAATGATTGTGGTTTACTTTTTCTGTTTATATCTTTGGACATAATCTCCAACGATATGAGAATTACCAAGTTACTGTCGGCCCTCGCCCTGGGCATGAGCCTGCTGCTTGCATGCGAGCACAACAACCCCACCCCCGACACCCCTTCCGGAAAAGACGACCCGACGCCTCCCGTGAACCAGACCGAATATGTACAGAAAGCGGAAATGCCGATACTGGCGTGGTACAGCATCCCACCGGCCTACGCTACCCTGGACCGGTACAAAGAACTCCAAAAAGCTGGCTTCACCATAAATTTCTCCCACATTTACTCACTCGAAGCGGCGCTCCAGTCGCTTGATCTGGCGCAGCAGGCGGGGCTCAAGGTGATGTTCATGTGCCCCGAACTGGAGAACGACACTGAGAATATCGTACGGCAGGTCAAGGACCACCCAGCCCTGTACGGATATTTCCTTAGAGACGAGCCCACCGGTGCCGACTTCCCCGCCCTGGCCGCCTGGGCCGGCCGCATCCGCGCCGTGGACCCCGACCACGAAATCTACCTCAACCTCCTGCCCAATTATGCGGGAGAAGAGATGCTGGGCTCTACATACGAAGAGTATGTGAAACAGTTCACCAAGACCGTGAAGACCACCATGCTTTCGTTCGACCACTACCCTGTACTGGAAAACGGTTCCGTGCGCGACTACTGGTGGAATAATCTGGAGATAATCTCACGCGAGGCAGCTGCCGCAGGCCTGCCGATGTGGGCCTTTGCCCTGTCCACTGCACACCATCCCTACCCCATCGCCACCCAGGCCTCACTACGCCTGCAGCTATACACCAACCTGGCCTACGGCGCCCAGTGCCTGCAATATTTCACCTACTGGTGCCCCACCCCCGGCACCTGGGACTTCCACGATGCCCCCATTGCAGAGGACGGGACCAGGACTGCCGTCTATGACCTCGTGAAAGCGATGAACAAAGAGATCCAGGCCCGCGCCGGCGTCTGGGTCGGCTGCAAGGTGCAGAAAGTATATCATACCGGCAGCGAGATTCCCCCCAGAGTCACCGCGCTCACCGAGCCGATGCCGGAGCCTCTCAAAAAGCTGGATACCAAGGGTCACGGCGCGCTGATATCGTTCCTGGAAAACGGCAGATACCGCTATGCGATGCTGGTAAACCGCTCGCATCTGGAAGGATTCGACTACACCATCTCCTTCACCGAGGATGTCGCACAGGTTTATGCCGACGGTTCCATAGTAAATATTCCCGGCCGCACCGCCAACCGCCACCTCGACCCCGGCGACTGCGCCATCTTCCGGCTCAAGAAATAAGTTTTTCGCCAACGCCAGGACACGGAGACTCCGACCTTGCCCCGACAAGCACGCCTGGCCCGGGGACTCCGACCTTGCCCCGACAAGCACACCTGGCCCGGGGATTCCGACCCTGCCCCGACAAGCACACCTGGCCCGGGGATTCCGACCTTTCTCCCGACAAGCACACATCAGACCACCGGGGCATTAATCTTTTTGTCACGAGGACATTGTGGCAAAGCCTGGACTGTCTTCGTGACGGGATTTCTGCCGATTCCGGTTTGTTTCGTGACACGAAGACACGCTCAGTAACCTCACGTAGTCCTCGTGGCACGGCCACTCTTCCCGTGCAGCACGGGCTAAATGGCCAGACACCGTTTTAATTGCGACACCGTTGGCCGATGACCAAAGAATGGCTGCCTTGGAGGCAATCCCGACTGCCTTCCGGTATCTGCCCAGATACTATTTCCGATTTCTGCTCTCTTTTCTTCACTGAGAAGATATATTGAGCCGCCTTCTGTCTTTAGAAATCGAGGAAGATACATCTCGTCAATTATCTGACATAACCTGAGATCCGTGACTTGGTTCTTATCAGTACGACCCATCTCGTTAGTGAGCGCCTTTTTCAAATCAAACGTGCCCACCGCCGCCTCTATTACATCCAGTGTAACCGGAGGACTGTCATTCTCTGCCATCTGCTCTTGCACCACCTTCTCATCAGTTATCTTATTCATCTGAAAAGCGAAATTTCTTGGCGTTATGTATATCTGTTCCACATATGCCGTGTCAATAATGTCCTCTCTCATAATAAGTCCGCTTTTTGCCATACGGTATTCTCCCGGCAAAGCTTTGTGTTGTGGCAGGTAGCGATGTCGTTTCTCCGCAGCCAGCTCCTCTGCGGGGTGCTCTCTTCCCAACTCTTTGCGAAAGATAGAGTTTGCAGAACAATGCGGATATCCGAAAGGCGTCACAGACAACCCGTGATGTAACCCTTGCCTCAAAACATAATTAAGCGCATTCAAAGTATGATATAACCCCTCTACCTCCAATGCGAACACCTCCCTTTCGCCCAATCGCCCTTTCCGTTTGTACTTGGAATTGAAATACCTTGAGTAAGCGTATCTCTCACGAAATACCAACTCTTTATAATCGTCCGTTTGGACCAATTTGTGATTATGCGTTGTCATAAAGCCCTCGCCCAACAACCTTGACTCTGTATCCAACACTGCCAGTGCCAGACAATTGAACCCCATTATCAAGTCTGCCTCGTTTCGATACATCACCTCTTCATGAGATGACAAACACAAGTGTACCGTCTTTCTCATATATCTCATTGCTCTATGTCACTGTTAAACAAAAGACCCACCAAAACCATGTCTTATGGCTTAGTGGGTCTTTGCAAAGGTAATGAGCGATTAGCTATTACACAAGCCCCTGTCACGAAAACAATGTAGCATTGTGGTTGTCGTCTTCGTGACACGGGTTCTTCTATTCTGTATCCCTTTCACGCCACGAGGACGCTGTGTCTCCCGCCACAACGTCCTCGTGGCAGGACAAGCACTCAGCATTCTTGCTGGTATCAGTGACCGGGAATAAGCTGCCTGCTCTTGCCTGACATTAGTGACTACGAACTTGTGTCCAAAGGCATCCTTTATATGCACCTCTATGGAAGCCAGCGGGCTCAAATCAGGATTGTTGCTGAAAAGCGTCAGCCCGGGATACCCGCCAAACCCCTCTCCCGGATAATAATCACCCGGCAGGATGTGCCGCATCTACATATTCAAGCGTCTGGACTTCGATGGAAGAGATGCCAAATCAATCAGTTCCCACCACTTAATATACAGATTGGCGCCAGTTATCTTTATGTGTCCGGTATATACCAAGGCTGTATCCAGGCTGCCGTAATACTTACGGCTCTTCTGGTCAAACTCCTTGCTATAGTCAGAAGTCCTCAGCAAACCGCGGCCAACATTATCATTTGCTTTTTTAAATGCCCGGGGCTCAAAACTCTTACACCCCACTGGCTGTTCCGAAACTTATAAAACTTTTTGGAAGAAATACGGGAACACCCCTAAACCGAAACCGGCCTGGTCGAGCAACTAAATAGCAGTATTTTTCGAGGTTCCTGTGCTGTCAGAATCCGGGCGCTACAAATAGAACCTTTCACGCTTTCTCTTCTGCAATTGCACCATCTTCCGACTGAAGAAATAACGTATTCTGATACGCAAAACGGCCCCGTCTGCAACCATAGGGGGCCGTTTTATCCGTGGAGACAATCCGCCTAGAACCGGATAGCGAGCGAGGGGTTAAGCATATACTCGCTGTCGCTGGCCTGGGGAACCGCGATAAAGTTCACGCCGAGGGCAAGGCCAAAGTCTCGGCTGAAACCCACATCGAACCCCAGCTTGGGGCTCAGATACGGCCGCAAGGTGTGATGCCAGAGCTTCTCACACTTGGGGGTACCCACCTCGTAGGTCCCTCCGGCCTCCATACCCAGGAAGAACGAGCTCAGCGACCGTCCCAGCCTGAAGTAGTGGATGTAATCGGCATACAGCGGCACCATATTCATCGGACCGTTCTCTACGATGGCGCCGCCAGTGGTTTTTGCTGGATGCCAGACATAGTGCATACCCGTGGCCAAACCCACGTAATTGCCACGGTCGATGCGCCAGCCAAGAGAAATATCAGACGTATAGTGCGTCCCCCAGCCGATGCTCGGACCGCTCCCCTTTACCATACCCTGGAAATGTCCGTCCCCGGCTTGTGCCAGAGGCGCCACCGCCGCACATAACACCAGCGCAGCCACTAAAGACAAGAACCGTTTCATAGTATTCTTCATTATTTCCGCTTACCTATTAAATGCATCCGTCCGCAAAAAATAACCTATTACCTTCTTGTTATTGTATCTGTCTTCTTATTTCCATTCGGCCGATAAAAACCATTTCGGAGGCGGTCATGGAGCCGCCCTCCTACTCTGCCGGTTCGGCGGGCATGGTGAGCGCCAGACGCAGGCCGTCGTAGGCGTACATGTGGGTGTAGTTGCCGGCATGGCGGTAGGCCGTGCGGCACATGGTGGGGCCATAGTTCCAACAGCCGCCGCGCTCGATGTGGAATTCCCGCTTCTTGTCGCTCTTGAGCATCTTCTGCGAATACTCGGGCTCGCTGCCGTCGTACATCAGGTACTTGTCTTCGCACCACTCATACACGTTGCCGCTCATGTCGTAGATGCCCAACTCGTTGGGTTTCTTGCTGGCTACCGGGTGCGACTTCTCGTCGGCATTGGCCACGAACCATGCGACCTCCTCCAGGTTGTCACTGCCGGCATATTTGTAGCCCTTGCTGTACTTGCCGCCGCGGGCCGCATACTCCCACTCCTGCTCGGTGGGGAGGCGGAAAGGCAGGCCGGTGAGCTCGGTGAGGGCCGCCACAAAATCTTTACACTCGTTCCAGCTGACCTTGTCTACGGGGCATTCCGGCCACTGGGTGTAAGAGGGGTTATAATCCATAACGGCCTTCCAGAGAGTCTGTGTAACCTCTGTCTGTCCGATGTAAAAATCCGGGAGGGTTACCTCGTGTGCCGGTTTCTCGTTGAGCTGGGCTTCGGTACCCTGCTCTGCGGTAGCTCCCATGGTAAAGGTGCCACCCTCTACCTTGACCATCTTGAAGGCAACCCCCTTGACGGTGAACTCGCGGGTCTCGGCCAGCGAAGCGGCTGCCTCGTCGGCCTTATCGGCCTCCTGGGCCTTCTTGTTGCCGCCCTTGCATGCCGGGGTTACTACAAATACAACCAGCGCCAGCATCAGCGCCAGGACACTGCTAAAACGTACTTTCTTCATGACAATTTATATTTTTCTATAAAATTATACTAATTTATCGAGAGATGCAAGAGCCTCTGAGACAATCTCTTCCGGCATGCCTTCGAGCACTTCGCCGGCAAAGGCCAGCATCTGCAGACGCTGCGCCTTGGCCAGGTCTATACCGCGGCTGCGGAGGTAGAACAGTTCGTCTTCGTTAAGGCGGCCGAAGGTGGCACCGTGGCTGCACTTGACGTCGTCGGCATAAATCTCCAGCTGCGGCAGGCTCTGCGCCCTGCAGCCATCGGAGAGCAGCAGGTTGTGGTTCTCCTGATATGCCTCAGTGCCGATGCACTTCTGCGGCACATTTATCAAACCGAAAAAGCCGGTGTGCGCCTCGCCCGACAGGATTCCCTTGAAGAGCTGGCGGCTGCTGCAATTGGGATAGTTGTGCACCATGTTGACCTTGATATTGACGCTGGATGCGCCGCCCGCCAGATAGAGCCCCTTGAGGCAGCAGTCGCCTCCCTCCCCTTCGAACCGCACGGCCAAGTCGCAATCGATGGCACCGTTGCCCGGTAGCGCCACAATCGTCAGCGAATATGACGCCCCGCAGCCTACAGTGATATCCCAGGCGCGGTTGTCTCCGCTCCTGAGCAGTACCACGTCGCTCTTGGCAAGCCCCTGTGCTATGGTGATCCTATCCATTGTTCCTGATGATCCAGTCGTATCCTTTCGCCTCTATCTCGAGCGCCAGTTCGCGGCCGCCCGTGAAAATTATGCGCCCGTTATACAGCACATGTATCACATCGGGCACAATGTAGCTGAGCAGGCGCTGGTAGTGGGTTATCACAATGAAGGCGTTCTCTTTGGTGCGCAGGCTGTTTACCCCTTCGCCCACTATGCGCAGCGCATCCACGTCCAGGCCGCTGTCGGTCTCGTCCAGGATGGCCAACTGCGGCTCCAGCACCGCCATCTGCAGCACCTCGTTGCGCTTCTTTTCGCCACCCGAAAAGCCCACATTGACGCCGCGGGAGAGGAAACTTTTATCCATATTGACCAATGAGCGCTTGCTGTTGACCAGCTTGAGGAACTCCGCGCCAGAAAGCTCCGGCAGCCCTTTGGCCTTGCGGTGGGCAGCCAGCGCGCTCTTGAGCATCATGGTGTTGCTCACCCCGGGAATCTCCACCGGATACTGGAATCCGAGAAAGACACCCGCCCATGAGCGCTCTTCGGGCGACATATCCAACAGCGAAACGCCGTCCAGCGAGGCCTCGCCCCCGGTCACGGTGTAACCGGGCTTGCCCGCCAGCACTCCGCTGAGGGTGCTTTTGCCCGCGCCATTGGGCCCCATAATGGCGTGCACCTCGCCGCGGCCGACCTTGAGGTCTATGCCACGGAGTATCTCGCGGTCCTCTACCGAGGCATGCAGATTCTTGACTTCCAGTAATATATCAGACATAAGCTATTTGTTTTCTTTGTTATAAAGCTTGCGCCAGCTGAACAGCGACCAGATGCCGTTGACCAGGTAGAGCCCGCACACGATGGGCATGAACACGTGCCCCACGGAAATGTGCAAGATAATCTGCGTGATGTTGACCATGAGCCAGACAATCCAGCAGTCCCACTTCTTGAGGGCGGAGAGCAGCTGTGCGTAGAGTATCAGCACGGTGACGATGGTGTCCAGGTAAGGATGCGGGTCGTTGGGGAACACCGTCTCCAGCATCCAGCCCCACGCGGCCGAGAGCAGCAGCACCGCCGCCACGCTCAGGATACGCTGTTGGGTGGTGAGCTGGGTCACCTTCAAGTCGCCTTTCGAGCTCTCTTCTTCTTTCTTGGGATGAGTCCACCGCCAGTGCCCTATGATGTTGATGGTGAGCGATATGGGCTGCAAGAACAGCGATGCGTAGAGGTTCTTGTTCCAGAACAGCAAGAACAGCGCCGCGGTGTAGAGGTAGCCCACCCAGAAGTTGTATTTGGAATTGCGGCCCGCAAGGAATACGCAAGTCAGGCCCAATACCGACGATATCAAATCTATCAGCAGCACCGGTGCGCCGCCGAGGGTAAACAATGTATAATTGATCCAATCCATTATCCTACACTTCCTTCAAGATTAACACTCAGCAGGCGGCGGGCTTCGATGGCGAACTCCATGGGGAGTTTGCGAAGCACGTCGGATGCATATCCGCCCACGATCAGCGCCACCGCATCCTCTTCGCTGATGCCGCGCTGACGCAGGTAAAACAACTGGTCGTCGCTGATTTTGGAGGTCGTCGCCTCATGTTCCAGTATCGCGCCCGGGTTGGCGCACTCTATCACCGGGAAGGTGTGCGCGCCGCACTGGTCACCTATCAGCAGCGAATCGCACTGCGAATGGTTGCGCACACCGGTCGCGCCCGGAGCGACCTTGACCAGGCCGCGATAGCTGTTCTGGCTGTGCCCGGCGCTGATGCCCTTGCTCACAATGCGGCTCACGGTGTTTTTGCCGATATGAATCATCTTGGTACCGGTGTCGGCCTGCTGGTAGTTGTTGGTCAGCGCCACCGAATAGAACTCCGAGAGGCTGCCGTCGCCGCGCAAGATGGTGCTGGGATATTTCCAGGTGATGGCGCTGCCCGTCTCGACCTGGGTCCAGAAAAGGCGGCTGCGCTCGCCACGGCAGAGTCCGCGCTTGGTCACAAAGTTGAAGATGCCTCCCCTGCCCTGCTTGTCGCCTGGATACCAGTTCTGTACGGTGGAATATTTGACTTCGGCATCCTTCTCCACGATTATCTCCACTATGGCGGCGTGCAACTGGTTCTCGTCGCGCATCGGGGCGGTACATCCCTCCAGATAGCTCACGTAACTGCCCTCGTCCGCCACAATCAGCGTCCTCTCGAACTGGCCGATGTTGCGGGCGTTGATGCGGAAGTAACTGCTGAGCTCCATCGGGCAGCGGACCCCTTTGGGGATATAACAGAACGACCCGTCGCTGAACACCGCGCTGTTGAGGGCGGCGAAAAAGTTGTCGGAGGGCGGCACCACCTTAGCCAGGTACTTGCGCACCAAATCGGGATGGTTCTGTACCGCCTCGGAGAACGGACAGAAGATTATCCCCTTCTCTGCCAGCGTCTTCTGGAATGTGGTCTTGACCGACACCGAGTCAAAAACGGCATCCACCGCCACGCCGCTGAGCGCATCGCGCTCGTGCAACGGAATGCCCAGCTTGTCAAAGGTCTTGACCAGCTCGGGGTCAACCTCCTCTTTTTTCTTGGGCGGCTTGGGGGCGGCGAAATAGATGATGTCCTGGTAGTCGATCTCCGGAATCTGGAGATGGCCCCAAGTGGGCATCTTCATGGTCTGCCACTTGCGAAAGGCGTTCAGGCGGAACTCCAGCATCCAGTCGGGTTCGCCCTTGCGCGCCGATATCATGCGCACGATGTCCTCGTTCAACCCCTTGGGGAAGAACTCCTGCTCGATGTCGGTGGTGAAACCCTCTGAGTATTCGGCGTTTTCAAGCCCGGCCAGTATGTCGTCTCTTTCTGCCATAGAATTGCAAAGTTAGTTTATTTGGCCGACATTTTCCGGCTTTTTTCGTGTTAACGCATTTATAGTTACCTTTGTGGTATGGAACAGCAGAACAAAAAGCGCACGGAATTCTCCGAAATCGGCCGCGAACAGGCCATCAAACGCCTCTTCGAGGGCTCCGGATACACCAACAGCGACCCTATTGACCTCTCCGAGGGCATCGCTACCCACAAAATGATGATGCAGGGGGTCGATTTCGACCTCGTTTACCATCCGCTCAAGCATCTGGGCTACAAGGCGGTCATAAATGCGCTGGGAGACATCTACGCGGCGTTTTACCGCCCGAAGGCGCTCTCTATGGTGCTTGGGGTTTCGTCGCACTTTGCCTTCGAAGACATCGCCGATTTCTGGAGCGGCGTGTTGGCGGCAGTTAAGGAACACTCACTCAAGGCGCTTCACCTGCAGCTGGCGCCATCCCTCAACGGCCTCCAGATAAGTCTCGTGGCCACCGGCACGCAGACCCGCAAGATGGAGTCTTCGCGCCCGGCTCCGTCCAACAGGGACCTCATCTGCCTGGGCGGCAATGTAGGCGCGGCATATATGGGGCAGCATGTGCTCGAACGCGAGAAGGGGGCTTTCCTGGCAGCGGGCGAAGCCAACGCCAAGCAGCCCGACCTTTCCAAATACAAATACCTGCTTTCGCAATATCTCTGTCCCGAGCTGGACAGCAATGTGATAGACCGCTTCGTGAGGGGTGGTTTCTTCCCCACCGCCGGCGTATTTGACTCGCGAGGCCTGGCAGAAGCCGTACACGCCCTATGCGAGCGCACCGGATTCGGCGCAAAAATCTACCTCGACCGCATTCCCATCGCCTCGGAGACCTTTGCCCTGGCCGATGAGATCGGCATCGACGCCGTGACCGCCGCCATCAACGGTGGCGACGACTACCGCATCATCTTCACCCTCCCGATAGACAAGTACGAGGCCTTTCACAAAGAGATCCAGACTTTTGACGTTATCGGCCACCTGTGTCACGCCGACGCCGGGGCCGTCTTGGTTACCCCCGACGGCGCCGAACTCCCTATGCGCGAACTTTAGGATTAGAAATTCATCGTCAGCGCCAGCCCCCCGACAAACCGATTATTGCCGGTGGTGGTGGGCACGCAGTTGAAGTACGGTTGGAGGTTGAAGTCGAGAGCAGCCTGGTCGCCGCAGATATCCCGCATGTACAGATTTTTAATCTTGGCGACCTTAACCGCATCGCAGATGCTCCATATGTATACCCCCAGAAAGGCAGAGCCGGTAACCACCCTCAGGAAATCCGAATCAAAAGTCGAACTGACGTTGTCTGATGCCAGACCGCCCATAGCTAAGGCAAGAGACATATATCCGCCTAAGAAGCAGAAACCCCTGCCCAATTCGCCTGCAGCAAAATGCCCCAGCCCGGGGAATAATGCCGATAAAAATCCGCTGGCAACGGGACTATACGGATCGCCCCACCGGGCCCGGTATGTACTTGCATCGTACAGGTTCTTATAATCCCGATAACGCATATAAGGATGCACATTCCTTCTGAAAACTAGACCCTCAGGGACATCTTCAATCGGGTAATCGCTGATATCCTGGTGATACATATTCTTGATTTTTGCTACTTTGACTGCGTCAAAAATATTCCAGATATACAGCGCACAGGTACCAGCCACCATCGTGACGTTCCGGATGTGATCCCAATTGGAAGGTTGTTGGATTATAGCCTGCTCCCCATAATAATAGTACTTGCTGTCGCTAAAGAGTCCGGGGGTGTACAATAAGGAAAGAAGGGAGCCGGTAGCCATCAGTTCCGTGGTCAAGAAAACGCTTAGGCCGCGCCCCGCCTCGCCACAAAGAGTCTGCCCCAGTCCGGGGACAAAATACGAAACAAGCCCGGCTGCAAACGGCTGGTAGGGATCGTCGTACCGCGGAACATAATTGCGTGCATCATATAGTCTAAGGCAATCCTTGTACTGCAAATATTCGTACTTGGGAATGTCGGTAAGCCTCTCCTGAGGCGCCTGAAGCCCATTATCCTTTTTCCCTTTTGTAATCGAAATGATTTCCTGGCCCCGGGTCAACGGGCAAACCGACAGGAGCAATACAAGTAAAATGACGATTCGTTTCATACTTATTAAATGCAAACGGGGCTGATAATTAACTCATCCCGGCGGATTTTACAGGCGACGGATCCAGATGTTGCGGAAGCTGATGCCCGGACTGCGGTCGCCGTGCGCTTGCAGGCGGATGCGGCCGTCGCCGTGGGGAATCACTTTGGGCAAACCGATGTAGGCGGTGGTGCCAAGGATTTCGGTGTTGTTCTGGATAAGCACTCCGTTGTGCAGAACCGTGACGCGCGGCGCTGTCTGGTAAGTCCCGTCTTCGTTGAACACCGGTGCCGTGTAGATTATGTCGTAGCTGTTCCACTCGCCGGGAGCACGCATCGCGTTCACCAGCGGGGCGGTCTGCTTGTAGATTGAGCCCGCCTGTCCGTTGACGTACGTCTCTTGCTCATAACTGTCGAGAATCTGCAGCTCGTACATCCCCTGAAGATATATGCCGCTGTTGCCGCGCCCCTGGTCGCGATAGATGTCGCGCATGGGAGGTATACACCACTCGATGTGCATCTGAAAGCTGCCGAACGTCTCTTTGGTGAGGATATCGCCTTGCTTTTTGTCTACCGTCACAATTCCGTCGTGGACAGGCCACAGGGCGGGGGTGCCGTTTGCGGCGTTTATCCAGGCGTCCAGGTTGGTGCCGTCAAAAAGCACTATCGCATCGGACGGCGCACCGTCGGTAAACGGGTTTCCCGGGGTGACTACGGGCGGTTTCGGCTCCCAGATTTCTGTGTCTTCTGGCCTCGAATAATCTTGCGCAGAGGCCATACATACCGGAACAAGAGCCGACGCTGTGGCTGCAAGCATCGCAATCAAACACTTTCTCATCCTTCTGGTTTTCTTTGACTTATAAAAATATTTTTATATAAATTTATAAATCTATAAATATATTTTTACAGTTTATGATACTTTTTTAGAAGGTCTGCAACTGCTTCGTTATAGAGTTCGTCGTACTTGGATCCGGTCTCAAATTTTAGCTGTCCGAGACGGAGGAACATAGCGTTGTCGATGTGGAAACTTACGAGTTTACGATTAGCATTTTTTGAGACCTTGGCCTGGGGTGCCGGCTCTTCAGTTATAGGCTGTACTGCGGGACGCGGAGCTGCAGCGTTACTTAAAGCACTGCTTAAGGTGCTCGAAGAGCCAAGGGTTGCCTCTTTGAACTTCTCGAACGGGTCGGTTTTCTTTGCCATAGATATAAATATATTTTTATATGTTTATATATAGTTATAATTCTATTTTTCTATAATTTGGCCTTAGAAATGCGTTTGGCGAGGATTTTAGCAATTTCGAGATATTGCTTGGTAACCTTTCCGGAAGGGTCATATTCGAATATGTTCTGGTTGAAAGATCCAGCCTGTGCAATCTTGGTCGCCTTGCTAAGGACAGGTTCTATAAACGCATCTCCCATCTCGCCTTTGATTTTTGCAACATACATGTCGCTGAGTTTATTCCTCTCGTATTTAGTAATAATGACACCGGAGAGGGACAAATCGGGATTCAGACGGGGGTTTGACTTGACATCGGCATACAAATTGGCCACCATTACCATTCCCTGGTAAGCCAAACCGTCCGGCGTGGCAACCATCACAAGGTGATCTGCGGCGATGAGGGCATTATATGTAATGAGACCCAGAGCCGGCGGACAGTCAATGATTATATAGTCATATTTATTCTTCACGGGCTTCAAGAGATCCAGCAAAAGATATTCACGCCCGGTAATGGATGCCGTATCCCTGTCAAAATTTGACAGCGAGAGCTCAGAAGGTACCAGGTCCACGTTCTTGGATGCGTGTTCTATTTTAAACTGATTCTTGTCCAGGAATGCATCCCTGATGCTGGATTCGTGAGCGTCCGGCTCCAGGGGGCTCACCATCGCGGTCAGGTTGGCTTGGGAGTCGAGATCCACAAATAAAATCTTCTTGCCAGCAAGTGCCCATGCATAACCCATGGCTACTGCAGTGGTCGTCTTACCAACGCCACCTTTGTTGTTTGCAAAACATACAATCTTTCCCATATATCTATTTCTCAATTAGTTATGCAAATATATAGAAAAATATTTGTATAACAAAATAGAAATATAGAAATATTGTTTTATATACAAATATAAAAATATGTATAGCTGTGGTTTAGCCTATTTTTCAAATAATCCGTACACGGCGCTGCCGCTGCCGGTCATGGAAGCGTAGATTGCACCGCGAGAATAGAGGTCGTTTTTAATATCTGCGAGAATTGGATATTTGGCAAAGGCATAAGCTTCGAAGTCATTCACGACATTCTCGCGCCAGTTGTCTATGCCCTTTTCTAGTAGTTGTCTTAGGCTTTGATAAACTGCTGGGGCATCCGATTGGTCTATTCCTGCGCTTATGACGGACGCTTTCGGGAACTTGATGGCATCCACGCCGGCGTAGGCCTCGGGGGTAGAGATGTGGAGGCCGGGGGTGACGAGCTCTATACGGTAAGGGCTAAGGTCTATGTCGAAGGGTTCGAGAATCTCGCCTCGGCCGCTGGCATACATCGGGCGGTTGTAAATGAAAAACGGGCAGTCGCTGCCAAGCTCGGCCGCGATAGATGCAAGCCGTTCTTTGTCCAGCCCCAGTTCAAATATATCGTTCAGTGCCATCAGGGTGAATGCAGCGTCGCTGCTCCCGCCGCCCAGACCGGCGCCCATCGGTATATTTTTATATAAAAATATATGGACGTTGCCTATGCCATAGTAGTTCTGCATCAAGCGGAAAGCCTTGAAACAGAGGTTTTTCTCCATTGGAACATCGCAGGGGATACCATAGCAGGTCATTCCGGGCTCATCGGCCTTGACAATCTCCAGCACATCGCGCTTTCCGGGAACTGGAACAAACAACGACTCCAGGTCATGGTAACCGTCTTCGCGACGTCTCACGACCTCCAGGCCGATATTTATCTTGGCGTTAGGACAGAGTATCATATTAGAACATATAATCCCAGGGTGGCAACATCACGGGCTTGGAATTGAATGCATCAATCGCCTTGCTGTCGAGATATTTTTTATTGATGACAATGCGGAACATATATTCGCTGAACCATTCATCTGTGAAGGTCAGGTAGCCGCGGTAACCTGCGGCGGCGCCCCAGCTGTTCTCAAACTGCCATTTGGTCGGGACATCGTTGTCGTCGGTGTCGCAGGCCATCAGCAGCATGGCGTGCGAAGAGCCGCTCTGGCGGGTCAGGATGCGCGCCTTCTTGTCCATCTGCATGTTGACGCCGAGCAGCTTCTCATAGTCGTAAAGGCCCATGTCCATGATGCCTTTGTCCCGGTTGAGCTGTTTGCCCACGTCGCAGCTGGCGTACATCGGCTCGCCCGCCTTGATTGAGGCCAGCGCGGCGGCTTTGATGTCTTCGTTGGGGAGATTGACATATACCCAGTTGATGCCCTCCACGGTATTGCGGTAGTTCTCAATCTCATAGCGTTTGTAATACTCGCGGGTGGGGTCGTTCATTATCATCACATAGTTGTCGGGGCCGAAATCGGCGGGACGGATGGCCGCCCAGAAATCGAGCGGGGTAGAGGCCAGGGTCTCGATCTTGCCCTCCTTGGTGGCATAACGCCAGGTAAACTCTGTCGGGGGTTCGCCCAGACACAGCGCAAGGATGCGGTACACATCTTTTAGTGCCGACAGCTTGAGTTCGGCCACGCGGGCTTCGCGCTCTGCCACGGCCTTCTTGCCCTTGGCGGGAGCCACCGCCGCCTCGCGGATATTGTAACCGGCGGCGCGCAGGCACTCGTTTATGGCGCCCAGCATCTGCTGTGTATTGTTGCTGTTGGCGGTCTCTGGCATCACGGTGTCGGGCACGATGCCGTATTTCTCTACCACGTTGTAGAATAGGTTCCACACGCCGCCGTCGGCCACCGGGGCGCGGAAATAGGTCACCACCGCACGGTCGTCAAAGTCGCGGCCGGCCGTGGCTATCGCATTCTCCAAGAAGAGGTTGGCCTTCTCGAAGATATCCCAGAAATAGCAGTAATTGTTAGAGAACTGGAACGCATCGAGGTTGTATTTCTTCATCACCAGCGGGCGGAGCTGGTTGGTGGAGGTGAAGAGCCAGCAACGGCCGCTGCGCTGCTGGTCGGTGATGCCGCGCACCTCCGTCTTGTATTTGAAGAGATGGTCGGTGCCGCCCTCTTTGGCGTGGCTGCGGGCCGCCGTTTTGAGGTCGTTGGTGCCTGTGAGAATGTTCTGCAGCGCGATGGTTGCTGCATTGTCGCGGTCAAAGCCGTCCTGGATCTGCTTAAGTTGCTGCGGGGTGATGTTCTGCGCACTGGCGCAAACTGCTGCAAACAGGGCAGCGACGGCAAGGAATCTCTTCATAACTTGTGCGTAAAGGTGATTTGTGCAACAAATTTAATATATTTGGATATAATTTACGAAAACGTCATGTTCAGCAAAGAAACCTACATCGCCCGTCGCAAAACCCTCGCACAGAGCGTCGGCCGCGGCATTATTGTCTTTTTAGGCAACAACGATTCGCCCATGAATTACACCGACAATACCTATAATTTCCGTCAGGACAGCACCTTCCTGTATTATTTCGGGCTGGACAAGCCTTCGCTGGCGGCAGTGATAGACATAGACTGCGGCGGCGAGATAGTGTTCGGCAATGATGTCGACATAGACGACATCATCTGGATGGGGCCTCAGAAGAGCATTGCAGACCAGGCGGCGGAGGTCGGAGTGGGGAAGACCTACCCGTTTGCGCGGCTGGCGTCATTTGTGGCCGATGCGGCGTCCAAGGGACGCACGGTGCATTATATCCCGCAATATCGCGCCGACAACAAAATTCTCCTGGCTGAGATACTGGGCATAAAGCCCGCCGCAGTTAATGACGGTGCCAGCGTAGAGCTCATCAAAGCCATTGTGGCTCAGCGGCTCGTCAAGGAGCCTTGCGAGATTGCAGAGATCGATCTAGCCTGCGACTTGGGCTATGCGATGCACTACACCGCCACCACGTTGCTCAAGCCGGGCATGATAGAGCAGGAGATCGTGGGGGCCATGGAGGGGGTGGCCATCAGCGGTGGTTATATGCCTTCGTTCCCTACCATTCTCTCGCAGCACGGCGAGACCCTGCATAACCACAAGCACGACAAGGTGCTGGAAGTGGGCAAGTTGTGCGTCATAGACGCCGGCGCCGAGATCGCCAGCCACTATTGCAGTGACTTTACCCGCACCCTGCCGGTGGGCGGCAAGTTCACACCCAGGCAGAAGGATATCTATACGATTGTCTCTACCGCCAATACGTTCGCTGCCGAGATGGCGCGTCCCGGAATTACCTACCGCGAGGTGCATCTGGCCACCTGCCGGCTGATGCTGCAGGGGCTCAAGAATGTCGGCCTGGTCAAGGGCGACATAGACGAGGCGCTCGCGCTGGGCGTACAGGGGCTCTTCATGCCGCACGGGCTGGGGCACAACATGGGCCTGGACGTGCACGACATGGAGAATCTGGGCGAGAACCATGTCGGCTACGATCCCGGCCAGGAGCGCAGCAAGCAGCTCGGACTGGGCTCGCTGCGCATGGCCCGCAAACTGGTTCCCGGCCATGTGATTACCGACGAACCGGGCATCTATTTTATTCCCGCGCTCATCGAGCAGTGGAAGGCAGAGGGCAAATTCACCGATTTTGTCAACTACCAGGCGCTTGAGGGTTACTACGACTTTGGCGGCATCAGGCTCGAAGATGACATCCTGATTACCGCCACCGGCTGCCGCCGCCTGGGCCAGCGCCGCCTCCCGGTCACCGTAGAGGAGGTCGAGGCCGCCATGGCATAAGTGACAATTTGTCATAAAATGCGTGATGGCATTTAATTTGTCTAAATTTGTGTCGCATTACAACGCAAATCAAAACAAATTAAATTAATACCATCATGATTAAACCTTTAGCAGACAGAGTGTTGGTTGAGGCACAAGAGGCCGAGACCAAAACCGCAAGCGGTCTCTTTATTCCCGATTCGGCAAAAGAAAAACCCCAGCAGGGTGTTGTTATCGCTGTTGGCAGCGGCAAAAAAGACGAGCCCATGGAGCTCAAGCCGGGTGACAAGGTGATGTACGGCAAATATTCCGGCACCGAAGTTTCTTTCGAGGGTAAGGATTACCTCATCATGCGTCAGAGCGACGTTATCGCTGTTATTGAATAACCTTTAAAATCTGTTAATTATGGCAAAAGATATAAAATTCAACATTGAGGCGCGCAACCTTATGAAAGAAGGCGCTGACGCGCTGGCTGATGCAGTCAAGGTGACCCTGGGTCCCAAAGGCCGCAACGTTATCATTGACAAGAAGTTCGGTGCTCCGCAGGTCACCAAGGACGGTGTCACCGTAGCTAAGGAGATCGAGCTCGAAGACCGCTTCCAGAACATGGGTGCCCAGATGGTTAAGCAGGTTGCCAGCAAGACCAACGACCAGGCTGGTGACGGTACCACCACCGCTACCGTTCTGGCACAGGCCATCATCAACGTGGGTCTGAAGAATGTCACCGCTGGTGCCAACCCCATGGACCTCAAACGCGGCATTGACAAGGCCGTGGCAACCGTAGTGGCAGCACTGCAGCAGCAGAGCCAGTCGGTAGGTGACGATTACGCCAAGATCGAGCAGGTCGCTACCATCTCTGCAAATAACGACGAATATATCGGCAAACTCATTGCCGAGGCCATGAGCAAGGTTAAGAAAGACGGCGTCATCACCGTAGAAGAGGGCAAGGGTACCGAGACCGAGGTCAAGGTCGTAGAGGGTATGCAGTTCGACCGCGGTTACATCTCCGCTTACTTCATGACCAACCCCGACAAGATGGAGGCAGTGCTCGAAAGCCCCTACATCCTGATCACCGACAAGAAGATCTCTGCCATGAAGGATCTCATGCCGATTCTCGAGCCCGTGGCACGCGAAGGCCGCTCGCTGCTCATCATCGCAGAGGATGTCGATGGCGAAGCTCTTACCACTCTGGTTGTCAACAAGCTCCGCGGCACATTGAAGGTGGCTGCAGTCAAGGCTCCCGGCTTTGGCGACCGCCGCAAAGAGATGCTGCAGGACATCGCTATCCTGACCGGCGGTCAGGTTATCAGCGAAGAGCGCGGCGTTACCTTCGAGAACGCTACCGTTGACATGCTGGGCCAGGCAGAGAAGGTTTCCATCGACAAGGACACCACTACCATCGTAGATGGCGCAGGTGACAAAGAGGCTGTTGCACAGCGCACCGCACAGATTCGCACCCAGATCGAGAACACCAAGAGTGACTACGACCGCGAGAAATTCCAGGAGCGCCTGGGCAAGCTCGCCGGCGGTGTTGCAGTGCTCTATGTAGGTGCTGCCAGCGAAGTCGAGATGAAAGAGAAGAAAGACCGCGTAGAGGATGCTCTCAACGCAACCCGCGCAGCCGTAGAAGAGGGTATCGTGGCCGGTGGCGGTGTGGCTTACATCCGCGCAGAAGAGGCCCTGAAGAACCTCAAGGGTGAGAACGAAGACGAGCAGACCGGTATCAATATCGTGGCTCGCGCCATCGAGGAGCCCTTGCGCACCATCGTTGCCAACGCAGGCCTCGAGGGCAGCGTAGTTGTCCAGAAGGTTAAAGAGGGCAAGAAGGACTTCGGTTTCAACGCCCGCACCGAGACCTACGAGAACCTGCTCGCAGCCGGCGTCATCGATCCGACCAAGGTTAGCCGTGTGGCTCTCGAGAATGCCGCTTCCGTAGCCGGCATGTTCCTCGCCACCGAGTGCGCCATCGTGGACAAGCCCGAAAAGGCTCCCGCAATGATGCCCAACCCCAACGGCGGCATGGACGGCATGATGTAGTTCCGTTCATTTCGATACAAAAGGGTTGTTCCGTTCGGGACAGCCCTTTTTGTTTGCCCGTGGCACCTCTGCCGCTGATTATCAGCACTTTCCGGATACCTGCTTGCGCATTTTTCGCAAGCGACTATGTGTAAAGCGCTGTGTATCAACGTATGTCCTGCCACAGGGCAGATTATTCGATACGTATAATCGGTGGTTATTACTATCTTTGTGATTATGGATGACAACTATTATATGCAGATGGCGCTGGAGCAGGCGCGCTTGGCAGGGGAGAGGAAGGAGATTCCCATCGGAGCGGTGGTGGTGTGCAAGGGGCGCATAATCGCTCGGGCGCACAACCTGACCGAGACGCTCAACGACCCCACGGCGCATGCCGAGATGCAGGCAATCACGGCCGCCACCGAGTATTTGGGCGGTAAATATCTGTCCGACTGCACATTGTATGTCACGGTGGAGCCGTGCCCGATGTGTGCGGCAGCGCTCGCCTGGGCACAGATTCCGCGCATAGTCTATGGCGCCGACGACCCCCGGCGGGGTTATTCGCTGTTCAGCCCCAGCCTGCTGCATCCCCGCACAAAAGTCACCAAAGGCATCCTGGCCGAAGAGTGCGCTACCCTCATGACCGACTTTTTCAAGGCCCGCAGGTAGTAAACACCTGGCACAAAAACGAGTATACGGACTGGGTATCCCCGTCAAAGTAGACGTTTTTCACCACCCCTATTTCTTTAGATATAAAAAGTTTATATCTTTGCACCGCTTTATGCCCCTTTCCGAACCCCGTATGGACAGGTTAGAGCCCGCAGGGCGTTGGAAAAGTCCCTTCCCTGGGGAAGGGATTTAGGGATGGGGTCATTAATGGCAATCGTGCGGTGGGGACATTAAGGCAAGCCATACGCAAGTATGATAATAGTGAGATATGGTGTAATGGTAGCACTACAGATTTTGGTTCTGTCTGTCGAGGTTCGAATCCTCGTATCTCAACACTAAAGAATATTAATTGTAAAACACACCTCAACACGTGGAACAGCCTCCGAGTTGCAACATCGAAACTTCTGTGAACGACAGCGCCCCCGACGGTAGCCATAGTCGCCCACGTGTTGCCCATTATATATACGCAAATATAAAGTCGCACCCTAAGCGGATGCGGCCTTAAACTGTTTTATATGGCATTATATCTTACAAAAGAACTTGAAAACGAAGCAACGATTTACGTTTGGGAGATAACCGAGACGGAACAGGAGCTCATGGATATGTGCTCCATCCCCAAGACCGAGCTGGAAGAGTTGAGCATGATACGCAGCGAAGCGCGCCGCAAAGAGCGCCTGGCCGTACGTGCCCTGCTGGGAGAGATTTTTGACGACAAGGTCTACCTGGGACACCACGACAATGGCCGCCCCTTCCTGCACAACTCTGCGCAGGAGATCAGCATCTCGCACTCGAACCGTTTCGTGGCCATCATCACCCATCGCGACGAGGCGCTGGGCATCGACATCGAGTCGCTGGACCGCGACTTCTCTGCCGTAGAGAAGAAAGTTCTTTCTGAAGATGAGAAGGAGGATCTCTCCGACCACAACCGCAAGCTTCAGCTGGCTATAATCTGGAGCGCCAAGGAGGCCATATTCAAGCGTATGTCCCAGCTCGACGTAGACTTTGCCGAGCAGATTGAGATAGAGAAGTTCACCCCCCGCGACGAGGGCGAAATCAGCGCCACTTTCACCCACAAGGATGGCACCGAGATGGAGTTCGAACTGGAATACATGGTGTTCGAACGCCATGTAATGGTTTGGCTTGTAGGATAATATCATGAAACACACACTTCGCGCCGCGGCGGCTGTGGCCGTTGCTATTATGATGCTGGCGGGCTGCAAGGGCGGCAACTCCGGCAAGAAGGCTGCGGGCAATCCCGCCGACAACCGGTTCCCGATGCCCGAGGTCCCCGCAATGATTTCGGACCAGCATCAGGCGATGGACTATATCGTGACCCATTATTGGGACAAATTCCTCTCCGAAGACCGTCCCGGTGTGCAGGACACCTCGCTGGTGCGCGGATTCACGGTAGATGCCTTTGCCGAGCATTTTTGCCAGTATGCGCTGTTTCTCAGGGCCTCCGCCCCGGAGAAGGGCCTGGCCGCCTGCCGCTCGTTCTTGAACCGCGTAGAGCAGCAACAGCTGGATAACCCCGAAAGTACCATCTGGGCCAAGGTTACCGACGTCTATTACCGCGTGATGGAGGACCCCAACTCTCCCTACCGCAACGAAGAATACTGCATCCCGCTGATAGAGAAGCGCGCCACCAGCGCCCTCTCTACCGAGGCCGAGAAAACCCGCGCAGAGCACGATCTGCCGCTGTTCTGCCTCAACCGCCTCGGCGAGAAGGCCGCCGACTTTGCATTCACGCTGCGCAACGGCCGCGTGATGCATCTGACCGACATCAACAGCGAATACACCATCATCTTTTTCAGCAACCCCGGTTGCAACAACTGCCGCGAGGTGATGGAAATGCTGCAGAATTTCCCCGGAATAGACCAATTGATCGCAGAAAAGAGGCTTGCGATAGCCAATGTCTATCCAGACGAAGACCTTGGCGAATGGATCAAATATTCCCCCATATACCCCACAAACTGGTATAACGGCTACGACCACCTGCTGGCGGTGAACAACACCCCGCTGTACAACATCCGGGCGATCCCTTCTATCTATCTGCTTGACAAGGAGAAAAAAGTGCTGATAAAGGATTCCCCCTCCGACTTCCTGATGGAATTCCTCAGCGCCGTCTTCGGCACCCCTATAAACTAAGCCCCGTCACAAAATCTGCGCGGGTGTGCCACCTGCCGTCGATGATGTCGCGATAGCGGGAAACGCGTGCACCCAGCTCAACCTCCCAGCCGATGCGGAAAATATGGCCCTGGACGGTTGCTACCGAGCCATAGGACATCATGCGTTGCAAGTCGCCGGCAACGGTCTTGTTCACTGCGTAATCTACGAACGGAGATAAGTTCACGCGCATCAGGTGGAACAGGATGGGGACGGGGGCCCAGTCGTTGACGGCGATGGGAATGGCGTAGTCGGCCGTCACCTTGAAATAGTCGTTGAGCGGAATGTCGCGGTAGCCGCGCGGCAGCGAGGCCATGTTCTTCATGAATTCCCCGGCACCGATGCTGTCGAAGCGCTTCTGCGCCATCGCGGTAAACTTGAAGCCCTGCTGGATGGTGAATCCGGGCAGGTAGCCGTAGGTATAGCCGTACAGCACCTTGGCGTCACCGTCGTAGGGGCCCATCTGGTAAGCACCCTTTACCTCGGCTCCGATGCCCAGGCGGGGCATGCGGTTGGCGCGGGTCTTGGGAAGCATTACATAATAGCGGATGCCCGCCTGTATGTCGCGGCCCGAATGGAAGGCGTCGCCGTTGCCATACAGGTCCTGGTTCCAGTTGAATTCCACGCGGGGAATGATGGCGCTGTTCCAGCCGCCGCGGCTGAGATTGATGTTGGTATATACCGTACCGCGGACGTCCAGCGTCGGCTTGGGCAGAAAGGTAGTGTCCACGGGGCCCAGACCTTCTGCATAATGGATCTTGCCGCGAGGCCGGTCGTTATAGTCTACATTTAATTCAAAAATGGGCCAGAGTCCACTGTAGTTGAAGTTGAAGTGTCCGGCAACGCGTTTGTCGTGATAGGAGATTCCAGCCACCGCCACGGCAGTCCCCAGCAGGTTCTGGGAGATGAGGGTTACGCCCGGCGCCGCCAGCTGGTAGATGTGGTCGTAACTCATGTTCATTATGCGGTTGATGCCGGCATAGAAGGGCCCCCAGCTGTGGAAATGCAGCAGGTGCGGCGTCTTGTAATAACGCTTGGAGGGGAGGGAATCCACCGTTTTGCGAATCTCGGCCTGCCGCTCGGCGGAGAGCACCGGAGCCATGGTGTCGGACTGCGCCTTGAACTCTTCTGCTATCTGGAATATATACGGATCGTCGAAGCTGGCCTCTTCCCACAAAAGGTCACCGCGGGAGGCCTTTGCGGGCAGGTATCCGCGACTATCATAGTCGGAGTAGTACAACTCCCCACCTGCGGTCAAATGGGGGTAAAACGCGCCGAAACGGGCGTTAGTGAGCTTCTGCAGACGACGGGCAGCGGGGATGTAGGTGTATATGTTGGTGATGCCGTCCAGGTCGGTCTCGAACATCAGGCGGTCACCGGTGCTCTGCAGGCGCAGGATACTGCGTGTCTGGGGGGCTATCTCCTCTTGCCACTCGGCATCGGGGTCGTCGGCGGGACGGGACCAGAGGCCCCACTGGCCGTCACCGATAATGGCATCGGCATAGATGCGACCGTCGAGCCATGCGGTGTTGTGGATCTGGCCGCCGCAAGGGGCGCCGATGCGGCCGGTCGGCTCCATGGATTCGGCATCCAGCAGCACCACGGCCGAGCCACCCGTGACGGGATATTCGGTCACCGACAAAACCTGCTTGTCGGGCGAATATGCCGGGTTGAAATAGCGGGTACGGCGGGTCAGGGTACGCATCTTGTGCGTCTTGAAGTCGTACGAGCGAAGCACCGACCAGTTCTGCAACGCCCAGCGGGGGTGGGCGACTATCTCGCTCCAGATCACTGTATTGCTGTCTTTGGCCACCAGAGAGCTGGTATAGCCCTTGGTGGCAAACGGGCGGAGGGTCTTCTCGCGGCCGGTAGAGTCAATCTCTACCAGCTGGCCCACGTGGGCCATACCCGACTTGACGGCAGTCACGCGCCCGTCGCCCATCGGCATGACGGAGTGATAGGTGGCATAGTAGCCGTCGCTGAACTTGGTGATGCCGCTGAAACTGGTGTACGGGGCGCGCCACAAATAGTCATCTCTCCACATATTGGTGAAATAATCGACCGCTCCGTGGAAATTCTTGCGGCGGGTGCGGCCGGTATACTTCTGGTATGCCTTGTTGAGGATACTGGGGTCGTACCAATAGCGGGTATAGTCGTGATATATGTCGCCGATTACATAATAATCGGAATTGTGGCGCATGAAGGTCTCCATTATATACCCGAAAGCGTACTTGTCGGGGATTTGATGGTAGTACGAATTGAAGCGGTAGACATCGTAGTTGTGCATCCGGCCCGAGAGGAAATCGGCCCTGAAGGGCATCAAGAAGTTGGGGTCGCGACCGCGGCCGGTGCTGGAAAAGTCGGTCTCGGAGTGGACGGCATCGCCCTCAAGCTCCCATCCGGTGGGGTAGAAGCCCATTCCCAGGCCTACGCCCTGCTCTCCGAGAAGATATTTGAATATGGCGAAGGTGCCGGTGGTGAAATGGGTGCACTGGCCCACATGACGCCCCTCGTGTACCGAGAGCTGGTGAATCCAGTCGTCGCCGTAGCCGCTGTTGAAGGGGGGCGTGGTGTAGACGTCCAGCCGGCGCGGAGCCCATACTACCGTGGCGTTGCTGGTGAGCACGTACGGGTGGAGTATTATGGGCATGTTGGGTTGCTCTATCTTGAGTCCCGTCTGCACCCTCGGACGGTTGATTTCGAAATTGAACAGGTACTCCCGGGCCAGGGAATCGAGGCCCATGGGATATATGACGCGGAAATGCTCCGATTTGATGATGTTCCACCGTGCAGAAGCCGGGTCGTCGCCCACGGTGTAATACTGCGCACGAGCACCCACCGACATAGCAATGCACAACAGCGTCGTGAGTATTATCCTGCTAGGCTTCATCGTGAAAATAGTTGTAAACTTTTGTCGCCAGGCTCTTCCCCACAACCTCTTCCAAATCGGACAATGATGCCTCTTTGACCCTCTTTACGCTCTTGAAGCGGGCGAGCAGTTTTGCGGCGGTGGCCTCTCCAACGCCCCGTATCTCTGCAAGTTGCGAGCCAATCTGACTCTTCGAACGCAAGTTGCGGTGATGAGTTATGCCAAAACGGTGCGCTTCGTCGCGAATCTGCATCAAAACCTTGAGCGAAGTGGAGTTCTTGTCGAGGAAAAGGGGGTACGGATCGCCGGGGCGGATGACCTCTTCGAGGCGCTTGGCAAGGCCCACAGCACACACCCTGTCGGCAATGCCCAACTCGTGCAGCGCCTCCATGGCAAAGTGCAGCTGACCGCGGCCGCCGTCTATCACGACCAGTTGCGGCAGCTCTTGCCCTTCGGCCATCAGGCGCGAATAACGGCGGTTTACGACCTCCTTCATGGAGGCGTAGTCGTTGGCCCCGACCACCGTCTTTATGTTGAAATGGCGGTAATCTTTCTTGTAAGGATGGGCGTCGCGGAACACCACGCACGACGCGACCGGATTGGTGCCCTGGATGTTGGAGTTGTCGAAGCACTCTATGTGGCGCGGCAGCTCCTTCATGCCGAGGTCACGTTGCAGGGCCTCCATGACCCGCTGGTTGTATTCGTCGGGGTTGACCCGCTCTTCGTGGCGGTATTTCTCGGCCTTGAGGGCGCCGGCATTCTTCTGGCTCAGGCGCAGCAGCTCCAGCTTCTGGCCGCGCTGGGGCACCGTAACCTCAACCCCTTCGAACTCCCCGCCGGGGGCAAACGGTACCACCACCTCTTTGGAGAGGGGACCGAACTTGGATATCATCTCGGCCATGAATGCCGCCAGGACCTCCTCTTCGGGCTCTTCTATGCGCGCCTCGAGCTCCATGTTGAAGCTCTGCACGACGCACCCCTCGCGGATGCGCAGAAAGTTGCAGAAGTGCTCCTGCCCCTCGCTCACCATAGAGAATACGTCGGTGTCGATCATAGTCTGGTTCACTATGGTCGACTTGGAGTAGTGGCGCTCGAGCAGCAGGGCCCGCTCTTTGAAGACCTGCGCCTGCTCATATTCGAGGCGCGCGGCCGCGGCGGCCATCTGCTCGCGGTTGTCACGTATCAGGCCGCGCACGCCCCCCGACAGGAGCGTCTCCACCGCCGATATCATAGCGTCATAATCTTCGCGGGATATGCGGCCCACACAGGGGGCGCTGCACCGTCCCAGATGGGCGTTGAGGCACACCTTGAACTTGCCCTTGGCAATAGCCTCGTCGCTGAGGCGCATCTTGCAGGTGCGCAACGGATAGAGCTGCGCGATGAGCTCCAGCATGGCGTGGGCATAAGTGGCGCTGCTATACGGCCCGAAATAGCGGCTGCCGTCCTTTGTCAGGCGGCGGGTGAGCATCACCCTCGGGTAAGGCTCTTTCTTGATGACGATCCAGGGGTACGTCTTGCTGTCTTTGAGCAGGATGTTGTAGCGCGGCTGGAGTTTCTTGATGAGGTTGTTCTCAAGCAGCAGGGCGTCCTCTTCGCTGCCCACCACCGCGAACATCATGTCGGCTATCTTACCCACCATGACCCGCGTCTTGCGGTCGAGACTCTCCGGCGGGCGGAAATATTGCGACACACGGCGGTGCAGGTCCTTCGCCTTGCCGACATAGATTACCTCTCCCTCACTGTTAAGAAAGCGGTACACGCCCGGCGAATGGGGCAGAAGGCTTACTTTTTCTCTTACATTCAATAGGCCAGGGACTTGATGCTTTCGTTAATCCAGTCGTATTCTTCTTGATAGCCGCAGCTGCGGAACATGTTGGCCAGATAGGTCGCATACTGCATCTCGCGGTCGAGGGTCTCCTCGTCCAGGATGTCGCCGTGGAACGGCTGGCTGGAATAGGCCATCGACTTGAGCGACTCTGCCATGTAGGCGCGGGAGAGGGCCTGCGCCTTCTCGAATTTGTCCATCGAGAGGTAGAGGTCTATCGACATCAGCACCTCATACTCGTTGGAGCCGCGGATAATGGCTATGTCGTAGGGGATATTCTTGGTGGGGGTGACCTCGTAACAGCGGTCCAGCACCTTCTCGGCCTCTTCGTAGCGGTTCTCGTCTATGAGCTTGTTGGCCACCTGGTTAAAGAGGCCGCGCACCGGAGTCACGCTGCTGAAGGCGTAGAGGTTGAAGTAGTCGAAGTTGATGGTAGTGTCGCGGATGCTGTCAAAGCGGTAGTCTTCCATCACAAGGCGGTACATCTTGTCGACGTCCATCTGCTTGGGAGCCGAACCCTGGGGACACTCTATCGGGACTATCTTGTAGGCGTAACCGTCGAACTGCAGATATTTGGCGATTTCGAAAGTGCAGTCGCCGTTCTGGCTCACGAAGTATATCGGGCGGGTCCAGTCGTAGTTGGCCAGGATGTCCAGCAATATCAGGTCGGTCTTGGTTATCACGCTGGCGCTCTCGGGAATCTTGAGCTCTATGGAGTCCAGCATCTTGTCGGCATCCTTCTCCAGCACCAGGCCGCTGGCAAGGGCGTTAGCCTTGTCTACCGGCACTATTATGGTGCGGCTGGCGATGGCGCCGCTGTTGCCGCTGCGGTACTTGGGATTCTTGAACACCGTCATGACCTCTTCTGCCGTAGCGGGTCGGCCAAAGGCGTCTACAACCTGCACAAAGTCGTTGGTGCCGTAGAGATAGTCTTTTCGCGGCAGCGAGATGGGCAGCGGGGCCGATTTGTTGCAGCGGCATTTCATCTGGTCTATGTACCAGTCCATGCCCAGCAGCGAGGTATTCATGATGCGCACATCGGTGCGGATGCCCTCCACCTCCTGTGCGTACCACAAGGGGAAGGTATCGTTGTCGCCGTGGGTTATCAATATGCCGTTCTCTTCGCAGCTGTTGAGGTAGTTGTAAGCCTCCTCCACGGCGGTGTAGCGACCGCTGCGGTCGTGGTCGTCCCAGTTCTGGCAACCCATCAGCACGGCTACCGCGAGGGCCAGCACGCTGGCCACGGATGCGGTGGCCACGGACATCCCGGCGCCTACGGTTTCGCCGTTTTCGCGGGGGATATCCTTGCCCAGCAGGCCGTCGAACCACTCTTTGATGGCCATCACGGCCAGTCCGATCCAGATGGCGAAGACGTAGAACGACCCGGCATAGGCGTAGTCACGCTCGCGCGGCTGGTACGGGGTCTGGTTGAGGTATATGATGATGGCGATGCCGGTCAAGAAGAACAGCAAGAAGGTGATCCACGCGTTGCGGCCGTCGTGCTTGAGCTGGAAGAAGAGTCCTATCAGGCCCAGGATCAGCGGGAGGAAGAAGTAGTGGTTCTTGGCCTTGTTGTGGGCCAGGTAGTCGGGAGCGATGCTCTGGTCGCCCAGGCGCACTTCGTCCAGGAACTTGATGCCGCTCTCCCAGTTGCCGCACGAGCGGTCGCCGGGAACCTGTCCCTGCAGGTCGTTCTGGCGCCCCACAAAGTTCCAGAAGAAGTAGCGGAAGTACATGTAGCTCAACTGGTAGTCGAAGAAGAAGCGCAGGTTGTCGCGCATCTTGGGCATCTGGGTCTTCTGGAGGGACCCGTCGGCCATGCGCACCGTCTTGACATTGAAGTCGCCCTGCGTGTAAGCGTCGTAGAACTGCTCGTGGGTGTGTGACTGGGTGCTCCACATGCGGGGGAAGAGCATCTTGGCCCCGGCGGGCACGTCGGGCTCCAGCGGCTTGGGGGTCTTGTAGTATTTGTTGTCGAGCTTGGTCCAGTAGGTGCCCTTCTTGATGTCGTATACCGACTTGTAAGACTCCCCGAACACCACCGGCTTGCTGCCGTACTGCTCGCGGTTGATATAGCGCACCAGCGTGTAGGGGTTATCGGGAGAATACTCGTTTGTGGGGGGATTGGCGTTGGCGCGTATCACAACCACCGCAAACACCGAATAGCCTATCAGGATGGAGGTCAGCGCGAGGGTCATGGTATGCGCGGTAGCCTTGCCCTGGCGGCGGAAAAGCCACAGCAGGTAGAAGCATGCCGCGAATATCAGCAGGGCGAAGATGGATGCGCCCAGGTTGAAAGGGGCCCCGAAGCCGTTCACAAAGAGCCGGTCGACCCCGGCGATGAGCTTGGGAACCCAAGGGATTATGATGAACAATATCAGCGCCAGTACGAGGGCCGACACGGCCAGCATCAATACCGCCTTCCAGAAGGTCATCTTCTCCCCCTCGTGGTTCTTGTAGTAGTATATGAACACTATTACGGGTATCACCAGCAAGCTGAGCAGGTGGATTCCAATCGACAGGCCCAGCATCAGTGCGATGAACACCAGCCAACGGTCGTTATACGGCTCGCCAAAGTGCTCTTCCCACTTGAGGATGGCCCAGAACACTATGGCCGTAACCAGCGAAGACATCGCGTAGACCTCGCCCTCTACGGCAGAGAACCAGAAGGTGTCGGAGAAGCAATAGGCCATCGCGCCCGCGAGACCCGACCCGAGCACGGCCAGCGCCGCCCCCATGGTGAGCTGTTTGCCGCGCCGTTGCAGCAGCCGGATGCCGAAGTGGACTATGGTCAAGAACAGGAAGAAGATGGTGAAGGCAGAGCACATGGCGCTGCAGCTGTTCACCGCCGCAGCCGCATGTTCGGGCCCGGTAAACATCGTGAAAAAGCGCGCCACCAGCTGGAACATGGGGTTTCCCGGGGGGTGGCCCACCTCAAGTTTGTAAGACGATGCTATGAATTCTCCGCAGTCCCAGAAACTGGCCGTAGGTTCTATCGTCGCGAGATATACGAACGACGATGCGGCAAGTACGACAATCGCGAGTATATTCTTGATTCTTTCAAATAATTTCTTCTCCATAAAAATCGTTGCGAAGTCTGTCTAAATTATGACAAATGTACGAATTAGTTTTTTTATAACTAAATTTGCAGCCGTTATTTGCTGCCGCTATGTCCAACGACTGGAAAAACCGCCTGGGCGTCGTATATTCTACCGACCCCAACTTCAAATATGTCACGCAGGATGACCTGGACGTGGAGCCCGAGACACTCGAGCCCGCACGCCAGAAGCTCATCGTGGCGATAGACCGTCGCAACCGTGGCGGCAAGCAAGTCACGCTGGTAAGCGGCTTCGTGGGTCGCGAAGAAGACCTTGCGGCGCTGGCCAAGACGCTCAAGACACGCTGCGGCGTGGGCGGGAGCGCCAAGGACGGCGAGATCTTGATTCAGGGCGACTTCCGCGACCGCATCGTGGAGATTCTCACCAAACTGGGATACAAGGCAAAACGCGGCAATTGATATGTTCTCTTTCTTACAGGCGATAGGGCAGGACTGCTGGCAGTCCAGCGATTTGATGACGGTTGTGGGGGACAATTTCCCCTCGGCGGTTGTCGAGAGCCATCCTGCGCTTACCACCTACGCGTTGCTGCTGTGCCTGCTCTACTTCATGATCTTTGTAGAGAACTCCTTCTTCTCGATTTTGATCTCGTGGCGTTCGCTTTTCAACCGGATCGCCCTCGAGGACACCCTGGCCAACAAAAACCTGATATACGCCATCAACAACACCGCCCTGCTGTGCATCCCGACCCTGGCGCTGGTGGTATATTTCCTGAATGTGTCCCCGCTGAACTTCGTGTTCATACTGCTGGCGCTGGCATCTTTCACCCTGGTGCACCTGGGGCTGTTCCTGCTGGTCGGCTGGCTCAAGTATTGCCCCGAGATGATGCGCACCATCTCCATCTGCGGCAGGATGCACTTGATAGTGTTTACCACCATGGCTTTGTTGCTGCTGATGGTCGTGCGCGTCGCCCACATAACGTCGGCGCTGCCTGCTACGATATTTCTCGGGGCGGCCATGTTCCTGCTGTTCATCTTGCGTGCAGCGCGCAGCAGGAGAATATTTGCAGAAAATAATTGTTCATTATTATTTTGGTTTTTGTACCTTTGCACGCTCGAAATTCTGCCCCTGGGGCTTTTAATTTGCGTTCTGATAAGGATATGATAGATTTAAGAGGAAAGAAAATTCTTATAGCCCAGCCTGCGCCCAAAAACAACTCGCCGTATACAGAGCTCGAATCAAAGTATAATCTCAGTTTTGACTTCTGTCCGTTCTTCACGGTAAAGCCTGTTTCGACCCGCAGTTTTCGTTCGCAACACGTTAATATACTGGACTATACAGCTATCGTGTTCACCTCCCGCAGCGTGATTGACTCTTTCTTCCATATATGCGAAGAGACCCGCGTCACCGTGCCCGAGGACATGAAGTATTTCTGTCAGAACCAGCAGATTGCCCTCTATCTGCAGAAGTATATAGTCTATCGCAAGCGCAAGATATTCTTTGGCGACGGCAAACCCCTCTCGATAGTGGATGCCATCGGCAACAAGCACAAGAACGAGAAGTTTTTGATTGCCTGCACCGACAGCTTGCGTGCCGACCTGGCCGCCGCTTTTGACAAGGCGGGTTTCAAATATGGCAGCGCGGTGTTCATGAACACCGTGGTGAGCGACATCAAACATCTCGACCTGGCCTCTTACAGCGCGCTGGTGTTCTACAGCCCGTGCGATGTACGTTCGCTGCTCGAGAACTACCCCGATTTCAAGCAGAATGACCTGCTGCTGGCCACCTTTGGCGTGAATACCGCCAAGGCCGCAGAAGAGGCGCATCTCAAGCTTGACATCAAGGCGCCCACACCGGAGGCTCCTTCTATTGCACAGGCTCTCTCGCTCTACTGCAGCAAACTTTAATGTTCGCCTTCCCTAAGAAACAGCATCTGGCGCAGCGGGAGGCTATTTCTGCCCTTGCTACGCGTGGGAAAGTGCTGTTCAAGTATCCCATCAAGGCCTATTGCCTGCCGACCGGCGACGTGGGGTACGCGAGATATGTGTTCTCAGTGCCCAAGAAGGCGTTCAAACGGGCGGTCAAGCGTAATCTGCTCAAGCGGCGCATGCGCGAGGCGGTACGGCTCAACCAGGCCGCTTGCCTGGAGGGTTTCTGCGCCGACATCATGCTGGTATACATTGCCAAGGATGTCTGCGAATATCCCGTGATAGAGGCCGCAGTGCGAGACATTCTCTCCAAGAGCAAGGGATTATGACGCCTTTTCACCAGACTGTGCGACGCATCACCTCCTGGCCGTTCCTGATGCTTATACGCTTCTACAAGGCGTTTCTGTCGCCTTATATGGGCCGCAACTGCCGCTTTACCCCCACCTGTAGCACCTACACCTACGAAGCCATTGAGAAATACGGCATCATCAAGGGAGGATGGCTGGGCCTAAGGCGTATTCTCCGCTGCCACCCATGGGGCGGTTCCGGCTACGACCCCGTGCCATAATATACTGGGGCTCTGCCCCAAACCCCGCCGCTTCACCCTTGCTATTGCTCATTCCAACCCTGCCCGGGTTCCGCTATCGCCTGATGGCGATTATTATACTGGGGCTCTGCCCCAAACCCCGCCGCTTCTCCCTTGCTATTACACATTCCAACCCTGCCCGGGCTCCGCTATCGCCTGATGGCGATTATTATACTGGGGCTCCGCCCCAAAAACCCTGTAGCAATACACAGAAAAGGCTGACCTTGTGGGCCAGCCTTTTCTGATATAGGGTGTTTAGGCTTATTTCTTGGTAACCTGCTTCTCGGCTGCCTTAGCCTCACGCTTGCTGTTGAGGTCGTACATGATGGGCGTACCGATGAAGATGGAAGCGTAAGTACCGACAATCACACCGAGGGTCAGGGCCACTGCGAAACCGCGGATGCTCTCACCGCCAAAGATTGCGATGGCGATAAGCACGATCAGGGTGGTGATGGAGGTGTTCAAAGTACGGCTCAAGGTAGCGTTCACGGCGTCGTTGATGTTGTCGCGCAGAGGACGCTTGGGATAGAGGGTCTTGTACTCACGGATACGGTCAAAGATCACCACGTTGTCGTTGATGGAGTAACCGATGATGGTCAAAATGGCCGCGATGAAGGTCTGGTCAACGTCGAGGGTGAAGGGCAGGATTCCGCTGAACAGCGAGAAGAAGCCGATCATGATGAGGGCGTTGTGTACCAGGGATGCCACACCGCCGACGCCCCAAGTCCAGTTGGTGAATCGCAGTGCGATGTATGCGAAGATTGCGATCAGCGCCAAGATAACGGCGATGACGGCGTCACGCTGCATCTCGCTCGCGATGGATGCGTCCACGCGGTCGGAGGAGATGATACCGTTGGGGTTGTTGAGGGTAGAGGTGAACTCTTCCTGGCTCATCTCGGTTGCGAAGAAGCCCTTCAATGCGTTGTAGATCTTGCCTTCGATCTCTTTGTCGGTCTCCTGGCTGTGGTCGTTCACTTTATATTTAGTGGTGATACGCATCTGGGATGCACCGCCGAACTGCTTAACTTCGGCTGCCTCACCAAACTCCTTCATGGTAGCTGCACGAACCTCCTCGGCTGTGGTCGGCTGGTCGAAACGAACTACATAGGTACGACCACCGCTGAAGTCTACACCGTAGCTGAAGCCCTTGGTGAAGATGCTTACCAAGGCGATGACGCAAAGCACTGCAGAAATGATGTAAGTGGTCTTGCGCAGCTTGATAAAGTCAACGTGGGTATTCTTGAGGAAGTTGCGGGTTGCAGGGGAGTCGAAGCTGATATCTTTGTTGCGTGCCAGACGGCCTTCGAATATCAGTCTCGGGATAAAGATGGAGGTGAATACGGAAGTGATGATACCGATTACCAGCACGGCTGCGAAACCTTTGACGGGACCGCTACCGAAGAAGAACAGGATGATACCGGTAATCAGGGTGGTCAGCTGACCGTCGATGATGGCCGAATATGCATTCTTATAACCGTCGGAGATAGCCAGGCGCAACGACTTGCCGCTGCGAAGCTCCTCTTTGACACGCTCGTAGATGATGACGTTGGCGTCCACAGCCATACCCATGGTGAGCACGAGACCTGCGATACCGGGGAGGGTGAGGACTGCGCCAAACGATACCAGGGCGCCGAAGAGGAAGAGCACGTTGCAAAGCAGCGCGATGTCGGCTGCCCAACCTGCGCGGCGATACCATATCAACATGTAGAGGAGCACGAGCAGGAACGCAAGTGCGAACGAAATCATACCGCTGCGGATGGATGCGCTACCCAGGGACGGGCCCACAACCTGCTCCTGAACGATGCGGGCGGGAGTGCTGAGTTTACCGGACTTGAGCACAGTGGCGAGGTCTTCGGCCTCTTCGGGGGTGAAGCCGCCGGTGATCTGGCTGCTACCGCCGCTGATCTTGTTCTGTACGTTAGGATATGAGTAAACCAGACCGTCCATCACGATGGCGATCTGCTTGCCGATGTTCTGCTCGGTGATGACTTCCCAGCGTGCGCTGCCGGTGCTGTTCATGGTCATGCTGACCTCGGCTGCGCCGGATATCTGGCTGTAGTTGACGCGGGCGGAGGTGATTACGCTACCGTCCAGGACGGGACCCTTGCCGGCTGCGCTCTTGAGGGCAACCAACTCGAAATACTGACCGTTAGCCACAAAAGAGCTCGGTTTGAAGGTGAGTGCCGGAACAAAGTCGTTGGGGAACTCGATGCTCGATTCGCGCAGGATACGCATAACCTCTGCGGTATCGCGATAGTGTACGAAACCGAGGCAAGCGTTGTTGCCGCCGCTCTGCTGCAGGCGACCGAACAGGGGGTTGGCCTTGCGGTAAGCCTCGAGCTGCTCGTTCTCGCTCTTCTCCTCGGCCTGGGCCAGGTTGTTGAGCAGGCTGTCGACCTCGGGGTTGGCCTCGGTCTGTGCCACGGCCTCTGTCTGCTCCTGAGCCTCAGCTACCTCTTCTGCGGGAGCTTCGAGGGCTGCGAGTTTCTCAGCCTCTGCGCGGTTGACCTCCTGCAAGAAGGGCATTATCTCGTTGGCGGTGTAGGTGGTCCAGAATTCCAGTGAAGCGGTACCCTGGAGGAGTTTGCGCACACGCTCAGGCTCCTTCACGCCCGGAAGCTCCACGAGGATGCGGCCGGTGCGGGCAATCTTCTGGATGTTGGGCTGTGCCACGCCAAACTGGTTGACACGGCGCTCAACTACGGTGTAAGAGTTGTTGATCGCACTCTCTGCCTCTTTGCGGAGAAGCTCGATGATCTCGTCGTTGGTGATTTTGGACTTGTTGTTGACATCGCTGCTGAACTTGTCGAGGTCGATGTCAAAAGAGAGACGCTGCTCACCGGCAACCTCTTTCCACGCCTCTGCGAAGAGGGTGATGAAGTCGGTGTGGGTCTCTTCTGCGCGCTGGCGTGCCAGAGAGAGGGCCTTGTTGAACTCATCGGTGGTCTTTTCGCGGGCGCAGTTGCGCACCAGCTCGCCGAGGTCCAACTGCAGCATGACGTTCATACCGCCCTTGAGGTCCAGACCCAGGTTAATCTCTTTCTCCTTTACATCCTTGTATGTGTAGCCGAGATAAACCTTCTCGGTGGATATGGAGTCGATGTACTTGTTATTTGCCGCAGTGCTTACAGAATCAAGGTAAAAAGCCTTGTCAAGGTCGGATACCTTCTTGAATTCTGCCTTAAGTTGCTCTGCCTCTACTACTCGGTCTGCATACTTTGCAGCTTTGCGCTCCTGGAGTGCTGTAACCAGCGTAAAAGAGAGCTGGAATGCGCAAGCCAGGGCGATCAGAATTGCCACTAAACGAATGGCGCCTTTACTTTGCATAATTATTGCTTATTTTATTTTTTGATTATTTTCGCAAAATAGTCTGCAAAATTAGTATTTTTTCTCAATATGTGAAGTATTTCGTATTTTTGTTTTTGCATATTCGAACGAATACAGTCATGAAACACATACTCCATACTTGTCTGCTTGCTGTTCTGCTGGTTATGGCGATGCCAGCCGGAGCCCAGAGCGCCCGCTCTTCCATTACCAGCGGCGACAAGGCGCTGGCCAGTTACAATTTCGAAGCGGCCAGGAACGACTACTCGCGCGCACTGGAGCGCACCCAGGATTCTACCGAACGGGTAGCCCTGATGGAAAAGATCACCTGGTGCGAGAACGGCCTCAATATGCTCAACTACGCCTCCCGCCCCCATGTGATTTCCAGCATAACCGTCCCGCGCAACCGCTTCTTCTTGTATTACAGCCATTTCCCCGACAAGGCGTGGAAGAAGGGACCCGACGGCGAGCCCTTCTTGTACACCGACGACATGAATACGGTGATTATCCCGGAACGCGGCGATTTCGGCACCTATGACCTCAACTGGTCCAGCCGGCTGGACGACGGCCGTTGGAGCCCCCTGACCAGCCTGGGCGAGGGTGTGAATTCGATAGAAGACGAGATACTGCCCGTGCTCAGCGAAGACGGCAAGAAGGTATACTTCTCTTCCAAAGGCCTCTACGGCATGGGTGGCTACGACCTTTTCGTGAGCGAATGGGACGAGACCCGTCAGCAGTGGGGCGTGGCTGAGAACCTCGGCTTTCCCTATTCGTCGCCCTACGACGACCTGCTGTTCTGCAACACTCCCGACGGCAACTTCTCGCTGTTTGCCAGCAACCGCGCCTGCAGCGCCGACAGCGTCGTGATATACCTGCTCCGATTTGACCCCAATCCGGTCAAATCGGCGGTAGAATCGGTAGAGGAGGCCCGCATGATTGCCGCCCTCAGGCCGCGGCCCAACGTCAGCCTCGACATCGACGAGAGCCAGTTCAGCCACACCATGTACGGCGACGATGCCTTTGCCAAATATTTTGCCCTCGTGGGGCGTTACGGCGCGGTGAAGGATTCCATCCGCACCATCCAGTCCGAGATTGCCACCAGCCGGGCCCTGTATGCCAAGAGTGACGAATCGGACCGCAAATCCTTGTCCACCGGAATACGTTTTGCCGAAGATGACATCATGGTGCTCCAAGAGCGTCTGGGCGATTTGGCGGCAGAGATTCAGGCCGTGGAGATGGAGTTTCTGGTGCGCGGCGAAGAGATCAACCCCGAAGAGTTCAACCAGGCCGACATGGAGGCCTCGATGGCGACCGCCCCGACCGCATCCCCTGCGAAACCGCAATATACCTTTGTGCAGCACACCATGGGCTCGACGCCCGACTTTGATTTTGTCCAGCCCGAGGTCAAGGTAGACCTATCCTTCCGGGTCCAGGACGAAGCCATGTTGCTCACCGATTTCTCCCTGCCCGAGGGGCTGGTATACCAGATCCAGCTGGCAGCCACCTCCAGCAAGCTCAATGCGGGCCGCCTCAAGGGGCTCAGCCCGGCGTTCGAAGTCCGTTCCGGCAGCAAGTATATCTACCGCGTCGGGCTGTTCGACACCTATGCCGAGGCCAACAAACATTTGCCCACCGTCAAGAAGAAAGGCTTCTCGTCGGCAGTGATTGTCGCTTTTGACAATGGCAAGACGGTCAACCTCAAGAACGCCCGCTCCCTTGAAGAGAAGCGCAAAGAGAGCAAGAAATACCGCGTAGTATTCAAGAATTATCCCGACGGCATCCCCACCGAGATTCTCTCCGTGATACGCGACAATACTTCTGCCGACATCGCCCGCGGCAACGACGGCGGACGTACGATCTATTTCGTGGCGCCGCTGGACCGTTCGGCAGCCAACAAACTGCGCGACGCCGCTGAGGACGCGGGAGCCGAAGGCGTCGATGTTGAACCTGTAAAATAGTTAGATATGGGACCTATTGTTATCCTCATCCTGGTAGGATTGATTCTGCTTCTGGTAGAGACCCTGCTCATCCCCGGCTTCGCCGTGACGGGCATCCTCGGCATCGCCTCCATGGGCGGCGCCTGCTATCTGGCATTCACCAACCACGGCAACACCGCCGGCATCATAGTAACCGCCATCTGCATTATCCTTGGCGTGGGGCTGGTATTCCTTGCGCTACGCTCTTCCACTTGGAAAAAGGCCACCCTCGAGACCAGTCTCGACGAGGCCGTGGATGTGAAACCCGAGCAGAAGGGCATCTCTGCCGGGGACAAGGGCGTGGCCCTCTCGCGCCTTGCGCCCATCGGCATGATCCGCCTCGAAGACGGCACCAAGGTCGAAGCCGCCTCTGTAGACGGGCTCATTAACGCCGGCACCACCGTGGTGGTAGACAGTATCGCAGCAGAAAAGATATTTGTTAAAAAAGATAAAAAATGACACCTATGACTATCGTTTGGATTGCGGTGGGATTTGTCCTCCTGCTGCTTCTGCTCTGGCTCTTCCCCGTGACACTGTGGTTCCAGGCCCTGATTTCGGGAGCAAGGGTATCGCTGATTCAACTGGTCCTGATGCGCTGGCGCAAGGTCCCTCCGGGAACCATCGTGGCGGCTATGATTGCCGGCACAAAAGCCGGCCTTAAGCTCAATGCCAACGAGCTCGAGGCGCACTATCTGGCCAAGGGCCATGTTATCAAAGTGGTCAATGCCCTGATTTCTGCCGACAAAGCCAACATCGCCCTCGATTTCAAGAAAGCAGCGGCCATAGACCTCGCCGGCCGCGACGTGTTCGAGGCGGTGCAGATGTCGGTTAACCCCAAAGTCATCACCACGCCGCCCGTATCGGCCGTGGCAAAGGACGGTATCCAGCTTATCGCCACCGCCCGCGTGACCGTTCGTACCAACATCCACCAGCTGGTGGGTGGTGCCGGAGAAGAGACCGTGCTCGCCCGCGTAGGTGAGGGCATCGTGTCCAGCATCGGTAGCGCCGCCTCCCACAAAGAGGTGCTCGAGAACCCCGACAGCATCTCCAAGGTGGTGCTCAGCAAGGGCCTCGACGCCGGCACCGCGTTCGAGATTCTCTCCATTGACATTGCAGACGTAGACGTCGGTAAGAATATCGGCGCCGTGCTGCAGATGGACCAGGCCAATGCCGACAAGAACATCGCCCAGGCCCGCGCCGAAGAGCGCCGCGCCATGGCCGTCGCCCTCGAGCAGGAGATGAAGGCCAAGGCCCAGGAGGCCCGCGCCAAGGTCATCGAAGCCGAGGCAGAGGTTCCTCTGGCAATGGCAGAAGCCTTCCGCAACGGCAATCTCGGCATCATGGACTACTACAAGTTCAAGAACATCCAGGCCGACACCGACATGCGCAGCAACATCGCCAAGAAATAGTTTCGGTCCTTGGCGCCATAAACACTGACACTCAGCCGTTTATACAATGTCCCTTGCGTATTTTTACGCAAGGGACATGTTGTTTTGTGCTGATAGCAAAGGGGCTATATGCCACGGGGCAGGTCCAGCGGGTAGCTGAACACGGCGTCGGGGGATGTGAGGCGGAAGTCGTTGCCGAAAGGGCGGAGCATGGCGTAGGGGGCCGTCCCGGAAGAGGACGCTGGATTCAGGCCGGCGGCCGGGATGGTGCCGAGGCCGGGCCCGCCGGGAGTGACATCCGGGTAGGAGAGTCGCGCCAGGCGGATGATGTAGTGGAGCATCGGGGCGCTCCACTGGAAGTAATTGCACCTCAACGTGTGGAATCGTTGCAGGAACAGTTCGCCGGCATGGCGGCCGGTGATGTTGTGTGCATACTCGAAATCCGGCAGGCCGGGGCGGCGGGTCAGATCAATGCTGAATCCGTGTCTGCGGAGATATTCCGGCGGGAGGGCGTCGCCTTGAGGGCGCGCCAGCAGGAATTCCCAGCCGTCGCCGCAGGTGGTCGCCGCACAAAAGTCTATCAGCGCCGCCGCGAGCCCCCTGTTGCGGTAGCCCGGGGCGGTGCACATGCCATGCAGGTAGAATCCGTGGCAGGTACGGTGAAAGCCACCGACCAGCTCTCCGGAGACATAATCTACGGGGAATGCCGCCAGGAATGCGACCACCCGCCCGTCCTCGACGCAACACATCCGCCGGGTGGCGGGGTTGCGTTCGAAATACAGGTCAAGCCAGGCTTCGTCGAAGCCAAAACATTCTTTCAGAAGGGAGCGAACCCCCGGGAGATCTTCCGGCGTTACGAATTTGATCATTCGTAGGCGCGTTCCATCAACTCTTTGTATTTCGCGGTGATGCGGGCGCGTTTGAGTTTCAAGGTCTGGCTCAGCATGCCGTTGTCTATGGTCCATGCATCGTCTACGTACTGCTCACGGCGTATCTGCTCGTGTGCTGCAAGGCTCTCGTTGACCTTGGTCACCTCCTTGCGCAGTTTAGCCTGGACTTTCTTGTTCTCGAGCATCTCGGCATGGCTGGCAGCCTTGATGTGCGACTCGCGGCAATAGCTCTTGAGCTCGTTGAAGTTGGGGATGATGATGGCTGAGGGGTATTTGTGATTCTCGCCGTAGACAAGGCACTGCTCTATGTAGGGACTCTCCTTGAGTTTGGTCTCGATGGCCTGAGGGGCGATGTACTTGCCGTTGTTGAGCTTGAACATCTCCTTCTTGCGGTCGGTGATCTTCAAGAAGCGGCCGTCTACCAGGCAACCGATGTCGCCGGTGTGCAGCCAGCCCTCTTCGTCGATAATCTCGCGGGTCTGCTCGGGATCCTTGTAATAACCCATCATCACATGCGGACCGCGGGTTAGAATCTCGCCCTCTTCGGTGAATTTTATTTCGGTGCCATCGATAGGCTGGCCTACGGTGCCTATTATCACCAGTTTATCTACGGGATTGTTCACGGAGATAACCGGAGATGTCTCGGTCATGCCGTAGCCCTCGCACAGCTGGAAGCCGGCAGCGGTAAAGCAGCGAACGATTTTCTCCTGGATGGAGCTGCCGCCGCTGACCACTATCATATGGTGTCCGCCAAGGGCCTCGCGCCAGCGGGAGTAGATGAGTTTGTCAAAGAAGGCGTGACGCGCCAGATATATCGCATTCTTGTTGTAGCTGTCAAAGCTGTTGGCAAAGTCCCAGGCCCAGCGGTAAATGGTACGCTTGATGCCTTTGAGCGCCTTGCCGGCGGCCTCGAATTTGGCGTACATCATCTCCAGCACGCGCGGAACGCCGCAGAAGTTGTCGGCGTGGCACGATGCCAGGTCGGCCTGGATGGTGCTCAGGTTCTCTGCAAAATAGATGCGGATACCACGCTCCAGGTTGTCGTAGATCATGGTGCGCTCGTATGCATGGCAGAGCGGCAAGAAGCTGAGGGCGATGTGGTGGTGGTCCATCACGTGGCGCACGGCGTGCGCATGTGCGTCAAACACCAGGTTGCGGTGCGAGAGCATAACGCCCTTGGGGCGGCCGGTGGTGCCGGAGGTATATACTATGGAGACGCACTCATCTTCGCCGATTTCGCGCTTGTTCTGCTCCAGTACGGGGTTCCATTTGTCTTTTTCCTTGTCACCCAGTTCGCAGACGTTGCGGAAGCAGAAGACGCTGTCGCTGTCGTCCAGCAAGATCGCCTTGGCGGGATGGTCCATCTCGTCTAAGATCGGGGCGATCTTGTCGTAAAGTTTCTGGTTATCTAAAAAAATAACCTCTGCATCTGAATGGTTGAAGATGTAGAGGTAATCGTCGTGAGCAAGTGTCGCGTAAACGGGAACGTGAATCATACCGGCAAGGGCGGAGCCCATATCGATGAAACACCATTCCGGACGGTTACTGCTTATATTGATGATTTTTGTACCCTTTTTGTATCCGAGCGCCAGAAGGCCTCTGGCCACGGAATAGGAATAGCGTACGAATTCTTCTGTGCTTACATAGTGCCATTCACCTTTGATACGGCGAGCAAGCACGTCAGCTCTGTAGGGAAGGACTTTCTCGACGTGTTCGATAAAGTCGAATAAACGCTTGATTTCCATTATTTTCGTGTTTTTAGCAGGGCAAAGATAAAAAAAAAATAACAATTAAGCCCGTTACCGTCACGGCAGCGGGCTTAACACATCACATTTAATTTTCAATGTTTAGACTGATTTCTTGTACTCTTCAGCTTTTAACAAATTATCAAATTCCGACGTGTCGGAAAACTTGATCTTAATAATCCAACCCTCGTCGTAAGGGCTGGCGTTGACTAGCTCGGGCGCACTCTCAAGAGCCTCGTTGAATTCCATCACCTCTCCACTCACCGGCATATATGCCTCCGCTACTGTCTTCACCGCCTCTATGTCGCCAAACTTCTCCCCGGCTGCCAAAAACTCTCCGACTGTGGGAACGTCCAAATAAACAATGTCTCCCAACTCTCCCTGCGCAAAATCCGTGATGCCTACAACTGCGACATCCCCCTCTACTCTTGCCCACTCGTGGTCTTTGGTGTAAAATAAATCGTCGGGTACTAACATACTAGTCCATTATTGGAGACAAAAGTAAAATTATTTCTTCGAAATTACAAGATTTTCAGAGAATTTTTTATTAGATTTTCGAGGCTGATTGCGGGATTGTCTTTCAGGACCATTTCGAGGGCCTTTTCTACATTCGGTTTTGAGAAACCGAGCAGTATCAAGGCGTTGAAAGCCTCGTCGCGCACGGCACTGTTGACCCCGACGGTTGCGGCGGGCCGACCCTCGCCCTTGACAATCTTGTCTTTGAGTTCGAGGATTATGCGCTCTGCCGTTTTGGTGCCGATGCCCTTGATGGCCTTGATCTTGCGCACATCCTGCCCCACGATGGCGTTCTGCAGTTCTTCACTGCTCATCGAACTGAGCATCATCCGGGCGGTGCCGGGACCCACGCCGCTCACCGATATCAGCAGCGTGAACAGCGCCCGCTCTTCTTTGCCGGCAAAGCCGTAGAGCGCCTCGTCGTCTTCGCGAAGCAGGTGATACAGATAGAGTTTAACCGCCTGGCCACCTTTGTGTTCTATTTCTGAGAAGGTCCCGAGGGAGATGAGAATCTTGTAACCGACCCCGCTCGCCTCGATAATGGCTTCTGCGGGATTCACCTCCGCAAGGGTACCGTAGATATACTCGTACATATAATTGATAAAAATAATTACTTTTGCAGTTTGTAAAGTTACGCAAATTAGTTGGATAAATGCATTTGCCGTCGCAAATAAGGGACAATTTCGACCTCGCCGGACTCTCTGTCGGCGGGCGGCGGCTGGTCTATTTTGACAACGCCGCGACCTCGCAGCGGCCCAAGTGCGTACTGGATCTGCAAGACGAAATCTGCCGCCGGCACAACGCCAACATACATCGCGCCGTACACACCTTAAGTTACGAAGCGACGGAGTATTACGAAAAAGGACGCGCCGCTGCGCAAAAATTCCTGAACGCCGCCGCTGCAGAAGAAATCGTGCTGACGTCGGGCACCACCGCCGCCATCAACCTGGTGGCGCAGTGCATGGCCCGCGGCGGTTTTATCGGCAAGGGCGACGCCATCCTGCTCTCCGAGGCGGAGCATCACTCCAACCTGGTTCCCTGGCAGATGGTTTGCGAGCAGTGCGGGGCTCATCTGGAGGTGGTTCCGGTGCGCGCCGGCAAGGATACCGCCAACGACGGCGCCATAGACCTGGAGGCCTGGCGCAAGGCGCTGCGCCGCGGAGTCAAAATGGTTGCCGTGGCCCACGTCTCCAACATCCTGGGCGTGGTGAATCCGCTGCGCGAGATGATTGCCGAAGCTCACGCGCTGGGCATTCCGGTGCTTGTAGACGGCGCCCAGGGTATTGTCCACCGCCGCGTAGACGTGCAGGCCCTGGATTGTGACTTTTACGCCTTCTCGGGGCACAAGATATACGCACCCACCGGCATCGGCGTGCTGTACGGCAAGCGCGGATGGCTCGAAAAACTCCCTCCTTTTTTGGGCGGCGGCGACATGGTGGGCAAGGTGACCTTCGAAAAGACCACCTACGCCGACATCCCCCTCAAATTCGAGGCGGGGACCTCCAACTTTGTGGCGGGGGCATGCCTTGCGCCGGCGCTGGAACTGGCCGCCTCGCTCGCCGGCGACCCCCTGGTGGCAGAGAACGAGCGCGAAGTCATGGCGGCCATGCGTGCCGCGCTGGGCTCTGTTGATGGGCTGTTCTGGGCCGCCTCCGAAGCCGCCGAGCGCATCCCGCTCTACACATTCACCATAGAAGGGGTGCACCCTCTCGATGCCGCGACCCTCATGGACAAGATGGGGGTGGCGCTGCGCAGCGGGCACATGTGCGCCGAACCGATAGTAGACCGCATCGGCGGCGGGAGCATGCTGCGCGCCTCGCTGATGCCCTACAACACTACCGAAGAGGTGGAGATATTCGCCTCGGCGCTGCAGCGGGTCGTTAATATATTAAGAAAATGAAACAGAGTAAGAGCATAGACGATATACAGAACGATATTATCGACGAGTTCGCCGTCTACGACGAGTGGCTGGACAAGTACGAGTACCTGATAGATCTCGGGCGCGACCTGCCGCTGATAGCGGAGGCGGACAAGACCGACGCCAACCTGATTGAGGGTTGCCAGTCGCGCGTATGGCTCACCTGCTCGCGCGACGAGTACGGTTGCCTCAACTTTGCCGCCGACAGCGACGCCATTATCACCAAGGGGCTTATTTCGCTGCTCATCAGGGTGTTCGACGGTCGTCAGCCGCAGGAGATATTGGATGCAGACCTGTATTTCGTAGAGACCATCGGCCTCAAGGAGAACCTCTCGCCGACCCGCGCCGGAGGCCTTGCGGCCATGATAAAACGCATCCGCGACTATGCGGCTGCCAACCTGGAGGGCTGAACCATGAGCAAGACAGCACTTGAAGCCAACATAGTGATGGCCCTGCGCCAGGTCTACGACCCGGAGATTCCGGTGAATGTCTACGACCTGGGCCTGATATACGAGATTGCGGTGGACGACGACCACCAGGTCAACATAAAGATGACCCTCACCGCCCCTAACTGCCCCATTGCAGATGTAGTGGTAGAGAGCGTGGCAGAGGCGGTACGCGACGTGCCGGGGGTTGTGGATGTGGCGATAGAATTGGTTTTTGAGCCGGAGTGGAACAAGGATATGATGAGCGAGGAGGCTAAAATAGAACTGGGACTGGAATGATAGTCCTGCTGCTGGGGTCCAACTTGGGCGACCGCGAGGCCTACCTGAATGCCGCCTGCGGTATGCTGGAAGATGCCCTGCGGGTGCAATTGAGGCGGACGGCGGTCATGGAGACGGAGGCGCTGGGGTTCGACGGCCCGTCGTTCTTGAACATGGCGGTGGCCTTTGCCGCCCCGGAAGGGTTGACGCCGATATCGCTGCTGGAGGTATGCCAGGCGGTGGAGGTTGCGCTCGGACGGCCGCGCCACGAGGCCGCATATAACCAGGACGGTACGCGCAGGTACGCCTCGCGCACCATCGACATAGATATTTTGAAATACGACAATGTGGCGTGCAACACCAAACGTTTGACGTTGCCCCACCCGCAGATATACAGCCGCCCGTTTGCTGCGAAGCTGCTGGCAGAGATAGAACTTTGAAAACTACCGGGCTATTTGATAGTAATAATTAAAACACGATAAAAGAATGACACAAGAAGAGGTTTTCCGCAATTTGACAGCGCATTGCAAAGAGTATGGTTTCATATTCCAGTCAAGCGAAATTTACGACGGCCTGGCAGCCGTTTATGACTACGGCCAGCTGGGCGTGGAGCTCAAGAACAACATCAAGACCTACTGGTGGGACGCAATGGTCCGCCTGCACGACAACATCGTGGGCATCGACAGCGCCATCTTCATGCACCCCAAGATCTGGGAGGCGAGCGGCCACGTGGCAGCGTTCAACGACCCCCTGATAGACAACAAGGACTCCAAGAAGCGCTACCGCGCCGACGTCCTTATCGAGGACTATCTGGCCAAGCTCGAAGAGAAGATGAACAAGGAGGTCGAGAAAGGCCGCCGCAAATTCGGCGAAAGCTTTGACGAGGAGCAGTTCCGCGCCACCAACCCCAACGTGCTCCGCAGCAAGGCTAAATGGGACGAGGTGCACACCCGCATGGTCAAGGCGCTGGACGCCAACGACCTGGAGGAGATGCGCCAGATCATTATCGACTGTGACATCGTGTGCCCCATCTCCGGCACCAAGAACTGGACCGAGGTGCGCAAGTTCAACCTGATGTTCTCTACCCAGCTGGGTAACGTGGACGGCGGCGTGGGCACCATTTACCTGCGTCCCGAGACCGCACAGGGCATCTTCGTGAACTTCCTCAACGTGCAGAAGACCGGCCGCATGAAAGTGCCTTTCGGCATCGCCCAGATAGGTAAGGCCTTCCGCAACGAGATCGTGGCCCGTCAGTTCATCTTCCGCATGCGCGAGTTCGAGCAGATGGAGATGCAGTTCTTCGTGAAGCCCGGCACCGAGATGGAGTGGTTCGCAAAATGGAAACAGACCCGCTTGGCATGGCACAAGGCAATGGGCCTGGGCGACAACAAATACCGCTTCCACGACCACGACAAGTTGGCACACTACGCAAATGCCGCTACCGACATCGAGTTCGAATTCCCGTTCGGCTTCAAGGAGCTCGAAGGTATCCACAGCCGCACCGACTTTGACCTGGGCAACCACCAGCGCATGAGCGGCCGCAAGATCCAGTACTTTGACCCCGAGACCAACGAAAGCTACGTACCTTACGTCATCGAGACCTCCATCGGCGTGGACCGCACCGTGCTGGCAGTGCTCTCTTCTGCCTATCACGAAGAAGAACTCGAAGGCGGTGAGAAACGCGTCGTAATGTCGCTGCCCCCGGCACTGGCTCCCGTCAAGGCTGCCATCCTGCCGCTAGTCAAGAAGGACGGCCTGCCCGAGAAGGCCCGCGAGATACTTCACAGCCTGCGCGTAGACTACAACTGCCAGTACGACGAGAAGGACTCCATCGGCCGCCGCTACCGCCGTCAGGATGCCATCGGTACCCCGATTTGCGTCACAGTGGACCACGACACGCTCACCGACAACACCGTCACCGTCCGCTACCGCGACACCATGACCCAGGACCGCGTTCCCGTAGAGAGCCTCCACAAGATCATCGCCGACCAGGTCAACATCAACAACCTGCTCCGCAAGAATATCGAGTAACGGCCCGTGGCGCCTTCGCTACAGGCTATCAACACATTACACAAAGTCCCTTGCGTCAAAACGCGCAAGGGACTTTTGGTAAAAGGCTGTGGGTCAGCGGGATTGCCGCCACGGCTACCGGCCAAAGTAGACCAGCAGCACCGAGATGTCGGCGGGGGAGACTCCGCTGATGCGGGAGGCCTGCGCGATGGTGCGGGGCTTGTAGCGGGCCAGTTTGATGCGGCATTCGATGCTGAGCGAGGTGACTTTGCTGAAATCAAAGTCCTCGGGGATGCGGATGTTCTCCAGACGCATGATCTTGTCGGCCAGGCGGCGCTCCCTGTCGATGTAACCCTGGTATTTGACGGCGATTTCTACATCTTCCAATATCTCGGCATTGTCGATTGCCGGCAGCGACCCCTGAGGTGCGGCATCCAGCAACCCCTGAAGCGACACGTCGGGGCGGGAGAGGAGGTCGGCCACCTTCTTGCGGTTTTCTATCGGGGTGCTCCCGACACTCTCGAGGTATCCGTTAACCTCGGCGGGAGTGAGCGATACTTCGCTGAGCGCCTCGCGGCAGCGGTCCACGGCCTCATATTTGGCCACCATGTCGTCGAACCGCTCGCGGGAGATCAGTCCGAGTTCAAAGCCCTTGGCGGTGAGCCGGCGGTCGGCATTGTCCTGCCGCAGCAGTATGCGGTATTCCGCACGGGAGGTGAACATGCGGTAGGGCTCGTCCACACCCTTGGTGATGAGGTCGTCTATCAGCACTCCGATGTACGCCTCGTCGCGCATCAGTATGAATGGTTCGGCCCCGCGCAGTTTCAAGACGGCGTTGATGCCCGCCATAAGGCCTTGTGCGGCTGCCTCTTCGTAGCCCGTGGTGCCATTGACCTGTCCCGCCAGGAACAACCCCTCCACAAAGCGGCTCTCGAGCGAGGCCTTGAGTTGCGACGGGTCAAAGTAGTCATATTCTACCGCATAGGCGGGACGGAAGATGCGGATGTCCCTGAAACCCTCGATCTCGCGCAGGGCGCGGAGTTGTATGTCGGTGGGCAGCGACGATGAGAAGCCCTGCAGATAGTATTCGCAGGTATCCCAGCCCTCCGGCTCCAGGAACAACTGGTGCGAAGTCTTGCCGGCGAAGGTGCGCAACTTGTCTTCTATCGACGGGCAGTAGCGCGGCCCGATGCCGGTGATCTTGCCGGTGAACAGCGGCGAGAACTCAAAACCGCTGCGAAGGATGTCGTGTACACGTTCGTTGGTGTGGACGATATAGCAGACTTTCTGCCGGCGTCCGCCCTGGATTGCCGAAGGCTCGCTGCCAAAAGAGAAGCGGGCGGGGATGGCGTCACCCTCCTGCACCTCCAGCTTGGTAAGGTCTATCGAACGAGTGTCGATGCGGGGCGGGGTACCGGTCTTCATGCGTCCTACCGAGATCCCGGCGTCGCGCAACTGGTCGGCGATATGGTAGCTCGCAAGCTCGCCGATGCGGCCGCCCTCGGCACTCTCGGTGCCTATGAACAACTTGCCGCCCAGGAACGTCCCGGCGGTGATAATCACGGCCTTGGCCGTGAATGTCGTACCCATACGGGTAGTCACGGCCGTAACCCGCGCTCCTTCCAGCGTCAGCGAAGCGACCGTATCCTGCCACATGTCCAGGTTGGGCGTCTGCTCCAGGACCTTGCGCCAGTTCAGGGTGAACAGCGTCTTGTCGCACTGCGCGCGGGGACTCCACATTGCGGGGCCCTTGCTCTTGTTGAGCATCCGGAACTGCAGCGTGCTGCGGTCGGTGACGATGCCGGTGTAGCCGCCGAGAGCATCTATCTCCCTCACGATCTGGCCCTTGGCTATGCCGCCCACGGCGGGGTTGCACGACATCTGGGCGATGCCGCGCATGTCCATGGTGACCAGCAGCGTGCGCGCCCCCATCCCGGCGGCGGCGCAGGCGGCCTCGCACCCGGCGTGCCCGGCGCCGACAACTATGACATCATAATCGTATCCCATTGTGCCAATGCTGTATTCTCTGCCTGCCGCATCTGCTTCTGCTCTTGCTCGGTATGGTCGTCAAACCCGATAAGGTGCAGCAGCCCGTGCGCTATCACCCGCATGATTTCGCGGTCAAAACCTTCGCCATATTCCTCGCCGTTGGCGCGCACGGTGTCGACACTGATAAAAATGTCGCCGTCCAGGCGTTTCGAGGCCGCATCTTCGCGCGAATCGAAGGTGATGATGTCGGTGTAATAGTCGTGCCCGAGGTACTGCTTGTTCATCTCGAGCAGATACTCGTCGTCGCAGAAAACATAATTCAAGTCGCCCGCCTCAAAACCATATCCGGAAGCGATATTTTTTAACCACGTTTTGACTTTGTTTTTCTGTTTGATATCAAAAGTGGTGTTTTCTTTAAAAAACGAAATCATTTGTTAAATTTGCAGGCTAAATATTACGCGGCAAAATTATCAAATAAATACACAACTAAAAACTTATTAACATGGCAAAAGTAACAGTTATCGGCGCCGGCAACGTAGGTGCAACCGTTGCCAACGCAGTCGCACACAGCGGATGTGTTTCTGATCTCGTTCTTATCGACATCAAAGAGGGTCTTTCCGAAGGCAAGGCCATCGATATGATGCAGACAGCAAAATTGTACGGTTTTGACACCCGTATCAAAGGCGTCACCAACGACTACAAGGCCACTGCCGACAGTGATGTTATCGTCATCACCTCCGGTATTCCCCGCAAGCCCGGCATGACCCGCGAAGAGCTCATCGGCGTAAACGCAGGTATCGTGAATTCTGTAGTTAAAGCTGCTGCAGAGTACTCTCCCAACGCAATCTTCTTGATGATTGCCAACCCCATGGACACCATGACTTACCTCACCTACAAGACCTCCGGTCTGCCCAAGAACCGCGTTATCGGTATGGGTGGCCAGCTCGACAGCAGCCGCTTCTGCTATTACATCAGCCAGGCTACCGGCGCAGCTCCCAGCGACGTAGAAGGTATGGTTATCGGCGGTCACGGTGACACCACCATGATCCCCCTGATCAGCAAGGCTACATACAAGGGCCGCAAAGTCACCGACGTTGTGGACAAGGAGACTGCAGAGAAAATCGTTGCCGACACCATGGTAGGCGGTGCAACCCTCACCAAACTCCTCGGCACCTCTGCTTGGTACGCTCCCGGCGCAGCTGCAGCATCCATGGTTAAATCCATGATCCTCGACCAGAAGAAGGTATTCCCTTGCTGCGTAGCCCTCGACGGCGAATATGGCAAGAGTGACATTTGCATCGGCGTGCCCGCAGTCATCGGCAAGAACGGTGTTGAGAAGGTTATCGAGCTCGACCTCAACGCAGAAGAGAAAGCCGCTTTCGACAAGAGCGCAGAGGCTGTAAGCAAGACTAACAGCGTTCTCAAGGAGATGGGTTTGGTTAAATAATCATCAACATTTTTTTGACAAATCAATTATTCTTAATATTTTTGAAGGTATAAAGAATAATACACGCTATGGAAGTCAAAAAATCACCGAAAGCCGACCTTACCAAAAGCTCTGCAATGTTTTTGGAAATCGGCCTCATTGCCGCCCTCGCCATCGTTTTGCTCGCTTTTGAATGGAAGTCGGGCAACGTCAAGAAAGCCGAGCTCTCTGCAAACGACGTAATCGCTGCAGAAGAGGAGATTATCCCTATCACAGAAGAGGAGAACATCGTACGCCCCAAGATGCCTACGATCCCCATCCTTTCCGACGCCATCGATATCGTAGATGATGATATCAAGGTAGACGAAGAGATGTTCTCTTTCGAGGATAGCGAGGACCTCGGTGTCGACATGAACGATTATGGTTATGAAGTCGGCGAAGAATCGGTAGAAGAAGAGGCTATCCCGTTCGCCTTGGTAGAGCAGAAGCCCATGTTCCAGGGCGGCGATGCCAACGCCTTCTCCAAGTGGGTCAACCAGCATCTGGCTTATCCCGACATTGCAAAGGAGAACGGTATCCAGGGTCGTGTTACCCTACAGTTCACCGTCAACACAGACGGCAGCGTCAGCGGTGTCAAAGTGCTCCGCGGCGTAGACCCTTCCCTCGACAAAGAGGCCGTCAGGGTCGTTTCGAGTTCGCCTAAATGGACTCCCGGAAAGCAGCGTGACCGGCCGGTTAAAGTAACCTACACCTTCCCCGTGATTTTCCAGCTGAAATAGCGTTTGATAAAATAACATAAAAAGGTGGTCGTAAACGGGCCACCTTTTTTTCTGAAAGCCTATGGAAACAGCTGTAGCCGCTACAGTCATAAGAGATAAAGATCAGGTGCGCCAGAGCGAGGAATACCTCGACGAACTGGTATTTCTGGCCAGCACCGCAGACATAGAGGTCGTAAAGCGCTTTACCCAGCGTCTGGACCATCCCTATTCGGGAACATATTTCGGCAGCGGCAAGCTGGCGGAGGTCAAGCAGTATGTGCAGGACAACACCATAGACTATATCATATTCGACGACGAACTCAGCCCCACCCAGATGCGCAACATCGAGAAGGAGACGGGCTGCAGCGTGATAGACCGCACAGGGCTTATCCTGGACATATTCGCACAGCGGGCCCGTACCGCCTACGCCAAGACGCAGGTAGAACTTGCACAGTATCAATATCTACTTCCCCGCCTGACCGGCATGTGGACCCACTTGGAGCGCCAGAGGGGCGGTATCAACATGCGCGGCCCCGGTGAGAGCCAGCTCGAGACCGACCGACGGATTGTGCTGGACCGCATCTCGCGCCTCAAAGACCAGCTCAAGAAGATAGACCGGCAGATGGCGTCGCAACGCGGCAACCGCGGGCAGCTGGTGCGCATTTCGTTGGTAGGATATACCAATGTAGGCAAGAGCACACTGATGAACCTGCTGGCCAAGAGCGATGTATTTGCAGAAAACAAACTATTTGCAACCCTCGATACCACCGTGCGGAAGGTGGTATTGGAGAATGTCCCGTTCTTGCTGAGCGACACCGTGGGCTTTATCCGCAAGCTCCCTACACAGCTTATAGAGGCCTTCAAGAGCACCCTCGACGAGGTGCGCGAGGCCGACATCCTGATGCATGTGGTGGATATATCGCACCCCAACTTCGAAGACCAGATTGCCGTGGTCAACAAGACCTTGCGCGACATCGGGGCGGGGGACAAGCCTGTCTATCTGGTTTTCAACAAGATAGATTCTTATGTGCCGGAGGCATACGACGAATTCTCTCTGGACGAGAAGACCAGCCGCAACTATACCATCGAAGAGATAAAGAACAGCTGGATGGCGCGCGAGCACACCCCCTGCATCTTTATCAGTGCAAAAGAGCGTATCGGCATAGACAAACTGCGCTCCGACCTATATAAGATGGTGGCAGAAATCCACGCCGGGCGCTATCCGTTCAACAATTTTCTCTGGTAATCTACAGGAATTCGCCCATTAACTCGAGTGTCCTCTCAGGGCATTCGAGAAAGGCGTTGTGACAGCATTCCGCAAGTACTTCCAGCCGCACATTGGGGCAATCCTTGGCCATTTTGGTGCGGATTTCTGGGGTTACCAGCAGATCGGTCTCACCGCAAACAGCCAATACTGGAATTGCGGCAGAGGCGAGAAATGCGCTGGTATCGCTGCGCTGCATCATCCCCTTTAGGGTCGAAACTATTCCCGCCGGGTCGTGCGTCTCGCACATTTCTATTATCTCGCGGATTTTCTCGTCCAGACGGCGGAGGTTGGCCTGGTGGAACATCTTGGGTATGGACAGTTCCGCCAGTTGCATCAGTTTGCCGGCCTCAATCACCTCCTGCTCGCGTACGGCCATCGCCGCGCGCTCTGCGATCTCTGCATAAGGATGCGAATTGAGCAGCACCAGTTTGTCGAAACGGTCGGGGAAAAGCTGGCAGCACTTGATGGCCACATATCCACCCAGGGAGTGACCCACCACCGTCGCAGACTTCACTCCGCATACGTCCAGAACCCCTTTTGCCACGGTTGCCATCAGTTCGATGGTGTTGACGGGGGCAGAACATGTGAGCCCGTGACCGGGCAAATCCATAGTGATGACGCGATATTCGCGGGAAAGGTCGTGGAACAGATCTTCCCACACATACATCGTCTCCAGATAGCCGTGTAAAAGCAGTATGGCCTTGTCGCCGGCCTTCGAATCTTCTATATGTGTGGCAATATTGCCAGCTGTTGCAAAAAACTCCATTATTCACACTAGTTTCGCAAGCATACAATACTCTAAAACACGAACGGTAGAAAGCTTGCGAAACTATTTTCCTACCGCACATTCATTATAACGTATCCACATCCCTAAACCGAAGCTATGGAGCTTTGCTCCAAATCCCTTCCCTCGGGGAAGGGACTTACCATCGTCCTTCGGACTCAATTTTTTCAATTTGTAAGTGTAAAGGTATAACTTTTTCGATTATCTTTGTACTTTATTATTAGCTAACTAATAACCAATACATATACTCTAATGACAGAACTAATTTCCAAAGTTCCCGAAGGGCCGTTGGCCGAGAAATGGACCAACCACAAGGCGCACATCAAAGTCGTGAGCCCGGCCAACAAGAAGAAGATGGAAATCATCGTAATCGGTACGGGACTTGCCGGAGCCAGCGCAGCGGCTACTCTGGGCGAACTTGGCTACAACGTTAAAATTTTCTGCATCAGCGACTCTCCCCGCCGCGCGCACTCCATTGCCGCTCAGGGTGGTATCAATGCTGCAAAGAACTATCAAAACGACAACGACTCGATTTACCGCCTGTTCTACGACACTATCAAGGGTGGTGACTACCGCAGCCGCGAAGCTAACGTCTACCGTCTGGCCGAGGTCAGCAACAACATCATTGACCAGTGCGTGGCACAGGGTGTTCCTTTCGCACGCGATTACGGCGGACTGCTCGACAACCGTTCTTTCGGTGGTGCACAGGTATCCCGTACATTCTACGCCCGCGGCCAAACCGGTCAGCAGCTGCTTCTGGGCGCTTATGCAGCCCTCAACCGCCAGGTGGCAAAGGGTACTGTCAAGAGTTATCCGCGCCACGAGATGCTCGACCTGGTGCTGATCAATGGCGAGGCCAAGGGTATCATTGCCCGCGACCTTACTACCGGCGAGATCCAGCGTTTCGGCGCACATGCAGTGGTAGTTGCCAGCGGTGGTTACGGAAACACCTATTTCCTCTCTACCAACGCCATGAACAGCAACGGTAGCGTGGCTATGCAGTGCTACAAGAAGGGTGCATACTTTGCAAATCCCTGCTTCGCACAGATCCACCCCACCTGCATCCCCGTGCACGGCGACCAGCAGAGCAAACTTACCCTTATGTCGGAGTCGCTGCGTAACGACGGCCGCATCTGGGTTCCCAAGAAGATAGAAGATGTCCAGGCTATCCGCAAGGGCACCAAGAAACCCAGCGACATCGCAGAAGAAGACCGCGACTACTACCTCGAGCGCCGCTATCCCGCATTCGGCAACCTGGTACCGCGTGATGTTGCATCCCGCGCTGCAAAAGAGCGTTGCGACGCAGGCTTCGGCGTAAACGAGCAGGGATTGGCAGTATTCCTCGATTTCAAGACCTGCATGGAGCAGAAGGGCCGCAAATATATCGAAGAGAAATACGGCAACCTGTTCCAGATGTACGAAGAGATCAACGACGTTGACCCCTACAAGGAGCCGATGATGATATTCCCCGCCATCCACTACACCATGGGCGGCCTTTGGGTAGACTACAACCTGCAGACTACCATCCCCGGCCTGTACGCCATCGGTGAGGCAAACTTCAGCGACCACGGCGGAAACCGCCTCGGTGCATCCGCCCTCATGCAGGGTCTGGCCGACGGTTACTTTATCCTCCCTTACACCATCGGAGATTACCTGGCATCCAAGTTTAAAGAGCCCAAGACCGACACCAACGCTCCCGAATTCGAGCAGGCAGAGAAGGCTATTAAAGACAAGATTGCCAAACTCCTCTCCATCAAGGGTAAACGCACTGTCGACAGCATCCACAAAGAGCTCGGTCACATCATGTGGGAATACGTCGGTATGGCCCGCAACGAAGAGGGTCTGAAGAAGGCTATCAGCCTTATCAAGGACCTCAAGAAAGAGTTCTGGAGCAATGTTTATGTTGCAGGTGACAACGAGCACTTCAACCAGGAGTTGGAGAAGGCACTCCGCGTTGCTGACTTCCTCGAAATCGGCGAACTCATGGCTACCGACGCCCTGAACCGTCGTGAATCTTGCGGTGGACACTTCCGCGAGGAGATGCAGACCGCCGAAGGCGAGACCAAGCGTGACGACGAGAACTACATGTACGTAGCTGCTTGGGAATACAAGGAAGACGAGGCACCCGTACTTCACAAGGAACCTCTGAAATTTGAATATTGCAAGGTAGCAACCCGCAACTATAAAGACTAAGGCTATGAAATTTACACTTAAAATATGGCGTCAGGAGAACGCCAAGGCAAAAGGTCATTTCGAGATCTACAATGTGGACGGCATCAGCCCCGACACCTCTTTCCTCGAGATGATGGATATTCTCAACGAGCAGCTGGTCAACGAAAAGATCAATCCGGTTGCTTTCGATAAGGGTTGCAAGGGTGAGCACAGTGGCCCCGTAAGTTTTGACCACGACTGCCGCGAAGGTATCTGCGGCGCTTGCTCGCTTTATATCAACGGCCGCGCACACGGTCCCGAAAGCGGTGTTACTACCTGCCAGCTTTACATGCGTAAGTTCAAAGACGGCAGCACCATCACCATCGAACCTTGGCGCAGCAGCGGCTTCCCCATTATCAAAGACCTGGTTGTGGACCGTCGCGCATACGACAAGATTCTCCAGGCTGGCGGCTTTATATCGGTCAACACCGGCGGTGTGCCCGATGCAAATGCCATCCCCATCAAGAAGGAGAATGCCGACGAGAGTATGGACGCTGCCTCTTGCATCGGCTGCGGTGCTTGCGCTGCAACTTGCAAGAACGGTTCTGCAATGCTGTTCGTGGCTGCACGTGTCAGCTCGCTGGCTCTGCTCCCTCAGGGTAAGATAGAGGCAAAACGCCGTGCAAAGGCTATGGTAGACACCATGGACGCTCTCGGATTCGGCAGTTGCACCAACACCCGTGCCTGCGAAATGGAGTGCCCTAAAGGCATCACCGTGTCTCATATCGCTCGCCTCAACCGCGAATTCCTCTCTGCTAAACTCAGTGAGTAATAATCACTCTTATTTTATAAAAGCCATCAGATTTTCTCTGGTGGCTTTTTTGTTAATAATCATAAAAACCGCTGTTGAAAACTTCTGATAACTTTATTGAAAACCAGATCTGGATGTCAAATGCACAAGTTTTCAGTATTTCTCAACATCACTACTAACATCCAAAATTTTCAAAAAACCCTCTCTGATGCATCTGTAAGGCAGAAAAAATAATTTATCAACATTTTCAACAGGCAGAAGATAAAGCCAAAAAATGAATTCAATTATTTTGTTTTATATTTGTATTTATGAGTGAAAAAGTTTCATATCGCCAGCGAGAGGAGTTCGCCAGTAAAGATACAGATTTTGAAAACAAAATCCGTCCCGGCCAGTTCGACGACTTCGGCGGCCAGGCAGATATAATAGAGAAACTCAAGATCTACGTGCAGGCGGCCATCATCCGCGGCGAATCACTGGACCATATACTGTTTCACGGCCCTCCCGGCCTGGGCAAAACCACCCTCGCCCATATTGTGGCCAACGAACTCGGGGTCAACATGAAGATTACCTCCGGCCCGGTACTGGACAAGCCCGGCGATCTTGCAGGCCTGCTGACCAGCCTCGAACCCGGAGACGTATTGTTTATAGATGAGATACACCGTCTCAGTCCGGTGGTAGAGGAGTATCTCTACTCTGCGATGGAAGATTTCACCATCGACATCATGATAGACAAGGGACCCGGTGCCCGTAGTGTACAGATATCCCTCAGTCCATTTACCCTAATAGGCGCCACCACCCGCAGCGGCTTGCTTACATCGCCCCTGAGGGCCCGCTTCGGCATCCAGGAACATCTCGAGTATTACGATTATAAAACCCTTGCCGGCATCATCAAGCGCAGTGCCTCCATATTGAATATCGGCATAGAAGAGGATGCCGCCACCGAGATAGCCATGCGCAGCCGCGGCACCCCCCGTATCGCCAATAACTTGCTGCGCCGCGTGCGCGACTTTGCGCAGGTCAAAGGCAACGGCCAGATAGATCTCCCTATCACCAAATATGCCCTCAATGCCCTCAATATAGACAAGCGCGGCCTGGATGCGATAGACAACAAGATACTGACCACCATAATAGAGAAGTTCAAAGGCGGTCCGGTGGGGGCCTCTACCATAGCCACCGCCATAAGTGAAGACCAGGGTACCTTCGAGGAGGTTTATGAGCCTTTCTTGATAAAAGAAGGTTTCATACGCCGCACCCCGCGCGGCCGCGAAGCCACCGAACTTGCATATACCCATCTCGGGCTGAGCATAAACGCCCCGGGCACCACCCTTTTCTGATATTTTGAAAAGAAAGATATACATATTGATACTGACTGCGGCGGCGCTGCTTTTGCCCGCCGCGGCTTATTGCTGCACCACCGCGATCTTTTCCGGAAAGGTCACCAAAGATGGCCGCCCTATAATCTGGAAAAACCGCGACAGCGGCTTCATGCAGAACAGGGTAGTGTATGTAAGTGCCTGTGACAGTATCAAATATGGTTTCATATATATTTCCAACAGCGCTGCCACCGACGAGGCTTGGAGTGGGCTCAACAGTGCCGGATTCTCCATAATGAACTCCGTGTCATATAATATCAGAAGGGAAGGGGATAATACTCCCGACAGCAGTATGGACCAGGAGGGATTTGTAATGTACAGGGCCTTGTCAAGTTGCGCTACACTTAAAGAGTTCGAAGACCTATTGGACTCGATGCATACCCCTTGGGGTATTGAGGCCAACTTCGGGGTCATAGATGCCTTTGGAGGAGCCGCTTATTATGAGGTGAACAACTACAATTGGATCAAATACGACGTAAACGACCCCGAAACTGCTCCCGACGGTTATATCATCCGTAGCAACTACTCCTTTAGCGGTCGTCAGGGCAAGGGTCAGGGATATGTCCGCTACGACAATGCTCTCCACAACATCACCTCCCAGCTAGAAAGCGGCGGTAAGATAGATGTCCGCTTTGTAATGGACGGCCTTTCGCGCAACTTTTTCCAGTCCCATTATGGATTCAATCCCCTCGAAAAGGGTTACAATAATTTCGTAGACAAAGATTTCATTCCGCGCAAATCCACTTGTTCTGTATCCATAGTCCAGGGAGTCAGGCCAAATGAAGACCCTTCGCTGGCAGTGATGTGGTGCGCTCTTGGTTATCCTCCGGTAAGCCAGATAGTGCCGATGCTGGTGTGCGCCGGCGATATAATCCCCGCAGATATGAAATCTTCTCCAAAGCAGATAAACAGCAAGGCTTGCACCCGCGCCCTTGGCCGTCGTGCAGAAGTATTCTTCAAAGTTGGGAAAGAGACATATATAGATTTGGAGTGCGTGGGCAAATATATGTCCCAGATAAAGCAGGATGAAGATAAGATGTACGAAAAGTTTAGCCAGATGCAAGATTACTGGAGCGAACGCACAACCCCCGATATACCTCAGTTGAAAGATTTTTATGAAGCGCTTGAAATTCGATAATCTCGGGGGAGGAGTGTCGTGCAAGGCGGTATTCACCGCCAATGTTATATCCAAATTAAACGCCGGATCCCTCAATATAGTCTGCTTCAATACAAAGAAGGAGGCGCTGTTCTTTACCAGCGACCTGGATAACTTCTTTACAGACAACTGTATATACTATTTTCCGGCCACCGGCGAGAGCAAGTCGGCTCAGTCGGTCAAGAGTGCTACATGCAAGGTTCAGCGCACCGCCGCCATCAGCGCCATAGAGTCTTATACTTTAGAGGCCGTTCCCTCCAATCTGGAAGAGGCCATCGCCTCCAGCGGTACATCGATATCCAAAACACTGCTTAACAAGCAGTTGAACAGTGTTAAAAATCCGCTGGTGATAGTCACATACACCGATTCCCTCAAAGAGAAGGTCCTCAAGCGCAGCAACACCGCCAGCAGCATCATATCCATCAAGAAAGGGGACCGTCTGAGCCATGAATTCTTGAAGGAGGTGCTCTTTGACGCCGGATTCAAGAAGGCCGACTTTGTATCGATGCCGGGAGAGTTTTCCCTGAGGGGTTCCATAATAGATATCTTCTCGTATGCCGACAATATGCCTTACCGCATAGACTTCTTTGGCGATGAGATAGATTCGATATCGCGATTCAATGCCGACACCCAGCGCACCGTCGAGAGTGTCAACAATGTTGATATCTATCCCAACCTGTTCGAGAACCATGCAGAAGAGGAGTATGTCGATATAGAAGAGCAGCTGCCGGAAAGCACGGTTTACTGGGATTTTTGCGAAGATATCACCTATGGCGCCACCGGAGCATCCGAAGTGGTCCCGCAGCCGGCATTCAACAAGAATTTCGAAATCCTTACCCGCGACATCGAGCAGAAATGCGAGCAGGGATACCAGGTTCATATATTGTCTCCCCAACTCAACCAGACCATCCGCCTCAAACAGATCCTGGAAGGGGTCGGAAATGTAGATTTCATAGCTATCTCGCTGCACGAAGGGTATATAAGCAACACCGAACGACAGTGCTGGTACACTGACCACCAGATATTCGAGCGGTATCACCGCATCGTCACCAAGCGGGAGGTCTCCAGCAGCGAGCGCCTGACTCTCAACGACCTGATGGCCTTTAACATAGGTGACTATGTGGTGCATATAGACCACGGCGTAGGGCGCTTTGGAGGTCTGGTGCGCACCGACATTAACGGCAAGATGCAGGAGGCGATAAAACTCACCTATAAGGATGGTGACGTGATATTCGTCTCGATAAACGGCATCCACCGCATCTCCCGCTACAAATCGGCCGACGGCACCCCTCCCAAGATATACAAACTGGGCAGCAAGAGTTGGGAAAAACTCAAGAACAGCACCAAATCCAAGGTCAAGGACATCGCCGCCGACCTCATCAAACTCTACAGCGAGCGCAGCAGTGCCCCCGGCTTCAGTTTTGCTCCGGACGATTACCTGCAGCAGGAATTGGAGTCCTCTTTCATGTATGAGGATACCCCCGACCAGCATAAGGCGGTAGAGGATGTAAAGCGGGACATGGAAGACAACCACCCCATGGACCGCCTGATTTGCGGCGACGTCGGATTCGGCAAGACCGAGGTGGCCATCCGTGCCGCCTTCAAGGCTGTGACCAGCGGCAAACAGGTGGCGGTGCTGGTGCCCACCACGATCCTGGCGCTGCAGCATTATCATACTTTCAAGGCCCGGCTCAACGACTTCCCGTGCAACATTGAGTTCATCAGCCGCCTGAAAACTCCCAAAGAGGTCCGAGAGATATCCCAGCGGCTGCGCGAAGGCAAGATAGACATACTTATCGGCACCCACCGCATACTGGGCAAGGAGATAATATTCAAAGATTTGGGGCTGCTTATCATAGACGAGGAGCAGAAGTTCGGCGTGAGCGCCAAAGAAAAGATGCGCATGATGCGCAAGGATGTCGACACCCTGACCCTCACAGCTACCCCTATCCCCCGTACGCTGCAATTCTCTCTGCTGGGGGCACGCGACATCTCCATAATATCGACACCTCCGCCAAACCGCATCCCGATCCACACCGAGATTATAGACTACGACGGCGACACCATCAAAGATATCATAGACACCGAACTGGAGCGCCGCGGTCAGGTATTCTTTATCCACAACAGGGTAGAGGACATCGATGCGGTGGCGGCCAACCTGCAGCTGATAGTTCCCAAGGCCCGCATCTGCGTGGCACACGGCCAGATGGATCCGGTGATACTCGAAAAGAAGATACTGGACTTCATGGACGGGGACTACGACATACTGGTCTCCACCACCATCATGGAGAACGGCGTGGATATTCCCAATGCCAACACCATGCTCATAAACCGCGCCCAGAACTTCGGCTTGAGCGACCTGCACCAGCTACGCGGCCGCGTGGGCCGCAGCAACGTCAAGGCGTACTGCTACCTGATAGTACCTTCGCAGGATATTTTAAGCGACGACGCCCGCAGCCGACTGAACGCCATCGAGACCTTCAGCGACCTTGGGAGCGGCTTCAACATCGCCATGCAGGATTTGGATATCCGCGGCGCCGGCAACCTGCTGGGGGCGGAGCAGAGCGGCTTCATAGCCGAGATGGGCTTTGAAACCTATCAGAAAATACTCTCCGAAGCTATGAGCGAACTGCGCGGCGAGATTGACATAGAAGACAACAATCCCGACACCGGCGGTCTCATTGCGGGCGGATGGGTATCAGATTGTTACATAGATACCGACATCGAGGCCTGCATCCCCGACGATTATATCAACGTCCCCAAGGAGAAGATGCGCCTCTACCGCGAGCTGGACAACATGAAGAGCGCCGCCCTAATAGACGGCTTCGTGGCGGAGATGACCGACCGATTTGGTCCGATTCCCCCTCAGTTAGAAGAACTTATCAACATCGTAAGGCTTCGCCAGGCCGCCATCGAACTCGGTTTCGAGAAGATTATACTGCGCGGCGGCGGGATGCTCGCCTACTTTGTTTCAAATCAGAACTCTACATACTACAACAGCCGTACATTCGGTTCCATTCTAGATTATATACAGAGTTCTCCTCGCAAATATCAGCTTGTGCAGCGTCCTAATTCACTGTTTGTCAAATGCGAAAATATAAGCAGTGTTAAAAAAGCGGTGGATTTATTGCAAGAAATGCTAACTTTGCAGTTCGACACTGAAAAAAATGAACCTGGTAATTGACATCGGCAATACCTCTTGCAAGGTAGCCAGCTACGACGGGCTTACCCTCAAGTCGGTGCAGCGCTTCGAGGATCCTTCAGATTTGAAGGCCAAGACCGGCGACGGCTACGACACTATAGTGCTGGCTTCGGTGCGCAACGAGGATGCCGGTCTGCGCGAGCAGTTGCGTTCCCACTGCCGCAGGTTCATCGATTTCAACATCGACTTCGTGCGCGAGAAGGTGGCCGACGGCCCCGCCATTTACAAGTATCTGGACAATATGCCCGACGGCATGGGTGCCGACCGAATGGCCGCCATCCTGCAGGCAGCGATACTTATGCCCGAAGAGGACCTGCTGGTGTTCGATTTCGGCACCGCCACCACCGTAGAATTCATAGACAAGGGCCACTATGTGGGAGGAGCCATCTCCCTCGGCCTCAATATGCGTTACCGTGCCCTCAGCCACTTTACCGGCAAGATTCCTCTCTGCGAGCCGCAGACCATCCTGGCCAAGGGTGACATCAATTCCATAAATGTCGTGGGTTACGACCTTGACACGGCCCTGGCTTCGGGCAATATCCTCGGCATAAAGTTTGAAATCGAAGGGTACATGCGCTCGCATCCTCACCGCAAAGTGATACTTACCGGCGGGGATGCCCCCGTTTTTGCCGCCGGCCTGGCGGGCCAGGTTCGCGTAGAGGAGAATCTGGTGCTGGACGGCCTGGCTCAAATAGCGATTGTTTAAGATGAAGAAGTTGCAACTCAGAGATATCCCTGCAATAGTGGCGATTGCCATCTCGGTATTGTTTCCCGCAAAGCTGGCGGCCCAGGCCGATGTGGCATACGACACATTCTCTCCCTACTCGATGTACGCCATCGGTAACCTGGAACCCCTCGGCGGACAGAACTCCCTGGCGATGGGCGGCATTGCCATAGGCGACCGCAACAGCGCCTACATCAACTGGGTCAATCCCGCCGCCGTCACCGCCCGCGAAGAGAAGGCCTTCATGCTGGACTTTGGTGTTACCAACAAGGACATCCTCTATTTTGCCGACGCCTCCACCTCCATCGAGGATACCGACTCAGGAAGGCTTCATTCCGTCAACAATATTTTCAACATCCACCACATCCTGGTCTCTTTGCCGATTGGCAAATCTTTGGCCTTCAAGGCGGGCCTGATGCCTTTCGCCACCACCGGCTACCAGTTTGTTTCACGTGAATATGCCGACCAAGTGTTGTTGGAGATGGGCGATGTGGAATATCAGAAGGCCGGCAAGGGAGGCACTTATCAGATTGTGCTCGGTGCCGGCTGGAAAATCATCGACAACCTGAGCATCGGCGTAGACGGTATCTACTACCTCGGCAACACCATCCACGCTTCCGGCACCAGTTTCACCACCAATTCCCATTACCGCCAGATTTCCCGCTCGTGGAGCAGCGTCTCGCGGGGTCTGGGAGCCAAGGCCGGCGTGCAGTACACCGCCAATCTCAAGAATGACCTTGCCCTCACGCTGGGTGCCACCTACAAGTTGGGCAGCAAGATGGGTGGAGACTACACCGACCTGGTGACCGCATCTTCTTCCAGTTCGGTGGATACCATAGCAATAACCATAAAGGATATAGACTACAAGATACCCAGCGAGATAGGAGCCGGCTTTACCCTTCGCAAGACCGACAAATGGATGTTCGGCTTCGACTATATCACGCAGGACTGGAGCAAGACGGTGTTTACCAACTCTCCCGGTATCGACGTTGCCACCAGGCGCATGCAGCAGTTCCGCCTCGGCGGCGAATTTATTCCCAGCAAGTATGATATCCGTTATTATTCAAGAAGGATAACATATCGCGCCGGACTTTATTACAACCAGGGGTATATTGCCGTAAATAACACTCCCATAAACAATTACGGTATCACCTTCGGGGCCAGCTTCCCCTTCAACAACCGCTTTACATCGCTTGCCCTAAGTGTAGATTTGGGACGGACGGGCACTTTGGCAAACAATTTGGTATTAGAGAATTATGTAAAGATTAACGTTGGTTTGAATTTGTTTGATACTTGGTTCCATAAATCACTATACAGATAACAATTTTAATAACTTTACACTATGAAAAAGATTTTGACAATTATGTTTGCGGTGATGTTCACCATGAACGCATTCGCACAAGGCAAATTCGGACCCGACAGCGCCGAATGTGTAAAGTATCTCTCATATTATTTGGAGTACGTCAAGCACAACAATATGGAGGAGGCGTTCGGTCCCTGGCGCAATGCATATGCGCTTTGCCCCGTTACTGCAAGCCAGAACATGCTCATCGACGGACAGAAACTCATGCGTTGGGCCTATAAGAAAACCAAGGATGCCAAAACCCGCGAGGGTTATCTCGACACCCTTATGACTCTCTACGACCAGCGCGTGGCCAACTATCCCAAGAACGCAGTATCTGCGCTCAACAACAAAGCCATCGACATCAACAACTTCCGCTGGAAAGAGAAAGAGCCGCAGGCCGTTTACGAGGCATATAAAGAAATTTTCAACGCCACCGGCACCGCAGCCAGCGACCTGGTTTACGTCAAGCTGATGGAGACCTCGACCAATCTCTTCTCTTCCGGAGCGCTCGGAGCAGAGCAGGTAATGGCAGACTACACCGCCATCACCGAAACCATCAACTCTGCCCTCGCTGCCAAAGACGACCAGAAGCTGCGCAAGGCACAGAAAGATGTAGAGACCCTGTTCATGAACAGCGGTATCGCCAGCTGCGACAACCTGCTCGAGCTGCTCACCCCCCGCTACCAGGCTAACCCCGACGACGAGGAGACCCTCCGTGCAGTGGTCAAGATGCTCAGCAGCGCCGACTGCCTGGACAGCGACCTCTATCTCAAGGCTGTCGAAGCCCTCTATTCCAAGGATCCTTCTTCCGGAAGTGCATATCTGCTCTACAAGCTCTACTCCCGCAAGGAAGACAGCGCCAACGCAGTCAAATTCCTGCAAGAAGCCATCAACGGTTGCGATGACAACGAGCAGCTTGCAAGCTACTATTTCGAACTTGGCACCTATAATTATAAGAAAGCCGGCAACAACGCCGCTGCCATTACCGCTGCCAAGAAGGCCGCAGAGCTCTCCGACGACTACAAGGGCCGCGCATACCTGCTGATCGGCACCATCTGGGGTACTGTCCGCTGCGGTGGCAACGAGGTTGAGTCGCACGCACACTTCTGGGTTGCATACGACTATGTCAACAAGGCCAAGGCCGCCGATGCAAGCCTCACCGCAGAAGCCAACGCCCTCGCAGGCCAGTATCAGGCATACTTCCCCAACAAGGCAGATGCATTCATGTACGACCTCACCGACGGTAAGCCTTACACCGTGACTTGCGGCGCACTGCGCGAAGCTACCACCGTCAGAACAGCCAAATAAGACGAAACGCAAATCTATCATACCTAAGAGAGTAGAGGCGGGGAGATCCCTGTCTCTACATCTCTTTTTATGTATCGCGGCTTTGCTGGTATCCTGCAAAGGCGATCCGCCCAAGGCGGAGATTGACTGGACCGTGACCCCGGTACAGAGCGTGCGCGGCATGAAGGCCATGGAGTATAACAAAGCCGACCTCACCATGCAGATGCGCACCCGCGCAATGGATACATATAAATACGAGAAGGACTCGGTGCCCATCACCAAGGAGGTTTACAGCGAGGGTTTCGAAGTCTACGTATACAACGAGGACGGTCTTCTGGAGTCGCAGCTCATCGCCGAGGGCGCGGAACACACCATGACCCAGAAGAAAGACGACTGGATGGCCTACGGCAACGTCAACATCCTCAATCACATCAAAGGCGAACGCATCATCACCGATACGGTGTACTGGGACAAGCAGAAAGAGCAGATCCACACCGACTGCTATGTGGTGATGACATCCCCCAAGGGAAAACTCCAGGGATATGGTATGACGTGCGACCAGCGCGCCAACCGCTCTACGATCCAGCGGCCCTTCGATTCTTTTGGCCGCGTGGTAAATGATTCCACCAAATTTTACCTGGACACGGTTAATTTTGTGGGTCCTATGCCTCGGATTAAATAATTTTTTCTAATTTTGCGCGCTAATACCCTTTTTTATTAGGAGTATTAGGTGTTTAATGATGCAAAAAACCAAATAATACTGATATGGCCGTATTGGAGAAAATCCGTGTAAAACTCGGAATTCTTATTTCTATCCTGATTGCGATAGCATTGCTGTCGTTTATCATAGACCCCAACACTCTCGGGTCTACTTTGCAGAGTATGTCAAAAGAAAACAATGTGGGCGAGATGAAAGGCAAAGCCGTTTCTTATCGCGATTACTACACCGCATTGGAACAGAACACGCAACTGGTCAACGCCCTCAACGGCGGCAATGCCAACAGCGAAGAGGCGCAGAACCAGCTTCGTGAAATGACCTGGAACCAGATCTTCAACCAGCGGGTGTTCTTCCCCAAGGTTAAGGCTGCCGGGTACAGCGTAGAAGACGCCGAGATGGTAGAGCTTCTGCAGGGAGAGAACGTTTCTCCTATTGTTGCGCAGCAGCGCGTTTTCGCAGGGGAGGACGGTCAGTTCAGCGCAGAGGCTGTCAAGGAGTTTATCTCCCAGATGGATCTCGACGAGAGCGGCCTTTCCCGCAAATACTGGGACTATCTCAAAGAGCAGGTATATGCACAGCAGATGTACAATAAGTATTATTCTGCCCTGCGCAACAGCTCCATTCCCAATGCTTCCCAGATTGCCCGCGCAATTGAGGATGGCAACACCACCAAGGACATCGACTTCTTTGTGGTTCCCATCAACTTTGGTGTGGATTCTACCATCAATATTTCTGCAGCCGAGGTCAACAAGTTCTACAACGACCGCAAGGAGCAGTTCGTGCAGCCCGCCAACCGTGACATCGAATATGTCATGTTCGAGGTTGTTCCCAGCCAGGAAGACATCGAGGCTACCCGCGCCGAGTTCGACGAACTCTACGAGCAGTTCGCACAGGCCGAGAACCTCAAGAACTTTGTGGCTCTCAACTCCGACAGCCGTTGGGACGACAAGTTCTACAGCAAGGAGGACCTCGAGAAGACCCCCGTATTCGCAGACTATGCATTTGGCGGCAGCGACTCTGTAAGCTCCGTAGATGAGCAGGCTGACGCTTTCACCGCAGTGCGGGTTGCCGAGCGCAAGATGATGCCCGACAGGGTTAACTTCTCATTCAAGGTATATCCCAATACCGACAAGGCCGTGGCAGACTCCCTGCTCTCTGCAGTTCGCAAGAACGGCACCAGCGAAGAGCTTACCCCCGGCGGCTGGGTTACCATGGACAATCTTGCAGCCAACAACATGGAGTTCTTTAACGAGGCGTTCTTCATGAAGAAGGGCGAGTCCAAGATCATAGACATAGACCTCTTCCAGATGGTTGCTGTGCTCAAGGTTGACGATGTCGACGCTCCCAAGGAGAAGGTTAAACTCGCCTTCCTGCGCAAGAACATCAACCCTTCCGACGATACATATCGTGATTTCAACATGAAGGCCGCCGACCTGGCCGACCGCAGCGACGGCAAATACGAGAAGTTCGCGGAGATTGTCAAAGAAGAGAATCTCCCCGTCATTCCGCTCAAGAATGTCGTTATCGAGACCAAGCGCATAGGCGTTGTGGACAATGCCCGCAGTGTGGTTCACTGGGTGTTTGACCGCAAGACCAAAGAGGGTTCTGTGTCAGATGTGATTACCGTAGACAACAAGTATTACTTTGTAACAGCCGTTACCAAGGTCCGCAAAGAGGGCAGGATCCCTCTCGAGGATGTCAAGGATGACATTCTGATGGAGCTCATCAATCGCATGAAGGTTGACAAGCTTGCAGAAGAGGCTGCCGAGAAGGTCAGCGGCGGCGAGTCGCTGGAGGTTCTGGCTGAGAAATTCAGCACCACTGTGAGCCATCGCGACGGTATCAGCTTTGCCGGCAAGGATATGAGCATGGAGCCCGCATTGGTGGGAGCAGTGGCTGCTGCCGACCAGGGTGTGGTCACAGGTCCCGTCAAGGGAGCCTTTGGAATCTACTTCTTCGAAGTGAAAGAAACGGGCTCTGGTGAGTATTACACTGAGGCTGATGCCATTAATAGAAGTGCACAGGAGGCGTATTCTACCCTGCGTTCTCTCACCGATATTGTAGCGCAAGAGGCTGATGTTAAAGACTATAGAGCAAAATTCTATTAAAATATTGACATTTTTTCAACACATACAGCCAACAAATCCGCAAAAAATTTTGTGGTTAAGTATTTTATATCTATATTTGACCAATATTTTGTGCGTAGTGCGCAGAATAGCTAACACTTAAATAGAATTATAATTAATTTTTATAATCCATTTAAATTAATGTTTAATCAAATGAAACGTAAAATGTTTTTTAGACTTGCAGTTGTTTGCATAGCAGCTGTAAGTGGTCTGATTGCTTGTACTAAGGATTACAGCGCAGACATTACATCGCTTCAGGAGAAGGTTACCGCCCTCGAGGGTAAGGTTGCTGACCTCCAGGCTGCGATCAATGCCGGTTCTGTAATTACCTCAGTTGACAAAATCACCAATGGTGTTAAGGTCACTTTGAGCGACGGTAAAACCTTTGAGATCTACAATGGCGCCAAGGGCGACAAGGGTGACAAAGGTGACAAGGGCGACAAAGGTGATAAAGGCGACAAAGGTGACAAAGGCGACAAGGGCGACAAAGGCGACAAAGGCGACAAGGGCGATCCCGGTAAGGACGGTACCGTTTGGACCATCGGCGAAGATGGTTTCTGGTACTGCGACGGTGTTAAGTCCGACAAAGTTGCTCGCGGCGAAAAAGGTGAGACCGGTCTTACTGGTCCTCAGGGTCCCCAGGGCGTAGGCGTTGCTAAGGCAGAACTTAACGACGATTACACTCTCACCATCACTCTCACCGACGGTTCCAAGTTCACCACCGAGTCTATCCGTGGCGAGGCTGGTGTCAGCATCGTTAAGACTGAGCTCAACGATGACTACACTCTCACCGTTACCCTTTCCAACGGCGAGACCTTCACCACTGCATCCATCAAGGGTGACAAGGGTGACGCTGGTGACTACTTCTATCCTTGCGTAGACAAAGAGTCCGAGAACTACGGCTTCTGGGTTAAGGTCAATGGCGCTACTGGCGAAGAGACCGTTCTCGAAGACGAGTGGCTCCCTCTGGGCACTATTACCGCAGTTTGGGAAAATGATGTCCTCACTCTCCACAACGTAGAAGGTGCAGAAGACGGTATTGTTGAGATTTGCCTCTCATCTCTTCTCAGAAGCATCGCTCTCGTTCCCGAGGTTTGGGATGCTACTATCGGCATGCCTACCGCTACCGTTTACGCTATGATGCCGACTAACGTCGAGCTCGCTAACGTAATGATTGGTAAGACTGGTGTTTGGCCGAGAATGAGAGAGCTCATGTGGCAGAACTCTTATTACAATCGTTCCAACAGTCAGCTCGGTTTCGGTCTCTATTTCTGGAACATTCTCTGGTGCACATATGTTGGCCGCATGGGTTGGCAGGATTATGTAGATTACTACGATAAGACTTACGACCTTGCCACCGGTTCTTACAAAGACACTTATGGTTGGTGGGATTATGAGTTCACTTTCGATCAGTTCGTTGCTGCTGTTGACGACATGCTGGATGAAATCCAGAAGCATCTCGGCGGTATGGACAAGGCTGAACTCGGTATTACACGTCAGTTCCCTGTAAGCGCTCTTAAACTTAAATATCGTGTTAACCCCAACGGTGCTGACCTGAGCGATTATCGCTTCAACATGATCGACCGCCGTCTGGCAGTTGAGGGTCGCAACAGTGTTGAAACCAGAGTTGATGGTGACAACAGATCTTATGCAGTTCCCAAAGTTGAGGCTAAATACAACGGTAAAGATCAGATCGATGTAACTGCTTACATCAACTACTTCAAGTTCTGGTCTGACATGCCTCTGGATTGGTGGATGCAGCTCACCGAGACTCTCGCTATTCACGCATGGGATGTATATGCATGGAAAGACACTGATTATAAGACAGGTGTATCCGGCAACGTTATGACTCAGCTTTATGGTAAGAGCTGGATCCAGGAGAAGACTCTTGATTCTAAGTTCGCAGCATTTGGCGTTGACGGCAGCTTCGTTAAGGCTATCCGCAACTGGATGGACGTAACAGGTGTTAGCTACCAGACAATCCTCGCTCTCGAAGCAGCTAAGAATGACAAGGGTGCTGAGGCAATGGTTTCTGACTATATCTCTGTTAAGATGGAGTATGTATCTCCTCTGTGGACCGCTTACAATCATCGTGAGGACCTCAAGAACAGAAGCGTTGAGAACTGGGCACTTGCTCCCACTATCATGCAGCAGCTTTACAAATCTTGGGCTACTTATGCTTCCTTCTATGAGAATGACTACCTGCAGATTGGTTCTACCTATGATGTAGCATCTCACATGCGTTTCGCTGATCCTTACTACGGTCGTCTCGAGAACCTCGGTTTCACCGTTAAGTATGACTATTATGTATATGGTGACGCTACTAATGCTGCTGCTCACTCTTACAGCGATTGGGGTCAGGGCTTTTCTACCGGCACAACCAACGAACCTCCTTACGGCGGTTTCGCAGCTAACCACATCTTTGCTTCTAACTATGTAGAGTGCTCTGCTGATGGTAAGGTTAAGGTTAAAGAAGACGCTAACTTCGAGGACGTTGTTGGTAAGTACGTTATGATTACTGCTGACGCAGCTATCTACAACGAAGCTACCGGTACTTGGTACACCAGCGGCTGCACCAACTACGGCGCAGGTGATTATCAGGGCTTCATGTACGATGAGTTCGCAGCTCAGTACATCCTCCTCATCACTCCTGATGACACTACCAACATCAAGGTTGAGCATGACCTCGGTGAGTTCGACTATCTGTCACTTCCTAAGGACGGTCTGACTGTTCCTGCAAGCAAACTGCTTGAGGCTGCCGACCTCGATTGGGCTGCTATCAACCGTATGTACAATGCTCCTACTATCAGAACTACTCCTGTAGGCTTCACTGGTACTTACAACGCATCTTCTGATAATATCTTCACAGTTAAGATCGACGAGAACACCGAGATTGACGAGGAGAAACTCTACAAAGACTATGTAGTTGTTTACGACTTCGCTCCTAAGACTGACAGCGATGGCAAGCAGTATCCTTATCCTGTACTTACCTACACTATCAAGTATCGCGTATCTCTCGACATCACTCCTATCATTCCTGTTCTCAATCCTGACTACATCCTCTACGATGACGAGGCTCGCACCGAACTCACCGAGACTATCATTACTCCTGATCCTGATGTTGACTCCATCATCGTTGTTAAGGGTAAGAACGTAGACGGCCAGTGGGCTCCTCAGTCCTCTATCCGTGAGCACATCCTCGACTACGGCGCAACCCTCGCTAAGTACGCTAACGTTACCAACCTCGATATGTCTATCGACTATGCTAAGAGCCAGCAGGCATCTTCGACTGCTCACATCTTCTCTACTGCCGATACCGACATCTGGAGCGCACAGGAGATTATCCTTGACACTCCTTACGCAGAGTTCGAGCCTTGCAGAGACTACGTAGTTGACATGAATGTTACTCTCGTTAGTGGCAATGTCGTTAAGGTTAAGAGCTACATCGTTCGCTTCGTTTGCCCTATCAAACTCTATGCATCCGATGTAACCCTCGAGACCCACAAGACTGACTGGTGCGCAGACCGCTCGTTCATCGAGATCCGTGAGGTCGGCACTGAGAAAGTCCTCGGTTCCTTCGACGGCCCGATGAGCATGTTCTTCGTAATCACCAACTACGCTCGTCAGACCTATGGCGGTGTATTCGAAGGCATGGATTGGTATCCTACTTGGAAGTCTCTCGCTCCCGCATCCTTCGGTGGCAACCTCGTTTGCGAGCCCGCAACTGGTTGGTTCTACTGGGAGAACGACGGTGGTGACCTCCAGGTTGACAAGACTTGCGAGTACCAGGTTAACTTCAACTTCCCGAAACTCGTCAACCTCGCTGGTAAGGGTTACGTGAAGGTTCTCAGCACAGCTAACTCTAATTCTGCTCACATCGATCACGCAGAGTTCCCTGTACAGCCTGGTGACTACTCTCACGCTACTATCGACTACAAGTTCGAGGAGTAATCCTTAACTTAAGATAAAATTTGGGGCGGCCAATGTGGCTGCCCCATTTTTTTTTGGTTATGTCATTTAGATTTGTTACCTTAGCGCAGCGATAATTTGCACCTATTGAAACAATATTAAAAACTAACAACTCTAATACATCATGAAAAAATTATTTTCAATTGTTTGTCTGCTTCTCATCGCTTTCGCGGTAAAGGCTCAGGACAAAGCTGAGTTCAATCCCTACTGGTACCTTCAGCTCCAGGGTGGTGCGGCTCACACCGTAGGTGAGACTTCGTTCATGAAACTGGTTTCTCCCGCAGCTGCGCTTAACATCGGCTGGCAGTTCTCTCCCGCAGTTGGTGCCCGCATCAACTTCAACGGCTGGGAAGGCAAAGCTTATCTCCCCAATCCTGGCACTCCCTATAGCTGGAACTATGCTCAGGGTGGTCTCGATGTTATTTTGAATTTTGCTCAGCTTGGCAAGTTCACTGGCGACAAGGTCGTTAACCCTTACATCTTCGCCGGTGTTGCTGCCAACTATGCATTCAACAACAGCGCTCCCGCTCAGAACCTTTATCCCACTGAGCTCGCAAACCGTTGGGATGGCAGCCTTCTGCATCCGTCCAGCCGCGCTGGTGCCGGCATCGACTTCCAGCTTGGCTATCGCGTAGCTCTCGGCCTTGAGTATGTATGCAACATCATGACTGATAAGTGGAACAGCAAACCCACTACCGAGGTTCCCAACTTTGACTGGCAGCATCAGGCTCTCATCGGCCTCAAGATCCGCCTTGGCAAGAAACCGGTTCCCGCACCTGTACCCGTACCTGTACCCGTAGCAGAGCCCGAACCCGAACCGGAACCCGAACCGGAACCCGTTGTTGAACCCGCTCCCGAACCCGAACCCGAGTTTGAGGCATTCATCGAGAACATCTGGTTCAACCTCGACAAGTATGACATCCGTGAGAGCGAGGCTTACAAGATCGACAACATCGTTAAGATGATGAACGACAACCCTAAGACCAAGATCATGGTAACAGGTTATGCAGACCGCGAGACCGGTAACCCTAAACACAACTGGAAACTCTCTGAGAACCGCGCTAATAGCGTTAAGAACACTCTCGTTTCCAAGGGTATCGCTGCTGACCGCATCGCAATCGACTGGAAGGGTGACACCGAGCGTCCGTTCGAGAGCCCTGCAGAGAAGAACCGCGTTGCAATCTGCGTTATCGACGACTAATCTCTAACAGATTCATAAAAATAGGATGGCCAAAAGGTCATCCTATTTTTTTTGTCAAATCTATGAACTGTTCGACGTCCAGTTGTTCCGGTCTCAGCCCTGCGTATTCTTCCGGAACTTCCACCCCGATGGGCTTAAGACTGTTGCGAAGGGTCTTGCGGCGCTGGTTGAAGGCGGTTTTGACGACCTGTTTGAATTTGGCCTCGTCGCAGCCGAGTTCCGTGCGGGTGTTGCGCTTGAGGCGTATCACGGCCGATTTGACCTTAGGTGGCGGCGAGAACTCGTGCTCGCCCACGGTAAACAGATAATCTATGTCGTACCAGGCTTGCAGCAGCACCGAGAGGATGCCGTAGCTCTTGTTGCCCGGGCCGCTGGCCAGACGTTCCGCCACCTCTTTCTGCAGCATTCCGACTACCTGGGGCACGCTTTCGCGATAATCCAGTATCTTGAAGAAAATCTGCGAAGAGATGTTGTATGGGAAGTTCCCTATCACGGCAAAGTCGCCTTCGGGAAAGATTTTGCGCAGGTCGGTCTTGAGAAAGTCGGCGGCATAGAGGTTTGGCATCAGCGCGGGGAAGTTTTCGCGCAGGTACTCGATGGACTCATCGTCTATTTCGATACCCTTGAGGCGGATGTCGCTGCGCTGGAGCAGGTGTTTTGTGAGAGCACCCGTGCCGCAGCCCACTTCCAGCACATTCAGCGCCCCGTCGCTTTCCAGCGCATCTGCAATGCGCTGCGCGATGGCGTCGTTGGTCAGGAAATGCTGCCCCAAAGCCTTTTTTGCCCTTACTTTCATACTAAGTACAAAGATAATCGAAAAATGGCTACATTTGTAAGGATATGGCAGCGGAAAAAGTTTCACCTATGATGCAGCAGTACTACGAGATTAAATCGCAGTACCCCGACAGCATACTATTTTACCGCGTAGGCGACTTCTACGAGACTTTTGCAGACGACGCCGTGGTGGTGAGCAAGGTCCTGGGGCTCGTATTGACCCGCAAGGCCTCCGGCGCCGGCAATTATACGAATCTCGCGGGGGTTCCGCACCACGCCATAGACATATATCTGCCCAAAATGGTCGCCGCGGGCTACAAAGTGGCCATCTGCGACCAGCTGGAAGACCCCAAACTCACCAAAAAGCTGGTCAAGCGCGGTGTCACGGAGCTCGTGACCCCGGGTGTGAACTACAACGAGGCGCTTCTGGATGCCACCAAAAACAACTGGCTCTGCGCCCTCTATTTCGAGAAAGATTTGGCTGGCGCGGCGTTCCTGGACATCTCCACCGGCACATTCCGCGTGGCGCAGGGTTCGCTCGATTTTGTAGATTTGCTGCTGGCCGATTTCTCGCCCAAGGAGATACTGCTGCAGCGTGGCTTTGAAGAGGGCTTCCGCCAGCGCTTTGCCGACAAGGCTTTCGTCACCGCCATGGACGGCTGGGCGTTTGTCTATCACACAGCCTACAAGAAGCTTATCAAGCAGTTTGACACCGACTCCTTGAAGGGATTCGGCGTGGAGGATATGCCGCTGGCGATTACCGCTGCGGGAGCCGTGATGGCCTATCTGGACATCACCGAGCACAAGGATATCTCGCACGTACGCACCGTGAGCCGCATAGACCGCGGCGAATTCATGTGGATAGACCGCTTCACGATGCGTTCGCTGGAGATTCTGCAGCCGATGTCGGCGGGAGGGGCCTCCCTGATAGATATCCTGGACAGCTGCCGTTCCCCGATGGGAAGCCGCAGGCTGCGCGAATGGATGGCAATGCCGCTCAAGAATACGGCGGCCATAAAGGCCCGTGCCGATGCCGTGGAGGCTCTCTACAACGACCCCTCGCTGTGCGACGAAATCCGCGACAGGATAGCTCAGACGGGCGATTTGGAGCGCATAGTGTCGCGTGCCGCGGCGGGCAAGATACTCCCGCGCGAGGTGCTGCAGTTGGGACGCGGCCTGCAGATGATATCCGCCATCATCGAACTGGGGCGCGGGGTTGAGGCCATCGGCAGCCAGATCGGCCGCCTGAATGCACTCGACGACCTCGCGCAGCGCATCTCGGCCACCATCAAGGCCGACACCGCGCAGCAGGTCGGCAAGGGCGAAGTGATTGCGACCGGGGTGGATGCGCGCCTCGATGACTATCGTAACATCCTGGAAAACAGCAAGAAAATATTGCTCGACATACAGCAGCGCGAGCGCGACGCCACGGGCATATCTTCTCTCAAAGTGAGCTACAACAACGTGTTCGGCTATTATCTGGAGGTGCGCAACACCTACAAGGATATGGTGCCGGCTGAGTGGATCCGCAAGCAGACGCTGGTGGGCGCCGAGCGCTACATCACCGCCGAGCTCAAAGATTACGAAGAGAAGATCATGGTGGCGCAAGACCAGATCATGGCCATCGAAGCGGCCATCTATGCCGACCTGGTGCGCGCGCTCCAGGCCAACATCGCCGCCATACAGGGCAATGCGGTGGCTGTGAGCGAGTTGGATTGCCTTGCGTCGTTCGCCTACATCGCTCACGAACACGGATATCACCGTCCCGTGGTAGACGATTCGCTGGACATTGACATCAAGCAGGGTCGCCACCCCGTGATAGAGGCGCTGATGCCGGAGGGAGAAGAATATATCGCCAACGACGTCTTCCTCTCCAACGACAGCCAGCAGATCATTATCCTCACAGGCCCTAATATGGCTGGTAAATCGGCGCTTCTGCGCCAGACCGCACTGATAGTGCTGATGGCCCAGACGGGCTGTTTTGTGCCCGCTGCAGAGGCCAGGATAGGCGTCGTGGACAAGCTCTTTACCCGTGTGGGCGCATCGGACAACATTTCGCGCGGAGAATCGACCTTCATGGTGGAGATGACCGAGAGCGCCACCATACTGAACAACCTTTCGCAGCGCTCGCTGCTGCTGCTCGACGAGATCGGGCGCGGCACCAGCACCTACGACGGTATGTCCATCGCATGGGCGATAGTGGAGTACCTGCACTCCAGCCGCATGGCGCCCAAGACACTGTTTGCGACTCATTATCACGAACTTAACGAGATGGAAACCCTGCTCGACAGGGTTCACAACTATCATATTTCTACGCAGGAAATTGACGGACGGGTCATATTCCTGCGCAAACTCTGCCCCGGAGGGGTGGCCAGCAGCTTTGGTATTCACGTGGCCCGAATGGCCGGCATGCCCCAGGAGGTGCTTCACGCCGCCGAGGCCAAACTCCGCACCCTGGAGAGCAAAGAGACGGCGGCCGTTCCTGCAGCAGCAGCCAGCGTGCACGGCTCCCCTATGCAGTTGTCGTTCTTTCAGTTGGACGACCCCTTATTGCTTGACATTAAACACATTATAGAAAGAATAGATATCAATTCGATTTCCCCACTAAACGCTTTTGATACTATCAGACAAATCAAAAACAAATTAGCTGGAGGAAATGTCGATGGAGATCTTTCATCAAATCAAAAGTGACCCGCTGCGGACGTTTTTGTCGCTGTTCGGGGTCAGTGTCGGAATTTTTATTGTTGTGGTTTCGTTTGCCCTTGTGGACGCTTTCAAGCGGGCCGTGGTGGCCGGTTTTGACCATTTTGGCAGCGATATGATCATGGTAGAGCGCTTCCCGGTGGTGAGCGATGGGGGCGAAGACGCCGACTGGAGCCGTTATGCCGCCCGCCCCCACCCCTCGCGGGAAGACTATCTTGCGCTCTGCTCCAGTTCGTTAGGAGCTGGCAGGCAAGGCGCAGACAATCAGCAAGATATGCAAACCAACCCCTATGCTATGGGTGGGGGTTACATTCGACAAAGTGCTGATGATCAGCGCAATACCTGCCAGCCAATAATAAGCTGGACGGCACTTGCAGGAGAGGCGGAGGCCGACATATCGTACTCGGGCAAAATAATGCGCGGCTGCAAGCTGGTGGGGGTCTGCGGCGACTGGCAGCATCTGGTGTACTCATCGGTGTGCGACGGGCGTGATTTCTCGTTGGCAGAGACCTCCGGAAGCGACGCAAAAGTGATTCTGGGGGCCAAAATCGCCGACGAACTGTTCGCGGACAAGGCCCCCGGAGCCATCTGTGGGAGCACAGCGCTCGTCGGCGGGCGCAATATGACCGTAATCGGCACCTTGTCGCACGAAGGGAAAAACATCATAAACCTGTATGCTACCGACTATGCGCTTATAGTGCCCTTTGCCGCGGCAGAGAAGATTGCCGGCGAAGGGGCTCTGGAGACGATGATTGCGGCGGGCCCTGGTTCTGCCACGCGGGAAGTCGCTCTCGGAGAGATGCGGCGCACCCTGCGCGCCGCCCGCAGGCTGTCACCGTCGCAAGAAGACAACTTTGCACTGAACACCATGGATGACCTTTGCCGGGAGACGGTCGCCCTGACTCGCAAGATCACCGTACTGGGGCTTATAATAGCGCTATTCTCGCTGTTGATAGGGGGCTTCGGTATAGTGAATATAATGCTGGTGTCGGTCAAGGAGCGCACCTGGTCCATCGGCCTGAAAAAGGCCCTCGGGGCCCGTCGTAAACGCATTATGTCGGAGTTCCTGCTGGAGGCGCTGCTGCTGGCCGTATTTGGCGCCGTGGCCGGACTGCTGCTCGCCTGGGGCGCTGTGGCGCTGATTCCGGCCGGCGTAATAGACGCCGCCATCACCCCGGCCCACATCCTGCTGGCCTTTGGCGTCGCACTGGTCCTGGGCCTTGCCAGCGGCCTCGCTCCCGCCGCGCAGGCCGCCTCCCTCGACCCCGTGGATGCGCTACGTAGTTAACGAAGAATCCCCACGAAAAGTGCGGAGGGTAACAATCGGCATCAGCCGATAGCGGAAGCCGGGCAGGGAGGGAATGAGTGTTAGCAAGGCTGTAGCGGCGGGTTCGGGTGGAGCCCGGTATTATAGGTCTGGGGCGTAGCCCCAGTATTCTAAGGGAATCTCAACAAAAAAACTCCGCGATAAGCGGAGTTTCTTGTTGAGATATCAGGACTCGAACCCGAACCGAGAGAGCCAGAATCTCTAGTGCTACCATTACACCATATCTCAGTTGAATTGGACTGCAAATATAGGAGTATTCTCCATATTATCAAAAAATTTCGCTCAAGGCTTCGAATACGGGACCGTCGTGGAGTGCGGCGGGGGTACCGCTGTCACCGTCGCTGCTGATGGAGGCCACCAGCGGAATCTGCGCCAGAAGCGGCAGATTGTACTTCCCGGCCAGTTTTTCTGCCCCTCCGCGGCCAAAAATGTAGTATTTATGGTCGGGATACTCTTCTGGTGTGAACCAGGCCATGTTCTCGATGATGCCAAAGATATGCTTGTCGACCTTGGGGTTGACAAACATGTCGATGCTCTTCTCTACGTCGGCCAGCGCCACGCTCTGCGGGGTCGTCACCACGAATACGCCGTCCAGCGGCACGTCGTTCACCAGCGAAATCTGTATGTCGCCCGTGCCCGGAGGCAGGTCTATGAGCAGGTAGTCCAGTTCGCCCCAGGCCACCTGCAATATCATCTGTTTGAGCGCATTACTTGCCATCGGGCCACGCCAGATAAGCGCCTGTTCGGGGCGGGCGAAGTAGCCGATGGACATCCATTTGACGCCGTATTTCTCTATCGGGATGAGCGTCTGTTTCTCACCCTCAATCTCGGCCTCAGGCTGAGCCTCTTCGGTGCCGGTCATCTTGGGGATGGAGGGTCCGTAGATATCGGCGTCGGCGACACCCACCTTGTACCCCTTGCGGGCGAGGGTGATGGCCAGATTGACCGCCACCATGGATTTACCCACGCCACCCTTGCCGCTGGCCACGGCAATCACGCTGCCCACCTGGACGAGGTTTTCGAGGTCGGGATTCACCGGCGCCGCCTTTGCCGGCGCAGGAGTGCTGCGCACCAGCTCCAGTATGGAAACCTTGCACTGAGGGAATTCAGCTTCGAGCCTTTCGCGGCAGGCCGCCTTGATGCTGGCCGCCAGCGGGTCCTTGCGCTTGAACACCAGGTTGAACTTGATCTCTCCCGGGGTGGTCTGAAGGTTCTCTACCATCCCCAGCGATACTATGTCACGCCCTTCTGCGGGGTGCATTACCCCCGAGAGGGCTTCCAGGATGCGGTCGCTCATGTGTCAAGTGTCTGAATATTACTCTTCTGCGGGAGCTGTGCTGGCCAGGAAGAGCTCGTCCATCTGCACCTGGTCGATACGGCTGGGAGCATCTATCATCACGTCGCGGCCCACGTTGTTCTTGGGGAACGCGATAAAGTCGCGGATGGTCTCCTGTCCGCCGAACAGCGCGCAAACGCGGTCGAAGCCGAACGCCAGGCCACCGTGAGGCGGGGCGCCGAACTTGAAGGCGTTGATGATGAAGCCGAACTTGTATTCTGCATCCTCCTTGCTGATGCCCAGCACCTCGAACATGCGCTGCTGCACGTCGGCCTGATGGATACGGATGCTGCCGCCGCCCAGCTCGCTGCCGTTGAGCACAAAGTCGTAGGCGTTGGCGCAGACGCGCTCCAGATCCTCTTTTTTATCGCTGTAGAACCACTCCATATGCTCCGGTTTGGGGGCGGTGAAGGGGTGGTGCATAGCATAGAAGCGGCCGTCCTCTTCGCTCCACTCGAGCAGCGGGAAGTCCACGACCCACAGCGGCGCGAAGTCGGTGGGTTTGCGAAGGCCCAGGCGATTGCCCATCTCTATGCGGAGCACGCCCAGCATGGTCTGGGTCTTGCGTTTGGGGCCGCAGAGCACGAGCACCAGGTCGCCGGTGGCTGCGCCGACCTTGTCGGCTACGGCCTTGAGCTGTTCGGGAGTATAGAATTTATCTACGGAGCTCTTGATGCTGCCGTCGGGATTCAATTTGATGTAGACCAAGCCTTTGGCGCCAACCTGAGGGCGTTTTACCCATTCGGTGAGCTCGTCGAGCTGCTTGCGGGTATATTCCGCAGCGCCGGGAACGGCTATCGCGCCGATGTATTCGCTGCCGTCGAACACGCTGAAGCCGCAACCCTTGACCAGGTCGGAAATCTCGCTGATCTCCATGCCGAAGCGGATGTCGGGCTTGTCGCTGCCGTAGCGGTCCATGGCGTCGTACCAGCTGATGCGGGGTATCGGATTGGCAATCTCCACACCAATCACGTTCTTGAACAGGGTGCTCATCATCCCCTCGAACAGGTTGAGCACATCTTCCTGCTCCACGAAGCTCATCTCGCAGTCGATCTGGGTGAACTCGGGCTGGCGGTCGGCGCGCAGGTCCTCGTCGCGGAAGCAGCGCACGATCTGGAAGTAACGGTCGTAGCCCGCCACCATGAGCAGCTGCTTGAAGGTCTGGGGGCTCTGCGGCAGGGCGTAGAACTCGCCGGGATTCATGCGGCTGGGCACCACAAAGTCGCGTGCGCCCTCGGGGGTGGATTTGATCAGGTAAGGGGTCTCAATCTCCATGAAGCCCTGTGCGTCAAGGTAGTTGCGCACTTCGTGAGCCATCTTGTGGCGCAGCATGAGGGCGTTCTTGAGGGGGTTGCGGCGAAGGTCCAGATAGCGGTATTTCGCGCGCAACTCCTCGCCGCCGTCGCTGTTGTCTTCGATGGTGAAGGGCGGAGTGGCGGAGAGGTTTAGTATGTTGAGTTCCGAAAGGATAATCTCGATGTCGCCGGTCTCTATCTTGGCGTTCTTGCTCTGGCGCTCGGCCACCTTGCCGACAGCCTGGATCACCGCCTCGCGGCCCAGTTTGGCCAGATTCTCTTTGACCGAGTCGCTGGAGGCGTCGTCCACAACCAGCTGCGTGATGCCGTAGCGGTCGCGCAGGTCAATGAAGCTCATGCCTCCCATTTTGCGGATGCGCTGCACCCAACCAGCCAAAGTTACCTGCTTGCCGGCATCGGTGAGACGCAACTCGCCACATGTGTGTGTTCTGTACATAGTATATTGATTTTTAATATTTTATACGTTAAAGAGGAAGTGCATTATGTCGCCGTCCTGCACTACATATTCCTTGCCTTCGCTGCCCAGCTTGCCGGCGGCACGGCAGGCGGCCTCGCTGCCCAGCGCCACGAAGTCGTCGTATTTGATGACCTCGGCGCGGATGAAGCCCTTCTCGAAATCTGTGTGGATCACGCCTGCGGCGCGGGGGGCCTTGTCGCCCTTGCGGATGGTCCAGGCGCGCACCTCGGGTTCGCCCACGGTAAAGTAGGTCTGCAGCCCCAGCAGGTCGTAGGCGGCCTGTATCAGGCGCTCTACACCGCTGCGCTCGAGGCCGATTTCGCCCAGGAACATCTGCCGCTCGTCGTAGGTCTCGAGTTCGGCTATTTCACTCTCTATCTTGGCGGCGATGATCAGCATCCCGGCATCCTCGCCCTTGATGGCCTCGGCCACCTTGGCGGTGAATTCGTTGCCCTCTGCGGCGGAATTCTCATCCACATTGCAGACGTACAGCACCGGCTTGCAGGTCAGAAGGCAGAACTCCTTTGCCAGACGCTCCTCGTCGGCGTTCTCCGGGATGACTTCGCGGGCGTTGCGGCCCTGCTCCAGCACGGCTTTGTAGCGCTCCAGCATCTCCACGGCCTTCATGGCGGTCTTGTCGCCGCCCACCTTGGCCTGCTTGCGAACCTTCTCGAGGCGGTTGTTGACCGTCTCCAGGTCTTTGATCTGCAGCTCCAGGTCCACGACCTCCTTGTCGCGCACCGGGTCCACGGTGCCATCCACATGGGTGATGTTGTCATCTTCGAAGCAGCGGAGCACGTGCAGTATGGCGTCGGTCTCGCGGATATTGGCCAGGAACTGGTTGCCCAGGCCCTCGCCGCGGCTCGCCCCGCGCACCAGGCCGGCAATGTCCACAATCTCTACCGTGGCAGGCACTACCCGGCGCGGATGCACCAGGTTTTCAAGCACTTGCAGGCGCTCGTCCGGCACGTTGCAGCTGCCTATATTGGGCTCGATGGTGCAGAAAGGGAAGTTAGCACTCTGCGCCTTCGAAGAACTGATACAATTGAAAAGTGTCGACTTGCCCACGTTGGGCAGCCCTACGATTCCGCATTTAAGAGACATTTGTCTTTACAATTTGTAAAATGAACCACAAATATACGAAAAATTGCTAACTTGGCGGTATGAGAAGGATATGTGCTGTTGTTTTGGCCGCGCTTCTGGCGGCTTTCGGGGCGGAGGCCCAAATTTTCTGTTGGAATCTCGAGAACTTTTTTGACACCAGGGACGACCCCGCCACGGCCGACGAGGCTTTTACGCCCTCCGGCGAGTACCGCTGGACACGGCGCAAGTGGGAGGCCAAGCGCAACCTGATTTCCAAGACCATAATCGCCTCGTCGGAGTGCTTCGGTGGCGAAATGCCCGCTCTGGTGGGACTGTGCGAGGTGGAGAACCGCTATGTGCTGGAGTCGCTGGCAAACGACACTCCGCTGGCCAGGCTCCGCTACCGAATATTGCACCGCGACAGTCCCGACCCCCGCGGGATAGACGTAGCGCTGCTCTACGACCCGGCCAGGGTGCGCCTGCTCGACTTTGATTTTATCACCATCCGAGAATTCGCCACCCGTGAAATCCTTTATGCCAAGGTGGCGCTGCCTGACACCCTCCATGTCTTTGTCAACCACTGGCCCTCAAAATATTCCGGCGCGAAGGCATCGGAGGTTAGAAGGGTGGCGGTGGCGCAGGCGCTGCAGCGAAGGGTAGATTCCATATATGCCGCAGAACCGGCGGCCGCCGTCCTGCTGATGGGCGATTTCAACGACACGCCCGACTCGCCGTCGGTAAGAACCCTTTGCGAGGCAGCCGGACTTCGGAATCTCTCGCCGATGGAGGGCGGCACCATAAAATTCAAAGGCAAGTGGGAAATGATAGACCAGATGCTGGCCAGCCCTGCGGCGACGGCATTATTAGGCCCGGCGGAGGTCTTCCTGCCAGCCTTTATTCTGGAAGACGATAAAACCTTTATGGGCTGCAAACCACGCCGTACCCACATCGGCCCTCGCTACAACTCCGGCGCCAGCGACCACCTGCCGATAATTGCTGACATTTTGCATTAAGTTCATCTTCTTACGCCGCAGTGTGGCATATACCACCCTGAATATCAGCCCCTTGAACAATGTTGCTTGCGTAAAAATACGCAAGCATAAGTATATAAAATGCTGATGTACAGCGGGTATGGTGCCACGTAATATTAAAAGGGGAGGATGTAAGCATCCGTCATGAAAAAATCCCTGCCTAATAGAAAGCTTGGATGGTAATAAAGCAATAAAACACTACATTTGTAGCTACAACGAAACAATATCTCGATTTGCTGCGGCATATATGCTCCAACGGCGTTATGAAAAGCGACCGCACCAACGTTGGCCTCCGGTATAACATGGCACCAACGCCATCTGCCGATGGTGGCAGATACGTATTATATAGAATGAAAAAAGCTGAAATGCGAAGTGTGCGGATGGACATTAGGGCTATAAAAAGAGTTGTCATAATAATTGTTGTCTTCACAAGTCTTACTTGTATTGACGCGTTCGCCCAAGGACGGGTTCAGTGGGTGCTTACGGATGTTGATGTCAATTTGAGTGTTTTGGACAATAATGACGAGCCACTTGAGGGGGCTTCGGTCTATTTGGTGGAGAAGGGCGACACTCTGATAACCAATTTTACGATTACAGATAAGAAGGGGCAGGCCCACATCGGGCACGTCACGCAGGGTTCATATTTCCTAAACATTGAGATGCTGGGTTTTCTGCCGGTTCGCAAAGAATATACTTTTAGAGACCGGACAGAAAACCTTGGCACATTCAAGATGCAGGTTGACCAAGAGTTGCTGGAAGCGGCAAAAATCACGGCGGCGGGTAATCCTATCATAGTTAAGCAGGATACGATTGTGTTTATAGCCTCTGCTTTCGGCACAAAGCGCAACGCTACGCTTAAGGATTTGATACGCAAGTTCCCGGGGTGCGAGGTTTCTGACGATGGAACCATAACCGTGAATGGCGAAAGAGTGAGCCGTATCACAGTGGGGGGAAGGACTTTCTTCTCCGGAGACAATACCGTTGCACTCAATAATTTGCCAGCTCAAATAGTGGAAAAAGTGAGCGTGATAGACCAGCAGTCGGAGAGTGCCGGTTTTACGGGTATAAGAGGCGAAACGGAAAAAGTGATGGATGTGACCCTAAAGAAGGAATACCAGACCGGTTTTTTTGGTAACGCCGCTGTGGATGGAGGATCAACCCTTAGAACGCCAATCGAGCGGGACCCTATGTTTGAAGACCAGGGCTTGCTGTACAATGCCAATGCGCTTGTTGCGGCATATGACTCGCTGACGCAAGTGACAGTAGTTGGCAATCTCAACAATTTCAAAGAGACGGAGGGTGGCCGCGCGATGCTGATTAAGGGGGAGAACAAAGGTTTGACAGCGACCCGTCAGGCCGGAGTCAACGTCAATACCCTTGCTTTGAAGGGTTTTGAAACGGATCTTAGCTTGAATTTCTCCAATGGCAGCGCACACGATTTCAAGCACTCCACACAGACATCGGCTTATGGGGCCTCTGAGAGTAAGTTACTTATTCTAAGTCAAGATAAAACAACCAGCAATGACACCCAGTTATCCCTCGCTGGTACCATACGTAATAAAAACAGGCGCAAGTATTTGATAACTGTTTCGCCATATCTCGCCTGGTCTTCCAATTGCTCAACGCTGGATAAAGGTTCCTCTTCTTTTTCAAATCAGGTATGTCTTGGTGAGACACAGGCAGCACAAACAGCCAGCCGGGACAATATCCGGGGCCGGTTAAATCTTGATGCAGGAATCAAAAACATATTTGGCAAGGAGGGGCGGGCCGTGACGCTGACTCTGTTTGCCTCGGCGTCAAACGGGAAAGGAAGCAGCCACGAGCAGTCTGTCATAAGCCCTGATGTGGAGAAAGATTTATTGTTCGAGAACTCAACAAGGGAAGCCCGGGGGAATGCAACACTCTCTTATGTAGAACCAATAGCCCCAAATTGGGCAGTATCTATATCATCAACAGGGTCGACGCATCTTGATAAAACGGTTAAAGACGCCTTCGATTACGGTGCGGACAAAACCCCCAATGAATACTATTCGGCATATTCATTCACAAGATACTTGGATTTCAACAATAAGCTGTTGGTGCAGTATTCCACGGGAGCCGCATCATTACAACTCGGCGCCGCGATGATTAACACGTATAATGCCGCACAGGTCAAGTCCTTGGGGGTGACCTCTAATACTGGCGGAGATTGGGTGTTACACGCAGCCCCTTTTGTTAATGTGCGCACGCCTATAGGGAGGATGTCAAATTTGGAATTGAAATATGCAGGTATGTCATCTGCTCCGGAGGCATACCGGATGCAACCTACCATTAATATTTCCAATCCGGCTGATATAAGGATTGGCAATATATATCTTAATCCGGTTTTCAAACACGATGCTGGAATAGAGTTCAGAGGCAACGTCACAGGCAAATTCATACAATATCTCGTGAAATGGCAGCTATCCCTGGAGAGCAATTCAATAGTAGATGCAAGCTGGATAGCCGACAACGGGACAAGATATTATATCCCGGTCAATTCATTGAAACCAGGCAAGACCTTCAATTTATATCTCAACTACGGTATGCCGTTAGACCGTGATAATAAACTAAGGGTGTACCTGACACCAATATTCGGTTACAGCAGGGCCGTGAGTTATCAGAATCCCTCATCTATCGCCATTTCTCTGGATAACATTGATTATGCCGATGTTATTGCCGCTGTGTATGGTAATGAGAAGGGAGACAGGTTTTATGGCGGCCAGAGCGGCTTTAAGGAGAGCGCGACAAAAACATTTTCCCTGAATACGATACTCACGCTGCAATATGAAAATGATAAGTTGAGTCTCCTTGCAGGTTGCCAGTTCCTTTCATATCGCACAAGATATACCCTCGATACAGACGCAGACTTTTACCGGTCGATATTATCACCAACAGCAAGTATCAATTACAAGCTGCCCAAAGGGTTTGCCCTCTGGACCGACTTTACGGCCAAATTCAGGCGCGGATATAGCGAGTTAAACGACCGGCCCGAGTATCGCTGGGGCGTGGAGTTGACTAAAGACATAGGCGCATTCACCTTGACCCTGCGCGGAATAGATTTGCTGAATTCGGCCCGTAACTACACGGTCATACAAACTGCAGATTATATTCAGGAGACCTATGGTCTTATGCTGGGCCGCTCAGTCTTATTCGGGGTCAAATTCAATTTTGGCAAAATGACCGCCATTAATGGCTCGAAAGCCACTCAGGCAATGTTAAAAATGACGATGGATTAATAGCGTCCCGATGAAGCAGTAACTACAACGCCGGCGCCAGCGACCATCTGCCTGTAATCGCAGGTTTTATCCGATAAATCGTACATGAGTATCAGCGTGGCACATACAGCGTTGAGTATCAGCAGATTGTGCGAGGTTGCTTGCGTAAAAAAGCACAAGCGAAAGTTTGTAATGCGTTGATGAACAGATGGTTGAGTGCCACGGGAAATAATCAGCAGGACTGACAATGATGCAATAAATCACTATATTTGTAGCTACAACGCTACAATAATGAAACAATATCTCGATTTGCTCCGTCATATCCGCGCCAACGGCGTGATGAAGGGGGACCGCACAGGGGTGGGCACGCAGAGCGTGTTCGGCTATCAGATGCGGTTCAATCTGCAGGACGGATTTCCGCTGTTGACCACCAAGAAGGTGCACTTGCGCTCCATCATCCACGAGTTGCTGTGGTTCATAGCGGGTGACACCAACATCAAATATCTGCACGACAACAAGGTCTCCATCTGGGACGAGTGGGCCGACGAGAACGGCGACCTGGGCCCCGTGTACGGCCATCAGTGGCGCTCTTGGCCGACCCCCGACGGCGGGCATATAGACCAGCTGGCAAATGTGGTGGAGTCGCTCAAGAAGAATCCCGACAGCCGCCGGCATATAGTATCGGCTTGGAATGTGGCCGAGGTCGACAAGATGGCGCTGCCGCCGTGCCACAGCCTGTTCCAGTTCTATGTGGCGGAAGGGCGTCTGAGCTGCCAGCTGTATCAGCGCAGCGCCGACGTATTCCTTGGGGTGCCGTTCAACATCGCTTCCTACGCCCTTCTGACCATGATGATGGCGCAGGTCTGCGGCTATACGCCGGGTGATTTCGTGCACACATTTGGTGACGTACACATCTACAAGAATCATTTTGAACAGGTCGCAACGCAGCTGGAGCGTGAGCCCAGGCCGCTGCCGGTAATGAAGATCAACCCCGACGTCAAGAGTATCTTTGACTTCAAATACGAAGATTTCACCCTCGAAGGCTACGACCCGTGGCCCGCAATCAAGGCCCCTGTGGCGGTGTAGTTATGATAAGCATCATAGTTGCCATCAGCGACAATATGGCCATCGGCCGCGCAGGGGACATGCCCTGGCACATAAGCGCCGACCTCAAATATTTCAGGCAGGTCACAGCAGGACACGCCATAGTAATGGGCCGCCGCACGTGGGAGTCCATAGGCTGCCGTCCGCTCAAGAACCGCCAGAATATCGTGGTCAGCCGCACCATGGAGCCCGCAGACGGGTTTCAGGTGGCTCCTTCGCTCAAGAAGGCGCTGGCGCAGGCCCGTGGCGAAGAGGTGTTTGTGATTGGCGGCGGAAAACTCTACGCAGAGGCTATGAATGTTGCCGACCGCCTCTATGTGACCCATGTGCACACCGTGATAGAAGATGCAGATACGTTTTTCCCCGAGATTGATCCGGAAGTCTGGATGCTGACCTCCATCAGCGAGACCTTCTGCGACGAAGCCTCGGGTTTTGAGTTTGAATTTGCAGTATATGACAGAAAAGACGCGTAAGGACGGCTTTACGAGCAATTTCGGAATGGTGGCGGCGGCAATCGGCAGCGCCATCGGGTTGGGCAACCTCTGGCGGTTCCCATATCTGGTGGGGCAGAACGGCGGTGCCGCATTCATCATCGTCTACCTTGTGATAACGTTGTTGATAAGCACACCTATCCTGCTGGCGGAGAGCGTTATAGGCCGCCGCGGCGGAGGCGCTCCGGTGGATGCCTACCAGAAGGTCTCCGGCCGCAAGATCTGGGGCGGCGCGGGCATCATGGGCATGATCACCTGCTTCATGATAATGTCCTTCTATGTGGTTGTCGGCGGCTGGACCATCAAATACTTGTTTATGTCCGTGGGCTGGCAGTTCCATCGCGGCGCGGTGATAGACAGCGCCGCGATGTTCGGGAATTTCATGACCAGCACCACTGCTCCGATTATCTACAGCTGGCTGTTTATATTGCTGACCATCGTCATTATCATACTCGGCGTGAAGAAGGGCATCGAAAAGACCAGCAAGCTGATGATGCCGCTGCTGTTCGTGCTGATAATATTGATAGGCATCCGCAGCGTGACGCTGCCCGGGGCCCGCGCCGGCATAGAATATCTGTTCAAGCCCGACTTCTCGCAGCTGACGTTCGATTCGCTGCTGGCGGCGCTGGGGCAGTCGTTCTTCTCGCTGAGCCTGGGCGCCTGCATGCTGATAACATACGGGGCATATACCCCCAGGACCAGCAATCTCACCAAAAATGCGGCCATCATCTCGGTGAGCGACACCTTCTTTGCGGTGATGGCGGGCTGCGCCATAATGCCGGCTGTGTTCGCCTTCGGCGTGAATCCCACCCAGGGGGCGGGGCTGGTGTTTGTCACCCTCCCGCAAATTTTCACCCAGATGCCGCTGGGCGGGGTGTGCTCGATACTTTTCTTCTTCGCGCTGTTTCTGGCGGCGGTCTCTTCGGCCGTGTCGCTGTTCGAGGTCATCACCTCGTCTATCATGAGCCTAGGCAAGCGGTCCCGGCTTACGGCGGCGCTCATGGTGGCGCTGGTGCTGGTGATGACGGGCAGCCTGTGCTCCCTCTCGCAAGGGGTGCTGCGCGGGGTCACCATCCACGGCATGAACATTTTTGACCAGTTCGACTATGTGTCGGCCAACTTTCTGATGACCACCGGCGGCCTGCTCACCGTGCTGTGCGTAGGCTGGTGCATGGGCAAAGAGCAGTTCGTAGACGAAATCACCTCCGGCGGGACCATCCCCATTTCGCCCAAGCTGGCTTCGCTCCTTTTCTTTGTAATAAAATATGTGGCGCCGATAGTGATAGTCGCTACCGCCATTTCAATAATCTTCTAACATGAAAAAGCTATTTGTAATAATCCTGGCGGCAATAGTATCGTTTGGAGCCGCTGCCGACGAAGGTATGTGGCTGCTGCCGCTGCTCGAGAAGATGAACATCAAGACGATGCAGCAGATGGGCTGCCGCCTCACTGCAGACGAGATATACAGCATCAACCACACATCGCTCAAGGACGCCGTGGTGATATTCGGCGGCGGATGCACCGGCGAGGTGGTCTCCAACCAGGGCCTGCTGCTCACCAACCACCACTGCGGTTACGGGTCGATCCAGAGCCTGAGCAGCGTAGAGCACGACTATCTTTCCGACGGCTACTGGGCCATGACGCTCTCCGAGGAGATGCCCGTAGAGGGGCTTTCGGTGACCTTCCTGGAGAGTTTCACCGACGTCACCGACAAGGTGAACAAGGCCACCAAGGGGCTCGAAGGGGAGGCCTTTGAGAAGGCTTTTGCCGAGATTACCGCAAGGCTCACCGGCCCGATTGCCAAGGCCGATAAGAACGTGAACGCCACGATAGTGTCGTTCTTTGGCGGCAATGCATATTATCTGATTGTTTACAAGCGGTTTAAAGATATCCGCTTCGTGGGCGCACCGCCCTCTTCCATAGGCAAGTTCGGCGCCGACACCGACAACTGGATGTGGCCCCGCCACACCTGCGACTTCTCGGTGTTCCGCATCTATGCCGACAAAGACGGCAACCCCGCGGCCTATTCGCCCGACAATGTACCCTATACCCCCAAGAAAGCGCTCAACGTCTCGCTCAAGGGGATCCAAGAGGGCGATTTCTCCATGATAATGGGCTATCCGGGCCGCACCAACCGCTTTATGACCAGCTGTGAGGTGGCCGAGCAGCGCGACCTTGTGAACGCCGTGAGCATCTTTTGCCGTGGCGAGCGCCAGAAGATACTGCTGGAGGACATGCTTGCCGACCCGCAGGTTAAGATACAGTATGCCAGCAAATACAGCGGCTCTTCCAACGGTTGGAAAAAGTGGATAGGCATGAACGAGGCCTTTGGCAAGCTCGACGTTGAGAATCGCCGCGCAGCGCAGGAGGCGGAGTTTGCAGAGTGGGTTTCGCAGAAGAACAAGCGCCTCAAGAAGTACGGCACCGCGCTCTCCGAGATAGAGCAGGGGGTTGCCAAGCGCCGCGACGCCCGCCGCACGCTGCTGTATCTGCGCGAAACGGTCTCCAACATAGAGATCGGCCAGATTGCCAGCACTGTGACTGCCATGGAGCATGACCCCGCCCTGGGCAAGCGCATCGACCGCTTCTACAAGAATTATTCGCCCGCTACCGACCGCAAGGTGGCCAAGCGTATGCTGGAGATATATCGCGACAGCGTGGGCCTTGCGACCCTGCCCAAACTCTACACGACCATCACTAACGACTTTGGCGGCGATATCGGCGCGTATGTAGATTATCTGTTTGACAACTCATGCTTTGCGAGCCGCGAGCGCCTGGAGGCGGTCCTGGGCTCGGAGGGGGCTTCTGCCAAGCTGGCGGCGGACCCCGCGACATTGGGTTACGAGGAGTTCACCGACCAGTATATGTCCCGTGCCGGAGAACTCAAAGAGTCGGAAGAGTTGCTCGAGAGCGGCCACAAGGCGTATATCGCCGGCCAGATAGAGAAAAACAAGGGGGCGGCGATGTATCCCGACGCCAACTTTACCATGCGCCTGACTTACGGCCAGGTGAAGGCCTATTCTCCCAAGGACGGCGTCCGTTACGACTATTACACGACCCTTAAGGGAGTCATGGAAAAGGAGGACCCCGACAACTGGGAGTTTGTGGTCCCCGCCAAGCTCAAAGAGCTCTATAAATCACGCGATTACGGTCGCTATGCCAGCGCCGATGGCAGCCTGCCCGCATGCTTTATCATGACCGGCGACATCACCGGCGGCAACAGCGGCAGCCCCGTGATGGACGCCAACGGCAACCTCATAGGACTGGCATTCGACGGCAACTGGGAGTCGATGTCGGGCGACATTATTTTCGAGCCCGACCTGCAGCGCTGCATCTGCGTGGATATCCGCTACGTATTGTTCATCATAGACAAGTTCGGCGGCTGCCAAAGGCTTATTGACGAAATGAATATAATTTATTAGCTTTGCACGCTTTACTCCCGCAATTATTCAAAAGGAATAAACAAGAAATAATATAAAATTGAAATGAAAAATTACTCCACAGACAAAATTCGCAACGTCGTACTCCTAGGTGGTACCCGCTGCGGTAAAACCACACTTGCCGAGACCATCATGTTCGAAGGCAAAGTTATCGACCGCAGAGGTACAATCGAAGGCAAGAACACCGTATCCGACAACACCGAGGTAGAGCAGCTCTTCCAGCGCTCCATCTATTCGACTCCGTTCTACGCAGAGTTCGCAGACCACAAGCTCAACTTTATCGATGCAGCTGGTGCAGACGACTTTATCGAGGGTGCAATCCTCGGCCTGAACGTTTGCGACAGCGCCATCATGGTCGTTAACGCCGGCGCCGGTGTCGAGGTTGGTACCGAGATCCACGGCCGCTATGCAGAGCAGTACAAGAAACCCGTCCTGATTGCTGTCAACCAGCTCGAAACCGAGAAGGCAAACTGGGAGAACACCCTGGACAGCCTGCACCAGGCATTCGGTTCCAAGGCCGTTCCCGTACAGTTCCCCGTTAACCCCGGCATGGAGTTCAACTCGGTTGTCGACGTTCTCAAGATGAAGATGTACAAGTTCTCCGGCGAAGACGGCAAGACCGAAGAGTGCGACATCCCCGCAGACCTGATGGACCGCGCAGAAGAGATGCACTCCGCCATCGTAGAGATGGCAGCCGAGAGCGACGAAGCCCTGATGGAGAAGTTTTTCGACGCAGGCGAGCTTTCCGAAGAAGAGCTCCACAAGGGTCTCAACACCGGTTTCGTAAAGGGTGAGTTCTATCCCGTATTCTGCATCAGCGCCAAGAAGGACATGGGCGTTAAGCGTATGCTCGAGTTCCTCACCGAGGTTGCTCCCGCTCCGAAGGAAGATGCTGCAGGCAAGACCTCCCTGTTCGTATACAAGACCGCTCTCGAGCAGCACCTTGGCGACGTTACCTACTTCAAGGTAGTGTCTGGCAAGATTTCCGAGGGTCAGGATTTCGTGAATGTAGACAGCGGCAGCAAAGAGCGCATCACCACCCTCTATGCCGTTGCCGGCAAGAAGAAAGAGAAAGTTACCGAACTCGTTGCAGGTGACATGGGTTGTACCGTCAAGCTCAAAGCCGTCAAGACCAACCAGACCCTCAACGCTCCCGGTTACGACACCGCATTCCCTCCCATCGAATTCCCGCCGGCAAAATACCGCACCGCCATCAAGGCTATGGACGAGAAGGACGACGAGAAGCTGGGCGAGGCTCTCAACCGTGCGGCTGCAGAGGATCCCACAATGCGTATCGAGTACTCCAAGGAGCTCCGCCAGACCATCATCAACGGTATGGGCGAGCAGCACATCAATATCCTCAAGTGGCATCTGAACAACGACTATAAGATCGACGTCGAGTTCTTCGCTCCCAAGATCCCTTACCGCGAGACCATCACCAAGGTCGCTACCGCAGAGTACACCCACAAGAAACAGTCTGGTGGTGCCGGTCAGTACGGTCGCGTCGTGATGCTCATCGAGCCCATCGTAGAGGGTGTTGAGCCTACCGGCCGCTTCAAAATCGACGGCAAGGATACCCAGCTCACCATCAAGGGCAAGGAAGAGGCCGATCTCGACTGGGGCGGAAGATTCGAATTCGTAAACTGCGTCGTGGGTGGTGCCATCGATGCCGGCTTCATGCCCGCCATCAAGAAAGGTATCATGCAGAAACTGGAGGAGGGCCCTCTGACAGGTTCTTACGCCCGTGACATCCGCGTTTACATCTACGACGGTAAGATGCACCCGGTAGACTCCAAGGAAATCGCCTTCATCATCGCCGGCCGCAACGCCTTCAAGGATGCCTTCAAGAAGGCCGGTCCCAAGCTTCTGGAACCCATCTACATGGTCGAGATCATGGTTCCCGGCGACTGCACCGGTGACGTCATGAGCGACATCCAGAACCGCCGCGGTATCATCGAGGGTATGGGCGCCGAGAAGGGCTTCCAGGTACTCCGTGCACGCGTGCCTCTGGCAGAACTCTACCGTTATTCCACAACCCTGAGCTCTATCACTTCTGGTCGCGGAACCTTCACCATGACCTTCATCGAGTACCAGCAGGTACCTATGGATGTCCAGGAGAAGCTCCTCAAAGAATACGAAGAGCAGCAGAAAGAAGAAGAATAATACTCCTTTTGATACAGCTACAGCTTTGATACAAGCTACAGGCATAGAAAAATCTTTCGGTACCCTTAAGGTTCTTAAGGGTATCGATTTTTCTGCCTCAGACCGCGAGGTGGTAAGCATCGTCGGGGCCAGCGGGGCGGGAAAATCTACTTTGCTATCGATACTCGGGTCGCTCTCGCGGCCCGATGCGGGCAAGGTGCTGATAGACGGCACCGACATCTTTGCGCTGGCAGAGAAGCCCTTGGCGGCCTTCCGCAACCGCAAGATCGGCTTCGTGTTCCAGTTCCACCACCTACTGCCCGAATTCACCGCCATGGAGAACGTGCTGCTTCCCGCCATGATAGGGGGGCGTTGCGATGCGGCGGTCAAAGAGCGCGCCCAGGGGCTGTTCGAAGACCTCGGCGTGGCGGCGCGAATGAGTCACAAGCCGGCCGAGATGAGCGGCGGCGAGCAGCAGCGCGTGGCCGTGGCCCGCGCCCTCATCAACAGTCCGTCCATTCTCTTTGCCGACGAGCCCAGCGGCAATCTGGACAGCAAGACCCGCGAAGAACTCCACAAGATGTTCTTCACCTTGCGCGACAAGTACGGCATCACCATCGTTATTGTAACCCACGACAAGGATCTGGCCGCGATGAGCGATAGGACCCTTGAAATGAGAGATGGCTTGTTCATATAGTGTTTGAGTTCAAACAGTTTTCGGTAGACGACTCCCGCTGCGCCATGAAGGTGGGGGTCGATTCTGTTTTATTGGGGGCGTGGATGGATGTTTCGGGTGGCCGGCGTCTGCTGGATGCCGGCAGCGGCAGCGGTATACTTGCGCTTATGGCGGCGCAGCGTCTGGCCGAGGCGGGCGTTTCTGATTTCCGCATCGACGCTATCGACATCGAGCCGGGTGCCGTGGCCGACTGTGCCGACAATTTTGCCGCTTCTCCTTGGGCTGAACATCTTTCTGTCCGGCAGGTTTCCCTGCAGGATTTTGCCGATGAGGCCGCTACGGCAAGCTATGATGTTATCTTCTGTAATCCGCCCTATTACGACGGCAGTCCCTCTTCTCGCAGCGCCGAGCGCGATGCCGCCCGCAGCACGGACACTTTGAGCCGCCGTGATCTGCTTTTCGCCGCCGCCAAACTCCTTTCGGAGCGCGGCCGTCTCTCCATGATCCTCCCGTTCGACCAGGGCAAAAAGATGATTCTGGAAGCCACTCTCTTCGGCTGGTTTCTGAGGCGCCAGTGCTTCGTGAAAACGAAGAAAGGCGCTCTACCCAAGCGCCTTATGCTGGAACTATCTCCCGACGCCGGCGGCCTGGAAACAGAAACGCTCGTCATCGGGGACGAGCGTTATCGGGATCTTACTTCTGGGTTTTATCTTTAGCGGGCCGCTTCATGGGTTCATCCTTGCGGGGGCCGGGTTTGCCGGGACCGGGCTTGCCGGGGCCGCCGTCCTTGAACTGACGGAACAGATGCTGGCGGAAACCCTCTTCTGCGGCAAACAGCGCAGCCACCTTCTTTATGGGTAGAACCTTCTTGAACTTCTCGGTGTACTGGGCAATCAGCGCGGCTTCCTGCTCTCGGGCGGCCACCAGGTCGGCAACGACCTTTTCGGCATCTTCGTCGCTGAGATCCTTGCTCTTGCGGACTTTCTCGAGAGAGTGCATCACCGTATGATGGGCTTCGTCGGCAGCCTTGCTGTATTCGTTGTATAAGGGCCAGAAGACCTGTGCTTCCTCTACCGTGAGATCCATTTCGTTGGTCAGAAAAGCGATTTTCTCTGCCTGGAAGCGTTCGTGGTGTTTCTTGTGGTCGGGTGCAGGGCCGTCCGGCTGCTGCGCATACGCGCACAGGCAGATTGCGGCCATTGCAAATAGCGTGATAATCCGTTTCATTGTCATGCAGTTTTATTCGGCCTCGTTCATCCGGTCGTAGATATATGCGCCGGAAAGATCGGTATAGGCCAGATATTCCATTATTTCGTCTTGTGTAAGGGTATTGTCGGACTCGGTTTCGCCATAGTCGGCAATCTGTGCGTCACTGACGTTGAGATAGGAAATCAGATATTCCTGGTCTGCCGATGCGGTGGTCTCCGCTGCGGGCGCAGGCGAGAAGCGCCAAACCCCAAGGGCGACCAAAGCTATGCAAGCGGCAGCAGCAACTGCACGCCAAACTGGACGGAAGGCGTCTCTACTCACCTTCTTCTCCTCTTTCAGGCGTGCATTCACGCGCTCTGAAAGGGTATCGAAATACCCTTCGGGAACGGTGAACGGAGTCTGTCTCAGCTCTATCGACTCCAAGATGTTGCTGCCGGTTGACATATCTTTCAAAACATTTCCGTACTGGTTAGACATAGTTCGAGTGCAAAGGTTTAATAAGTTATGTCAATTCGTGCCTTAACATATTCCAACACCTTGTTGTAGGCGTGGTGATAGGAGGCTTTGAGAGCTCCGACGCTGGTGCCCAGCACTTTGGATATCTTCTCGTAGGGAGTTTCGTCGTAGTAGCGCATGGTGAACACAACCCGCTGCCTGGGCGGCAGGGAGGCGATGGCCTGCTGGAGCGCGATCTGCAGCTTGTCGCCGTCAAAGTTGCGGTCGGTCTTGAGCAGGTTGCCGACCCGGTCCGGATCTTCGGAAAGGGAGAGGGTGCCCGGGCGCTGCTTGTTCAGGAAGGTGAGCGTCTCGTTGGTGGCGATGCGGTAGAGCCAGGTGTAGAGGCCGCTCTCGCTGCGGAAACCTTCCAGGGCGTTCCATGCCTTCACAAAGGTGTTCTGCAGCAGGTCGTCGGCATCTTCGTGCACGAGGACCAGCCGCCGGATATGCCAGTAGAGGCGTTCACCGTAGTTTTTGACTATATGGTTGAACGCCTCTTCCCTGGATCCGGCCTTGTAAAGGCGGATTATGTCAGAATCGTCAAGCACTATTTAAGCATCGCCTTGACCTGATTGTAAACGTTTTCTGCGGTGAAGCCCAGCTTCTGGTCAAGGACTTTGTAGGGAGCCGAGAAACCGAAGCTCTCAAGTCCAAATACCTTGCCATTGGCACCTACCAGGCCCTCGAGGTTCACGGGGAGGCCGGCGGTGAGGCCGAATACCTTCTTGCCTGCGGGGATTACGCTCTGCTGGTATGCCTTGGTCTGGCTGCGGAAGAGACCCTCCGAAGGAGCCGACACGATGCGCACCTTGACGCCCTCTTTGCGGAGCAGTTCGGCGCCGGCTTCGAGGGTAGAAACCTCACTGCCGGAAGCCACCAGGATGACGTCGTAACGGTCGTCGCTGCCTGCAACCACATATGCGCCCTTGGCAACCTGGCTGTAGTCGTTGCCCTCGGGCAGGTTGGTGATGTTCTGGCGGGAGAGAATCAGGCAGGTCGGGGTTGAGGTGTTCTCCATGGCGAGTTTCCATGCCTGGGTGGTCTCCTCTACGTCTGCGGGACGGAGCACCAGGGTGGAGTTCTTGCCATGATGGTTTTTGAGCTTCTCCATAAGGCGGATCTGTGCCTCCTGCTCTACGGGCTCGTGGGTAGGGCCGTCCTCACCTACGCGGAATGCGTCGTGGGTCCAGATGAACTTCACGGGAGTCTCCATCAGCGCTGCCATACGGATGGCGGGTTTCATATAGTCGGAGAATACGAAGAAGGTGCCGCAAGCGGGTATCACGCCGCCGTGCAGTGCCATACCCAGGCAGCAGCAAGCCATGGTGAGCTCGGCAACGCCGGCCTGCAGGAAGGCGCCGGAGAAGTCACCGGCCTTGAGGGCGTGGGTCTTCTTCAAGAAGCCGTCGGTCTTGTCGGAGTTGGACAGGTCGGCAGACGATACTATCATGTTTTCTACCTGCTCTGCGAGGGCGCCCAGCACTGTGCTGCTGGCTGCGCGGGTGGCAGCACCGGCCTTCTGCTGGATAGCCGCCCAGTTGACCTCGGGAGCCGCACCGCTGAACCAGTTCTCCAGTTTGGCAGCCTTGTCGGGGTTGGCCTTGGCCCATGCGGCCTTGACAGCCTTGCGCTCAGCTACTATTGCGAGCAGCTCTTTGCGACGGCGGTTGTAGAGTCTCTTGACGTTGGGGAATACCTTGAAGGGGTTCTCAGGGTTGCCGCCCAGGTTCTTGATGGTGTTGACATAAGCGTCGCCGCCAAGGGGTGCGCCGTGGGTTGCGCAGCAATTCTCGTAGCTGCTGCCGTCGGCTTTGCGTGCGCCCTTGCCCATCACGGTGTGGCCGATGATGAGGGTCGGAGCGTCATTCACGGCCTGGGCCTTCTTGAGGGCGCGGCGGATCTGCTGCACGTCGTTGCCGTCGATTTCGAATACCTTCCAGCCCCAGGCCTGGTATTTCTTGGCCACGTCTTCGCTGGTGACGTCCTTGACCTCGGTAGAGAGCTGGATGTCGTTGCTGTCGTAGAACATGATCAGGTTGTCGAGCTTCAGGTGGCCTGCGAGACGGCCTGCGCCCTGCGAAATCTCTTCCTGAATACCGCCGTCGGAGATGTATGCATAGATGGTCTGGTTCATGACCTCGCTGCCCAGACGGGCTGCCAGGAACTTGGCTGCGATGGCTGCACCTACTGCAAAGGTGTGACCCTGGCCAAGGGGACCGGAGGTGTTCTCTATGCCGCGTTCTACGCACACTTCGGGGTGGCCGGGAGTGGGGCTGCCCCACTGGCGGAAGGCCTCGAGCTCACGCATCTTGAACTTGCCGGTGAGGGCGAGTGTAGAGTAAAGCATCGGAGACATGTGTCCCGGGTCGAGGAAAAAGCGGTCACGGCTCTCCCAGCGGGGGTTCTCAGGATCATAGACCAGGAATTCCGAGAAGAGGACGTTGATAAAGTCGGCGCCACCCATGGCTCCGCCCGGGTGGCCGGAATTAGCTTTTTCGACCATAGATGCTGCGAGAATGCGGATGTTGTCCGCCGCGAGATTCATTGTAGAGATTCTGTTCATATAGGTTAGTTTTGTATTGGTCTGAGGTTGGATCCCATTTTGCTGCCGCGCATTGGGATATATCACGCAAAAATAACGAAAAATGGTGTATATTTGCATCGATTGACTGCCCTTTAAAATGAAAAATATAAGAGACTTTTGCATCATTGCCCACATCGACCACGGTAAGAGCACTTTGGCCGACCGCATGCTGGAGTATACCAAGACCCTGGACCAGCGTGAAATGGAGGCACAGGTGCTGGATTCCATGGATTTGGAGAAGGAGAAGGGCATCACCATCAAGAGCCACGCCATCCAGATGGACTACGAGAAGGATGGCGAGAAGTATACCCTGAACCTGATTGATACCCCCGGCCACGTCGATTTCTCTTACGAAGTGTCGCGCGCGATCGCTTCGTGCGAAGGGGCGCTGCTGGTGGTAGATGCCACCCAGGGCATCCAGGCGCAGACCATCTCCAACCTCTATCTGGCCATCGACCACAACCTGGAGATTATCCCCGTCATCAACAAGATCGATATGGATGCCGCCCAGCCCGAGGTGGTGCGCGACCAGATCGTGGACCTGCTGGGTTGCGAGCCCGAGGATGTGCTGCTGGTCAGCGCCAAGACCGGCGAAGGGGTCAAAGAGATACTCGACGCCATCGTAGACCGCATTCCCGCCCCGACGGGAGACCCCGAGGCTCCGCTGCAGGCGTTGATTTTTGACAGCGTCTTCAACCCGTTCCGCGGCATCATAGCCTATTTCAAGGTTATCAACGGCAGCATCGCCACCGGCGACAAGGTCAAGTTTGTAAATACCGGCAGCGAATATGTTGCCGACGAGGTGGGCGTGCTCAAGATGAAGCTCGTGCCCCGCAAACGGATCGAGTGCGGCAGCGTGGGTTACATCATCTCCGGCATCAAAAACGCAGTGGAGGTTAAGGTGGGCGACACCATCACCCACATAGAGCGCCCCTGCAGCAGCGCCATTGCCGGTTTCGAAGAGGTCAAGCCGATGCTCTTCGCGGGCGTATATCCCGTAGAGGCCGACGAATACGAGCAGTTGCGCTCTTCGCTGGAGAAGCTCCAGCTCAACGACGCCTCGCTGGTGTTCGAGCCCGAGAGTTCGCTGGCGCTGGGGTTTGGCTTCCGTTGCGGCTTCCTGGGCCTGCTGCACATGGAAATAGTGCAGGAGCGCCTGTTCCGCGAGTTTGACATGGATGTCATCACCACCGTCCCCAACGTCTCTTACAACGTATACACGACCCAGCGCGAGGTGGTGCAGGTCCATAACCCTTCCGGTTTGCCGGCCATCAATATCATAGACCACATCGACGAGCCATATATCCGCGCCCAGATCATCTCGCGCAGCGACTTTTTCGGGCCCATCATGAAACTCTGCCTGGACAAACGCGGCACCCTGGTGAGCCAGCATTTCATCACCGCCGACCGCGTGGAGCTCAACTACGACATGCCCCTGGCAGAGATCGTGTTCGACTTCTACGACCGTCTCAAATCCATATCCAAGGGTTATGCTTCGTTTGACTATCATGTCATCGGCTACAAGCAGGCCGATCTGGTCAAACTCGACATCCTGCTCAACGGAGAGCAGGTCGATGCCCTCTCCAGCCTGATACACCGCGACCACGCCTACGAATTCGGCCGCCGCATCTGCGAGAAGCTCAAGGATTTGATTCCGCGCCAGCAGTTTGACATCGCCATCCAGGCCGCCATCGGCGCCAAGATCATCGCCCGCGAGACGGTGAAGCAGGTACGTAAGGACGTCACCGCCAAGTGCTACGGCGGCGACATCACCCGCAAGCGCAAGCTGCTTGAGAAGCAGAAGCAGGGCAAGAAGCGTATGCGCCAGGTCGGCAACGTTGAGGTGCCCCAGAGCGCCTTCATGGCCGTGCTCAAGCTGTAACGCCGGGTCAGAACGCATACAATCTACATATTGCAAAAAGTGCCTGCATCCGCTTTGGGTGCAAGCACTTTTATTAATAACCAGTCTATGAAACGTTTACCTCCGGCACTATGCTTTGCCGGGGCATGCAAGCCAAAATACAATCAACAAGCTGTATATACAAGCAATCACCGTCAAGACGGGGAAGAATACGCTTGTGAAAGGTGTTACGGTGTCTCCCGGGGACATTCCCTGGAGCAGGTAGCCAGAAAGGAAGCCGAACAGGACAGTCCCCGTCAACACAAAGCCCCAAAGCAAAATCCACCATCCGGAACGGCCGGTATCGTGCAGCCTCCGCACCGTTACCGCCAGGGAGGGTAAAACCAGCAGGGCGGTTACGGCACAAAGCACATAGGCAAAAACGGGTTTTTCCACGAAGTAGACCAAGGATAAAAGTAATCCTTCAATCAGTCCGGCAAATGCCACCCAGCTCCAAAACTCCTGATGGGACGCTGTCCCCTTGAAAGTGGCGTATTTTTTAAAAGCGGTTTTCAAATGTCCGCAGAAAAAAGCGACGTTACTATTCATTTACAAGGCAAATTTGCGGAAGATTTCTATGATGAGTTCTAACAGGGGAACGGCGAGCAGGAACTTTTCTATGTATGCAAGGTTCATAACAGCGCGGTTTTACAAGTTGAGTTGTATCATGGAGGCGGCATCGATGGCCAGCAGGGGAATCAGGACCACCAGGGAGATGACCCAGATGAGGACCAGTATCAGGCCGGGGCGCCATTTGGGCGACTTGAGGCCGAACATGAGCAGGATACCGTAGTAGATGGCGATAATGCAGGGGATAAAGTACACCAGCATGCCCAGGATCATGGTTGTCACGCCAAGCGATTGGAGCCCGCCGGTGAAGCCGATTTCGTTCATGGCTTCTGTGATGGCCTCTGCCACATCGGGATTGAGGGAGGCGAATGCGGGCAGGGTTGCCGCAAACAGACCGGTGCCTATGGCGCCCAGGCCCATCATGAAGAGCAGGAAGCCGCAGATGAAGCCCAGGATGCGGCCGGCGGTCTGTCCCGCGGGGCGGACCTGTTCGTCGCGGCCCGACCTGATTCGCTGCTCGATGCCGGCGGCCGAGAGTTGCTCCCCGCGCATCTCACACTGCTTCTGCACCGTGTCGGCCTTGGGCATGGCAATCCAGCAGAGGATATAGAGTACCGGTATTACCAGCACGAGATGCTCCGAGGCGAAGGAGGCTATGAACAGGACGGCGGTAACGAGCCGGATGAGGGTCACGTCCCAGTTCCAATAAGCCGCCAGGCCGCCGCACACGCCACCGATGATGCGTCCGTCGGGATTGCGGTAGAGGCGTTTTTTGGGTCGATCTGCGGGCTTTGCCTTTTCGGTGTCGGATTCCTCGAGAATGGCGGCGGGGGTCCCCAGGATGCCTATTACATAGCGTGCATCGGCCACTGATACCACATTGCCGTTGCCGCAGCGCTCGAGCAGCAGCTCTGCCATGCGCTCTTCGATGTCTTCGACAATCTCCTTGCCGTCGATATTGTCGCTGTAGTAGCGTTTCAGGCCACCCAGATATTCGTCTATTATCGAATATGACTCCTCGTCTATATTGAAGGCGCAGCCGCCTATATTAACTTGAACTGTCTTTTTCATGGTGATTATTTTTTAATCTCTTCTATGGTGGCGATGATCTCGTTCCACGCATCGTCCATCTGTGCGAGTTGCTCGCGACCTTTGTCGGTGAGCGAATAATACTTGCGGGGCGGGCCCTGCGGCGACTCTTCCCAGCGGTAGGTGAGCAAGCCCTGGTTCTTTTGCCGTATCAGCATCGGGTACAGGGTTCCCTCCACGACAATCATATTGGCATCTTTGAGCCTGGTGAGCAGGCTGGAGGCGTAGGCGTCTTCTTTTGAGAGAAGGCACAGGATGCAATATTCGAGCACCCCTTTGCGCATCTGAGAGCGCACGTTTTCGGTGATATTGTCCATGGTGATTATTTGCTTGTGGTGAACTTGGAAAGATTCTCAAAGGTGGGCTCTATGCCGCGCAGCTGGCATTTCTCGGTAGGGGTATTGGCGTTGGGCGCGATGATCCAGAGCACGATGTAGATCCAGAAACCGCAGCTTGCGCACAGGAAGAGCAGGATGAAAGCTACGCGCACGAGCGTTACATCGAGGTTGAAGTAAGCTGCAAGGCCGCTGCAGACGCCGCCGATAGAGCGGTGGTCGGGGTCACGGAAGAACTTGTGAACCGTGGGCTCGCTCTCGCGGGCGGGGCTGGCCGAAGTGCTTTCGAAGCGGTAGTCGGAGCCGTCGGGCATGCCGATGCAGCTGATAATCTCGTCTATGATGGTGATGTCAACCACGCGGTTCTCGCCGCCGACCTTGGCCGAAGCCAGCTCGGCGATGCGGTTTTCGAGATCGGTCATCACCTCCTGCGTGTCGGCACCGGCGTGCAGTTTGGCACGGAATGCTGCCAGATAAGAGTCAAGACGTGCATAAGCGTCTTCGTCGATAATGAAGTTTGTGCTGCCGATTGCAGCCGATACAGTCTTTTTCATTGCAGTTATGTGTTTGTGTCTTGTGTCGCTTAGTAGTTTGTTGCTGCAAAGATATAAATATTTATTAATACCTTGCAATACATAGTACCAAAATTTTTAAAATATTTTTGCATACATATAACAAAAGCGTCCCGAAACGGTGTCGGAACGCTTTTGTTCAAGTGGCGTCAGCAACTGCTGGCGCAGGGAGATAACCTACTACCAGCCGGGAGTCTGCCAGTCTTCGCCGGTGAGGTACTTCATCTTGTTGACCTCATCTTCGCTCATCGGGTAGAGCAGGTACTTGGAGTCGCCCTTGTTGGTGCGGTTGCCCAGTACAAAGCGGGTGTAAGTCAGTTTGCCGCCGTTGCCCTTGGTGATGCGCATGCCGGTGATGTGCTCTTCTGTCTGGTCGATGATCTTCCAGCGGCGAACATCGTCAAAGCGGAAGTTCTCGAATGCGAGCTCTACGCGGCGCTCGTTGCGGATACGCAGGCGGAGCTGGTTCTGGGTGAGGCCTTCGGGCAGGTCGGGCATGCCGACGCGCTCGCGCACGAGGTTGGTGTAGTCGTATGCCTCATCAAGGTGACCCGCTTCGCAAGCGCACTCTGCCAGGTTCAGGAACATCTCGGCCAGGCGGGCGTTGTGGATACGGCCGTCAAAGGTACCGAGGTCTTTCTCGGAAGAGGCGCAGTTGAACTTGCGCAGGTAGTAACCGGTACGGGTGTAGTAGAGGGCGTTGGCCTCGTCGGAGATACCGCAGTTGCCGCCCACGAAAGTCTCTACGCGGAGGGAGTCGGGATTTGTCCACCAGCGGGGAGCACCGTTGTAATAGATGCTGCCGTAGAAGCGGGGATCGCGGTTGGCGTAGGGATCGTCGGGGTTGTAGAGCTTGTTGTTCTTGTTGTAGTTGGGCTGCAGGTGATCCTCATCGAGGTAAGGCTTCTCCAGGTCGAGGATAGGCTCGCCGTCGATGGTCTCGTAGGCGTCCACAAGTTCCTGGGTGGGGCAGCAGCCGGCAGACAGGCGGCCGGTGTTGGTGGGAAGGCCGTTCTCCTGCCACATGTTGATGAAACCGCTGTTGGCAAGGATGGTCTCCTTGTCGATGCTGCGGGTGATGACATCCTCACCGGCGGGGTAGATGTGGTAATAGTCGTAGCAGTTGTAGGCGTAGTTGTCTTTCGGTTCTACGTTAAACAACTTGTGGTCGTGTGCCAGAAGCTGCTCGACAGCCTCTTTGTTCATCTGGTATGCATATTCCCAGGTGTACTTGCTGCCCTCTTCGTAATAGAGCGGGCTGGCTGCGTACATTGCCGTGCGGGCCTTGAGCACCCAGGCGAAACCGCGGTTGATGCGGCCGTACTGGCCGGAGTTCAGCCTCCAGCGGAATGCCAGCGGCGAGGATTCGTTCTCGGGGGTTGCGAGGGCGGTGTCCAGGTCTTTGATTATGAAGTCGGCAATCTCCTCTACGGTGTTCAACTTGACGTTGGTGAAAGTCTCGTTGGATTCATAGAGGTTTTCCAGAAGCACGGCGCGGCCGAAACGCTTCATGAGCATGAAGTAGTGCCATGCGCGGAAGAAGTATGCCTTGGCATTCCAGAAATCAAGCTCTTCCTGGTCGATGTTGGTGAAGGATATCTTGTCCTTGTTGTTGAGGAAGAAGTTGATAGTGCGGATATTGTTGTAGAAGCCGCTGTAGTTGGAGCCAAGGGGGAAGTTGCCTGCCAGGAAGTCCATGTTGTACCAGTTGTAGTATCCACCGCCGGTACGGTCGCTGACGTGCTGGGCCTCGTCGCAGTAAGGGGCATAGGTAAAATAGTTGACCCATTCGCTGCTGTTGCCGATGGTGCTTACCAGCGACGATGTGTAGTTATATTTGGTCCATACCAGGTCCAAATCTACGAGGCCGTAAGGTTCGGGTTCGAGCAGCTGGCTGCAGGAGGGGAGTACCGCTATCAAGGCTATGGCCGAAACAATCAGATTATATATCTTTTTCATAATATCCTTGTTAGAAAGTAACGTTAAGCGCAAAGTTGAATACCCTCATAGGCTGCCATTTGCCCAGATAGCCGGTTTCGGGGTCTATGTACTTGCTGGGCATGCGGTCCCAGGTGAGCAGGTTCTGCCCCTGGACGGCCATGCGGATGCTCTGTGCATGGATTTTGGCCGATACCTTGTCGGGCAGGGTGTAGGCGATTTCTGCGTTCTTGAGCTTCAGGAAGCTGCCGTCCACCACATTGTACTGGTTGGTGACGTGGCTCACGGTGCTTGACATAGAGAGGGCGGGAGCGTTGATATACTCGCCGTTGGCGTATTTCTCTGCAGTCCAGCAGTTTTCGTGGAGGTCGCAGTAGAAACCGTCGTTGCCGTAGCTGGTGAAGAACTGGTCGCCGATGGGTCTAAGGTATTTGTCCACTCCGTAGAACAGGGCGCTGACCTCGAACCTCTTGAATTTGAAGCCGATGCTTGCGTTGTAGTACTGCTGGGGAATGGTGCCGTAGTCGTAGGTGTAGGTGTCCTTGTAGTTGAGGACGCCGTCGCCGTTGAGGTCAACGTAGCGGAAGTCACCCGGACGGACGGTGCCGAGCTGGCTGTAGTCAACGCCGCAGTTGTCGATCTCTTCCTGCGAGTTGAACAGGCCGGTGCCGGTGGTGCTCCCCTCGTAGTCGATCTTGTAACCCATGATGGTGTTGGTGGGATAGCCCTCGCTGGTGTACTTCTGATAATAAGTCTCGTCGCGCTCCAGCTCACCGACGTAGATCACGGTGTTCTTGTTGAACCAGGTAGAAGCGCCGGCCCAGATTGTCCAGTCTTTGTTGAGCTGCTTGCGGAAGTCTACGCTGAGTTCGTAACCGTGGTTCTCGAACTTACCGGTGTTGGTGCTGGGGTAGTTGCCAAGCGAGATACCCTGGAAGGTGGGCACATACTTGGTGGAACTGATATAGGCGTTGTCCATGTTCTCCTTGAACACCGATGCGGAGATGTTGAGGCAGTTGAACAGGGTCATGTCGATACCGCCGTCGAGGCCTTTGACATATTCGGGCTCGAGGTCGGGGTTGCCCAGGTAACCCTGGTCCCACGAACTGGTGGTCACGCTGGCCTTGTAAGGGAAGCGGGCGGAGGTGAAGCCTGTCCTGGCCGATTTGCCGTAGCTACCGCGGAGTTTCAGGTAAGAGAGGATGTTGTTATTCTTGAGGAAATCCTCTTTGGTTACGACCCAGCCCAGACCGATACCGGGAGAGAAGAAGAAGCGGTTGTCGGTGGGGAAGTCGCCGGTGCCTGAATAACCGAGGGTACCGTTGACGATGTACTTGTCTTTATAAGAATAGAAAGCGTTCAGGCCGAATACCTCGCTTCGATAGGGGATGTTGTTCATACCGCCCACGTCGCGGGTGATGAGCTCGCGGTGGTTGCCCATCAGCACGGCCTGTACAAAGTGGTCGCCGAACTGGCGCTTGTAGTCGACCCTGCCGAAGTACTCGTAGCTGTAGCAGAAGCTGTAGTATTTGGAGTAACCGTTGTTGTCGACCTCTGCACCGAACTGCTTGAAAGCTGTAAGGCCGGGATTGGTGGCCTGGTACATGGTGTAGTTGATGGTGTAGTCGATGTCCTTGTCTCCACCGCCCTTGAATGCGAAACCGATCTGTGCACCCAGGCCGGGGGTTATCATGTCAAAGTCAAAGTTGACCTTGGCGTCCATGTGCACGAAAGTCGCGTATTTCATGGTACGTCCGGCGTGAGTCAGCTCGCCGTAAGGGTTGGTGTAGTAAGTGGTACCCCATACCTGGCCGCCCATGAGGCTGTGGTCGCTGAAGATAGGCATATAGGAAATATCCTTGCCGTCTACGAAGGTACCTTCGGGGGCGTAGAGGCTGGTGATGGTGGGCGCAGCTACCATGATGTGCTGGAGCATATTGTCGTACTGTACCCTCATACGGTCGTTGGGAGAAGAACCCAGACCGTTCTCGATCTTGAAGTCACCGCGCAGGGTGAAGGTTGCCGAGATAAAGTAGTTCAGCTTGGAGTCCAGGTTGGAAGCCACGTGAAAATAGTCGGCGCTGCCCGGATTCATCTTGTAGGTGATGTTCTTGTACTCCGGCTGGTTGAACAGCGCGCCGGTGTGCATCCACTGGAAGTTACACATATACTGCACATACTCGCTACCGCCTCCGATGGAGAGGTAGAGCTTGTCCACGGTAGAATATCTCTTGACAAATTCTGCGTAGTAGTCGTGGCTGGGCCAGATGCCCTCCTTGTAGTTGTAAAGCGCCTTCTCGGAATATTCGGGAGTGAGGCCGTCGTTGATGCAGGCCTGGTTGCGCAGGGTGGCGAACTTGTAGGCGTCGAACATGTGGTACCCTTCGGTGTCCATGCCGCGGTAACCATGGTCGTAAGCCACTGTGATACGGGGCTCGCCCTGCTGGCCGCGGCGGGTGGTGATGCTGATGACGCCGTCACCGCCGTTGATGCCGTAGAACGCCTGCGAAGCGGCGTCGCGAATCACGGTTATCGACTTGATTTCGCGAGGATTGAAGTATGTGAAGATGTGTCCGTCGTAGCCCTCGTACTTGATGCCGTCCACCATGAGGGTGATGTTGCGGCCGTTGGGGGAGTGGGTACCGCGGATGTTCCACATGTAATATGCGTCAAACGAGTTGCCCGTCTCGGGGAACATACAGGGGCTGGCGTTGGTCTCGAGGCTTCCCAGGCCCACGATGCGGCCCATATAGGACTCCTGCAGACGGAAGGTGGGAGTCTTTTGCAGCTCCTCGCCGTTGACCCAGGACACGCTGCCGGTGAGCAGGTTCTTGCGGACTTTGTGATGTACGAGGTCCACCAGCTCGTCTTCGTACTGCGCACTGGCTTTCATCACTATGTTCTCGTTGCCGTCCAGGATGTCGGCAACCAGCACAATCTGGTCTTGGAAGCCGGGATAGCTCACTGTGACGTAGTTGCTGGCGTCCCTGATCTGGAAGTCGTACGAACCGTCGGGGTTGGTTATGTACTGGTTGGCCTCGTTCTCACTTACCAGGAGGGCGTTGTAGAGCGGATTGCCAAACTCGTCGGTGACATAACCCTTGAGGCTGATAATCATCGCATTCTGGCTCTGGGCCAAAGCGCTGCCCATGGCCACCATGAGGAGCATCAGAATCAGCGTTACTTTGTATCTTATTCGCATAGCTTGATTATTTTTCTGGACTAACTCTTAATCCCAACCGTAATTCTGGAAATTGACACCTGTGATGTTCTTCAGGTTGGAGGCTTCTGCCTTGGGGATGGGACTCAGTTTGCACTGCGGTTCGTAGCCGTGACGCGGCTCCTCTTCGCGGATGCAGACCCTGGTATAAGTTGCTGCCGACCAGTCACCTGCGTAGGTTACGTCCATGCCGGTGAGGTACTTGATGCCGGGGATCTCCTCATCGGGACGGCAACGGCGGCGCATGTCAAAGTAGCGGGTCTCTTCGAAAGCGAATTCGACGCGGCGCTCGTTGTAAACCCTCAGGCGGAGTTTCTCCTGGTCGCTGGCAAGCGAAACGGGGAGGTCGGGCATGCCGACGCGCTGGCGGATTTCATTGACAGCTTCGCGGGCCTCCTCGAGATGGCCGGCTTCGACGGCGCATTCTGCAAAGTTGAGGATGATCTCGGAGAGCTTGTACTGCCTGGGTGCGGCTCCGTTCTGGGGCGCGTTAAGCGTACAGTTCGGCGGTATGGCCTTGCAGTAGTAGTAACCCGTACGGCTCTGGGAGACGTCTACCGGCAATGTGCTACGGTAGTTCTTACCCTCGGCGGAGATGTCCACCGTGTACTGCTTGTCCCAGTAATACGGCGTACCGTGGTGCATGATGCACTGCTCGAAGCGGGGGTCGCGGTTGTCGTAGGGGTGCTGCTCGTCGTAGAGTGTGTTCTCGGGGTTGAAATTGGGTTGCAGGTGGAACTCGTCCAGATAAGGCTTGGCCAGATCCAGGACGGGCACACCGTCGATGGTTTCGTAGCAGTCTACCATCTCCTGAGTGGGGCATGTACCGCAGGAGCTGGTGTTGGTGTGGCGGGAGCCGATATAGTTCCACGACCAGGAGCCCGCAGCCCCGCCGTTGGAGTAGATGGTCTCCTTGTCAACAGGGGTGCTCTTGTAGTCGGGGGAGGTGCAGTAGTACTGCTTGTAGGCATTTGCCGGACCGGTGCCGTAGATTGCGGGGTTGGTGCACTCGGTGTAGAGGGCGAACCCGTGCTCACGGAGCTCTGCGAGAGCCTTCTTGTGCATCTGGTAGGCCTCTTCCCAATAGTCTTTGCCGTCGTTGAACAGCGGGCTTGCCAGCCACAACATAGCGGTGGCCTTGATGGACCATGCGAGGGCCTTGGACATACGTGCAGCCTGGTTGCTGAAAGTGGCGCGCCAGGGCAGGTCTTCTATGGCCAGGCCGGCGTCGCAGTCGGCAAGGATTTGACGGATATAATCTTCTGCAGGTACCCTGCGGAGAGTCACGTAGTTGGAGGTGAGTTCGGTGATATAGTCGAGATATTCGGGGTTCTTCTCTTCTTCGGTGGCGCCGTCGGCGTTATACAGGTAGAGGGGACCGTATTCCTTGAACAGCTCGAACATATAATATGCGCGGACCACATATGCGTCTGCAATCATACGGCGGCGGGACTCCTCGTTCTTGACGGGGGTTTCGGGCATCACGATGTAGTGCAGGAAGATGTTGATGTTGCGGATGCGGTAGAGCAGGCCGCCGTACAGGTTGCGTGCTCCCGGCCATGACGCAGAGGAGAAGTTGCCGTTGTACACCTTGAAGGAGGTGCCTCCGCTGGCATCCAGCGAAGACCAACCCTCGTCGGTGAGGCAACAGAGGGGTTCTGAACCGGCAAACATCCAGCCCAGTCCGGGGATGGAGGTCAAGTTGTTGTTGATCCAACCCTCCACATAGTTTTCGTCTTTCCAGATATCTTCAAACTGCAAGTCGCCGGTCTCCTGCTTTTCGAGCCATTCGGACACCTTTGTACACGAGCACATCGTGAATGCAATCGCTGCAGCGAACAGTATATGTTTGATTTTCATGTCCTGATCTGATTAGAATTTGATGTTGAGACCCAGTGAATAAGTCTTGATCAGAGGGTAGGAAATGGACTGGCCGCTGGTCTCTGCATCGACAGCCTTTACCCTCTGGCCATCGATGATGAACATGTTGTTACCATAAACGTAGATGTTGCCGCTGGCCACGCCAAGGGTCCTGAACAATTTGTTCGGTGGAACCGAGTAAGAAACCGAAAGGTTTTTGAGTCGCAGATAAGAACGGTCGTTGATAAAGAAGTCGTTCTGGCGCAGGGAGGTGCTGGTGTGGGTCGAGAGGGCGGGGTAGTCGATGCGCTCGCCGTTCTCGAAACGCTCTTTGGTCCATGCGCGCAAGTGGTAGTCGGTATAGGTACCGGCGTTCTCGAGTTCGGAAACACCGAGGCCCATACGGTAGGCAGAAACCTGGCCCATACCGTTGAACTGTGCAGAAACGCCGATTCTCTTGTATTGGAAGCCGATGTTGAAACCGAAACTCATGGTAGGCACCGAACTGTTCTTGATGGGCACCAAGTCGCGGTCGTCGATCCTGCCGTCTTCGTTGGCATCTATATACATGAAGTCACCGAGGCGGGGGGTGCCGATGTCATACATCTCCTTGGCACGCTCGAGCTCTTCGGGAGTGTTGATGAAACCGTTGTGGTTGAGGGTGTTCTCGTAGTCGATAGCCAAGCCCCATTGCTGACCGGGCATGAAGCCTTCGACTCTCTTGCGGTACTTGTAAGATTCGTCAAGCTCGGTCTCGTCGCAATAGATAATCTTGGAACGGGCATAAGAGAACTGGCCCTGTACATTCATCCTGAACTTCTTGCTGAACTCCTTGGCCCAGTTGAGCTCAATCTCGAAACCCTTGTTGGCGGTGATACCGATATTCTGGCGGGGGATACTGCTGGCTGCGATACCGCTGGCCGCCGGAGTGGAGGAAGGCATGTAGAGACGGTTGTTGCAATTCTCGAAGAAGATATCAATCTTACCGGTAAACATCTTCAAGAAGCCGAAGTCGATGGCGTAGTTCTGCTTGATGACGTTCTCCCAGCTCACCATCGGGTTGCCGAGATAGGAGATGTCCACGCCGCGGCCTCCGAACAGCGCGCCGGAAGCACCTGCGGAGTTCTTGCTCACTGTGGTATAATAGAGGAAGCGCTCGTCGCCGAGGTTGGCGTTACCGGTCTTACCTATGGAAGCGCGGAACTTGAACAGGTCGATCCAGCCGATGTCCTTCATGAAATCTTCTTTAGACGGTACCCAACCTGCACTGAATGCCGGGAAGAGACCGAAACGCTGGATGGGCGAGAACTGCTCGCTACCGTTGTAACCCAAGTCGAACTCGGCCATATACTTGGACTTGTAGTCCCAAGTGACACGGCCGGAGATACCTGCATATTTATAAGGGAGGGAGGTACGCACAGCGTTGAGTTTGTTCATCACGTTGGTCATCTTGACCTCGGCCTGGGCAAACACCATCGCTCCTACGGTGTGGAATCCGAACTGCTGGTCGTAGTTGGCGCGCAGGTGGAACTGGATCTGCTGGTTGCCGGCGATACCACGTTCGCCAATCGCGAAGGTCTCATCCTGGTTGCGTACGGTAGATATGTAGTAAGATTTCTCGCCGGGGGTCTTGGCCTGGTAGAACGAATATGCGTCATAACCCTTCAGGTAACCCGACAGGCCGCTGGCTGCAAAGTCGTTGTAAGCCACGGAAGCCGAGATGTTGAGACCCTTGATAAGGCGGCTCATGTCATATTCCAGGCTGGCCAGCGAGATGAGGCTGAAAGAGGTGTTGCAATAGTAACCGGTACGGTTCACAGTTGCCCAGGCAGAGGTGGAGGTGGAATTCTGGCGGGCCACCACTACGCCTGCGGGAACCTTGTTGCCCTCGGAGTCCAGATAGCCGTCCACGGTCAAGGGACCGGGGTTGGTGGGAGGGGTACCCATGGCGGTCTCGAACACGCTGGTACCGCCGGCGGGCTGGTTGGTTCTCTGATAATATATAGAGAGGTTGAGGGCTATCTTGAGCCGTTCGTTGAGGTTGAAGTCGAAGTTGTTACGGATGGTGTACCTCAACATATTGAATTGGGCGTTGTAACCCAGCTCTTTCCTGGGGAGGATCTTGGTGTTACCGTCCTGGTAGATGATGTTCGCGTTGGTAAAGTAACGGGTCTTCTTGCTACCGCCGGAGATGTTGAGCGAAACGCGGTGCTCGGGGGCGAACTTGGCGATGGCCTCTTTGTACATGTTGCGGTTGGGGAAGAAGGGGTCACCGCTCTGCTCGCGGAATTTGGCAATCTGGTAGTCGGTGAAGTCGGGTCCCTGGCCGTCGTTGGCGCGGGCCTGGTTACGCAGGGCAGCGTGCTCCCAGGAGTTGACCCTTGTCCAGGGGAAGTGCAGGGAAGTCACACTGGTGGTGACCTGTGCGGTGAGGATGGTTTTGCCGGCATCACCACGGCGGGTGGTAATCAGGATAACGCCGTTGGCGCCGCGGGAACCGAAGATGGCTGTAGAAGCGGCATCCTTGAGGATGGTAACGCTGGCCACCTCGTTCACGTCCATCATACCCAGCTTATCGGCCTTGCCGTCGGAAGGGACGCCGTCGATAAGCAGCAGCGGGGTATTGTCCGAAGAGGTACCCTGGCCGCGGAGGTACACGGTAACGTCGTCACGACCGGGCTGACCGCTCTCCTGAATGGTGGTCAGACCGGCAACACGACCGGCGAGGGCGTTGGCAAAGTTGGGGACCTGGGTCTCGATGAGCTCCTCGTTGGTCACCGTCTCGATGGCGCCGGTCACCGTAATCTTTTTCTGTTTACCGTAGGCGACGACAACGGCCTCGTCGATTTTCTGCTTGTCCTCTTCGAGGTAGACAGTAATCTTGGATTTGTTGCCGACGGAGACTTTTTTGGTAATATAACCCACAAAAGAGACCTCAAGCGTTGCGTTTGCGGGCACTTTTGCGAGGGTAATAATACCATCTGCATCTGTAGAGCCGCCTATCGTGTATCCCACTACGACGACGTTGGCTCCTGGAACCGGTCCCTGTTTGTCGGAGACGGTAACGGTGATTGTACGTCCCTGCAGATTGTCGTTGGCCAGGGCGTGGTTAACGCCGCCGCAAGTCAACAATAGCACGAATAACAGCAGGTTCGCACAAATTGAAGATAATTTCATATTGTAAAATCTTAAGATTGTCCCACTGGCGCGCAGTCCACACATGCGCGCACATCGGACAAAGGTAAGATTAATTTACAATATAGAAAGAAAAATGGAAGCTATTTCAGTATGTTTCGAATCAAATACTGTGCAATGTGGACGGCATTTGTGGCCGCGCCGATGCGCAGGTTGTCGGCCACTACCCACATATTCAAACAATTCGGTGCAGAAAAGTCGCGGCGAAGGCGTCCTACGAACACTTCGTTGCGTCCGAAAGCATCCAGCGGCATAGGATATACATTATTGGCGGGATCGTCGCAAAGAACGCATCCGGGGGCCTTGCCTTCTGCGAAGATAGCCTTCACGTCGGCCAGGTCAAAGTCCTTCTCGAACTCTACGTTGACAGCCTCGCTGTGGCCGCCGGTAACCGGTACGCGGACGGTGGTGGCGGTGACCTTGATGCTGTCGTCGCCAAAGATCTTCATGGTCTCGTTGGTCATCTTCATCTCCTCTTTGGTGTAGCCATTGTCCAGGAAGACGTCGATGTGGGGCAGCACGTTGCGGTCGATCTGGTGAGGATATGCGTTGGGCAGATCCTGGGCGCTCTTGTCGCCGCGCTCGCGCAGCATCTGGTGGATGCCCTTCATGCCGCTGCCGGTAACGCTCTGGTAGGTCGATACCACCACGCGTTTGATCTTATAGCGCTCGTGCAGGGGTGCCAGCGCCAGTACCATCTGTATGGTAGAGCAGTTGGGGTTGGCGATAATCATGTCGTCTGCGGTGAGCACGTCGCCGTTGATCTCGGGCACCACCAGCTTCTTGGTGGGGTCCATGCGCCACTGCGAGGAGTTGTCTACCACGCGGCAGCCGACCTCGGCGAATTTGGGAGCCCATTCGGCAGAAACGCTTCCGCCGGCAGAGAAAATGGCGATGTCGGGCTTGGCGGCAACGCCGTCGGCGAGCGACACGACGGTCCATTCGCGACCGCCAAAGGTCACCTTCTTGCCCACCGAGCGCTCCGATGCGCAAGGCACGATTTCACCTACGGGGAAATTGACTTCACCCAATACTTCTATCATTTTGCTACCCACAAGACCGGTAGCCCCTACAACTGCGATTTTATATTGTTTCATGACGATATACCTTTTTATTTTCTACACAGACAAATATTACCATAAACACCGCCGGCGGTGATGCGTGCACCGGCGCCCGCACCCTTGATAACTACGGGGTACGGATAGAATTTGGTGGCTATGGAGACAGCCGAATCGGTGCCTTCATAGCTGAAGAAGGGGTGTTCGGCAGTGATGCAGCGAAGGCCGATGGAGACCTTGTCGCCCTCTATCTCTGCCATGTAGCGGAGCTTGCCGCCCTTGGCCAGGGCGTCGTTGCGCAGACCTGCGAAGTACTCCTCGTTCTTGGCCATGGAGGCGAAGAAGTCGTCTACGCTGCCCTTGAGGCACTCCTCGGGGAGGAAGCCCTTGATGTCGATGTCCTCGGCCTCGACCTCGGCGCCGGTCTCGCGGGCCAGGATTATGGCCTTGCGCATGACGTCGATGCCCTGCAGGTCGGTGCGGGGGTCGGGTTCTGCGAAGCCGAGCTCCTTGGCGCGGCGGACGATGGTGGCAAAGCTGTCCTTGCAATCTTTCTGGCCGTATTCGCTGAAGATATAGTTCAATGTGCCCGACACGATGGCGTCGATGTGCTCTACGGTGTCACCGCTGCTGACCATCTGCTTGAGAGTGTGGATAACCGGCAGCGCCGCACCAACGTTGGTGTCGTAGTAGAAGGAGGCCTTGCCCTCTTCTGCGCAGCGGCGTATCTGGCGGTAGAGATTCATATCCAGGGAGTTGGCAATCTTGTTGCAGGTCACCACGCTGATGCCGGCGGCGAGGATGGAAGGGTAGTGGGTAGCGATTCCGATGTCGGAGGTGCAGTCTACGAATACCGAGTTCGGGAGAGCCATCTTGATGGCCTCGTCTATAAAGTCGCCGGTGTTGATGCGCACGCTGCGGTCGAGGGCCGCGAATGCGGGTGCGATCTCGTCCAGGTTGAGGCCGTTCTTGCAGAAGAACTTGCCGTTGATGTTGCAGATGCCCACGATGTTGATGGCGACGCCGTTCTCTTTGATGACGTTGATCAGCTGCCCGCCCACGTTGCCGTAACCGGCGATGAAGAGGTTGAGGGTGTGCTGATACTCGCTGAAGAACTCGTCGTGGATGGCGCGTACCGCCTCGTTGATGTCTTCGGTGCGGATAACCGCAGAGATGTTACGCTCGGAAGAGCCCTGTGCGATGGCGCGGATGGTGATGCCCTCGCCGCCGAGTGCGTCAAACATACGGCCGGTGACGCCCGACTGGTTCTTCATGTCGTCGCCCACGAGCGAGATTATCGAGAAGCCGCGCTCTATCTTGAGCGGCTCGAGTTTCTTGAGGCTGATTTCATAGGCGAAGGTGTCGTCTACGGCCTTCTTGGCCAGGGCGGCATCCTTCTCGTCGATGACCACCAGCATGGTGTGCACAGAAGAGGCCTGGGTGATGAGGATGATGTTGATGTCATTCTTGGCCAGGGCGTCGAACAGGCGGCTGGAGTAACCAGGCACGCCCACCATGCCGCTGCCCTCCATGGAGAGGATGGCCAGCTTGTCGCTGTTGGAGATACCCTTGATGTTGCCGGCGGTCTCGGGCGGGTTGCTTTCGATGAGGGTGCCCTTGCCTTCGGGATCGAAGGTATTCTTTACCAGGATGGGGATATTGTTGCCCACAACCGGCTGGATTGTAGGGGGATATACGACCTTTGCGCCGAAATGCGAGAGTTCCAGCGCCTCGCGGTATGAGATGTGCTCTATGGTCTTGGCCTCGGGCACGATGTGCGGGTCGGCGGTCATCATGCCGCAGACGTCGGTCCATATCTCGAGGCGGCGGGCGCCGATGGCTGCCGCCAGAATCGATGCGGAATAGTCGCTGCCGCCGCGGCCCAGGGTGGTGGTGCGTCCGTCGGCGTCAGATGCGATAAAGCCCGGCATCACATACAACTTGGCGTTGCTGCTGCCAAAGTACTCCTGCGCGTTGCGGTTGGTCGCCGCCGTATCAACGACATTCTGACCCTGGTCGAAGCTGGTCTTGATAATCTCGCGGGAATCCACCCACTTGCAGCCCACGCCCATCGATGTGAACTTGGCCGCCAGGATGCGGGTCGAGAGAAGCTCGCCGAAACTCATGATCAGATCGAGCGAATGGCCGGTGAGCTCGCGGATGCGGCACACGCCGTCGCAGATGCCGCCCAGCTGCACGAACCGCTCGGAAATCTCGTGGTTGATGTCGTTCTGGAAATACTGCGGTATGAGTTCCGAAATTATCTGATGATGCCTCTGTTCCAGTTCTTCGAGGATATCCTTGTATCCCATGTCACCCGTCTCCGCCATTCGGCCAACCTTGATAAGAGTGTCTGTGGCCTTGCTTATCGCAGATGCCACAAGAATTGTCTTGTCGTTGCTAACCGCCTTGGTTACAATCTCTACCACCTTGCTCATGTTGGTGGCATTGGCTACGGATGAACCTCCAAACTTTAAAACTTGCATAGATCGAAATGTTTATTGATACACTTTGTAATCTGTTCGTACTCCAGCAAAAAGCCGTCGTGTCCGAAATCAGATGTAATAACTTCCAGACTGGCACCGGGAATCCCGTCTGCCAGGCGCCGGCTCTCGCTCACCGGGAACAGGATGTCGCTGTCGATGGCGATGCAGAGCGTCTTGGCGGTGATGCCCGCCAGTGCTTTCTCTACCCCGCCGCGCTTGCGCCCCACGTTGTGGGTATCCACGCCCAGGGTGAGGTAGTAATAAGAATATGCGTCGAAACGGCGGCAGAGCTTTTGCCCCTGATACTGCTGATAGGTCACGGCGCGGTTGGCTATCAAGAAATCCGGATTCGTTTCGAACTGGGTGCGGCCGTACCCCTCATAGTTGCGGTAGGTGACCAGGGCCATGCTGCGGGCCGCTGCCAGGCCGGCCATTCCGCCGCTGGCATCCTTGGACGCATCAAAGGTCGGGTCGGCCTTGATGGCCATGCGCTGCGCCTCCAGGGTGGCTGTGCACCAAGGGCTTACAATGGCGCTGGTGGCTATCAGGCAGAGATTCTTGATGCGGTCGGGAAAACTTGCCGCCCACTCTACCGACTGGAAGCCGCCGTTGCTGCCGCCTATCAGAAGGTCGACCTTGTCGATGCCCAGATGCTCTCGCAGCAGGTCGTGTGCCCGCACCAGGTCGCGGATGGTCACCAACGGGAAGTTGCGCAAGGGCGCCTTGGGATAGGTGGTCGGGCCGGTGGTGCCGTAGCAGCTGCCGATGATGTTGGCGCATACGATGTAATACTTTTCGGTGTCGAAAAGCAACCCTTTGCCCACCAGTGTATCCCACCATTCTTCCGGATTGGAATTGGCGGTAAGTGCGTGGCATATCCATATAACGGGTTTGTCGCCACGCTCTTCGCAGCTGGTGTGGTAACAAATCGTCAGTGAGTCGAGCGAACCGCCCGCCTCAAGCTGGAAAACCTTGTCGTATGTATATATGTGCCGGAGCATCAGCTATTCTTTTGGCAAAGCCTGTTATGGATTGAGCCGCAAATGTACCGTATTTTTTGTAACAAAGAAAAAATAATGTTACAAGCCCTTCAGGACAACAAAAAAGGCCAACTTACGAAGTTGACCTTTTTCGCTGGTTATAATTTTAAACTTTATTTAATCTTCGCGAATTCGATATCATTCTCTGCGCGAGCCTTGAGTTCTCTATTCTTTTTGATTTTGGCAAGTTCTGCGTTTGCAGCAGCGGATTTGCCCTGGCGTGCAGCGATGATGGCGCGCTCGTAAGCTGCGAGCTCGGAATCCTTATCCTTCAGCAGCGAAGCAGCCTTGGAGAGGTCGCCGTTGAGGATGTATGCGAGAGCCTCGTTCTCGTCGCCGGTACCTGCGAGCTTCTTGGCAGCAGCAGCGTAGTTACCGTTGAGGATGTCGATGGTACCAAGGTTGATCTTGCCGGACTCTGCAGTCTCTTTCTCGAAGAATTCAACAGCCTTGTTGTATTCGCCATCGCGAAGGGCGAGTACGCCGCGAAGGTTGTTCAGGCCTTCGATGGAGCGGTCGCTGACCTTCTTGAGCATAGCCTCTGCCTGATCCTCTTTGCCCTGGTCGAGCAGGATGCAAGCGGAGTTGAGTTTAGCGCGGTCGCTGTCGTATTTCTTGATAGCCTGCTTGTAGATCTCGAGTTTTGCAGAAGGATCTTCTACGAGGGTAGCGCTGCGGAGCAGGGCCTCTTCGTCAAGGACGTCGATGTTGTCCTCTACCAGGGCCAGGAGCTCTTCGGGAGTGTAGTTCTGGAACTCTACGTTGGTCACGAAACGTGCACGGCGCAGTTCGGGGAGAACGTCTTTTGCAAGGGTGCCGTATACGCTGGACATGTTCTTGATCTCACGCTCGCGGACGTCGGGGTCGCTGTACATGGAGAGAACGCGGAGGATGAGGTCCTTGTCTTCGATGTTGGAGTTGTTGACCAGCTCCTGGAAGCCTTCCCAGTCCTCACCGATGCTGCGGGTCATGACACCGCCGGTCTCGAGTTTCTTGGAAACCTGCTTGAAGGCGCTCTGTGCAGAAGCGGCACGCTGGTCGGAGAGAGTGTTGTTGCGTTTCTCGGGACCATCGGGAGATGCGTAAGCGATGATGTCGGTGCCGGTGATGGTGCGGCGCTCGTCTTTCATGACATCCTGCACGCCGGTCTTGTACTCCTTGATGGACTCGGAAGTGAGCTGGTTGGAACGTACGTTGGCGCTGTTGATAAGATAAAGGATCTGAGCCTCAACCTCTTCGGGGATAACCTCCTGGTAGTTGTCGGCAGCGGCAGCGTAAGAACCGCTCTTGCTTGCGAGCATATAAGTGGTGTTGGCACCGTCGGCAATCTTGATGTCCTCGGGGAATGCCCAGGATTTCTTTTTATACTTAACGGTAGCGCGGCCTACGAGTTCGGAATTCTCCATGCCCTTGACGTAAGGGAAGTGAACGTGCTCGGTGATGCTTGCGCCGTCTTTGCCCACAGTCTTGTAGTTTTCGGTAACCTTCTCGCCCTGATAGATGAAAGGCTCGCCCTCAACTTCCTGACCGTCGAATTTCATGACGGGAACCACCTCGAGGATAGCTTTCTTGTGGAAATATTTCTCGGGGAAAGTCACGGTGACATCAGCGTCGATATTGTTGGCAACAACCTCGAGAACCTCAGGGTTGCACTCGACTTTTACAAGGTCGGCGAGCTCGGCCATTTTGGCAGCCTTGTTGCAGGAAACCGCTGCAAGGCAGGCAATAGCGATAAATAAAACTTTCTTCATAAGTGGATAATTGATATAGTTTTTGATTTTTCTGTCGATTAGGGGCAAATATAGTAATAATCAAAAACATGTGGAGAAAAAATTGTAAATTCGCAGCTATGAATTTTGAATCGATAAAACAGCGGTTCGGCATAATCGGAGATTCCGCGGCGTTGGACAGCGCGATAGGCATCGCACTGCAGGTGGCAAAGACCGACCTGTCGGTGCTGGTCACCGGCGAGAGCGGTGTGGGCAAGGAGTTTATCCCGCAGATAATCCATTACAACAGCCCCCGCAAACATAACGTATATCTCTCCATCAACTGCGGCGCGATACCCGAAGGGACCATCGACTCCGAGTTGTTCGGCCACGAGAAGGGCTCCTTCACCGGCGCCTCCGAGACCCGCAAGGGCTATTTCGAAGAGGCCGACGGCGGCACGCTGTTCCTGGACGAGGTGGCGGAGCTGCCCCTGTCCACCCAGGTGCGCCTGCTGCGCGTGCTCCAGACGGGCGAATTCATGAAGGTCGGTTCTTCCAAGATACAGAAGACCAACGTGCGCGTGGTGGCGGCCACCAACATTGACCTGCGCCGCGCCATCGAGACAGGCCGCTTCCGCGAGGACCTCTACTTCCGCCTCAACACGGTGCCCATCCGCATGCCGGCGCTGCGCGACCGCAAGGAGGATATCCACAAGCTCTTCCGCAAGTTCGCCCTGGACTTTGCCAACAAATACATGATGCCCTCCATCCGCCTCACCCCCGACGCAGTGGAGAAGCTCGAGCAGTACGGCTGGCCCGGCAACGTGCGCGAACTCAAGAGCGTAGCCGAGCGCATCTCTGTGATGGAGACAGAGCGCATGATAGACAGCCGCACCCTGGTGAAATATCTGCAGAACGACCTCGACACCACCCTTCCGGCCCTTGCCGGCAGTGCGTCGGCCGACTATATGAGTGACCGCGACATCATCTTCAAGATGATAATGCAGCTCAAGCAGGACATAGAGCACCTCAAGGCGCGTCTGGACGACGTTCAGAAGGCCGCCCCCGCCGCAGGCCACTACATCACCCCGCCGGCGAACCTCATAGTGGAGAGCCGCGACGCCGCGGGCATCCACACTTACGAACCCGCCGGGGTAGAGGAGCAGACGGCACAGGAGGTCTACCATGACGTGGAGCCGCAGACAGAAGACCAGACCCTCTCGATAAGCGAGAAAAAGTCGGAACTGATAGTCAAGGCGCTGGAAAAACACCACGGCAACCGCAAGGAGGCCGCCGCCGAGCTGGGCATCTCCGAGCGTACGCTCTATCGCAAAATCAAAGAATTGGGACTTTAATGAAACATATCAGAATCATACCGGCGCTGTGCGCGGCGCTGCTTTGCCTGGCGGGATGCGGCATATATTCCTTCTCGGGAACGTCCATCCGCCCCGACGTGCACACCATCACCATAGAACCCGTCGTGAACAACGCCATGAAGGTCAACCCGGCGCTGGCCAACGACCTCACCGAGTCGCTCAAAGACAAGTTCAAGAAGCTCACCAGCCTGGAGCAGGTCGAGATGGACGGCGACTTGCTGCTGGTGGTGACCGTGGAATCTTACGACGTCAAGGCGCAGGGTGTCTCCAAAGACGAGACCGCTGCACAGAACCGCCTCACGGTGACCTGCAAGGCGACATTCGAAAACTACAAGCATCCTGAGGAGAACTTTGAGAAGAAGTCCTTTGCGGCCTATCAGGACTACGATGCCGACCTTTCGCTGGACGAGGTGGAGGCCTCTCTCTGCGACGAGATCATAGAGACTCTGGTAGAAGATATCTTCAACGCCTCCGTGGCTCAGTGGTAGCCGTATTATAAATTTGTTATATCGCGAAAAAAGTGCTTACTTTGCACCCCCTAAAGAGGACAGAAACAAATAATATTCAATAATATGCAAGCTATTTACATCACCCTTTCGGTAATTATCGTGGTAGCCAGCGTGCTTCTGACGCTCATCGTGCTTGTACAGAACAGCAAGGGCGGCGGTCTCGCAGCCAACTTCGCTGCAGGCAACACCACCTTCGGCGTTCGCCAGACAGCCGATTTTCTCGAGAAGACCACTTGGGTCCTGGCAGCTGTCGTGCTCGTGCTTTGCGTAGTGGCAACCTTCTTCACTCCCAAGCCGACCAAGAGCGCCGCTTCCAGCATCGAGAACCAGATTCAGCAGACCGTTCCCGCAGAGGGTCAGCCTGAGTTCCCCGCCAACACCGCGGTTCCCGCAGAAGAGGCAGCCGAGGAGACCAGCGCAGAGTAATCTCCGCGATCCTTTACCGCAAAAAATCCGACCATGTCACGGGTCGGATTTTTTTGTGTCCATAGAGGGCATCATATTACAAAACAAAATGGCCAGCCTTTTGACGGGCTGGCCATTTTTGCTATTTGCCGGGCAGGATTACTCGGCGTCGTTGCGACGACCGCGGCGTTCGCCACCACGGCGCTCACCACCACGACGCTCGCCGTCACGGCCACCGCGACGCTCACGACGCTCGCCACCACGGCGCTCGCCGGCGTTGTTAGCAGCCTGTACGCCTGCGTTGGGGTTGAGGTCACGCTTGCCGTAAACCTCACCGTTGCAGATCCAAACCTTGATACCGAGAACACCAACTTTGGTGTGAGCCTCTGCAAGAGCGTAGTCGATGTCTGCACGGAAAGTGTGCAGAGGGGTACGACCCTCTTTGTAGAGTTCGTTGCGGGCCATCTCGGCGCCACCTACGCGACCGCTGATGAGGATCTTGATACCCTCGGCGCCGGAACGCATGGTAGAAGCGACAGCCATCTTGATGGCGCGGCGGTAAGACACGCGGCCCTCGATCTGGCGTGCGATGTTGTTGGCAACGATGTTGGCGTCAGCCTCGGGACGCTTAACCTCGTAGATGTTGATCTGGACGTCTTTTCCGCAGATCTTCTTCACCTCACCCTTGAGAGTCTCAAGCTCTGCACCGTTCTTGCCGACGATGATACCGGGACGAGCGGTGTGGATGGAGATGGTGATCACCTTCATAGTACGCTCGATAACGATGCGGCTTACAGAAGCCTTCTGCAGACGGGCGTTGAGGTATTCACGAATCTGAGCGTCATCTTTAAGGCGCTCGGGATAGTTACCGCACCAGTTGGAGTCCCAACCACGGGTGATACCTATACGGTTGCTGATAGGATTAGTTTTCTGTCCCATATTATGCCTCCTCCTTTACGGTTTGATTTTTGACACCGAGCACGATGGTGACGTGGTTGCTGCGCTTGCGGATGCGTGCTGCACGACCCTGGGGGGCGGTGCGGATGCGCTTCAGCGTGCGGCCTTCGTCTACCATGATGGTCTGGATATATACATTGCCATTCTCAAGCTCCTTGCGGTTGTCCTCGTTCTTGGCTTCCCAGTTGGCGATGGCGCTGCGCACGAGCTTGCTGAGCCTTGTTGCGGGCTCCTTCTTTGAATATTTGAGGATATCCAAAGCGTTGTTGACCTCCTTGCCGCGGATGATGTCTGCTACCAGACGCATCTTGCGGGGCGAGGTGGGAACATCGTTCAGCTTAGCGATAGCTGTACGACTCTTTATTTCTTTAAGCCTTTCGGCCATTTCTCTTTTTCGAGCTCCCATAGTAATTATTTATTAACGATTACCACTGTGACCCCTGAATGTACGCGTCGGAGCAAACTCGCCGAGTTTGTGACCAACCATGTTCTCAGTGACGTACACCGGAATAAACTTGTTACCGTTGTGCACTGCGATAGTGTGGCCCACGAAGTCGGGAGAAATCATGCTGGAGCGTGACCAGGTCTTGATTACTTCTTTTTTCATTGTCCCTTCATTCATAGCGATGACTCTCTTCTCGAGGGCTTCCTGAATGTACGGACCTTTTCTAAGTGAACGACTCATAATTTCCTAAGATTTATTCCGTTATTATTTCTTCTTCTTTCTTTCGATGATGAACTTGTTGGAGGTCTTCTTAGGATTGCGAGTCTTATAACCCTTGGCGATGAGACCCTTGCGTGAACGAGGGTGACCACCGGATGCACGGCCTTCACCACCACCCATCGGGTGATCTACAGGGTTCATAACGACACCACGGTTGCGAGGACGGCGACCCATCCAGCGTACGCGGCCAGCCTTTCCGTGAGACTCCAAGTTGTGATCGGTGTTGGACACTGTACCTACGGTAGCGCGGCAGGTTACGAGCACCATGCGGGTCTCACCCGAAGGGAGGCGCAGGATGGCGTGGTTGCCTTCGCGTGCGGTAAGCTGAGCGTAAGTGCCGGCCGAACGTGCCATAGCGGCGCCGCAACCGGGACGGAGCTCGATGCAGTGTACCAATGTTCCGAGAGGAATTTCGGACAAAGGAAGAGTGTTACCTATTTCAGGGGCGACACCAGAGCCGGAAGCGATTTTCTGGCCGACCTTGATGCCGTTAGGAGCGATGATATAACGTTTCTCACCATCTTCGTAAACTACCAGCGCAATGCGTGCAGTGCGGTTGGGGTCGTACTCGATGGTCTTGACGGTAGCTGTGTATTTGTCTTTGTCGCGCAAAAAGTCGATGACGCGGTACATCTGCTTGTGACCGCCGCCGATATAGCGCATGGTCATCTTACCCTGGTTGTTGCGGCCGCCGGATTTGCGCAGGGGCTTCAACAGGGACTTTTCGGGAGTTGTGCAAGTGATCTCTTCGTAGGTGCTGATCACTTTATTTCTTTGACCCGGGGTTGCCGGTTTGAATTTACGTACTGCCATAATCTTCCGGACCTTAAATGTTACTGTAGAAATCTATCTTGTCATCCTGGGCCAAAGTCACATAAGCTTTCTTATAGTGATTTGTGCGACCGGTCAGCATACCGGCTTTGGTGTAACGGCTTTTCTTCTTGCCGTAGTAGTTTGCAGTATTGACGCTCAATACCGAAACATTGTAGGTCTGCTCGACCGCCTGCTTGATCTCAACTTTGTTGGCATTGCGGTCAACAATAAAACCGTAACGGTTCAACTTATCGCCTTGAGCCGTCATTTTCTCGGTTACGATTGGCTTAATTAGTATTCCCATTGCTTTAGATTATTTTTGTCTTTCGGCAAGGATATCCTGAACGCCGTCTACCATTACCAGATGATTTGCATTCATGATGGCGTAGGTGTTGATTTCGTTAACGGTGATGACTTTCACCTCAGGAAGGTTGCGAGACGATAAGTAAATATTGTTCGAGTTTTCGGGAAGGACCACCAGGGTCTTGCGGCCATTAGCCTTAAGAGCGTCGAGGATCTTGATGAAATCCTTGGTCTTGGGTGCGTCCAGTGCAAAAGGCTCAACCATGGTGATAGCCTCTTCCTGTGCCTTGTAAGAGAAGGCGGAGTTGCGTGCGAGCTGTTTGAGCTTTTTGTTGAGTTTGAAGCGGTAATCGCGGGGCTGGGGACCGAAGATACGGCCGCCACCTACATAGATACCTGCCTTGATGGAACCGTGGCGTGCGCCACCGCCGCCTTTCTGGCGACCCATCTTCTTGGTACTGTGAGCGATTTCGCTGCGATCTTTACTCTTGTGAGTTCCCTGACGCTGGTTTGCAAGGTACTGCTTCACGTCAAGATAAATAGCATGGTCGTTGGGCTCGATGGCGAAGATAGCGTCATCGAGAACGGCTTCCTTACCGGAAGCGGTGCCGTCGATTTTGTAAACTGCCAGTTTCATAACGTTAAGCCTCCAATGTTACATAAGAACCTTTAGCTCCGGGAACAGAGCCTTTAACTACGATGAGATTGTTTTCAGGTATAACTTTGACAACCTGAAGGTTGAGAACCTTGACGCGGTCGCATCCCATGTGACCACCCATTCTCATACCGGGGAAGACACGGCTAGGCCAAGACGATGCACCCAGTGAACCGGGCTTGCGAAGTCTGTTGTGCTGACCGTGAGTCTGTCCGCCAACACCGGCAAATCCGTGGCGCTTAACTACGCCCTGGAAACCTCTACCCTTAGAGGTACCGGTAACGTCGACCCATTCTACAGATTCGAGATCTGCGACGGTGATGGTGTCTCCGAGCTTGAGGGAATCGATGTCAAAAGACTTGAATTCCACCAATTTGCGCTTCGGAGTGGTTCCTGCCTTATCAAAATGGCCCTTAAGAGCCTTGCTGGCGTGTTTCTCTGAAATTTCGTCATAGGCAAGCTGTACGGCGGCATAACCATCTTTTTCTACCGTACGAATTTGCGTAACAACACACGGACCAGCCTCAATTACGGTGCAAGGTACGTTAATACCGTTTGCATCGAACATGGAAGTCATTCCGACTTTCTTTCCAATTAATCCAGGCATTGCAGATAATTTGGTGTAAATAAATTAGTTATAAATCATACCGCATTTTTTGCGGGGCTGCAAAGATACAACTAATTTCCAAATTATCAACAAGTTTTTGAACAAAAGTGGGTAGAAAATAAAAGCCCGGCAAAAGCCGGGCATGATTTGCTTGTGGAGCACAGGAGAATCGAACTCCTGACCTTTTGAATGCCATTCAAACGCTCTGCCAACTGAGCTAGTGCCCCAAAACTTTTGCAAAGGTAAGAATAATTCTTGTTTTGCAAAAGCACAGTTAATATGTAACAATAGTTATTTCATCAGCACCAGGTATCCGCCGGCGGGGAGGGTGGAGGCGTAGACGCCGCCGAGGCGTTCGCCGGTGAAGGCGTTGGTGTAGTCACCGTCGAGGGCAAGGCCTACCATGGCTGGGGCGGTGCCCAGGTTGACAGCTACGATGACCTGGTTTGTGTCGGTGGTGCGGCTGAAGGCGAAGACGCTCTCGCTCTTCTGGGGAATCTCGGCGTAGATGCCGCCGCGTTCGCCGGCATCAAGGGCGGGGTTTTTGTGTTTGAGTTTGATCAGGTTCTTGAAGAAGTCGGTGAATTCGTTGGCGCTCCAGTCTTCGATGGGGTCTTTCTCGAAGAACTGCAGGCGGCGGCTAAGGCCGATCTCCTGGCCGGTGTAGACCAGCGGCTGGCTCTTCGGGAGGGTGAAGCAGAGTACCTCGCAGGCGTTGGCGCAGTCGCCCATCCGCTCGAATTCGGTCCCCTGCCAGCTGTTCTCGTCGTGGTTGGAGGTGAAGGTCATGCGGAAGGCGGTGGCGGGGTAGTTCTCGTCGTCACGCTCCAGATATGCGCGCAGTTCGTCGAAAGACTTCTGCCCGGCGGCGATGTCGCCCAGCAGATGGTGCAGCTCCCATGCGTAAGTTGCGTCGAAGGTGCTGTCGGGGTTGGCCAGATTGGTACGCTCTGCCTCTGCCAGGAAGTAGGCTTCGGGATAGTCGGCATTGAGGCCGGGCATTACGCTCTGCCAGAACTCTGCGGGCATCTCGCCGGCGGCGTCGCAGCGGAAGCCGTCCACGCCCTTGTCAAGCCAGAATCGCATGCACTCTTCCTGTGCCTCCCAGACCTCCTTGCACTCGTAGTTGAGGCTGCGGGTGTCGGTCCAGTCGTATTCCCAGATGGCGTTGCCGGCGCTGTCGCGCTCGTAGAATTCGGCCGGCTTGGAGTCCATCCAGATGTGGTCCGGCGCGGTCTGGTTGGCAACCCAGTCGAGAATCACCTTGAAACCCTGCTTATGGGCGGCTGCGAGAAGATGGTCAAAATCTTCCATCGTGCCGAACTCCGGATTGACCTTGCAATAGTCGCTGATGGCATAATAAGAGCCCAGGGTGCCCTTGCGCCCCTCGGTGCCGATCTGGTACATCGGCATCAGCCAGAGGATATCTACGCCCAACTTCTTCAGGCGCGGCAGCTGTGCTTCGACCCCCGCGAAAGTGCCCTCGGGGGAGTATTGACGGATGTTGACCTCGTAAATCACGGAGTTATAAGTCCATTCGGGATGGTGCTTCACCTCGGCGGACTGCGGTTTGCCCTTGCAGGAGGTGAGAACGGCGGCAATTGCCGCAAAAGCGATGAGTATCTTTTTCATAATATGATGTTATTGCTGGAATACTACAGAAGATGATGCCCCCAGGGTGACGGTGCTGCCCGAGACAGACACACTGCCCAGAGATACCACCTGTTTGTCAAGTTTGTCGCCGGTCAGATCCAGAGTCTTCTCGGAAGAGCCGACGTTGTGCAGCACCAGCGCCTTCTCGCCGGATGCGGCGGTCATATACCAGGCGGCGATGCCGGCATCGGTGGTGTTGCTGTCGTTATATTTCGCGTGGGCCGACATCTTGCCGGCGGCGAGAGCCTTGCATTTGTTGCGGGCCTGGGTCCATTCGAAATAGGTCGCCAGCAGGCTCTCCGCATCGGTCTTCTGCTTTGCCACAGCTATTCCGTCGGTCACCAGGTCATAGTCTATGTGGCCGCCCAGGTCGCCCGTGGCTGCAGTGGCGGCGCTGTCCCACACGATAGGGGCACGAACCAGCTCGTCGCGGCCGCCCTCGTCACCATCCTTGCCCCAGTAGCCCAGCTCCTCGCCCTGATAGATGTAGGGCTGGCCCTCGGCCGTCATCAGAAACGCAGCCGCCTGCTTCATCTTTGCGGTATTGCGGCTCAGAACGGTGGCGGCACGGGTCTCGTCGTGGTTGGTGAGTTTGGTGGCGGCGATGGCGTCGCTGCGCTGCGCTGCATACTGGCGACGATATCCCGTCAAATCCTTGCAGAAATAGCAGCCGGTGCCGGTAGAGAGCACCCATTTGAGCCGCTCCCAGAAGTCGAATTCGAAGTTGGCGGGAAGCGCCTTATAATATGGCGCCACACTGGCGGCGTCCATCCAGCATTCGGCTACCATATAGAAATCTTCTGAGTGGTTCCTGCGGTATGCGGTGTTGCAGCGGTCGTACCACTTTTTGAGGAATTGGACATTGTTGTTATTGTTAAACGAGTTCATACCGCCGCAGATGTGCTTCACCGCATCCAGACGGAGTCCGTCGATGCCCAGATCGATCCATTTGTCCACGGTGGAGGCCAGTGCCTTGAAGGCGGCATTTGTCTCCGCATAGGCAATATCGCCGTAGTTGATGTCGGGCATCCAGCTGCCGAAGGCCCCCATATACGAGACGCTCTTAGTCTCGACGTTGGTCAGCTCGAAGCTGTACCGTCCGTTGCCGGTGAAATAGATGTCGCCGCCGTCAGATGCAAGGCTGAAAGGTTGCCCCTCCATGAGGGTGGCATCCTGCGACCCGGCACCGAACTTGGAGCCTGCGTCCCAGTTGGAATACCGCCTGACAAGGATACCTGTCTTGCCGCTGATATTGGTGACAAGGCGATAATTACCATTCCCGTCCCCGGCAAACTTGACCTCCTTGCCATCCTTGCCCACCGGCCAGATCCAGAGATTCCAGGAGGCATTGCCGCTGGTGGCGGCATCCGTAGTGGCTTTGACCGTGAGGCGCGGAGCACCGCTGGTAGCTTTGTGCCACTCGCCGGCGTTGTAGGTGTAGCCGCTGAGCATCGGGTAGTTGCGCCACTGGGAGGAGGGGTTGTCGCAGATGAAATACCAGTCGCGGTACGGACTCTCTTCGTCTGACAGAGCCTCGGTGAACCACGGATGCCCCTTGCCGGTGTGGTTCAGGACATAGTCCATATATATCTTGATATCCTTTGCGTGGGCGGCATCTATCAGAGCCTTGAAGTCGGTCTCGGTGCCATATTTGGGATTGACCGCAGCATAATCTGTGACGTCATATCCGTGATATGAGTCGGCGGGGTGAGCGGGTGAGAGCCAGATGGCCGACACTCCCAGCGCATCCAGATAGTCCAGGTGCTGCCGGATGCCGTTGAAATCGCCGATGCCGTCGCCGTCGCTGTCGGCAAAACTGTAAATCAGCAGCTGATATGTGATGTTCCCCTGCTTCTCGCCCTTGGCGTAAGTGGGGATAGTCACGTCATCTTCCGGGAGAGGGACCGGTTGTTTCTTGCAGGAGGCCGCCATCAGCGGCAGAATGACCAGAAGTATAAATAGTCGCTTCATACGAATGGGGTTGCGTTAACTTTCAAAGTTAACACAAACGGGCCTAATATCAAAGAAAAGAGCCCCGGATTCGTATCCGAGGCTCTTCTTGAAATCTAAGATAAGGTTAGATTAGAGCACGGTGTAGGTAAGCATCATGGCTTTGAGGTCGTCACCGCTCTTGTTGCCCCAGGAGTTGACGCCGATGACATCACCCTTCTTTACACCTACGGAGGTCAAGGGAATGCGGGTTTCAATCTCTACGCAGTCGGTACCAATCTTGCCTGCAAACTTGATGTTGTCAAGCATGGTGCTGCCGGACATCTGGCCGCCGGAAACCTCGGTATTGATTGCGGGAGCATCTGCAGTGCCACCGAAGGGGAAGAAGTATACCCAGTTCTCGAGACCCTCGATGGAATCCTTCTTCTCACCCGTTGCGGGGTTGTTGTCGCCGTCGATGTTGAAGTAGAAGTATCCTGCGCTTGCCCAAATCTTGGTGCTCAGGTCACGTTTGGAATAGAAGTACATGTACTTCTCGTCGTTGGTAACCTTGAATTCCATATATACGGGAGTCTCTTTCTCGCTTACCTGGCCGGTGGTAACGGTAGCCCAGTCGCTCATGTCACCGTCGATGGTGATAGCACCTACGAAGGGAGCACCTACAGTTGCAGTACCTGCGTTGAAGTCGAAGGTGATTTCCTGGCCAGCAGTAACGTTGAATGCTTCGAGCTCGCCACCCTCACGGTATACGAGGTTGCCCTCTGCGTCGGGCTGGAACTCGTGCTGCCACCAGTCAAATGCGCAAGGTGCGTATACGCGCAGAGCGCCATCGAAGAGAGCAGTGATAGTAGCGGTACCGTCAGCGTTGACAACTCCGGGGAACTTACCAGTGGTCCAGTCGCCATTACCGTCAGCTCCGGGGCCGAAGCATTTGCCCATACCGTAGATCTGACCCTCGGTGAGAGTCATCTCGTCCTTGGTGTAGTCGAGCGTAATGGTCCAGAGACCGTCAGAAGGAACGTGGGCGTTGCCGTCACCGTCGAAGGTGATGTTCTCGCTGTTGGTGGTCATACCGCCGAATGCCTTGCTCCAGTCGTCAGCCACGTTGATGGTGCTGAATTTGAAGCCGTTGTCGGCCTTGAAATAGCGGGTGGTTACAAAGCATCCATCCTTGGGATCGCCGCCGGCAGAAATGTGCTGGAGGGTAACGATGCCGTCTGAACCCCAAGACCAGCCGCCGAAATCGGTACCGGTCATATAGACGTTCTCGGGATAGGAAGCAGCCTCCTGGAGTTCGGTCTTGTAAGTAAAGCAGTTCTCGATAGCACCAGCAGCAAGCTTGTAGTTGAGGGTGATTTTGTACTTACCGGCACCCTCGGTGACTACGATATTGCTTCCGCCGGGCTTGCCGTCGGTACCCAGGTTGGTGTTGGCCTTAACCTCACCCTTGTCGTCGAGGGTGATCTTCCAAGCACCATTGTAGGAGAACTTGAAGTCGCCGTTGTTGCCCAGCTCCTGGCCGGAGAGGACGTAGGTCATGCCGCTGTTGCTGGCGGGGGTAGCTTCCATCTTGGTGAAGCCCCAGTTGTTCATGCCGCCGCGAACGCCCCACTCTACGGGAGCCACAAGAATCTGAGCCTCTGAAAGGTCGTTGTTCTTGTTGAGGTCAAGCACGATGTGATAGAGGCCGGTGGTGGCCATCTTCATCTTGGGAGCAGCATCGCCGGTGACCAGTTTACCCTTGAAGATGGTGCCGACAGGGTTGCTGTCGTAGATTCCGGTGACCTCTTCTGCTGTGAGGGTGAAATCTTTGAGCTCAGCGCCGTAAAGGGTCTGAGTGCCTGCGTTAACCCATACCAGAGAGAATTCCTTACCGCCTTCGAGCACGATATATTTCTCGAACATACCGTCGCGTGCGGTCTGGTCCTTGGCCTCGTTGATACCGTTTGCCATGAGCAGCAGCGGGTCAACATTGTCGAAGCCGGTAGCTGCACCGAATACGTAAACGCCGTCCTCTGCGAGGTCATCTACGTTGATGGGCTTGTCCTTTTTGCAGGAGGCTGCGAGCAGCACAACTGCGAGAGCGCAAAATGCAAAAAACAGTTTTTTCATTTTTGTCGTTTGTTAATAATTGATTGGTTGTTAATTATATGATAAATATTAGTTATTAGTATCCGGGGTTCTGTGTGTAGACACCGGGAGCCGCATCCCTTACCCAGTTGGGGATGGGGAACAGCTGATGGTTCTTGTCGCTGGGACTCTTGAACTCCCAATCGCCACCGTAGGTGCCGAAGCGGATCTGGTCGTCGCGGCGGTGGCCCTCCCAGGCCAGCTCGCGGCCGCGCTCGGCCAGCAGCTCGTCGTAAGTCAGCTGGGCTGCGGTGTAGTCTTTCAGACCTGCGCGACGGTGCACCTTGTTGACGCACTCAAGTGCCACATCGTCTACTGCACCGTTATTCTGGCGCATACGTGCCTCAGCCTTCATCAGCAGAACGTCGGCATAGCGGTAGATGGGGAAGTCGCTGTCTGCGTGGTGGGCGATGCCGTTCTCGAACTGGAACTTGACAAAGCGGGCGCCCTCGCAGGAGTTGGCTCCGGTAGGATTCTGAATGGTGGTCACCTCGGGGTCGATGATAACCTGGAAGTGGCTGTCACCGTGGTCCCACTCAACCACGTCTCCTGTCCAGGAAGCGCGGTTGTAGACGATGGTCTTCCAGTCGGTGGTGGTGTTGTAGATCGGGCCCACGAACCACTGGTTTCGGCGCACGTCCTTCTCGTCGTAGAGGGCATAGAATGACCCGAGGGTGCAGGGGCCGTTCCAGCAGTCGGTGGTGAAACCGAACACGTCGCGCATTGCGTAGTGGTTGGTAATCAGGTGGAACATGTTGCCGTTGGCATATACCGAGTCGAACACGATGGGGAAGATGATCTCCTTGTTGCCGGTATTGTTGGTGGTGAAGGTTGCGAAATAGTCGTCGTTGAGGTCATAGCCGTAGCCGCCCTCGATAATCTTGTCGCAATATTCCTCTGCCTTTTTCCACTGGGGGGTGCCGGTGTAGACCTCTGCGTTGAGGTAGAGCTTGGCCAGTATCATGTAGGCCACGGGGCGGGTCATGGAGCCGTAACGGACGGAGTCATCGACCTTCTCGGCATTCTCCAGCAACTCCTTCTCGATCCAGTCGTAGACCTCTTTGCGGGTGTACTGCTTGATCTCGCGCTCGCCGTCGTCGATGTGCACGTTGCCATAGACATCCATGGCCAGCAGATGGTAGAAGGCGCGCAGGATCTTGGCCTCTGCCAGACCGGCCTTGGCCGCATCGTTCCAGGTGGATTCGTCTTCACCTGCAATGGAATGGATGTTATCTATCACGGTGTTGCATTTTGTAACGCCACCGTATGCAAAACTCCAGCCATTGTTCACATCGCGGGTGTCGCTCAGCCAGGTGTGGGTGTGCATCGCGATGGGGACGCCGCCGTCGTACCAGTCGGTGGCGCGGGTGGGAACTATCACCTCGTCGGAGGTGTATTCCTGAAGGCTCCAGAAGCCTTCGCGATATATGTAGCCGTACTCGCCTGCCAGCTGGGAATAGGCGTTGGCAATCAGGGTAGAGAACTGCGAGGGGGTCTTGAAGTAGTCTTCCTTGCGGACGTCGGTGTAAACCTCGGGGGAGAGATCCACGCAGGCTACGGCAGCGAAGCCGAGCAGTGCAATAGCAATGTTGAATATCTTTTTCATAGTGCTCATCTTTAGAAGTTGAGGTTAACACCAAGGGAGATAGTTCTCTGGGTAGGATAGTAAGAGCGGCCGTCAAATCCGGGAGCCAGACCAGACAGGCTTACAGTGGACGGGTCGTGTCCCTGGTATTTGGTGATGGTGAAGAGGTTCTGGGCGTTGACATATATGCGGAAGGACTTCACATAGTCGTTGAAGGTGCCCTTCAACGCGGGTGTCCAGCCCAGAGTCAGGTCATTCAGTTTGATGTAGGTAGCATCCTCCAGATAGAAGTCCGAGAAGCGGCGCAGGGATGCCTTGGTGCTCTCCGGGTGGTCGATCCAGTGGGTGAGTTTCTCTGCCTCGCCATTGAAAGAGCTCAGCAGCACGTTCTCGGTACCGCGGGTGTTCTCGTAGAAGTAACGGGTCTCGTTGAAGTAGAGGCCGCCAATCTGGCCGCGGAAGTTGAGGCCGAGGTCAAACGCCTTATACTTGAGGTTGGTGTAGAAACCGAGGGTTACCAGAGGGAATGCGTTGCCCAGCACCATCTTGTTGTTGTCATTGGGGTCGGTGGTGATGCCCTGCTGCTTCTCGTAGGCTTCCTGGGAGCTCCAGAATGCCCATTCGCCGTTCTCCTTGATGCCGGCGTAGCGGAAGCCGTAGTAGTTGCCCACAGCCTCGCCCTCGACCAGGCGCATCACGTAGTTGCCGGTCTCACCGTCTCCGGAGGAGATGTAGCCGACATTCTGGTAAGCGGCGATGTGGTTGCCTTCAGCATCGGTCTCGCCGTACTGCTCGCCGGTGATGCGTACCACGCGGTTGCGGTTCCACGCAGCGTTGAGGCCTGCGGTCCAGTTGAGATCCTTGGTCTTAAGCAGGATACCGTTGATGTTGAACTCCACGCCGTAGTTGTGGATCTGGCCGTAGTTGTCCCACTTCTTGTCGGTGACATTGCCGCCGGTCAGGGGGACGTTGTATTCGTAGAGCAGGTTGGTGGTGTTGCGGAAGTAGCCGTCCAGGTTACCCCAGATGCGGCCGTCCAGCATCGCGAAGTCGATACCGACGTTGGTCTCGCGTTTCTCCTCCCAGCGGATATATTCGTTCACGTTGGTCTGGGGGCCCCAGGGAAGGATGAACTTGCCGTCGGAGAAGAGATAGTCGCTGCCGGGACCTACCAGCATCAGATAGAGGTAGGAGCTGCCCGGCATGTTACCGGTGACGCCGTAGCCGGCGCGGAGTTTGAGCTCGTCCAGCCAGGTGACGTTCTGCATAAAGTCCTCTTCAGTGATAATCCAGCTGGCGGATACCGAAGGGAAGAGACCCCACGGGCCGAGCACCGGATTGGCCTTGGCTCCGAACTTGGAGCTGCCCTCCAGACGGGCGCTGGCGCTGAGGAAGTACTTGCCGGCAAAGTTGTACATACCGCGGACGAAGAACGATGCCAGTTTATCCTTGTACTTGTAGCTGGACATATTGGCCTCGTCGCTCTTGCCCGAGAGTTTGCCTTCGCCCATCCCGAGGTTGTTGAACAGGAGTCTGTCCAGCGGGAAGATGGAGTTGTTGGCGGAGAAGCCCTGACTCAGATTTGTCTGGTAGCTCTGGCCCAGCAGGAACTGATAGTTGTGCCGGCCGGCGCTACCCATATAGTTGAGGGTGTTCTCTACAACCTGTTGTGTGACAGCTGCGTAACTCTGGCTTGCCACGCCGTCGCGGCCGTATACTTCGCGGAGGGTGCTGTTCTGGTGCTTGCCGTTCCAGGTAACAGTTTCCTGCAGGGAGTATGCGGTGGTGAACTTAAGGCCGGGAAGGATGTCCAGAGTGGCGCGGATACTGCCGATCAGGTTCTGGTCCTTCTGCTGGTTGGTGGTCTGCTCGATGTCGCTCACCGGGTTGCGGGTGTAGAAGTTGTCGGACTCGAAATAGCCTAAATACTTCTCAAACTTGGGATCATCGCTCTTCACGGGCATCGTGGGGTTGGAGCGGATGGCCTGGTTGAAGTTGTCATAATTAGCCCAGTCCTTCATGCCGCGGGTGTAAGAGAAGTCGTAGGATATCTGCAGCTTGTCGTTGAAAGCCTTCTGGTCGGCGGCAAAACGCCCCTGGAGCTCGTCGAAGTCGCTCTTGAGGGCGATACCCTGCAGATTGCGGTAGCCAACGGAAGCGCGGTAGTTGAACTTCTCGGTACCGCCGGTGATGGAGACGTTGTGGCTGTGGGAGATGGGGTTGCGGGAAATCTCCTTGATCCAGTCGGTATCGGCGCCGAAATCGGTGCCGAGGCCTTTGGCAACCATGAGGTCACGATACTCCTGGGATGTCAGCACGCGCGGAACGTTGCAGATGAAGCCTACGCTGGCGCTGCCGTTATACTCTGCAGAAAACGCCCCGTCCTTGCTGCCGCGGCGGGTGGTGATCAGGATGACACCGGCGTTGGCGCGGGTACCGTAGATGGCGGCCGCAGAACCATCCTTGAGGATGTCGATGGACTCGATGTCGGCGGGATTCACAGAAGAGAGGTTGCCGCCCGGCACGCCGTCGATGACATAGAGCGGCTCAGTGGAACCGTTCAGCGAGCCGACACCGCGCAACTGCACGTTGTAGCTGTTCTGTGCGGGGTCGTCACCACCGTTCTTGATAACGTTGAGGCCGGCCACCTTGCCCTGCAGCAGACCCATCGGGTTAGCCACGGAGCCCTGGTTGAAGTCGTCGGGTTTGAGTGAAGCCACGCTGCCGGTGACTTCCTTCTTGGTTTGCGAGCCGTAGCCGATAACGACTACTTCGTCGAGGAATTCTGTATCCTCCGAGAGGGTTATGGTCGCGGGAACGGCATTGGCGGCGAAGGTCTGCGTGGAATAGCCGATGCAGGTAACCTCCACTACCGCGTTCTCGGACGAAACGGTCAGGACAAAGTCGCCGTCGAAGCCGGTAGAGGTGCCGTTGCTGGTGCCTTGCTCCAGAACCGTAGCGCCGTAAACCGGGCCGAGAGCGTCGACAACGACGCCTTTAACCTGATATCCGCCCTGTGCGGATGCTGTAGTGCCGCACAATCCTGCCAGAAACAGGATGCAGGCAACTGCGGTTAATAATCTTTTCATCAGTCGGTTAGTTAAACTTATTATTAATTGGTATTAGTTTTCAGCTTGATAAGCAGCACGCTTGCGGCGCCCAGCATCAAGAAGATGCCCGCCATGATGAACATGGAGTACTGCGCACCGCCCACGGCCCTCAGCACCAGGCCGCCGGTAGCGGCAGCAACGATCTGCGGCAGGCAGATGGTGCCGTTGAAAAGGCCCAGGTACGAGCCCATGTACGGGTTGCCCTCCAGCGCGTTGGTGAGCAGGGTGAACGGGAGCGCCAGCATGGAGGCCCAGGCGGTGCCGATCAAAAAGTATGCGGCGCAAGCCAGGTATTTGTCGTGGATGAAGGCTACCAGGATGAATCCGACGGCACCTATCAGCAGGCTCACGATGTAGGCCGTCTTGAGATTCTTGAAGCGGGGGAGCAGCAGCGCCCAGATTATGGAGCCTACGGCCTGCACGGCGAACACCACGCCGACCCAGTTGCCCGCCGCCTGATATGCGGCAGAGGCGGTGTCGGTGGCGCCGTCCCAGCAGTTGAAGGCCAGCGTACCGTTGGAGTAGGTCCACATATAGAGGAATGCCGCCCAGCAGAAGAACTGCACCAGGCCCACCGTCCAGAAGATCTTGGGAGCCTTGAACAGCAGTGCGAACAACCCTTCGCCCTTGCCCTCGGCCTTGTTGGTGTCAATGCCGTGGAACTCGGCGTATTCCTGCGGAGGCATCTCCTTGACATTCAGGAATGTATAGAGCACGCAGATAATCAGTATGGCCGCTCCGACATAGAACGAGGTGATGACCGAAGCGGGCACGACCCCCTCCGGTGCCTCGTTGGCGATGCCGATCCAGGTGAAGAAGATGGGGAGCAGGTAGCCCACCAGGCTGCCGGCGTTGCACAGGAAACTCTGGATGGAATAGGCCTTGGCCTTCTGCTCTTCGTTGACCATGTCGCCCACCATCATCTTGAAGGGCTGCATGGCCACGTTGATGCTGGTATCCAGGAAGATGAGCGAGAAGAGGCCGAACCACATCGCCATGTTGAGTCCCAGGAAGAGCCGCGTCGAGAAGTGCAGGCTGCCGGCGTTGGGCAGGAAGGCCATCACCAGCACGGCGATAATCGCACCAATCAGCAGGTAGGGTTTGCGGCGTCCCATGCGGCACCAGGTGCGGTCGGACCACTTGCCTATGAGCGGCTGCACAATCATACCCATCAGCGGCGGGAGAATCCAGAAGAAACTCAGCTGGTGCGGGTCTGCGCCCAATGTGGCGAAAATGCGTGATATATTGGCACTTTGCAGCGCATATGCAATCTGGACCCCGAAATAACCGAAGTTCAGATTGAACAATTGTTTGTTGGTTAAGTTACGATTTGTCATTTTTTGGCGAAAAAAGCTGACGAAATTACACAAAAGATGTCAATTATCCAAAAAAAGTATTTTAGATGCCTCGGGCGGCGTCAATAATCATACTTCTGATGTGCTCGCAGAGCCCTTTGTTGGCAATCAGGTCTTCTACAGAGAGATGCATGCGCCAGCGCCAGTAATGCCGGGGATTGGCGGGGATGTTGATGCGCTCGTCGGCGGGGTCGCCCGGGTAGCGTACTGCACCGTCCACCGCAAGATAGTCCTGCAGCGGCAGTATGGCCAGCATCGCGGGGGAGTAGAGATGTTCGCGGACAATGACTTCTGCCACCCACGGTTCGCAGAAGTAGGGGGCGCCGCCGCTGCCGTGCATCATCTCGTTGAAGAAGCGCTGGGTCATGGTGCGGTCCTCTTCCCACCAGGCGCGCAAGGGACTGGTGTCGTGGGTGCCGGTGGCGCAGACGCAGCAGTAAGGGTAGCGCGAAGGGTCGCCAAAATCTACCGCGGGGTCCTTGGGCATCCGCTGTATCTCCAGGCTGAGAATGTTGAGGTTGTCCATCACCGAGGCGACGCAGCCCGGTATCATGCCCAGGTCTTCGCCGCAAGAGAGCATCGCGCTGCTGCGCAGCAGCGAGGGGAGCTTGCGCATGGCGCTCTCTCGCCAGAAGTCGTCGTGGCGATGATAGAAGAAGTTGTTGTAGAGGGCGTTGAAGCGGTCCTTGCGGCCCTCGTCCAGCGCGGCGTAGGTCGCGGTGTTCTGGGCTGAGATGCGGGGGTGCCAGAAGCCCTGCTTGCGGGGGTCTTCTACAAACAGCACGTCGGTCTCGCTGCCGTCGGTCGGGGTCACATATTTGCCGTCTGTCACGTCGAAGCCGATCTGCTTGAGTTCCGCGGCGCTGTAGGGCAGGGCGGGGGCAAAGTGGCCCATCAGGCCGCTCTTATAGCGTGCGGGAATCTCCCAGATGCGGAAGAAGCCCAGTATATGGTCTATGCGGTATGCATCAAAATATTCGCTCATCTTGCCCAGACGCGCCCGCCACCAAGCGAAGTCATCCTCGGCCATGCGGTCCCAGTTGTAGGTGGGGAAGCCCCAGTTCTGGCCGTCGACGCTGAAGGCGTCCGGCGGTGCACCCGCCTGCATGTCCAGGTTGAACAGGTCGGGGTTGGTCCAGGCGTCGGCGCTCACGGGGCTCACGCCTATGGGCAGGTCGCCCTTGATGGCAACCCTGTGGGTGTGGGCATACGCGACGGCATCCTTGAGCTGGCGGTCCAGCAGATATTGGAGCCAGCACCAGAAAGCCACCTCGGCGGGGTGTCCTGCGGCATATTGCTCTGCCTTATTAAGGGTATACCCGGCCTCGTCGCCCCATTTGCGCCAGTCCACGGTGCCGCGCTCGTCGCGCAGGCAGCAGAACACGGCGTAGGGGAGCAGCCAGAAGTTGTTGGCCGCCACAAAATCCTGGTAGGCGGTGGTGGTGACTATCTTCTCGCGCTGTTTGTCAAAGAGTTTGTGCAGCAGGCGCATCTTCTCGCCGTTGACCTTCTCGTAGTCTATCTTGTCCAGCGCGTTAAGCTTCTGCTGCAGGGTGTTGTAGGCCTTGTCGGCCTTGACGCCGGCGTCGGGCAGATGGATAAACTGCGGATGGAGGGCAAACGAGCTGACGGCATTGTAGGGATATGAATCCTGCCAGGTGCCGGTCATGCTGGTGTCGTTTACCGGCAGCAGCTGGATAAAGTTCTGCCCGGTGGCCACCGCCCAGTCTACCAGCTTCTTGATGTCGTGGAACTCGCCCACGCCAAAGCTCTCCCGGGTGCGGATGGAGAAGACGGGTATCGCCACGCCCGCGCCGCGCCAGGGCATAGGTTTGAGCCGGGGAAGGCTGTCCTCGACAACCAATACGGCATCATTGGCGGGCAGGACGTCGCACACGCGGTTGGGGCCCTCTTCCCAGAGGAGGATTTGGCCCGAGGCGCTGTCGGCAATGACATATTTGTATTCGAAGGGACCTTCTGCGGTGAGGCTCGTCTCCCACCAGGGGAAGCGGGTGTCGCCCATCGGGATGGCTTTGGACCAGTTGCCCAGCACGCTGCCGCTGCCGGCAATCGCCAGCACCTGCCCCGGCCTGATCTCGGGAGCTGCCGTGCGCAGCACAATGTTGCCCGAGAGTGCCCTGGCGGGTGAGAACTTGCGGCCGAAAACGACATCCTTGAACGCCGACGCCCAGAATGCCGAGTTGGCGGGGCGGTCTATCCAGCGGTCGCGCACGGAGACCATCTTGGTGCCGCGGGGATAGCATAACTTGTGTCGGCGCCACTCCCGGCGCACCGTATGTCCGTCGCGAAGCAGTTCGTAGGAATATTCCTGCCCGTTGCGGATATCCGTATTCTTTAAATCGGCCTCCCAGCAGCCGTTATGTGTGTAACGCATTTCGTGGAGCCCCGAGCCGGTCCTGATGGCAAGACTCTCTCCCCACACGGTATTGAATTCTATCGCAAAATGTATCATATTAACCAGTTAAAACAGGTGCCTGATTATACAAATTTAACAATTTTTTATTGTTTTGTGTTATCAAAAACAAATAATACCTTTGGATAATAATACTTTTTTCGGATGGATTCGAACAAGAAAGGGTGGTTGTCCCGAGTGGGAATTGTGGTCATCGCCGCATTGATGGTAGAAATCCTCTCGATCTTGCAATACGACCGCATCAGGCAGATCATGCAAGAAGAGATGGCTATCCGCGGCCGTGTGGTCCTTCGCGCCATGGTCGAGAAAATCACGCACATGCTGGACCTCACAGAAAACACCATGATGGAAAACCTGTGGGAAGTGAAGCGGAGCATGGCCCATCCGGACTCCGTGTTTGGCGCAATGGTGCGCCTGATAGACGACAACCCCAAGGTGATGGGTGGCTGCCTGGCCTTTGAGCCATATTACTATCCGTCCAAGGGCCGCTTGTATGAGCCGTATGCCAGCAAGAACCCGGACGGTACCATCTCGGTGAGCCAACTTGGCGGTCCCGACCACGATTACACGCAGAACGACGAATATCAATGGGTTTTGGACCATAAGGTTCCGAGTTGGACCGACCCGTATTATTTTGGTCCCGATTCCCTCTCCTATGCCACCTATTCTTATCCGATAACGGACGCGACGGGCCGTATAGTGGCCGTGTGCGGACTGGACATCGACCTCAGCTGGCTTGGCGAGACTCTCAACGACCGGCCTCGTTACCCGTCCTCTTTCTGCATGTTGCTCACAGAAAAAGGCGACTTTGTGACCGGACCCTCCGAGAGCCGCATCCCCGCCGAGTTGGTAGACTTGGCGGTTGATATCTACAACGGGGTCCTACCCGCTTCGGCCAGTCCCGACCTGGGTTTCCACTCCAGCCAACTCCCCAAGGAGCCCAACTGGCAGTTGGTACAGGTCTTCAAAGGAGAGGAGGTGTTTGCCAGCATGCGCCGCGTCCATCGTCAGCAGATGGTCTTCATATTGCTCGGCCTGGCCATCCTGGCCTTTATGATAAACCGCTATGCCCGCAACGAGAAAAAGTTGCGCGGCGCCTCCGCAGAGAAGGCCCGCATCAGCGGCGAGCTGGCGGTGGCAAGGCGCATCCAGCAGCAGATGCTGCCCACGTCCTTCCCCTCGAACGTCTACGGCTCGCTGGAGCCGGCGCAGGAGGTGGGTGGCGACCTGTTTGACTTCTACATCCGCGACGGCAAGTTGCTCTTCTGCATCGGCGACGTAAGCGGCAAGGGCGTCCCCTCGTCCATGCACATGTCGGTGGCCCATTCGCTTTTCCGGCTGGTGTCGCAGAAAGAGGAGAGTCCCGCCAAGATGCTCGAGACCCTTAACCGGGAGCTGTGCCGCGGCAACGAAAGCAACATGTTCATGACCTTCTTCGTGGGGTGCCTGGATCTGTATTCGGGACATCTGTATTTCAGTAACGCGGGTCACGACAAGCCGTTTGTGATATCGGACACGAACACCATGCTGCCCACCAAGTCCAATCTCCCCCTGGGCGTCTTCCCCGACACCCATTTCGAAGAACAATCCTGCATACTTGCCCCTGGTGACACCCTCTTCCTCTACACCGACGGCCTCACCGAGGCCAAGAATGTCGACCGGCAGCAGTTTGGCAGGGAGGGCGTCTTAAAGGTGCTTGGCGAATATCTGTCGAGCGGCGACAAATCCCTGGAAAAACTCATCTCCAGCATGAGCGAGGCGGCCCATGCCTTTGCGGGCGAGGCGCCCCAGAGCGACGACCTCACGATGCTGGCGGTGCGTTACAACCCCGAAAACCTGCAACACGAAGAGTTGATTATTTCTAACGATATGGGCGACCTGCCCCGCTTCTCGGCCTTTGTCAAGGGGTTCTGCAACAAACTGGACCTCGAAACCAAGCTGGCCAGCAGCTTGCGACTCGCGCTGGAAGAGGTGGTGGTGAACGTGATGAACTACGCCTACCCCGAAGGCGCCAAAGGGCGCATCTGTGTCTACGCCGACAGCAACCTCAAGGAGGTCCGCTTCAAGGTGATAGACTCGGGCTTCCCGTTTGACCCGACATCCGTGCTGGAGGCCGACACCACCCTCGATGCCGAAAACCGTCCCATCGGCGGCCTGGGTGTGCATCTGGCTCGGAAATTGACCGATTCCATATCATATTCCCGCCGGGACGGGCAAAATGTATTAACTTTAACGAAATCGATACTATGACAACCACTATTCAAGAAACAGACGAGAGATTGATAGCTACGCTGTCGGGAGAACTGGACACCGCCGCTGCCAAGGAGACGGAGAAGGCGCTTGCGCCCCTGCTCGAGAGCAAAGGCAAGGATATAATGATAGACTGCACGGAGTTGGAGTATATATCGTCCAGCGGCCTGAGGGTTTTGCTCGGCATACTCAAGCAGGCCAAGTCGGTCGGTTCGCGGGTGGTGCTCAAAAACGTCAACGAAGTGATACGCGACGTCCTGGAACTTACCGGTTTTATTTCAATTTTTGAATTCGAGTAGAGATATGAAAGTTACTATCACAGAACAAGGCAATAAGGTGCTGGTCGCCATCTCCGGGGAGCTGGAGACCGCCGTATGCGAAGAACTCAGCCAGGAACTTGCCCCGTTGAGCGGGCGTGGGGCGCTGCAGATAGAGATGGACCTCTCCAAGCTCACTTTCATATCTTCCAGCGCATTGCGGGTGTTTCTGTCGATTGCCAAAGAGCAGGAGGCAGCCGGCGGCAGCGTCAAGGTGACCGCGATAACACCGATGGTCTACTCGGTATTCGACCTTACCGGGTTCTCCCGTATCTTCCTTGACCCCGACACCAAAGTGGTCGCTTAAGCAGCTTTCTTTAATCAAAATACTGCAGCGTCCGGAGCATTTCGAAAATCAGATCCACATACTCGCTGGAGGTGTGGTTCCAACGGAAGCCCAGGCGATGGAGGACTTGCATCGTAAATGCGGTGGAAGCCAGAGTCTCCACACCCTCAAGTTCTGACGCAGACTGCTGGTAAGCCACCAGCGGGGCGAGGATGCGGGCCTTTGCAGGATCTGCCTGGGCGGCCTCCATCCTCTTGAGGAATTCCGGCAGTTCTACATATTCCAGCGGCTTGCCGTCTATCTTCTCCAGCCGGGTGAGGACATCGTCCATGGGGACGATGTGGTTGTTGGAGACGTTGAATACGCAGTTCTTCAGGGGAGTCTGGGCCAGCAGCACCATGGCGTGTGCCGCCTGGTCGATCGGGGTGAACTCGATCTGGCCCTCCAGCATCTGGTAGGGGCAGCAGGCGAGCATCTTGAATGCCTTGAGGCGGCCCATCGAGGCGTTGGCATTCATGTTCACCTGGAATTCACCGTCTTCTGCGCGGGGCGACAGGTTGCCGGCACGCATGATCTTTGCCTTGAGGCGACCTCCGGCCAGATGCTCCAGTATATGCCTCTCTGCCAGGAACTTGGAGTGGACGTACTGGTTGTCTGTCAGCTGGCCGAAGAACAGCATCTGCTCGGTGAGTATGTCGGGTATCGAGCCGGGGGTGAGGCCGCCCACGCTCTCTGTGGATACCTGCACGAGGTATGCATCCCGCTTCTCGCAGAACTCCACGAGGTTCTTCACGCCGCCGTAGTTGATATCTTCGATGTCGGTACCCTTGGAGAAATGCTTGACATTGGCGGCACAGTTGAATACCATGTCGATGCCTTCTAGCGAAGCGAAACTTTCGGGGCGGGTGATGTCACCCTCTACGACGCGGATGCGCTTCCCGAGGAGGCGGCGATAGTCTTTTTCGAAATAATATACCAGCATCTCCGTCAGGCGCCGTTCCGGGGTGAGGCTTCCCTTGCCGCGCAGCAGGCACCAGATGGTGGTGTCGGGACCGGTGCTCTCGAGCAGTTCCTTGAGCACATGGATGCCCAAGAAGCCGGTGGCGCCGGCCAGCAGGATATTGCGTCCGAGGCGGAGGCGTTCGCCGCTGCGGAACGAATCCAGATTATTCTCTTCGAGGAGCAGGTCGATGTCGGTGTAGTCATATCCGGTGATGTTGCTGTCCTCCCCCTGCGGCGTCTGGTCACCATTGAGGAAGGCGGCCAGCGTACGGGCCGTTGGATGGGAGAACACGTCGGAATATGCGAAATGCAGCCCTTGCTTCTCTGCCTCGACCATGACGTTGGTAACCATGAGGGAGGTTCCTCCGAGGTCGAAGAACGACTCGGTCGCGCCCACGCGATCGGTGCCCAGGACGGCGGCAAAAATGTCGCAGAGAGCCTTCTCCACTTCGCCGGAAGGCGCCACATAATCGTCTGTCGATGCAGGTGTCGCGCTCGGCAGCGCCTTGACATCCACTTTCTGGTTCACGTTGAGCGGAATGGCATCCAGCTGGACCCAAGCGGCCGGAACCATATATGGCGGTTTGCGTTCGCGGATGAAGCCGGCGGCGGCCTTGGCGTCGAGCGTGCCCTCCTTGAGGACCACGTAAGCGGCCAGGAACTTGCCTCCCGAAGGGGCGTCGAAGGCCTGTACCGTGACGTCTTTGATATCCGGCATCTCCTGGATCACCGCCTCCACCTCCTTGAGCTCGATGCGGAATCCGCGGATCTTGACCTGACGGTCCTTGCGCCCCACAAACTCGATGTTGCCGTCGCTGCGGTAGCGCACGATATCGCCGGAACGGTACAGCCGAACGCCCGGCAAGAAGGGATTGTCGATGAAGGCCTCGGCCGTCTTCTCCGGATTGTTGAGGTAGCCTCGTCCGACCCCGGCGCCGCCGATGAGCAGTTCGCCGGCGGCCCCGACGGGCAGGCGTCTGAACTGGCGGTCGGTTACATACAGCTGGACGTTGCTTAGGGGATGTCCTATAGGGATATTGTCTTCGCGCTCAAGCACATGGAATACGGTAGAGAAGATGGTGCATTCGGTGGGGCCGTAACCGTTGTAGAATGCGTATGAGGGCGGCGGCATGGAGATGAGTTTCTCACCACCCACCGACAGGTGCTTGAGGGCGGCGTTCTCCGGGAAGTTGCGGGCATACATCACGCCCACCTGGGTGGTCATGAAGCTGTGGGTAACGCCGTTGTCGGTGATGAATCGGTCCAGTGCGTTCAGGTCGTGCCGGACATCTTCCGGAATGATGCATACGCAGGCTCCGCAGGTGAGGGCGGGGTACTGGTCCATCATGTTGGCGTCGAAGCCGTAGCTTGCGAATGCCGCCACGCGGTCGCCCCCCTTTAGTCCGTAATAATCGCGGTACCATGCGCAGAAATTCATCAGGTTGCGATGCTCCAGCATGCAACCCTTCGGCTTGCCGGTGGAGCCTGATGTATACAACAGGATATACATATTCTCCGGCTTGGGACCAGCCGGCAGCGCGGTTGCCTCAGGCAACTCTTCAAGAGAGTCCGTGGTAAGGACGGGGCCTTTGTAGTCGCTCACCAGGGACACCAGCTCGCGCTCGGCGATGAGCAGCTTGGCTCCCGCGTCCTGTATCATGAAGTTGAGGCGCTCGGCGGGATACGAAGGGTCGAGCGGCTGGTATGCGCAGCCCGCCTTCATGGCCGCCATGGAGGCCTTGGTCATCCAGGCGTTGCGGTTGATGAGCACCGAGACCACATCTTCTTCGCCGAGGCCAAAGCTTTGAATCTTGGCCGCCAGGGCATCGGTGTAGCGGTCCAGTTCGCCGTAACTTATGGTTTTACCGTCAAAGAGCACGGCGGCGGCATCGGGGGTAGCCTGTGCCTGCTCCCGGAACAGATCCACCACCGTCCGGCTCAGATCCACCTCCTGGGTGTAGCTGTTGAAGTCGTCCAGCTGCTGCAGGCGCGGTCCGTCCACAAACTGTATGCCGGTGAGCGGTCCGTCGGCGAGCAGGCCTCGTGAGACGGTCTCCAAGGCATCTGCGAAACTCTGTACCAGCGGTTCGCTGTATAGACTGTCATCGTAGGCCAGAGCAAATTCGGGTTCATCTTCGGTGCCCTCTATGAAGATGCTCAGGGGGAACTTGGGGGTATCCTGAGTGAGCAGTTCGTCTTCCAGTACACTGCCGTTGATGCTGTACTTCTCTACCAGACCGACTTGGTAGGCCAGCATCACCGCCGGATGGAAGTCGTATGCCGATGACAGGCGGGCGAAAGGATAGTTCTGGAAAGAGAGTGCCTTGGCAAAGTTGCGGTCGGTCTCTTTAAGGAAGTCTGCGGCTTGCTGATCTGCTACCTCGCCGGCCAGCGCCAGGGTGTTCACGAACATGCCGAAGGTGTTGGCGCAACGCATGTCGCCGCGGCCGTTTGCCACTGTGCACATGAATATCTTCTGTTTGCCGCAGAAGGCGCTGACCGTGATGAACGCGGCCCCCAGGAAGTAGCTTGCCGGGGAGATGCCCAGAGCATGGCAGCGATCCATGACGTTGGCCCCGATCTTTTTCCTCAACCACACTTCGTGACCTACGGTGTCTTCCTGCGGTTTTTTGTCGGGGAAAGGCCCGGTTTCCTCTTCTTTGCCGGCCATCTGGGCGGCAAAGAACTCTTCCGCCTCCTTGAATTCGGGACTGTCCTGATAAGATTTCTGGTCCCGGGCATATTGGAAGTATGTGTATGTCTCTTTTTCGGGGGCCTTCCCTTCCAGCGCCGCAGTCAGCTGGGCGAGGAATACGTCATAAGAGCGGCCGTCAAACACCAGATGGTGGAAATCGGCCATCAGGTGCAGCTTGGCGGGCGTCTCTACGATATTGAGGCGGTATAGCGGCCCTGTGGAAAGGTTGTAGGGCTGCATGAACGCCTCCTTGAGCGGCAGGAAATCCGCTTCGCTCTTGAGACGGGTGTAAGGGATATCTGCCGGAGCATTGCCGGGCACAAGAAAGACCTTGCCGTCTCTCTGCTCGAAGTTGCCCAGTACTGCGGGATGGGCCTCCATCACCGCCATCAGCGCCTTCTTGAGGTCCTCAACCTGGACTTCTGCAGGGAAGGTCAGGATGCACGGGAGATTGTATGCGGTAGAAGAGGGGTTGCGTACACAGTCCAGATAGAGGCCTGTCTGCTGGAAAGTAAGTTCCTGCGGTTCGTCGGCTGCACTCTGCGTCTCCGGTTCCCGGGCCGCGTCTTTGGACATAAGCATCTTGAGGATGTCGTTTTCTATGCTTTGAAGGCTTGCCGTCTTCACAAATGTGTTCATGTCTGGTTCCAGACCGTAGCGGTTGTACAGGTCGGTGGCCAGGCGAAGGGCGCTCAGGGACGAGAGACCGCTGTAGTACAGGGGGTCCGTCAGACCGAAGCCGCTGATGCCTACGCTCTCCTTGATGAGGGCGCTGATTTCTTCTTCCAGGACGTTCAGGGGCGCCACGTGAGCTTCCTGCTTCTGGTTGCGGGGCTCGGGCCTGGGAAGGGCCTTCACATCCACCTTCTGGTTTATATTCAGGGGGATGGTGTCTATCTGCATGGTGACTGCAGGGACCATGTACGGAGGTTTCTTGGAGGCGATGAACTCGTTGAGTTGCTGGATATCGATCTCTCCGGAGCCCACTATATAGGCGGCCAGGAACTTGCCGGCGCCGGCGCCGGGCTCGTCAAAGGCCTGCACCGTGACATCCTTGATGCCGGGAAACTCGCGGATAACGGCTTCTACCTCCTTGAGTTCGATGCGGAATCCGCGAATCTTGACCTGACCGTCCTTGCGGCCGACATATTCGATCTTGCCATCGGGGCGGTAACGCACGATGTCGCCGGTGCGGTAGACACGGGCGTAACCGGGGTCTTTCTCGAAGGGGTTCTCGAGGAATACCTCGGCCGTCTTGTCGGGCCTGTTAAGGTAGCCCATGCCGACCTGCAGGCCGGCGATCCAGAGCTCTCCGTTCTCTCCTTGCGGCACCTGATGCCCGCTTTTGTCCACGATGTAGGTATGGATGCCGGGCAGGGGAAGCCCGATGGGGATGTTCTCCTCCTGCACCTTCACCTCTTCGTAGACAACGTAACACATACACTCAGTGGGACCGTAGCAGTTGAAGAGCCGGTATTTGGGGAGAGGGAAGGAAGACATCTTTTCGCCGCCGGTATACATCACCTTGAGCCCTTTGCATTCGGGGTAATTGATGGCGAACTGGGTGGCGACCTGCGTGGTCATGAAGCAGTGGGTGATGCCGTTCTCCTCAAAATATGAATGCAAGGCGGCGAGGTTGAGCCGGATGCGCTCCGGGATTATGTACAGAGTCGAGCCGGAGATGATGGAGGTATACATGTCTGAGGCGAAGGCGTCAAATCCGAAGCTGGCATAGCCGGTCATGCGGGTGTCCCGGTCGAATCCTACGTTCTCTCGGTGATGGTCGCAGAAGATGAATACATTCTGGTGGGAGAGCATACAGCCCTTGGGGGTGCCGGTAGTGCCGCTGGTGTACAGCAAGAGGAAAAGATCCTCCGGTACCGGCTGTGCCGAGGGCTTTCCGGGGTGCAGTTTCCGGATATCCGCCGTCTTGAGCACCGGGCCGTCGTAGTCTTTCAATATGGGGAGAAGATCCTCGTCGGCCAGCAGCATCCGCGCGTCGGCGTCCTTCATCATGAAGGCCAGCCGCTCGGGCGGGTACGACGGGTCCAGCGGGAGATATGCGCAACCGGCCTTGATTGCGCCCAGCGGGGCTATCATCATGTATTCGTTGCGCCCCAGCATGATGCCCACCACGCTTTTCGGAGGCACCTGTGATTCGATGTAGGCGGCCAGATTGTCCGACAACTGGTCTGCCTGCCGATATGTCAAGGTTATATTTTCGTAAACCAGTGCAATATGGTCGGGGGCGGCTTCAACCTGCAGACGGAAGGCGTCCAGAACGGTTTGGCGGGGCGGTTGTATCATTGTCTCTCGGTTTTTCTTACAAATTTATAATTTTTATTGGTTTTGAGTTCTCAATAACATCTAATACATTTGCAACTCATTTGACCTATTGCGATGAATACACTTTTCGATAAGATTTGGGACAAACACGTCGTCCAGATAGTAGAAGACGGCCCCACACAGCTCTACATAGACCGGCTGTATTGCCACGAAGTGACTACACCACAGGCATTTGACGGTATGCGCGAGCGCGGCATCAAGCCCCTCCGCCCGCAGCAGATCGTCTGCATGCCGGACCATAATACCCCCACCCACGACCAGGACAAACCCATCGAGGATCCCGTATCCAAGAAGCAGGTCGACACCCTGGCCGCAAATGCCGCCGAGTTTGGCCTGACCCACTACGGGATGCTGGACAAGCGCAACGGCATTATCCACGTCGTAGGGCCCGAGCGCGGCCTTTCGCTGCCCGGCATGACCATCGTGTGCGGCGACTCCCACACCTCGACCCACGGTGCCATGGGTGCGGTTGCCTTCGGAATCGGAACCTCCGAGGTAGAGATGGTGATGGCTTCCCAGTGCATCCTGCAGCAGAAGCCCAAATCCATGCGCATCAGTGTAGAAGGCAAACTGGCAAAGGGAGTTACAGCCAAGGATGTGGCTCTGTACATCATGAGCAAGATGTCCACCAGCGGCGCTACGGGCTACTTTGTAGAGTATGCCGGCAGCGTGGTCCGAGACCTCAGCATGGAGGGACGCCTTACACTTTGCAACCTCTCCATAGAAATGGGTGCCCGCGGCGGCTTTGTCGCTCCCGACGAGAAGACCTTCGAGTACATCAAGGGGCGCGAGCATGCCCCCAAGGGTGCCGAGTGGGACAAAGCGGTTGAATATTGGAAGACCCTCCGCAGCGGCGACGACGCAGTGTTCGATCGCGAAATCGTATACAAGGCAGAGGACATCACCCCGATGGTGACCTACGGCACCAACCCCGGCATGGGCATGGGCATCGAGAGCTCCATCCCGGCGCTGGAGAGCGTGCCCGAGAGCGGTCAGGCTTCGTTCCTGCGCTCGCTCAACTACATGGGCTTCGCTCCCGGCGAGCAGTTGCTGGGCAAGAAGGTCGACTATGTGTTCTGCGGCAGTTGCACCAACGGCCGTATAGAAGATTTCCGGGCATTTGCCTCCATAGCCGCAGGGCGCAAGAAGGCTCCCGGCGTGGTTTGCTGGCTGGTTCCCGGCAGTTGGATGGTAAAAGAGCAGATAGAGAACGAGGGGCTGGACAAGGTGCTTGAGGCGGCAGGTTTCGAAATCCGCCAGCCCGGCTGCAGCGCCTGCCTGGCCATGAACGACGACAAGATTCCCGCAGGGAAGCTCTCTGTGTCGACCTCCAACCGCAACTTCGAGGGGCGTCAGGGCCCTGGCGCACGCACTGTGCTGGCCAGCCCGCTGACAGCCGCAGCCGCAGCCGTTACCGGCGTTATCACAGATCCCAGAACCTTAATGTAAGCCGCCATGAAACAGAAGTTTAACATAATCAAGAGTACTTGTGTCCCCCTCCCGCTGGAGAATGTGGACACCGACCAGATAATCCCCGCCCGCTTCTTGAAGGCGACTACCCGCGACGAGAAGTTCTTCGGCGACAACCTGTTCTGTGACTGGCGCTACCGCAAGGACGGCACCCCCAACCCGGAGTTCGTGCTCAACGACCCGCGCTACAGCGGATGCATCCTGGTGGCAGGCAAGAACTTTGGCAGCGGCAGCAGCCGCGAGCACGCCGCTTGGGCCATCGCCGGCTACGGCTTCCGTGTGGTGATTTCGAGCTTCTTTGCCGACATCCACCGCAACAACGAGCTCAACAATTTTGTGTTGCCGGTAATGGTCAGCGAAGATTTCCTGGCAGAACTGTTTGCCAGCATCAAGGCCGACCCCAAGACCGAGGTCACCGTGGATGTCCCGGCGCAGACCGTCACCAACGGTGCCACCGGCCGCAGCGAACATTTTGACCTGAACGGTTACAAGAAATATTGCCTTATGAACGGCCTCGACGACATCGACTTCCTGCTGGAAAGCACCCCCAGGATAGAAGAGTGGGAGAGGAACAATGGCTAATACAAAGGTTACTGTAAATGAGGATATACAAGCCCCTTCCCTCGGGAAAGGGTTGAGGATGGGGTAATAATAACAAAAAGTGCTGTGGGGTATTACTCAGATAAAAAGAAGCGAATATGGTTAGAATAGAGATAATGGACACCACTCTCCGGGACGGGGAGCAGACCAGCGGCGTCAATTTTGTGCCGCACGAGAAGCTGCTCATCGCCCGTTTCTTGCTGCAGAGTGCCAAGGTCGACCGCATCGAGGTCGCCTCGGCCCGCGTTTCCGAAGGGGAGCGCGGCTCTGTGAGCGAGATCTGCGAGTGGGCTGCGCGCAACGGCTTCCTGGGGCGCGTCGAGGTGCTCGGTTTTGTGGACGGGACGCTCTCTGCCGACTGGATTTCCGGTTGCGGGGCGCGCGTGATGAACCTGCTTACCAAGGGGAGCGAGCGCCACTGCCGCGAGCAGTTGGGCAAGACCCCCGAAGAGCATATCGCCCAGATCCGCGAGGCCATCGCCTACGCCCATAGCAAGGGGCTGGAGGTCAATCTCTATCTCGAAGACTGGAGCAACGGGATGAAGAATTCTCCCGAATATGTCTTCAACATGGTCGAGGCGCTCAAAGATTGCGGTGTGTGCCGCTTTATGCTGCCCGACACCCTGGGCGTACTCTCTCCCGCGCAGGTTACCGATTTTATGGGCCAAATGGTGGCCCGCTTCCCCGCGTTGAGGTTTGACTTTCACGCTCATAACGATTATGACCTGGCCGTGGCCAACACTCTGTCTGCGGTCAAGGCGGGCTGCCAGGGGGTACACACCTGCGTCAACGGCCTCGGCGAGCGTGCCGGCAATGCCCCGCTGGCCAGCGTGGAGGCTGTCCTGGCCGATATGGCAGATGTCGAGACGGGCGTGGACGAGAGCCGCCTGCACGAACTCAGCCGCATGGTGTCGAGCTACTCCAGCACCCCGATTCCCGCCAACCGTCCCATCGTGGGCGACAACGTGTTCACCCAGGTTGCGGGCGTGCATGCCGACGGCGACAAGAAGAATAACCTCTACTGCAACGATTTGCTGCCGGAGCGTTTCGGCCGCAAGCGGGAATATGCCCTGGGCAAGAACAGCGGCAAGGCCAATGTCCTCAAGAACCTCGAGAGCATGAACCTTGACCTGACCCCGGAGCAGACCCGCCGCGTCACCAACCGCATCATAGAGCTCGGCGACAAGAAAGAGACGGTGACCCCCGACGACCTCCCGTTCATCGTGAGCGACGTGCTGGGGCACGATATAACCCAGGAGAATGTCAAGCTGCTCAGCTACATGGTGAGCACCGCCCACGGCCTCAAGCCCACCGCCATTGTGAAACTCGAGGTCAAGGGCAAGGTCTACCAGGAGCAGGCCTCGGGCGACGGCCAGTACGACGCCTTTGTGCGTGCCGTGCGCCACATCTTCCGCGACCATCTGGGGCTCACGTTCCCCTGGCTGAGCGATTACGCCGTGTCTATCCCTCCCGGAGGGCGCACCGACGCGTTGGTGCAGACCCGCATCGACTGGGACTACAACGGCCGCACGATACACACCCGCGGCCTGGATGCTGACCAGGTCGAGGCGGCCATCAAGGCGACAATGAAAATGCTGAATATCATAACAAGCGAAAAATAATATACCATGAAACTCAAGATAGCTGTACTTCCCGGTGACGGTATCGGTCCCGAAATTTCCAAAGTTGGTGTTGATGTAATGCAGGCCGTGTGCGACAAATTCGGCCACGAGGTCTCTTTCAAGGAGGCTCTCTGCGGTGCCGACGCCATCGACAAGGTGGGCGACCCGTTCCCCGAGGAGACATTCCAGATATGCATGGATTCCGACGCGGTGCTCTTCTCTGCTGTCGGCGACCCCCGTTTTGACAACAATCCCACTGCCAAGGTGCGTCCCGAGCAGGGTCTGCTGGCGATGCGCAAGAAACTCGGCCTGTTCGCCAATATCCGCCCCATCGAGACCTTCGACTGCCTGGTGCACAACTCGCCCCTTAAGGACGAACTGGTGCGCGGCGCCGACTTCATCTGCATCCGCGAGCTCACCGGTGGCATGTACTTCGGCGAGAAATATCAGGACGACGAGAAGGCCTATGACACCAACTACTACACCCGTGGCGAGGTAGAGCGCATCCTCAAGGTGGGTTACGAATATGCCCGCCGCCGCAACCGCCACCTGACCGTAGTGGACAAGGCCAACGTGCTGGCATCCAGCCGTCTGTGGCGCAAGGTCGCACAGGAGATGGCTCCTCAGTATCCCGATGTCACCACCGACTTCATGTATGTGGACAATGCCTCGATGCGCATGATCCAGGAGCCCAAGTTCTTCGACGTGATGGTCACCGAGAACACTTTCGGCGACATCCTCACCGACGAGGGGAGCTGCATCACCGGCAGCATGGGTCTGCTGCCCAGCGCCTCCACCGGCGAGCATACTCCCGTCTTCGAGCCGGTTCACGGCAGTTGGCCCGCAGCCAAGGGGCTCAACATCGCCAACCCGCTCGCACAGATCCTCTCCGCAGCCATGCTGTTCGAATATTTCGACCTCAAAGAGGAGGGGGCACTGATCCGTCGCGCAGTGGCCGCATCGCTCGACGCCAACGTCCGCACCCCCGAAATCCAGGTTCCCGGCGGAGCCAAGTACGGCACCAAGGAGGTCGGCGCATGGATCGTCGACTACATCGTAAAGGCCTAATTGGCATCTTTTTTGCCGACTTGCACGCTGTGCAAAAATGACATATTGATGAAAAAGACGCTTGCAATACTATTACTGGCGATACTATCGCTTTCGGCATCGGCCCAGAGTTCCAATTTCGACTTGGCCAAGTCACTCGACGTGCAGAATTCCATACTTAAGCAGCTCTCTGCCAATTATGTGGATACCCTGCAGTTTGGCAAGTTGGTGAATACCGGCATCAATGCGATGCTCAATTCCCTGGACCCGTATACCGTCTATTATCCCGAAGAAGAAGAGGATGATGTACAAATGATGACCACCGGCATCTACGGCGGTGTCGGCTCGCTCATCAAGAAGCGTCCTGGTGAAGCGGTGCTCATCACCGAGCCCTATCCCGACAGCCCGGCAGTGAAGGCGGGGCTGCAGCCCGGCGACAGCATCGTGGCCATCGATGGCAAGAGCGTCTATGGCGAGACTTCGCAGCAGAGTTCCGACCGCATGAAGGGTCAGCCCGGCAGCAAGGTCGTGTTCAAGGTCATCAAGGGCCGCACTAAAGAGGTCACCGACATCACCGTCAAGCGCGAGCGCATACATATCTCAAACATAGAGCATTACGGCATCATCAGGGATAATATCGGCTATGTCGCCATCACCGGTTTCACCGCCGGCATGAGCAACGAACTGCGCAGCGCCGTGCTGGAGCTCAAGAAGCAGGGAGCGCAGCGGCTCGTCATAGACCTTCGCGGCAATGGTGGCGGTCTGATGGACGAAGCCATCAAGCTGATGTCGCTCTTCGTGCCCAAGGGGACGCTGGTTGTCTCTTCTAAGGGTCGCGCACAAGGGATGAATATCGACTATCGTACCCGCACCGAACCCATCGACACCGAGATTCCGGTGCTGGTGATGATTAACAGCGGCAGTGCCTCCGCCTCGGAAATCGTGGCGGGTGCGTTCCAGGACCTCGACCGCGGCACCATCGGCGGCGTCCGCTCTTTTGGCAAGGGCCTGATACAGTCGGTGCGCCCGGTGTCGTTCAACGGCACCCTCAAGGTCACCACTGGTAAATATTACACCCCCAGCGGCCGTTGCGTGCAGGCCATCGACTACAGCCACCGCAATGCCGACGGCAGCGTCGGGGCCATCCCCGATTCGCTCACCCATGAGTTCAAGACCGCCAAGGGCCGTACGGTGAAAGACGGCGGCGGCATCACCCCCGATATCATCGTAGAGAACCCGCACTACAGCCGTCCCACCTATTCGCTGGTTTACAACGACATCACCGGCGACTATGCCATCGACTATTATAACCGTCACGAGACTATCGCGCCGGCCGAGGAGTTCACTCTCACCGACGCCGAATACGAAGAGTTTGTCGCTTTCTGCCAGGACAAGGAGTTTGACTGGCGCAGCGGCAGCGATGCCGAAATCGAGAAGCTCATTGAGGCCGCCAAGTACGAGGGTACCTACGAGACATGCCGTGCAGAGATCGAAGCTCTCAAGGCCAAACTCGACATAGGCAAGGCCGACGCCCTCCGTCTGGTCAAGGACGAGGTCAAGCCTATCATCGAATCGGACATCGCCGTGAAGTACTACTTCCAGAAAGCCTCTTCGATAGTGAATCTGCGGTACGACAAACAACTCTACCAGACCATAGACAAGTGGTTGGAGAATAAATAGTTCCATGGGCCTGCTCTGCTGTTCGCTATGCCAGATGGATGTCGACTATTGCCTCGCGTGGGCAAATGCCGGCATTGGCGCGCACGCGGTGGAGTTGCGGCTGGATGACCTGTTGTTCGACCTCGAAGACCTGCGCTACTTTTTGGCTAACCGCGGCGACTGTCCCGTGGTGGCCACCTATCGCGTGAAGGATCCCACCGAAGTGGATACCTTGGACCTGACCCCCGACGACGGGGACCCCGAACCCTCCGAGGTGGACATGGCGGTCCGTCTGCTCAGCGCCGCGATAATTGCGGGGACCGATTATATCGATGTCGACATGGATTTCCCCCGCGCCGAACTCAAGTGGCTCATGAACCTGGCCATGAACTACGGTTGCAAGGTTATCCTCTCTTATCATAACGCCTTTGGCACCGACTCCACAGAATCGCTTCTGAACACCGCCTCGCGCTGTTTTGCCCTGGGCGCCGACATCGCCAAGATAGTCACCACCGCCCATCATTCTGCCGAGAGCGAGCGGGTGCTGGCGCTTTATGACCATTACGACGCGTCGCGTATCATCGCTTTTGCGATGGGCAACGAGGGCGAGCAGTCGCGCTACGAGTCCTTCCGCCGCGGTGCGCCGCTGATGTATTGTGCGCCTCGACGCCGCCTCCCCACCGCCGACGGGCAGCCGCTGTTCTATGACTTCATCCCCAAGAGCGACGGTTCGGTCATCGGCGATATAGAGCCGCCGTGCGCCAAGAGCATCGCCATCCGGGCCATAGTGGCCGCGGCGCTGACCACCGGCGTCACGGTCCTGGACAATGTGACCCTATGCGACGATATCATGGACGCGATGGAGGTGGCCAAGCAGCTATACGCAGTGGTCAAATACGACCACAAGAACACCGCGCTCACCATCATCGGCAGCCAGGATGTCCGGGGCAAAGGCCTCAGGGTAAAGAATGATATCATCGATGTGGGCGGATGCGGGCTGTTGTGCCGCATCTGCATCCCTCTGGCGGCCCTTTCCCGCAACATGGTGATGATTACCGGGCGGGGTCACCTGATGCGCCGCAAGTTCTCCAAAGGATGTCCGGAGCTTACCCGTCACGGGGTGTTTGTCGATTTCTCGCTGGGGCGGTTGCCGGTATTCGTTCACGGACCGCTCATGCCGGGCACGTACAACATCGTATCGCCGGCAAGTTCGCAGTTTGCCACCGGTCTGATGATGGCGCTGCCGCTTGTGGAAGGGGGTGACATCACCATCAAGGTTCGCGACACCGCGGCGCTGCCGCACATCCAGGTCACGGCCGACATCGTCTCCCGCATGGGCATCAAGTACGACGAGGTATCTTCGCAAGACGGCAAGACGGTCACATACTCCTTCACCGGCGGACAGGACTACCGCCCCGGACGGATGGAGATTGAGAATGACTGGAGCATTGCTGCCCTATGGCTTACCCTGGGGCTGATTGCCGGCGAAGGGGGAGTGGACAACATGCGGGTCAAATCGCTGCAGGCCGAGAACTTCATTCTGGACGTCTTTGAGACAGCAGGGGCCGACATAGAGCGGTTCACCGACCCCGAGATGGAACATCTGGGCGACAGCATCGGCTACCATTCGGCGCTGCGCACGGTACTGGCGGCCTTCGAATGCGACATCGCGCCCTGTCCCGACCTGCTGGGACCGCTCATCCTGCTGGCATTGCGTTGCGAAGGGGAGAGCTGCATCCACGGTATCCGCGCTCTCGGCGGCAAGGAGAAGTTCTATGCCGATGAATTCTCCAAACTTGGTGCGGAAATCTCCATAGAGAACGACAGCATGTACGTCAAGGGCGACTTCAACAAGACCCTGCGGGGGATGAGAGTCTCCTCGCACGGCGATCATCGCCTGGCCATGACCCTTCTGGGGGCCCAGATGATTTGCTCCAGCGGCCGCATCCAGGTAGACGACATCGACTGTATCGACCGCTCCTGGCCGGAGTTTCCGCTGAAATAGTCAAGGATTCTATACCACACTCCGCTGTCCAACGAGAGAGCGCCTGGTGGCAATCTCTCTGATTATCAACACCTTGTTAAAACCAACCCGCATTAATACGCGCGGGTTAGTTAGCGTAAAATGCTGAATGACAGTACTTTTGTCGCCACGGGGTTCTCCCGCGCTTCTGCATCTTCAGGTACGAAACATAGTATTGGAATTTCGGAAAAATGCCATACCTTTGCAAGCACTTCCCGTTATGGGACGTCTGCCGGGGGCTGTAAGCTCCTCATTTCATAAGCCCGGATGGCGGAATCGGTAGACGCGCTGGTCTCAAACACCAGTGGCCGCGAGGCTGTGCCGGTTCGACCCCGGCTCCGGGTACCCGACCGAAGTCCTCTTCATTTTCAGAGGACTTCGATTTTTTATTCCCGCGTAACCTATTGGTCTCTTGGTAGATAATGTCGAGCAATTCGTTGTAGGCATTGGTTCGATAATTTTTTCCGTCAAATTCAATCTTTTCAGGAAAAATCGAACCAAGTAGTTTAATGCGCACTTCACAAGGTGCTAATTGAAAGAACAGGGCGAGGTTGTCAATGAGGTTGATGGAGTATGACAACTTATTCTTTAGGTTGAGGTCCCTGTTCATCTTCAATGTCTCGATTTGGCTCTTAAGCCGACTTGCTTCGTTTGTGTAACGGGCAATGGCTTGCTCCTTCTCTGCCTTGGTTATGTCTCCATCGAAGTAACGGTCATTGACACGCCCGATGCGCTCTTCTAATGATGCCAGCTCTTTCTTAAACTGCTCTTCCTGCTTGATGCTCTCCTTCTCGAAATCGCCCTTGATATCCAACAGGATTTCGTTGTACAGGTTTAGTATGGTCTGATTAGGCTTAAGACAGGCGACATAGGAGGCAAACCCTTTGTTAACATCCTCTGCGCGTACATTCAGATGCTTATGGTCGTGACCACAAAAGTAGTAGTTGTAGTACCCGCCGTTTCCCTTGCTTGCCGCACCTGTAAGGACATGACCACAGACAGGGCAAACGATGAATTTGCGCAGGTACAGGTCAGGGTTGACGGGCTTACCCAGCTTTGGAACCTTCTTCTTCTTGCCGTCGATGATGTCTTGAACGGTATCGAAGGTCTCCCGGTCAATCAACGGCTCGTGTACACCCTTGACATACTGTTCAGGGTCATCTCCATAAGCAGGTACATATACATCACCGACATAAAACCTGTTACGCAGTATTTCAAAGAAGCTAGTGTCGGGCAGCGACGGCCATATCCTTCTCTTGATGCGGGTCGGCGTTTCGATGCCTTTAGCCACCTCTTTGAACAGTTTCCTAATCAGTTCTGCCTGCGGCTCCCTGACCTCAACCCAACAGTCGTGCTTATCTTTCCGCACATTCCTGTAACCGCGAGGCGCTTGATGAGGCCATTTCCCTTTCAGGAGGGTTCCGTGGATACCGTCCTTGGTTCGCCTTGAGATTTTATTGTCCTCCGTATGTGCCGTACCGCAGTACAATGCCAATAGGGTTGACCATTCCGTGGACTTGAAATCTATTGGCGACTCTATGGCATTGATTTCGACATTCAACTCGTCGTACAGTTTCCGCTTGTAAGCAAACGCAAACTCAACATTCCTTGCATAGCGGTCCCAACGGAGAAATAGGACCGCATCGACTTCGTGCTTGTGTTTTCGGCAATAGTCGTACAGTTTCTTGAATTCAGGACGGCGCAAGTCGTAATGCTTGGCTGAATAGTCATCCTTATAGATACCGATGACCCGATAACCGCGATTGCTACAGTATGCTCGGAGAAATCGCTCCTGCATTTCCAATGAGCAGCCTTCAGACTGTTCGTCCGTGCTGACCCTACAATACAAAATCACATTCTCCATCTGCAATACTGTTAATTCCATTATTCTCGGCTTCAACCTGCAAACTTGCAAGTTGGTACAAATAGCCCCTCAGCTCTTCGAGGGTCTTGTTTTCTAATCTGATGCTTCCTTCTTGTAAAATCTCTTTGCATCTCTGTATAGATAACATTGTTAATAGTAGTTATCGTGCACCCAGAAAGGGTGCTTATAAGGTACTTCTGCCTCCCTCGACCAACCTGTGGAGAGGGATTGAAATGGCAAGGCAACCATCGACCTACACTTAATATACAGAATTTTTCCAAGAAAGACAAATTGACCTATGCGATAAGTGTCTTCAAACGACGAAGAGTGTTGACAGATGTGCCTGTGATGGCAGATACATTTCGCAGGCTGATGCCCTTCTTAAGTAGCGCCATCTCTTTCTGATACTGCTGTTTATATGCATCGACCGATTTCCTATAGGTGGCGGGACGGCCCATCTTGATGCAGTCGCGGCGGCACTTTTCGATGTATTGGTCACGGCCGCTTGCCATTCTCTCCTTGATGGTTAGACGCTCCATCGAGGCAATCTCAAGCAGGATGGTACAGATGAGGGATGCGACGGGATTTACCTTGCCATCGGGGTTGAGGGTTTCCAAGTTGTAGTTCTTAACAAAGAGCGACACGCTGTTCTCGTTGAGGACTTGGATGACCTTCAGTGCTTCGAGCGTGTTACGACCGAGGCGGCTGATTTCGAGACATACGACCTTACTAATGGCGTGCTCCTTCACATAGGCAATCATCTCCATAATCTCGGTCCGTTCCTCTATCCGCTTCGCTCCGCTGACCTTGTTACAGAACACGGCCTCCACGCTCCATCCGACCTTGGTGCAATAGTCGGTCAATTCATTGACCTGTCTTTGATACTCTTGTTTATCGGTGCTGACCCGTGCAATTATGACGACCTTTTCCATAGCGTTAGCGTTTTTACTAATATGATGACCCATCTGTTATCACAGAAGCTAATATACAGCTATTATTTAAAATACGCAACTTTTATATGGCAAATTTTGAATATCGGCAGTGTTTTACTATTTTTGATTAAAATTCGTGTAACAGATATGGACAAGAAGAAGCAGAAACGCGCACTTGTGCATCTTCAGATAGGCGACCGTCACTATTACTACGGAAACCTGAAAGCCCTCTGTGACCATTGGGACAAAGGGTCCATCGGGGTCTCATACACTTACCTGAAGAACCTCAACATAACTGAAGAGAAACCCTATAGAAACGACAGGTGTGTAATTCGTCGTGGAACCATAATACCTTCTCCTCGTATTCAAAAGAATCGTTAAGACTATGGATTTCAAACTTGTAAAAAAGGAGCCTATCAGCGATGAAAAAATTATAGCGGAGATACGGCGTATAAACGAACAACTTGGCAAACAAAGATTGACCATTAAAGAGTTTGATGCCCTTAGTTCAATCAATAGCGTCACTGTTATGCGGCATTTTGGCTCTTGGAATGAGGCCTTAAAAATTGCGGGTATTGAGTCTGGTAATTCATTTCATTCGTACGAAGACTTAATGGCTAATATTCGGGATGCTTGGTTAAAGAAGGGGAAACAACCAACAAGGCGAGATATGGATGATAAAACACTATCAAATATTTCTTCAAGTGCCTATACACGAAAATTTGGTGCTTGGTATGATGCATTAGACAGTTTCATCCAATATATTTCATCAGAGGACACAGAAACAGGCAAATTAGAAGATACGGGAGGAGAACTAGGGGTTATTAAACATAAAACAAAACGCGACCCAAGCAATAGATTGAAGGTGCAGGTGCTAATGAGGGATGGGAATCGTTGTAGAATTTGTGGGGTTGAGTGTAGTGGTGGATTACATAACATTCACTTTGACCATATTATTCCTTGGTCGAAAGGTGGAGAAACGACACTTGATAATCTGCAAGTCTTATGCTCTGCTTGTAACGAGGCCAAGGGGAACCTGTAATCATTTAACACAAAGTCATAAGGTGATACATTCATTGGCGGTGTATCACCTTCTTTTGTGTATTAAATTGATACGAAGTCACTATTGACACAGAAGATGATAGGATGCCGTTTTTTGCTCGCTCAAGGCAAGAAAAAATGCAGTGACAGGGGTTATTGTTATTCTATACCTTGCCGTTGCACTTAATGAGGGTCTCCCAATCGATTTTTTGCCGCCCACGAGAGAAACGGATGACCGTTGACAGGTGGTAGTAGAACATCCCTCGGATGAAGTCTGTATCAAAGAGCGCCTCCGGCATTGGATATACTTTGCGTAAGGTGAAATAGTCTTTAAGTTCCTGGTAGTATAGTCGGATTTCAAGCCGATAAAGCCTTTTGGGATTGCCATAATGGTCAAGGATGTACTGCTTATCGGAGTGGTTGTCGATTTCCGCTTTCTTGTCGTATGCTTGGACAGATATACCTCTGCTTCTGTTCGCTATGGCTTTCTTCTGCTTTATGGTAACTGAAGGATGGCAGAGGCGGTTCAGTGAAGTAGAATACTCGAAGAAGAGTCCCTGAAGGATACCCTTTCGGCTCCTGACCGCCTTACCGTTGATGATGGTCGTAACGGTCTTGTCCCGCATCAGCCGCTTTATCAAGTAAGGAAAATTCAGCCCGCCGTCCAGAGCCAAATCAACCTCTGTGAAGTTATTGAACACCATCCCCATCGCCTCCGGCAACAGCAATAATCGCTTTAGCCTGTCGGCATCGTATAGTACGGGATTCATAACCTTTAAATATACATACATAGGTGCATCTTCTTGGTCTGTGTAGTGACCAAATTTCAACTGACCAACCGACTCTCCATCCTCTACCACATTAAAGCAAAATCGGAACCTCTCATTGAGGAACCGATAGAACAGGTAACGGTCAATAACGACCGTATCTCCGACCTCAACAGATAAAAGGCAGGCCAGCTGCTCCCTATCTGCAAGGTAGCATAGTTTCAACTCGTCGATGACAATCTCATTGTTCTCATTGTATCGCATCGTTAGTGGGTTGAACATCGTTATTCTCGTCCGCATCGGGTCGGTGCGGAACCGATTGCCAATACCTCTTCATCGATTGGCTGATGCGTTGCCTGTGTGATGCTGATTTTGGCTTGTTTCGGCTGCTTGCGCTAATCTTCTGCTTGGTCGCTTCGTCTAGCTCCCTGAATTGTCTTTTTCCTTTCATACTAATCGTTTTCAAATAAATAGGTAAGTCCAGTAAAAAAGTCAAGAGTAGTAACGAAATTAATTCACTAACGAGCAGACAAAACCAATACGAGCATCTGTTCGATATATAGACGGGGGTGCTTTTTGTAATCCCGATTTTATGGGATTACACTCAAGAAAAACAACTATAAACGGGTATGGGAGAGGAGGTTATGCCCTTGAAGATATGCGGGCAGTGGTGCATTGCATTATTTTCGTCTCCACCTATATGACTATCATCATTTCGCACCGATAATCATCGAAAAATAGTAAATTTGCACGGATGAAAGAACACAATCAGATGGAAGAAGTAACCGTTGTCGGCAAAAGGCCGAATTATGCATATGGATGGGATGCGTACGCATATGACATTCACATTCATTATGGGTATCAAACGATGCTTATGATGTTTGATATGTTTATTGCTGAATATAAAGCGACTGTTGACAGGGTGGCCAAGGCAAAAGTGTCAGGAATGAATCATTCCGTCGTGTGGAGGAGATGGCTATTCAGAAAAATGAAACCATTATCAGAGATGCCCGAATTGAAGGAAGAGTGTGGAGTAGTCGCGATAGGGTGTTTCCCTAAAATGATAGCTGGGCTTCAAATGTACATTTCATTGGCAAATCAAACCAGTATTGTATACATAGATGTTCCCACTCAAATGGTTTCAGACAAGATAGAGACCCAACTCCTCGATATTGCCAGATTCTTCCAGATGACATTGATGCCTGGTCTTAATAATTAAATCACGCATTTTGATGGGTCAGTGGGGTCGGGGATGATGTGCCGCAGCTCCCAAATTTTCTCAAGGTCTTCCAAGAATCGGTTCGAGAAAATGTTGTCGGTTGGTACCCGACCGAAGTCCTCTTCATTTTCAGAGGACTTCGATTTTTTATTCCCGCGTAACCCATTGGTCTCTTGGTAGATAATGTCGAGCAGAACTTTGTCTGAATTGGTTCGATAATCTCAAGTAATACTCGCTGATTTTTACTACATTTACATCATATAATACTATTGCGTTATTAATAGATGAAAAGGTGCTTTGCTCTTATATTGGCGTTAAGGTGTCTTGTTGGTTGTATCCCATTTCCTACGGAAGTGTATGACCCGGTTTTTGATAGTCCGGCCGAGATGGATGTTATACCGGCAGAGGGCAAAGTATTGCATATTCCTTTTCGATACGACTATCATACTAAAACCGTGTGGCCGATGGAAGCTCGTCAATTCAAATGTTTGTTAACAATTGGCGAGGATTCTCAAGAACTTGGCCCAAATGAGGCTTCTTGGTATTGGGATTATCGAGAGGCTCATTCCAACCTGGATGCTGTTTTGATTATCCTTATACCTGAAAACGATAGTGGTCAAACAAGAGAGGTGGTAGTTAAAGTATCAATTGACGACTTGTACAATAATGATTTCGAAGAAGAAGAGGGGCATACCCATCAATGGGGAGAGTGGCGTATTGTTTATTCAGGAGTGCAAGAACATAAATAACCCTATCTATACACCTCGACCACGCATTTTGACGGGTCAGTGGAGACTCTATATTTCAACGAAGATGAAAAAGACGCTATTACTACTGTCGGCAATCTTTATGTCGGTAACTTGTTTCGCTCAGTTTGAGACGGAGACCCATGTCTTCTGGCAGCCCGATGTCAAACTTACATTTGATATGTTCAAAGGCACACCCGACACAGCCGTTGTTCATAAATTCAAGGATTTGAATATATACCATCAAATTGCTACGGGCTTTTGGTCTGCTCTTGATGTTCCCAAATCCAAGCGGGAATGGAAGAGGGGTAAGCAGGAAAAATACTATTTCTGTGCTGCGATGGATAAGACAAACTCTTTCTTTGTAGTCCAAGATAGTACCGAACTGAAGTACGCCCAACTGATTTGGGATATCTGTGAAGTATCTACCCGTATCTCAAGAAAGCTCCTTGTGGAGTTTGTCAATCAACTAAATGAAGGTCTCCCCGACAAACCTACAGGTGGTATTGCCATTCAGTATATGACTTGTCTCAATGATGGCAAGCAATTCGGAAGAGAAACGACTCACGCTCTGTTTGACCAAGTCATCACAACCCATGACGAAGAGGCTTATCTTAAGTTCAGGACTCAGATAGATAGTCTCCTCAAAGAGTTGGAGGAGTATGCTACTACAGAGGAGGAGATACGACGCTTAACAACTCATGAGTGCGAGGATGGATATATGCTTGCACCCACTCTAACGGATGACTTTAAGGGACGGGGCAAGATTAGATATTAGCTAACGCCGCGGAACTATGAAGCAGATACGATTACTACCTCTTATTCTATTATTCCTGTTGCCATCGTGTGCGAGAACGCCTGAGCGGATTCTCTCAATGGTGTGGGGTGTGGATGTTACTCGAATAGAACATCAGGTAGAGAAGTTCAAAGATGAGTGGTATCCTAATGGCGATGGCATAACGGAAATACGAATGAAGGTGGATTTGCCCCAGGTAGAAATAATCAAACTCTTTTCTAAAGGAGCAAGACCTTTGCCAATGACCGAATCGGATAGGGATAAAGAGTGGCTCGAAAGAATATCAGGCATCAAGAATGCACATAACGGGGTTTATTATTTCGAGGATAATAATCAGGGGGCAGAAATAGAATTCCTGATATACGATAAAGAATCGCAGACGCTATATTACTATCTGCACATTATTTGACTTTATCTATTTCGTTCACATATCCGTATTGATAACGCATTTTGACGGGTCAGTAGGGTCGGGGATGATGTGCCGCAACTCCCAAATTCGCTCAAGGTCTTCCAAGAATCGGTTCGAGAAAATGTTGTCGTTTGGTACATCAAGACTTTGTAAGTTGCTGATATTCAAGCATCATACAAAGTCTTATTTCTTTTATGCCCCAAATTTGGACACATTTGGACCACATTTATGATCAATAGCTATTCTACCAGATGAACGGCAGTATTCTGTATTTCACTTTTTTCTTATAGTCGGAATAGCCTTCCAGACCCTCTTCGAGGACTTTTTCTTCGTTTTTGATGCGCTTGGCTATTACGGGGATGTATAGAAGCATTATGAAGAAGGAGATAGGAGAAGCCAGCACCAGGGGCATTGTCAGAAAGAGAACGGTGGTAGCCATATACATCGGATGTCGAATAATGCCATATAGGCCGGTGTCGATGACCTTCTGATTCTCCTGAACCTCGATGGTCCTTGAGAGGTAAGTATTCTCCCGTAGTACCTCGGCATACAGGAGATACGATGCCAGAAACAGCCCTGCAGCTACCCACACTGCCCAATCTGGCAAAACACACCAGCCGAAGCGCCAGTTCAAACCCGCTACCACAAATGCGGCGATAAAAAGCAGTCCGCTAAGCTTCACCACTGTCTTCTGTTCAGTTTCCTGCTCCTTTGCGTTCAGGCGCTTGCGCAGCAAATCAGGGTTCTTGGCCATCATCACCAACCCGGCCACAAACATCGGTATGAAAAGAATAGCCATCAGCAGCCAGCCCTGCCAGTACCTGAAGGACCAAGCAGGCAAGAATATCAATATTCCGAGCAGAATAACGCCCAGAAAGAATTTTGCAAGAGCTTGTGTCAGGAGTCCGTTATCCATATTATTCCCGGTGGTTCGCCCAATACTTGCCGTTGACGAAGTGCATCTTGTCGCCTTCGGCATCGACTCTTTGCCAGATCATCTCCTCGTCTGTCAATTTGATGATGTAGTATGATTTATTGTTCGTCTCCGGATCTTCTTGATACTCGAGAGAGACAATGTATTTTCCCTTGTTTTGTTCCAGGGAATAGTTGAGGTTCCATTCCCATTCCGTGTCGGAATACCAGTCGTATGTATAAACAGTGATGATGTTTTCGCGGATGTGCCAGGTACGACCGCCTTCTACCTGATAATCAGGACCAAAATACTCTTGCCAGGATCCGAAAAAATAGTCCATATTGACCTGCTTGGATTCCAGCCGGCCACAAGCGCATATGACCAGCGTCATCAAAACAGGAACAGCGGCAATTCTTAAATACTTATTCATATTTTATTCGTCTTTCTTTGGAATCTTTGAACCGAGTACATAAAAGGCTCCCAAAATGATAAGCAGAAGAAAGCCAATGCCCAGACACAATAGAGCGTCTTTCCAGGAATCAAGTTTGCCGAATATCCACATAAGGAGAGGATATAAAAACGGTAAAACAATCATAGAGGGCAAGAACGCCTTCAGTACTTTCTTCTGTTCTTTGTCGAGTTTCATGAGTCTTGGTTTGTTATAATTTGCTTTCAGGGGCGGCCCAGAAGCGGTCGGCATCTGTGGTAATGGTGTTTCCGCCACCAATCCCGTAGGGCTCATAGCCCGATGGAACAAGGTTGATATAGGAGTCCCGGATTACATCTTCATGGGCATAATTCTCTTGAAAATAAGACAATTCGCCCCAGCAGGAGAACCAGTACGTGTTCTTGGCCATATAGGCGTAATGATCGTCCTTCTTGGTGGTGCCATTCTCAAAGCCTGGATACATCTTCATTTTCTCTGAGGAGATATAATGCTCACGCATTTCCCTGAGCGAGAGCGGAACGCCATTGAGGTCGGTGAAATAATGCCCGCCCATATCCGAATCGACCATGGCCCACTTGCCAAGTTCGGGAAGCCAGACTTCGTTGACGACGTGACAGTCATTGTCATTCTCATCTTCTGGCATACAGGTAACATACCTCGCGTCAAGTCCGGCGGCAAGCATCAGTTCGAAGGTGAGGATGCCGTGCAGGCGGCAGTTAAACGCCGGAGCCACATTCTTTGTGTATTCCCACAGACCGATAGCATCCACCGAATCCGGCCATTTCTTCTGATTGTCGTGTGGGATATTGCGGGCAACGAATTTGCCGATGGCGACAGCCTTCGTCCAGCTATCGGCATCTGCTGCAAACAGCGTGTCCAGTTGGAAGTAATCCTTGATCTTCTGCGCCTGGACCGTATCCTGGATAATCCTCATACTAAAAGAGGCGGTATCTTTCGCATAGGGGCCTGCTGTCCGGAGCGAATCGACATAATCGTCCATCTTTCCCAGACGATTAAGGTCGATGTAAACATCGAAATATGGTTTAGCAAACTGCCAGATGACGATGGCCAGTATGGCTATGCCGCCTACGACAGCCAGGATATTCCGGCAAATATTTAAAAACTTACGCATATCGTTTAATAACAGTTATATCTGAATCCCAACAAAGATAGTATTCTTCTGATTCAGTCGGTCGCTTTGGATGCACAAAAGCCAGGCAAATACCTGGCTTTTGTGTGTATGGGACCGGAGAGACCGGTGTTAGAATCTGTCGTGGACGATTTTGGAGGAGCCGGAGGCGGAGCTGTCGCCGGTGGTGGCGTCGCCGGTGTAGTGGAGATCGCTGGCGCCGGAGAGGCTTACATTGATGTCTTTGAGGCAGTGGATGTATGCCTTGCTGGCGCCCGAGAGGGAGCCTTTGCAGTAGGAACACTCCAGACCGTAGCTTTTGAGTACAATGTTGTCGACATTGCGGCTGGCACCGCTCATGTCGAGGTCCAGATTGACGCACACGCCTGTCAGGTCGGCCTCGGAAGCACCGCTCATAGTCAGATTCACATCGCCCGCCAAGATAACGCTTTTGACGCGGGATGCGCCAGAGAGTTCGATGAAGGTGTCGGAGCCGGACAAGTCTCCAATGAAGCGGGATGCGCCGGACAGGTCGAGACTCACATTTTTGCCCACGAGGGGGTACTGGGTGTTGAAGCGGGAAGCACCGGAAAGGGTTACATCTTTCAATGCGGAGCTATAGGGGATGACGGCCTTGAATTCGGTGCCATTTACGGCAACGACGGGAGGTTTGCAGTAAATCCTGAGTTCTCCGTCGACCTGCTCTACAATGACGTTCGGCATAATGTTTTCGCCGACAGTGATGGTGACGTCGGTGGCGTCTTTATCGATAGTTACATCAAAGGCGTTCGATACATTAAGTGCATCATAGTTGCCGCCAATCGTAAAGGATTTGTCTACGGAAACGCCCGGGTCAACAATGATAGAGTTACATCCACAGAGGGCGCAAGAAATTAAAACAGAAATAATTGCGAAGAATTTCTTCATGATGGAAATTATTTTGAAACCTATTTAATATGATCCAGAAGGACCTGCTCCATGATTTTGTAGCCGGCGAGGGTGGGGTGCACGCCGTCTTCGGAGTGCTCCGGCGAAAGGCCGCCGTGGCCGTCGTTCATCGCCGTCCAGTAATCCACATAGGTTACTTTTTTCTCTGCCGTCATCCTCTTGACCATGGTGCCCAAGGTTGCAACGATGCTGGCCTGGGGACCCAGCTGGGGCCGCCAGGGGTATGCTGCAGCGGGGATGGGGGAGCATACCAGCGGGATGATGCCGTTGGCCTGGGCAATCTCGACCATATTGGCGATGTTGCCCACGATGTTCTCCATGGAGATGCCGCCGTCGTTCTCTGCAAGGTCGTTGGTCCCGATAAGAATCGCTACATATTTGGGATGCAGCGCTACCACGTCGGCGCGGAAGCGGGCCAGCGCATCTACAGTGGTCTGGCCGCTGATGCCGCGACCCACGAAGTTGTTTTCTGTGAAGAAGTCCTGGTCGGCACGCGGCCATGCGTCGGTGATGGAGTCGCCGAAGAGCACCGCTACGGGCGTTGTCTGCAGTGCCGCATTCGCACCTGCATAACGCTGGTAATTGGCAAAATCGGAGGTGGAATGTCCGGGGGTGGCGAAGATGCGCCCGTTGATAGTCTTGCCCTCGCGGATGAATTTCACCTGCAGGTCGCGCAGCGCCTCGTAGCCCTTGGCGTTGAGGTGGAGATGATCGCTCTCGGTGAATTCTTCGAAGTTGCCTTCATTGAACGGCGGCAGGGTAAACAGGTCGAGGAACGGCACGCCGGCGGCGCGGCAGCAGATCATCTGCTTGGCCACAAACTGGTTCATACCGCCCTCCGGGCCCTGGTAATTGATATCTGTGCCGCTTCCCGGCGCAATGAAGCACTTGGTGGAGGTCATGAACAGTATGCGCGCCTCGGGGGCCTTCTCGCGAATCTTCTTGAAGGCGTAGTTGATGCCGCCGCACTGGGTCTCGAGCTTGCTCTCGTCGAACCCGTCATATTCGGTATAGTCCCAGGGGTTGCCCGAGAGGGTGTTGACCTGATTGAAATCGTTGGTAGAGGCCCACAGGATGTAGGTGTCATAGACCGGAGCGTCGGGAGCGCAGGCCTGGTCTATCTGCCATTGGATGTGCTGCCCGTCCCACTGGGTCTTGTTGGAAAAACCGGCGCCGCCGACGCCGTATTTGGTAATCTCTGCGTCCAACTGCGCTGCCCAATAGTCGGTAGCGACGTCGGAGGCGGGAATCACGCTGAACGACCCGCCGAACAGGGCGATGGTCTGCTTGTGGTTATCTTGGGCATTGCAGGCCGCCAGAAGTGCCACGGCCGCTAAAAGGACTAAAAGACGGAGCTGTTTCATGGTTAGGATGATATTTGCACAAAATTAGACAAAAAAGGGTAACTTTGCTTTCATGAAAGAGACAAAACGACTAATAATCTATCTTGTGCTGACGTTTGCCATAACGTGGGCGCTGGATTTCTTAGTGGTGAAACCCATCGTAGACGAGCAGGGATACGGCAAGGGGATAATTGCCCAGGGCATAGTGGCTGCTACGATGTTTATCCCCGCGCTGTGCGTGCTCCTGACACGGCTTTTTACCAAAGAAGGGTTCAAAGATTCCAAACTGACATTCAATGTCGGCAAGGGCCGCACGCGGTATTACATCATCGCGTGGCTGCTGCCGTCGGTGCTCTGTACGCTGGGCGCCGTGGTCTTCTACTTGATGAGCCCCGAACTGTTCGACCCGACCCATTCGTATATCATCCAGCAGAGTGCGGAGTTGGGCGTGACCATAACTCCGGAGCAGATGGATCAGAAAGTCGTGCTTGATATAATCGTCGCCGTGCTTATGGCTCCGCTTATCAACATCATCGCCTGCTTTGGCGAGGAGTGGGGCTGGCGGGGCTATATGATGCCCAAGTTGCTCGGCAAGATGAAATTCGTGCCGGCAGTTGTCGTCGGCGGTCTCATCTGGGGCCTCTGGCACGCCCCCATCATCGCTATGGGCCACAACTACGGCACCGATTATGCCGGAGCGCCGTGGGCCGGCATCGCCATGATGTGTCTGTTCTGCGTCGTGCTGGGCACTCTATTTACATGGTGGTGCATCAAGGCGGGCAACTGCTGGCCCGCTATCATAGGCCACGGTGCAATCAACGGCTTTGCCGGGGCCCCGCTCTATTTCCTGTCTGACAATAAGTTGCCGCTTATCGGACCCACATCTGCAGGCCTGGTCGGCATGTCGGCATTAATCGTGGCCGCCATCGTGGTCGTGGCCCTTCAGGCGCGCCAGTCGCGCAAAACAGTCGCCGCTGAATGACGGAACACAGCAACATACCTCCGCAGGGCGAGGCGGTCGTGGTCAAGCACACCGGCAGCCACTATCTGCTGTCACGGCTTCCCGAGTGGAACGTCTTTCCTGCCGTAATCCGTGGAAAAATCCGCCTCAAAGGCTCTACCGCCACCAATCCGGTTGCGGTGGGCGACATCGTGGACTACGTTTATGCCGAGGGGATGAGCGCCATCACCGCCATCCATCCCCGCAAGAATTATATCATCCGCCGCAGCGCCAACCTTTCGCGCGAGGCGCATATCATCGCCGCCAACATCGACCATGCATATCTGATTGTGACGATGGCCTATCCCGAGACCAAACTGGCCTTCGTGGACCGCTTCCTGACCACATGCGAGGCGTACGGCGTACCGGTGACCATCGTGATCAACAAACGCGACCTGTACGACGAGGCGCTGGAGCAGATGGCTGAGGCATTCCGCGGCATCTATGCCGGCGCCGGCTACGAGATACTCGAGGTCTCGGCCATCACCGGAGAGAATGTGGATGTGCTGCGCGAACGCTGCAAAGGGTCGCTGAGCCTGCTGAGCGGCACATCCGGAGTCGGTAAGAGTTCGCTGATCAAGGCGATAGATCCTTCGCTGGAGCTGATTCGCACCGCGGAGATTTCGCAGGCGCACCTGCAGGGGCGCCACACCACCACCTTCTACGAGATGTATCCCCTGGCGACGGGCGGCTTCATAATTGACTCGCCCGGCATCCGCGGCTTCGGACTGGTCGATTTCAAGAAGGAGGAGTTGAGCACCTATTTTCCAGAGATGCTGCGCGTGATGGACGACTGCCGCTTCAAGCCCTGCACCCATACCCACGAGCCCGGCTGCGCCGTGAAGGCCGCGGTAGAAGAGGGGACCATCAGCTCCGACCGCTACTACTCGTACCTTGGTATGCTGGAAGAGGAGAATAAGTACCGGTAGGGAATATTACCGGCGGCAGAAGCAGGCTGTCGGGGATATGCCGCGTCTTGCGCACCGGATGGAAATCTTTTCTCGGGGGGTCGCTTACGATAACCTTGTTTACTGAATTCCAATTGCGATAGGCGCCCGACATTACAGTCCAGTCCAGATGGAACGGCTCGGATAATTTGCGGTCGTCGAGGGTATGGCTGAAAAGCCATTCGTAGGTCTCCGGAAGGTAAAAGAAGCGGGCAAGCGCGGCATGGTCGTAGTCTTGCATCCAGTCAAAATACAGCAGCGGGGCATCTCCGAACTGGTTTATGCTCTTCACGACGCTCTTCGAGTGGGAAATGCTCACCGCCTTGTCGGCCGTGCCGTGGATTATCCATAACGGTACGTGGCGCAGCCCTTCGCACGATACCAGCGTGGTTCCGCCGCACAGACCCATGGCGGCGGCCACTTTGTCGGGATAGGTACCCGCATAGTCGAGGGTGCCGTAGCCGCCCAGGCTCATTCCGTATACGTAGATGCGGTTCCTGTCGCCGTTGAACCGCTCCATGACCCACTCCAGCACGTTGTCTACCTTGCGCGGGACCCACGCCGAACCGGGGTTCTGGGGCGCGATGACCAGCGCCGGGATGTCCCGGCCCCGCTTGATTGCGTCCAGGGGGCCGTAACGCTGCACCCGGTAGAGGTCTTTGCCGCACAGGCTGCGGCCGTGCAGGAATATCAGCACGGGGATGTCGGCAGATAGGGTGTCGTAGCCGGCAGGGACGGAGAGCCAGAAATTGTAGCCGTCGGGCACAGAGTCGCGGTATGCAATAAACTCCTGCGCCTGCACCGGAGAGGCTCCGAGAGCAAGCATCAGCAGAAATATTGCCGCCAAATGTCTCATTTAATCCGCAGTTTAAAAATCTGGTTCCCCCTGGAAGGGATCACCACACAGTCGTCTATCACTACGCCGCTCGCCTCAAAGTTGTTGCCTATGTGCTTTGAGAAAAGGATGCTTCCGCTTCTGGCGTCCATCAGATGGATGTATCCTGCGCAATCGGCGGTGCAAAGGTACATTTTGCCCGCTTCGTTGCAAAATGCCAGCGGCGACGACCACGCATAATGCCTCAGGCGGGTCTGCCAGACTATCCGGCCGCTGCTGCGCTCTACTGCGGCGGTGAAACCGGACAGTGCCGGCTTGTGGTCACAAATGTTTACGAATATCAGATCGTCGCAATCTCCCCGCCCGAGCAGTGGGGTTGCAAACATGCCGCCTTCGAAGCGTTTGTCGCGGCTGGCGGCGGTCCTGCACGGGAAGGGGCAGTCCCAGATGGGTTCGCCGGAGAGTCCGTCCAGCTTCACAAAATGCACTTCGCCCTCGTCGCCCTGCTTGTCCAGTTCGCTGCAGGTATATATAAAGGGCTGTCCGTCAATCTCTTCTATCATTATAGAGGCGTCGGTGTCATCGTGGTTGTCGTAGCGCCACACAGGCGACATGGTGTCCAGGTTGACGCACAAGATGTTGCCGCGGTTGTCGCCAAAATAGCCGTAGTTGCGGCACACGGCCAGCGACGATTCGATGCCGGCGGCGCCCCAGAGCCCCTTCTCCCTGTAGCGCAGCAGCGCCACGGTCTTCAGAGCCCCTTTTTCGCGGACATACTTGTAAAGGGTGCCGTTCTCGCCGGTGCGGAACAGATAGCCGCCCGCCACTATCGCAGAACCGTCGTAAGCCCCCCAGCCGCGCCAGGCCCCGGGGTCCCGGCCGTAAATGTGACTGATGCAGTGCCGCTCGAGGTCCAGGGTTATATTGCCAAAAGTGTCCGACAGCTGCACGCCGTGTCCCACATAGAGGTTGGGAAGTTGCGTATCGAGCGACACCGTGCCCTTGATGACGCTGCCGGCGTCAATGCTTTCCCGGCTTTCGCGGCCGTTCTCATAATTGATAAAGTAGACGCTGCCGCAAAGCGACCCGACGATGATTTCGCGCTCGCCAAAGTCGCGCGTGAGGGCGGGGGAGACGGCCCTGAACGCCGCGGCGGCCGAGTCACTCCAATGCACATACAGCGGCTGCCCGGTCCATCCCGCGCCGCCGAACCAGGTCCCGTAAGGGGTGTGGGTCGTGTCGGACGCGGTAGTAAAGACCCACTCCGTCACAATCTCGGCCGGGGTGCCGCAGATTCGCCCCGTCGCGGGCATATCCCGCCGCTGGTTGCCGCGGAAGGTGAAGGTGCCGGGCACATCGTCGTAGGGGTCTTCCAGATACTTCAGCAGGCCGTCGTCGGTAGTGTCCTTTACCACTACGACCCATTGCAGATCTTCTATCGACGCATATGTGGTATCCGGGAACCGCTCCAGCGGCCTCGCAGCAACCGGGTCCGCCGCATCCTGCATATCAGTAGAGTCGCACTCCGCCCGGCCAAAGCCTCTCCACCGGTGCTGCGAGCCATTCGGACCGCATGCCGCCACGGCAAGAAATGCCACCAGGAGTAGCAGTAAAGAGTGCTTCATAAGGCCGCGTCGAATCAGATATGATACTCGATCCCGTGCTGGTCGAGGAAGTCGAGCAGGGCGGGTTCGGGGGAGACGAGGTATTTGCGGGAGAAGAATTCGCATTCGCGCTTGCGGGCGTCGTCGAAGATGCGGACGTAGAGGCGGGCGTGACCGTGGTTCTTCTTGCAGACTTTGGCGAATTCTTTCTGGAATTCGGCGTCGAGTTTCTCTACGGGGATGCTTACGTGGAACTCTTTGACAAGGTTCTCCTTGAGGTTGGAGAGCAGGCCCATGTCCTTGATGCGGAGTTGGTATGTCAGGGCGCGGTCGCCGCCTTTGGAACTGTCGGAGCTGCGGTCGTAGCGCTGTTCTACCACGCATTTGATGAGCAGTGCCGTGTTCACCACGGTGTATTGCATGAACTTCTCGTAGTCCTTGCCGAACAGGGCGAATTCGAATGCGCCGGAGAAATCTTCTATGACGAATTTGCAGAAGGGTTTGTTGTTCTTGGTCATCTTCTGCTCTACGCTGGTCACGATGCCGGCGATGTTGTATTGCTTGCTGAGCACCGACTGGTCCAGCCGCAGCTGGCCTTCGCGAAGCAACTGCTCCTGCGCGGGAATCTCGTTTTTGACCTCTTCCAGATGGCTTACGGGGCAGTTGGAGAAGAACTGGCACTCAAAGCGGAAGACATCCAGCGGATGGGCGCTGAGATACATCCCGACCACATCCTTCTCTTTTTTGAGCAGCTCCATGCGGTTCTCTTCGGGCAGCGAGGGGAATTCGGGCCGCACCGGCTTGAGTTCTGCCATTTCCCCGAACAGGGTGAAGGCGCTGTTGAGGGCGCTGTTGTGATATTTGGAGGCGTAGTTCACCACCGAGTCGATGAACTGCTCGCCCTTGGAGGTGATGGCGAAATACTGTCCGCGGGTGGCTTCGGTAAAGCTGTCGAACGCCCCGGCGCAAATCAGGCTCTCCAGCACTTTGCGGTTGAGCACCGTGTTGGGCACCCTCTCCACAAAGTCGAAGAAATCTTTGAACTGACCCTCTTTTTCGCGGATCTTGATGATCTCGTTGATGACGTTGGGGCCAACCCCCTTGATACCGCCCATGCCAAAGCGGATGGCGCCCGCCTTGTTGACGGTGAATTCCGTGGCGCTCTCGTTGATGTCGGGTCCGAGAACCTTGATCTTGGAGCGGCGGCAGTCCTCCATAAGCTTGGCAATCTCGTCCATGTTGTTGAGGTTGCAGCTCATGTTGGCGGCAAAGAATTCGGCGGGGTAGTGCGCCTTGAGCCAGCCCGTCTGGTAGCTGACCCATGCGTAGCAGGTGGCGTGCGACTTGTTGAAGGCGTACTGGGCGAACTTCTCCCAGTCTTTCCAGATCTTGTCGAGCACTTTTTCGGGGTGGCCGTTGGCGATGCCGCCCTCCATGAATTTGCTCTTGAGGCCCATCAGAGTCTCGATCTGCTTCTTACCCATCGCCTTGCGCAGGGTGTCGGCCTGGCCCTTGGTAAAGTTGGCCAGCTTCTGGCTCAGAAGCATCACCTGCTCCTGGTATACCGTGATGCCGTAAGTATCCTTGAGGTACTCCTCCATCTCCGGGAGGTCGTATTCGATGGGCTTGAGTCCCAACTTGCGGTCTACGAAGTCGGGGATGTAGTCCATAGGGCCGGGGCGGTAGAGAGCGTTCATCGCAATCAGGTCCTCGAACCGCTCCGGGTGGAGCTTCTGGAGCCAGTTGCGCATGCCGTCCGACTCGAACTGGAACACGGCGGTGGTGTCGCCGCGGCCGTAGAGTTCGTAGGTGAGGCGGTCGTCTACGGGAATCTTCTCTATGTCAATATCCTTGCCGTGGCCCATCTTTATCAGGTCCAGCGCCTTGTGTATGATGGAGAGGGTGTTGAGCCCCAGGAAGTCCATCTTGAGCATGCCGACGTCCTCGATGTAGTGGCCGTCGTACTGCGAGGTGCACAGGTCCTTGCCCGTCTTGTCCTTGGAGAGGCAGACGGGGATAAAGTCGCCGATTTCGCCGGGGCCGATGATGGTGGCGCAGGCGTGCTGGCCGACCTGCTGGATGCACCCTTCGAGCTTCTCGGCATAGTAGAGCACCTCCTTGGTCTGCTGGGTGCCGCTCTCGAGCTCTTTCTTGAACTCGGGCACCAGGCGGTAGCAGTTGGCCAGGGTTATCTTGGCGTCGACCTCCTCTTTGCCGACCTGGAACTTCTGGTCACCCTCTTCTACGACCTTGAATCCAGGCTTGAGTTCGTCCAGCTTGGGGTTGAAGGGGTATTTTTTCTCGACCTTCTCGCTGAGGCGGTCGGGGACCATCTTGCTCAGGCGGGCCGATTCGTCCAGGCTCAGCTGGCTGATGCGGGCCACATTCTTTATGGCGCCCTTGGCCGCCATGGTGCCGAAGGTAATCACGCGCGAGACGTGGGTCACGCCGTAGGTCTTCTCTACATATTCGTGCGCATAGTCGAGGTTCTCGAAGTCGACGTCGATATCGGGCATCGAGATTCGGTCGGGATTGAGGAAACGCTCGAACAGCAACTGGTATTTGATGGGGTCCAGGTTGGTGATACCCAGGCAGTAAGCCACCACGCTGCCCGCCGCCGAACCACGTCCGGGGCCCACCAGGTCACCCACCGCACGGCAGGCCGCGATATAGTCCTGGACTATCAAGAAGTAGTCGGGGAAGCCCATGCGGGCGATGGTCTTGAGCTCGAAGTCGATGCGCGACTCCTGCTCCGGGGTGAGGGCATCGCCGTAGCGCCGGCGGGCACCCACGTATGTCAGATGGCACAGGTAGGCCACCGACTTGCAGAACTCGTCGCCGCGGTAGGTTTTGCCAATGACATTGCCCTCCTTGTCTTTCTGCGGCTCCCACTTGCCCTCCTCGATGACATCCTTGTACTTCTCGAGCTGGTTGTCGATGTCCGCCAGGAAGGAGGCATCTATGTTGAATTTGGGGAGGATGTGGCCGCGGTCGATGGAATACTGCTCTATCTTGCCGGCAATCTCGAGCGTCGTGGCGAGCGCTTCGGGATGGTCGGGGAAGAGCGCCGCCATCTCCTCTTCGGACTTGATATACTCCTGCTGGGTGTAGTGCAGGCGCCGGGTGTCGGTGACATTGGCGTTGGTGGTCAGGCAGATGAGCCGGTCGTGCACCGGGCCGTCCTCCTTCTTGATAAAGTGGGCGTCGTTGGTGGCGACCGTCTTCACGCCGTGCTTTGCCGCCAGCTCGAATATCTTCTCGTTGACCTTGCTCTGGTCTTCGTAGACCCGGATGACCTCTTGATACACCTCGGGTTCGAGGCCGGTGAGCTCGGTCTTGTGGAGCATCACCTCCAGATAGTAGTCGTCACCGAAAACCCGCTTGTGCCACTCTATGGCCTCTTCGGCCGCATCTATCTTGTCGGCCAGGATGTTCTGGGAAATCTCTCCCGCCAGGCAGGCAGAGCAGCATATCAGGTTCTCGTGGTATTTCTCGATGATCTCGTGGGTCACGCGGGGCTTGTAGTATTTGCCCTCCATGTGTCCCAGGGAGACTATCTTCATCAGGTTTTTGTAGCCTTCGTAGTTCTTCGCGAGCAGTATCAAGTGATAGTAGCTGCGGTGCTCCGGGTCTTTGAGACGGTGGTCGTAGTGACGGGTCACATACACCTCGCATCCGATGATGGGCTTGACTATCAGACGCTTGCTTTCGTCTTTGTTGGCTTTGTCGTAGGCATGCTTGAAGAACTCCTTCACGCCGTACATGTTGCCGTGGTCGGTGATGGCTATGGCGGGCATGCCCAACTCCCTCGCGCGGGCGAAGAGCTTCTTGATGGAGCTCAGGCCGTCGAGGATGGAGTACTGGGTATGGACGTGCAGGTGTACGAAGGACATGGGCCGCAGGGTCTTAGAAGCTGATCAGGGATTCTCCGGTCATCTCCTTGGGCTGCTCGATGCCCATCAGGGTCAGCATGGTCGGGGCGATGTCGGCCAGGCGGCCGTCTTTGACGCTCTTGACATCGTCGTCAACAACCACGAACTGCACCTTGTTGAGGGAGTGGGCGGTGTTGGGGCTGCCGTCGGGGTTCACTGCGTTGTCGGCGTTGCCGTGGTCGGCGGTGATGAGCACGCTGTAGCCGTGCGCGCGGGCAACGTCCACAACCTCGCCGGTGAGGCGGTCGATGGTCTCAACTGCCTTGCAGATAGCGGGATATACGCCGGTGTGGCCCACCATGTCGCCGTTGGCGAAGTTCAGGATCACCATATCGTGCTTCTCGGTGGCGAGGTCCGCCTTGAGGGCTTCGGCCACTTCGGGGGCGCTCATCTCGGGCTGCAGGTCGTAGGTGGCAACCTTGGGGGAATTGATCAGTATGCGGTCTTCGTTCTCGAACGGAGCCTCGCGGCCGCCGTTGAAGAAGAATGTCACGTGCGCGTATTTTTCGGTCTCGGCAATGCGCAGCTGCTTGCGTCCTGCGGCAGCGACGGTCTCGCCGAGGGTCTTCTGTACGTTCTCCTTGTCAAAGAGGATGTGCAGGCCGGTGAATTTGTCGTCGTAAGGGGTCAGGCAGCAGTAGTAGAGGGGGATGGTGTGCATCCCGGCCTCGGGCATATCCTGCTGGGTGAGGACGTTGGTGATTTCGCGGGCGCGGTCGTTGCGGAAGTTGAAGAAGATTACAGCGTCGCCCTCTTTGATGGTGGCAACGGGCTCTCCTGCGTCGTCTACCACGCATATCGGCTTGATGAATTCGTCGGTGACACCCTCGTCGTAGGACTCCTGGATGGCGGCCACGGCGCTGGTGGCTTTCTTGCCCACGCCGTTCACAATCAGGTCATAACCATCTTTTACGCGCTCCCAGCGTTTGTCGCGGTCCATGGTGTAGTAGCGGCCAATCACGCTGGCCACCTTGCCGGTGGTTGCCGCCATCTTGGCTTCCAGCTCCTCTACGAAGCCCTTGCCGCTGCGGGGGTCGCAGTCGCGGCCGTCCATAAGGCAGTGTACGTATACCTTGTCGAGGCCCTCCTGCTGTGCGACGGCGAGGAACTCGTATAGATGGTTCAGCGAACTGTGCACGCCGCCGTGGCTGGTCAGGCCCATGAAGTGCAGCGCCTTGCCGCTCTTCTTGACATAGTCGTATGCTGCGGCAATCTCTTTGTTCTCGAGCAGTTTGTGCTCGCGGCAGGCCATGTTTATCTTGACCAGGTCCTGATACACGATGCGTCCGCCGCCGATGTTGAGGTGACCCACCTCGCTGTTGCCCATCTGGCCGTCGGGCAGGCCGACGTCTTCGCCGCAGGCGCTAAGGTGTGAGAACGGATATTTAGCCCTGAGGGCGTCGATGTGCGGCTGCCCCTGGGTGTATATTGCATTGCTGTGGTCCTTTTTTCCTTCGCCCCAGCCATCCAAAATCATGAGTAAAACCTTTTTGTTCATAGGGAATATCGTTTGAATTTTCTAAATTTGCGTTGTCTACATCCTGCAAAGGTACTCCAAAATATGAAGAAAAAGAACAGCAAGAAGAAAGATACGGTAAAGAAAAATTTGCGCGGCAAGGTGGCGGCCAGATTCAGTGTGAAAGAGCGTCGCAGCAAGAGTGCAGAAGAGCTCAAAGGGGTGGTGAGCCTGACCCGCGACGGGGTCGGATTCGTCACCGTAGAGGGCCAGGAAGATGATATCTTTGTGAAACCCGGCAAGTTGCGCGGGGCGCTGAACGGCGACACCGTAAAGGTCGTGGTGAGCAAGCACAAGTCGGGCCTGCGCCGCGAAGGCGAGGTCGTCTACATTGTGGAGCGTTCGCCCAAGCCGCACATCGGCGTGCTGATAGTGCGCGGCCGCCAGGTCTGGGCCATCGTAGAGAGCGCCCGTATGCCCTATGACATCCGTATCCCGCTCGAAGACGGCGAAGAACTCCCCACCATCGGCGGCAAGAAGGCCGCCAACGGGATGAAGGTGGCGGTGCTGGTCACCGACTGGCCCCGCAAGAGCGCCGAGCCGCTGGGCAAGATTGTGGACGTGCTGGGCATGCCGGGCGAGAACAACACCGAAATGCACGCCATCCTTGCAGAATACTGCCTGCCGTACCGCTTCGAGCCCGAGGTAGAGAAGGCGGCGCAGAAGATCCCCGAAAAGATTACCGCGGCAGAGATTGCCCGCCGCAAGGACTATCGCAAGATAACCACCTTTACCATAGACCCTTCCGACGCCAAGGACTTTGACGATGCCCTCTCGTTTATCAAACTGCCCGACGGCAATTACGAGGTGGGTGTGCATATCGCCGATGTCACGCACTATGTGAAGCCGGGCGGCGAGGTCGATAAGGAGGCCTACAACCGCGCCACATCGGTCTACCTGGTGGACCGCACCATACCGATGCTCCCCGAGAACCTCTCCAACAAGCTCTGCAGCCTCCGCCCCGGCGAGGACAAGCTCTGCTTCTCCGCCATCTTTGAGATGGATGCCAAGGCCAATGTCAAGGAGGTATGGTTCGGCCGCACGGTGATCAATTCCGACGAGCGTTTCGACTACGAGCAGGTGCAGGCCATGATAGAGGGGGGCGACGGCCCGCTCAAAGAAGAGATACTGATACTCAACGACATGGCCCAGATACTGCGCAAGAAACGTTTCGATAAGGGCGCCATCAATTTCGAGCGTCCCGAGATGAAGGTCGAGATAGACGATGCCGGACGGCCGGTGAACGTATACCAGAAGATCAGCAAAGAGAGCAACTTCTTGATAGAGGAGTTCATGCTGCTGGCCAACCGCAGCGTGGCGGAGTTCGTGGCCAAGAAGGCGGGTTACAAGAACCCCACGATGGTCTACCGTATCCACGAATCGCCCAATGCCGACAAGCTGGGCGGCCTGGGGGCGTTTGCCCGCAACTTCGGCTACAAGATGGGCTCCATCGAGACTGCCAAACTGGCCTCCAAGAGCCTGAACGCCCTGCTGAACGAGGTCAAGGGCAAGCCCGAAGCCAACGCGATAGAGATGCTGGCGCTGCGTGCCATGGCCCGCGCCTGCTATTCTACCGACAATGTGGGGCACTACGGCCTCGCATTCCCCTTCTACACCCACTTCACATCGCCCATCCGACGCTATCCCGACATGATGGTACACCGCCTGCTGTCGCAGTACCTGGAGGCGTTCAACTCGGGTCACAAACTCGAGAAGATGCCCGACAAGGCGACCTACGAGACCTGGTGCCAGTACTGCTCTGCCCGCGAGCAGGTGGCCACCGACGCCGAGCGCGCCAGCATCAAGTACAAACTCACCGAATTCATGCAGGACAAGATCGGGCAGGAGTTCGACGGCACCGTGAGCGGCGTGACCGAGTGGGGCCTGTATGTAGAAATCGAGCCCAGCAAGGTCGAGGGCATGGTCTCACTGAAGGCCATCAAAGAAGATTATTTCGTCTTCGACGAAGAGAAATACCGCGTCGTGGGGCGCCACTCTGGCAAGACCTTCACCCTTGGCGACAAGGTCCGCGTGCGCGTGCTGCGCGCCTCTATGGAGCAGAAGCAGATTGACTACGAGCTGATCCTGGACGACGTGAAATAACCCGGCACTCAAGAAAACAGGTCGTGGAGAACCTTAAGCGAACGGATGTTGAGGTTCTGCGAAAGATGGTAGGATAGATATTCTACCATTTTTTGTGCGAATGCGCCCCGCTGTTCGCGGGAGAGGGGGATGCGCATCGCCTCTTCGCGGGGCAGGGTGAGTAGCTGGTGCAGCAGCAGCGAATTCTGGTCGGAGAAGGTCTCCGCCAGGGTGCCGGCAGGGGTGAATTCTGCCATGAAGGGTTGGAACAGGGGTGTCTCCGGGGAGTAATTGTCCTTGGGCTGCAGGCCCAGGGCGCGGCAGAAATCGACCAGGAAGCAGATGTGGAAATTGGCCACGCTCCCCTCTTCTGCGTTGAGCGCCAGTATCTGCCCTTCGAGAAAATCGAACATCGCAGGGTCCATAGCGCCGTCGAGCAGGGTCCGGTAGAGTAGTTCGCCTACGAACAGGGCTATCGAGCTCTTGTACGGGTCGGTTCGCAGTGAGTCCAGCCGGTAGGGGTTCTCGTACTCTTTGATGTATTCCAGGTCGCCCTTGCGCATCGAGGCCACGGTGTCCAGGATGCCTAGGCTGTGGAAGTGGTTCAGGCCGCCGCGTCCCTTGCCCGCGCCGCGCAAGAAGAAGCCGGTGCGGCCCCGCTCGGCGTCCAGCGCCTGCACGACCAGCGAATGGTCTCCATACTTGGTCATGTGGAGCACTATGATTCTGGTCTCTCTGTCGGCAGGCATGAAGCAGGTTTAAGGTTATTTGCGGTTCGCCCTGAGATATGCGATAAGCTGTTCCACCGCTTTGCCGCGGTGGGAGATCGCGTTCTTCTCTTCCAGGGTCATGGTGGCCATGGTGCGCTCCATCCCTTCGGGGACGAATACAGGGTCGTAGCCGAACCCGAGTTCTCCCATGGGTTCGAGCGAGATGTGCCCCTCGCAGATTCCCTCAAAGGTGTGCAGCACGCCCTCCTCTATCAGGGCTATTACGCAACGGAAACGGGCGGTGCGCTCTTCGAACAGCACTCCGTCCAGCTCTTTGAGCAGTTTGACGACGTTGTTGGCGGGGTTCTTGGGCTCGCCGGCGTAGCGTGCAGAGTAGACTCCGGGGGCGCCGTCCAGCACATCCACTTCCAGGCCGGTGTCGTCGGCAAAGCAATTCTTGTGGTATTTGTCCCAGATAAACTGAGCCTTCTCTATGGCATTCTCCCGGATGGTCTCGTGGGTCTCGGGAATATCCTCCCCGTAGCCCAGCTCGGCGGGGGTAACTATCTTATAATCAGCACCAAGCTTGCCGGCAATCTCAATGACCTTGTTGTGGTTCGCCGTCGCAAAAACTATCTCCATAACCAGATGTGTTTCTCGCCACAAAGATAGGCAAAACCCGGGGATTATTCGTTAGGGGAGAACAGGAAAATCTTGTCGCTGCGGCGGAGTTTGGTGGAGCAGGGGATAGAGCACAGGTCGCCCTTGTGTGCCGTCTGCACCGGCTTGAGGTCCACGCGTATCTCCGGGACATTGAACTCCAGCACTCCGGTCGTGGGGCCGCTGATTATCACGGGGTCGCCCACCGACAGTTCACCGGTCTCGATCTGCACTTCGGCGATGCCTATCTTCTCGAACCAGTTGGTAATCTTGCCCAGATAGCGTTTGGTGCGGGTGGCCTTGTTGCCGTAGACGTCGCTCCATTCGCCCATTTTGGCCCCCATGTAGTAGCCGTCCCAGAAGCCGCGGTTGAACACCGTGGCCAGCCGGGCCTTGAGCTGCGCTCCGAGTTCTGCGCTGTAGGTGCCCGCCAGCACGGCATCGGCGGCATCGCGGTATGCGCGGGCCGCGGTCTTGACATATTCGCCGCTGCGGGCGCGCCCCTCGATCTTGAACACCGTGACCCCGGCATCGATTATGCGGTCCATGAACTCTATGGTGCAGAGGTCCTTGGGGGACATTATGTATTTGTTGTCTATCTCCAGTTCGTTGCCGTCGTCCTTGTCGGTGACGATGTAGCTGCGGCGGCACACCTGGTAGCAGCTGCCGCGGTTGGCAGAGGCGTTGTGGGCGTGCAGCGAGAGGTAGCACTTGCCCGAAACCGCCATGCACAGCGCCCCGTGGCAGAACATCTCCAGCCGCACCAGGTTGCCCGACGGCCCTTTGATCTGCTCTCGGACGATCCCTTCTGATATCTCCTTGACCTGCGTCAGGGTGAGCTCGCGCGCTAGCACTATCACGTCGGCAAACTGCGCGTAGAAGCGCAGGCTCTCTATGTTGGAGATGCTCAGCTGCGTGGAGATATGCACCTCGATGCCCAGTTTGCGGGCCTCGATGATGGCCGCCATGTCGGAGGCGATCACCGCGGTGACGCCCGCCTCCCTGGCTGCCAGCAGCAGCTGCCGCATCGGCTCCAGATCCTCGTTATAGAAGGTAATGTTGACTGTCAGGTACGATTTGACGCCCGCCTCGCGGCAGATGTCGCACACCTGCCGCAAATCTTCCATGGCGAAGTTGTTGGCAGAATGCGAACGCATATTAAGCTGGCCCACACCAAAATACACCGAGTTGGCCCCGCCCTGGATGGCGGCGGCAAGGCACTCGAAGTTGCCCGCGGGGGCCATTATCTCAAGCGTGTCAGTCATTGCGGTGTACCAGTGTTGCCGAGAATTCGCGCAGCTGCTCTATCTGCTCTGCGCTGAAGCCCTTGCCCTCGAGTTGCAGCATGGCCTTTGCGTGAAAGTCTTCAATCGCCTTCACGGCATCTTCCTTGACGCCGAGTTCGATGTAGAGTTGCTGCATGGCGGCAATCTTTTCTGCGGCGCGGTCGTCGCCCATGGCCATGATGGCGTCCAGGCGGGCGCGGTGCTCGCCGGTGGCACGTTTGAAGGCCTCCACCAGCAACCAGGTCTTCTTGCCGCAGAGTATGTCGCCTCCGATCTTCTTGCCAAAGACGTTGGCGTTGCCAAAGGTGTCGAGGTAGTCGTCGCAAATCTGGAACGCCAGGCCTATCTGCCAGCCGTAGTCGTACAGCGCCTGGGCCTGGGCCTGGGGTGCGGCGGCAATCATGGCGCCCATCTTGGCCGAACATGCCAGCAGGGCGGCGGTCTTGAGCCCGATCATCTCCAGATACTCACTTTCGGTGACGGTCGGCTGGTCTTCGAAATCCATGTCGTACTGCTGTCCCTCGCACACCTGAGCGCTGGTCGTGCTGAAGAGTTCCAGCACGTCGCGAAGGTTGGAACCGTTGTATTCGGTGAGATATTGGTAAGCCATGATGCACATCACGTCGCCCGAGAGTATCGCCACGTTGTCGTTCCACTTGTGGCACACGGTCGCCTGGCCGCGGCGGGTTTCGGCACGGTCCATAATGTCGTCGTGCAACAGGGTGAAGTTGTGGAAAATCTCCAGCGCCATGGAGGGGGAGATTATCTGCGGGCCGATGTTGTCGCTGAACAGGTTGAAAGCGGTCAGGCAGAGACGCGGACGGAGGCGCTTGCCGCCGATGGACATCATATACTCCAGCGGCTCGTACAGCCCCGCCGGCTCCTTTACAAACTTCAAACTGCTTATAGCGCGCGCCACGATGGCGTCCAATTCCTTGAGAGAATACATAAAACGATATGTTTAACGCACAAAGATAGCAATCTTTGCGCTATTTGTCTGCGATTTCTACGACGGTGGCGGTGTCACCGGCCACCGAGAAGCGGACGTTGTAGCGCCCGTAGGCCATGCCCCAGATTTTGTCGGAGTCGGCATCGTACGACACGCGCGGATCCAGCGCAACCAGTTGGCGTATCTGCTCCAGGGTGTCGGGGGCAACTGCAGAGGCCGCGTCCGGGGCGAATTCCACGGAGAGACGGTGGTCCTTGGTGGTGCCGGTGTAGCCGTCGGAGGCCTCGCTGATGCAGTCGGCGTAGGGGATGTAGGGTTTGATGTCGTAGATGGGCGTGCCGTCCAGCAGGTCGGCGCCCAAAACGTGGAGCACCGGACCGCGGCCCGTCATCTCGACGCGCTCCAGCCGCACCGCCGACATCCCCAGCGAGTTGGGCCTGAACGGCGAGCGCGAGGCGAAGACCCCGATGCGGGTGTTCCCTCCGAGCCGCGGCGGGCGCACGGTGAAATTGCCGTCCCACCGGGCCTGGGAAAAGCCCCATATCAGCCAGATGTGCGAGAAGGCCTCCAGACCGCGCACGGCATCTTCCAGGGCATACCCCTGCTCGAATTCGATGCGCGCCGAGCACTCCGCCGCCAGCGAACTCTGCCGCGGAATCCCGAACTTCTCGCCGAACGGCGACCGGATGTGCGCTATGGGCTCTATCGTCATCCTGTAAATGAAAATATGTGTTGCAAGAGTGTAAAGATAGCGATTCCGGCACAATCGGCCAAACCGGTGCAGTTGTCAAAAATGTGCAAAACGTGTTGATATTCTTAAAAAAAGTGCTATCTTTGCAGCCCCGCAAAAAAGCGGCTTACATATTTAAATAAAAGATTAATAACTTTTTATGCCGACAATTCAACAATTAGTTCGCAAGGGTCGCGAGGTTATCGTAGAGAAAAGCAAATCTCGCGCGCTGGATGCATGCCCTCAAAGACGCGGCGTATGTGTTCGTGTTTATACCACGACTCCTAAAAAACCTAACTCAGCAATGCGTAAGGTTGCCCGCGTACGTCTCACCAACCAGAAAGAGGTCAATGCATACATTCCCGGTGAGGGCCACAACCTCCAGGAGCACAGCATCGTGCTGGTCCGCGGCGGTCGTGTTAAAGACCTTCCCGGTGTACGTTACCACATTCTCCGTGGCGCTTTGGATACCGCAGGCGTAGACGGTCGTCTCCAGGGACGTTCGCTCTATGGCACCAAGAGGCCGAAGAAAGCCAAGAAGTAATTCTGTTTAATTTATCTAATCAATTTGTTGAAAAATGAGAAAAACGAAGCCTAGAAAGAGGATTCTACTTCCTGATCCTAAGTACAATGACGTGCTTGTAACACGCTTTGTCAACAACCTTATGTTGCAGGGGAAGAAGAGTATCGCGTATTCTATTTTTTACGATGCCATTGACATGGTAGGCGAGAAGATGAAAGATTCTGACAAGGCTCCTATAGAAGTCTGGAAGCAGGCTCTGGAGAACATCACTCCCCAGATCGAGGTTAAGAGCCGCCGCGTAGGTGGTGCTAACTTCCAGGTTCCTACAGAGATCCGACCTGAACGCAAAATCTCCATCTCCATGAAGAATATGGTACTCTACGCCCGTAAGCGTTCCGGTCACTCAATGGCCGAAAAGTTATGCGCTGAGATAATTGCAGCATACAACAACGAAGGTGCTGCATTCAAGCGTAAAGAAGATATGCACAAGATGGCAGAGGCCAACAAGGCTTTTGCACATTTCCGTTTCTAACAACATCCGTGAGGGGTTAGATGGCAAGAGACCTGACATACACGAGGAACATCGGTATAATGGCCCACATCGACGCCGGCAAGACCACGACCAGCGAGCGAATCCTGTATTATACGGGCAAGACTCACAAGATCGGGGAGGTGCACGACGGGGCCGCCACAATGGACTGGATGGTTCAGGAGCAGGAGCGTGGCATCACTATTACGTCTGCTGCGACCACCGCTTTCTGGAACCACAACGGCGAGAAATATCAGATCAACCTGATAGACACTCCCGGCCATGTGGACTTTACCGTAGAGGTAGAGCGTTCGTTGCGCGTGCTTGACGGCACCATCGCAACGTTCTGCGCAGTGGGCCGTGTTCAGCCGCAATCGGAGACGGTATGGCGTCAAGCCGACAAGTACCATGTCCCCAAGATTGCCTATGTGAACAAGATGGACCGCACTGGTGCCGACTTCCTGGCAGTGGTCGAGGAGATTCACAGCAAGCTCGGCGCCAACGCCGTGCCTATTTGCCTCCCTATCGGGGCCGAGGACAATTTCGAGGGAATCATAGACCTTATCGCAATGAAGGCCATTTATTACGATAACGGCACCGAGCTCGTAAACTACGAGGTCAAGGATATTCCCGCCGACATGAAGGACGAGGCCGACGAGTGGAGGGGCAAGCTGGTAGAGGCCGCCGCAGAATTTGACGACAACTTGATGACCAAATTCTTCGACGACCCCGATTCAATCACAGAAGAGGAGATTATCGCCGCTTTGAGAAAGGCGACCATAGAGATGTCGGTAGTTCCGACTTGCTGCGGTTCGTCGTTCAAGAACAAGGGCGTCCAGTTCTTGCTGGATGCGGTTATCCGCTTCCTCCCCAGCCCGCTTGACGTGGGCAGCGTGGTTGGCACCAATCCCAAGACCGGCGACCAGGTAGAGCGCAAGCCCAGCGTGAACGATCCGTTCTGCGCCCTTGTGTTCAAAATCGCCACCGACCCGTATGTCGGCCGCCTCGCATTCCTGAGGGCATACTCGGGACGCCTCGATTCGGGCTCCTATGTCCTCAATACCCGTACGGACAAGAAAGAACGTGTTGCACGTCTGTATCAGATGCACAGCAACAAGCAGAACCCGATAGACTTTGTGGAGGCAGGTGATATCTGCGCCGCAGTCGGGTTCAAGGAGCTGCGCACCGGTGATACTATTTGCGTTGAAGACAAACCTGTAGTATTGGAGTCGATGGTGTTCCCCGATCCCGTTATCGGTGTCGCAGTGGAACCCAAGACCCAGGGAGACATAGACAAGCTGGCGCTGGCGCTGTCCAAGCTTTCTGAAGAGGACCCGACCTTTACCGTTGAGTCCGACCAGGAGACGGGACAGACCATCATCAGTGGTATGGGCGAGCTTCACCTTGACATCATCATAGACCGTCTGCGCCGCGAATTCGGCGTAGAGATCAACCAGGGTGCCCCGCAGGTCAACTACAAGGAGGCTATTCGCGGCTCTTACCAGATTCACGAGACCTTCAAGAAGCAGACCGGCGGCCGCGGCAAGTATGCCGACATCGTGGCGGAGTTCTCTCCTGCCGACGAGGGCGTCACCGGGTTGCAGTTCTTCGACGAGGTCAAGGGCGGCAACATCCCCCGCGAGTTTATCCCCGCAGTGGAGAAGGGCCTCAAGAGTTCTATGTCCAACGGCGTGCTGGCCGGTTACGAACTGGTCGGCCTCAAGGTTCGCCTGCTCGATGGAGCATACCATCCCGTGGATTCCGACTCGCTGTCGTTTGAGGTTTGTGCCCACATGGCATACAAGGAGGCGCTCACCAAGTGTTCTCCGGTGCTCATGGAGCCCATCATGAAGCTCGAGGTGGTAACCCCCGAAGAGTATATGGGCGACATCGTGGGAGATCTCAACCGCCGCCGCGGACAGATCCAGGACATGGATTCCAAGGGCAACGCCCGCATCATCAAGGCCCTCGTGCCGTTGGCAGAGCAGTTTGGCTATGTCACCGTGCTCAGGACCCTCTCGAGCGGCCGCGCCACCAGTTCCATGGAGTTCAGTCACTACGAGCAGGTACCCACACCTATTGCAAAAGAGGTAGTGGAGCGTCAGGGACGCAAATTTATTGGTGAATAAAATTCAAAAAAACAGTTATATAATGAGCCAGAAAATCAGAATTAAATTGAAATCTTACGACCATGCGTTGGTAGACAAGTCTACTGACCAGCTCGTAAAGACAGTCAAGAGCACCGGCGCTGTCGTCAGTGGACCTATTCCCCTGCCTACAGACAAGAAGATCTTCACTGTCAACCGCTCAACTTTCGTCAACAAGAAAGCTCGCGAGCAGTTCGAACTCAGTTCTTTCCGTCGTCTGGTTGACATTTACTCTTCCAACCCCAAGACCATCGACGCGCTGATGCGCCTCGAGCTTCCCAGCGGTGTTGACGTAGAGATCAAGGTCAACTAATCGATAGTTAGAAGCAAGACACACTATTTTCCGGATAGTTTGCATATATTTGCACCGGAAACGGTCCCATAGCTCAGTTGGTTAGAGCATCTGACTCATAATCAGGGGGTCGCAGGATCATGCCCTGCTGGGACCACAGGAAACAAAAGACGGCTTTGGCCGTCTTTTTTGTTTCCTGTGGTCCAAAGGACCACCTATTTTACTAGGGGGCTCTGCCCCCTAAGACCCCCGCGCAGCTAAGCTGCGGGTCAAAGGTCGACCGGCGATCTTTTTCGCGACCGGCCGCGAATAGCAATCGCCACTCGCGCTACGCTAGCGCCTGACGGCGCTTTTTAATACCCCCGCGGCGCAAGGCGCCGACCGGCAGACGCGGCTTTAAGTATTGTCGCCGGCAAAAACACCCCTCTTCCCTGTTCCCAATGGCGGAATATGAGCGCCATTGGGAACAAAATCGGCCCAAATCGTACCCAATGGAAGGTTTTTTACCCCATTGGGAACACTCACGCCAGGAGGGTGGCAGAAGATACTAGTGTGCGGTTGTCTGGGTGGCTTTGATGACCTGGGCGGCCCAGTCGGCATCGAGGGCTTCTACGGTGCGGCCGTCTTTGCCGGTGAGGGTTTCGGCCATGAAGAGGGAGTTCCAGATGGCCTCGGCCGTAGCCTCGATGGTAGCCTGGAACAGGCCCGACATGTCGTCGTTGTGAAGCAGGGTGGGGGTATAGGGCTTCTTGCTCTCGTCAACCAGGTTGCCGGGACAGTTGGAGAAGGCTATCACGTAGTCACCGCTGCCGTTGGCCGCAATGCCGCCGGTCTGGGCCAGGCCCATGAAGGCGCGCTCTGCCATTCGCTCCAGATTGCGGGCATCCACCGGGGCGTCGGTGGCCACTACAATCATGCAGCTGCCGTCTACATCCTGCAGTATCTTGTCGCGGTGCGAGTACTTGCCCATCATCTGGCCTATCTCTACGCCGGCAATCTTGAGCACGCCGCCGTAGTTGGTCTGTACCAGCACTCCCACCGTGTAGCCGCCCATCGACTTGGGGAGCACGCGAGAGGCGGTGCCGATGCCTCCCTTGAGGCCGAATGCGACCGTGCCGCGACCCGCCCCTACATTGCCCTCTTCTACCGGGCCGTCATGGGCAGAGAATATCGCCTCCAGCACGTTGGTCTCGGTGACGTAACGTGCGCGGACATCGTTGAGGGTGCCGTCGTTGGTCTCGCCCACCACGGCATTGACGCTGCCCACAGTCTCGTTGCCCGGCCGCGTCAGGGTATAAGAGATCAGCGCCCGAATCCCTTCGGCTACATTGAGCGTATTTGTCAAGATTATGGGCGTCTCCAGAGTGCCCAGCTCCCGGATCTGGGTCACGCCGGCCAGCTTGCCATATCCATTGCCTACATACACCGCAGCGGGGCATTTCTGGCGGAAGACATTCCCCTGGTGAGGGATAATCGCCGTCACGCCGGTATGCATCCGGTCGGCATCGTCCAGCGTGCGGTGGCCCACGGTGACGCCGGCCACGTCGGTAATGGCGTTGTTGGCGCCGGTTTTCATCACGCCGTAGGTAATGCCATAGTCGCGCATCCGCTTGCGGGCAGAGGCATCAATCGGCTGCAGCGCCGCAAGCGCAACGGCCACGGCGATAATCAGGTAGGATATTCTTTTCATAAGTATGCTTTACGCTTGGCTCCACTTGTAGCCAAGGGTGTGAAGTTCTATGGATGCCGCAATCGTGTAGAGGACCTCGATGGTGGCCAGGACGGCCTGGAAGGCGGCAGTGGTGCCCGCTTCGATGCCGGCGTGCAGCAGGTAGCTGTAGGCTTCGCCCGCCAGGGAGCGCATCCGGGAGGCCAGAGCCTCGGCCGCGTCGCTGCCCAGGGGCATGCCGAGCAGTTGCTCCGTGATATGCTCGTCCATGTAGTCGAACCCCTTCTCGCCGCGCCAGAAAGCGTATTGCTTAGACGAATAGGTGGTCCAGTCGGTGTCCCAGCCCCACGCTACCGCCGTTCCAAGATAGCCCGCCCAGGCGAGCACCACCTCGGGATAGCCGTTGAATTCGGGTACCGCGTCGGCCAGGAATTCGGGAGAGAGTTCTTGCCACTTGTCGTCCACGTCGGGCGTCTGCAGCAGGTCGCCGGCGAGCAGCCCTTTGCCGCGGCAAATCTCCATCAGATGCAGCGCCAGCCGCTTTTTGTAGTCAGAAACGGTCTCCATGGGGTCGTATTAAAGCACCGCAAGTACCAGCAGTTGGGCCACAAGCACCCTCAGGAACATCGTGAGCGGATATACGGTTGCGTAATTGACAGAGGTGTAGTCGGTGCCGTACTGGCTCTGGGCAAAGGAGAGTGCCGCAGGGTCGGTGGTACCGCCCGCCACAAGGCCGCAAATCTCGTAGAAGTCGAGCTTGAACACCAGCCGCGAGATGATGATGGTCGCCGCCACTGGAATCAGGGTGATGAGGGCGCCGTAGAGAATCCACCAGTAACCGCCTGCTGCGATGGAGCTTACAAACGTACGGCCCGCATCCAGTCCGACCGCCGCCATAAAGAACGAGATACCTATCTCGCGAATCATCATATTGGCACTGACGGTGGTGTAGGTGGTTATTTTGAGCTTGGGACCAAAGTAGCCGAGCAAGATGGCTATCAGCAGAGGACCGCCCGCCAGGCCTAGTTTGATGGGCTGCGGGATGCCGGGAAGCGAGATGGGGATGCTGCCGAAAATGACGCCCACCGCGATACCGAAGAAAATCGGCACCAGGTTGGGGTGGGTCAGCGTTTCGGGCTTGTTGCCCACGATTTTGGCCACCAGATTGATGTTCTCTTCGGTGCCGACCACCTGGATGCTGTCGCCAACCTGCAAGATAAGGCCGGGACGGCCCACCAGCTCGATACCGGAACGAATCACGCGTGTGACGGTGACGTTGTAGTTGCGGCGGAAGCCGAGCTGCGAGAGATGCTTTCCGGTGAGGGAAGATTTGGTGATGGAGAGGCGGCGCGAAACCATGTGCGAATCCATGTTCTGCCAGTCCTGCTGATGCATCGGGACCTCTTCGCCAAAAATGATGCGGACGGTGTCTACGTCTTTGTGGTCGGTGACAATCAGCAGCTTGTCGCCTTCGTGGAGCACCGTGTCGGGTCCGGGAATGGATATCTGGCCGTCGTGGAGCAGGCGGGAGACCACAAAGTCGTCGCCCATGTTGGCTGCCACCTGCGAGAGGGTCTTGCCGAATACGGCGGGATTGCTCACCTGGCAGTGCATGCGCCGTGCGGTTTCGCCGGTATTCTGGGCGTCGTCGAGGCGCGCCTTCTCTTTGCCGAGATCTATCTTGAAGATGGATTTGAACAGTATCAGCATGAAGATTACACCCAGCACGCCGAGGGGATAGGTCACCGCGTAGGCCGACGCCATCACAGAGCTGTCGGCGGGGGCGTTGGGCACGCTTGCAAGGGTCTGCTGCGCCGCACCGAGGCCGGGGGTGTTGGTCACCGCACCCGACATGACGCCCGTAAGGGTAAACAGATCCAGCCCGGTGGCAAAGTGCAGGCCTACGGTAACTACCACGGCCAGCGATATCAGCATGATTGCCAGCAAGTTGAGTTTGACGCCGCCCTTCTTGAAAGAAGAGAAGAAGCCGGGGCCGACCTGCAGGCCTATCGAGAAGACGAACAGTATCAGTCCGAAATCCTTCATGAAGGCGAGCACGGTGGGGTCGCTCCGGAAACCGAAGTGACTGAGAATGATGCCTACAAACAGAATCCAGGTTGTACCGATGGATACACCTTTGATTTTGAAACGGCCCAGATACAAACCGCTGCCGATAACGGCGGCAAAAAGCAAAATGGAATGAGCTATACCTGTGCCGGTGAATATATTACCCATATATATTTAAAAAACCGGCCGCAAATATATAACTATTTACCTTTTCTGCGTTTAAATCTTTCAAAAATGACGTTCTTTCGGGTATTCCTGCGCAATTTTAGCTTTTCCAGGGCTTCGTTTGAAATCTTGGGGAAGCGGTTGCGTACCCTGCGGGCCCATTCACCCAGCGAGGCCATGGTGTGGCGGTCGCGCTTCTCGGGATACATCTCGTTGAAGCAGACCATGATGCCGGTCTCCTCTACATCGGAGAACTCGTCGTTGATGGCGGTGCCCAGCATCTTCATCGAAGGGGAACTGTTCATGTATGAGTTCACCAGCGGCGGGATGTTGGTGCCGAGTTTGCGCACGGCTTCCTTTAGGTTGCGGTAGTCTTCCTTGAAATCGGTATCCTTGAGTATCAGGTCCATCATGCGTGAATTGGTCTCGGGCATTACGGACTTGTACGGGCGCACAAGCTCCTCGGGGTCGGGGAAATGCTTCCAGAGGAAGTGGAGAATCAGGTCGCGGGAAGGACGGTCGTACGAGGGGTACATCGTCATCTTGCCAAAGAAATAGATTATCGTGGGGTGCTCCTGCACCACCGCGCCGATGGCGTCCCAGAGGTTGTCGAGGGCATAGAGGGCCTTGGCTCCAGCTTTGGAGCTTTGGTATTCCGGCGTCACAAAGCTGCGGCCGAGTTCCATCACATGCGGCAGGTACTCCTTGATAAAGGTGTCGCTGAAGTGGAACATGTGCGAAGTGGCAAGGCGTGGCTGCCCGTCGTTGAGAAAGGTTACGTCGGGTCCGAGAATGTAGCGGTAGCCGCCCAGGATGGCCTTGGCCTCGGGGTCCCACACCACAATCTGCTTGTAGGGGTTCTCCATGGTGTCAAAGTCGTCGATGTCGACACTCATGCCGCTGCTGCCGCCCGCCTCGCGGAACGACCGCTCGCGCAGACGCCCCACCTCAAGCATGACGTTGGGCGAATCGTGCGCGTCTATTACATATATGACGTTGCCGCCTTTGTTGGTGTCGCAGAGTTTCTTGTCGGGGGTCAACTCGGCCTCCAGCAGTTCTACGCTTACGGGATCGATAATCTTTTCCATAACCTAGAGTTCGTATGCTTTTTCGCGCACCCATGCTGCCCACTCGACGGGAGTCTTGCTGTTGTCGAAGGTTTCGGGAGGGATGGGTTTGCCGAATGTAATCTTGAATGTCTTGTGCTGGTTGCGATAGAGCTCGTCCGGCAAGAACAGCATCGCAAAGTTGAATTTGAGGCGGAGTAACTTGCACAGGTTGGCCACGTTGTAGAAGCGGTTGCTGTTGCGTCCCTCAAAATGCACCGGAACTATCCAGCGGCCGGTGGCGCGGCTCATCTGTATGAAATTCTTGGTCCAGGGCAGGTCCTGTATCTTGCCCTTGATCTTGCGTGAGCACAGGCCGGCGGGGAACACGACCATATTGTTGTCGGACTGGTACGCCTCTTTGATGAGTACCGGCAGGTTGCGAGCCTGGCCGCCCGTCTTGTTGATGGGGACGCAGATGGGGGCAAGCCCCTTGAGGGCCATCAGGAAGTCGTTCACCAGCAGGCGGACGTTCGGGCCGAAATGCTCTCCCACAACGCCTGCCACCGCCACGCCGTCCACGCCGCCGAGGGGGTGGTTGCCGGCAAAGGTCAATTTGGCACCTTCCGGTACCACGACGTTTTCAAGCCCGTGGATGTCGAGGGTAACGTCGAGATACTTGACGGCCTCGGAGCAGAACTCGGTGCCCACGTAGCCCTTGGTGGCCATCACGTTCAGGAAATCCTGATGGATGAACTTCTTGATCCAATTGGTGATCCATTTGGGAATCTTCTTGCCCGGGAACTTCTGGGCCACTACCTTGTCTACATCAAAGGCCCAGTCTGGACGGGGTACAACGGCGGTTTCGCTCATATCTTTCACAGAATGAATAATAGGTCAAAAGTAGTCAAAAATCTAAAAACGGCTTTATATTTGCATCAACTTTTTGACGATAATAATTTAACCAATCTTAAAATGAGTAAGTATGCTGTCATCGTCGTTGACCTGGTCAACGATTTTGTATCGGGATCTATTGCGCATCCCAGAATCAAAAGAATTATAGAACCCATCAAGGAGCTCTGTGAGAAGGCCCGCGCTGCTGGTGTGCCCGTTTTCTATGCCAACGACAGCCACACTCCCGAGGTTGACAAGGAGTTCAAGGTATGGGGTCCCCACGCAGTTGAAGGTACATGGGGCGCAGAGGTTATAGACGAACTCAAACCCCAGCCCGGTGATGTTATCATCCCCAAGAAGACCTACAGCGGTTTCTTCCAGACCCCCCTGGAGCTTGACCTTCGCGAGAAAGGAGTAGATACCGTTATCATCACCGGTTGGCAGGCCGACTGCTGCTGCCGTCACACCAGTGCCGATGCGTTCTTCCGCGGTTTCAACATCATTGTTCCGCGCGAGACTACCGACACCCTTACACAAGAAGACTGCGACCGTGGCCTTGAGTATATCAAGAACATCTACGGCGGTACAATCTGCAGCATGAAAGACCTTCCTTTCTGGAAATAATACCGCAGCATGAAGGTCGGAATGTTTGTGGATACCTTCTACCCGATGGTAGACGGTGTCATTAAAGTTGTAGACAATTATTCCCGCCGCCTCGCAAAAAAATGCGAGGTGGTGGTTTTTTGCCCCGACATAAAAGGTTACGACAAATCCGAAGACAAAAAGTTCCCGTACGAAGTTGTACGTTGCTCTTCGCTGCCGCTTCCGGGCGTGGATTATTCCCTCCCGTTACCCCTTGCGGATCCTTCGTTTAACCTTCCGCTTATAAAGAGCGGCCTGGACATGGTCCACATACATTCCCCGTTCGCTGTCGGCATGGCGGGTGCGCTGTACGCCAAGATCCACCAGATTCCTGCCGTAGGGACGCTGCATTCGCAGTATCGTCAGGATTTTGAGCGGACATTCAAGCTGGAGCCTACCGTAAAGATGGCCATGAACACCCTGATGATGACCTTCAACGCCTGCGACGAGTGCTGGACCGTGAACGACGCCATCAGGAACCTCTACCTGAACGAATACGGCCTGTCCGTACCGTGCAATATCATACCCAATGCCACCGACCATGTCCCTGTGGCAGACCCTGAGGCGGCCGCCGGGCGGGTGAACAGCCGTTACGGCCTCGCCGCAGACGACAATGTGCTGCTGTTTGTGGGCCGCATCAATTTCATCAAGAACCTCGACTTCCTGGTACGCTCGCTCAGGCTGATTAAAGACCGCGGCGTGCAGTTCAAGATGTTGTTCGTAGGGCAGGGGCAGGACGAGGATAAACTCCGCGCGCTGGTCAAGGAACTGCAGATCGAAAACAATGTCGTGATGGCGGGTCTGGTGAGCAGTCGCGAAGAGTTGCAGGATATCTATTCCCGCGCCAAGATGTTCCTCTTCCCGTCGCTTTACGACACCAACTCCCTGGTCCAGATCGAGGCGGCCTGCCAGGGAACTCCCACCGTGTTCCTCAAAGGGGCACGTACCGCGGCTACGGTCACCGACGGCGTGAACGGACTGCTGGTGGAGCCCACCGAAGAGGCCTATGCCGATGCCATCGCAGGCCTGCTGGCCGACAGGCAGCGTTATGACCGCATTGCCGCCGCCGCCCGCGAACAACTCTACATCAACTGGGATACCGTCGTGGACCGAGTCTACGACAAATATCAGGAGTTGATCGAGGTCAAAAAGAAGAACGTCGAGGCCAAAAAGCTCACAAACGTATTGAAGCAAGCCTTCCGCCCCGACGAGGACAAACCTGCCGAATAACTCAGAACTTCTTCTTGTATGCCCTGCGGCGCATGAAGGCCGTGGGGTGGTATTCTTCGAACAGTGTCTGGACCTTATAGTTCTCTTCCAGCTGCGGGTTGAAGATTATGCGTTTGATGCCCCTGCGGATGCAGTTCTCGTGGATATACTTGAACATCAGCACCGGCACGCCGCACGCCTGGAAATCGGGCAGCACGCCTATTAGCAGCGCTTCCAGCGTGTCGTTCTTGCGCAGTGCCTTCAGGATGTTAATCAAACCAAACGGGAACAGCCGTCCGCCCGACTTCTTGACCGCCTTGGAGAGGGACGGCACGCAGAACAGGAATCCGGCAGGACGTTCTTCTTTGTCCAGCACGACCGCCACGAAATCCTTGTCCAAGATCGGGACGTAGGTCCTCAGGTAGTTCTTGATCTGCTTGTCGGTCAGGGGCGAGAAGCCTTCGAGCGGCGCAAAGGCCTCGTTGTAGGCATGAAAGATTGCCATGCCGTAGCGGCGGCACATCTGGTTCATGCTCATCCCCGTCACCACATGGAGCCCGAAGCGCTGCTCTATCAGCGGCGCATACTGGAACATCGGCGGCAGTTGGTCGGAGATGGTAATGTAGCGCTGTGTCCAGTCGACCTGCTTCTCGAAGCCCAGCTGCTCAAGCATGGGTCCGTAATAAGGGTAGTTGTAGAGGCAGGTAAACGGGCTGAGGTGTTCGAATCCTTCTGTGAGCAAACCCTCCTTGTCCATGTCGGTGAAGCCCCACGGGCCGCGGATTTCGCTGCGGCCGCGCTCGCGACCCCATGCCTGGACGGTGTCTATCAGGGCGCGGAGCACCTCCTCGTCTTCTATGAAGTCGAGCCAGCCGAAGCGGACCACACCCTCGCGGTCGTCGGCCTTGTGGTTGATGATGGCAGCCACGCGGCCGACAATCTCCCCGCCGCGGTATGCCAGAAAGCAGTCGGCTTCGCAGAAGTCGTACGCTCCGTTCTTGGCGGGGTCAAAGGTGTCGTATTCGTCACCCTGGAGGGCCGGGACCCAGTTAGGGCACTCTTTGTAGAGCTTTTCGGGGTATGTGATGAACTTCTTGAGCTGACAGCGGGTAGCAACTTTGACGATTTCTACTGACATGCTTTCTCAATATAATCTATCACCTCGTTTACGGTTTCGAAGCGGGGGGAACCCTCGAATTTGAAACCGTATTTGTTTTCTACGGCCAGGCTCAGCAGCAAGATCGTGAGGGAATCCAGTCCCAGGTCGCGCACCAGCTGTGAGTCTTCTTTTATCTTTGTGAGGTCAATCGAGGGGCGGATCTGCCACACGATGTCTTTCAAAGACTCAAAAATGTCGTTTCTTGTCATAGTATCAGGATTATTGGTTGCGTAAAACTTTCATTGCACCGCTGCGCTTGAAATCTTCTTTGCGCACAGTGACCTTGGTCACGCGGTGGGTCGTGGGCAGGGTCGCGTTGACCTCATCCACCAGGTTCCCGAAGAATTTCTCGACCTCTTCCCAAGGGGTGTCGCCGAACTCTTCGATGCGGGGATAAATCTCTATTGCAATCACGTTGCGGCCGTCCACCTCCTCTTCTTTCACGAGGCAGTCGCGCAGTTTGTTGCACTTGTAGAAGGGCTCCTCGATGCTCTCGGGGCTCACGTTCTCGCCGTTGGAGAGGATAATCAGGTTCTTGATGCGGCCCACGATATACATGTAGCCTTCCTCGTCAAAGCGCACCAGGTCGCCGGTCTTGACCCAGCCGTCTTCGGTGAGGGTCTCGGCGGTCTTTTCGGGGTCACCATAGTAGCCCAGGAACACATTGTCGCCGCGATACCAGAGCTCGCCGTCCACGACCTTGACCTCCTGCTCGGGGTAAATCTTGCCCACTGAGGTGGGGCGTGCCTTGACGTCGATGTTGCCCGAGGTCAGGTTGGCGCCTTCGGTCATGCCGTAGCCCTCGAAGAGGCTCACGCCGTAGGTGTCAAACTCCGCGATCAACTTGGGCGGAACGTTGGCTGCGCCGGAGATGATATATTTCAGGCGGCCGCCGAGGAACTTGGGGCTGTACATCTTGACCAGGCCCGACATTATCTCGCAGATGCCCGGGACGGCCACCATGCAGGTCGGCTGTATCATCGGCAGCTTGGAGATGGTGTCCTTGATGTTGGGGCAAGCCACCCATTTGGCGCCGATCTGCAACGGGGTGAGGGTAGAGCAAATCAGGCCGAATACATGGCTCAGGGGCAATACGTGTGCATATACGTGGCAGCCCAGGCGAGGGGTGGGGGCGTAGCAGCCGTTAAGCGAACCGCGCATCAGGGCACGGTGGGGCAGCACTGCACCCTTGGGGGCGCCGGTCGTACCGCCGGTAAAGAAGATGGCGGCGGCATCGTTCTTATCTATGGTTGCCACGGGCGCACCTTCGCTTGCGCACTCGGCTATGTCTATCACTTTGCAGGGAACACCTGCTGCGGTCTGCTGGTAATCTTTGCCCGCTGCGAGTACTTTGACACGGAACTTTGCGCAGCAACCGGCAACTGCCGGAGCCGGGAGTTGCGAGGGGAGCATCAGGGCTACATACCCTGCCGAAGTAATCGCGAGGAACATCTCCACAGCCTCCGGGGTCGTGCCGTCCAGAACGGCCACGGTGTCGCCCTTGGCCAGCCCCATCGAGTTGAGCAACGCGCGTTTACGCGCCACTATCTGGCACATCTCGCCGTAAGTCACGGTGTTTACCGTGTCCGAAAGTGCCGGCAGGTCGCGCCACTTATTCTCAATCCAAGTTACATAATCAGCAAGTGTAGGGAGAAACTCCAACTGCGCGAGTTCGTCGGCAGTGAGCATACTTTTAAAGTAATCTTTCATCAGAATAGTATCAATAAGTTATAGGTTTTTTGTCGTTGCATTCGACAAATATACAAAAAAAGTGGCCAGGATGTACCTCCGGGCCACGTAAGCCATTCCTCCCCGACATGGACTAGTAGCTGAAACCCAGCTTGTCGAGGCCTTGGCGGACGTCCTGGTCTTTCATGAAGGTGTTCCAGAGCAGGCCGGTGCGCCAGTTCTCTATCATGCAGACGATGGGGCCCTGGTCAATGGCGATGTAGCTGCGGGCGAACCATTGGTGTTCGAGGGAGAAGGCGTCGTAGAAGCCGTATTCGCCCCAGATGCGTTTGCCCAGCTTGTAATAGAAGTATTCCAGTGCGGCCAGGGATTCCTCGGGGGTGTAAGGCATGCTGGAGAGCGCCGCGGTGGGGGCGATGGTGCCGGTGTCGTTGGTGGGCGACGAGGCGATGTAGCCTCCCCAGTAGTCGCTGGCGGTGATGCCCCAACATTTATCGCTGTAGCCGTAATTGCCCTTGGGGTTGGCTTCGCAGTAGGCGTGGTTGATCTTGGAGTGGGCCACGTTCTGCTCCCAGTAGTTGGCGTACGCGTCGCTCAGGGTTCGCGGGTCGAGCCCGATGAAAGAGTAGTGCGTGAAGAACAGCGGGCCGCCGTAGCTCTCTCCCAGCGGAAGGGTGATGCCGTAGTATTGCTTGCCGTTCTTTACGTTGGAAGCCCAGCCCTTGTCGTAAACCTCTTTGGAAACGGGGTGGGTGGGCGATGATGCCGCCAGCACATATATTATCAGCGCTTCGTTCCAGCCCTTTATCTTCATGTTCATCTTCCAGTCGTAGTCGGCGGACCAGTGCCAGTAGAGCACATTCTGCCCGCCACGGGTGAACCAGTCCCACTCGACACCTTCCCAGATGGTGGTGATGCCGCTGCGGATGGCGGTCTCGGTGGCGTCGTTGCCGTCAAAATATGCGCGAAGGGTCAACAAGCCCTCTACCAGGAACGCTGTCTCCACCAGGTCGGCGCCGTTGTCGTAGGTGCCGAAGGCGATGGTTGCGCCTGAGGTGCCGTTGAGCCAGTGGGGGAATGCACCGTGATATTTGACGGCCTTGTCTTTCAAGAAGTTGACGATCTTGAGCGCGCGTTCAGCGCCCTGCTCGCGGGTGATGAACCCCCTGGAGATGCCCACCGGAATGGACATCAGGCCAAAGCCGCTGCCGCCGATGGTCACCGTCTCGTCGCTGCCGAGCCGCTCGCGGGCCAGGCCGCTGACGGGGTGTCCATAGTCCCAGAAATATGCGAAGGTGCGCTCCTGCACCTTGGTGAGCAGTTCGTCGGTAGGGATTCTGGGGAATGCATCGGCAGTGTCTTCCAGGGCGGTGATGAACGAGAAGGTGAACCCTTCTACCAGGTTGACGCCGAAGCCTTCGCCGGCGGCAATCCCTATCCGGTATTGTGAGAACTCATTCAGGGGAGCCTTGGGCGTAATAACCATGACGGATGCGTCGTTGGCATCCAGTCGTACATCCAGCTCACCTCCTGAGAATGAGATGCAAGACGCCAGCGACACCTTGTTGAGGGTGATTTCGCGGGAGAAGCTGAACACGATTTGCGGCTGTACGGATACTCCGTTCGTGGTGCCCGACTCCAGCACGGCTTTGCCGTCTATCGTGGCGGATACGACTATAGCCTTGGGAAGGGTTTCGGGGTCTGCTTTGCGTTCGCACCCCAGTGCCGACGCAATTGCCGTAATGGTAACGAGTATAAATACAAGACGTTTCATAGTGACGACAGGGAGATCCCTCTCCCTGCCGCCCGAATAATTACATAAGAGCGATTGCAACCTCTTCTTTGCGGAGAGCCTGAATCTCGGCCTCGGTGAGGGCCTTGTTGTAGATGCGGAGTTCATCGATGCTGCCGGAGAAGAAGCTCATCCAGTCTGCAGCACCCTGATAAGTCTCGATCCAGGAAGCCCAGCCGCCTACATAGAATGCATTGGCATCGGTGGGAACGCATTTGCCCCAAGGCATCTTGTCGCCGTACTCAGCGTCCTTGACCTTGACACCGTCTACGTAGAGTGCCCATGCACCGGTAGATGCGGTGTAGGTATAAGCGAACTGGAACCAAGCATTGTACTTTGCAAATGCGGGATCCCAGGTGTCGAGCCACATGTTGGACTCGTTGCCGTCGGCGAGTTTGAACATGATGCGGCCGTTAACCTGCTGCTTCTTTGCGCCGGTCTCTTCGTCGGTACCCTTGTTGTCGAACATTACGACCAGGCTAGGCCAGTCCTGGGTGGGGAAGAGTTTGCCGTTTACAGAGAAAAGACCACCTTTCTGGAATTCTTCGTTGTTCTTTACCCAAACGGTGAAGGTCATGTCTTCGAGCTTGCTGATAGCGTTGTTGGCAGCAAGGTTGAACTTCATGTAAGCCTCGTTGTTGTTGCCGGCGGTGTTTACATAACCGTTGCCGATGTAACCGGCACCGAAGTCAGCAGCGCCTGCCTTCTTGTCGAAAGAGAGGCCTTCGCCAACCTTGACAGCCTTGTCGGCTGCCTCGAAAGGCATGTGGAGAACCAGGTTTTCTGCGCAAGTCTTCACTTCAGGGGTTTTGTCCTTGTTGGGATCGTCCTGAGGGTCCTTTTCGCAAGAAACAAGTGCGAACATTGCTGCAAGAGCTAAAACAAAAAGTTTTTTCATTGTGTTGTGTTGTTAAAAGGTTAATTGGTATGGTTTGATTAGTATGTGTATCCGGGAGTTGCGGGGAGGAAGGGATTGAGCTGCCTCTGTGCCGAAGGGATGGGGAATACCTCATTCTTGCCGGCGGTGAAGCCGAGCGGACCGAGCACCTGGGCCGCCTTGCCCCAGCGCACCAGGTCAAAGAAGCGGTTCTCTTCGAGCGCCAGCTCTGCACGGCGTTCGTCGTAGATGTTCTCCAGGGTGGCGGTAGTGGCTGCCAGGCCGGCGCGGGTACGCACTTCGTTGAGTGCCTTGTCGGCGGTGTAGCCCGATGTGGGGGCAATACCGGCGCCGTTGGCCATGGCCTCGGCAAACATCAGCAGTACATCGGCATAACGGATAATCCTCATATTGTGGTCCAGACCGTAGGCATTGTACGAACGGTTGTTGGTGCGGCATGGTACATAAACCTTGCCGTTGTAGTAGGGATTTGTGCAGGATTCTTGCACCAGGTCGCCCTCTGCGGTGGTTTCTCCGCGCACAAGCAGGGTCACTTTCTTGCGGATTTGGTCGCCGCGGGCATCAAAGAAGTCGATAAGCTTCTGGCTGGGCACCTTGTATCCCCAACCCTGGAACGGCTCTTTGTTGCCGCGAGGGCCCTGAATGAAAGCGTAGTAGCATACAGGCATGGGGTCGGAGGTCTGGCCGATGTCAGAGCTCTCGATCTCCATGATGGATTCGCTGCCACCCTCGTTCTCTACGTTGAACGCATCCTTGAAACGGCTCATCAGCGAGTAGCGGCCGCTGGCGATAACCAGGTCTGTCAATCTGGCAGCCTCGTTCCAATCTTTGCGGTAGAGGGCCACCTTGGCCTTGAGGGCCATGGCGGTGTACTTGTTGTAGCGGCCCTTATAGTCGGAGTGGGAGTCGGGAACCACGGCGATGGCATCGTCGAGGTCCTTGTAGATGAACGTATAAACCTCTTCGGGCTTCTTGGCGTTGGCCGTAGCGAGCTCGTCGGCTGTCATGGTGCGGTCTATGATGGGCACCGTGCCGAACAGGCGCACTAGATTGAAATAGGCGTAGGCGCGGATTATCTTGGCCTCGCCGCGGCACTCAGCCACGGTTTGCTGGCCGGCGTCGGAGGTAATGGCCTCTGCAAACTTGTCCATCGACTCGATGGCGTAGTTGGCGGCCGAAGAGATATTGTAGAAATAGTTCCACATGGCCTCCACATTGTTGTTGTCGGGGCCGTAGGTGAACTTGTCCAGCTGTGCTACGGTAGGGCCGTCGGCTTCGGTAGAGCCTTTGTCGGCATCGTCGGATACGATTTCCATGACTCCGACATAGTTCTGTGCCCATCCCTCCGAAAGGCGCATGCTGGCGTAAGCGGCGCTTACCGGCATAAAGACGTTCTCCGGTTTGGAGTAGTCCAGACCCGCAGAGGGCATCGAAGCCTCGGTGCGGATGTCAAGCAGGCTGTTGCAGGAGATGGCTGCAAGTGCAGCGAGTATAATGATGATACTTTTTTTCATGGTCCTAGAAATTCATGTTGATGCCGAAAGAATAGATGGACTGCATGGGATATACCGACGATGCGTCAATGCCGTTCGCGGTGGGAGAGCCGCCGATTTCTGTGGTGAAACCGTTGTAGCGGAACAGGGTCAGGGGCCTCTGTGCCGAGAGATATGCGCGGATGGTGCCGTTGCCGAACACTTTGTGGAAAGTGTAACCCAGCTGCACGTTCTGGATGCGGAACATCGAGCCGTCTTCTACAAAGAAGCTGTTGCTCTGGGCCATGAGCGATGATGTGAGCACCCGAGGGGTCGGATAGGTGCTGGAGGGCTCGTCTTTGCTGCGATAGGCATTCTTGTAGAAGTCATAGTCGTAGTTGCCCTCGGCAAAGACCTGCTTGTTGATGCGCTTGCTGTTGAAGATCTTGTTGCCGATGTTGGAGTTGCAAACCAGCGAGAAGTCCCAGTTCTTGTAGTTGAAGCCGAAGTCAAAGCCCAGCATCAGCCAGGGCAGGGGGGAGCCGAGATATACACGGTCGGCCTCGGTAATCTTGCCGTCGGGGGTGCCGTCTTCGTTGCCGGCATAGTCGTGGTACTGGAAGAAGCCCGCACCTGTGTCAAGCTGTGTCACCTCGGCCATCTGGGCATCGTATTCGTTCTGGAAGATGCCGTCTACCTTGTAGCCCCAGAAGGCGCCGATCGGGTAGCCGACCTGCGTCATGGTGGCGTAAGCGCCGTTGGTGAGGGCGCCGGGGATGTTGTCACGTCCTTCGAGGGCGAGCACGCGGTTGTGGTTGAAAGTAGCGTTCATGCCAAGGTTGTAGCCAAAGTCGTCGCCGATGTTGTCGGCCCACTTGAGGGAGAGCTCAGCGCCGGCATTGAGCACCTTGCCGTTGTTGGCCAGCAAAGTCGCCACACCGCCGCCGGTCGCCACCGGTGCGTGGAACACTACGCGGTCGGTGACGCGGTAGTAGAGGTCGATGTCACCCGAGAGACGGTTCTTCAAGAAGGCGAAGTCGGCACCGATGTTGGCCTCGGTCACGACCTCCCACTTGAGGTAGTTCTGGTAAACCGTCTGTGCGCCGATACCGTCCACGAGGGTGTCGCCGAACACTGCAGAAGAGGCCACGCCGGAGTTGCCGGCGATGTTGATGTCGTTGGCGGGAACGTTGTCGTTACCGAGCATACCCCAGCTGGCGCGCAGCTTGAGGTAGTCGAAGGTCTTCTTGTCCTGCATGAAGGGTTCGTCGCTCACGACCCAGCCCAGGCCGACAGAGGGGAAGAAGCCCCATTTCTCCTGATACTTGGAGCTGCCGTCGGCACGGAAGGTCAGGGTTGCCAGGTAGCGTCCCTTGTAGCTGTAGGTGCCGCGGGTGAAGAACGAAAGGCCGTTGTAGCGCGAAGCGCCGTCGGTGGCGGTCTGGTTCTTATACGAACCGTTCACCAGATAGCGGGCCTGGTCGTCGTAGTCGGGCACGTTGCTCACTACGCCGCGCAGCCAGCCGTTGTACTGCATGCGCAGCGACTGACCTGCCATCACCGAGAAGTTGTGGTCGCCGACCTGGTCGGCAAAGGTCAGGGTGTTGTCAAATATCTGATATGTGCCGTAGGCGTAAGTCTTGTTGAGCGAAGATACCGAAGTGCCCTGCGAGCCGCCCACGAAATGTTCGGGGGTGTAGCCCTGCTGGTCGGCAAAGCTGAAGTCGAGGTTGTAGGATGTGCGGAACTTCAGCTTGGGTGTGATGTTGGCCTCAGCATAGATGTTGAAGACGGTCTTGAGGCCATTCTCGCGGCTGTTTGAGTAATATGCCGCAGCGGCGGGGTTGCCGTAGGAGTTGGGGTATCCGTAGCGCTGGGGCGAGTCGAATGCCTCGGGATAGGCATCGGTGTTGGCATCGCTGTAGACGCCGTAGACGGGGGGATTCACGAACGCCTGGTAGTAGACGCCGGAGTTGGGGTTGTGCTGGTTGTGGCGGGACACCACGGTGTTGATGCCCATCTTGAGCCAGTCGGTCATGGTCTGGTCCAGCCTTGCACGCAGGTTAAAGCGGTTGTAATCGTTCTTGCAGTAGTTCTGGATACCGTCCTGGTAGAAGTAGCTCAAGCCCACCGAATAGTTGGTCTTCTCTGTGCCGCCCGACAAATCGAGGGAGTGGCTGTGGGTGAGAGCGTTGTGTACCAGCTCTTTATACCAGTCGGTGCTGACGCCGTTGTAGTCCGCCACGTTCTTGGGGGAATCGGGATACACCAGGTTGTACATCTCCACGTACTGCTCGGTGTTGGCGAGCTTCATGATGTTGGTGGGAACCTGCAAGCCGGCATAACCCTCGTAGCTTACGCGCACCTTGCCCAGGTCGCCCTTGCGGGTGGTGACAATGATGACGCCGTTGGCGGCACGCACACCGTAGATGGCTGCCGCGGAGGCATCCTTGAGCACGGTGAGCGACTCGATGTCGTTGCTGGAGAGAAAGTTGATGTTGTCCATGAAGGCGCCGTCCACCACGTAGAGCGGGTTGGCGTAGTCACCGATGGAGCCCACGCCGCGGATCTTGACCGAAGGACCGGCACCGGGGGCGCCGCTCTGGGTAATCTGCACGCCGCTGACCTTGCCCTGGAGGGCGCTCATGGGGTTGGCTGCAGTCTGGCGGGAGAGCTCGTCGCCCTTGACGTTGACAATCGGGGCGGTGAGGTCCTTGGACTTCTGGGTGCCGTAGCCCACTACGACTACTTCGTCCAGGAAGTTGACGTCCTCTTTGAGCAGGATGCTTGCCGGGAGGCTTTTGGCGGGATAGGTCTGCGAGGCATAGCCTATGCAGCTGACCTCCACCAACGCGTCGGGGCCCGAGACTTTGAGGGAGAAGCTGCCGTCAAAGTCGGTTGAGGTACCGTTGGATGTACCCGCCTCCATGACGGTGGCGCCGATAACCGGCCCCAGATCGTCCGAGATGACGCCCTTCACCTGATATTGTGCCTGCGCGCCGAGCGCAAACGACAATAAAACCAGTGTTGTGAGGATAAATCTTTTCATCAGGTAGTTTGGTATTAGTTGTTATAATAAAATCCGAGTTTTTCGAGGCCCTGCTGTATCTCGGGGCAGCTGCCGAAGAGATTCCAGAGCAAGCCGCTTCGGTAGTTCTCGATCATCACCGCTTCGGGACCCTGGTCTATCGCGAGATAGTGCTTGAGTACCTGCTGCTCTTCAGGCAGGGTATAGTTGATGGCATCGTAGAAGCCGTAGGGGCCGAAGGTGCGGCTGTCCTGCAACAGGCGACGAATCACCGCCATGCTCTCTTCGGGGGTGTAAACTATAGACGATACCGCCGCCGTGGGGCTCACGGTGCCGTTCTCTTCGGGAGTGCCGGGGTAATGTCCGGCATAGCCCAGCAAGACGTCGTCGCTGCTGGTGAATCCCCAGAAATCCTCTCCCAGCTGCTTCTCGGGATGATCCATCGCGTAGGCGCGGTGAATCAGGCACTGGTTGCGGTTGCGCTCGAAATAGTCGGTGTGGCCGTCGCTCAGGCCGCGGGGGTCGAGCCCCAGGAAAGAGTAATGGGTAAAGAAGAGCGGCCCGCCGTAGGGCATGCCTATGGTGAGGGGGATTCCGTAATATTCGTTGCCGTTGTAATAATAAGGGCTGGTCTTGTAAGATGCCTCGTAGCACTCCCGGGTGATGGGGAAGGTGGGCGACGAGGCCGCCAGGATGTAGGTGATCAGCGTCTCGTCGAAGCCGCGGATGCGGTGGTTCATCTTGAAGTCATAGTTCTTGGACCAGTGCCAGTAGAGGCTGTCGGTGGCCTGCGTATACCAGTTCCACTCGACGCCGCGCCAGAGGCTATCGCAGCGCGCCCTGAGATCGTTGTTGTGGGTCCACTGACGGGTGGTTAGGATGCCCTGAGTGAGGAAGGCGGTCTCCACCAGGTCGCCGCCGTCGTCGTACTTGCTGAACGGATATGCCTGGCCGCTGTCGCCGTCGTACCAGTGGGCCCAGGCCCCGTGGAAGCGCTCCAGCCGCTCCAGCGAAGAGATGATTTTCTCCAGACGGGCCTCGCCCTCTTCGCGGGGGAAATAGCCCCGCTCGGCGCCCGCGATGATGGCCATCATGCCGAAGCCGGTGCCGCCGGTGGTCACGATGTTGCCGTGCACATCCTCGTTGCGCTCGCGCGCCATGCCGGTGTTGGGCTCGGCGAACTCTGTGAAATATTTGATGGTGGCCTGCTCGATGCGGTCGAGGATGGCCTCGTCGGATTCGGGCCGGGAGTTGCATCCGGCTATGCCCAGGAGCAAGAGCGTTGCAGAGAATATCAGTATGAAGCGCTGCATATTAGTCGTTGTATGAGAATGTTACAAACTCCTGGCAGTCGGAGTCGCCGCCCACGAACAGGTGGAACTCACCCGCTTCGGGACCAAAGGTCATGTCCTTGCGCCAGAACGAGAGGGTCTCGGGAGTGATTTCGAATTCGACCTCGCGGCTCTCGCCCGGGGCGAGGGTTACACGCTCGAAGCCCTTGAGCTGCTTCAGGGGACGGGTCACGCTCCCCACCAGGTCGCGGATATAGAGCTGGACCACTTCGGTGCCCTCCCTGCTGCCGGTGTTGGTGACGGTCGCCTTGACGGTGATGGAGTCGTTGGGGCCGAAAGATTCGGCGCTCAGCTCAGGTTTGCCGTAGCTGAAAGTGGTGTAGGTGAGACCGTAGCCAAAGGGGTAGAGCGGCTCGTTCTCGCAGTCGAGATAGCGGCTCTCGTATTTGGCTCCGGGATGCACATAGGGGCGGCCTGTGTTCTTTGCATAATAATAGATGGGAACCTGGCCCAGGGTGCGGGGGAAGGTGACGCTCAGGCGGCCGCAGGGGCTGGCTTCGCCGAAGAGCAGGCGGGCGACGGCCTCTCCGCCCATGGTTCCGGGATACCACGCTTCCAGTATCGCGTCGGCAAGTCCGCTCTCTTCGCTCAGGTCCAGCGGACGTCCGTTCAGCAGCACCAGTACTATCGGCTGGCCGGTGGCGGCTATCCGCTTGAGAAGCTCTTTCTGTACCGTGGGCAGGCTGATGGAGGTGCGGCTGGCTGCTTCGCCGGTCCAGTCGCAGGGCTCGCCCAGCACCATAATCACTGTGCTGGCGCTGCGAGCTGCATATTCGGCCTGGTCGAAGCCGGCCTGACCCGGTTTGTCAACATCGCAGCCGGGGGCGTAAACCACGCTGCCGGCCAGATCCTTGATGCCGTCCAGAATGCTCTTGACCCCCTCTACCTGGCCTGCACCGCGCCAGGTGCCCAGCAGGTCGTCGGCGCTGGTGGCCAGCGGACCGATCACGGCCACTTTGCCGCCCTTGTCCAGCGGGAGCAAGCCGTGGTCGTTCTTGAGCAGCACGCAGCTCTCTTCTGCCAGCGTGCGGGCGGCCATCAGGTTGGACTCCGTTTTGGTCTCGGCCGCCTCGCGCTCTGCGTTGCAGTAGCGGTAAGGGTCTTCGAACAGACCCAGGCGGGCTTTGACGGTGAGTACGCGGCGGACAGCCTTGTCCAGGGTTTTCTGGCTGATGCGGCCCTCGTCGAGGGCTTTCTTGAGATATTCTGAATAACCGCCGCTCTGCATGTCCATGTCGTTGCCGGCGTTCAGGGCCTGTGCGCTGGCCTGGTCGAGGTCAGCTGCGGTGCCGTGGTTTATCATCTCCATGACGCCGGTGTAGTCGCTCACCACAAAGCCGTCAAAACCCCACTCATCGCGCAGGATTTCGGTGAGCAGGTGGCGGTTGGCGGTGGCGGGAGTGCCGTCGTATTCGTTGAACGATGCCATCGCGGTCTGTGCACCTGCCTCCACGGCTGCCTTGTAGGGCGGCAGGTAGAACTCGCGCAGCCAGCGCTCGCTCATATCCACGGTGTTATAGTCGCGGCCGGCCTGGGGCGCGCCGTAGGCTGCAAAATGCTTCACGCAGGCGGCGATGGTCAGGGGGTCTTCAAGGTCGCTTCCCTGGTAGCCATAGACCATGGCCCGGGCGATGGCGCTGCCAAGGAAGGCATCTTCGCCGGCACCCTCGCTGATGCGGCCCCAGCGCGGCTCCACGCTTATGTCGCACATGGGAGAATAGGTCCAGTGCAGGCCGGCGGCGGCAGCTTCGCGGGCGGCGATGCGGGCGCTCTCCTGGATTAGCTCCGGGTCCCAGCTGGCGCTGATGCCCAGGTTGATGGGGAAGATGGTCCGAAAGCCGTGAATCACGTCGTATCCGAACAGCAGGGGGATGCCCAGGCGGGTCTCGTTCACGGCGATTTCCTGCAGCTTGCGGGTGTATTCTGCCGTGTAGGCATTGAATATGTTGCCGCACTTTCCGGAGCGGATGTCATCGACATAGCCGGAGCGGATGCTGGGTCCGGTGACGTCCCAGTCGGAGGTGTAGAGCACCAGCTGGCCGATTTTCTCGTCCAGGGTCATCACCCTCAGCAGGGAATCCACTATCGGGTAGGTCTTATCGAAATTTGCGGCGCGGGCGCTGTCCTGGCTGCCGCCAGCGGCCAGCCTCCTGCCGACATTGCCCTGGCAAGAAGCAAGAACTAATATCGCGCAGAGAAACAAAAGAGATCTTTTCATCGTACTATACTTACAAAAATTTTATAAATATAGTAACAAAATGAAAATATCAAAGGGAATTCACCCAAAATGGCTAAACAATACTGCGAAGCTGCCGCATGAGCGAATCTGTATGCCGCGATAGATATCTCTCGGCATCGGCGGCATGACGCAGGCGCGTCCGGCATTGACTTTCGCCACGGCGGCGCGGGCACATCACTCCCAGAAGCGCCTATGAGGGACTAATACCCGCGCGATGGCTCGTAATTGACTTACCGCGCGGATACTACCTCCTTCAGATGCCCTTCCCGGCCACATCGCCCCGCTCCGTCTTGGCGGACACGACGGATGCAGAAGATTCACCTCTCCGCTAGGAGGAAACGGACGTTGGGGTTATCTCTGCCAATGTAATGTAAGGTGGTTGCATATATTCACAAGTCTTCATATATTTGTAAAAAAAAGTATGAAACGATTAGTGGCTATTTTTATTCTAATCCTCTGCGCATACTTCAATTTAAATGCTCAAGAGAGTATAACAGTTAGTGGTGTAGTGGTTGACGCTGCGGACGAGGAGCCGATAATCGGCGCTTGTGTCGTAATACAAGGTACACTTACAGGCGTGGTTACAGATGAGGTTGGGAAGTATGCCATCAGTTGTCCGGCTAATGCCACACTTGAGTTTTCTGCAGGCGGCTATGTCTCCCAACCCGTCCCCGTTAATAACAGGTCTACTATCAAGGTCTACTTGCAGCTAGACGCTCTGGAAAGAGGCTTGGAAGACAATAAATTGCTGCATCATCAACCTGCCATAGTGAAGGAAGAGCAGTAAACACGTCTTAAATGCAAAGTCTTCGGCTGCTTGCCTGTGCTGTACTGCTGCATATCTGTCAAGCGGCGGTGGCGATGGTTTTAAATCCGCCTGCGGCCGGGGATTCGCTTGCGACAGTCAGCGGCAGGACTTTTGAGCAGCATGCGGACAAGATGTCGGCCGCGCCGGATGTGTTTGTGAAACTGATTTCCGGGGCGGACACGCTTGCTGCGCAGGCTTCTGCAGAGGGGGCTTTCAGTTTTGAGGGTATAACACCGGGGAAAAAAACAATAGTTGCTTCCGGTATAAAGTACCATCCCACTCTCGTTGAGGTAGAACTCTTTTCCGGCAGCAATGCAGTGATGGTGGAGATGAGGCCAAAGTATCTCGATATAATACCCGCCTATGTGACGGCAAAAGTTGCTCCGGTGACCCAGCGTGGAGATACTTTGATATATCATCCGGCCGCAGTGAAGACACTGGACGGGGAGAATGCCATAGAGATCCTGCGCCAGATGCCCGGCGTGGACATAAAAGGCAATGACATTTTCATCAGCGGGCAGAAAGTCGAAAGGGCCTACGTTAACGGGTTGCTGCTTTTCGGCGATGACCCGATGGCGCCTTTGAATGCCATTCTGGCACAGAATGTCCGGCAAATAAGGTCGTATGAAGAGGCAAGTGTCGAAACCAGAATAAAGAATGACAGGCACGGAAAGAAAGACCGGGTGATTGATATAAGCACGAAAGAGCCTATAGTGAACGCTTTTGACGGTTATGCGCAGGCAGCCGGCGGAGTGGATGAAGCACCTAAAGAAAACGGCCGGCCGCAGGGGCGGTATTTTGCCGGACTGAACGCCAACTTTTTCTCTGAGCGCTTTTTGGCTTATGTAAATACCTATTCCAACAATATCGGGCGTGAAAACAATATTCAGACTGATGGCTTGAGCAATGGAGGCAGCCTTCAGGATTATCACCAAAAGACTTATGCTGCAGTTGGGGTTCAGAAGTTCTGGGGCGACCGTTTGCTGGGGAGCAATTTCAAACTCAGCTATGCTTATGGCAAGGACCGCCGGCGCGACTTTGTCCGGTCTTTGATGACATATCCCGGTACGGACGGTAATCCGCAACGTGCCATAGAAGATACATCGCAGTCCAACTTGTCTTCAGGTGTACATCAGATATGCGTGTATTCAGAAATCAACAATAAAAAGTTGAAAAATTGGCAGATTAATGCTGAATGGCTAATCGACCAGAGTGTCAGTGAAAAATACCGTTCGCAGTGGAACAGGGTTTCCGGTGGAGACATCTATGATCTCCACGAGAAATTGGGCGGCAGAAAAAGTTCTGTCAGCGGCAGAAACAGCATAACTTGGCAGAATATGTATTCCGGCGCGAGAATTACGCCGTTGGCGATACTTCACTTCAATGTTAACCCCTCAAAGGGCGAAGATTGGATTATCGACACCTTGGCCTCTTCTATTAACAGAAGATATCTTTCAACAACTGCTGACGCCAGAAATACGGATGTCTCAATCTCTGTCGGTGCGCGGATTAAACTTTGGAACAAAGAAAGTTCTACATCGGATCTGAATGCTTTGTTTTCAGCTGAATATATCAACAGGCATAGCCATCAGATAGCCTTCGACCTGTATGATTCGTCCGGCCCCCTTCCAGCGCCGGAGGTGAACATTATAAATACCTTTGACTTCTATAAGAATTATCTTGCTCTTGGCCCAGTTCTTATGTATAAAGTTTCTGGCCGGGACTGGAATACAGACGTGTCTTTTTCGCCGCGATTTGCAACGCAATACGACAGAGAGCGACTCCCGTATGAAACCGGTGGACAGCGGGATTTCTTTTTACCTGAGGGCGACATGTATTTCCATTATAAGACATTTGGCATCAGATATTCATTGACGTCCCAGATTCCGGCAGTGGAACAATACCGGGACAGGTTGGATGACCGTAATCCGTTGTTTCTTTTGCAAGGGAATCCTGAGCTTGGGCGCTCCGTGTCGCATTCAATCAAACTCAATTATGACCTGCCTATGCCAAAGCATGCGGCCCAGCTTGGCTTTACGATAGAAGGAAAGGCCGTCACAGACGCAATAGTATGCAAGACGCAATACTTTGACAAAGCAGCTACGCTTGACAAATATGCCTATACCGTACAGCCGGGGGCGAGCTTGTCATCGTTCGAAAACAGCAACGGTACTTGGACTATCGGCGCTTCGGGCCGTTTCAATAAACGGGTCCAGGCAATAGGTGCCAACTTGACGGCCTCTGTTGGAGTGAACTATGGGCAGAAACCTTACTTCCAGGATATCGATAAGATATATGTCAAAGATTTTGTACCATACATTAATGCAAGTGCACTTATCCGCCCGAATCGGAACCTTATTCTCCGAACCAATTATTATCTGAGGTATTTTGACTCAAAGAATAATCTTGGGCAGGTTCTCACCATGGGAATCACGAGTGGCGTCCTAGCATCCGGGCAGTATAATTTTGGCAAACGTTTCTTTGCTAGTGCCAATTATGCTGTTGATTGTACCAAACTGTCGCAAGTAGAGCGTTTAATACAGTTTCATAGTTTGCGGGCGTCTGTCGGAATGAATCTGCTTAAAGGGCGGATGAAGATAAGTGTTTCCGGCAACGACTTGCTAAATCGGGGCAGCAGCTATACTATTGCCCCTGCCAACGACCACACGCTTGAAACATGGACCCCATCATACGGCAGGTATTATCTGGTCCATATTTCATTCCGGCTTAACAAGATGCGGCCGGCTACAACTTTTGAGGGTCAATTATCCAGAGGGGAAGGGATTGTTCAATAGCTGAACCAGGGCAGTTTTATCGGTTGACCTCTACGCGGCAACCTTTTTCGCTGGATTCCAGCGCGCCGAAGATGGCCCGCATGGCAGTCAGGACGCTCTGGCCGCTCACGGGCGGCTCCTGGCCCTTCTCCAGGGCCTCTATGAATGCGTCCATCACTCCCGACTTGGTCTGGTTGTCGTTGGTCTGGATGCGGTCAATGTCCAGGGTCTGCACCTTGCCGTCCTTGCCAATCACCTTGAGCGAGCAGGCGGGGTCGTCATAGATACGTATGATGCCCTCGGTGCCGTAAATGATGGTGGAGTTGTCTTCCTGGCCGTAGAAGGTCCAGCTGGCGGTCATGGTGCCCACGGCGCCGCCCGCCATCTCAAAGATGCAGATGGCGTTGTCGTCCACGCCGATGGGGGAGCCGTCGGCGTATTTTTTATCTATGGTAGAAATCTTGGCGGTGACGGCCGTAATGGTGTCGTCCAGAATGTATTGTATCAGGTCTGTTTTATGGATTCCCAGGTCGGCCAGCACTCCCATCACAGCGGCCTTCTTGTCAAAAAACCAGGTGCCGGGGCCGGGGGTGATGCTCCAGGTCTCGGGTCCGGAGTGACCGAAGGTGGTGCGGAAAGAGACTACGCGGCCTATCGCGCCCTCCTTGATCAGTTTCCGGGCCTCTGCGTGTGCGAGGGCAAAGCGCTGGTTCTGACCTATCATCAGGTAGCGGCCGCACTGCTTTGCGGCGGCCACCATCCGTTCGCAATCCTCTATGTTGGTGGCCATCGGCTTCTCGCAGAGCACGTGTTTGCCCGCCTTGAGGGCGGCGATGGTGACATCGGCGTGCATGTTGTTGGCCACGCACACGCTCACGGCGTCGATGGCGGGGTCGGCTAGCAAATCCTCCACTGTGTCGAAGACTTTCCCGCCGTATTTGGCGGCCATCTGCGCCGCCCGCTCTTTTGCGAGGTCAAAGTACCCGACTATTGTCGCGTTGGGATTATCGTAATACTCAGGGATATGGCGGACTTGCGAGATTTTGCCGCAGCCGATTATGCCGATGCCTTTCATGTAGAATAGAGTTAGGTTAAGGGTATATCAAGCATAAAAATACGAAAAAATAACGTACCTTAGTAGATATGAAACGAATTCTTTTACTCTTCGCAGTGGTTGTGATGACCAGCTCCTGCGCCATTTTACAAAATATGGATGCGAATTATCTCGCATCGGGTGCAGCCAAGGCCCTGCAGGCTGCCGCCATCTCCGACGAGCAGGTGCAGGCTTATATGCGCCAGTATGTCACCAAACTGGATGCGGCCAACAAGGTGAGTCCCGCGACCAGCACCTACAGCAAGCGCCTGGCTAAGTTGACCAAAGGTCTGACCGACGTGGACGGGCTGCCGCTCAACTTCAAGGTTTACGAGACCAGTCAGGTGAACGCCTTCGCGTGCGCCGATGGCAGCGTGCGGGTATTCAGCGGCATGATGGACCTGCTTGGCGACGACGAGGTCCTGGGCGTTATCGGCCACGAGATAGGCCACGTGGCGCTCAAGCATTCCAAGAAGGAGGTGCAGAACGCCTACCTGACCAGCGCCGTGATGGATGGTATCGCCGCCACCAGCGCCACCGCGGCGGTGCTGACCGACTCGCAGCTGGGAGCGCTGGGCGAGGCGGCCCTCAACGCACGCTACTCCAAGAAGCAGGAGAATGAGGCCGACGACTATGGATATGACTTTCTCAAGGCGCACGGCAAGAACCCGACGGTGATGATACAGAGTTTCCAGAAGATGCTGGCGCTCAAGCGGGCGTCGGGTACAAACACTACCAGCGGCGTGAACCAGCTGCTCTCTACCCATCCGGAGCTGGAGACCCGCATCTACCGCCTCACCCAGCGGGCCGTCGCTGACGGGTATATCACGCTCAAATAGTTTTATATTTTTATATAAACGCAGAACCCGCCGCAGCGTTTGCCGTGACGGGTTCTGTGTGTAAATCAGAGTATTACTACTCAGCGGGGCTGAAGTCTTCTTTGCCTACGCCGCACATGGGGCATACCCAGTCTGCAGGGAGGTCTTCGAAGGCGGTGCCGGGAGCGATGCCGTTGTCGGGATCGCCTGCTGCGGGATCGTATTCATACCCGCAGATGTTGCATACGTACTTTTGCATATCGGTTGTATTTAAGAAAGTTTACCTATGAAAGCGCGGCCATATTCTTCGCAGGCGGACAGGGCGGCCTCGTCGGGAACCCACATGGTGCGGATACCCTCGTCCACCACATTGAAACCGGCCTCTGCCAGCAGGGCGGAGAGCTGTTTTGCCGATTCGCCGCTCCAGCCGTAGCTGCCGAATGCGGCGCCCGCTTTCTTCTTGAGCTTCATCCCCTTGATCATCTCCAGCAGGCCGGCGATGGCGTAGGAATAGCCGTTGTTGATGGTGGGCGAGCCTACCAGCAGCGCGCGGGAGTGGAATATCTCGGTGAGGATGTCGTTCTTGTCTTCTTTGGCGGCGTTGAATATCTTGACGGTCACCTCCGGGTCTGCGGCGCAGATGCCGCGCGCGATGGCCTCAGCCATCAGGCGGGTGCTGTTCCACATGGTGTCATATACTATCGTGACCTGGTTCTGGGCATAGGCGTCGGCCCACACCAGATACTGGTTCACGATGCTCTCGGGATTCTTGCGCCAGATGACGCCGTGGCTGGGGCAGATGAGCGCCAGCGGCAGGTTCATGGCCACGACCTCCTTGACCTTGCGGGTCACCATGGGGCAGAAGGGGGCCAGGATGTTCGCGAAATATTTCTCCGCCTCGGCCATCATCTCCGCCTCGGGGACCTCGTCGTTGAAGAGACTCTCGCTGGCGTAGTGCTGCCCGAAGCCGTCGTTGCTGAACAGGATGCCGCCGCACCCGTCGTAGTAGCTGAACATGGTGTCGGGCCAGTGGAGCATGGGCGCCTCCACAAAGGTGAGGCTCTCGCCGCCGCCAAGATCCAGCGTGTCGCCGGTCTTAACCTTTACAAAGTTCCAATCCTTATGATAATGGCCGCGGATTATGGTCTCGCCCTTGGCGGTGCAGTATATAGGGGTGTCGGGAATCTCGCTCATGAGCTCTACGAGGGCGCCCGAGTGGTCGCTCTCGTTGTGCTGCATCACCACGGCGTCAATCTTCTTGAGATTAATCTCTTGCCTGAGCCGCGCCACGAACTCGCGGTCGTAAGGACCCCATACGGTGTCAATCAAAACGGTTTTGGATGCGCCGCGAAGCAGATAGGCGTTGTAGCTCGACCCGCGGCGGGTAGAAAGCTCGTTGCCATGGAACATTTTGAGTTCCCAGTCGGTCTTGCCGACCCATGTGATGTTAGGTGTGATTCTTTTTGCCATAGCACAAATATAAAGAAAGTTTTTTGCTATATTTGAAGTCAGACCGAATAAAAAATCAATAAATAGAGTATGAAATCTTTTAAACCATTGTTGACGGTGGTGGTCGCAGCGATTCTGTCTGCGTTGACCGCATGTCAGCAAAAAATAGAGGATCCCTATATCAATGTGGTCGGGGAGACTATCATCAATCTGAATAAGGATAAAACGACGCTTACGGTCCAGATTACGACCAACCGCGAGTGGGGCGTGCGCCTGGTGGGCACCACAACCGACTGGATAGTGGCCGAGCCGGCCCGGGGGAGCGCCTCCGACAAACCGATAGATGTCAAGGTGACCATCACCGAGAACACCGGCGCCAACCGCACCGCGGCCATCGAGTTCTACACGGGCGTGGCCACCGCCATGGTCACCATAAACCAGGAGGGCCCCAACGGCAACTCCGACGGCGTGCTGACGGTCACCGTACAGGATTTTATCAACCGTGCCGACAAGGAGACATTCTTCCGCATGACGGGCAAGGTCAGCGGGTTCAGGGCCGATTACTGCAGCTTTGACCTCACCGACGAGACGGGTACCATCTATGTCTACTCCGTGAGCGAGAGCAGCAAGGCGGCGTGGGCCGGTGTCATCAAGAACGGCGGCACCGTGACCATCCAGGGCAAGTACGATTTTTACGCATCCAAGTCGCAGCACGAGGTGGTGGATGCCATCATAGAGGCTTTCACCCCCGGAGAGTCCCAGACCGAGATTACCGCCGCAACGGTAGCGGACTTTATCTCTACCGCCAGCTCCACCATATATTACCGACTCACCGGCAAGGTGTCGGACTTCAAGACGGGCGTCAACAGCAGCGGCAAGAACTGGCTGCAGTTCAACCTGACCGACGACACCGGCATGATCCTGGTCTACGGCTTCGAAGACGGGCAGTATGACCTGTGGGCAAGCAAGATCAAAGACAACGGCACCGTGACGCTGGTGGGTACCTACGAGTTCTACTCGAGCAAGAGCCAGCACGAGGTGATGAACGCCCGCATCGAGTCGTTCTCCGAAGGGGAGGCGCCCCAGGTCGTTACCGTGACCGTCACCGAGGCGATAGCGACGGCCAACGGCTCCACCGTGACCATAGAAGAGGCGACGGTGGTGGCCAAATCTACCATGGGCCTGGTGGTTACCGACGGCACCTCCAACCTGTATGTATACTTCGACTCCAAGGCTAACGAAACCGTGCCCGACGTGGCCATCGGCGACAAGGTCAAAGTAGTGGCGACCAAGGATACCTACGGCGGGGTGCCGGAGCTCAAGAAGCCCACCGTAACCAAGCTCGCTGCGGGCTCGTGCACCTATCCCGACCCCGTCGACATCACCTCTTCTGCCGCAACTTACACTTCGACTGTGTCGGAGTATATCAAACTCAGCGGCCTGCTCTCCATATCGGGGTCATATTACAACCTGACCATCGACGGCGTGGATGCGGCCTCCAAGATGGGCTCGATATCGGGCCCTGTAGAGTCGCTGGGCGTGAGCGCATTCAACGGCAAGCAGGTCACTGTGACGGGTTATTTCGCCGGCCTCATCAGCAACGGCAAGTACATCAACATCGTGGCCGTTGCGATAGAACCTGCCGACCCCGATGCCAAATATTGCAGCGTGAGCACCACCGAAATCAAGGCCAAATTCAACGAAACCTCAGCCAGCTTCGAAGTGTTTGCCAACGCGGCGTGGACCGCAGAGTGCGACAACGAGCGGTTCACCATCTCTCCCACGTCGGGCGAAGCGGGCGCCACCATTACCGTATCGTTCCCGGAGAACGCCGACCTTGAGCCCAAGGTTGCCAACATCAAGATAACCTGCGCCGATGCGGACAAACAGATTACCGTGGTGGTAACCCAGGATGCCGACATCATCATAGAGGGGGGCGGCAACGGTGTCACCTGGACCCTTGGCGAGAACGCCTACGACCAGACCTCCTCCGGTAGCACTAAGCAGTCGGCAATCATCAACGGGGACGAGGTTACGGAACTGCTCAAACTGGGTACCAGCAGCAAGAACGGCAAGGCCACACTCAATATACCTGCGGGTAGCACCAAGCTCACCTTCTACTGCCTGGGCTGGGCCGGCAAGACCTCCAAACTCAAGGTGACCTGCGGCTCCACCACCAAGACATTCGACATCCGCTCCAACAGCGGCGTGGCATCTAATGCACCATATACCATCACCACCAGTGCCGACGAGGCTTACTACGAATTTGAAATCACAGACGCTACTGCCACCAGTGTCAACCTGGAGTCGGTTGAGCGTGTGATTCTCTGGAGCATAAATGCTTATTAATTTTGAAATGAGACTTTCCAAATCTTTTATACGGCTGGCGGTCGTGGCCCTTGTGGGGGTCGCGGCAATCGCTTGCCGGCATAAGGCAGACGTAGAATTCAAGGTCGCCATCAAATATGTCGAGGTCGACAGCGGCCGCGGGACGCAGTGGGTCACCGTGCAGGCCCTCTCGGACCAGGAGTGGACGCTGTCGCTGAGCGATGCCTCCGGCGCCTCTGTGGGCTGGGCGAAGCTGGATCCGCCTTACGGAACCGGCAGCAAGAATTCGGTGACCATCACATGGGAACAGAACGACACAGGCGAGCCCCGCGTGGTGGTAATCACCGGCGTGAGCGGTTCGCAGACCGCCACCGTGATACTCACCCAGCACCCCGAGTCGGGTTCGGGCGGCGGTGGCACCCTGCCCGACAAGATTGTCCCCGACAATGTGCAGAAGTGGATGGAGCTCCCTGCGACCAACAATCCCAAGTTGTATTTCATCACCCACGCCAGCTCCACCGCCAACGGTGCCGGCCGCAACTACTCTTACTATTGGGATGCCGACGCCCTGGTAGCCCACTGGATGGCGTATCCCCTTAACAAGGGGTGTATCTCGAGCGGCTCCCGTACCAACGCCTGGGCCCTCGACCCCAAGTTGCCCCGCAGCGCCCAGCCGGTGCTCTTCTCCGGCTACAAGAACTCTGCCTCCAGCGGTGCGTCGGACGGCGGCACGCAGTGGTACGACCGCGGCCACCAGGTCCCCAGCGCCGACCGTCTCGCTTATGCAGACAACATCCAGACCTTCTACGGGACCAACATGACCCCCCAGGAGAGCGATCTCAACTCCAACATCTGGGCGGCCCTGGAGAGCCGTGTGCGCGACTGGTCAAGGGTGTTTGACACGCTGTATGTGGTCACCGGCTGCATTGTGGACGGCAGCACCCGGGTCGCATACGACAACGACGGCAAGAAGGTCACGGTGCCCGTGGGCTATTACAAGGTGCTGCTGGGCTACGAGAAAAACTATGCCCACGGCATCACCCGCCAGACCCTGGGCTACACCGGAGTCGCATTTTACCTGGAGCACAAATCCTATTCCGACACCGACTATATGAAGTATGCCACCACCATAGACGAGCTGGAGAACCGCACGGGAGAGGATTTCTTCGTAAATCTGCCGGGGGCCATCGGGGCTGACTTCGCCTCCAAGGTCGAGGCCACAAAAGACACCTATTGGTGGACGGGGATGTAGCCATGAAAAGGATTGTTACCATAGCGGCGCTGACGCTGCTCGCCATCTGCGCAGTGGCGCAGAACCGGACGTACGTGATAGGGTTCTACAACCTGGAGAACCTATTTGACATCTACGACGACCCCGCCAAGAACGACCAGGAATACCTGCCCGACGGAGCCAACCACTGGACGCAGGCCAAATACGAGAAGAAGCTGGCCAACATGGCGCACGTGATACGCGCCATGAAAGAGGAGAACGGCCGCTACCACACCATCCTGGGCGTGAGCGAGATCGAGAACCGCATGGTGCTCGAGGATCTCGTGGCGCAGCCCGAGATTGCCGATGCCAATTATCAGATAGTGCATTACGACGGTCCCGACCGCCGCGGCGTGGATGTGGCGCTGCTCTACAAGCCGGAGCAGTTCAAGTTTCTCGACTCGGAGTCGATACCGTTTACCTTCGAGGGGAGCGACATCGATTTCAGCGACATCGACACCGACTATTTCCGTACCCGCGACATCCTCATGGTGCACGGCACCATCGCGGGCGAGCATTTCGCCATCTATGTGATGCACCTCCCGTCGCGCGTCGGCGGCAAGGGGGGCAACCTCCGCAGCCGTGGTGCCGAGATAGCCTACAACCACTCCCTGCGCATGATGGAGAAGTATCCCGGCATCAAGATAGTGGCCATGGGCGATATGAACGACGACCCGTTTGACGAGAGCATCAGCATATATTACCACGGCCGCGAGCATATCGAGGACGTGGGGGACTACGACTATTTCAACCCCTTCTACAGCATGGTCCACGACGGCCTCGGGTCGCTCTGCTACCAGGGGCAGTGGAGCATCTACGACCAGATCATCGTAAACCACGAGCTGGCCTTCGCGCCCAACGGCGGCCTCAAGATCATGCACATCAACAAGAATTACTACGGCCGGGTCTTCAAGAAGCGCTTTATGGTGACCAAGGAGGGTCAGTACAAGGGTTATCCCCTGAGGACCTTCTCCAACGGAGCGTTCATCAACGGCTACAGCGACCATTTCCCCACTTACATCGTAATCAGTAAAGAACAATGATAAAACGTCTGATATTATCTGCAGTTCTGCTGCTGGCCGCTTTTGCCGGGTGGGGCCAGACGCCGACCGGTGGCGTCAAGGGTGTCGTGGTAGACCGCTCAGACCGATCTCCGGTGCAGGGGGCGCAGGTGACGCTGCTCAAGGGGGGAGCCACGGTGGCGGAGGCTGTCACGGGCGCCGACGGTGCCTTTGAAATAGGGGCGCTGGGCAACGGGATGTACGACATGAAGGTGGCCGCCGACGGATATACCGTCTCCAACGTGAATGTTACGGTAGACGGCGGTTTTGTCAAGGATATGATGTTTATCTCGCTGCTGCCGGAGATGGTTGTGGCCGAGGTGGACGATTCCAGCTTCGTGGAGTTCGACATGGACGATTCGGGCTTTACCGACAACCCGACCATACTCTTTGACAGCAACGATGTATTTGCCAACCTGGCGGGATACGGCTTCAGCAGCATCCGCTTCAAGAACCGTGGCTACGAAAGCGAGAGCCAGGATATCTACCTGGCCGGAGTCAGGATGAACGACGCCCTCACCGGCTTCTCGCCGTTCAGCCTGTGGAGCGGCCTCAACGAGGCGATGCACAGCAAGAACACCACCATCGGCATGGAGTCGGCCGAATATGGCCTGGGACATGTCAACGGCATGACCAACATCCTGGGCACCCCCTCCGCGGTGCGTCCCGGCTGGCGCTTCAGCGTGCTCTCCAACAGCGCGTTGTACCGCCTCAGGTTCATGGCGACTTACGCCTCCGGCGAGCTTGACAACGGCTTCTCGTACGCCGTCAACGTCTCCATACGCGCCGGCGGCAACGACTGGATAGACGGTGTCTTCTACAACAACTTCTCTTACTACGCCGGCATTGAGAAAAAGTTTGCCGACAACAGCCGCCTGGCGTTGTTCTCGTTTGCCAACACCGGCTATCGCGGCGCACAGAACGCCTCTACGCAGGAGGTTTACGACCTGATGGACGACAATATGTACAACTCCAACTGGGGCTATCAGGACGGCATGGTGCGCAACGCCCGCGTGCGCAAGACCTTCGAACCGGTCACGGTGCTCAAATACACCGCGTCGCCCAGTGACAGGCTGGACTTCTCCGCCACGCTGCTTTTCCGCTGCGGATGGAACGGCTACACCGCCCTCGACTGGTACGACGCCCCCGACCCCCGTCCCGACTACTACCGCAACCTGCCCAGCTACTTCTTCATGGATGACGACGATTACAACCGCATGAACGAGGGCAAATCCAACTGGGCGACCGAGGCTTGGACCACCCATACCAAAGATTTTGCAAAGTATCAGCACATCGACTGGGACCATCTCTACCGGGTCAACTACAATTCAGAGGACGGTCGCAGCAAGTATGCACAGGAGCAGCGCCACATAGACCAGCGCGACCTTAACCTGGCCCTTTCGGCATCGTGGTACGCCACAGAAGATTTCCGTATCGAGGGCGGCCTGAACGGCAAGATTAACCGCACCGAGAATTACAAGAAGATCGCCGACCTGCTTGGCGGCAGGTATTATCTCAATATCGACCAGTTTGCAGAGCGCGACTTTGCCAGCAACGAGGCGTTGATCCAGAACGACCTGGACTTCTTCCTTAAGAACGGCAGCGCCGAGAAAGTCCGGCTGAACGGCAAGTACGGCTACGACTATTACGCCCATGTGCGCAAGGGGCAGGCGTGGGCCAACGGCATCTGGACCAAGGATGCCTTCATGGCGTCGTTCGGCGCTTCGGTGGGCTACGAAATGTTCTGGCGCGAGGGCCTGGTGCGCAAAGGGTTGTTCGCCGGCCTCGACGATGCGGGCAACGACATCACCTACCAGGGCAAGACCCTCACCACCTACGACCGCAAGGGCCGCGTGATTTCTTCCAAGGGCAACTCCGAGAAGCTCGGGTTCCTGACCGCCTCTGCCAAGCTGGCGCTTGCCTACACCCTCACCGGCGGCCACCGCTTCAGCGTGAATGCCGGCTGGTTCAGCGACGCCCCCACATTCAACGACGCGTTTGTCTCGCCCCGCACCAGGAATTCTACCATTGACGGACTCACGACCCAGAAGACCATCTCGGCCGATGTCAACTGGCAGTGGGCCAGCAACGGCTACAATGTGCGGGTGACCGGGTTCTGGACCAAGATCATGGACCAGACCGACCTGATGAGCGTCTACGACGACTCCCAGCAGTCTTTCGTGAACTTTGCCATGACCGGCATAGCCCAGCGCCACATGGGTATCGAGGCGGGCGCCAAGATGCCACTCTTCGTGCAGGGTCTCTCCCTGTCGGGCGTGTTGAGCCTGGGCGAGTACATCTACACCACCAATCCGCTGATGACCATGACTATAGACAACAGCAGCGACGTGGTGCTCGACAACGCCGAGGTTCCGTATTGGAAGTCCAGCCCCATGTTCCGCAGGGTGAATTATGGTGGGGAGAGCATAATCGAGATTGACCTGGACGGGAATCCCATAATCGACGGATACCAGAAGCATTACGTCCCCTCTACGCCGATGCTGGCCACCGCGCTGGCGCTCAACTACCGCACCCGTTCGTACTGGTTCTTTGAACTCACCGGGCAGTTCTTCGCCCACTCGTATCTGGACATGAATCCGCTGTACCGCACCGAGACGGCGGTGGGCGGCGCTGACGGCATCGCAACTCCAGAAGAGATCGAGTACATGACGACCCAGGAGGAGTTTGACCCGGCGTTCCTTTTGGACTGCAGCATAGGCAAGTCGTGGTCCATCCGCCGCAAGTATAATTTCGGCTTCTCGCTCAACGTGCAGAACATGCTCAACAACCGCAAAGTACGCACCGGCGGCTACGAGCAGAGCCGACTCATTTCCAGCTCGGGCAGGGACCGCTACTACAAGTTCAGCTCCAAGTACTTCTACATGCCCGGCACCAATTATATGTTGAACCTCTATTTCCGCTTCTAGGGTATGAAAAGGATATTCACGATATTGGCGCTGATGGCAACGCTCACAGCATGTACCTCGCTCGTAGAGGAGTTCGAGCCCGTGTTCACATCCAAATATGACGTACCCGAGGTGCGGCAGCCCGCCGTGATGACCCCCAACATCACCATTGCCGATTTGTGCGCAATGTACAAGACGGGTCAACCCTGGACCATAGACAGGGACCTGATCATTGCCGGCAAGGTCACCACCACCGACAAGCCGGGCAACTTCTACAAGAGTTTCTATATCCAGGACGACACGGCCGGAATAGAGATCAAGATGGGCAAGAACGGCCTGTACAACTCCTACAAGGAGGGGCAGACGGTGTATGTCCGCTGCTTTGGCCTGACGCTTGGCATGTACGGCTACAAGGGTGGCAACTATGGTGGTCAGGGCATGGTCCAGATAGGCTACGAGGACCCGACCGGCAGCTATGAGACGGCCTATCTGGAGTCGTCGTACCTGATAGATTCGCACGTCATTGCCGGAGAGATAGGGGAGAAGGTGCAGCCCTCGGTGATTACCGCCGCGCAGCTGCCGCGCACCTACGACACCCAGGCGACCAACGGGTATGTCGGGAAGCTTGTGACCCTCAAGGGGCTCCAGTATGCCAACGATGTGTTCTGCCTGATATACATCAATTCCAACAAGGAGAAGAGCATGTCGGCCAACCGCATCTTTCTCTCCGACGGCACCTGGGGCGTGACCACCTGGGCCATGAGCGAGAACAAGTTCAAGGAGTATCTCGACTCGGGCGTCTGGGATTCCATCAAGATAGGCAACGCCAACGACTACAACTACGGTACCGTGGGCAACCCCGAGTCGCTGGGCTTTGCCCTGGACAAGGCCGAGATCCGCGCCCACGCCGCGGCGTATTCCGTGAGCCAGTATTTCACCATGGGTTCTACGGAGATAGCGGTGCGCACCAGCGGCTTCTCCAAGTTTGGCGACGAGGAGATTCCCAAGTCCGTGCTCGAAGGGAAGGCTACGATAGATGTCACCGGAATCCTGACGCTGTATCAGGGCACGATACAACTCTCCGTCAATTCTCTCGACGACATAGTTGTAAACGAATAGGGGAGGCCCGGGTTAGTTGGCCTGATAGAATTCGAACGAAGCAGAGTCACCGTCGATTGCAAAGTTGACGGTGATTTTTCTTGATGCGCCGGTGGTGTTGGCCGGCACGAAGATGTGGACAGTGTAGTTGCCGACCTCTTCGCCGGCAGGCTGGATGGAGACGCCGGGGGTGTCGCATTTGGCTGTCCAGGTATCGTTGGCCGTGACGGTGACCTTGACCACACCGCCCTCTGCTGGCACTGTGCCGGTATAGCCCGAAACCGAGATATACGGCTTGTAGCCCTGTGTGATATAGGCGGTCTTGTAAGATTTGCTTCCGTTGCTGCGGCAGTAGAACTGCACTGTGATGCAGGAGGTCGTCCAGTTGTCGGTGGCGGGGATGGTGACGGTCACGACATCGTCGCCGGCTCCGTTGGTCTTGGAGAAGGTTGCAGGGCAGTCATCGCCGGCTTCGACCTTCCAGGGGAGGTCGGTCATCACGGTAATGTCCACCGTCCCGCCGGTATAGGGGACGCTGGAAAGGCTGGGGGTAATCTGTATTGTCGGGGAGAAGGTCTCCGAGCAAGCACAAATCAGCGGCAGCGCTGCAAGCAGTATCAGAAAGGCTTTTTTCATATACACTGCAAAGATATTAAATTTTTGTAACTTTGCTTTCTCAAACGCAATACGATGAGAAAGTGGATCATATCGGTGTGCAAGGCGGTTGCCGTGGCTTTTGTGGCGGCGGCCTGCTTCGGCACCATCTCTTGCGAGAAATATATCCTTCCTCGTCTCGATTGCAGCGTCGACACCATTTGGGCCCCTATCGAGGGCGGCACCTTTGACATCACCATGACCAGCAACGTCGAGTGGTCGTTCGAATACAGCACCGTACCCAAATGGGTCTCTTTTGACGTGATGTACGGCCAGAGCGACTACGTCGAGGTTACCTATCCCATCAAGGTAGAAGTCCAGCCCAATGACGACGGCTCCGACCGTCTCACCGAGATAATCTTCTCTTCCCAGACCCTCTCCCGCACCCTCGTCGTCGACCAGAAAGGCCCCGCCGTGGCCCCTGCCGACAGCGAGACTCCCGAGGAGTAGGTCGCCCCACAGAGTTTTTTATCGCCTGCCGCTTGAAGCCGCTGCCTGGCTAGCGACGCTCGGCGGTCGCCTTCAAGCTCCGGCTGCTTCGTCCACGAAAGGACTCCGGGTGCCATAAACATCCTCTCGTGGCCGGTTTTTCTGGAAATTATCCGGTTTTATTGCCGCGAAAGGATTGTGGGCTGTCGAAACGTCCTTCCGTGGCGGGAAAATAAGTTTTGCGGTATCCTGAAAGAAGTGTATCTTCGTTTCTGTCAACAGCATTTCTCGAGAGGCGAGTGATGGCGGCTTGGGAAGATGTGTCGGAGTAATTGTGTAAGAGAAGAAATGCTATGAGAAAGACTATCCATCTGTGTCTTTCGTCTCACGACGAAGTAATGTATAGAAGCGAGGAGGACCTCAACATGGGGTTCAATTGTCTGGCGCTCGCTATTCTAGAAACAGAATCCAGGCTTCTGGCCGAGGGGTTCATGACGACTCATCACCACATCCTGCTCCAGACGGACGATTATAAGGAGGTGATGTATCGTAGCCGATTTGCGTATTCACGGTATTTCAACGCGAAATACCACAGGAATGGCAGGCTGGGGGAGAAGAACTATTTCTGGCTTGAAGTAGAAGGGGTGCGTCATCTGAAGGCAGCACTCAATTACGTTTTGCGGCAAGGTCTTCACCACGGGATCTGTGCAACGCCGTTCGAGTACCGGCATTGCTCTGCTAATGCAATCTTCCGTAAGGAGTTGGGTAAGGTGGTTAATCCGGAACTATTGCCAGACAAGAGCCGGCACAACTATCTGCCCAGAAACAAGCGTATTGATTCGGACAGGTATAGGATGGCCGAGAACGGTTTGCTGTTGCGGGAGGAAATTGTAGATACGGCATACGTAGAACAGATATACATCTCACCGCAGAAATATATGTTCCAAATGAACAAAAAGACTTCCGAACAGGATCTGGAAGAGCAGAAAGAAGAAGGAGACATGCCGCCTGTGACATTAGAGTCGATAGAGGCTGGTGTTCCGGATTTTGAGACGGGGGATGCCAAGCACAATGAGTATGGCCTGGTGGATAACCGCAAGATGACAGACCTTGAGCTATGCAAGGTGATTGACCGCAAAATTGTTACACAATTGATTCGAAACGATGAATCCGCATCCATATATATGCTGCCAGAATCCCGCCGGGCGGCGATTTATAACCGCCTTATGCAGATTTCCAAGCAGGGTTATCGCTCCGGCGCCAAAGACATCCTCGAAGGCAAAACCGTTACAGAACCACAACTCCGCCGCTGCCTGGCGCTGTAGCGGTGTCACGGAAGGATTGTAGAGAGTTATTGGCGTCTGTCGAGGCGGGAGAAAAGAAGAACAGCTTACACATAAATCCAGTGGAGGCCGCCTTTGGCGATTTTGATCTCTTCGCCGTTGGCCAGTACAATGTAGACGTAGCCTTCGTCCTGGCGGATATCACGAATCATGGAGTCGCCACCGGAGCCCTGTCCGTCACCGGCCTTGCCCAGTTTTGACCAAGACTTGCCGCTGTCGTATGATACCCACCAATAGTCCTCTTCTATCTTCAGGAGAGGGGTGATGCCGTCGGTGCCGCTGGCGTCTGCCCGGACTTTTTTATTGCCTGAATCCAGAATCCACTCCCCGTCCAGCGTCCAGTACCAGATGCCGTCGGTATCCTGCTTGATACCGATTATGGGGGTGTGCCCGTCCTGGCCGTCTGTGCCATTGTAGATGGTAATCGGATTGCTGGCATTGAACGATATCGTGTACCCGACGACCTTCCCGTTCTCCATGACAGGGACCACGTCCTTGACATAGTCCCTCGCGTTCAGGACATTGACAATCGCCTGCAGGGAAGATATATTCGTATTCATCTGGTTACACATGAGCTCCAGCCTGGCGATACGCTCTTCATGGTCGTTGAGCTTATCCCAAATATCCTTGTGACAAGCCGACAACAGCAAGACTCCTGCAAACAGTATATAGAAGCATCTCTTCATAGAAGCATCAAAAACTGATAATTAATCATTTACAAAATTAGATACAACTGATGAAAAAACAAACGAAGCATAATCATCATTGAAGGATGGAGATGGAATGTAATCAATAATTCTTATCTTTATTGATGCCAACTGATTAAAGAGGGGATACAGCTAAAAGTTATTTTCATTGTATGTCAAGAAAGATATACGATTATAGCAAGTGCTATGAGATTGCCAAGCAATGCTCAAGTCGTTCTGAGATGAGAAGAAAGAATCATTGGCTTGACGATTATGATTGGCTTGCTCGGAAACAACATACCCCATACACCTATGACGAGGTGTATGAGATAGCGAAGAGCTATACATGTTCATCTGATTTTCAAAGGGGAAATGGGAGTGCATATGGAAAAGCAAGAGAAAAAGGATGGATAAAGGACTATACTTGGTTCTGCACAAAGCAGCATGCTCCATATACATATGAGCAGTGCTACGATGAGGCCAAGAAGTTCAAATCAAGACTCGAGTTGGCAAAAGGCAATGTTGGTGTTTATCAGGCGGCTCTTAACCATGGATGGCTTGATGACTACTCGTGGTTTGAGTCCCAACAGCAAGCCACCTTGCAAATGATTGCTTATTAAACAATTAGCACATTGCATTCGGTTGCATAAAAGAGCATTGTTTTACCGTTTTCGGCTCAAAAACCTGCCAATATCGCACTTTCTCGGCTCAAATATCTGGAAAATGACCCGTATTTTCTTATATTTGAGCCGTAAATCGAAAGAACCATGACCAGAGAAAACGAAATACTCCAGTTCCTGCACTATCATCCTGCCTCCTCCAGAAGCGAGATTGAGACCGGAATGAACCTTACGGAAAGCCCCGCTACGGTCAAGCGCATCCTTGCC